>Ga0209793_1000075_pt1 | contig 188156 bp, 185 predicted proteins | sample EBPBio122009_DNA_FD_185863 | JGI IMG/M metagenome (GOLD analysis project Ga0209793, IMG submission 185863) | Wastewater treatment Type I Accumulibacter community from EBPR Bioreactor in Madison, WI, USA - Reactor 1_2/2/2009_ DNA (SPAdes) (version 2) | ecosystem: Engineered > Bioreactor > EBPR...
AGCGCACGGTGGAGACCCACGTCAGCCGTATCCTCACCAAGCTCGGGCTGGCCGAGTCGGCCAACACCGACCATCGCCGCGTCCTCGCCGTGCTGCGCTACCTCGAGAGCCACCGAAGCGGATGAGGTACGCACCCCATCCGGGCGACGGGCCCGCGACAGGTGCTCGCGTGAGACTGGTCCCGGTCGGCGCGGCCAACCGGGGGGCCGTGGCCGCCCTGACCGTCGCCCCGGAGCAGTCCCGGTTCGTCGCCAGCCCGACCCACTACTTGGCCCTGTGCGCCGACGAGGCCCTCTGGCGACCGCTCGCAGTCTGCGAGGAAGACACTGTGGTGGGGTTCCTCATGTGGGCCATCGACGAGGAGGATGCGAGCTGCTGGCTCGGCGGCATCATCATCGACGCCCGGCACCGAGGGCGCGGGCTCGGGAGGTCCGCCGTCACCGCCGCTCTCGACCTCTTGGCCGACCGAGCGACCGTCGGTGGGTTCGCCCTCTCGTACGGGCCCGACAACCATCGGGCCGCGGCCCTCTACCGCGGCGTGGGATTCGTCGAGACGGGCGAGCAGGTCGACGGCGAGCTCGTCGCGCGCCTGCGTCGGTGAGCCTGGCCGGTCGCCACGACCAAGCCCACACCACGCCGACGTGGACTGCCACAGGCGGTGCGAGCGGGGCACCCCTCAGTGCTCACTCTCCGGCCATTCGGGACTCGCGTGCCTTGACGATCGCCGAAGCCCGATCGGAGACGTGGAGCTTCGTGAAGACATTGGACACGTGGTTGCGCACCGTCTTCAGGTTGATCCCCAGCTCGTGGGCGATCGCCGCGTTCCCCTTCCCGTTGGCGATGAGCGAGAGCACCTCACGCTCGCGCTGGGTCAGGGACGGGAACGTCGCCCGCGGGTGGTCGCCCCCCTGGGCGAAGTGGAGGATGACGCGGTCGGCGATCGCGGGTCCGAAGATCGCCTCACCGGCAGCCGCTGCACGAACCGCTCGCTCGATCTCGTCCTGATCCGCCCCTTTGAGGACGTAGCCGCGGGCGCCGGCCCTCATCGCAGCGAAGACGGACGCATCGTCCTCGAACATCGTCAGCACCACCACCGAGAGCGAGCTGTGCAGACGCTTCAGCCGGCGGGTGCACTCGATCCCGTCCAGGCCCGGCATCCGCAGGTCCATCAGCACGACGTCCGGCGTGGCCTGTACAGCCAGCTCGACCGCTTCCTCACCTGATGCCGCCTGGGCGACGACCTCGATGTCGTCGACGTCCGAGAGCATGAGCTCCAGCCCGCGACGGAAGGCAGGGTGGTCGTCGACGATCAGCAGCCGGATCATGCCCTCTCGCCCGCCTCGGCCAGATGACCCGGTGACGGCCGGTGAGGAAGGACCGCGTGGACCGACAGCCCGGTCCCCGGGGCCCCGTTCGTCAGCGTGAGCGACCCCCCGAGCTCGGCGGCTCGCTCGCGCATCGACTCCCACCCCATCCCCGAGCGCACCGTCGACGCGGCGCCTCGACCGTTGTCGGTGACCGTGATCGCGAACTCGTCGCCCGTGATGGTGATGTCGACCTCACACCGGGTGGCGCTCGCGTGGCGGGCCACGTTGGTCATCGCCTCCGCTGCGATGCGGAAGGCGGCGGTCTCGACCGCCGCAGGGAGGTCGGGCATCACGGTCGGCCCCCTCACCTCAAACACCACCGCCTGGGACAGGCCCAGTGCGCGCTGGCGGATGGCGGCGAGGAGGCCCACCTCGTCGATCGCCGGCGGCCGCAGGTCATCGACCAGTCGCCGGACCTCGTCGATGGCTTCCTTCACCTCCGAGCGGGCCTCCTTGAGAATGGCGTGCCGCTCCTGAGCATCGGTGCGGGTCTCGGCTGCGTTGAGCTTCAGCACCACGGCGGCCAGCGACGGTCCGATCCCGTCATGGAGGTCTCTGCGCAGACGTCGACGCTCCTCCTCCCTCGCGGCGACGATCCGCGCTCGAGAGGCGCGCAGGGCGCCGTGGTGCCGATCGGCGACGACGACCACTGCTGCGTACCTTGCGAGGTCTCGCAGCAGAGCGAGGTCCTTGGCGCCGAACCGGCCTCCTGGCGGCGACGCGACCACCAACGAGCCGATCACCTCGCCGCGGTGCTCGAGGGGGAAGCGGTGGTTGCCGTCATCCATCCCCGATCCGGTGTCGATCCGGGCCCAGTCGACGCGCACCGCCTCGGCGATGGTGGCGGAGATCGACGCGGCCAAGGTCTCCTGTGGAGCCGCCTCGGTCGTGTCGGCCAGCATCCGCAACGCGCGGTGCGGGTCGCCGCGGTACCCATGGACACGCTTCTCCACCCGCTGTCGCAACCACGAGTGCGCGGGGTGGATCACGACGGCGACGACAGCGACGGCCAGCAGGCCCCCGACCGTGCTGTCGCCGCCGAGCCGGCGCACTGCTTCCAGAACGGAGGCGTACATCACGAGGACCGCACCGGTCATCACCGTGGCCGTCACGGTTCTGCTCAGCACCACCCGGATGTCGAAGAGCCGGTGGCGCAGGGTCGCCACCGCGACAGTGAGCGGGACGGAGAGAGTCCCCACCCCCAGGACGGCGATCACCAGCCAGGTCTGGTCACCGAGCAGGAAGTGATTCGCCCAGGCGACGACAAGCGACACGGGCACGGCCCAAGCACCCCACACCAGCCACAGCAACCGAGTCCTCGCGTCCTCATGAGCCTTGCGCAGACGGACGACCACGGCCACCCCGGCACCGACCACGAGGCAGACGAGCGCGACCAACCCGACAGTGCCGAGGATCGCCGAGACCGTCGAGGGCAACGCACCCAACGGTGGCGCCTGTCCAGGATGCTGCTCGGAGAAGGTCTCGCCATTGCCCACAGCCCCGACGACGAACGCCGCGACCCCCAAGACCTCGGCGCCGAGCCACCACCGCCATCGTGGAGACGGCAGGGCACCGTCGGGAAACAGGTGGGCCATCACGGCCGACCAGACGAACAGCAGAACCCATGCGCCCTGAGCGAGCTGGTCGAGAAGGAGGCCGGCACCCCCGCCCAGGACGTCGAGCGCCTGCAGACCGATCAATGCCACGGACGCGCCATGGCAGACGAGCAGCATTCCGATTGACACCTGGGCGCTGCGAAGGACCACCAAGAGTCCGAGAGCCACCGGCAGAGCCGCCGCGAATGTCACCGCACCACCCATGGACACCAGTGTGGGGTCGGCCCCAAGGCCTCGTCAGCCCTCCCGGGACGAGTTCCCGGCCCGTTCGGGACATCTGCCTCATGCACCTGGGCTTCTCGTGGCCTCACCATCTGGCAGTCGGCGATGGTCGCGGACGCAAACGAGAGGGAGGCTGCCATGCCGCTCACCAGACTCGAGAAGCTCCTGCCCTGGACGGGTGCGATCGCGGGAGCGTGCTGGATCGGGCACAGCGCGTTGCAGTCGGTGACCGAAACGGACAAACCGGGAAGCGCAACAAGCCAGGTCATCAGGGACCACCTCCTGCTCAACTACGCCAGCGTGGGCTGCCTCGTCCTCATGGGGATCGTCCTGCTCTTCTTCGCCACGGCCGTCCGCAACCTCCTGCGCTCCACCGAGCCGGCGGAAGCCACGTGGTCCTCGATTGCCCACGCCGGTTGGGTGGTCACCGCTGCCGCGCTGTCCCAGATGGTGACGTGGAACTGGGGCCTGATCATCGGGGCCGCCGCCGCATCCGACGACGACGCCCTGAAGTCGCTGAGCTACGTCCACTTCTTCGGCTGGGCAGGGATGGGGATAGGGCTCGCCACGGCCTTCATCGCGACGGGCTTGGGTGGCCTGGCCGGTGCAGTGCTACCGCGGTGGTTCGCCATCGCCACCGTCGCCTGCGGAGTGCTGGGGGCCCTCGGGAACGCCGGCATCCCCCCAGGAGGGCTGGTCAACTACGTGCTCCTCCCGTTTTGGCTGATCGGCGCCTCCGTCATCATGGCCCGTCGTCAGCGACTCACCACCCGGTCACCTAAGCACCCAGCCTGACCGCACCCAGGCATCGAAGCCCCACGCAGCTAACCACCCCGACAAGGCGGAGCAGGGCCCAGGCGACCGCCAAACCGCCACGCATTGGGGATCGAGTCTGGCCAGCTCGTCACCCACTCGGCGCCAACTGGGTTCAGACCTTCGCCAGCTAGGTGGCCGTGGCAGAAAGTGGACCGGAACCCTCTTGGGGGACGGCTGCGACCCGACCATGCGTGCTCACGACTCCAGTGTCGCCCCGTGCGACTGGAGACCCGTGCGGCGAATTCTGGAGCCCATTTTGGGGCCCAGAGGCCCTTCGCGAGCCGTCCGGAGTCCGGACAGAGCAAGGCCCCGACCGCGTTTCCGCTGGCCGGGGCCTGTCCTACTGTCTCAACACAGTGCGCGCCCGAAGGGATTCGAACCCCTAACCTTCTGATCCGTAGTCAGATGCTCTATCCGTTGAGCTACGGGCGCAACGAGAATCGATCGTACCCGTCGACCGGCCCGGCCACGAAATCGCCCGCCGAGGGCGCACCCGGCTTGTCCGCCGCCCCAGCATTCGCGGCCGAGCCAGCCGCCGGGGGGACCCCCGCCCGAGCGTCTGCAGTTGCGCCACATACGGGCGCATGTCACATGCGCCACCATTTGGCGCATGTGACATGCGCCAAATGGTGGCGCAACTGCAGACGCTCCGGAGGTACCCCCTGGCGAATGCTCAGCCGGCGGTGCCGGGGAGGGTCGGGGTCTGGCGGGACGAGGTGCCGGAGCCGCCGTTGGGCGTGGTGGTGCCGCCGTTGGGGCCGGTCTGTCCGCTTCCCCCGTTCGGGTCGGTCTGGGTCTGGCCGTCCAAACCACCAGGCGGCATGCCGCCGCGGCGACCGGGGCCGCCCTGCCAGTTGTCGCCGTCCGGATCGACCTGCCCACTTCCGGGGCCGAACTGGGAGTTCTGGCTGGTGCCGCTGCCCTGGTTGTCGTCGTGCTGGCTGAGCGCGACGGCCGTTGCGCCTCCAGCCGCTCCGACAGTGGCAATGCCCAGGGCCGCAGCTGCGACCGCAAGCGTCTTCCTCATCGACCACGAGGTGCGCGCCAACGGGACGGCACCGGCCGATACCGGCACGGCCGGCACCGGGGACACGGTGGACCCCGCCGGCACGGCCGGGGTCGCCTCCGACGGCACGGGCACTGCCTGCATCGGTTCCACCCGCTGCACGGGCTCGTCGACGCGGGTTGCCGCGTCGAGCGGCCGCTCCACCGCAGGGGCGTCGGCCCCGGGCTGGGCCCGCGGCTCGGCCCCGGGCTGCGCTTCCGGCTCGGCGGCCGCCCACGAGGGGATGTGTTGGGTCTCGTCAGCCGGTGTGCCGGACGGAGTGGATTCGGACACGGGGTGCTCCTCGGGAGGGGGAAACGAAGTCATGACCCCGAGGTTCGAGGGCGCCCCTGTGCCGCGACTGTGCACAGCCCACGCGCAGGCCATGAGGCGACGCGCAGGCCAGGACATGGGGCACAGGCCATGAGACCGCGCGCAACATGGGAAGGGCATCGCCGACACGGCGCACCAGCCATGAGACGTCACGCCCGCCCACGGCATACGCTCACAGGGAGTGCACAGCCAACCCATGGGTGGTGCCGAGCGGACGGGAGTTGACTCATCCTCATGAACAGCACCAGCGCCTCCCCTCGGCTGACCCGCATCGACGGCAGCCCCGTCCGGGTCCTCGTTGTCGATGACGAGGCCAATCTCACCGAACTGCTCTCGATGGCCCTGCGCTACGAGGGTTGGGAGGTCCAGGCCGCCGGCACTGGGCTCAAGGCGGTGCGGGCCGCCAAGGAGTTCCAGCCCGACGCGGTCGTGCTCGACATGATGCTCCCGGACTTCGACGGCCTCGAGGTGATGCGCCGGATGCGCGCCGACAACTCGACCGTGCCGGTCCTCTTCCTCACCGCCAAGGATGCCGTGGAGGACCGCGTCGCCGGCCTCACCGCCGGTGGCGACGACTACGTGACCAAGCCGTTCAGTCTCGAGGAGGTCGTCGCCCGCCTGCGTGCCCTCATGCGCCGCACCGTCGAAGTGGCCGTGCAGCGACACCAAGTACATCGCGCACTTCCCCGAGACCCGCGAGATCTGGTCCTACGGTTCCGGCTACGGCGGCAACGCCCTGCTCGGCAAGAAGTGCTACGCCCTGCGCATCGCCTCCGCCATGGCCCGCGACGAGGGCTGGATGGCCGAGCACATGCTCATCCTCAAGCTCACCTCGCCGGAGGGGAAGAAGCACTACATCGCCGGCGCCTTCCCGTCGGCCTGTGGCAAGACGAACCTGGCGATGATCGACCCGACCCTCGAGGGCTGGGAGGCCGAGATGGTCGGCGACGACATCGCCTGGCTGCGCTTCGGCATGGACGGTCGCCTGTATGCCGTGAACCCCGAGTTCGGTCTCTTCGGCGTCGCCCCCGGCACCGGCGACGCGACCAACCCCAACGCCATGCGCACCGTCGAGAAGGGCAACTCGATCTTCACCAACGTCGCCCTGACCGACGACGGTGACGTCTGGTGGGAGGGCATGACCGACGAGGCGCCCGCGCACCTCACCGACTGGAAGGGCAACTCTTGGACGCCCGACTCCGGTGTCCTGAGCTCCCACCCGAACAGCCGCTTCTGCACCCCGGCCAAGCAGTGCCCGATCACGGCCGAGGAGTACGACGAGCCCAATGGTGTCCCGATCGACGCCATCCTCTTCGGCGGTCGCCGCAAGACGACCGTGCCGCTCGTGTACGAGACCCGCGACTGGAACCACGGCGTCTTCGTCGGTGCGACCCTCTCCTCCGAGACGACCGCTGCCGCCGTCGGCCAGGTCGGTGTCGTCCGCCGCGACCCGATGGCGATGCTCCCGTTCATCGGCTACAACGCCGCGGACTACGTCGGCCACTGGCTCGAGATCGGCAAGCAGGCCGACGCGAGCAAGCTGCCGAAGATCTACCAGGTCAACTGGTTCCGTCGCGATGTCAACGAGGACGGCTCGGCCGGCAAGTTCCTGTGGCCCGGCTTCGGTGACAACGCCCGTGTCCTGAAGTGGGTCGTCGAGCGCCTCGACGGCACCGGCGAGGGCGTCGACACCCCGGTCGGCATCGTCCCGGCCCCGGGCGCCCTCGACGTCAGCGGTCTCGACCTGGACGACGAGGACATCGCCAAGGCCCTGGCCGTCAACCCGGACGAGTGGGAGACCGAGCTCGCGCTCATCCAGGAGTGGCTCGCCAAGTTCGGCGACAAGCTCCCGACCCAGATGAAGGACGAGCTGGCCACCCTCAAGGGCAACCTCGAGAACGCCTGACGGTCGCACCCAAGGTGAGCGGGCGGCATACCAAATCATTGGTATGCCGCCCGCTCACCTTTGCGTTGTGACTCACCGGAAGCGGCGACCCTCGTCGCGACGGTTGGCCCACACGGCGAGTGCGGTCAGCGCGACGGTCCAGCCGAGGAGGACGGGGAGGGTCGATCCGGGCATCTGCTCACCCGTCAGTGCCCAGATGACGATGTCGCGGGCGGCTCGCGCCGGGGTGGCCAGGGAGACGACATCGAGCCAGCCGGGGAACATCTCCGGTGGGAGCATGAGGCCACCGATGAAGGCGAGCGGGAAGTTGAGGACCTGTGCGACGGCGACGGCCGCCTTGCTGCTCAGGAGGTAGCCGATGCATAGGCCCATCGCGAGGAAGGGCGTCGCCGCGATGAGGACCATCGCGAGGGCGAACGGGATCCGGGCCCACGAGAGCTCGCCGGACGTGAAGGCCTCCGGTGCCTTGGTCAGCAGTGCGACCGCCAGCACGAGCGGCAGCAGGCTGAGGAAGGACGCGAGCGCGGCGGTCAGGAAGCGAGCGACGGTCATCGGGAACGGGCCGATCGGCAGGGTGCGCAGGTAGGTCGTCCACGGGTTGGCGCGCTCCTCGGCGACGCCGATGCCGTAGCCGAAGAGGTAGGCGGACATGACGCCGAAGACGCCGAGTTGGGCGACGACCGAGAGGGACGCCACCGCGTTGTCGGTGATCGCGCCCTGGGGCAGGACGAAGAAGAGGAAGGCCAGGGTCGGGAAGATCGTCGTCGAGATGATCGCGATCGGGGTGCGGATCAGGTCGAGGACCTGGGCGCGGGTGTGCGCGACCAGGGGGGTGAGGGGGCTGACGGTGACGGTCATGTCGAGTCCTTTCAGGCCGCGTGGGCCGGGCTCTGGTGGGTGGTCAGGGCCAAGAAGGCCTCCTCGAGGGAGGCTCCGTGGACCTGGAGGTCGCTGAAGTCGATGCCGTCGGCGACGAGGGCGCGGACGGTGGCGTCGGCGTCGCGGCTGGCGAGGACGACGTGGTGGGGGTCGGACTCGGACTCGGGGGTGACGGAGACCGTGCCGGGGAGGGCGAGCAACTGCTGCTCGGGGGCCGTCGTGCGCAGGAGGATCCGACGGAGCTGGACCTGCTCGGTGATCTGACGGACGGTGCCGTCGGCGATGACCCGGCCGTGGTCGACGACGAGCACGCGGGAGGCGAGGGCCTCGATCTCGGCGAGGTAGTGACTGGTGATGACGAGAGTGCCGCCCTCGTCGCGATAGCGACGCAGCCGCGCCCAGAGGCGGTCGCGGGACTCGACGTCGAGCCCTGTCGTCGGCTCGTCGAGGATGACGAGCTCAGGGTCACCGACGAGGGCGAGCGCAACCATGAGCCGACGCTGCTGCCCACCGGACAGTGAGCCGCACTGCTTCTCGAGCAGGTCGGCCAGGTCGAAGGACGCGGCCAGCTCGTCGAGGTGCTCCTGGGTGGTCCCGAAGTGGGCGCCGACAAAGGCGAAGACCTCACGGACCCGGAGCGTGACGGGCAGGGCGGTGGCCTGCGGGGTCACACCGAGGCGGCGACGGGAGTCAGGGCTGGTCGGGTCGCCGCCGAAGATCGTGACGGTGCCCGTGTCCGCTCGGCGGGTGCCGGTGAGCAGGCTGATCAGGGTGGACTTGCCGGCTCCGTTCGGGCCGAGCAGACCAAGGCTCTCCCCGGCATGGACCTGCATCGAGAGGTCGTCGAGCGCGACGGTGTCGCCGAAGCTCTTGGAGACCGACTCGACGCTGGCGACGACGGTGTCGGCGACGGTGTCAGTGATGGTGTCAGTGGTGGGACGGACCTGATTTTGGGTGTGCAGCATCGCGATTCCTCCATCGAGAGGGGTTTGAGGGGTCTGGTGTGGCGGGTCGGTATTGGGGTGCTCAGCCGCCGAGGAGGGCAGCCAGAGCCTTGCGATAGGTGCCGAACGCGGCACGGCCGGTGTCGGTGAGGGCGAGGTAGGTCGCGGGCGAGCGGCCCTCGATGGTCTTGGTGACCGTGATGTAACCCGCCTCCTCGAGCTTGCGGTTGTGGGTGGAGAGGTTGCCGGCGGTCATGCCGAGCAACTCCTGGAGGCGGGGGAAGGACATCTGGTCCTTGGGTCCGAGCGCCGCGAGCGTGGTCATGACGCGCAGTCTGGCCTCGGCATGGATGACCGGGTCGAGCGGGAGGGCGTCGGTCATGGTGCCGCGTCCTGGGCCAGCGCGCCGTCGGGGAGGATGCGGCGCAACGGGCGATGGAAGAGCGCGGCGAGCAGGAGCAGGCCACCGGCGCCGAGGCACATGATCCACCAGTAGGCCGGCAGGCCGACGACGAGTGCGATGAGGGTGATCAGGGCTACGCACGCCCCGATGACGAACTGCGACACGTCGAGCCAGATGACACCGCCGGCCATGAGCAGGGCCGCGACGAGGGCCATGGAGGCGCCGTTGACGATGAGGCCGGCGATCTCGGGGTCGGCGCCGGACCTGCCGATCTGGATGGAGAGGCCGGCGATGCACATGAACGAGAACCACCAGGAGAAGCCGTAGAGCATGCCGCGGCGGCTGGACTCGCCGCGCGTGCCTCGGGTGGCGCGGACACCGAGGACGACAGCGGCGACGATACCGGCGGCGATGCAGAGGCCGAAGATGGCCAGGGCGATGCCGATCGGGATCTCGACGATGGGGTCGGCGCCACGGGAGAGGGCGAGCGGCAGGTAGCCGATCAGGTAGGCCAGGCCCCAGACGAGGTACATCTTGCGGTCGGGGTTGCCGAACTGCTGGTCGACCTTGGCGTCCTGGTCCTGCATCACCCGCAGCGCCTCGGCCGGGTCGAAGCCGGCGTCGCTGCCGTCGGCAGCGGGGTCGACGACGGGCTTGTCGTTTGCGTTCATAAGTACTTTGTACTGCAAACCACTTTGCGTGTCAAGAGACAGGTGGGTTCCCGGTCGACTGCGGACGTGACGGTGCCCTTGGACGCGTCGACGCGCGTCCAGGGGCAAAGTCCGAGAGAGGCCAAGGGGGAAAAGGGTGAGATCAGGTCGCCGGGACGGGGAGGGTGTTGCCCTGCTTCGGGGTGCTGGGCGTGGTCGCACCGTTCGAGCTGCTCGAGCCGTTCGGGTCCGCCTGGCCGGTGCCGCCGTTGGGATCCATCTGTCCCTGGCCACCGTTGGGGTCGAGTTGACCCTGCTCGCCGCCGGGCGGCATCCCCCTCCATGGGTGTGCCGCCCGCTCGCATTTGCCGGCGTCGTTCCCGAATGCCGCGCTTGTTTCCATGGCCGCCGGTGTATCACGGCACCCCGATCGCCCTCCTCCTTGGCAGACCGCCGGACCGCCCGGTGGCACGCACCCAAGGAGTTCCTCATGTGGACACCCGATGACTTCCCCGGCGCCGACAACGTTCCGTGGCAGCTGCTCATCCGTGCCCGGTTCGCGCACGAGATCGATGCCGTCATCGCCTCGCTCATCGTCAACCAGGTCGGCGCCAAGCTCGGCACGAAGCGCGCCGTGCAGCTGGCCCGAGCTGGCACCGTCCAGCACAGCAAGGAGGCCGCCACGAGCGAGCAGAAGGTCGCCGTGCTCGGCCTGCTGGCCGACTGGGACGGAGAGATCTGCCCGAAGAACTGGCCCTTCCGCTGGCCTCCGCGGAAGCGGGGCTTCGAGGAGCTGGACGACCCGATCACCGTCATCGGTCTGGGCCGTGGACTCGAGCTCGCCTCGCTCGGCTCCGCGGAACTCAAGGACCAACTGGGCTCGGTCCTGAATGAGATCGGTCGCGGCTGACCAACCCGGACACCCTGGGTAACGCCCGAGGGCCCATGGAGATCCATGGGCCCTCGGGCGTTGCTGGGTGACGGGCGAACTCAGCCGGCGGTGCCGGGCAGGCTCGGGCCCTGTTGCTGGGTGTTGCCATTGGAGTTGGACTGGCTCCCGCCGTTGGGGCCGAACTGGCCCGTGCCGCCATTGGGGTGACCTTGAGTCATTCCTCCCGGCGGGAAACCGTGGCCGTGCCCGCGCCCACCCTGGTCGCCGTCGCCATCGATGTCACCGGGTAACTGGCCCTGGCCCGGACCGAACTGGCCCTGCTGGGTGCTCGTGCCGCCGTCATGGTGCGTGAGCGCCACGGCCGCGGCACCACCGGCAGCGCCGACAGTGGCGATGCCGAGCGCGGCGGCTCCCACGAGCAGGCCCTTCTTGACGGACCACCGCGCGCGCGCCGGCGCGGCAGGAAGGGCCGCAGCGGCTGCCGCGGGCTGAACCGGCACTGGAGGAATGACCGGCGCGGGCTGAACCGGCACTGGAGGAATGACCGGCGCGGCCCGACTGACGCTCGCCTCCTCCGCGGTCGGCTCACCGGACAGGGAGCCGACGACCTCGGGCTGTTGGGCCGTCAGGTCGGCGGGGATCGCCTCCGTGGCATCGGAGACCTGGGCCCACTGGGGGGTCTGGAGTTGGTCGGGCGTGGCCGGGGTCTCGGGCTGGTTCTGGTCGGACATCTGCGGCGCTCCTTGGGCGTCGTCGTGGTTGGTCATGGCATCACCGTCGAGCCCATCCCTGTGCACCACCTGTGGCTGCGCCCAGCCCTGCCTACGAGCGCGGGACGAGCCCGCGGCATACGCTCACAGGAAGCACACAGGTGACGCCAAGGTGGCAGACGGCGGCGAGGAGTTGAGTGGTCCGCATGAACAGCACGAACGCCGCCCCCCAGCTCCAGCGCATCGACGGCAGCCCCGTCCGCGTCCTCGTCGTCGACGACGAGGCCAACCTCACCGAGTTGCTCTCGATGGCGCTGCGCTATGAGGGCTGGGAGGTGCAGACCGCCGGCACCGGACTCAAGGCCGTGCGCGCGGCCAAGGAGTTCCAGCCCGATGCGGTCGTGCTCGACATGATGCTGCCCGACTTCGACGGGCTCGAGGTGCTGCGCCGGATGCGCGCCGACTCCCCCGCCGTGCCCGTCCTCTTCCTCACGGCCAAGGACGCGGTCGAGGACCGCGTGGCCGGTCTGACGGCGGGCGGCGACGACTACGTCACCAAGCCGTTCAGCCTCGAGGAGGTCGTCGCCCGGCTGCGCGCCCTCATGCGCCGGACCGCCGTCGTCGCCGACGAGGCCTCCTCGCTGCTCGTCGTGGGCGATCTGACGATGGACGAGGACAGCCACGAGGTGACACGCGGTGGTGACCAGATCAACCTCACCGCAACGGAGTTCGAGCTGCTGCGCTATCTCATGCGCAACCCCAAGCGGGTCCTGTCCAAGGCCCAGATCCTCGACCGCGTCTGGAACTACGACTTCGGCGGCCAGGCCAACGTCGTCGAGCTCTACATCTCCTACCTGCGCAAGAAGATCGACGCCGGGCGTGAGCCGATGATCCACACCATGCGTGGCGTCGGCTACGTCCTCAAGCCCGCCGACTGATGCCTGCCACCCTGCTGCGACCGGCCACCTGGACACTGCGGTCGCAGGTCCTCGCGTCGGTGCTCGCGCTCTTCGTCATCGTGATGGTCACGACCGGCGCCCTGACCATCGGCTTCACCAAGCACCATCTCGATGATCAGTTGCGTGACGAACTCAATGGGGCCGCCGGCACCACCAACTCGGGCCCGTCGCGCCCCGGTGATCTGGGCCTGACCCCTGACGGCGACGGCCGGCCTCGAGGAGGGCCCCAGCAGCGCAACTCCTCGGCCGTCCTTCGCCTCGTCGTGGTCGGGGGCACCAGCATCGGTGTCGACAACAATGGGGACCCGATCGCCTACATCACCGCCTTCGGCACCTCGCGCGAGGCTCTCAGTGACGACCAGGTCGCCACCTTGGTCAAGGTGACCAAGAGCCTGACGGCCAACGATCAGGAGCGGGTCGATCTCGGGGACGGCACCGGCTCGTACCTGGTGGCGGTGAGCACCAGCGGCACGACCAGGACGATCGTCGGTGTCCCCACTGGCGCCGTCGACCGCACCCTGGCCACGCTGATCCAGCTCGTCGCCGGCGGCACGCTCCTGGGCCTGGTCATCGTCGGCGTCGGTGGCAACTGGGTCATTCGCCGCAACCTGGCACCCTTGGTCCGGGTCGCCGACACCGCCCGCAAGGTCAGCGCGCTCAAACTCGACACCGGTGAGGTGGCGCTGCCTGCGCGGGTCGCCGACCGCGACACCGATCCCCACACCGAGGTCGGTCAGGTCGGCCTGGCCCTCAACCGAATGCTCGACAATGTCGAGGGTGCTCTCCAGACCCGACACGAGAGCGAGATGCGGGTGCGTCAGTTCGTGGCGGACGCGTCGCACGAATTGCGTACGCCGCTCGCCAGCATCCGTGGGTATGCCGAGTTGTCGCGTCGCGAGACCGACCCCGTCCCCGCGAACGTCAGCCATGCCATCGGCCGCGTCGAGTCCGAGGCGTTGCGCATGCAGGGCCTCGTCGAGGACCTCCTGCTCCTGGCGCGACTGGACTCGGGCCGACCCCTCGAACGCGAGCCGGTCGATGTCACCCTGCTCGCCATGGACGTCGTGTCCGACGCCCACGCCGCGGCCCCCGACCACCGTTGGGAACTCGACCTCCCGGACGAGCCCGTCGAGGCACCCGGCGATCGAGCTCGTCTGCATCAGGTCCTGGCCAACCTGCTCGCCAACGCCCGCACCCACACCCCGGCCGGCACGACCGTGGTCACGCGCATCCGGCGGGAGGGTCAGCACGTGCGCATAGACGTCGCGGACAACGGGCCGGGGATACCCGCGGACCTGCAACCGCGCGTCTTCGAGCGCTTCACCCGTGGCGACGACTCGCGCAATCGCGCCTCGGGGTCCACCGGGCTCGGGTTGTCCATCGTCGCCGCAGTCGCCGGGGCGCACGCCGGACGGGTGGACCTGGCCAGCGAGCCGGGCCGCACCGTCTTCACCGTCTGGCTCCCCTCGGACGGCCCGCATTCCAGCAACCCCATACCCCAGACACAGTGACAGCACAGGTGACGGGACGACCGTCGATCACGTGATGACGACTGCGGCCTCGCCCTCCGGTCGACTCCGCCGGATCTGGCGCGGACCGGACACCGACCCGGCGTGGGCGCGGCCGGCCCTCTTTGCTCTGCTCCTGGCCACCGGCGCCTTCTACGTCATCGGCCTCACGAGCAATGGCTGGGCGAACAGCTTCTACTCCGCCGCGGTCCAAGCCGGCAGCCAATCGTGGAAGGCCTTCTTCTTCGGAAGTTCCGATGCCGGCAACTCGATCACCGTCGACAAGCCGCCGGCCTCCCTCTGGGTGATGGCGCTGTCGGTGCGGATCTTCGGGTTGAGTTCCTTCTCGATCCTCCTCCCCGAGGTCCTCATGGGAGTGGCCACCGTGGGCGTCGTCCACGCGACCGTGAAGCGCTGCAGCACGGCGGCGGCCGGCCTCCTCGCCGGCGCCGTGCTGGCCCTGACCCCGGTCGCGGTGCTCATGTTCCGCTTCAACAATCCCGAAGCCCTCTTGGTCCTGCTCATGACCCTTGGCGCGTGGGCGACGATGCGCTCGATCGAGCAGGGATCACCGAAGTGGATGGCCATCGTCGGCGTCTTCATCGGGCTCGGCTTCCTCACCAAGGCCCTCCAGGTGCTGCTCGTCGTGCCCTTCTTCGGCTTGGGCTACGTGCTCTTCGCCAACACCACCCTTCGACGCCGCATCGTCGGCGCGATCGTCGGCGTCGGCGCGATGCTGCTGAGCGCCGGGTGGTGGGTCGCCATCGTCGAACTCATGCCGGCATCCATGCGCCCCTACATCGGCGGCAGCCAGGACAACTCCTTCCTCTCGGTCACCTTCGGCTACAACGGCCTCGGCCGACTCAGCGGCTCCGAAGTCGGATCGGTCGGTGGCGGTCAGCGTGGCCCGGGATCGGGCACGGAGAGCATTACGCGTCTGTTCACGCAGACCATCGGCGGCCAGATCTCGTGGCTGCTCCCGACCGCGGCGCTCCTGCTCATCGCCGGGCTGGCGTTCCGCGGTCGACGCCCCCGCACCGACCTGCGCCGCGCCGCCTACGTCGTCTGGGGCGGCTGGCTGCTCGTGACCGGTCTGGTCTTCTCCCTGATGGCCGGGATCTTCCACGAGTACTACACCGTCGCCCTCGCTCCAGCCATCGCCGCACTCGTCGGCATGGGAGCCTGCGAGGCCTGGGACCGCCGGACTCATTGGGCGGGGCGGGGCGTCCTGGCGGCCGCCGCGGGGACCGCCGCCGGGATGGGCTTCTGGCTGCTGGGCAGAACCACGGCCTACGGTGGGTGGCTGCGCTGGAGCGTCCTGGTCGTGGGTTTCGCCGCGGCACTCCTCCTGCTCCTGACCGACCGTCTGCCGCGCTTCGCGACCGCGGTGACCGTCGGCGGGGCGGTCGCGGCCGCGTTGGCCGGCCCCACGGCATACGCGGTGACGACGGTGACCACCCCGCACACCGGTTCGATCGTCACGGCGGGGCCCAACACCGGCGGGCCGGGCGGCATGGGCCGCGGTGGCGTCCCCGGCGGCGGTATGCCGCGGGGCGGGTTCCCGGGTGGAGTGCCCGGCGGGTTGGCCGGCGGAATGCCCGGTGGTATGCCGCCCGGTGGCTTCCCGGGAGGGAGCGGCCAAACCGGTGGCCGGGCCGGCGCGAACGGCATGGGCGGCCTGCTCAACGCAAGCACTCCCAGCGCCGAGGTGGTCGCTGCCTTGCGGGCCGAGGCGAGCAGCTATCGATGGGCCGCGGCGACCGTCGGCTCCCAGAACGCCGCAGGCCTGCAACTCGGCAGCGGGGAACCGGTCATGCCGATCGGCGGCTTCAACGGCTCGGACCCCAGCCCCACCCTCGACGAGTTCAAGGGGTATGTGGCGTCCGGGGACATCCACTACTTCATGGGCGGTGGAGGTTTCCGCGGCCAGAACGGCGGTGGCAACTCCGGCAATGAGATCAGCTCCTGGGTGCAGGCGAACTTCACCCAGGTGAGCATCGGCGGCACGACGATGTACGACCTCACCCAGCCATTGAGCACTGCGGGCACGGCGTCATGACCCTCGTCGAGCGCCGGACGACGACAGACGTGGCCGAGGGAGACCCGGAATACACCGGAGCGGCCGAGCCCGGAACGAGCCGGCCGGAACTGCGCCTCGTGCTGCTCTTCCTCGCCATCGGCGCCGCGACGACGATCCTGCACCTGGGAGCGTTCGCCGCGCTGCGCGAGCAGTGGTCGGCGCAATGGAGCAACACCGCAGCCCTGGCTGTCGCCACCGTCGCCAACACGTGGGCCAACCGGCGGTGGACCTTCGGTGTCACCGGCGCCAAAGGCGCCGCGACGCACCAGCTGCAGGGTTTCCTTGTCTTCGCGCTGACCTGGACGTTGACGTCCGGCGGACTCCACCTGCTGGCGGCCGAGTGGCCGGGCGCCCCGCGCTGGGTCGAAGTGGCGGCCGTCGCGGTGGCGACCTCCACCTCGACGGCAGTGAAGTACGTCCTGATGCGCTACTGGATGTTCCGCAGGATCGTCAGTAACCGACGACGAGGAAGTCACCGTCCTCATTGGTCAGGTGGACACAGCTTGTCCGTCCGATCGCGTCGTGGTCACTTTGCTCGCAGTGGGGCGTGACGGCTACCCTGACGGGGCACTGGAGGCGTCGCCTAGTCCGGTCTATGGCGCCGCACTGCTAATGCGGTTTGGGTTAAACGCCCATCGAGGGTTCAAATCCCTCCGCCTCCGCCACCGCATAGTGGCCTCCGACCTGCGCCAACGCAGGTCGGAGGTCTTTACCGTTTGCGTGGCGTGTCGGATACGTGTCGGACCAGCCGTGGGCGAAGCACACTTGTCTGGATGCCGGGAGTGACTACCCAGCCAATGAGTGTGCTCCCACAACAGGGTTCCGGTTGGTCCACGAACTCGCCGTGTCAGGTCTGCGACAGGCTGGCGACAGACCGTGGAGCAACCCTGTGGGCAATCGTTCATCGGAGGAATGTCATGCCCACCACCCACCCCAGTGCACCGTCGGTGCGACCACTACGAGCCGGCGAGGTCGGACCGTTGATCGAGGTCTTCGACCGGCTCTCAGCCCAATCTCGCTTCCTGAGGTTCAACGCGCCGTTGCCACGCCTCACCGCGTTGATGGTCGAGCAGTTGACCGCGCAGGAAGAGGGTCGCCACGAGGCGTTCGTCGCGTCTGTGGACGGCATGGCCGTGGGTATCGGTCGCTGGGTCAGGTATGCCGCGCACCCCCAGCGCGCGGATGTCGCCGTCGAGGTCGTGGACGCGTATCACCGGCGCGGCATCGGTCGCGCGCTGATGCAGGCCGTCACGGAAAGCGCTGCCCTGGCCGGTGTCGAGTTCCTCCTCTTCTGCGTCCGACGTGACAACGACCCCGCGCGAAAGCCGTTGGCAGAAGCTGGAGTCCTCACCAACGTCGACGACCCGGAACAGTTGTGGATCCCGGTCTCGCGGCTGCTCGCCCACCTGCGTACGCGAGAGCCGGCCGACGGCACCCTTCCTCGGGCAGGCTGATTGGGGCTGGTTCGGCGGCCACGACCCGGCCCTGACTCGACTCAGGGCCGGGTCCGTTGCCCGACCGCGTGGATCGCCTCGCAGATCGGGGCGATGAGTTCGTCGTCACGCACGGCGACCCAGCGACTCACGTGGTGACCTCCCTCCAGGTCTCCGTCCGCACTTCCTGTCGACGCGGCGGCGGCATCGACGGCTGCCGTCAGCCGGGGAAAGACGGGGACACCTTGCCGGCGGCACAACTCAGCGGCGGCTGCACTGTGCCCGCGCGCGCCCGGGACGCCCAATCGGCACAGGGTGGCCGATGCCCCGGATGCTGCCTCGGCGAGGGAGAACTGCACGACACGCGGGCTCTCGTTGAGTGCGCGGTCGAACCAATATGCCGCTTGCTCGGGGACCTCGCAATCCAGGGCTGCCCAGCCGGCGTTGAGAAGCAAGGTGCCGCTGGGCTCGACTCCCAACCGCCGGTCGGCGTCGTCGATGGCCTTGGTGAGGATCGCGAGCGCCCGTGATGGATGCCCGGCGTCGAGCAGGGCGAGACCGATCTTGGCGACCACGGCACTGAGTTGAATGACGCCGGGCGAGGAGCCGATGAGGTGCCAAGCCTCCTCGGCCGCCGTCAGCGCAGCGTCGTGCCGTCCAGCAGTGGCTCTCATGACGGCCACGGTGGCGAGGACTTCGGGTAGGGCGTGGGCGGCGGTGGTTGCCGCGGGTTCGAGGAGAGCCTCAGCCTCGAGGAGCGCAGTGTCGACGTCGCCGACGACGTACGCGCCGATGCTCTCGACGAGACCGGCCAGAACGGACCACGCGGGGTCGTCGGCGAGTAGGGCCTTCGTCGTTGCTGCGTCGGGCGCCGTGACGTGTGGCGTCAGCGATTCATCGAGGGAGCGCTGCATCAGCGCGATCTTGGCGTGGTCGGCGGGACTGAGCAGGCTCGAGCGCAGGATGCGATCCAGCCAGGGCGTGGTCGCTGCCTCGTGGAAGAGCCAGTACCAGCCCAGAGTTACCCCGAGCCCGGCAACGCTGTGTGCATCACGGCACGTGAGAGCGTTCTCCAGGGCTTGGAGGTAGTCCTCGAATTCGTCTTGGACCTCGTTGAGCATCTCGTCGTGGAAGGGGACACCTCGCCAACGATCGGCATACCACTCGCGATGGCGAGATTGCAGACGGGCGAGCTCGTCCGGGCCGGTCTCGTCGACAAGTTCGAGCGCCAGGTCGCGCATGGTGCGAAGCAGGCGGAACCGCACCCGAGGGCCGCGCCGGTCCAACTGGATGATGGCGTCGCGGGCCAGCACCCGCAGGATGTGGTCGGTGGCGGCGTCTCCGACCACAACTCGTGCGGCGTCCGCGGTGAAGGATCCGCGGAAGACGCCGACGCCACGAAAGGTGGCGCGCTCGGCAGGCCCGAGTCGGTCGATCCCGGACTGCGCGAGCGCGCGCAGTGAGCGATGCCGATCAGTGCCCGTGGCCCGGTCGTCCTCGACGTCGAGGCGGCGCGAGGTGAGCTCACTGAGTTCGGTCAAAGAGCGGGTCGCGGCCTGTCCGGCGATGAGTTCGATGCCGAGCGGGAGTCCGTCGACGTCACGGACGATCTGGCCGAGCAGGTCGCCGTCGTCGTCGGTGATGAGGAGCCCGGGCGCGCGATCGGTCAACCGTGCCTCCAGCAGGCGAACGGCGGGAAGGGTCCGGGCCAGGGCACCTGCCTCGCCCGATTGAGGGCAGTCAAGGAGTTCGACGGGTACGAGCCGCTCGCCGGGCACTCCCAGCGGGGTGCGTGAGGTGATGACCATGGACACGCCGGGGCAGTGCTCCATGAGCACCCGCGCGATCGTCGCCACGGCCGTGGACGACCACTCCGCCTCGTCGACGAGCACGGTGAGGTGGGCCCGGGTCAGCGCGGCGCTCAAGGTGGCGACCGGGTCCGGGCCGGCCGCTCCGAGGCGGTACTCGATGCAGATGGCCGCGGCGACCTCCTGCGCGGAGGCTTCCCTGAGTCCGGACAGGTCGACGTAGACCAACTCCCCACTGACCTGACGGCCAAGCTCGTGCAGCAACCGGCTCTTGCCCACTCCGCCCGGACCGACGAGGGTGAGCAACCGGTGGCCCGCCTCCCGCCACCTCCGGAGCCGTTCCAGGTCCTCCTCCCGCCCTACGGTCTCGGACGCCGGCACCGGGATCGCGGTGGTGATCCGGCGGTGCTCGGGGCGAGCGGGCGCCACGAGTGACTCGGCCTGGGCCAGCACCTGGGCATGCAGGGCCTGCGTCGGGGGGCTGGGATCGATGCCCAACTCCTCCCGGAGCCGGGTGCGCAGGTCGGCATAGGCGCGCAGCGCCTCCGCTTGGCTCCCCAGCGCGTACGCCGCTCGCATGACCAACCTGGTGGGCCCCTCCCGCAGCGGGAACTCACCGACCAGGTCGTTCGCGACCGCCAGCGCCTCCTCAAGATGCGGGACCGTCCCGCCCTCGAGCAGGAGGGTGGCCAACTGCTCGTTCGCGGTGGCCTTGGCGTCCTCGAGGCGCGTCCGCTCCGCCAGGACCAGCTCATCCGTGACACCTTCGTAGGCCAAAGGCCCAGACCACAGGGCCAGCGCCCGACGGTACCGACGGACGGCTTCATCGACCTGCCCGGCCGAGCGCAGGTCACGGGCGCTCCTGATCAGGTGCTCGTGGTCGACCGCGTCGACATCGACCTCCAACGGGAGGAGGTAGCCCTCCCTACCGGTCCGGACGAGGTCGGGGGCCGACAGTTGCCGACGCAGGCGAGCGACGACGGTGTGGACCGCGGTCGGGTTGAGACCCAAGGCAGCGTCGCCCCAGACCAGGTCCAGGAGAACCTCGGGGGGGACGCTGCGCCCGCGCCGTTGGACGAGGACCGCGAGCACGTCCCTGGGTCGCTGACCGGTCACTGGTCCCCGGCCAGCTGGGGTCTCGACCTCGACCGGGCCGAGGACTCGAATCCGCACCCGTCCATGGAACCACCCGACGAGGGCCCACGGCCACCGGGTTGTCAGCCCCGCACGGTCGCCAGGACTTGGAGGTGTCCCAACCGAGGGTGCGCGGTGGGCCTTCGAGGACCTGCGCCCCGAGGGATGGATCGTGATCGAGCGCGGAATCGCCTCGGTGTGCCCGACAGACCCGGGTCATGCCGTGGACCTCACCATCAGCTCGTCGGCCGTGTCTGGCTCGGCCGATCGATCGCGGTGAAGGTCGAGATGTGCGTCGAGTTGCTCGGCCAGCCAGGTGATCGCTGCGTCGGCCCCGTCAACGGCACCGGTGAGGTGATCCCCGGAGTCCAGTTCGACATGGGTCACGTGGACGCCCATGGCTTCGTAGGCCGCGGCGAGCTGACGACTCAACTCGGCGGGCACGATGTCGTCACCCTTTGCGTGGTAGAGGTAAACCGGCACCTCGGGGGTGCCGCCGGGGTTGCGTTCAGCCCGCAGGAGCGCTGCCCAGAGCGGGTCCTCCCACGGACGCTCACGCGTCGTCCAGGCCGCCATCGGTTCCGGGTGGGACACCACGAGTCCCGTCACGTCGAGGGTGGCGGCCACCGCGGCGGCTGCTCGGCCTCGCGCGTTGAGTATGTCCCACAGCCGAGGGTCCTCGTGAGCGTGGGCCAGGCCTACGAGGACGGCCAGGCCGAGACCGGAATAGGGTCCACCGTCGATCGCCTCGACGACGGCCGCGAGGTCGGTCGGGACTCCACCGGCCGCGAGGGCGACCAAGGTCAGATCGCGCGCATAGATGGGCTGATGCTCGGCGGCCCACGCTGCGCAGCGACCTCCTTCGGAGTACCCCCAGAGCAGCACGGGAGCGCCGGCCTCCACTCCGTCCACGCCGGCGACGGCTGCCCGGACGATGTCGAGCATCGCCCGCCCCCCGACGCGGCCAGCTCCGTAGGTGTGGGGGCCGGGCAGGCCGAGGCCCTCACCATCGGTGACGACGACCGACCAGCCGCGGCTGAGGGCAAGCTCCAGGAAGGCGAGTTCGCCCTCCAGGCCGGTCGCGAGCAAGTGGCTGGGTGCGCTGTCGCGTCCGAGCCCGTGGACGCCGACGCCGTACGAGAGCACCGGCCGAGGTCCCGGTCCACGCCACGACATGGCGGGAACGAGGACGGTCCCGGAGACGGCGATCGTTCTGCTGTTGGTCGCTGCCGTGGTGTGGACAACCTGCGTGGCCGCGCAGGTCAGCCCCGGCACGACGACTGGCCGGGTGCGGAGCATGGTTCCTGCGCTCCGGGGCATCGAGGCGGGTGTGTCGTAGAAGGGGTCCGTGGAGGGGGCGTGCACAACGCTGTCCTTTCGTCGAGGTGCTCTTGACCTCAGGCAGCATCCCGAACCCGGCCGTCACCGATCTGTCACGCACGGCCGACCGGCTGACAGATCGGTGACAGGGCCCTCGCTCACGCTGTGACCTGGTCGGCCCCCAACGGATCGGCCATCACCGAAAGGACCAGTAGATGAGCAACACACAAACCCGGAACCGCATCCTTCGGATCGCCACGCTCGGCGGCGTCGGACTGACCGTCGTCGCCAGCGGCCTGGCCATTCGCGCGGTGCGGTCCCTCGACGAGGCCTTCACCAGCGCTCTCTCGGACCCATATCTGGCGACTGCGGAGTCCTGAGTCCATGGGGCAACCACACCACTGATCGCTCAACAGAGCACACTTCCCGTAGGAGCGCACATGGACACTCTCGACACCGTCCACCTGCCCATCGGACCGACCGCCCTGAGCGCGAGTGGCCTCTTGGGCCCCGATTCCGAAATCATCGCCAGCTTCACCTGGCCGGGACTCGGACGGCCGCATTTCCCGCCGCGGGCCCCGAGCGATCCACCGACCGTGCTGCCGAGCGCGATCCGTGTGCCGGGGCCGGGGACGGACCCCACCGCTGTCCGACGGGCCCTCGAGGGGCGGATCGCGCTCTGGGACAACGGCGACCCCTCCCGGATCGTCCCTGCCCTTCTCGCAGACCCGCTGGCCGATGGAGACGGCTGGGTCATCCCACTCCTTGCCTCCGTCGAGGAACGCCGCCTCTACGATGTCGCCATCCGTGGCGCCCACAACTGGGTGACCGTGGCCCCCCACGCGATTTACTACCGGAGCGTCTGGGACACCTTCGGGATCGCGCACATCTCCGACCTGCACGTGGCCCGCCGGATCGACGGCTTCGCCGCCGCCCTCGCCCGCGCCAGGCACGGGCAGGCCAATGAACGCCTTCTCAACATGAACGACCAGTTCCGCCACGTCGTCAAGTACGCGAACCGACTCCACGACGAGGGCCACCTCGATCTCATCGTGGCCACCGGTGACCTCATCGACTACCAGTACGAACGCGACGACAACCGCAGAGGGTTGGGCAATGTCGGCTTCCTCAGGGACCTCCTCCTGGGCCGTTCCACCAGCAATTCCTGCCCGGCCGTCGAGGAGTTGCGAGTGCCGATCCTGCTCACTCCGGGCAATCACGACTACCGAAAGAACCACTACCACCTCGTCTTCGACGTCAACGAGCTCCGCACTGACATCACCCGCATCCGCAACTTCAGCAACCTCGGCATCACCGAGAAGGAAGCGGCGGCGTTGGGGAACGAGCTCTACTTCCCGGGTCGAAGCCAGGTCCCGAACCTCGGAGCGGGCCACGCGATGGCGATGATCGAGGTTGACCACGAGATGCGCGCCCACCGAGAAGCCCTGTGCGACATCGGTCCCCACGTGGTCGAACTCGGCCCGCACCGGATCGTCCTCATCGACAGCGCGCACGACGTCGGCATCCCCTCCGGCACCGCTGGCGGCGCGTGGGAACTGCTCAAGCAGTGGTGGGGAAATGGCGACGAAGACACCACGACCCTCATCGGCGGCTCCCCGAACTGCGAAGGGGTGTCGGACGAGGCGTATGCCGTCGCCGTCGCAGCCCTCGAATCGGCCCCGGCCGAGGGGGTCGTCATCGCGGCCCTGCACGCTCCCCTGGTCAATCTCGCCGGTGGTCAGATGCCCTGGTTCCTTCGCGAGACGACCCGGCCGTCCCAAGCCGCGCAGGCAGCGTGGTGGGTGGCGCGGCACTCCGGAGGCGATCCTGACGTGCGCCGCACGCATCCCCGGTGGTTCGGCCGGGAGGGTGACCCGGAGCCCGGATTCCTCTGCCGCGGGAGCAGCGGCGACCTGCTCGATGAAGGCGTCTCGCGTGGCCGCACAGAGGACCTCATCAGCGCCTTCGCCGGGATTGGAACGTCACGGCGGGCCGACCTCGTCCTCGCCGGTCACACCCACCACCACAATGAGATCTCGATCCGCGCGGAAGAGGGCGAGCCGGTCTTCCACCTGGACCACTACACGGGCAATCCGCGCGCGGCATACCCCAACGACACCGTCATTGCCGATGAGATCGGCAAGCGGGCCGACGGTCGACTGGACCTGCCGACGCACAAGGTGTACGTGGAGATCGACGACCTCGCCGTCGCGAGCGCGTCGCCGTGGCCGATGCCCGGGCCGGCGCGCCATCGGCAGGTCGTCTTCGTCCCGCCGTACGCAGACCCACTGGACCAGGCCACCGATCCTCGAGCGTGGTGGGACAAGCACAAGCCGCTGCAGTTGCAGACCGGTGCGGTCGGTCTCTGGGAGAACCAAGAGGTCAGTTTCAGCGGATTCCGCCTCATCCGGCTGCGGGACAACGTGATCGAACGCATCGACTTCGTGTCCCGAATACGACTCGACGAGAGCGGCTGGTCAGCATCGCTCGCGGAGGTGACGGCGCCCCTGCCCCCGCGTTCGCACCGACTCGTTCCACGCAGTGACCGGGTAGCACACCCCCCGGCCACAGGGACGCCGACCACGCTGGTCGCGCAGGGCGGGGTGTCGACATCGATCGTCCATCCGACCGCCGACGGCTCGCTCGTCGAGTTGTGGCAGACCGCGTCCGGCGAGGGAGGTGGCGTTCTCGTCGGCCCGCCCCAGACGCATGCCGTGGGACGCCCATGCGGCTACCTCGACAGCGGCGGGAGCCAGGTCGTGGTCTTCCGTACCGCCGATGATGAGATCGAGTCGACCTACTGGACCGGCGAGGGCGCTGCAGGCCACGACCGTCTCTCGCGCTCCTGTCGGGGGCCACGAGCGGCCGGCGATCCGAGCGGCTACCTCAACGGCGCGATGACGCACGTCGTCTATCGCAGCGAGGGCGGTCACCTCGAACTGCTGTGGTGGACCGACGATGCGGTGACCCACACCCGCATCTCCGGGTACTGCGATGAGCCCACTGCGGCAGGGGACCCGTTCGGCTATGTGGGCGCCGGCGGCCAGAACGTCGTCTTGTACCGAGGGGTTGACGGGCACGTTCACTCGCTCTACTGGAGCGATGGGCCGACCGGACACGACAACCTGTCGGGCGTGAGCGGTGGGCCGGAAACGGCAGGAGAGCCGGTCGGCATCCACCTGCCACACCTCAATGCGCACAACGTCTTGTATCGAGGGGTCGACGGATCGCTTCGCCTGATCTGGTGGGTGGGCGCCGAGCCCGCCCAGTCGGTCGACCTGTGCGCCGCTGCCGGAGCGCCGGCTGCGGTGTCCGACGGGGACCTCTGGTTCTGCTCATCGGACGGCACCCTTCACGTTGCCTACGTCGGGAAAGGCGGATCACTGCACGAGATCGCATGGTCTCCGGGGGGTCCCCAGACCTGGACAGACCTGACGCGCGTGGCACTTGCCCCGCCAGCCCGTCGCGACCGCCCGAGTGGCTTCTGTGTCCCGGGGGCCGCCACGAGACGGGTTGTCTACGCGGCTGCCGATGGTCGGGTCCACGAGATCCGCTGGGGCGAAGGCGGCGCCGAGCCGGGCGGCCGTCCGTGACGAGAGAGCTTGGCAATGTCAACCCCAGCTGGCCCACACGACGGACGCACCTGGTCGTAGGGCTCTCCACTGGGGATGGCTCAATGGCTCAGAATCCGCCCCTTGGTGAACCGTCCTAGGTTCTGGACCCGCCTGCCACTCTGACCAGAGCACCGGGTCAATGATGACCACAATGAGCACCGACCCGTCGTCAGCGGCCGGGAGCAGTGCTGGATGGTCGGCACGGCGCAGGTCGCGGCGCAGTCACAAGAAAAGATGTCATCGGTCAAATCGCACTCAGCGAAGTGCTTGGGTCATGCCCTTCTGTGCTTCGTCGCCCAGCTTGTTGAAGGCGGGTCGGAGCAGAGGTGCAAAAAGCTTGGTGAGTCCTTTGAACTCGAACTCGGCCACATAGTCGACACGACTGCCTGAGCCCTCGGAGGTGATCGTCATCTGGTCGTGAGCAACAAGGGTCTTGTTCTCACCCATCAGCTCGATGAACTCATCGGGCCGTAGAATTACTGTGGTGTAGGTGAGTTCGGTCTTGCGACCCAAGAATTGCGAGATGTTGCGGTAGGTACTCCCGACGCCGCCGTCGCCACTCGTGCGGGTCGTGGACACGGTACCGGGATCCCACTCGTTGGTGCTGGTGAAGTCGGCCAGATACGTGAAGGTTTCCGTGGGAGTACGAGGCGTATAAACAGTTCGTTCGAGCCGCATGGCATTCTCCGATCGGTTGATGCGTTCTTGTCACTTCTGAAGTTGCTGCCGCACCCATAACCAAAGACGTGCCCGATCGGCGCGGCTCGCAGGAGTTGTTGGCAGCATGTGAGTGGGTCGGGAATGACGGTCATGCCAGAGAGTGGCAGTTCGTGGCGCGGGCTGGACGGCACTGAGCCAAACGGTCGTATCGGCACCTGCTGCTGCGTCGCGCAGAATCGGCTTGGTCGCGGCGCGAAATGCGGGCAGCGAGTCTTGTACTCCGGGGGTGTCCGCCCAGCCCGGGTGCGTTGCGTAAACCCTTACAGGGGCCCACGCGCGGCTGAATGTCTCAAGGAGTTCTACTTGAGCCCGCTTGCTACGGGCATAGGCAGTTGCGCCCGAGTATTTGCCTTGGGTGTACTCGAGGTCATCAAGGTGGAGAGCCTGGGTGTACATTCCGCCCGACGTGATGAAAATGACGCGTGGTTCGCGCAAGGACCCTCGCAGCCTCGGGAGCAACGCTTCGGTCAAAGCCACCGGACCGAGCACATGGAGGGCCATCGTCAACTCGTGTCCTTGAGCGGACTCAGTTCGCTTGGCCGGTAGCGCGCCGGCGTTATGGATGAGCACGTCCACGCTCGTCAGGCTTGAGCCCATTCTTTCGCCAAGTGTCCAGACGTCGTTGAGATCGGACAGATCACAGCGCCACACATGGAACCGCGCCTTTGGATGCCGCGCCTGCAGCTTCTTCCTGACCGAATTCCCCTTCGACTCGTCGCGCACCACGAGGTGCACCTCCGCGCCGAGGGCAGCCAAGTCGCTGGCCGTCTGCTCACCCAGCCCCGAGGATGCGCCGGTCACAACAGCGGTTGCTCCAGCAAGGGCCTCGGGTGACGGGTCTGCCGGCCAGTGTGGAAGGCGAGAGCGCACGGCATACCCGATGTTCGAGAAGCCACCGATCACACTACGGTCGAGTGCCCGATCCAGGACGACTTCGGCAGCGCGTCCGAACCGCTGAGCTTGAGGGATCACGTCGGTGACTCTATCAGAACATTCGACAAACGTTAGACAAGCCATCTACCCTCACCACATGGCAGCGATCCTTTGCGGCGATTCGGCGCTGTCATCGGTCGCCTGATCACTCATGCCGCAGAGGGCGCACCGCATTTCCACGCATCAGCCTGCTGATCAACACGTCGGCGCATACCCACCTGCGGGCCACGATGGCCCGAGACTGGCCTTGGGAGGACACCATGTGGGACCTGCAAGAGAGCGACGTTGTCATCGTGGGCGCGGGGTTGGCTGGCCTGGGATGCGCCTCCGTGCGGGAGCACGCCGGCCTTTCGGTGACCGTGCTGGAGGCGAGTGACGCCGTCGGTGGCCGGGTGAGAACCGATGTCATCGACGGCTTCAGGTGTGATCGCGGATTCCAAGTGCTCAACCCGAGTTACCCGCAGGTGAAATCGGCGATCGATATTGACGCGCTCGACCTCAAGAGGTTTGATGCCGGCTTGCGGGTTCGCACGTCCTACGGAGTCGAAACAATCGCAGACCCGTGCGAGCCCCGCACCTTCTGCCAGCGACACTCTCCGGTGGCTTGCTCTCGACTCGCGACTTGGTGGGTCTGGCGCGTTGGCTGGCCCCTTCGATCGCCTCGCCACAACATGCGATGACGCGTCCAGATTGCAGCCTTCGAACGGCCTTGGACGCTCACGGCGTGAATGGCACCCTCCGGCGCGTTCTGGACAGGTTTGTTGCGGGGGTCGTGGTCGATTCGCACGCCGAGACGTCAGCGAACTACGTTGCCGTGCTTCTCCGCTCCTTCGCCCTCGCGGCCGCATTATGGAGTTTGCGGACCCCGTACGCGCCCCAGTTCTCAGCACAGAGCGTGTACAAAGCGTTGGCCAGGTAGGCCTCCGGACGGTTCAGTGGCTGCCGTTCTGGAGCCACAGGACGCCGGGCGGAACCCTGATCAGCCTGCTGCATCCAGGACGACTGGGAGGAGGAAGAGCATTCCCAGTGACCAGGTGAGGTGGGTGACGACGGGGCCCAAAATCCCGCCAGTCACTCTGCGCTGCAGGCCAGTAACAACACCGAGGAGTGCGGCGGCAAGAACGAGGAGGGGTATGCCTGCGGCAGCCGTCACCAGGGTGTAGACGAGTGTCGAGATGGTCACGGCGCGCCGTCGGCCTATGGCGGCATAGAGAGCGCCGCGAAAGTAGAGTTCTTCGGCTACCCCGTTGACGGCTGTGATGACAGCCACGACTGAGAGTGAGCCGTAGGCGGCGTGGGCGAGGAGCCGATCCACGGGCTCGCGGAGAACTGGGATCCGGGCGACGGCCACAGCCCCGACGAGGAAGATCGCCAGCAGCAGCAGTCCGAGAGTGAGCGACTGGACCACCGCCCGGCTCGACCCGCCATCACGACGGTGCGCGCGCCCCAGGTGTAGTCGACCGGACGCAAACGCACCGAGTACCCAGACGAGTGCAAGGGCAAGGGTGGCGACGTAGAAAAGCGAGTCACCAGGGGTGATGCGCAGCGCCCATGCAAGCACGCAGGCACCTACGACAAGCGTGAGAGCCGCGACGACTCTACGCCGCCGAAAGGCTTCATCCGACTCCGAGTGATCGCGCTCTACAGGCGCAACGAGGGCTGCGCGAGCAAACGCTGACAGTTCACCGAGCAAATTCAAGGACCCGCCCAATCGGGATCCGCGGCCGTGAGTCTGGCCGGGTGTACGGAACCAGCCTCCGGACGCCGCGTGGAGTCCTGAGCTGTCACCGCCAGCCCCAGAGCCTCGTCGAATCCGGCCAACGTCGAACGGGGACGGCCCGTCAACTCGCCAAGGTCATCCTCACCGGCGACCACCTCGTGAAGCAGACTGCCCACGAGCGGCTTGGCAAGCCCGGTCGGAACAGGCGTGACCAGTCCCACCCAGTGGCTGGCGAGCATCGGCGTCAGGACGGGCACAGTCACAATCTTCCTGGGGCGTAGCCCGGTTCGCTCGGCGAAGCGCTCGATCATTTCGCGATATGTCAACACGTCCGGACCAGCGATGTCGAAGGCTCGATTGACTTCTGGGGGAAGGTCGACAGCTGCGATGAGCAGGTCGAGCACGTCGGCGACGCCGATCGGCTGGATCCTGTTGCCGAGCCACTTTGGGGTCACCATGATCGGGAGACGGGTCGTGAGGTGGCGGAGCATCTCGAAGGACGCAGAACCGGAGCCAATGATGACGGCTGCCTGCAGGACGGCCGTCGGTACTCCACTTGCCATGAGGAGGTGACCGACCTCGACACGTGACGCCAGATGATCGGAAAGTTCACCCTCAGGGTGCAGGCCGGAGAGATAGATGATGCGGCCAATCTTGGCGCGTTGCGCCGCCAAACCGAATCGTCGAGCCAACTCTCGGTCACGCTCGACGAAGTCGCCTTCCCCATCCATTGAGTGCAAAAGGTAGTAGGCGATGTCAACGCCGTTACACGCCTTGTCAAGCGCGTCTTTCGACGTGGCGTCGCCCTCGACGATCTCGACCCGGTCGACCCAGGCACGGCTGGCCACCTTGCTGCGGTTGCGGGTCAGAACCCGGACCATGAAACCGCGCTCGAGAAGTTCGGGCACCAATCGCGAACCGATGTAGCCCGTCGCCCCAGTGACGAGGACTCGGCACTTGGCATAGTCGGTCATGAATGACGCTCGAAGGTGAGTTGCGCGACGTCGAGGTAGGCGCTGCGAAAACCAGCTTCGCTGTAGGCGAGGTAGAACTCCCACATCCTGCGAAAGGTTTCGTCGAAACCGAGCGTCTTGACCGATGGCCATTGCCGGTCGAACTCGTGCCGCCAGCGACGCAGCGTCTCCGCGTAGTGCAGGCCGAACGGGCGCACGGCGGTGACGGTCAAGGTTGTGTGCTGCTGGGCGATCGATGACAAGGCATCAAGGGAAGGGATGAGCCCCCCGGGAAAGATGTACTTTTGGATCCACCCATAGGAGTTGCGGGTGGCCAGGTAGCGCTCGTGTTCCATGAGAATCGACTGAACGATTGCGGTCCCGCCAGGGGCGAGCAGGCGGTCGATCGCCTTGAGGTAGGTCGGCCAGTACTCGTCACCCACGGCCTCCAGCATCTCGATGCTCACGATGACGTCGAATTGCCCCTCGACCTCACGGTAGTCCTGAACCCGAACCTCGACCCGGTCGGTGAGCCCGGCGTCGGCCACTCGCCGCACGGCCTCAGCGTGCTGCTCGCGGGACAGCGTGATGGTCGTAACCCATGCCCCTCGGGCGGCAGCCACCATGGCGAGCGCTCCCCACCCGGTTCCGATCTCCAGCATCTTGGTGCCGCTGCCGACCCCGGCCGCGTCAAGGGCGGCCTCAATCTTGCGGCTCTGGGCCTCGCGCAGGGTCTGTTCGGCCCAAGGTCGGGACTCGTCGAAGAGTGCCGAGCTGTAGGTCATCGTCTCATCCAGGAAAGTCGCAAACAGGTCGTTGGAGAGGTCGTAATGAGCGGCGATGTTGGCTCGCGATCCTTCGCGGGTGTTGCGGTCACGATGGGGAAGTGCGACATCCACGAGACCCCTCAGCCGCAACAGCGGTCGCGGCAGGATCGTGGCAAGCCGGGCCGCGAAAGGCGTGAGCGCGTCGGCCAGGTCGCTGCCTACCGCGGCTCTCCACTCGCCGGCCATGTACCCCTCCCCCATACCGATCTTCGGGTGAGCCTCCAACCGACGATGTAGCCGGTCGGGGTCGAGCACCTCGAGGACGGGCGAGGTGGCATCACCTCCGCCGAGAACCTCGCCCCCGGGGTAGCGGACCCGAACCGGGAGATCGCGTACGGCGCGCGCGACCAACGCCTTGGCCACCCGACCGCGAGTGACCCGCGAGCGCACGTCGGTCAGGCCCGGCAGGTACGGGTCTAGGGCAGTCATCGGTGAACCTCCGACGGAGTACGGACCGGCAGTCTTCGGGCCCAGAGGCGGATGCCGTGCCAGCGGATGAGGATTGAGACTCGTTGCGCCATGAGGGGGGCGGTCACTAGCTCGGCGAGCACTCTCAGCCTGGTCGCGGGGACCGGGCTCCCCCACGTCGCGGCCAACAGGAGCGGGCCCTTGTCGTCGTGCAGTGCCACGGAGGTGGCGACCCGCTGGGGGGAGAGCGCAAGTCGCACGGCATACCGTCCTGACACGTCGTTGAAGGGCGACACGAAGAACTCCTTGCCGACCTCGGCGCGACCTCGGCCGTCCGGGACGAGGACGTAGGTATGCCGTCCACCGTAAGTGTTGCGAACCTCGAGCGCTGCCGCTCGTAACTGCCCGTCGACTCCCAGCAGCCAGTACGTGGTGAGTGGGTCGAAGACGTGGCCGAAGACATGGGCCTGGGCAAGCATGACGACCCGAGCCACATCGCGCAGAGCAACACCCTCTGCCGCGACGATAGCCAGGACCTGCTCCTTGAGGGCGGCCCAGGTGGCCGGCGAGTCGAGGTGCTGATCCGGTCGGACATCGGTGAGTCTGCCGAGCCACGTGGGGACGCCGGAGCCTGCGTCGAGGTCGATCAGCCACTGCTGGTGCCGGTGAGTGAAGGCATACCGGATCGGCCGATACCGCACGTGGTGCACCCGCCCCACGACCACCGCAGGAAGTTGAGGGAGACGACCAGCCTGCTCCGCGGCAGACTGATCGGCCGAAGGATCGGTTGCTGCGCGACGGCTCACCATGACACCCCCAGCGCTTCGGCCGCTGCCACTCCAGACCGGCAGCCGTCCTCGTGGAACCCCCAACCGTGATAGGCGCCGGCGAACGCGGTGCGCCCACCGGAAAGAGAAGGGAGCCGACGCTGGGCCGCCACGGAGACGGCGTCGAAGACGGGATGGCTGTAGGTCATGGAAGCGATGACTTTGGCGGGGTCGATCCGGTCGGTCGCGTTGAGGGTGACGAGGAGTGGCACCTCCGATGGCAAGCCCTGCAGTTTGTTCATCCAGTAGGTCACGATAGGCGCTGACGAGTGCGAGGACATCGGCACGAGATAGTTCCACGAGGAGCGAACTCCACGTGTGTGTGGCAGCAGCGTGAGGTCCTGGTGGAGCACTGTTTCGTTGTCTGAGTACTGAATGGCTCCGAGGACGTTCTTTTCCAGTGGTGTGGCATCGGCGAGCAGGTTGAGGGCCGTGTCCGAGTGGGTGGCGACGACGACCCGGTCGTGTGTGGCCCTGCCGCCGGTCGCGTCCACGATCTCGACACTGTCCTCATGGCGCATGATGCGGCGCACGGGCGTGGCAACGCGCACATCGTCGAGCCGGGTCGCGAGCGCATCGACATAAGTGCGCGACCCGCCCTCGACAGTGAGCCACTGGGGAGAGTTCCCAATCTCGAGCATGCCGTGGTGCTGCAGGAAAGTGAAGAGGTGGCGGGCCGGGTGGTCCAGCGCCCGATCGGTACCGGTCGACCAGACACACGCGACGAGCGGAACGGCATACAGTTCGACGAATGCACGCGGGAAGCCGCACGCGGTAATGAAGTCGCCGTATGTCCTCAGGTCGTCCTCGGCGCTAGTCGCCAAGAACTTGGTCGCCAGCCGATGAAAGCGGCGAACGCCAAGGAGGAGTTGGCGGTAGTCCCGGCGCACCAATTGGCGGGGCCGCGCCAGGAAACCGATCGCACCGCGGCCACCTGCGTACTCCATCCCGGTCTCTTCGTGCCTGATGCTCATCGACATCTCGGTCGGGGACACCGCCACCTCAAGTTCGGCGAAGAGTCGGCGCAAGAGCGGATAGGTCCGGTCGTTGTGGACGATGAAGCCGGTGTCGACGGCCACCACGCTGCCGTCGGGAGCCCTGACGTCATGGGTGTGCGCATGGCCTCCGAGCCGAGGCTCGGCCTCGTAGACGGTGACATCGTGCCGGGACGCCAGGACGTGGGCTGCGGTCAGCCCGGCGACACCGGCACCGACGACGGCGATCGATTCCCGATCCTTCACGTGCGACGACATAGGAGGTACAGTGACTGAACTGTCGAAGGTTTGTCAAAGGTTAACGGGGACCATCCATCCACTGCGAGATCCGGCCGCGGGTGGTCAGAACCAGGCCGGCAGGCGTCAATGCTTGCTGCCCCCTCAACCGCTGGAGGCCGAACGTGGAGAACACGAATCGTCACGATCGTCAGCGCAAGTTGATGAATGCCGTCGTGACCCGGCGCCACACGACCCTGAGCACGACGCTCGGCGACCTGCTCGCGGTCGCCGAGGACCTGGACGGCCAGGACGCCCTGATCGGGCTCTACTTCCCCGCCCACTGGCACCCGCCGGCCGACGGCACGATCGGCCACCACGTGCCGCCGACCGGGGACCGGCTCTTCACGACCTTGGCGGGTGAGCTCGCGGCATACCTCTCGGGGTCGCTCACGACCTTCACGACACCGGTCCGCACCCATGGCGACGCCTTCTCCGAGCAGGTCTGGGACCGCTTGGCGAGGATCCCCTACGGCGCGACGACGACGTACGGCGTCATCGCGGCCGAATTCGGCAACCGCAACCTGGCCCAACGCGTCGGTCAGGCCGTGGGGCACAACCCCGTGAGCATCCTCGTGCCCTGCCATCGGGTCGTCGGGTCGGACGGCTCCCTCACAGGGTATGCCGGTGGGCTCGATCGCAAGCGAACCCTCCTGGCGCTGGAGTCGCCACCGGCCGACGACGCCGGCCGTCTGTTCTGACCACCTGTGTTCTGACCGCCCGTGGTGATCGGCGAGGCGTCAGGAGCAGATGTTCTCGTCCGCCGACCGGGTCGAGATGCTGGGGCTGGGGCTCGGCGATGTCGTGCCGGAGGTCGACGGGCTCGACGAGCTGGTCGGTGAAGAACTGATGCTCGGCGTCGGCAATGGCTGCGTGCCCAGCCGGTTGGGCACCTCGACGACGTCCGGGGCACCGACACCGAGAGTGACGACGACGGTGTTGCCCAGGCTGGACGCCTGACGCATGACAGCGCCCGGGAAGGCCGCGGCGACGGTGCGCGCAGCGTCCTCCTGCATCGGGGAGTACTCGACGAGCACACCGGTCGTCTGGGCGGGCGCATCACCGCGCGTGACCTGACGGAAGCCCTGGACCTGCAATGCCTCCACCGCCTGCGTGGCCAGCCCACGAACGCCCGAGCCGTTGAGGACCTGGACAGCGATCTTGTCGGGGGTGACGGTCAGCGCGGCCGGCGACTCGGTGCCGGTCGGGGACGGGCTCGCGGTCGGGGCGGCACCGATGGCGTGGTCCCCGCGGATGGCCTCCCAGATGAGGTCCGCGTCGTCGGTCCACTGCACCCGGTTCGGGTCCAGTTGGTAGACGGTCGTCGGGACGGTGACGAACTGGATGTTCTCGGCGCCGACGTCCTGCAGGCTCTTGGCGACGGTGGCCATCTCGGTCAGACCCAGGTCAGGGTCGGTCGTCAGGGACTTCGTGGCCGCGTTGAGGAAGGAGTAGAGCTTGTCGGGACGCTTGAGCATCTCGGTCGACACGGCCTTCTGCACCACGGACGACATGAACGCCTGCTGCCGCTTGATGCGGTTGATGTCCGACCCGTCGCCCAAGGTCTTGCGGGCGCGGACGTAGCCGAGCGCCGACGACCCGTCGAGGACATGCCGTCCCGGGGTGAGGTCCAGGCCGGACGCGGGGTCGTCGATGGCCACCGGGGTGCAGACCTCGATCCCGCCGAGAGCGTTCACCATCGACTGGAAGCCCTCGAAGTTCACGACTGCGTAGTGGTCGACGAAGACGCCCGTGTTGCCCTCGAGCGTGCGGATCGTGCAGCCCGCTCCACCCTTGTTGTAGTTGTAGTTCCACTGGCGGACCACCCACTGACTCTTGGGGGTCTCGGCCTTGCAGTCCTTGGGCGCGGGCACCATCGAGTCGCGGGGGATGGAAACGGCGAGGACCGCCTTGCGGTCAGCGGAGATGTGCACCAGGACATTGGTGTCGGAATGATCGCCCCCCTCGACGGTGTCGGGGCCGAAGGTCGAGGTGTCATCGAGGTTCTTCCGGGTGTCCGACCCGAGCACGAGAATGTTGAGCGGTTTGCTCTCGTTGGGCGCCGCCGCTCCCTGCGTGGGCCGATCGGTGCCCACGGCCATCGACACGTCGACCCGGTGGACATTGTTGTTGAGCTTCCAGACCACCACACCCGTCACGACGACGAGGGCGAGGACCAGGACGCCGGCGATGATGCCGGCCATTCTGAGAATCGGATGCCGGTGAGTGCGGTGGGGGCGACGGGCGCGACGACGTCCCCGGGCGCCACGACGTGTGGGTTGGACATCGTCCGACCCGTCATCCCACCGACCCAACTGCCCAATCCCTCTCGTCAGCGGGCGCCCCTGGTCACCCGCGCAGGCGTCATCAGCCCCTGTCCGACCCCAACGATAGGCATCCAGTCTGTGCGTTCCCTGCATTACGTGCAGATCCGTCCGGCGTTGTCGTCGCCACCTGTGACTATCGGCGCCGGACCGGGCGACGCGCCGATCCACTGCGCCGGACCGCCGGACCGGTCAGGTTGACTGGAGACCATGCGTTCTCGTCCCGCCCTGCTCGCCAGCCTCATCGCCGTGGCCCTGGTCGCGGTCGTCGGCACCGTCGGCTGGCGGTGGTACTCCACCGAGCGGGACCGCGAGGCGGGATCGAAGGCGGCCCTCGCGGCATACGTCAAGGGGTGGAATGCCAAGACCATGACCGGGGTGTCCTTCGACACCCCTGGGGTTGCCGAGGACTTCACCAAGACCGTCGCCGGGATGGCGACCGCCCCGGTGAGCGCCAACGCGGAGTCCCTGGCCCGCGATGGGCAGACGGCGACCGCCCGGCTGACCGTCGACTGGACCCTGCCCGGTGACCGGCACTGGAAGTACGCGCTACCGGTCAGCCTCGCCGAGCGGGGTGGCCACTGGGTCGTGCTCGCGCCCCAGGGTGGGTCGCGATGGAGCCCCGACCTGCCCGAGGGCGCATCGCTGAGCATCAAGACTGTCCAGGCCAAGCGAGGGGACCTCCTTGATCGCGGTGGGGCCGCCCTGATGCCGATGTCCTCGGTCTATCCGGTCCAGATCGACCCGGTCCGCGCGACCCCCGAGTCCGCCGCCGGACTCGAAGGTGTCACCGGCGAGCCGGCCGGCTCCCTCGTGGCGAAGCTGGCGGCGGCCAAGGCCTCGGGGTCGGCCGCCCCGATCCCCGTCATCACCTATCGCCAGGCCGACTTCGACGCCCGCAAGGCAGCCCTCGATGCGCTCGTCGGCGTGATCTATCCGCGATCGGAAGCGCCCCTGGCGCCGACCCGCACCTTCGGCCAGCCGCTGCTCGGCACCTACGGTGCCGTCACTGCCGACCTGGTCACCGCCTCGAAGGGCCGGTATGCCGCGGGCGACCGCGCCGGGCTCTCCGGGCTCCAGTTGCAGTACGACCAGACCCTGGCCGGCAAGCCGGGGCTGCAAGTCGTGGCCTCGACAGGCAAAGTGCTCTTCGAGGAGGCCGCCGTCGATGGCGAGGATGTGGGGACCACGCTCTCGGTCGCCGTGCAGGACGCCGCCGAGAAGGCGCTCGTCGCGGGCGGTTCCGTGCCGTCGGCCATCGTCGCCATCGACGTCGCCACCGGAGAGGTGGTCGCTGCCGCCAACTCCCCCGGCGACGGGATGAACCGTGCGCTGACGGGCCATTACGCGCCGGGGTCGGGCTTCAAGGTCGCGTCGACGATGGCTCTGCTGGAAAAAGGTCTGGTGACGCCCGAGACGGTCGTCGACTGCCCGCCGACCATCACCGTCGACGGCAAGTCCTTCCGCAATTTCGAGGGTGGCGAGGCGACCGGCGTGACCTTCGCCCGCGACTTCGCCCTGTCGTGCAACACGGCCTTCATCGGCTTGAGCGGCACCCTGGCCCCCGGCGACCTGGCCGCCAGCGGCAAGGCACTCGGGATCGGTGCTGGGTGGACCGACCGGATCGGCGTCACGGGCACCTTCGAGGGGTCGATCCCCGAGACCACGCCCGGCACCGACCTGGCGGCATCGGTGATCGGTCAGGGCCGCATCGAGGTCTCTCCCCTGTCGATGGCCGTGGCGGCCGGATCGATGGCGCGCGGGGCCTTCCTCGCCCCCACGCTCGTGAAGGTGGGCGCGGGCGCGACCACCCCGGCTCCGGCGGCCCTGCCCCAGCCGGCGCTGGACCAGACGCGGGCTCTGATGCGGTCGGTCGTCACCGAAGGGTCCGGCACGGCGTTGCAGGGTGCCCCCGGCGGTGATGTCTTCGGCAAGACCGGGACGGCTGAGTACGGCACGGAGGTGCCGCCCAAGACGCGGGCGTGGTTCGTCGGCTATCAGGGCGACCTGGCCTTCGCGGTGCTGGTCGAGGACGGGCGTTCCGGCGGCTCGGTGGCGGCCCCGATCGCCAAGTCGTTCTTGGACCTCTACCGCGCGGCACCGACCGCGGAGTGACCTCGCCACCACTCCCGTTGTGTCCGCGTGTTCGGTCGCTGTAGCGACGGAACACGCGGACGCAAGGGAAGGCCCCCACCCGGCAAACCGGATGGGGGCCTTCGTCGAAGACTGGTGAGGTCCTCGCTCAGATGGGGCGGACCTGGTCGGCCTGCGGACCCTTCGGACCCTGGGTGACCTCGAACTCGACCCGCTGGGCCTCGTCGAGGGACTTGTAGCCCTGGGTGTCGATGGCGGAGTAGTGAACGAACACGTCCGGGCCGCCGCCGTCCTGGGCGATGAAACCAAAGCCCTTCTCAGCGTTGAACCACTTCACGGTGCCCTGTGCCATGTGGGGTAACTCTTTCCTTGTTGTAGCACTTCGGAGACGCGACCTCCGCGCCCCCAGTGGTCTGTCAACGTACGCCCCATGCCGACGGAGAACCGCCGTGTAACCAAAACAACCCGCTGACCGGTGGCCAGCGGGCGTTCTTGCTGTGCTGCGAGGAACTGCTGTTGTGCAACCGCGGATGAACTTATCAGTGATCTGGGTTACTCGCGCGTTCGACATCCAGAGTTCACTCAGGTCAATCATGACGAGGGGATGGTGTCCCTGCTCATCGGCATGGGGCGCCATAGCCACCGATCGCGCCAGCGAGCGGAGGGCGTGGTGGGTCCTACGGCCACCGATCGCGCCAGCGAGCGGAGGGCGTGGTGGTCCTACGGCCACCGATCGCGCCAGCGAGCGGAGGGCGTGGTGGGTCCTACGGCCACCGATCGCGCCAGCGAGCGGAGGGCGTGGTGGGTCCTACGGCCACCGATCGCGCCAGCGAGCGGAGGCGCTGAGACGCCATTCAAACAGAGGTCCGACAGAGGAGAGGTTGGAGAAGGCGCGCCTGGCGGCGGAGCATGAACGCAGGCCTGAGCCTTGGAGCCCGACAAAGACGCCGGGTCCGCCGCTGTGGCGGAACATGTCGACGGATGAGTGGCGGGCGATGGTGACTATGTACCAAGGCGGGTCGACGGCCAACGAGGTGGCGACGACTTTCGAGGTGTCCGAGTCAGCACTGCTTGCTCGTCTACGAGCGGCCGGCGTGGTCAGGCCGAACGGGAAGGTGACCCTAAAGGAGGTCTACGAGATGGCGCAGTTGCGTGCGCAGGGACTGAGCTACCGGGAGATCGGCGAGCGGTACGGCATCACGCGTCGCGCAGTCAGTACCCGCCTCGGTGCTGACCATCGTCGTCACGAACCTGTCTAGGCCGAACCGCCGCCATACAGCTGCTGGAGTCTCTTGACGGAGCTCTCGTCCTGTGCAATCTGGAGGATCTCAATCTCTCGCTTGAGGCCTAGGATCGTGATGTCTTGGCTCTCGTCAGCGCGCTTCAGCTTGTCGATGAGTGACTCAACCAATCTTGTCAGTGGCTCGCCAACGGCTCGCTTGAAATTGAAGCCGACGAGCTGCATCACCGTCAGCATCTCGACCGATACCACGGTCTTGAGAAGCTCGAGAGCCTCCGCCATCTGGGCATCTGGGCTATTGCCACCAAGCTGCATGAGACGCTCGGCTGCTGGGATCAGCTTGTCGGTGATGTACGTGATGTCGTCGTCGGAGATCCGCTGAGCCACAAGTTCCTGTTCGAAGGCTTGTGCGATCGCGATCAGCTGATTTCGATCGTCCACGAGCTCGTTGATGATGGCGTTCAGCTCGTTGACCTGTTCCGCGTGCTGCTTCCCAGTGCGAATGGCCTTCACTCGGGTGAAGACGGCTGATGCCGTGTTCCGGACAGCGATCGATGCCAGCTCTGCGGCCAGTGCCGCGATCTCGACAGTCATGGGGCCTCCCTCGGTTCCCTGACAGGCTATGAGAAAGCACCGACAGGGCTCCCCCTATGACGCGCGATCGTTGCTGATGGCATCAGTAAGGTGGCTGCATGTCTGACGCCGTGGTGCCGACGCACGTCCTGACCCGCGAGGCGGTGCGCTGGAGCATCGACGCGCTCGGGGCGTTACGTCTGCACCCAACCTTCGTCATGTATCTGTACCTCAGGAAGCAGTCACGGGCAGGAGCCTTGGCAACGGCTTCCGCGAAGTCGGAGGAGTTGACGGCGCTCATCTCGATGCCGGGGAATCCGACCAAGCCCTACTACTTCCCACTCATCGACCGAGGGAGGCGCACAGGTAAGCCTCTGGCGTCGTTCTGGCGAGCGGAGAACATCTCCGGAAGTTGGTCACCTGGCTCTATTCGGCGCTTGCAGGGCGGGGGCTGGCTCGGCGCCAGTACCAGCGCCTACGCAATGCCAGCCAACCACGCTGACTTGGCGTTGGATCAGATGCTCTACGGTGCTCCCGTCTCCGCGGTGGCTGTCGGTGCGTTCTTTCTGCGCAACGATGGATTCGTTCTTGATGGCGATCCGTCGTCTGCAGACGTCGTCGCTGGGCTCCGGGCCAAGTTCGACTATCCCCGGTCGACAGATGCCGAGTTTGCGCAGTTGTTCACCACAGATGCTCCCAAGGTGGCTTTCGACTGGTTCGAACAACTGCCGCCGACGGACGGCAGCGCTTCCGAGGAGCCTTCAGATGCTTAACAACCTGATCGAGAATGTCCGAACACTTGATGCTGAGGATCTAGGGATTGGAGTGACTGCCGCAGCCGCCGCAAGTCACGCCTCGTCCGCTCCCGATGCTCCCGCTGTCCCTGACGACCATCCCATGGTTCAGGAGATCATCCGACTGGCGCAGGTCTACGGTGGCGTCATCCTCGCTGGACCGCCTGGCACGTCCAAGACGTTCTTTGCGGCAGCGGCGGGGCAGGTGATCGCGGGCAGTGACGATCGCCTGCGTTTCGTCCAGTTTCACGCCAGTTACCAGTACGAAGACTTCATGATGGGCTTCGCTCCCAGAGACGGAGGCGGCTTCACCACCAAAAAGGGCCCGTTCCTGGACTTGGTGCTTGCTGCCGCGGCTGACCCTGCCCATTCTTACGTCCTGGTCATCGATGAGCTTTCCCGGGCAGATGTCGGACGCGTCTTTGGCGAGGCGCTCACGTATGTCGACCGTACCAAGCGCGAACTGCCATTCACGATCGCGAGCGGCGACAAGATCAAGGTGCCAAGCAACTTCATCATCTTGGCCACCATGAACCCCTTCGACAGGGGAGTCGATGAAGTGGACGCGGCCTTCGAGCGTCGCTTCGGCAAGGTGACGATGGATCCTGATCGCGCGCTGCTCGATGAGATTCTCACGGATAACGGGATGGATGATGCGCTGAAGGCGCGAGTCCTCAACTGGTTCAGTCGGATGAATGGTCACGCCGTCAAGAACCCGGCGGCTGCTGTAGGCCATGCCTACTTCGCTACTGCCAGTGACGAGGCGACCCTCAATGACCTTTGGGAGTACCAGCTCAAGTATGTCGTCCAGCGCGCCTTCCGTCGGGACGACGCAACCCGTGCGGACATGATCTCGGCGTGGACACGCATCTTCCAGATGCCTGCCACGACACCAAACGTCCCCGGATCCACCAGCGTGGCTGATCGGGTGGAGGCCACCGAGTGATCGACTTCCACTGGGCAACGGTGGTCGACTGCGTTGAGTACGAGCACGTCAAGGTCGACGCGGACCTCTGGCTGACAGATGAACACCGCATCCGGTTCAACTCTGACGTCGAAGGCCGTGACATCCTCCGGGCGGGGTTCAAGAACGGGGTGCTGACTCTCCAAGCCACCTCCTATGTCGGGGTGATCCCGCTCAACGACAACGTCGTCCTCCGGGTGAAGCCTCGCGTCCCTCTAGCCAGCCTCACGCGCATGGTGGCTGACACCGGTCATAGCCTGATGCCGCTCTCCGTCTTCCGTGGCTACTCAGGCCGCGGCAACGCGGATGACTGGGCGATGGACATTTACACCAAAGAGCTCCTAAAGCAACTCGATGAGCTGTTGGATGCTGGACTGTGGCGAAGCTACGTCAGGCGCGCAGCTGAGGGCCACTTCCCCACGGGTCGCATCGACTTCGCTCGCTCGGTGCAGCGATTCGTTGCCCGAGGGATCGACAACAAGGTCGCCTACTCGTGGCATGAGCGGACCGTAGATACGCCGGCTAATCGCTGCATAAAGGCGGCACTGGAGCATGTGCACGACTACTTGGCTCGCGAGCGTCCCCAGCCGCGCCGAGGAACCAGGCAACAGTTGTCTCGGTTGGCCGGTCACCTGCACGCGTTCGCTGATGTGTCCACTGATCCCGACCTTCAGTTCATGGAGGACCCAGAGGTTCTCGGACTGATTCCGCTGCCAGATCACCGGTCCTACTACGGACCGACGCTTGACCTCTGCCTCATCATCTTGCGTGAAGTCGGCATCGCCTTGGAGCTTGGCGGAAGTGATGTCGAGTTGAGTTCGCTTCTCATCGACACCAATCAGCTGTTCGAGAGGTTTGTCCGCGTGAGCTTGGCCCGTCTCGCGCGGGAGCAGGGGTGGCCCGTAGAAGTCCTCGATGGCAACACCGACGGCAATGTTGACCTATACGACGTCCCCGCACACTTGCCATCCCCGCTTGGTCACCCAATGACAGCCCTGGCCTCTGTGGATGCGGGCAAGGTGCAGCCAGACGTGGTCATCCGGGCACTCGATGGCACGTTCCCCTTGGTTGCAGAGGTGAAAAACACGGTCCACGGCAAGGACGCCAAGGCTGACGATGTTCTCCCTGACCGAGGAGAGATCGAGCAAGCTGTCACGTATGCCCTTCGCTACGGGCTGGACTTCGCCTTGCTCATCCACCCGTGGATCAAGGGGACCAAGGGCCTGGTCTACGTCGGCCGTGTGCAATCCATCGATGTCTATGACTACCGGCTCGACCTGTCGACGGTTGACGGAACCGACGCAGCCCTAGCCGACCTGGCGTCCTCGATTGCAGCCTTGGCACGCATCGCACCCGATCAGGTACCCACCTCTGCCTGATCCATCCAGTTGACGAGATCGACACCGATCGCGTCGTAGCCCGCATTGACAGCAGTCGTGAGGGTGGTTCCGGTTCCCGCGAAGGGATCGAGGACGACGCCCCGTGCGGGCGTCCCGTGACCGCAATCCGTCCAGCCCACGGTGCGCTTCTTGGCGAACGTAAACTCACGGAAGTAGCCACCCAGGGCCTCCTTGGCTTCTGCAGCCAGGCGTTGAACCTCACGGCTATTCCGACCCGTGCCGTTTTGGAACTTGGTGGCCTTACCGACGTCGGACACGCCGAATGCCTGTATGGCCCGGATGTGCTCTGGCGTCAGCTTCTTCTGTTTGGCCAGTTCCATTGCTCGCTTGGCCTGAGGGCGCGAAGGGTCGAGTTCGGCAGTGCGCTCGACAACCCGGCGTCGGGGAACACTGCACGTGGCACAAACCTGCGGCGGAGCAGCCAGGAGCAGGGCTCGCCGCACGAGCTCCTTCGGGTAGGGGGCGAGGTGCGCACCCATGTTCCGCTCCGGGTTGATCGTCCAGACGTCTCCTGGGTTGGCACCGTTGCCAAACGCTTCGGCGTACCCGACGAGGTCGTAGTAGTAGTTCGACTTGTAGGTCAGGTGGACGACGTACTCATGCCGATTGGCGAGCCGGTTCTTAACTGGGTCCGGCATGCCGGACTCCTTGGCCCATATGATGCGGTTGCGGATTAGCCAGTCACCTTTGGCAGCCTGCCACTCGATCTGGCCCGGGATCCCGATGAGTGACTTGTTGAAGTAGGTGTCACCGACGTTGAGGAAGACGGAGCCGTGGGGACGCAAGACGCGCTTCCACTCGGTCAGGCACTCCATGATCGAGACCACATAGGCATCTGCCGTCGGCTCGAGTCCGATCTGGTCACTGTGCCCGTAGTCGCGCTTGTTCCAGTAGGGCGGCGAGGTGACGATGAGATCCACCGAGTCGTCGGGCAGACCGGTCTTCCGCGCATCTCCAGGAGTGAATAGACGACCAGCTTCGTCCAGTCCCGGCTCCCAATCCGACAGTTGCCCGATGGAGGCCACCCCAAGGTTGGATAGCGTTGCGGCAGGCTCCGATTCCACCGCCGGTGCGCCGGCTGGTCGTCGTGCGTGCTGAGCCACGAGGACTCCAATCTGTGCTTGGGCTTGCGGATGTCGAGGAACCTAGCGGTGAGCACTGACATCCCACCGGCTAGGTGCTCACGGATCTTGTCTATCCAGGATCGGGCTGCTCGTCGAGCACCGCCCCGGCGTGTCGAGAGCTGTACGCGACTTGGCACAGTCGCACGTCCACTGGTTGCACAGTCAGATGGTCGAGCAAGGGCTCGACTCGGTGTGGACCGTTGGAGGACTTCCACACCAGCCGTCGCGGGGGCATCAATATGTCTCGGACAAGCACAAGCGCACGCGCAGTGGAACCTTTGAACAGCGTCTCTCCCAGCTTCTCAGAGCTCACCCAATAGGCACACTGCTTCGGTGATTCAAGCGAGGAGTTCGTCCAGAGTTTACAGTGAAGAAGTTGGATCCTGAGTGCCTTCATTGCGACCCCCGCGTTCGCGAAGAGAACTCAATATTGACTTCACGGCAATTCGGACTGCTGAGTCTGGAGAAATGTCCTCCAGCTCGGACGCTCCTACCGGCGCCTCGGCACCGACATTGGGCTCATCAGTGCTAGTTATTGGCTGAACGTCTTTACTGCTCGGATCCCCCAAACGTCCCTTAAGCTGCATGACGAGTTCTTGAAACTTCTCAGAGCGCAAGGTCTGGTCCTCCTTATCGGGGTAGTGGGCGGGATCCACAACGCCCGGAACATACCATCCGGTCTCAAACTGATCATCCGGCCTGACCTCAGGGAATCCATCCTTGAATTCACGAAACATGGGTTCGTCCAAAGCGAGGTCTTGCTTGGTACTTGGGGCGCCTATCTCGCTCGGCTCCAGTGCGTGCGCCGCTTCATTCATTTTAGCACCTTCCTTCCTCCAATCAAGGACTGGCTACTTCTTTAAGAACTTGCGCTGGACAAGCGCGCGCAACCACCAAGATAGTAATGTCACTGACGCTATGAGAGCAGCCGTTATAGCCATGCTAATCCAGAATTTGACCTGAAACCGCTCAGCAAAGTGGGGGTCTTGCCACTCAACGGTGGGAATAAGGACGTACCCGCAGATGGCGATGATCGATACAATGCAAGCTGAAATCGATGTCACGCGACTTAGAAGTGTGCCCCCTGGAAGCGCACGGGATTCGTCAAAACCGCTCCACGCAGCAACGGCGGTGGGCAGCGCCAGCAACATCGCGACTACATCTGTGTTGGCAAGCTGGCCCAACCCAATCTTAACTGCGGCCGCCAGCGCGACTGTTATAGCAGCCGAGACGGAAATCACGGCGGCAACGCCAACTGATCCTGGCGTCCTTTCAAAGAAGTGATTCTCGAAGAGCAGGTCCGGCACAGGTCTTGAGTGGTAAAGGTACAAATGCGAGTGACGCTGCCCGTGGCGCGATCGCAGAGAGTAGGAGTCGCTCGGCATGGGTGCGGCCGACCCTCCCCAGTGGACAATTCCCTGTCTGGCGAGGTAGCTCCCATCGGGCCCAACAACTTGAAGATGGTAGTTCGCACATCGGGCAGCGTTGGCTACCGGTACGCTGATGACATTAGACCTCACACCAAACGAATATCTAATCCAATCAATAACACGCTTTGCTCCAATGCGCCTCGCGTGAAGAAGCTGGGGTATTACTCTACGCTGAACAGTTATGCGATCTCCACTCGCTGCAACGTCCCCGATGCTGACACAGATTGGCGTGAAGTCGGCCGAAAGGTTGACCATTTCAGCAGCGGCCTCCAAGTAGCGCCGTCCTTCGGAATCCCTTTCCGGTAGCGGAAGACTCTTGATACGAGAAATCAGCCGCTTGCGATCACTGGCACCCAAAATTCCTGCTCTTTGTCCCTCTATTAGGAGCGCGACTATATCGCCAGCAAGATCCACATCCAAAGTGTTCGGTGGATTCTGGCTCTCTGGACTGATCGCAGCGATTATTAGCGTAAGCGTAGATGCAATAGTGAAGGCCGTTACAAAGTCTTGGGACACCGATGAAATGCGACCCCGGCCGGGACTCTCTATGCGAAGCCCGTCCGGCATCTCAAACTTCGGAATTAGGAGAAGTGGAACCGGCATGGTCGTCTCGCGGGAGATGGGCGGGGCGGCAAGTGTGAACGTGGACCTAAGAGAAAGTGACCTAGCATTCGCCGACACCGCTTCGCCGATTCTGGGAATGTATGCTCGGGGATGGCAATAGTAATAGTAGTACGCCAGAGCCTCAGCGGCAGATAGGTCAATCGAGGACGCTTCCTCGAGAATCACGTCAGAGCGGGAGGAATCTACCTTCTTCCGCTCATTTGCATAAGGCGCAGTATATACTCGGATGGAGTATGCGAAGTATAGTGTCCCTAGAAGCAGTCCGCTGAGCAAGAGGGCAATGGCAAGGGGATGAACCGTCGATGGTGGCCAATCGGAAATTTGCGTTATGAAAATAATGCATGCGGCGATGACAAGTACCAGAGCGCTAGCAGATAGGAGCCCGCGCCTCGTCGAATGCTCGATCCGGCGTTCCGCCAGAAGTGCCGGAGCCGCACCGAATGGCGTCGTCGGACTTAAGTCGACGCGGGCGAGCGCTTGCTGTGATTCCGAGTTCAGCCGGCGTGAAGAAATCTCGTCGATTTCTACCCATTCTGCGGAAACTATTTCAAACCGATCCTGCACCAGCAGTGGTCCGGAACTCTCAACGCCGAATAGGTTATCTATGTGCCTGTGGGACGCCTGCACGTAGGTGTCCAATAGATGAAGGTCCGTAATGTCGACCTGCAGCCCGGTCTCCTCACGCAACTCGCGCATGGCACACGCATGCGCGGTCTCACGATGCGCAACGAAGCCACCAGGAAAGCCCCAAGTCTGCGTCGAGTGACGCTGGCGCACAAGGAGTACCCGGGTGCCTGACTTTACAATTACGATGGATCCCATCGTAAACTTCGGCTTGATCATATATGCGGCGACGCGAATGAGTCGGCGCGCGACAGAATCGAGCTGAATCATTTCGTCAGATTCCTAAGGCGGCGTTTGAGATCTCTGCTATTGGCAGGCGGTTGGGCCGGGGCGAGGAGGAAACGCAGGGATGTTCGTCTACGACGCACCGTGCTCTCGCTGTACCCCCGTCGCCGCAGTAGCGCGTAGTACTGCTTCTCATCCCGCTCGCTGAGCGCCAACACGTCCTTGTCTCGCGCGACAGCCCACTCGAACCAGTCCTGAAGATCGGCCCAGTAAGCCCGCGCTGTGTTGTAGCCGTAGTCGAGCAGCAGTTCCTCACGCAGATCGAAGAAGCGCTGCCAGTGCTCGGGGACTTCGTCGGGGTAGGCGGGCGCGAACTCCATCGTGTTCTCCGGGTAGCGGAGCGCGTGGGGGCTCATGGAGCGACCGTAGTGGGTTCGCAGGCATCCCGTCACTCGAATCTATGGAGGTGAGCCGCCGTTAGTGGCTGGGTGCTATCACGCTCATGCTTTTCTGGCGCTGACCTGCAGCTTTACCGTCGATGACGTCGCCTTCGCTGTTCTCAGAGTTCCCACACGGAACTCCGGCAGGGCGAGATCGGAGGAGCGGGTATGTCCCAACTCCAGCCCTACACAGGTGGTGGCGCAGTGTCGTCACCCCTGTCTCGTCAGGGTCGCGCCATCGGGCGGATCGTCGGTGGTGCCGAACTGGCCACCGTCCGGGTCGCGGCAGCGGCCCACGTCCAGCAGGCTCGGCTCGATGCGCTCGACCAGGTGGACGTCGCGCGCCATGCAGGGCGTTGCTCTCGTAGCGCAGGCCGAGGCGCAGCTGGCCGAAGCCGTGCCCCACGCGGCCGGCCGGATTCTGCACCTCGCCAACGCCCACACTTTGGTGCTGGCGGGCGAGGTGGCGAGCTTCTCGCGTCGGTTGTCGTCGTGACTGTGTTCCTCGTCGTGCTCGCCGTCGTTGTGCTGACGGTGTTGGCGTGGCTGGTTCTTTCCGGCTCGCTGACGACCGCCCGGGCAGACGCGAAGCGTCGTCAGGTCTTCGCCGAGCAGGCGCAGGCCGAGGCGCGGATCCAGATGCGCACCCACGCCGCCCTCAACGAGCTGTACGAGGCGTCGCGTCAGCGCTTCGACGGCTCGTAGGCACCACGGCTCGGCCCGTCATCAAGTGGGCCGGTCAGGAGCAAAGAGCGGCGGCAACCGCCTGCTCCTAACCTCAGTGACGTACTCGTCGCCATGAGGGGTAACCACCCCTCGGGTTCGAGTAAGACACTTCTGGCGGAGGGCGTGGGATTCGAACCCACGATGACGTTGCCGCCATAGCGGTTTTCAAGACCGCCGCACTAGGCCACTATGCGAGCCCTCCAACGCTCGGCGAGCCCCGCGGCATACCGAACGACGGACCCAAGCGTATGCCGCGGGCGCACCCTTGCTGTGTAGGGTCGGAGGCCGAGACCAAGGAGTGCTGATGGGCAAGCTGGGATTCCTCGCCGGGATGGCTGCCGGCTATGTGTTGGGGGCCCGTGCGGGCAAGCAGCGCTATGCCCAGATCAAGACCGTCTCCGGCAAGGTGTGGAACAGCCAGCCGGTGCAGAAGCAGGTCGCGAGCGCCAAGGAGGCGGCCCGGACCAAGGCGGCCCCGGTTGTCGCGGATCTGGTCGGGGATGCCGCAAAGACCACTGCGGCCAGGTTGCGCGCCCAGCGCACGGTGGCGTCCGAGACGATCTCGTCGACCGCGGCGACGCCGACAGCGGAGGCCGATGCGTGGTCGACAGCCCCGGCCGGTGACGACCCGTGGGCGGCGGCCAGCCGGCCCTGAGCCCGAGCGACGCCGCTTCGGGAGGTCCCACGACCCCTGGTTCGCAGGACCTCCCGCCCCCTCGGCGGAGTCGGACCCCCTGGCCGACCCATCGAGAAGAGCACCGTGAGCCCGTCCTGATACATCCCTGAGAGCCCGACTTCTGGGGCTGTATCAGGACGAACGTTCGCCATCTCCTGACAGGTGTCCGCGACACCCCTACGCTGAGGCACATCGGGCCGGCTCTCAACGGCTTCTCAGCATCGAGTTCAGGAGATGCACGATGGCGGTCGAGTTCCCACCGAGACTTCCCTTCCCTCGCCGCCCCCCGGAGCGCAAGGCACCACCGACGGGCCGTCGCCCGGCCGTCGGGGCACCCGCCTCAGCGGTCGATCGACTGGGTCTGCGCTTCCTCGACCCGGCGACCGCGCTCTCGGAAGGTGGGCAGACGATCAGCGCGACCGTGTATGTCGGCGACTGTCTGCTGGTCGGCGGCGACCCGGCCGAACTCGCCGACACCGCCTCGGTCATCGAGGAGATCACCGGGCTGACCGTGACCGTCGAGGAGTCCGGACTGGCGGGGATTGCCCGCGAGGCCGGACTGTCCGATTCCGTGGCCGCCTTCGACCCGACCGTGCTGCGGTTGAGCGTCAAGAAGGGTGAGCTGTCGAGGCCTCCGGATGCCTGGGAGGCCCTCCTGCGGATCCGCCGGGACGGCCGCCTCGCAGGGACCAATCTGGGTCTGAGCCACGCAATGTTCGCGTGTGGCTGGTCCGATGGGATCGGCTGGTCCGACGGCATCGGGTGGTCCGACGGGATCGGGTGGTCCGACGGCATCGGGTGGTCCGACGGGATCGGGTGGTCCGACGGCATCGGGCGCGGGCGCAACGGCTGCCGGCCGGTGCACCTGGCCGCCCCGGATCCGGCTCAGGGCCGCGAACTCGACGGCCCCTTGGTCGCCGTCCTCGACACCGGCCTGGGAACGCACAAGTGGTTCCCGGACGGCGATGGGGTCATCCGTGACCCTCGTGTCCTCGGCCAACCGATCGGCCTTCGGTATGCCGCGGGGCTGGACCCCGAGGTCACGGGAGTCACGATCGACCAGGTCAACGGCACCCTGGACAGGCTGGCCGGTCACGGCACCTTCATCGCGGGCATCATCCGGCAGCACGCGCCATCGGCCGCGCTCATGTCCGTCCCGGTCATGGCCGGCGACGGTGTGGCCGACGAGCGGGATGTCATCCGGGCACTCGCCGCGCTCGTGATCCGTCAGGAACTGGCGCTCAAGGACGGGATCGAGCGGCCCGTGGATGTCCTCTCCCTCTCCCTCGGCTACCACCACGAGACGCCAGGGGCATTCGTGGCCGAGCCCCTCCTCATCGGGGCCCTGCGGCGCCTCTCCGAACTCGGCGTCGTGGTCGTGGCGGGCGCGGGCAACGACGGCAGCAATGTCGAGTTCTTCCCGGCTGCCTTTGCGGCCACGGGCCTGCCGGGAGCCCCGATGGTCAGCGTCGGTGCCCGCACGACCTCCGAGCACGAGGTGGCGATCTGGTCGAACACCGGCTCCTGGGTCATGGCCTATGGCGCCGGCGCGTCCGTTGTCAGCACGATGCCGACCACCTTCAACGGTTCCCGCCGCGGCGGGCTCGCCCAGCCGGCTGCACCGGGACAACCGGCACGCGGCACCGGCGACAGCGATGACTTCAGCGGAGGCTTCGGGGTCTGGAGCGGCACGTCGTTCTCGACGCCCGCCCTGGCCGGCGAGATCGCGGCGGCCTTGGCCGCCGATCAGGCCGGCTGGATCGACAGCGACCGGGTCAAGCGAGCGCAGAAGGCGGTCGCCGCAGTCCTCCAGGACGCGCCGTGAACGCGCCCACCCGGGACTTGGGGACGGTCACCGCGGCTGCGATCGCGGCATACCGCAGCGGTGACACCTCTCTCATGGCCGAGATGGTCGAACGCGTCTCACCCCTGCTCTGGCGGGTGGCGCGCTCCCAAGGACTGTCCACGGCGTCCGCCGAGGACGTCGTCCAGACGAGTTGGCTGCGGCTGCTGCAGCACATCGACCGGATCGACGAGGACCGGGCCGTGCTCAAGTGGCTCGTGACGACGGTCCGTCGGGAGGCGTGGAGCGTGGGCCGGAAGTCCACGAAGGACATCGTCAGTGATCCGGTCGCCCTGCCGGAGCAGCCGACCGTCGATCCCACGGTGCAACTGGTCGAGCAACTGGGGGTCTCGGACGTCCTCTGGACGCACGTGCGGGACCTGTCCGAGCGCTGTCGCCGGCTCCTCGCCGTCATCGCCTTCGCCGACCGTCCGGACTATGCCGCGATCGCCGAAGCCTTGGGTATGCCGGTCGGCAGCATCGGTCCCACCCGCGGTCGCTGCCTGGCCAAGTTGCGCGCCGCCCTCGAGGCCGACCCGACGTGGGTGACGTCATGACCGGCGACGAGCGCCTGGCCGACCAGCCCATCGACGACATCGATCTCGAGATCCTGGCCCAGATGCGGCGCGGCCTCGAGGAGGTCGACCCGATGCCGGAGGGGATGACCGACCGGATCCAGTTCGCCCTGACCGTGGCCTTGCTCGAGGCCGAGGTCGCGAACATGGTCTCGGACGCGGCTCTGGCGGGGGTGCGATCGGACGACTACGACCGGGCGACCACGATCACCTTCGCCTCGGACGGCTTCAGCGCCACCATCTCGGTCGAGACCGGCCGCGGCGGTCAGCTGTCGATGCACGGTTGGACCAGCGAACCCGGAGCAGAGGTGGAGGTGCGCGAGCGAGCCCGCACGCAGCGGACCGTGGCCGATGAGCACGGCAGGTTCGCCTTCGCCTCACTGCAGAGCGGGCTGGTCAACCTCGTCTTCCGCCGCACCGGCGGCCCACCGCCGGTCATCACCCCGGCGCTCGAGATCTGACCCCGGAGGGTGCTTGAGGGCCACATCGGAGGAGCTTCGGGGCCAAGCGGTCGCCGCCAACGGGGTCGGGGACTATCGCCGAGCCCGGCGCCTGCTCGCGCGTGCCGAAGCGGCGGCCCGCGCGCAGCACGATCTCGAGGGACTGACCCGGGTGGCGATCACCGGCGCCCTGACCGCGCTCGAGCTCGACGGCCGCGAGGCCGCCGAGCGGACGCTCCAGGAGGCCCGCGAGCAAGCCCGCAGCTTGGCCGACCCCGGGCTGATGCTGCGTTGTGCCGTGCAGCAGGCCGCGATCGCGGCCCGGTGCCGCGACTGGGACGAGGTCGCGGCGGTGGACCCGGCGATCCGCCCACACCTGGCCGATCTGCGTCCCTTCGAGCAGGCCGCCGTGCACATCAACAGTGCCCTGGCGCACATCGGCCTGGGTGACCCCGAGCGCGGCCGGGCCGAGTTGGTGCTGGCTCGCGCCGTCGCGGCCACCCATCGGCTCCCGCTGCAGGAGACCAAGGCCACGCACAACCTGGCGTGGCTCGACTACCTCGACGGCGACCTGCCCCGGGCCCTCGTCGGCCTGCGGGCGGCCCACGTGCTGGGCAGCCCGGACGACTCCAGGGTCGCGATCGACCTGGCCCAGGTCCTCGCGGAAGCGGGGCTCATCGACGAGGCGGAGGCCACTCTCACGGCCGCCCTGACCGCGCTGGGACGCCGTCGCTCGGCCATCGACCGCGGGGACATTCTCATCGACCTCGCCCAGTGTGAACTCGTGCGTGGTGACCTGACCGCGGCCCGACGCCATGCGCGATCCGCCGCGCTCGGCCCGGCCGTGCAGGACCGTCGCGGCCGGCAGGTGGAAGCCGGCCTGATCGTCGACCTCATCGATGTGATCCGCGGCCGCCACTCCACCCGCGGCACATTTCCCGTCCCGGCGGCCGGTGACGCACTCGGCCAGTTGGCCCTGCGAGTGCGGGTCGAGCAGGCCCTGGTCGACGGCGACCCCGTCCTGGCGGCGCGGCTGGTCCGCGGCGTCGAGCCTCGATCCGGTGGTCTCGGTCCGAAGCTGCACACCATCCTGCTGAGGGCTCGGGTGGCCGATGCCCAAGGTGAGCCCCTGCAGGCCGAGCGGATGATGCGCGAGGGCGCGCGGCTCCTGGCCGGTGCCCGCGCGGCGAGCGGCAGCCTGAGTCTGCGGGCGGCGATGTCCGTCCATGCACGACGGCTGGCCGACTACGACCTCGATCGGGTCCAGGACCGCTCGCCCACGCGCCTTTTCACCGCTGCCGAACGATGGCGGGCCGGGTCGATGCGTCGCCCGGTGGAGATCGTCGAGGATCCGGAGTTCTCGGCGCTGGTGGGGCGGTTGCGTCAGGTCCGCGCTGGCGGCCCCCACACCTCGACCGCTGACGACCCATCCCTGCTGCCCAGGCTGGAGGCCGAGGTCGCCCGCCGATCGTTGGAGGCCCTGCGCGCCGACACCGACGGTGACGTCATCGCCGGCCACCGCGCCGTCGCGGCCGAACTGGCCCGGACGGGGACCATTCTGATGTCCTTCCATGTGCGCCGTCGCCGCCTTCAACGGGTCGATCTGACCTCCGATGGTGCCCGGCTGCGCGACCTCGGGTCGGTGCGGAGTGCGCTCGACCTCGCGGCTCGTGCCGCCGCCGACGTCCGGGATCTGGGAGCCATGGGCAGCATCCCGGGTATCGGGGAGCGGGTGAGGGCAGGCACTCGGGCCTCAGTGGAGCGCCTCGACCGCGTCCTCCTCGCCGGTATGCCGCGGGGCCGGGTCTTCGCGATTGTCCCGACCCAGGCGCTCCTGTCGGCGCCTTGGCGGATGCTGCCCGGTCTGGCCGGTGCAGGGGTGGTCGTCAGCCCTTCGGCGACGATGTGGCTGCAGCGCAGTCGCGCCGGACCGGGTGTCGAGGACCCCGTGATTGCGCTTATCGGTGGGCCGGGTTTGGGGCAGGCAGCCCGTGAGCTCGACGTGGCGCGGCGCGTGTGGCGGCGGGCCGCCCACCCCGTGAGGTTGCGGCGGACCGGTCGCAGCGACCATGTGACGACCTCACTGCGCGATGCCGACCTCGTCCACATCTGCGCGCACGGACGACACGACGGCCAGGCACCCCTCATGTCCTCGCTCCTGCTCGCCGACGGGCCCTTCCTCGCCCACGAGCTTCCCAGCCGCCCACGAGCGTCCCACGTGGTGCTGGCGGCGTGTGCCGTCGGCCAGGCGGAGGTCGGGGTCGGAGACGAGCCTCTGGGGTTCGCTGCGGCCATGCTCGCCCGCGGCGTCGCTTCGGTTGTGGCGCCGACGGCTCCGGTCGATGATGCGCTGGCGGAGGAGGTGATGGTGGCCTACCACCGCGAACTGGCCGCCGGGGAATCGGCGTCGACTGCGCTGCAACGCGCCACGGCCGACCGTCTCGATGCCGGGGTGTTCTGCCTCTACGGAGGGGATTGGCGGGTGCGCTGACCGCGCGCAGCGGTGCTCAGATGAAGAGGGCCGGCTCGCGGAAGAGCGCCTCATAGGGGTCCTCGCCGGGCAGGTCTGGGAACCGCACGTTGGCCGGTATGCCGGTGGCCACGGCTCCCGCTGGAATCGGCTTCACCACAACGGAATTGGCGCCGATCTGAGCGCCATCACCGACCTCGATGTCGCCGAGGACGCGGGCGCCGGCACCGATCGTGACACCGTCGCCGATCGTCGGGTGACGCTTGGTGCCGCGCACCAGGGAGCGCCCGCCGAGGGTCACGCCGTGATAGAGCATCACGTCGTCACCGACGACGGCGGTCTCGCCGATCACGACGCCCATCCCGTGGTCGATGAAGAAACGGCGGCCGATCTCGGCGCCCGGGTGGATCTCGACTCCGGTCACGGCGCGTGTGGCGGTCGAGATCAGCCGCGCGACCGGCTTGGTTCCCGGGGACTGCCAGAGTCGGTGGGAGAGCCGATGCGCCCAAATGGCATGCAGGCCAGGGGAATTGAGGACGACGTCAGAGCGCGACGCGGCCGCGGGGTCGCGGGCGATCGCCGCATGCACGTCCTCGCGGATGCGGGCGCGCGCCCGCGACACCCAACTCATGGTTCAGTCGACCAGGCCCTCGAAGAGCACGGTGGAGAGGTATCGCTCGCCGAAGCTCGGGATGATGACGACGATCGTCTTGCCCGCGTTCTCGGGGCGGGTGGCGACCTCGTTGGCGGCGGCGAGCGCGGCGCCCGAGGAGAGCCCGACGAGCAGCCCCTCCTGGGTGGCGGCCTTGCGCGCCCACTCGACGGAGGCGTCGATGTCGACGTCGATGACCTCGTCATACACCTGCGTGTTGAGGATCTCGGGGACGAAGTTGGCGCCGAGGCCCTGGATCTTGTGCGGGCCCGGCTGGCCGCCGTTGAGGATCGGGCTCTCCTTGGGCTCGACGGCGATGACCTGCACGGACGGCTTGCGCTCCTTGAGCACCTCGCCGACGCCGGTGATCGTCCCGCCGGTGCCGATGCCGGCGACGACGATGTCGACCTGGCCGTCGGTGTCACGCCAGATCTCCTCGGCCGTGGTCCGACGGTGGATCTCGGGGTTGGCGGCGTTGGCGAACTGGCGGGCCAGCACCGCGCCCTCGCGCTCGGCGACGATCTCCTCGGCCCTGGCGACCGCGCCCCTCATGCCGGTGCTCGGGTCGGTGAGGACCAGCTCGGCCCCGAAGGCGCGCAGCAGCGCGCGCCGCTCCTTGCTCATCGACTCCGGCATGGTGAGCACGACGTGGTAGCCGCGGGCCGCGCCCACCATGGCCAGCGCGATTCCGGTGTTGCCGGAGGTGCCCTCGACGATGGTGCCGCCCGGCTTGAGGTCGCCGCTGGCCTCGGCCGCGTCGATGATCGCGACGCCGATGCGGTCCTTGACGGAGTTGGCCGGGTTGTAGAACTCGAGCTTGGCCGCGACGGTCGCCTCGCTGTCGATGATGCGGTTGATCCGCACGAGCGGGGTGTTGCCGATGAGCTGGGTGACGTCGTCGTGGATGGGCATGGCGAGTTCTCTCCTGGGCTTGCGTGCGGGGGTGTCGTCGGCGACAACCGCGATCTGGTTATGCCTATTCCAACAGATGCTTATGGATGGGCAGAAACCCGGGTCGCAGTGCGGACAGCCCGGTCGGACATGCTCGCGCTCGAGCCCAGACTGGCCGCTGCTGCCGTTGGGAGGCAGGGAGCCGTGCGAGCGCCGTCACAAGGCACCCGGCCGGACCGCCCCCGTCACTAAACTCGCGCCCATGCTTGCCGAACGTGCGTCGACCCTGCCTGCCCGCATCGGCTCGGGCGTCCTCCCCATGCCGGACTCGGCCTTCGGCGGCCTCGGGCCACTTCAGATCGTCGCGTTGGTCCTCTGTTTCGTCATCCCGCTCGTCGGGTGGGCGCTGCTCTTCCGCCAGATCGGGCGTTTCGTGGCGCTCTACCGGCTCGGGCAGGCCGACGGCAGCCGCACCGGTGACCCCGGCGCGCGGACCTGGACCGTCGCCAAGGAGTTCTTCGGGCACACGCGCATGTCACGGTTGCCGGTGGTGGCGGCGGCGCACTGGTTCACGGCGCTCTCGTTCTTCGTGCTCTTCGCGACGCTGGTCAACGCCTTCTTCCAGTTGGTGCAGCCGGACTACCGGTTGCCCGTCATCGGCCACTTCGCACCCTTTGAGTGGGTCATCGAGTTCTTCGCGTGGACCGGGCTCATCGGCATCCTCGTGCTCATCGTCATCCGGCAGCGGAACCATCCGCGGTCCGCCGCGGGTGAGGCCGGTCGCCGGTCACGATTCTTCGGATCGACGTGGTGGCAGGCCTACTACGTGGAGTTCACGATCCTCGCGGTCTGCTTCTGCATCCTCGTGCTGCGGACCCTGGAGGCCGCCATCGTCAAGCTGCACGAACCGGCGACCTCGCTGGGGCTGCACTTCCCGCTGACGGGTTGGCTGTCGGGGATCTGGTCGGGCTTGTCTCTGCCGACACTGGCGAACTGGGTCTACCTGGTCGCGATGATCAAGATCCTCGTGTCGTTCGCGTGGATGATCACCATCTCGCTGCAGCCGACGATGGGTGTCGCGTGGCACCGCTTCCTGGCCTTCCCGAACATCTGGTTCAAGCGCGAAGCCTCCGGGCGGACGGCTCTGGGTGCTCTCAAGCCGATGACCATGGGCGAGGGCAAGCCTTTCTCGCTCGAGGCCATGGAGGCCCTCGGGGAGGTCGAGGACGAGGATGCCGCGGAGCCCGTCCTCGGGGTCGGAAAGGTCGAGGACTTCACGTGGAAGGGCCTGCTCGACTTCTCGACCTGCACCGAGTGCGGTCGCTGCCAGTCGCAGTGCCCGGCGTGGAACACCGACAAGCCACTCTCCCCCAAACTCCTCATGATGACCCTTCGCGACCACGCGGAGGCCAAGACGCCCTACCTGCGTGCCCTGCGCGAGGAAGGTGGCAACAGCGAGCGGGCGCTCGAACTGGTCGGGGCCAACGCCACCGGTGACTCCGCCGATGCCGTCAACTGGGCCGAACTCAGCCTTGTGGGGGCGACCGGCTACGACCTCGCGAGCCCGCTCACGGCATACGATCCGCATGGCCCTGACGCTGTCATCGACGAGGACGTGCTCTGGTCGTGCACGACCTGTGGCGCGTGCGTCGAGCAGTGCCCCGTGGACATCGAGCATGTCGACCACATCGTCGACATGCGGCGTTACCAGACCCTGATCGAGTCAGCCTTCCCGGCGGAGCTCGGTGGGCTCTTCAAGAACCTCGAGGGCAAGGGCAACCCGTGGGGCATGGGCGCCCGTGCTCGCCTCGATTGGGCCAAGGACCTGCCCTTCCCCGTGCGTGTGCTCGGTGAGGACATCGAGAAGGCGAGCGATGTCGACTGGCTCTTCTGGGTCGGCTGCGCAGGTGCCTACGAGGACCGAGCCAAGAAGACCACCCGCGCCGTGGCCGAGCTGCTCGACACGGCGGGAGTGAGTTTTGCCGTCCTGGGCAACGGCGAGACCTGCACCGGTGACTCGGCTCGCCGTGCGGGCAACGAGGTGCTCTTCCAAACTCTGGCCGCGCAGAACATCGAGACGATGGGCGAATTCGGCGTCACCAAGGTGGTCGTGACCTGTGCGCACTGCTTCAACACGATCAAGAACGAGTACGCCCAATTCGGCGCCAAGTTCGAGGTCGTCCACCACACCCAGTTGCTCAACCGCCTGGTCCGCGACAAGAAGCTGGTGCCTGTCGCCCGCCCGGCCGATGTCCCCGGGATGTCGTCCAGCAAGAACGCGGCCTCCACCGCGGAGACGGTGACCTACCACGACCCGTGCTACCTGGGTCGGCACAACAACGTCTATGCCCCGCCGCGCGAACTCATCGGTGCCCTGCCCGGCGTCGAGCTCAAGGAGATGGAGCGCTCGAAGGAGAAGTCCTTCTGCTGCGGCGCCGGCGGCGCCCGGATGTGGATGGAGGAGAAGCTCGGGACGCGGATCAACATGAACCGCACCGAGGAGGCTCTCGCGACGGGCGCCGAGCGGATCGCCATCGGGTGCCCGTTCTGTCGCGTCATGATCTCCGACGGGCTCACGGCCAAGCAGGACGAAGGTGTCGGCGCGGAGGTCGAGGTCGTCGATGTCGCGCAGATGCTGCTCGCCGCCGTGAAGCGCAACGTCGCGACCCCCGAGGCCGCCGAGGCACCCCCGGCCGAGGCTCCCGAGTCTCCCGCCGAGCCCGGTACGCCGTCCGCAGCCCCCGCTCCCCTCGCCGCCGGGGCCGCCGCCGTGACCGTCACTGCCGCCGAGGCCGCCGAGGCTGGCGCAGACGACGCCATCGCGGCCGACCCCTGGGACGACCAACCAGCCGCACCCGCCACCACCCCCACCGAAACCCCCGCACCTGAGGCGGCCACCGCCACCGAGGCCGACCCCTGGGACGACCAACCAGCCGCACCCGCCACCAGCGAAGCAGACCCCTGGGACGACCAACCAGCCGCACCCGCCACCAGCGAGGCCGACCCCTGGGACGACCAACCAGCCGCCCCCGCCACCAGCGAGGCCGACCCCTGGGACGACCAACCAGCCGTACCCGCCACCAGCGAGGCCGACCCCTGGGACGAGCCGGCAGCGACCCCTGCCGACGCGTCTGCAGTTGCGCCACAGAATGGCGCAAGTTACATGCCTCCCTCTGTGGCGCAACTGCAGACGTCCGAAGACCCCTCCGCCGGGGACGAGCCCTCAGGAACGGCCGAGGCAGCTGGGGGTGCCACGGCAGGCGTCCTGGACAGCCGCGATCCTTGGGACGAGCCTGACACCACCGCGGCGAGCGCGGAGCCTTTCACCGAGGATGCGGTCACCGCCGCGACGCCCGAGGACCTTGACGCCGAGGGCGCGGCTCAGGCCAATGCGATCGAGGAGGAGTCCGTCGAGGAGGAATCCGTCGAGGACAACGAGTCCGCCGACGCTGCCGAGGACCCGCAGACAGAGCAGAGCCGGCCGAACTCACCACCCCCGGCCAACGCCGACGATCTGCTCAACGCGCCTGACCCGTGGGACTGAGCTCGCGGCATACCGAAAGCCACGGATTACCGACAAAGGAGTCCGCATGAGCTTGGCGGACGAGCAGTTCATCGCCCTGACGACCTACCGCCGCACGGGCACGCCCGTGCCCACGCCCGTCTGGGTGGTCCCCGTCATGGGCGGCCGGCTCGGCTTCTACACGACGATGGGGACCGGCAAGACCAAGCGGCTCAAGCACACCGACCGCGTCAGCATGCAGCCGTGCGGTCGACGAGGAGAGGTGGACCCGGGCGCGCCGAAAACCACCGGCACGGCACGAATGGTCCAGTCCGGTCCCGACTTCGAGGCGGTGCACGCGGCCGTCAAGGCGAAGTACGGGCTCGAGTATCAGCTCATGACCAAGCTCATCGGGCCGCTGGTGGCGCGTCGAAAGGGCCTGCACTACGGCGACACCGTCGTGCTGATCACGCCCGAGCAATGAGCCCGATCAGCCCAGCCCCTGCGCCTTGAGCCACTCAGCCGCCACGGCTTTCGGATCCTGCTTGTCGACGTCGGTGGCCTTGAGCAGGTTCGTCAGCTCCTGCGTCGTCAACTTGGCCGACACGGCATCGAGCGCCGCCGTGACCTCACCGGCCCGATCGGCAGCAACGAGAGGCACGACGTTCTGTGAGCCGAAGAGCTTCTTGTCGTCCTCGATCGTCACGAAGCCGTTCACCGCGATGGCGGGATCCGTCGAGAAGATGTTGGCCGCCTGGACCTGACCGTTCTTGAGCGCCTGCACGAGCGCCTGGCCCTTGAGCGGCACGTAGTCCTTGAAGACCACGCCATAGGCCTTCTCCAGCCCGGGGATGCCCTGCGGGCGGGTCTGGAACTCAGGCGGTGCCCCGAGAGTCAGCGTGCCCGCCTTGTCCTTGAGACCCGACAGCGTCGTGACTCCACCGAGCATGGCGGCGGTCTCCTTGGTCACCACGATCGAGTCGTTGTCCTCGGCGGCTGACTTCGCCAGGACGGTGAGGTTCTTGGGCAGGGCAGCCTTGAGTGCGTCATAGACCTCGTTGGGATCGGTCTTGTCGAAGCTCTTGTCGTAGAAGAGCGCGAGGGCGCCGGTGTACTCCGGCACGACCTGCACCGAGCCGTCCTCGAGCGCCTTGAGGTAGATCTCGCGCGAGCCGATGTTGGTCTTGGTCGACGCGTCGACACCCTTGGCCTTGAGCGCCCCGGCATAGATCTCGGCGAGCAGCACCGACTCCGAGAAGTCCGCCGAGCCGACAACGACCGCGCCGCCCCCAGCACTCGCCGAACCCCCGGACCCGGTGGACGCCGAGGACGAGGACAACGGATCTGAACCACCGCTGCCACAGGCGGTCAGCGCCAGGAGCGCCACCCCCGCGAGGGCGATGGCCGTGGTCGTGCGCTTCATGCTCGTACCTTTCGTTGACGCCACGCGAGGTCACGCGCGGGTGGTGTGGGCAACATTGCCGTGGCCCATATCCTTCCCCGGAGCGAGGATGATTCCTCGCCGACGGCGGCGCCGCCCGCTGACACCGGGCGACACGACGACTCGTTGGACCAGCGCCAGCACCCCGTCGGCGACGAGCGCGAGCAGGCACACGAGGATCGCTCCCCCCGCCGTCTGGGCGTAGTCCGCCTGCGCCAGGCCGTCGATGAGGAACCTCCCCAACCCGCCCAACCCGATGTATGCCGCGATGGTCGCCGTAGCGATCACCTGCAGCACAGCCGAGCGCAGGCCGGACCACAGCAGCGGCAGGGCACAGGGCAATTCGACTCGCGCGAGCACCTGGCGCGGCGTCATCCCGATCCCCTTCGCCGCGTCGCGGGCGGCCGGATCAACGGCTTCCACCCCGGCATACGTGCCCGCGAGGATCGGCGGGATCGCGAGCAGGACGAGGGCGATGACGGACGGTACGACGAAGGCCGCCCGTCCGGGGATGTGCGGCCCGACCCACAGGGCCAGCGCGAAGAGCAGACCCAGGGTCGGCACCGCGCGAGCCGCATTGGTGGCCGACACCAGCCAGCGGCCGCGCCCCGTGTGCCCGACCCACAGGCCGAGGGGGATGGCGATCACCGCCGCGATGGCGACGACGAGCAGGCTGTAGCCGACGTGCTGGGCGAGTCGGTTGCCGATGCCGAAGCTCCCGACCCAGTTCTGCGCGGAGGTCAGCCAGGTCCAGATCGTGGGGATCATGCGCGCGTCCAAGGGGTCAGGGCGCGCCCGATGCCGCGAATGATCGAGTCGAAGGCCAGGGCGAGGAGCAGGCAGGCGACGATGCCGGTGATGAGTTCGCCGTTGATGGCCCGGTTGTAGCCGTCCGTCAACAGGTTGCCCAGTTGGGCCACGCCGATGAGCGAGGCGACCGACACGATCGACACATTGGAGACCGCCGCGACGCGCAACCCGGCTGTGAGGACGGGCACGGCGAGCGGAAGGTCAACGGCCAGCAGCCGCCGAAAACCCCTGTAGCCCATGGCTGTTGCGGCCGCCCGAACGTCCTCGGGCACGGCGCCCAGACCGTCGGCCACTGACCGGACGAGAAGAGCGACGGTGTAGACGGTCATCGCCGCAACGACGTTGATCGGGTCGAGGATTCGGGTGCCGAGGATGAGGGGCATGAGGATGAAGAGGGCCAGGCTCGGCACGGTGTAGAGCAGGCCGGACGTCGTCACGAGGATGGGGTATGCCGCGCGCCACCGTCGCGCTGCCCACCCCAGGGGGAGCGCGACGAGGAGGCCGATGACGAGCGGGACCGCAGCGAGCCAGACATGCTGCAGCAGCAGAGTCCAGACATCGCCCCCATGGGTCGACAGCCAGCCCATCAGGCCTGCCCGGCCTCGAGGAGGGTGGCGAGTTCACTAGCCCGCACCGTGCCCACGAACTCGCCGGCGTCGTCGACCAGGACGCCCCGCCTGGCCGGCGAGGACAGTGCTGCGTCGAGCACCTCGCGGGGGGACGCCGTCAGCGAGGCGACCGTACCGCTTCGGTTCAGGTCGGACGTGTCCACTGCGCCCTGCACTCCTGCCGTGCGCACCCACCCGAGGGGATGTCCCCCCTCGACGACGAGCATCCAGTCGGGCGCGTCTGCCGGAGGCACTTCACCCAACGCCAGGGTGAGCTCGGGGTGGAGGGGAAGGCGCGGCATACCGACGAAGGAGAGTGCGCGGATGCCGCGGTCACGGCCAAGGAAGTCGGCGACGAAGTCATCAGCCGGCCCCGCGAGCAGATCAGCCGGGCGCGCGACCTGCGCGAGGATGCCTCCGACCCGCAGAACAGCCACCTGATTGCCGAGCAGGAGGGCCTCGTCGATGTCGTGGGTGACGAAGACGATCGTCTTGTGGAGTTCGGCCTGCAACCGCAGCAACTCGGACTGAAGTTGCTGTCGCACCACCGGATCGACGGCGCTGAAGGGCTCGTCCATGAGCAGGATCGGTGGGTCCGCGGCGAGCGCCCGGGCGACGCCGACGCGTTGCTGCTGACCACCGGAGAGCTGGGACGGATACCGGTCGGCCAGGTCCGCGCTCAGACCCACTCGCTCCATCCAGTCCTGGGCTGCCGCGCGCGCCTTCGCACGGTCCCAGCCGAGCAGCCGGGGCACGGTCGCGACGTTGTCGAGGACCGTGCGGTGAGGGAAGAGCCCGGCATGCTGGATGACGTAGCCGATGCCGCGGCGCAGGGTCGCGGCATCCAGGTCCGCGACACCCTTGCCGTCGATGGAGATCAGGCCGCGTGTGGGCTCGATCATCCGATTGATCATCCGCAGCGAGGTCGTCTTGCCGCACCCGGACGGTCCGACGAGCGCGGTGATCTGACCGGTGGGGATGGTCAGGGACAGGCCGTTGACCGCGACCGTGCCCCCTGGGTACTCCTTGGTGACGTCGTCGAATCGGATCATCGCTCCCCTTGGGTCGATCGGGTCCGGCCCAACCTACCCGTCAGCAGGGGCAGCGGTGTGGGCCGGACTCACTCGGCATACATCTGCAGTTCGCGGGCGAAACGGTCGCTGAGCCGCAGCGTCTCCCCGAGATCCATGTGGCGATAGATGATCATCCCGTCGGAGAGCAGGGTGGCCCGCCAGTCGCGGCGTTGCGCACCGACCGGCAGGAGGTCGACGACGCAGACGTGCTCGCCCTCCTCACGCAGGAGACGCTCCAGACCCTCGACGTGCGTGATCCGGCCGCGACCTTCGGCCCGCTTGAACATGCTGGCGCAGTTGAACTTGTGTGTCAGCGGCGGCGCCGTTCCGGCCGTCACGGCTTGCGCCCAGGTCGCGAAGAGATCGCCATCGGTGGCGTAGTTCATGACGTCGACGGTGCGCGCACCCGGCGGGCGGGCACCGATCTCACCGAAGACGACCTCGCCGTCGGACTTGCGATACCACTCCATGTGAGTGAAGCCGTGGGTGAAGTCCAGTGCCTCGATGACGGCTCGGCCCATCGCGATGCCGTCGGCCAGGCGTGGATCGGACAGGTCCGAGAGGACGAGTGTCACCGGGCTGATCCACTCGTGGCTGCGCTGTTGCAGCGGGCGCGGGATATACCAACTCACGTTCTCGAAGAGGATGTCTCCGTTGCCGCACACCGTGTCGTAGGTGAACTCCTCACCGTCGATGAACTCCTCGACGCTCATCTGCCCGACGTGGCCGATCATCGTCTGGACGGTTGCGAGTTCCTCGGCGTTGTCGACGCGATAGGTGTCGGCGGAGCCGGCACCGGCGATCGGCTTGATGATGAGCGGATAGCCGATCTGCTCCGCCGCTTCCCAGATCTCGGCCGCGTTGCCCGCCGATGCATGCCGTGGCGTCCGGATCCCGGCCCGGTCGAGCACGAGTTTCATCTGCTCCTTGTCGCGGAACCAATTCGCCTGCTCGACACTCATTCCGGCGATGCCCAGGTGCTCACGGATGCGCGCCGCGAGCACGACGTAGGGTTCCCACAGACACTCGACCTGGTCGATCCGGGCATGCTCGGCGAGCCCGGACAGCGCCCGCAGCACGGCGCCCTCATCGGCGAGGGCGACATGCTCGTAGTGCGCCAGGTTCTCGCGGGCCTCGGGTGGCAAGGCCTCGAGGGGTTGGTCGCCGACGCCGATGACCCGGGCACCGGTCTGCGCCAGGGCGCGCGTGAAATAGGCCTGCTCGAGCGGGAAGCCGGGCGAGATCATGGCGATGTTCACGGCATACCTCCAGGGGTCAGTCGGATTCGACGAATTCGACGCGGGCGAGGCTGACGATGCGCTCGAGCGCCTCGCGGACGACATCGGTGTCCTCGTGGCGAACGGTCACGAACCCCTCACCCTCGTAGGAGGTCGCGGCGGGCTGCCCCGGCTGCGGGAGCTGCGCGCGAACGACGAGGTGACCCAGCTCGCGTTGGAGTTGGTCGATCCCGTGGACGGCGCGGACCCTTCCGCGCCCCAGGCCACGCAGGTATGCCGTGCCGCAGGCGTAGACGCGGTCGGGGCGGTCGAACCGGTCCGTCACCACGAGCCGGGCCCACAGGTCGTAGAAGTCGATGTCGTGAGCGAAACCGATCATCGGGCTGATCTGGGCCCCGGGTGGGCGCGCGCCGATCTCCGAGATGGCGACCGTGCCGTCGGGCCGCGCGAACCACTCCATGTGGCTGAAGGCGTCGGTCACCCCGAGGGCGTCGATCGCCTGCGGGCCGACGCGGAGGATCTCGGCATATTCCGGACCACCGATGTCGGCGGGCAGGACGACCGTCCACTGCATCCACGGGTTGCGCACGACCTCGAGCGGCGGCGGCACGTAGTCGCTGATCGAGGACCACAGGGTGCGACCGTGCAGCGTCGCGGAGTCAAAGGAGTGCTCCCGACCGGTGAGGAACTCCTCGAGCAGCCACGCCTCCCCCGGGTCGGCGGTCGCCATGGCGAGCCAGCCGTCGAAGTCGGCCGGCGTGTCGAGACGGAAGGTGGCCTTGGCGCCGGCGCCGTCCGGAGGCTTGGCGACGATCGGAAAACCGACGAGGTCCCGGAAGGCGGTCGCCTCCCCCACGCGGTGCACGAGTTGGTGTCTGGCACAGGGCAATCCGGCCCGGCGCAGGACGTCCTTCATGCGCGCCTTGTCGCGGACGTTGAGCGCCACGGCTTCGCCCATCCCGGGGATGCCGAGGCCATCGCGGACCTGACCGAGGGGGACCTGCAACTGCTCCAGGATCGCCACCAGACGCTCGACCTCGCCGATCTGCCCGGCCAGGCCGCGCACGCCGTCGGCGATCTGCTGGGGGTCGAGCCCGTCCTGCACCTGGTAATGACCGGCGAGCGCGTGCCGGATCTCGGCGGGGACCTGGTCGAGGGAGGCCGTCGTGACCAACCCGAGGCGGACACCGGGCAGGCGCGCAGCGGCGAGCAGGAAACTGTTCGTCGTGTCCGCGAGGAACGGCGCGACAAAGGCGGCGCTGACCATGCCCGCACCCTAGCCCTGCGACCCGGCCCCGGTCGCCCCCACAATGGGAGCGTGAGTGAGCCCGCGGCATACCTCAGGCGCAGTGAGCGCTCGGGGCGCCTGACCCTCTTCGCCCTCACCCTCGGATCCGGCATCGCGATCCTCGACGGCTCGGTGGTCAACGTCGCGCTGCGGACGATCGGCGCGGACCTCGGGGCGTCCTTGGAGCAGTTGCAGTGGGTTGTCAACGGCTACATGCTCGCCCTCGCGGGCCTCGTTCTGGTGGGCGGTGCGCTGTCAGATCGGTTGGGACGCAGGCGAATCTACGTCGTCGGGGTCGCATGGTTCCTCATCGGATCGCTGCTCTGCGCCGTCGCACAGACGCCGGGTCAGCTCATCGTTACGCGCGTGCTCCAGGGCATCGGCGCCGCCCTGCTCACCCCCGGCGCGCTCGCGATCATCCAGGCGAGTTTCGCGCCCGGCGATCGCGCGCCCGCGATCGGGACGTGGGCCGGCATGTCCGGGATCGCTGCGGCTCTCGGTCCCTTCGTGGGTGGATGGCTGGTCGACCATGCCTCGTGGCGGTGGATCTTCGGGATCAACGTGCCGCTCTGCCTGGTCGTGCTCGCGCTCGTCGTCTGGGTGACGCCGGAGAGCCGCTCGCCGCGCACGGGGCGCTTCGACATCGTCGGCGCGTTCCTGACGGTGGTGGCCCTCGCGGGACTCACCTTCGCGCTCACCTCGCCGGCCGCGGGCCCGATCTCGTATGCCGCGGGGCTGGTCGCCGTCGTGGCCGCGGTCGCGTTCAGGTGGGTCGAGCGCCGGGCGGTCGCGCCGCTGGTGCCGTTGTCGCTCTTCGGATCTCGCGTGTTCTCGGCCGCCAACGCGATGACCTTCGTGGTCTACGGCGCGCTCGGGGTGGTCTTCTTCGTGCTCGTGCTCCAGTTGCAGGTCAGTGCCGGATGGTCGGCGCTCGCGGCCGGCCTGAGCGGCCTGCCGGTGACGGTGGCCCTGATGCTGCTGTCGTCTCGGGCGGCGGCCCTGTCGGCGCGCATCGGGCCGCGTATCCCGATGTCGCTGGGGCCCATCGTGTGCGCAGCCGGGTGCCTGCTGTTGGTGCCCGTGGGTGCCGGTGCGGGCTGGCTCACCGTGCTGCCGGGCATGGTGGTCTTCGCCCTCGGGCTCGCCCTGCTCGTCTCGCCCCTCACCGCGACCGTGCTGGCCGCCGCGCCCGACTCGCACTCCGGGGTCGCCAGCGGCATCAACAATGCGGTGGCACGGGCCGGCTCTCTGCTCGCCGTGGCAGCCCTTCCGGCGCTCGTCGGGCTGAGTGGGAGTGACTACGAGCAGGCCGGGCCGATGACCTCGGGATACCGCCTGGCGATGCTCATCTGCGCCGGCCTGCTGGCCCTCGGCGGGATCATCAGTTGGGTCGGTCTGCGGAGTTCGCGTCCCTGATCGCGGCCGCCGCGAATCGCGCGACGGCCCGGTGCCAGCGTCCCGGCCGCAGGAGCATGGCGTGCAGGTCGCGCACCAGCCGGAGGTCGACGTGGGCACCGCGGGCGGTGAGCTCTGCGGCATACCGCTGGGTCTGACGGGGATCGGTGATCCGGTCCTTGCGACTGTGGACGAGCAGGAAGCGTTCGCCCGGGTGGCCGACCACGGGGTCGTCGGTCTCGATCCAGGGACCGAGCGCAGCGACGGCCACGACGTCGGGCTCGTCGGCGAGGTGGAGCACGACCCGGCCGCCGAGGGAGTGCCCGACGAGGACGATCGGCACCCCCGGATGGGCATCGCGGATGACGTCGAGCGCCCAGCGCGCGTCGGCCAGGGGCGCCTGGCCGTCACCGTTCCAGCCGAGGAAGCGGTTCTTGAGTCGGACGACGGAGGCATCACCGCCGGTCGCGAGGATGAGATCGGGCGCGAAGAAGGCCATCCGCAGCACCGGACTCATCGTCCACCGCATTCGCAAGGATCCGCGCGCGGCGCCCCCGTGGACGATCAGGACGGCCCCGGTGGCGCGGTCGGCCTTGTGGCCCTTGAGTTCCGGCCTGGCGATCGGGACCACGCGCTCAGACGTCGCTACGGTGGAAGTTCTGGAAACTGCGACTCGCCGTCGGGCCGCGCTGGCCCTGATAGTGGGAGCCGTATGCCGCTGAGCCATAAGGATTTTCGGCAGGGCTCGACAGGCGAATGAAGCAGAGCTGACCGATCTTCATGCCTGGCCACAGCATGATCGGGAGGGTCGCGACGTTCGAGAGCTCGAGCGTCACGTGGCCGCTGAAGCCCGGGTCGACGAAGCCGGCGGTCGCGTGGGTCAGCAGGCCGAGGCGACCGAGCGAGGACTTGCCCTCGACGCGGGCGGCAAGATCATCCGGGAGCGTGACCGTTTCGAGCGTGGAGCCCAAGACGAACTCACCGGGGTGCAGGACGAAGCCCTCGGCCGCATCCACCTCGACGAGCCGGGTCAGTTCGGGCTGGTCCTGCGCGGGGTCAATGACGGGGTACTTGTGGTTGTCGAAGAGCCGGAAAAACTTGTCGAGCCGCACGTCCACGCTGCTCGGCTGGACCATCGCCGGGTCCCAGGGGTCGAGGACGACGCGGTTTGCGGCGATTTCGGCGCGGATGTCACGGTCGGAGAGGAGCACGCCGTCAGGCTAGTCGGTGAGGCTGCGTTGCGGCCGAGACGCTGGGTTAGACTTCCGATCGCTGGCTTGCGGGCCAGCATGCCGGTGTAGCTCAATGGTAGAGCGCCAGCTTCCCAAGCTGGACACGCGGGTTCGATTCCCGTCACCGGCTCCACACCATTTGCGCAGGTCAGAGAACGTTTGGGCATCTCGACCACACACCTGAAATCGCCCGATCGTATGCCGCGAGCAACAACCGAGCAATAGGGGCGCCTCAGCACCGTGGTCATGACGTCCCCCGCTGCTCACGAATGAGGGCGTCCAGCCGGTCCGCGAGATGACGAGACCGAGCGTCGGTGGCGTGCTGATAGACCATCGCCGCGCGCACCGTCGAATGCCCCATCCGTTGCATCAACTCCCTCGTCGAGGCACCCGTCTGTGCGGCTAAGTGGTTCCCTGTATGCCGCAAGTCGTGGAAGTGGAGACCGACCGGCAGCCCAGCTTTGGCTACGGACTCTGGCCAGCGAGCGACGTTCCGCCAATTTCCCCGCCTGGGGGTGCCGCCCCCGTTCCCCCACGAAAACGTGACTCTCAGGTTCCGAAGCCACGCGGCCAGACAGGTGCTCGCGCAACTCGTCGACGAGGAGGCCTGGAAGACGACGATCCTCGTCTTGTCGTTCTTCGGAAGTGACAGTTCCAAGTTTCCACCTCGCTCGATGAGTGCCCGGCGAACATGGATCAGACCGGCATCGAGATCCACATCGCGCCGCTGGAGACCACACTACTCCCCCACCGGGGTGTGGCCAGATATCCTGTCCGACAGGCAGATTCAGTCCGCCAGCATGGCCAAGGTCGTCGAGGTCTACCCCAACCGCGGGGTCTTGCCGCCGAGTCTGTGGCTCTCACTCCTGGCCGAGTCAGTCGAGTCCGTCGACGTGCTTGCCTTCGCCGCCACGTTCATGCACGACACCCTCGCCGACTTCTCCGAGATCATCACGGATCGGGCAGCTCGAGGGGTGCGCGTGCGCTTCCTGCTCGGGGATCCGGCGTCCGAGGCCGTGAAACTGCGGGGCGCCGAGGAGGGCATCGGTGACCTGTTGGCGCAGCGGTGTCGGCTCACGTGGATCTACCTGCGCCCGCTGCTCGACCTACCCGGCGTCGAGGCTCGGCAGCACGGGTCAACTCTCTACGCCTCCCTCTTCGCAGCCCTAGAACGGGCCGGTGTCGGCGGCTCGATCCCAGCCGAACCGGACGCCGGCGCACGAGGACTCACTCCATCGCTCGTCACATCCCAGATGGGCACCACCCGGCGATAGGTCTCGCTACGCGGCGGGTCCGCGACCTGGACGCGAGGCGTGCCCTCGGGCACGACCAGAGCCGGGGACGAATCACGCCGATCGTCGAGCACATCGGCAAGGCCGTCTTGGTTCGCCTTACGGTTCACGACATATCGCAGGGCATTGCGCTTCAACGAGTTCAGGAACCCATGACGGGCGTTACCGCCGAGCAGCCGAGTCATCGAGAGGAAAGGCATCATCAGGACCAGCGCGGCCACTGTCAGCACCAGGCACAGCAGCAGCGCCATCACGGACATGCCCGCCCCATGGGTGTCGCTCAAGATCGCAGAGATCGCCGTCGTGTGGACCACCGACCCCGCCGACAGGGCGACGACGTTCACGAGTGACGCAGCCGCGATGTTCCCCATCCTGCGGATTACGGACGACATCGGGGCCATGATCCCGACGACCGCAGCAGCGGGCAGGAACATGACGATGAGGCGCAGCATTACGAGGCCGGCCACAAGGAAGGCTTCAGCAAGGGCCCTGAACCCAACCGTGGCCAGCGAGCCGACGAAGGTCAGGAAACCCGATCCCACGCGGCCACCGAATTTGCCCTGCAGCACGGCATACGTGGACGGATCAGCCGATTCGATCTCGGACGCTACTCGGTTCCAGTCCTCCGCCTTGCCGTCCGCGATCTCCTTGGCACGCTGCGGATCACGACTCGCCTCCGCCTCACTTCTGGTCAACGCCGAGGCCGCGAACAGTTGCGGGCCCCACTTCTACGCGGCAGGAGAGTCGGACGAACCGAGCTCGCCGCGCAACCACCCTTGGTAGAGGATCGAGTCAACAGTGAGCGCCCCTTGCGCCCGGGCGGGATCGGCCCCCGCACCGCCCACTGCCAGCGTCGAGCTCCCCGCCTGCACGGTTCCGATCGCGGTCGTCACAGCCGCGTCGAAGAAGGACGCGGCACGACTCGGGTATGCCGCAACCCCGCTGAGCACGGCCAGGACGAGGAGCGCCCAGAGACTGGCGGAAACCACCGACGAGAGTTGCCCACGCATCGAGTAGACGAGAAGCAGCGCCGCGACCCCGAGCAGCGCCGCTAACCCCAAGGCGACCAGATCGCGTCATGCATCCGCGCCGAGACCCGATCCACGACACCATCCAACGGCGCCATGTAGTCCTCAGGGTGGGCAACCGGCCCCGGTCGTCAACGTCGTCGCCGTCGTCCTGGTGCTCGCCTCGCTCCTTCCCGTCCGGCTGGCGCAGCGCATCGGAGGGGCGGACGCCGCCGGGTCGCGGTTCTGACCGCGCGCCTCCCAGCCCTTGCCTCCACGGGCTCGACCCGGCGCGTTACCGATGAGTAGGCTGGAGATCAGTTCAACGACGAGCGCGAGAGGCGCGTGGTCCCCCGTGGCGACACCCATCAAGGCACAGGACCTCACGTGGCTGCTCATGGACCGGCCCAACAACCTCATGCAGGTCAACGGCCTGATGTTCTTCGACCGCACCCCCTCGCGCCAGGCCGTGGCCGACATCTTCATGGACCGCGCCGTCCTCAAGTTCCGCATCCTCAGCCAGATCCCCGTCGAGGAGGACGGCGAGTGGTCGTGGGTCGACGACCCGCACTTCGACCTTGGTCGGCACGTGCGCCACGTCGAGCTGGCCTCCTTCGACCACGAGACGCTGCGCGAGCACGTCGGCAGCCAGTTCTCGGTCCCCTTCCCGCGCGAGCACCCGCTGTGGGAGGTGCAGGTCGTCACCGGTCCCGACCCCAAGGGGCCCGGCGCGGTGATGACGCGCTTCCACCACGGCCTCGCGGACGGCATACGCCTGGTCCAGCTCGCGCTCAGCGTCTGCGACCGGGCCGAGGGGGCCACCCCTCGCACCGTGGGCCGCAACACCGACGGTGAGCACCACAACCCGCTCGCCGGCGTCCTGCGCCTGGCCGCGAGCAGCGTGCGTGACGGCGTCGACTTCGCCCGCCAGGCCGCCTCGACCGCCCTCCACGCGGGTGTCTCCGTCGCCACCACGAACCCGCTCGACCTGCCCCACCTCGTCGAGGAGGCCGTCGACCTCGCCCGCCACCCGGTGCGGCTCATCGACGCCATGACCGACCACGCGGCCCTCGACAACGAGTCGAGCAACTCCTGGCGCGAGGTCTCGCGGATGCTCCTGGCCGACGAGTCCCAGACCGGGGCCTGGGCCGGCCACCCCGGCGTCGAGAAGACGGTCGCGTGGATCGACGGCTACCCGCTGGCCGGGCTGCGCGCCACCGCCCGCACCCTCGGCGGAACCCTCAACGACCTCCTCCTCGCGGCGGTCTCGCTCGGCCTCACCGACTACCTGCGCGAGCGCGGCGCCGACGCCCCCTCCGACCTGTCCTGGCTCATGCCGATCTCGCTCCAGCCGGTCGACGCCTCGCTGCCGCCGACCCTGGGCAACCACTTCTGCGTCGTCCAGCTCTCGATGCCACTCGGGATCGACGACCACCGCGCCCTCGTTCGTGAGCTCCACCAGCGCTCGACCCGGCTGAAGAACTCGGCCGAGCCGATCATCGCCTTCGGCACCCAGCAACTCATCGCCCACGCGCCGGCAGCCTTCGCCCGCGAGGTGACGAACTACTTCTCCGGCAAGACCGTCGGCCAGCTGAGCAATGTCCCCGGCCCCCGCGTCGAGCTCACCCTCGGCGGTATGCCGGTGCGCTCGATGCTCGGGTGGGTCCCCACCTCCGGCGACCAGCCCCTCGGCGTCTGCCTCTTCACCTACAACGACTCGCTCAACATCGGGTTCGCCTGCGACCGGCGCATGATCCCGGACCCGGACAACCTCGCCGCCCACGTCCGCCGGCACGTGGACGACCTCGTCGCGACCGGAGCCGCCCGATGAGCCCACGTCAGCCCTCGACCACGCGGCGCCGCAAGGGCAGCACCGGTCGGCGCCTCACCGTCGTCAACATCACCCTCCAGAGCGAGGAGTGGGACTACGACAAGGAGGTCTCCCTCGGCGGGCACGACTTCCGCATCGTCCGGATCGGCACCCGCGGCGACATCGAGCGCGCCGAGGAGCTCGTCTGGCAGTGGTCCCTCACCAGTGACGCCATCGCCGTGACCGGGGCCCGCGAGGCCAAGGCGCGCGGCCTCTTCAGCGGCAACCCCAGCGAGCTGAAAGCGGTGCGCGACACCACCGCTCGCGTCCCCGTCCGCGACGGCGCGATGCTCGCCGACATCCTCCAGGAGTGGGCGGTGCGGCGGGTGCAGGCCGAGCTCCCCGGCTACTTCTCCAACGCCCGCGTCGTCGTCGTCGGCAACGCCACCCGCGAGCGCACCCTCACGGTGCTGCGCGAGTTCACGGCCAATATCGACATCGAGGACCCGGACAAGCGCGTCGGCACCCCGCTCGCCGTCGGCCTCAACCCGGTCACGTCGCGGGCCGCGGCCGCCGGGATGGTCGCCTGGGACCTCGCCCCCGACGTCGTGAAGAAGGCCGCCCACGGGCCGGCTGCGTGGGTGAGCGGCCAGTTCGCCCACCAGGCGGCCGAGTTCGCCGATGTCATCGTCGGGTCGTATGCCGACCTCGTGCGTTTCGGGCTGCCCGACCTCACCGGCAAGGCCGTCCTCACCAACGCCGTCTCCGAGGAGCGGCTCGCCGCCCTCGCGGCCAAGGGCGTCTCCCTCGTCATCGACGCGACGCCCGAGCCCTTCGACGTCATGGTCGTCACCGCGATGTTCGAGGCGATGGCGGCGGCCACGATCACCGACGGCCACGAGCTGACGACCGACGATCTCGTCACCTTCCTCGAGGCCGCCGAGCTCGAGCCGCGCCTGCTGTGGCCCAACGGCTTCAACCGGCGCAGCCGCTTCGCCTTCGTCATCCACCCGCTGTCGACGGAGTACTTCAAGAAGCAGCCCGCACTCGGCCAGCTCGCCGAGCTCCCCGGCATGGGACGGATCGTCGAGAAGTCGGCCGCCTACATGCCGCCCTTCGTCTACAGCCGAGTGAGCGGCATCGTCTCCCCCGACGGCAGCGAGGCCGAGGGATGGCTCATCACCGTCGGCGGCACCCCCAAGGAGATGCTCGCCCACCCGCCCGAGTTCACCTACTCGCGCCTGCTCGAGGCCGCCGACCTCGCCAAGCAGCTCGGGGCCCAGGTCATGGGCCTGGGAGCCTTCACCAAGGTCGTCGGCGACGCCGGCGTCACCGTGAGCAAGCGGGCGACGATCCCGATCACCACCGGCAACAGCTACAGCGCCTCGGGCGCCCTGTGGGCCGCCCACGAGGCGATCCGTCGGCTCGGCATCGCCCAGGTCGACGACGAGGGCCGCCTGCGCGGCAAGGCCATGGTCGTCGGCGGCTCGGGCGCCATCGGTGCGGCCTGCGCCCGCCTGCTCGCCCACGCGGCCGACGAGGTGTGGCTCGTCTCCCCCGAGACCGCCAAGCTCATCACCATCAAGGCCGAGATCGAGGCCGAGAACCCGCGCGCCACCGTCCACATCGCGACCTCCCCGGGCGACGCGCTCGGCGAGATGGACCTCATCGTCACCGCCACCTCGGCCGCCGGCACGAAGGTCCTCGACATCATGGCCGTCAAGCCCGGCTGCGTCATCACCGACGTCGCCCGCCCGCTCGACATGAGCGCCGAGGACGTCGCCAAGCGCCCCGACGTGCTCGTCATCGAGTCCGGTGAGGTGGAGCTGCCCGGCGACGTCCACATGCGCGACATCGGCCTGCCGCCCGGCGTCGCCTATGCGTGCCTGGCCGAGACCATCGTCCTCGCGCTCGAAGGCCGCTTCGAGACCTTCACCGTCGGCCGCAACATCGAGTGGCGCAAGGTCCGCGAGATCTATCGCCTGGGCCTCAAGCACGGCATGAAGCTCGCGACGATCTCGGGCATCAACGGGCCCTTCAGCGACGAGGACTTCGCGCGCGTCCGCGCCGCCGCCCTCGCCGCCCGGGCCGGCCAGTCTGACGGCACCGAAGGCACCGGCCCGACCGGAGCCACCACGCAGGAGGAGACCGCATGAAGTCCGTCGCCGGCAAGACCGTCCTCGTCACCGGGGCGGCGATGGGCATGGGCCGCCTCTTCGTCGAACGCGCCATCGCCGAGCGCGCCCGCCGCGTCATCCTCTGGGACGTCGACGAGGCCGCCCTCGCCGCCACGGTCGCCGAGCTCGAGACGGGCGACCACGAGACCCGGCTCACCGCATACGCCATCGACGTGACCGACCGGCCGACGGTCGAGGCGACGGCCACCGAGATCCTCGGCGACGCCGGGCCGGTCGACGTGCTCGTCAACAACGCCGGCATCGTGCGCGGCAACCGCTACTTCTGGGAGTCGGACCCGGCCCGTGACACCGAGGCCACCATTGCCGTCAACACCCTCGCGCCGATGCACATCGCCCGGGCCTTCCTGCCGGCGATGATCGAGCACAGCAGCGAAGCCCGGCTCGTCAACATCGCCTCGGCCGCCGGGCTCACGCCCAACCCCCGGATGGCGACCTATGCGGCGTCGAAGTGGGCCGTCATCGGCTGGTCCGACTCGGTGCGCCTGGAGCTCAAGCAGGCCGGCTTCGACCACGTCAAGGTGACGACGGTGTGCCCCTACTACGTCAACACCGGCATGTTCGACGGCGCGAAGTCGGCACCGCTGCTGCCGATCCTCGAGCCGGCCGAGGTCGTCGACGAGTCGTGGAAGGGCATGCTCGACGGCGAGGCGTTCGTCGTGCTGCCGCGCACCGTGATGCTCAACGAGGCGCTCAAGGGCCTGCTCCCGGTGTCGGTGCGCGACTTCATCGCCGACCGCGTCATCGGGGTCTACCACACGATGGACGACTTCACCGGTCGTCGCTGAGCGGCGACTCCCGCGTGGAGCGGGGGCGCTTCCGCGTGGGGCGCTTCGCCGGGGGCGCCTCGGCCGGGTCGGGGTCGGCCGCATCCGTTGGCTCGGGGGCGAGGGCGGGCTCGACCCCGCGCACGAGGTAGTCCCCCGGGCCGGCCATCTGCACTCGGGCCACGAGCCGGTCACCGCGGCCCAGCCCTTCGACGTCGGAGCGGCGGGCCACGAGCCGCACGTCCTCGCCGTCCGCCAGGGCCGGCAGCGACTCCCCCTCGACCGTGGCCGAGGCCTCGACCGCGACATCGAGGAGCACCCACCCGTCCCGCTCGGGGTCGGCCGCCATCCCCGTCACCTTCGCGTGGACGGTGGTCTCGTTCGGCGCGGACTGCACCATCACGCCACCTCGCTCTCGTCATCGTCAGTATGCCGCGCGGCCCCGGTCCGTGGCCGGTCCAGGAAGGCCGCGACGGCGGCAGCGATCGGCTGCCCGGTGTTGGACTCGTAGTAGCTGAAGGCCGGCATCGGGTTGACCTCGAAACAGGTCACCGTCCCGTCCTCACCGACGCGCAGGTCGATCCCGGCCAGCGGCAGCGCGAGCGCCGAGGCAACGCTGATGCACGCCTGCTCGACATCCGGCGCGAGCACCCACGGCTCGAGGTCGCAGGCGAGGCCGTCGCGGGCGGCATACCGGTAGTCGAGCGCCGTCGAGGTGATGCGCGTCGGGAAGACGGACTCGCCGACGACGTGGACGCGCACGTCCGTGCCCTCGACCCGGGCCTGGAACTGGGTGGGCAGGTCCCGGATGCGGTCCATCCGGGCCAGCGCCGCGTCGTCGACCTCGCGGACGATCGAGCGGATGCCGCTGATCGACTTGAAGACGACGCGGCCGTGGCGGGAACGGAACGCGCGCACCGCCTCCGGGTCGTTGGTCACGAGCGTCGTCGGCACGGCGAGCCCCGCCGCAGCGATGAGCCGGGCCTGGTGCGGCTTGCTGCTGTTGGAGAACATCGACGCCGGCCGACCCATGACGAGCACCTCGGTCACGTCGAGCCACTCGTGGAGCAGGGCGGACACCTCGCGGGCCGCGCCGGTCGGCTCGGCCGGCCCGAGCGCCCGCGCGTAGACCCCGGTGAGCAGGTCGAGGTCGACGACGCCGGCGCCCGTGCGGAGGACGCCGCGCACGCCGTCGACGCCGAGGTCGAGCCGCAGTGAGGCGTCCGACAGCGCGTCCTCGTCGATGAGGACGTGCGGGATCCCCCGGTCGTCGGCGGCGTCGCGCACGCGCTCGAGGCAGGGGTCGTCACCGCGACCGAGCAGGCCGATCACGACGCCACCTCGAGCGTGCGGGTCGCGCGCGAGCGCGACAGGAGGAGCCCGGCCAGCGCCTCGGCGATCCCGGGCGTGAGGGCCGGCCGCAGGTCGACGGCGACGAGCTCGTCCCCGGCTGCGGTGCTGCGCAGCGTCACATCCAGAAGGTCGACCCCGGCGATCCGGGCCAGGGACCGGAGGGCCTGTGCCGGGCCCTCGTCGACGGCCACGCCGGACCGCAGGACGGTGGGACCGACGACCGTCCATCGCTCGATCGGCCCGGACGACGGCGGCACGGACAGCCAGACCGGGTGGGGCGCCACGAGGGCGCGCGGCCCGAGCAGCCCGCACCGCCGACCCCACGCCAGCCAGCGGAGCTCGGCACCCGGCGCGGAGGGCCCGAGGCTGATGACGGCGGGCGTCGGGCACCCGATGACCCGCTCCCCCATGGCGCTCAGCCAGGCGAGGAGGAGGGCCTCCCACTCGGCCGCGGCATACGACCGGTCCCGCTCCGGGCTGTGCGCGAATCGGCGAACCGAGGCGCCGGGGAGGCGGTTGAGCACCGCCCCGACCGAGGCGTCGTCGAGGACGGTGCCGTCCGGCAACCGCACGAGGGTGCGCGACTGGCCGTCGGCAACCCGGTGCTCCCAGTGGGCGGCCTCGAGAACCGGTCCCGGGACGACGAGGACCTCGGCGCCGCCGCGCCGAATAGCGGACGCGACCTGCCCGGCCCCGAGGTCCTCGGGGCCGGGCAGGATGACGACGAGCGACATCGGTCAGCCCTGCGGCGCCGCGTCGTAGTGCCGTTTGGCCGCGGCGTCACCCTCGGCCATCCCCTTGCTGGCGTCCTCGTAGGTCGGGCTGCCGACGAGGTCCGGGCGGAGCGTGGCGTCGATGAACGGCTCCGCTGCACCGTATGCCGCACCGGCACCGGGCTCGCCACCCTCGCCGCCCCCGGTGAGGAGGGCGATCGCCTGCTCGAGGAGACCGACGGCCATGGCCACGGGGTCGCCCGCGGCATACCCGGCGTCGTCCGTCGTGCCGAACCGGCCCCAGTCCCACCGGTTGTCAAGGATCTTCTCGCGGATGTCCTTGCGCTGGTCCTTGAGCTCCTTGACGTTCTCCTTGACGTCCTTGCGGATGTCCTTGGCGATCTCCTTGCGGATCTCCTTGATGTCCTTGGCGTCCTTGGCCGCGACCTTGGTGTCGCCGAGGTCCTTGGTGTCCTTGGCGCCCTCCTTGGCGATCTCCTTGCGGATCTCCTTCGCGATCTCCTTGACGATGCCCTTGCCGGCGCGGACGGTGACGTTTGCGGTCATCGTCGCGGCCGACGGCGAGATCGCCGTGACCGAGACCTCGGTCGCCTGACCGGTGAAGGAGTTGGTGTTGGGCGTCGTCGTCCCGGAGCAACTCGTGACGTTGCGGCCCCCCGGGAAGGGGTCGCCGGCGTCGCCGCGGTTGGCCGCGGTCTCCAGCTGGCGCAGGCCGTCGGCCTGGAGCAGCCCCACCTTGTAGTGGTTCTCGTCGGTGTTCGTCGGCTTGTTCTCGTCGACGTGCCAGAGGAGCAGGCCACCGCCCGGGAGCTGGGCGTCGAAGCCGGTCTTCTGCCGGTTCTCGAGGAGGAAGTACTCGGGGCCGGCGGCGCCGTCCTTCCAGAGTCGGTGCACCTGGTGCGAGGACTTGACGTCCGGGATGCTGATCGTCCCGTTGGCGGTGATGTTGTTGACGGTGACCCAGCCCTGGTTGGCCTTGCACCACGCCGACGGGTGGGCCGGGGTGTTGCCCCCACCGTTCCACGAGCCGCCGCCCATGAGGCACCAGTTGCCCACGCCCTCGGACGTGTTGTCGGTGTCGTAGAGGTCCGGGAAGCCGAAGAGGAGGTGGCCCAGCTCGTGGGCGGAGACCCCGAGCTTGGCGTCCTCGGGGATGGTGAGGTAGCCGTAGACCTTCGTGGTGTCGGTCGTCACCTGGCTGGGCAGGACCCACTTGTGCGACCAGATGTCGCCGCTGTTGCCGGTCTCCTCACCGCCGCGGCCGGAGTGGACGACGATGAAGGCGTCGACATAGCCGTTGCCGTCGTTGTCGTAGGGCCCGAAGCTCACGTGCGGGTCGGCGAGCGCGAGCGCGTGGGCGGCCATGTCGCGGGCGCGGGTGGTGCCCGAGGGACGGCCGATGCCGAAGTTGCCGTTGGCATACCAGGCCATGGTCTGCGGGAGGCGGTAGGGCCCGACGACCTCGCCGACGACGTCGACCAGGCCGTTGCTGACCTCACGGAAGTACTCCCGGACACTCCCCGTCGGGACCACGCCGGTCGAGAAGAAGAGGTCGCGGAAGGACTGTGCCGTGCGCGTCATCGGCTTGTCGGACGTGTCGGCGAGGACGACGATGACGCGCACCGCTCCCCGCAGGGGTGCGCGGTCGAGGCCGCTGGCGCGCATGACCGTCTCCGGAGTGCCGAACGGGAAGGCGTCCGGCGGCAGGATCATGCCGTCGTTGAGGCCGAGAGCCCGCGGCTCCTTCGAGGCGCCGAGGGCGTCGGCGACACCGGTCTTGCGCTTGCGCAGCCGCGCGAGCTCGGCGTCGAGCTTCTCGCGCAACTCCGGCGCCGGGGCGACGAAACACGGATCGTCGATGTGCTTGTGCATTGCTGTTCCCCCTGAGTTGGTGTGGGTGATGACACCGGACAGAGGATTGGGCGACCCGGTTGATACGTGCCGCTTCGGTCAGGGGGTCAACGCGTCGATCGCGGCATCGGCGAACATCGCGTGCAACAACTCCGAGGGATGGAAGCCGTCGCCCGCGAACATCTCGCGCATCAGCACGTTCGCCGGCCACAGGCGGTGCACCCGATCGCGGCGCTCGCACTCCTGCGCACTGATCCGATCGAAGATCCTCCCACGCCAGCCGAGGGCGTCGGCGAGGGGCCGCGGCACGGCCGGCAATTGATCGAGCGGAGGTATGCCGAGCACGAGCACCTCGGCGCGGGGTGCTTGGTCCAGCACCGCGTCGAGCAGGCCGCCCAGCTCTCGGCGGAAGCGGGCCGCCGAGTGCAGGTTCTTGGTGTCGTTGACGCCGATCGAGAGGAAGACGACATCGGCCTCGGCGAAGGTGGCCGCTGCCGCCGCGCGGCGAACCAGGCCGGTCGCCTCGCCGGCCGTGAACCCCGTGGTGGCGACGACCGACCATTCGACGACCGCGGCATTCCGTTCGGAGAGGCGGGTGGCGAGCGCGCCGGTGACGGTGGAGCGGTGGTGGGGCACGGCATACCCCGCCGCGACGCTGTCCCCGAGGACGACGAGCCGCAGCGTGCGATCTCCGGAGCCGACCACGCCCGTGCGTCCATCGGCGTCGGCGAAGCGGGGCACCCGGCGAGTCACCCAGGCGCCTTGGAGCGGCGCGACCGGGAGGGCGGCCAGGGGCAGGGCATGCCGGATGCGGGCAGCCCGACCCGGCCCCGCGGGTGGGCGGACCGGCGTCAGGTCCCCGGGACCAGCCATTGCAGGATCGTGATCAGACCGACAACGGCACACACGACGAAGAGGGCCGCGAGCACCCAGGCGATGACCTTGGCCGCGTCGAATCCGCTCTGGGCCTCGGGGACGCTGCGGTCGGCAGCTGCCTCGTCCGTGCGTGGAGCGCGCACGGGATCGGCGGCCCTGGCCTTGGGCACGGCGACGGGGGGCGCCGTCGCGGCGGGCTCGGGGGCGACCTTCTTCGGGGCCTTCGCGCGCGCCGTCGACGCCGGAGCAGGCGATGGGTCTGGCGATGGGGATGGCTCTGGCGATGGCGCTGCCGCCTCGGCTCGCGCCTTGAGGGCGGCAAGTTTCGGCGTCAACTCCCCGCGTCGGGCGGAGGCAGGGATGGTGGCCCACATGGCCGCGAAGTCGTCGTCGTGCTTGGTGCGCCAGGCGCTGACCGCCTCGTCGACGATCGGTCCCTTGGCCGAGGTCGCGAACCAGGCCGCACCGGCCCCCGGCAGGTCACCGATCCGATGCCGGATCTCGCCGAGCATCTTGAAGGCCTCGGCGTCCCGATGGAGGTGGACATGGTCCTCGAGGATGTCCCTGGCCAAGGTCAGGCGCCCGGAGGCCAGCGCCGTGCGCGCGCGCTTGAGAGCGTCCTCACCACCTGTGGAGACCATGCCTGCATCGAACCACAACGCACCGACCACGCACCCGGTGCAACGCGGACGCCCTGTGGTCCAGCCCACAGGCTGGGTCTTGCATTTGTTACTGACCGGTAGTGATACTGGTGAGTAGGCAACGTTGCTGACGCACCGAAAGGACCCCTCTCATGGGCCACTACAAGTCCAACCTGCGCGACATCGAGTTCAACCTCTTCGAGGTGCTCGGTCGCGGCGACGTCCTCGGTCACGGCCCCTACGCCGACCTCGACGAAGACACCGCTCGCGAGATGCTCAAGGAGGTCGCGCGGCTGGCCGAGAACGACCTCGCCGAGAGTTTCGTCGACGCCGACCGCAACCCGCCCGTCTACGACCCACAGACGCAGGCCGTGACGATGCCGGAATCCTTCAAGAAGTCCTACAAGGCGTATCAGGACAGTGGATTCTGGAGCGTGGACGTCAACGAGGAGCTGGGCGGCACGGTCGCCCCGCCGTCCCTGAAGTGGGGCATGAACGAGATGGTCCTGGGGGCCAACCCGGCCATTGCGATGTTCGCGGCGTCCTACGCCTTCGCTCGCCTCCTCCACATCCTGGGCACCGAGGACCAGAAGCGCCTCGCGCCCCACATCATCGAGAACGGCTGGCACTGCACGATGGTGCTCACCGAACCGGACGCGGGCTCCGACGTCGGCGCCGGCCGCACCAAGGCGACGCAGAACGAGGACGGCACCTGGAACATCACCGGCGTCAAGCGCTTCATCACCAGCGGCGAGTCCGACATGGTCGACAACGTCGTCCACTTCGTCCTGGCCCGCCCCGAGGGCGCCGGCGCCGGCACCAAGGGGCTCTCGCTCTTCATCGTCCCGAAGTTCCACGTCGACCTCGAGACCGGCGAACTCGGCGAGCGCAACGGTGTCGAGGTGACCAACGTGGAGAAGAAGATGGGCCTGAAGGTCTCCACGACCTGCGAGCTCACCTTCGGCGAGAAGAAGCCCGCCGTCGGCACCCTGCTCGGCGATGTCCACGACGGCATCGCCCAGATGTTCCGGGTCATCGAGCACGCCCGCATGCTCGTCGGGACCAAGGCCATCGCGACCCTCTCCAGCGGCTACCTCAACGCCCTCGAGTACGCCAAGCAGCGGGTCCAGGGCCCGGACCTGACCCAGGCCGCCGACAAGAACGCGCCCCGCGTGACGATCACCCACCACCCGGACGTGCGCCGCTCGCTCATGCTCCAGAAGGCGTATGCCGAGGGGTTGCGCGCGCTCGTGCTCTACACCGCCTCCCTTCAGGACACCGTCGACCAGGAGCAACTGCGCACCGGTCAGGAGTCGCTCGAGAAGGGCACGGCCGGTGAGAAGGCCAGCCGGCTCAACGACCTCATGCTCCCGATCGTCAAGGGCCTGGGTTCGGAGCGGGCCTGGGTGCTGCTCGGGACCGAGTCGCTGCAGACCTTCGGCGGCTCCGGCTTCCTCCAGGAGTACCCGATCGAGCAGTACGTCCGGGACGCCAAGATCGACACCCTCTACGAGGGCACGACGGCGATCCAGGGACAGGACTTCTTCTTCCGCAAGATCATCAAGGACCAGGCCGAGAGCCTGGGCACGATCGCCGCGCAGATCCAGGAGTTCGCCAAGGACCTCGGCGCCCACCACGGGGCCATCGACAAGGACCGCGAGTTGCTCGCCCAGGGCCTCGACGACGTGCAGGGCATCTTGGGCGCCATGGTCGGTGAGTTGATGAAGTCCGACCCACGCGCCGAGGGCGGGGACGTCACCAACCTCTACAAGGTCGGGCAGAACACCACGCGCTTCCTGCTCGCCGCCGGCGACCTCGTCGTCGGCTGGTTGCTCCTGCGTCAGGCCGAGGTGGCCCTCGCGGCCCTCGAGGCCGGTGCCGACGGCAAGGACAAGGACTTCTACACCGGCAAGGTCGCGGCGGCACAGTTCTTCGCTCGCAACGTCCTGCCCCGCCTGTCCGCCGAGCGCACCATCGCCGAGGCGACCGACAACAGCCTCATGGACGTGCCCGAGTCGGCGTTCTGAAGTCGGTCACACAGACCACGGCGCCCCCACCCGCGATCCGGGTGGGGGCGCCGTCGCGTGTGGGCCGACAGTCTCAGTGGGGTGCGACAGCTTCAGTGGGGGTCGACGTCGGTGCGCTCGATGCGCGAGCCGCTGCCCGGGTCCACGGACGTTTCGCGAGTCGTCGTGATGCCACGGCTGCGATTGCCTGCCTGCTGGAGGAAGGAGAGGAGGATCGCGAGGACACCGCCGATCATGAGGATCAGACCGATCATCGAGATGCTGATGCCACCGATCGATGCGGTGACGGCGAAGTAGAGGATCGCACCGATGACGAGGAGTGCGATGCCGAGACCGATGTACACGTGGGACCTCCTGGGGGTCGAATTGTGCTGGGGGTCGAAGTGCCTGACCCGGTCACGGTATCGACAAACCTTAGACAGCGGGGTCTTCCACCGCGCAGGATGGCGGGTGGAAAGGGCGGGGCGCTCGCGTCCCCCAACGCGAGCGCCCCCGGCTCCTGGGTCCGGCGCGTCCCCTGATCGGCCGGTCCCGGTGGCCTCGTCCCCTCCGGTGACAACTACTCAACCAAGGGCACGTCGATCCGTCGATGGGGAGCACTCCCCCGAGGTCGTCAGAGTCGGCGGTCGGCGAGCACCGGGAAGGTCTCGCGGTAGTCCGCGAGGGCGGCCAGGTCGATCGTGGCGACGAGCACGGCTTCACCATTGCCGTCGATGGTGCCGAGGACTTCGCCCTGGGCAGCGACGACCTGCGAGTTCCCGCCCATGACCGTGTTGTGGTGTGTCCCACCGGTGTTGACCTGGATAATGGCGCACTGGTTCTCGATCGCGCGGGCCTGGCCGAGGAGGGTCCAGTGCGCGACGCGCGGCAGCGGCCAGGCCGCTGGGACGACGAAGGCCTCTGCCCCGGCCTCACCCAGCAGCCGGAAGAGCTCCGGGAAACGCAGGTCATAGCAGGTGGCCAGGCCGACCATCACCGATCCACCGGCCTGCAAGGGCAGGGGGAGGACCACTCGGCCTCGTCCTGCCTCCATGAGTTTCGGCTCACCGGAACCGAATCCGAAGCGGTGCACCTTGCGATAGGTCGCGAGAACCTGGCCGTCGGCTCCGAGCACGAGGGAGGTGTTGGCGAGAGACTTGGCCTCCGCGCCCGGCTCCGGCAGCCGTTCGACGAAGGATCCGGCGTGCAGTGTCACCCCGATCTCGGTGGCCAGGGCAGACATCGTCTGCGTGAAAGGGCCGCCGAGCGGCTCGGCGGCGCTCTCCCAGCGCTCGTAGTCGAAGCCGGTCGGCGCCCACAGCTCGGGCAGCACGATGAGGTCGAGGCCGGCGTGCTCGGCTGCGGTGGCGCGCACGAGATCACTCACCCGGGTGATGCGGTCGGCGATCGATTCGACGTCGTCATAGGCCACCTGGATCGCGGCCACGGTGAAGGTCGCCATGTCAGTCCTCTCCTCGTCCTCGCAGGCTCGCGAGATAGGCGTTGTATGCCGCGAGGTCAGCGTCGCCGTCCCGGTCGGCCTTGCGGTCCTGCCGCTTGCTCTCGATGCGGTCAATGGTCACCCAGCGTGCTGCGACGAGCACGGCCAGGACGAGCGTGGGCACTTCGCCGATTCCCCAGGCGATCATGCCGGCCGTGTGCTGGTCGGCGAGCGGGTCCGGGCCCCACGGCAGGTTGATCCGCTCGAAGAAGCCGGGGGCGAGCAGGGTCTGACTGTCGGTGAGGGCGACCCCGAAGAAGGCATGGAAGGAGATCGTCGCGAAGAGGATGACGAGCAGCATGAGCGGGCTCCAGCGCGGCGGGCCGGGATCGGTGCCGATGAGGACCCAGACGAAGAGGTAGCCGGTGAGCACGAAGTGGGCAAGCATCAGCAGGTGGCCGGTGTGGGTCGTCAGGGCCAGCTCGAAGGCCGGTGACCAGTAGAAGATCGCGAGCGACACGAAGAAGAGCGTCGCGGCGACGATCGGGTTGGCCAGCAGTTTGAGGGCCCTCGAGTGAACGAGGTGCAGCACGAGTTCGCGTGGGCCCCAGGTCTTGTCGGTGCGGGCGGGCAGCGCGCGAAGGGTCAAGGTGATCGGGGCGGCGGGCACGAGAAGCAGCGGCATGATCATGGCCACGCCCATGTGCATCAGCATGTGCGTCGAGAAGAGCACTCGGCCCCAGATGTCCGGCGCGCCGCAGGTGAAGTAGACCCACACGAGCCAACCGGCCACCCAGAGCGCCGTGCGCCACCAGGGCCACGCATCCCCACGTCGGCGGAGGCGGACCACGCCGGCGACGTAGAGCCCGACGGCGAGGATCGCGATGCCCAGGAACAGCCAGTTGATGCGCCAGGCCGTGAACCAGTCACCGGCGAGCATCGGTCCCGGGTCGGGGTACCCGGTGAGTGTGAGGACGGTCGACGGCTGGGGCAGGCTGTCGGGCACTGGCGGCTGGCTGCGGGAGAGCGCGGCCCCCATGCCGGTCGCAGACCCCATGAGGACGAGCTCGACGATCGCGAGGCGCGCGAAAGCGGCCCGCGTCCGCTCGGGCCACTCGGCAACGCGGGCCACGATTCGCCGTCGCTGCCGCCAGCCCAGCAGGCCGAGCAGGACGAGCAGGATCGCCTTGCCCGCGACGAGCAGGCCATAGGCCGAGGTGACTGCTGACCACGACCCCACCCGTAGGATGGCCTGTTGCACACCGGAAATGGCCACCAGCGCGTAGGCCCACCCGGCGAGGACCGAGTAGCGAGCGACGGTCACCGACAGGTCACGCCCGAGCGTGCGCCACATCAACGCGAGGGCAGCCAGCCCGCCGACCCAGACCGCGACCCCGAGCAGGTGCACACCCATCGAGTTGACGACGTCCTCGTGGGCGGCCGATCCGCCGGAGTGGGAGGTCAGTGCCCCCAACAGAATGCCGACGAGCGCGACGAGCGCACCCCACGCCATCGCTGCCTGCCCCCGGGCGAGGGCGGCGATGACCGCGACCACGGTCGCGGCGATGACTTGGAGGGCAAGGATGCGAGTGACCTCGAGGCTGAAGAGGTAGTCGCCGAGTTGAGCCCACAACGCCGGCTCTGACAGCGACAACCCGGCGAGGTCGGCAAAGGTCAGCGCCGTGACCGCAGCGGCACTGGCCGCCCAGAGTGTGGCGGCGACCACGGCATACCGGCATGCGGTGCGGCGTCGATCCGTGGTGCCCCGCTCGGGTGTGAGGAAGGCGGCCACGAGAAGGAGGCCCACGGTGAGGGCCGAGCCCAAGTGGGTGAGCAGGGTTGCTGGTGGGAGCGCCCAGCGCACGACGGCGCCGGCATCCGCGGCGAGGATCGGATCGGTCGCTCCGGTGAAGGAGGCCGTCAGGATCGCGACGGCGAGAGCCACGATCGCGACGAGCACCAGCGTGACTCGGGTCGCTGATCCTCGGGACGGCATGTCCCCAGCGTAGGTAGTGTCCGAACATGACCATCACTCCGCCTCCGCCCACCGACCTGTCCGGTCTGGTCGAGGCCTTCGCACAGACGACCGGTGCCGTGCTCGACCTGGCCGGTGGGCTCGACGAATCGCGGGCCGGGCTGGCGACCGAGTGCCCGGGGTGGACCGTCCTGGACCAGGTACGGCATGTCGCGAGCATCGAGGCGCTGATCCTCGGCGAGCCGGTTCCTGACCACGATGTGTCCTCGCACGCGCACGTCCGCAACGACTTCGGCGTGATCATCGAGAAGTACCTCGAGGGGCGACGGGCCCGATCGCTGCAGGACGTCGTCGACGAACTCACCGAAGTGCGCGAGCGTCGGCTCGCCGATCTCGGTGCGCCCGACCAGACCCTGGAATCACCCTCGGCGAGCCCCTTCGGCCCCGCCACGCACGGCGACGTGCTGCCGATGCGGGTCTTCGACATCTGGTGCCACGAGCAGGACCTCCGGGAAGCCCTCGGGGTGCCGGGCGGACTCGACACGGCCGCCGCCGCCCTGTCGGTCTCGCGCGGGCTGATGGGCCTGCCGCGCAAGATCGCCCAGGCCGGCCTGCTCGCCGACGGGCGCCGCGTGGTCATTGAGGTGACCGGGCCGGTCGCCACCACGTTCACCGTCTCGGTGGCGACCAACGAGGCCGGCAAGGCGATCGGGAAGGCCTCGGCGGGTGCCGACGACGGGACTGCCGCTCGGGTGGCCCTCGACACCAGGGCCTTCATGCGGCGGATCGCCGGCCGGTGGCCGGTCGATCAACTGGGTGCCGAGATCAGCGGGGACGCCTCGTTGGCCGCTCAGGTGCTCGAGGCGATGGTCGTCACGCCCTGACGTCGCCCTGGAGACCCTGTCGCACGCGACCCCGCCCCAGATAGGCGATGACCGCCGCAACGGCGGTTGCTCCCACGGGCAGCACGTATGCCGGGTGCGCACCGAGCCCCTCCACGAGCCACCCGCCGACAGCGGTGCCGGCGGAGATGCCGATGAGGACGCCGGTGACCGCGACCGCCATGCCCTCGGTGACCAGTGCATGCGGCACGAGGCGCTGGACGAGGCCGAGCGAGGTGATGAGCATCGGCGCCGTGGCCGACCCGGCGACGAACATGATGCCGACCAGGGCCCACAGGTTGTCGGTGAGCAGCACCGGTGCCTGAAGGACGCACATGGCCGCGGCGAGCAGGACGAAGCGCTTGATGACGGAGGTGGTGAAGTCGCGCGTGCCGACGACGATCCCCGAGATCGCCGAGCCCAGGGCGAAGGCCGCCAGGATCGTCGAACTGAAGGCCTTGCGGCCCTGCTCGTCGGAGACCGCGACGGCGACCACCTCGTTGGCCCCGAAGAGGACGCCGACCATGAAGAGGACGAGCGGGACGATGACCATCCCCGGCCGATTGATGGCCAGCCCGGGGGGTCGGTCATCGTGGGGCACGACCGGTGGCTCGGTGCTCCGTGCCGCGAGGAAGAGGATGGCTCCCCCGGCGAAGAGGATCTGGGCGAGGACCAGGCCCGCCTCGGGCGCGATGGTGGTCGCGGCCAGCACGCCGAGCACGGGCCCGACGACGAACGCGAACTCCTCGACCACCTGCTCGAAGGCAAAAGCCGTGTGCATGCCCTTGGGGTCATCGCGCATGATGTGCGCCCATCGCGCGCGCGACATGGGGCCGACCTCGGGGAGGAGGGCGGACACGGCATACGCGACGAAGAGGGTCCACAGGGGAGCACCGACCGCTGAGAGACAGGTGGTGGTGAAGAGGGCCACCGACGTGAGCAGGATCGCGGGCAGGGCGATCCGGCGCTGGCCGTGCTTGTCGATGAGCCGACCCAGGACGGGAGCGGCGATGGCCAGGACGAGCACTCCGACCGCGGAGATCGCCCCGGCGATGGCGTACGAGTCACGACGGCTCGAGACCATGACGATGACCGCGACGCCGAACATCGCCCCGCCGACGCGCGAAATGAGCGCCCCGAGGATGAACCGCGGGGCGCCGGGCACGGCAAACAGGGGTCGATAGGCGGAGAGCATCCCGCACATGGTGCCCGACCGGCGTCAGCGCGCGGAACCGAACCCCAGGATCGCCGCCAGGCCAAGAGCGCTGCGCGGGTCGTAGGCCGCGCGCCACAGGCCGCCGTGCACCGCGGCATACGCCTCGTCCTGCCAGGGGTGGCCGCGCGTGGGTGAGCCGGTCGACAGGTCGTGCATGAGAAGGGCAGCCATCAGCGTGTTGGACGTGCCCGGCTCGAAGACCTCGATACCGAAGCGATGAGCCCCGGCGTAGGCCGCAGCGAGCGCCCGGTTCTTGACCACCGATCGGGTGCGGGTCGGGGGCGCGACCTTGAAGGAGACGAGGGTGCCCTCGGCGCGCGCCGTGGCGGCACGCCAGCGCTGGAGTCGCTTGGCGAGAAGGTAGTTCGGGCCCTGCTGGAGGACCACGGAGTCGTTGATGCCGGGGTCCTCGCCCGGGCGGTAGTTGCGTTGGAGGAGGCGTCCGCCGGTGAGCGTGCGGAGCGGTACCCGCAGCAGTTTGGAGGTGCGGCGCTCGGCATAGTTGCGGACCGACGCGGCGACTGCCTCCCCGGGGACGGCGAAGACGTCGGTCGGGGTGGCGAGGAAGGCGAGCGCAACGTCGTCAGTCGGCCGCTGCCCACGGACCCGTTGGGTGAGCAGGTCGACCGCGGCGCTGACGCGGACATTGGTGGCGCCGTCCGCGTAGACGTAGTTGCCGATGACGATCGGGCCGGGGAGGTCGGCGACCCAGTCGGCCGCGCGACCGACCTCCTCGATGAGGTTGACGCCGGCGCGCTGCTCCAAAGGTTCTTCGCCGGGTCGGGCGGGCACGAGCAGGCGGCCGGGGGAGGCCTGTGCCTCGTCGACGAGGCGGCGCCAGATGTCAGGGCGCGGCAGGTCGACCGCGGCGACCGTTGCGCCCCAGCGCAGGAGGGCTCGCAGAGGGCCCATCTCGGCACCGGCGCCGAGGACGACGAAGGTGCGCCCGTGCGGGTCGAGACTGCCGCGGGTGTGGAGCACCTGCTCGACCGCGTCGCGCACGGTCGGCTCGACGACCCCGCCTTCGACCCAGAGATCCACGCGTCGACGGAGGTCGTCACCGGCCAGGCGCGAGCCGCGATACGGGAGGGTGAGGGCGTTGTCGGGGTCGCCGGTGCCCGCGATGACCTCGGTGGCCAAGGGCTGATCGGGCGGGCCGGTGTCGACCTCGAGATTGCGGTGGATGGACCCCAGTCCGTCGGTGGCAATCCGCAGGGCGGCGTCGGCCGACGGCAGACCCGCCTCGACCAACCGGCGGAAGTGCTCGAGATAGCCCTGCCGCCAGTTGGTCTCGCGGTTGGCCGCTGCCGCGCCGACCGGATCGATCCCGGCGAGGGCGTCCGCGACAACACTGCGACCGAAGGCCGACGTCGAGCGGCGACCGTCGGCTCCGGCCGGGAAGGTGATGCCCCGCTGGTCCTGGTCGGGTCCGGCCATCGCTCAGCCCCAGATCAGGGCGCGCGTCGGGTCGGCCAGGATCGCCGCGACATCGGCGAGGAACTTGCTCCCGAGCTCACCATCGACGAGGCGGTGATCGAAGGAGAGGGCCAAGGTCGTGACCGACCGTGGCTCGATCCGCTCGTCAGCGCCCGACCCGACGATCCACGGCATCCGTCGGACCTGGCCAAAGGCGAGGATCGCCGCCTCGCCCGGATTGAGGATGGGCGTGCCGCCGTCGACGCCGAAGACGCCGACGTTGGTGATCGTGAGGGTGCCGCCGGCCTGATCGAGGGGCGTGGTGCGGCCTTCGCGTGCCGTTGCGGTGAGCTGATTGATGGCTCCCGCCAACTCGAGGAGGGTCATCGTGTCGGCGTCCTTGACGTTGGGCACGATGAGCCCGCGGGGGGTCGCCGCGGCGATGCCGAGGTTGACGTAGTGCTTCTCGACGATCTCCTGCGCGGCCTCGTCCCATGTCGCGTTGACGCCCGGGTTTCTCCGCACGGCCAGGCAGATCGCCTTGGCGAGGATGGTCAGCGGCGTGACCTTGACGTCCTTGAACTCCCTGTCTGCCTTCAGACGCGCGACGAGTTCCATCGTTGCCGTGACGTCGACCTGGACCCACTCGGTCACATGCGGCGCCGTGAACGCGCTGCCCACCATCGCCTGCGCGGTCACCTTGCGCACCCCCTTGATCGGGGTCCGCACCTCCCTGTCATCGCCAGCGGCCCACCCCGACGTCCGCCGCGCGCCCCCATATCCCGCGCGCGCGATCTGCAGTTGCGCCTCCTGGGGGGGCATGTCACATGCCTCCGTGGGTGGCGCAACTACAGACGCTGCGGAGGGGTTCGCCCGCCCGGCGGCATACGACTCCACATCGGCGCGGGTGACGATGCCGCGCTCGCCGGTGGGCGGCACGGCCCCGAGGTCGATGCCGAGTTCCTTGGCGAGTTTTCTCACCGGCGGCTTGGCGAGGGCACGGGTTTCGGCGGCCGACGGCCGGGGCGCCTCGCCGGCCTCCGCGTCAGCGCCACCGACTGGCGTCGGCGCCGCTGGCGCAGCGTTCGCCGTTGGCGCAGCGGGGGTCCTGCGGGCTCGTCGGGTCGTCCCGCTGGCCTTGGGACCGTAACCGACAAGGGTCTTGACCGGCTCCTCGTCAGCGCCGTCCGCAGCGGTGTCGGGCGCCGGAGACTCGGCAGCGGGCATGCTGTCGGCAGGGGCTGCCCCCTCGGCGCCGTCATCAATGGTGATGATCACGGTGCCGACCTCGACCTCGTCACCGACAGCGACGTGGATGCCGGTCACGGTGCCGGCCCACGGGATCGGCAACTCGACGAGCGACTTGGCGGTCTCGACCTCGACGACGATGTCGTTGACCTTGACGGGGTCGCCGACGGCGACCTTCCACTCGACGATCTCGGCCTCGAGCAGGCCCTCACCCGGGTCGGGCAATTTGAACTCACGTGTGGTCATGGGGCTGCCTCCTCAGTGGGCCAGGGCACGGTCGACGCCGTCGAGCACCCGGTCGAGGTCCGGCAGGAAATGCTCCTCGATCTTGGACGGCGGGTAGGGCGCGTTCCAGCCGGTGACCCGGATGACCGGCGACTCCAGACTGTAGAAGCAGCGCTCGGTCACGGCCGCCGCGATCTCCGCGCTCAGGCCCACGAAACTGTGCGCCTCGGTCACCACGACGAGTCGCCCGGTCCTGGTGACCGACGTGGTCAGTGTGTCGATGTCGAGGGGGCTCACCGAGCGGAGGTCGATGACCTCGAGCGAGCGACCTTCCTCCTCGGCGACCTTCGCGGCATCGAGGCAGGTGCGGACCATGGGTCCGTAGCACGCAACCGTGGCATCAGTGCCCTGACGAACCACATTGGCGGAGAACAGGTCTCGCGCGGGCGGGACATCGACGTCGATCTCACCCTTCTCGTGATAGCGCCGTTTGGGCTCATAGAAGATCACCGGGTCGTCGGTCTCGATCGCCTGCTGGATCATCCAGTAGGCATCCGTGGGGTTCGAGCAGAAGACGACCTTGAGGCCGAGGGTGTGGGCGAAGTAGGCCTCATTGGACTCACTGTGGTGCTCGACGGCGCCGATGCCGCCACCCATCGGGATGCGCACGACCACCGGCACCTTGATTGCACCCCGCGAGCGGGAGTGGAGCTTGGCCAGCTGCGACACGATCTGGTCGAAGGCCGGGTAGACGAAGCCGTCGAACTGGATCTCGACCACGGGACGATAGCCCCGCAGCGCCATCCCGATCGCCGTGCCCAGGATCCCCGACTCGGCCAAGGGCGTGTCGATGACCCGGTCCTCGCCGAAGTCCTTCTGCAGGTGTTCGGTGATCCGGAAGACCCCACCGAGTTTGCCCACGTCCTCACCCTGGATGAGGACCTTGGGGTCCTTCTCCATCGCGGCGCGCAGGCCGGCATTGAGCGCCTTGGCGATCGTCATCTTCTGCACAGCCATCACGCCACCCCCTCGTCGTCGAAGGACGCGGCATATGCGGCCTGGACGGCGCGGTCGTCCTCGACCTGACGGTGGGGCTCGACGTAGACGTTGTCGAAGATGTCCGCCACCTCCGGGTCGCCCATCGTCACCGTCGCCTCGCGCACATTCGACGCGAGCTCATCGGCCTCGGCGTCCACCGCGACGAAGAAGTCATGGTCGGCGATGCCCTCGTGACCGAGCCAGGTCTTGAAGCGCGCGATCGGGTCCCGCAACTTCCACATCTCGACCTCGGCCGAGAAGCGGTACTTCGTCGGATCATCGGAGGTCGTGTGTGCCGCCATCCGATACGTGTAGGCCTCGATCAGGCTCGGCCCCTGCCCGGACCGGGCGCGGTCGAGCATCTCCTTGGTCACGGCATACGTCGCCAGGACGTCGTTGCCGTCGACCCGCACCCCGGGGAAGCCGAAGCCGTCGGCCCGCTTGTAGATCGGCGAGCGCATCTGCCGCTCATTCGGTTCGGAGATGGCCCACTGGTTGTTCTGGCAGAAGAAGACGATCGGGGAGTCGTTGACACCGGCGAAGACGAAGCCCTCGTTGACATCGCCCTGCGCGGTCGCGCCATCACCCATGAAGGCGATGACGGCCGTGTCCCGGTCGGGGTCACCGGTGCCGACATCGCCGTCGCGCTGCACACCCATGGCATAGCCGGTGCCGAGCAGCACCTGGTTGCCGATGACGATCGTGTAGGTGTGGAAGCCGAACTCCTTGGGATCCCACGCGCAGCGGTCGACCCCGCGATACATGGCGATCAGCCGCATCGGATCCAGGCCGCGGCACCAGGCGATGCCGTGCTCGCGATAGCCCGGGAAGGCATGGTCCTGGGGCCGCAACGCCCGCCCGCAGCCGATCTGCGAGGCCTCCTGCCCGAGGAGCGAGACCCACAGGCCGAGTTCACCCTGCCGCTGCAGGGCCGTCGCCTCGAGGTCGAAGCGTCGGATCAGGACCAGGTCACGATAGAAGCCCCGCAGGTCCTCGTCGGTGAGGGCGTCGATGTGGTGGGCATACTCCTGCGCGCCGCCGTTGAGGACTCGCTGCCCCTCGGGGTCCAGCAGCTGGATCATGTCCGGGCCACCGTCGAAGGGGCCGCGCGAACGGCTCCGCAAGGTGGACTCGTGATGGTCGACCCCGCCGGCCAGTTGGCCGCGGGTCACGTCTGCGACAACGTCGTCGCTCATGGCACTCCTCGTACGTCTGCGGGTGCCCGAGGGTGACGGGACACCGAACCGTTCGGCCTCGCGGACCACACGCCTGGTGCGGCAGCAGGTCCGGTCGGCGAGAGGACTCCCGCCGTGATGTGGCGGGTGTCACCTTGCGTGCACCCAAACCTACCGGCGGACGCGGCCCCGCCACCAACTCGGCGTCACGGCATTCGGCCCATGGCGAGCTGACCGCTCAGCCGCGGTCCCGCCACGGGCCCGCCACCTCGAGCAGGCGCTCATTGGCCTCGGTCTCGGCGATCGTGGCCCGCACACCGTCGGTGCCATAGGGGCGCACCGTGAGCCCGGCTTCCTGACACGCCGCCGCGAAGTCCGCGGTCCGCTCCCCCATCGGGAACCACACGAAGTTCGCCTGACTGTCCGGAAGGTCCCAGCCCTGTGCCCGCAGGGCAGCGAGGACGCGCTCCCGCTCGGACACCAACTCCTTGACGCGGACCTCGAGCTCGTCGAAGGCGTCCAGGCTGGCGATCGCCGCCACTTGGGCCAGCGAGTTCACCCCGAAGGGGATCGCCGTCTTGCGCAGGGCAGCCGCGATCGGATCGTGCGCCACGGCATACCCCACCCGCAGGCCCGCAAGGCCATAGGCCTTCGAGAAGGTGCGCAGGACAACGACGTTCGGACGCTCCCGATGGAGAGCCAGACAGTCCGGCGCGTCCGAGGCGGTGACGAACTCGAGGTAGGCCTCGTCGAGGACGACGAGCACGTCGTCGGGAACGCGGTCCAGGAAGGCGGCCAGCGCGTCGGCGCCGACGGTCGGTCCGGTCGGGTTGTTGGGGGTGCAGACGAGCACCAGGCGGGTGCGGTCGGTGATCGCCGCAGCCATCGCGTCGAGGTCGTGCCCGCCGTCAGCGGTCAAGGGCACCATGACCGGTGACGCGCCGGAGAGTTGGACGAGGATCGGGTAGGCCTCGAAGGACCGCCATGCGAAGACGACCTCGTCGCCGGCCTCGCAGGTCGCCTGGACGATCTGGCCGAGGACGCCGACACTGCCCGGCCCCGTCACGATCCGGGAGGCCGGGACATCGAGCCCACGGGCCAGCCGCTCGCTCAGCGCCGTCACGGCCATGTCGGGGTAGCGGTTGATCGTCTCGGCCGCGGCCGTCACCGCGTCGAGGACGCTGGGCAGCGGGGGGTAGGGGTTCTCGTTGGAGGAGATCTTGTATGCCGTGACGCCGGGGGGCGCAGCGGCGGGCTTTCCGGGGGTGTAGGCGGGGACCGCCTGGAGGGCGGTGCGCAGGTGCACCCTGGTGGTGGCCTCGAAGCCGGAACCCGTCATGACGGCCACTGTAGGCTCCCGCCCATGAAGAACTTCGTGCTCAAGACGGCGATCAACGCCGTCGCTCTGTGGGTCGCGGCCTTCGTGGTCAGCGGGATCCACTTGGGTGCCGATGGCAAGCCGTGGACGTCGAAGCTCGTCACGATCGTGCTCGTGGCCCTCCTCTTCGGCCTGGTCAACGCGATCCTCGGGCCGATCGCGCGGTTCCTCTCCTTCCCGGCGCGAGTGCTCACCTTGGGCCTGTTCACCTTTGTCGTCAATGCCTTCCTGCTCCAGGTGACCGAGTGGATCAGCGATCCGCTCGGCCTGGCGTTCACGATCGACAAGTTCTTCTGGGATGCGGTCTTCGCTGCCGTGGTCATCACGCTCGTCTCGTGGGTGCTGTCGGTCATCCTGCCCGACGGCGACGACAAGGACTGAGTCCCCGACGATGGTCCGCGGCAGTGGCGGAGCGCACGCTGCGCCCCCCGCAAGTGGCGCCTGGGTGGGGCCCGATCGCTGGTCTCCATCGCCCTGGTGCTCGGGCTGCTCGTCGGGGTCGCCGCCTATCGCGTCACGCACACCGCCGGCTCCCCGACCGCCGGGACCAACCCGTCCGCCGGGGCCTGCGGCGGCGACCCGCTCACCGTGGTCGTGACCCCGGCGCTCGAATCGGTGGCGCGCGACGCCTTGGCAGCCGCCACGGCCGCCACCCCGTGCCAGCGGTATGCCGTGTCTGCCCAGTCCGATGACACGGTCCTGGCCAACATCGGTGCCGGGCAGGCCCCGGAGGCGTGGCTGACCGACTCGTCGACCTGGCTGGATCTGCTGCCCGCCGACTCACGGACGACGTACGCGTCCGCCGGCTCGGTGGCGTCCTCGCCGGTCGTGCTCGCGGCGCCACTACAGGGAGCCGCCACGGCACCTGGATCCTGGGCCGGCATCTTCACCGACAAGGGTCTCTTCCGCGTCACGAACCCCGCGGTCGATGCGGCGAGCCGCACCGCGTACTACGCAGCCCGCGTCGGCCAGGCCCCAAACCTCGACGCGGCGTCCGCGAGCCACCTCGTGCTGACCTCCCGGTTCGCCGCCGCAACCGTCGGCGACCTCTTCGCGACGGCCGCGGACACCGCCACCAAGGGTGGCTTCCCGGTCTCCGAGCAAACCCTCGCGGCCTGGACGCGCGATCATCCCGGCGTGCTGCGCCCCCTCATGCCGACCGCGGGCAGCGCCACCCTCGACGTCCCACTTCTCGCCCGGAGCGACCTCGCCGCCTCCCGCAAACAGTTGGTCAGCGCCGCCTTCTCCGCGCTGACCACCACGAAGGCCCGGGAGGCCATGGCCGGCGCAGGCTTCCGTGCACCCGACCGGTCCGGTGGCCCGACCATCGAGGGCATCGTGGCACCCGAATACACCGACCTCGCGCTCGGGACGATCACCGAGCGCACCGCAGCCCTCGAGCAGTGGGAGGTGCTCCGCACCGACATGCGGATGCTCGCGGTGCTCGACGTCTCCGGATCGATGAAGGAACGCGCGCCCGGCACCACGCTCCCCCGGTGGCAGGTCATGGAGCAGGCGTGCACCAACGCCCTGCAGGTCCTCCCCGACGGCGCCCAGATCGGCGCCTGGTTGTTCTCGACCCTCAAGGGAGGTCCGAGTCAGGACTGGCTCGAACTGTCCCAGGTCGAACGTCTCGATGCCGTCACGGCCGGCAGGACCCACCGCCAGGTGCTCCTCGACGCCCTCCCGACGATCGAGGGTCAATTGAGCGGTGACACCGCGCTCTATGACACGACGCTCGCGGCCTTCACGACGATGACCTCGTCGTACAACGCCGGCTTCATCAACTCCGTCGTCGTGATGACCGACGGCCGCAACGACAACCCGCGCGGCGGGCTCAGCCTCGACCAGTTGCTGAGCGAGCTCGACTCGGCCAAGGATCCTTCGCGACCCGTGCGGATCATCACCATCGGCATGGGCGAAGCCGACCCCAGCGCCCTGCAGCAGATCTCCGCGGCAACGGGCGGCACCTCCTACATCGCCAACACGCCGCAGGACATCGAGCGGATTCTGGTCGAAGCCCTGCTCGCTCGTAGGGTTGCTCCGGCCTGACGTTCGGGCCCGGCAGAGGAGGAACAGGTGCGCGTGCTCATCTCCGGCGGGGCCGGCTACATCGGCTCCCACACGGCAGTCCTGCTGGCGGGGGCCGGCCATGAGGTGGAGATCGTCGACAACCTGGTCAACGCCAAGCCGACGGTGCTGCCCCGGATCGAGCAGCTGGCCGGCACGACCATCCCGCTGCACATCCTCGACCTCTGCGATCGAGAGGCCACCGATGCCCTCGTCGCCGCGGGCAACTACGACGCGGTCATTCACTTCGCCGGCCTCAAGGCCGTCGGTGAGAGCGTGGAACGACCCCTGGACTACTACGACAACAACCTGAACTCGACGATCAGCCTGGTCCGGTCGATGGGTGCGCACGGCGTGCGTCGACTGGTCTTCTCCAGTTCGGCCACCGTCTACGGGGATGCCGCGCAGCCGCCGCTGATGGAGAAGTTGCCGACGTCGGCGACCAATCCCTACGGCTGGACCAAGGTGATGATCGAGCAGGTGCTGCGGGACGTCGCCGCGGCCGACGACTCCTGGCGGATCGCCCTGCTGCGCTACTTCAACCCGATCGGTGCCCACCCCTCGGGTGACATCGGCGAGGACCCGCAGGGCATCCCCAACAACCTCGTCCCCTACATCGCCCAGGTCGCCGTGGGCCGCCGCGAGTTCCTCAATGTGTGGGGCAACGACTACCCCACGGCCGACGGCACCGGCGAGCGCGATTACATCCACGTCATGGACCTGGCCGCTGGTCACGTGGCCGCCCTGGAGAAGCTCGACGAGATCGGGCGACCGGTGAACACGTGGAATCTGGGCACGGGCAAGCCGGCCTCCGTCCTGCAGGTGCTCGCCGCCTTCTCCGCGGCCGTGGGGCGTGACCTGCCTTACCGCGTGATGGCCAGGCGACCCGGGGACGTCCCCACGTCGTATGCCGACCCCCACTTGGCGGAGATCGAGTTGGACTGGCGGGCCGATCGGACGCTGGACCAGATGTGCGCGGACACGTGGCGATGGCAGTCGCAGAACCCCACCGGTTACCCCGACGCATGATCACGTTCACCGGGACACCGGCCGGTGACCTGGCGCCGCGACTGGTCGACATCCACAGTCACGGAGCGGTCGGCGCGCAGTTCGGGCACGGCGAGGAAGGGAGTCGGGCTGCGGCTGCCCATCACCGCGCCTGCGGGACGTCGGCCATCATGGCCTCCTTGGTGACGGCCACCGACGACGACCTCTGGGCGCAGGTGGGGGTGCTCGCCCCGCTGGTCGCCGACGGCACCGTGCTCGGGATCCACCTCGAGGGTCCCTACCTGTCGGCGGCACGGTGCGGGGCCCACGATCCGACGCTGCTGCGTGATCCGGACGCGGATTTCCTGTCGCGGCTCGCCGACCGCTGTGCCGACCTCGGGGCACCCGACGCGATCCGGATGGTGACCCTTGCGCCCGAGCGCGACGGCGCGGACGAGTTCATCGCGGCCTGTGCCGAGTTCGGCGTGACTCCGGCCATCGGGCACACCGACGCCGATGCCGCCCTCGTCACCCGCGCCATCGGCCGGATCGCCGACGCCACCGGTCGCCCGGCCGTCGTCACCCACCTCTTCAACGGGATGCCGCCCTTGCACCACCGTTCGGGTGGGCCGGTGGCCGCCGCCCTCGCCGCTGCGGCGCGGGGTGACGCCATCGTCGAACTCATCACGGACGGCGTGCACGTGGGACCCGAGGTCGCGCGCATGGTCTTCGAGACGGTGGGTCCTGACCGGATCACGCTCATCTCCGATGCCATGGCGGCGACCGGGCTGGGTGATGGCGCCTACCGGATCGGCGAGCTCGCCGTCGACGTGCGGGAGGGAACGGCGTGCCTGACGGGGGCGGACGGCATACCCGGCTCGATCGCGGGCTCGACGGCGACCGTGGCCGACTGTGTCGCGTGGGCGACCGGCGTCGCCGGTGTCGACCGGGCGGATGTGCTGCGCGCCTCGACGGTCACGCCGGCCGCGCTCTTCCCGCCGCTGACCTGAGCCGCGGGCGGGCCGCGGCCCACACGTGGCCCACCTCACACGCCCACGCGGCGAAATCCTCCAATCCGTGGTCACCGGCGTCTACTACACGTCGTAGGGTTTACTACGTCCGATAGTAGAGATCTCCAGGAGGCCCCGGGTGGACGCCCTCGACCTGGCCAGATGGCAGTTCGCCATCACGACCGTCTATCACTTCCTCTTCGTGCCGATCACGATCGGCATGTCCTTCATCGTCGCCTGCTTCCACCTCATGTGGGTGCGCACGCACAAGCCGGAGTGGCTGCGACTGACCAAGTTCTTCGGCAAGCTCTTCATGATCAACTTCGCGCTCGGCCTGGTGACAGGCATCGTCCAAGAGTTCCAGTTCGGGATGAACTGGTCGGACTACAGCCGCTTCGTCGGTGACATCTTCGGCGCGCCCCTGGCCTTCGAGGCCCTTCTCGCCTTCTTCATGGAGTCGACCTTCCTCGGCATCTGGATCTTCGGCTGGGGCCGGATCCCCGAGAAACTCCACATGGGCTGCATGTGGCTGGTCCACATCGGCACCGTGCTCTCGGCCTACTTCATCCTCGCGGCCAACTCCTTCATGCAGAACCCCGTCGGCTTCCGCTTCAACCCGGCCACCGGCCGCGCCGAGATGGCCGACTTCCTCGCCGTCCTGACCAACAAGGTGCAACTCGTCACCTTCCCGCACGTCATCACCGCGTCCTACATGACCGGTGGAGCCGTCGTCATGGGCGTGGCGCTCTGGCTGCTCATGAAGCACCGCGACTCGGCCGACGCCGACATGTATCGCCGCGCCACCCGCATCGGCGCCTGGGTCTCCCTCGTCGCCAGCGTCCTGGTCATCATCACCGGCGACATCCAGGGCAAGATCATGACCGAGGTCCAGCCGATGAAAATGGCTGCGGCAGAGGCGATCTACGAGACCCAGACCAATGCACCCTTCTCCGTCCTGTCCGTCGGCAGCCTCGACGGCACCTCGGCGACCCGCATCATCGAGGTCCCCGGACTGCTCTCCTTCCTCGCGACCGGCGACTTCCAGGGCGAGGTCATGGGCATCAACGACGCTCGGGAGGCCGAGAAGGCCCTGGCTGCCAAGGTCACCGCGCAGTACGGCCCCGAGGTCGGCGCGCTCGCCCTGGACGACACCTACACCCCGGTCATCCCGCTGACCTACTGGTCCTTCCGCCTGATGATGGGCCTGGGCTTCGTCTCGACCTTCCTGTCGCTGATGGCGCTCTGGGGAACGCGCAAGGGGCGCACACCGACCGGCTGGTTCTGGAAGCAGGCCGCCATCTGGAACCCCCTGCTCCCGGTCTTCGCGATCAGCTTCGGCTGGATCTTCACCGAGGTCGGCCGCCAGCCGTGGATCGTCTACGGCCTGATGACCACCGCGACCGGTGTCTCGCCCAAGGTCTCGGCCTTCGAGGTGCTCACCTCGATGCTCGTCTACACCCTCGTGTATGCCGTCCTCGCGGTCATCGAGGTCAAGCTCTTCCTCACCTACGTCAAGCGTGGCGCCGACCCCTTCGTCGAGCCGACCGCCCAGGACGAGGCGGACGAGGACGCTCCGCTCCAGTTTGCCTACTGAGGCACGCAAAGGATCACTGACATGACACTCAACGAGTTCTGGTTCCTCATCATCGGCGTCCTGTGGGCGGGCTTCCTCGTCCTCGAGGGCTTCGACTTCGGCGTCGGCGCGCTGCTGCCGACCTTGGGCAAGGGTCGCGACGCGAGCGATTCCGACAAGCGCCGCCGCCTCATGCTGACCACCATCGGCCCGCACTGGGACGGCAACGAGGTGTGGCTGCTCACCGCCGGTGGCGCGACCTTCGCGGCCTTCCCGCACTGGTACGCCACGATGTTCTCGGCGATGTACCTCCCGCTCCTGCTCGTCCTCGTCGCGCTCATCGTGCGCGCCATGGGCCTGGAGTACCGCGGCAAGCGCAACGACGACGCCTGGCGGCGCAACTGGGACCTGTGCATCACCGTCGGCTCGATCGTCGCCCCGCTGCTCATCGGCGTCGCGCTCACCAACCTGGTGCGCGGCCTCCCGATCGACGCGGACCTGGAGTTCGCGGGCAACTTCTTCACCCTGCTCAACCCGATGTCCCTCCTCGGCGGCATCGTCGTCCTCGGCCTCTGCCTGACCCACGGCGCGCTCTTCATCGCCCTCAAGACCGACGGTGAGATCCGTCGTGACGCCCGCGCCCTGGCCACCAAGGTCGGGCTCCTCACGGCCGGCCTCGCGGTCGTCCTGCTGCTGTGGGTCGGCTTCACCAAGGGCACCATGTGGAGCTGGATCACGACCGTGCTCGCGGCCGTGGCCCTGCTGGCCGCGATCTACATGAACACCAAGGACCGTGAGGGCTGGGCCTTCCTCGGAACGGCCGTGACCTTCGCCATGGCAGTCGCGACCTACTTCCTGGTGCTCTTCCCGAACGTCATGCCGTCCACCCTGGACGGTGGCACCTCGCTGACGATCGAGAACGCCGCGAGCAGCCCGCTCACCCTCAAGATCATGACGTGGGCCGCCGTCGTCTTCACGCCGATCGCGCTCATCTACACCGCCTGGTCCTATTGGGCCTTCCGGAAGCGGATCTCGACCCACCAGATTCCCAAGGCCGTCGCGGTCCACTGAGGCACACGGCATACCCGATGAAACCCTTCGACCCACGACTGCTCCAGGCGGCGCCGACGGCCCGAGCGCCGATCGCCGTCCTGGCGGCCGTGGGCGTGCTCCAAGGGTTCGCGACGATCGCCCTCGCCTTCGCCCTGTCGGCGCTGGCGGTGGCGGTCGTCGGGCACGGCGACCTCGGTCGGCCCGGGTCGTGGACGGCGGCACTCTTCGTCGTTCGCGCCGGGCTGGCCTGGGTCGCCGAACGCGTTGCCGCGCGGGCCGGGGTCGAGGTGACGAGCGCCCTACGGCGGGCCCTCCTGGTCCGCTGGCTCAGCCTGCCCGCCGACGACCGGCCGGCTCCCGACGCGGCCGTCACCCTTGCTGCGCAGGGCACCGCCACCGTCGAGCCGTATGCCGCGCGCTTCCTCCCAGCGCTCGTCCACGCCGCCGTGGTGCCCGTGCTGGCGCTCGCAGCGCTGGTCTGGGTCGACTGGCTGAGCGCCCTCATCGTGGTTCTCACGCTGCCGCTGCTGCCCTTCTTCGCGGCGCTCATCGGCAAAACCACCCAGGCCGACACGGACCGCCGCTGGGCGGCTCTGTCGGCGCTCTCCGGCCATTTCGTCGACGTGATGCGGGGCCTGCCGACGTTGGTCACCTACGGTCGGGCCGAGCGCCAGGTCGACGTCATCGGTGAGGTCAGCCAGCGCCACCGTCGCGCGACGATGCGGACGCTGAAACTGGCCTTCCTGTCCTCGGCTGCCCTCGAGTTGCTCGCCTCGATCTCGGTCGCCATCGTGGCCGTCACGGTCGGGCTGCGCCTGACCCACGGCACAATCCCGCTGATGACCGGGCTTGTCGCGATCCTGCTCGCGCCCGAGGCCTACTGGCCGATCCGGCGCGTCGGTGCCGAGTTCCACGCCGCCGCCGACGGTGCCGAGGCCATCGCCACCCTGCTCCCCCAACTGCGCCCCCTTGACGGCGTTGTTCCCGAATACCGCGGTCGTTCCAGCGTCGACGTGCGCGCCGACGGCCTGGGCTACACCCATCCCGGCGCGCATCGCCCGGTGCTCACCGACCTCACCCTGAGCGCCGGCCCCGGCCTGACCGTCATCACCGGCCCGTCCGGTGCCGGCAAGTCGACCCTCCTCGACCTGCTCGCCGGCATCCGCCGCCCGACGGAGGGCCAGGTGCACACCAGCCGAGCCCACTTGGTGACCCAGCGACCCTTCCTGCCGGCGGGCACGATCCGTGCAGCCCTGACGGTCGGCGGCGAGGCACCGGACGACGCGCTCTGGTCCGCCCTTCGCGCGGTCGAACTCGACGGATTCGTCGCCGCCCTGCCCTCGGCCCTGGCGACCTCGCTGGGCGACGACGGCTTCGGCCTCTCCGCCGGCCAACGCGCCCGGTTGGCCATCGCACGCGCCATCCTCAGCGACGCCCCGATCCTGCTGCTCGACGAGCCGACAGCGCATCTCGACGCCCACGCCTGCGAGGTCGTCCACAGCGCGATCACCCAACTCGCGCAACGGCATACGGTCATCGTCGTCACCCATCGCACCGAACTCGTCGCGCTCGCCGACCACCATGTCCACCTCGACCCCGCCACCGAGAAGGTGGCGCGATGAGACGCCCCGGCCCATCCATCCTCATCGCCGGCCTGCTCGGCGGCGCGGCCACGGCGTCCGGTATCGCGCTGACCGCCACATCGGGATGGCTCATCGTGCGTGCCTCCGAGCGGCCGGTCATCCTCACCCTGCTCATGGCCATCGTCGCGGTGCGCGCCTTCGGCATCGCGCGCCCCTACTTCCGCTACGTCGAGCGCGTCCGGTCTCACGACACCGTCCTCGACGACCTCGCCACCCGCCGCACGAGCACGTATGCCGCGCTCATCCCCCTCACTCCCGCTCGCCTCGGCCGTCGGTCCCGGTCGCGGGTCCTGACCGGCGTCGTCGACGACCTCACCGACGTGGTCGAGGCGCAGGTGCGGGTCACCGTGCCAGTCGTGTCGAGTCTCGTCGCAGGAGTCCTCGCGGTGTGCCTCACCGCCGCGCTCTGGCCACCGGTCGGGCTCGTCCTCGCCGGCCTGCTCGCCGTGGTCGGCCTCGGCTGCCTGCTCGCATACCGGCTCGAATCCCGTTCGCAGACAGCCCTTCTCGACGCCCGAGCCGAGGTGCAGAGGGTCAGCGAGTTGGTCGCCCGTCAGGCGGACGACCTGCAGGCCGTCGGTGGCGCTGCCCGAGCCCTGGGGTGGCTCGACGCCGCCCACGCGCAGTGGCGGGCCGCGACTCGGCGACAGTCCGCGGGGCGTGCGGCCGTGGCCGCGTTGATCCTCGCGGCGACAGGGGTGGCGACGGTCGCTGCGGCCGCGTTGGCGGCACACGCCGACGTCAGCGGCCCCGTCGCCGCCCTGCTCGTCGTCGTGCCGGTCGCCGTCGGAGATGCCCTCGCGCCGCTCGTCGACGCGATGCGCTCTCTGGCTCGATCTGCCGCGGCAAAGGCCCGGATGGCGGCCCTGCTCGACCAGCGCCCGGCGGTGGCCGAGCCGGCGATGAGAGGCGGGCCCGCGGCATACCTCGACGGTCGGCCACACCTGCGCATCCGCGACGTCACCGCCTCGTGGACCGGTGCGCGGACCGACCTGCCGGCGACCACGCTCGACCTGCCGCCCGGTCGGCGAGTGGCGATCGTCGGGGCCAACGGATCGGGCAAGTCGACCCTGCTCGCCGTCCTCGCTCGCCACCTCGACCCGACCAGCGGCAACTACACGCTCGACGGCTTCGACGTGAGTGACCTGGCGGTGGAGGCCGTGCGCCGCCTGATTGCGGTCGTCGACGACGAGCCGCACGTCTTCGCGTCGACGCTGCGTGCCAACCTGCTCGTCGCGTCGCCGGACGCCACCGACAGCGACGTCACCCACGCGTTGCGTGAGGCCGGACTCAGCGGCTGGCTGACCGCGCTGCCCGACGGGCTCGACACGGTCCTGGGCACCGGCGGTCGCGGCATCTCCGGGGGTGAGCGCGCCCGCCTGGGGCTCGCCCGGGCGCTGGTGTCGGGGCGGCCGATCATCCTGCTCGACGAGCCGGTCGCGCACCTCGACCATGCGACCGCCGAGGCGATCCTCGCCGACCTCACCGGCGCCACCCACGACCGCACCGTCGTCATGGTCAGCCACCGGGACGACGGCTTCTCAGGTTTCGATCACATCATTGACCTCACGCCCGCCCACCACCTCGGAGGTTGACCCCATGTCACCGACCCCCAGCAACACCCCACGGCTCGGCGATCTCGAACGCGCGGTCATGGAGCATCTGTGGGCGTCCAGTGCCGAGCACCCCGACGGCGCGACGGTCCGCGAGGTGCTCGAACGCTTCGACGGCCAGCGGGAGATCGCGTACACGACCGTCATGACGGTGCTCGACCGACTGGCGAAGAAGGAACTCGTGACCCGGGTCCGGGACGGTCGGGCGTGGCGCTATCTCGCCGCGGATTCACGGGAGGCGCTGACGGCCCAGACCATGCGTCGTACGCTCGATGACATGGAGGTCACCAACCGCCGCGCCGCCCTCATGCACTTCCTCGACGGCGCCACCGAAGAGGAGATCGAGGACGTGCGCTCCGCCCTCGCCGAGATCGACGACCGTCGCTCCATCCTGGGTCTGCGGCGCCCTCGCAAACGGCGCTGACGAGCACCCCTGCCCCCATGATCGCGCTGTCGCTCGTCACCCTGGCCGCGGTGCTCGCGTGGCCGGCGCCGCGGCTGATGGCGCGCGCGGAGGCCTTTCGGCGGTCGCCGCGCGCGGCGCTGGTGGTGTGGCAGGCCGTGACGGTGGCCGCTCTGCTCGCGGCTCTCGCGGCCGCTCCGGCGGCTGCTCCGCTCGTGCTCTTCGACGGGCAGGCGGTCGACCAGCACTTCATGATCCTGGCCCTCGTCGTCGCCGTGAGCGGGCTCATGCTGGCGCGCCTGCTCATCGCCGGGCACTCCATCGGCCGACGGATGCGTGTCCTGCGTCGTCGCCACCGTGAGTTGGTCGACATCATTGCCCTCGAGCCCCAACCAGGCAGTCGCGTGCGTGTGCTCGAGCACCCGACTCCCACGGCATACTGCCTGCCGGGTCGGCAGTCGCGAGTTGTCCTCTCCCAAGGCGTGATCGAGGCGATGCCCCCTCGCGCCCTCGCGGCTGTGCTCGCGCACGAGGGGGCCCACCTCATGGCTCGTCACGACCTGCTCGTCGAGTTCTTCTCGGTCATCCACGAGACGATGCCGGCCGCCGTGCGTTCCCCCGAGGCGATGCGCGAGGTGCGGCTGCTCGTCGAGGTGCTCGCCGATCGTGCCTCGGTGCGCAAGGTCGGGGTCGAGGAGACCCGGCTGGCACTGCTCACTCTGGCCGGCAGCAAGGCGCCCGAGGCCGCGATGGCGGCCGGTGTCGGGTCCACCGCCGTGCGCCTCGACCTGATCGCCCAGCCGGCACCCAACCGGCTCATGACGGCCGCCATGTATGCCTATGCCGTCGGCCTGATTCTTGTGCCGCTGGGGCTGCTCGCCCTCGCGTGGACCTCGCGCTGAGGGCCACCGCAAACCCATCTTCTGCGTGACGCAGAAGATGGGTTTGTCGTCCGGAACCCGTCGTCATCGGGCCAGCCTCCCCTAACTCTGGTCGCGCAACCGGTCCTTGATCTCGGTCGTGAGGATCTTGCCCACCTTGGATCGGGCGGGTTGGACCACGGCGACCACCCGCATCGGCGCCTCCGTCTGCCCGAAGAGTTGCGCCATGACGGGCCGGGTCAGCGCCTCCTCCAGCCGGGCCACCGACATCGGTGCCGCGCCGTACAGAAGCACGGCAGCGAGGACCGTTCGATGTTGGCGATGAACTGGCCGACATCGGGCGCGCGCATGATCACGATCTCCCCACCGCGCGAGGACGGGGAAACAGAGCACGCCGGGCTGCGGCGTCAGTGGTTGTGGAGGGCTGGGCGGGGTCCGCCTAGATTGGCGGGCATGGACCCCTCCATTGCGCCTGTTCTCCGGACGGCCCTGCGCTCGGCGATGCGTGAGCGCGACCGGCCGGCCGTCGATGCGATCCGGTCGGCCCTGGCCCGTATCGCCAATGCCGAGGCCGTGCCCATCGAAACCGTGCCGCGTGCGGGGGCGATCGAGGAAGCGGCCATCGGGGTGGGTGTCGCAGACGCCCCCCGCCGGGTGCTCGACGAGGCCGAGATGCGCACGCTCGTGGCGGCGGAGGCCGACGAGTTGGCGCAGGCCGCGGCCCACTGGCGGACGACGGGAGAGACGACCGGGCGGGCGGACGCGATCGACAAGGCCGAGTATGCCGAGCGCGGGGCTGCCGTGCTGCGCCAGCTCGCCGGGAGGGGCTAGTGTTGCGCGTCATTAATTCGTTTACAATATGGGATGATGACGTATGCCGTCACCTGTGCTGGAGATCAGCGAAGAGGACCGTGCGACCCTGACCTCGTGGACACGGTCGCGGACGTTGCCGGCGGGACGTGCGCAGCGTGCGCGGATCGTGCTGGCCGTTGCGGCGGGGACGGGAACCTCGGCAGTGGCTCGGCATGTCGGGGTCTCGCGTCCGACTGTGATCAAGTGGCGTGACCGGTTCGCCGTCGACGGGCTCGCTGGCCTGGAGGACGAGGAGCGTTCGGGCCGACCGAAACGCATCGATGATGCCGTGATCATCGCCACCACGCTCGAGCCGCCACCGGCCAAACTCGGGGTGACGCATTGGTCCTCGCGGCTGCTGGGCAGGCACTTGAGGATCGGGGATGCCACCGTCTCCCGTGCCTGGCGCAAGTACGGGGTCAAGCCATGGCGGCGGGAGACGTTCAAGTTCTCCACCGACCCGGAGCTGGAGGCCAAGGTCCGCGACGTGGTCGGGCTGTACCTGAACCCACCGGAGAAGGCGGTCGTGCTGTGCGTGGATGAGAAGTCCCAGATCCAGGCCTTGAACCGGACCGCGCCGATCCTGCCGCTGCTACCAGGCTTGCCGGAGAAGGCGACCCACGACTACAAGCGCAACGGCACCACCACGCTGTTCGCCGCTCTCGAGGTAGCCACGGGTGCGGTGACCGACCAGTGCTACGACCAGCACGGTAAGGCCGAGTTCCTCGACTTCCTCAAGAAGGTCGCCAAGGCCTACCCGCGCCGGGAGCTGCACGTGGTCCTGGACAACTACCACACCCACAAGCACGAGGACACCAAGCAGTGGCTGGCCAAGCACCCACGGATCACGTTGCACTTCACCCCGACCAGTGGGTCCTGGCTCAACCTCGTCGAGGTTTTCTTCGGGATCATCACCCGACAGGCCATCCGCCGCGGCTCCTTCGACAGCGTCGAGCAACTCGTCACAGCGATCAGCACCTTCATCGACGGCTGGAACGAGCGCTGCCACCCATTCATCTGGACCAAGACCGCCGAGGAGATCCTGCCCCACGCCACCCGTCAAACCAGTTCAGGCGCGTGACACTAGAGGCCGAACGCGCCGCCACCGACGAGGATCGCGACGCCCAGTCCGATCAGGACGATCGGGAAGAGGATGTGCTCCCACCGTTCCAGGACCTCGGCGATGGGTCGACGCGTGGCGACGAACTTGGCCATGGCCACCAACACAGCCACGAGCACGAGGAACACGATGCAGAAGGCGATGACAGCGGGAGTACTGATGTTGAGGAACACCGGGACGTAAACGCCGATGTTGTCCCCACCGTTGGCGAAGGTGACTCCGGCGACGGTCGCCACTGCAACGCTCTTACCGGACACGGCGGCATCATCGTCGTCGCCCTCGCCGCGGTAGACCTCCCACGCAGCCCAGAGACCCAGCGCGAGGGGGATGAGCCCAAAGTAGGGAATCGCCTCCTCTGGCAGCGCCCACCTTGCCCCCAAGGTCACCATGAGTGCGGCGGCGAGGATCCCGACGAAGCCAAGGTACTGCCCGGCCAGGATCTTCGCGGTCGTTCCCGGACGTCCCGCCCCTCGGGCGAAGAAGAGCGACAGCACGATGATGTCGTCGATGTTGGTCGCGATGAAGAGCCCGATCGCTTGGAGCAGCGCCGCGGCCGTCATGCGCCGGACCTCCCGTCGTGGCAGCCGGGCACCTCGCAGGCGACGTCGAGGCAGGGGGCGTCCGCGTCGACGGCCAGCTTGACCTCGACCAGCTCGGTGAGCGCACGTGCGAGGTGGGGGTCGGCGATCTCGTAGAGGGCCTGGCGGCCCTCATGGGTGCCGACCACGATCCCGCAGTCCCGCAGGCACCCCAGGTGGTTCGACACATTCGAGCGCGTCAGGTCTAGAGCGTTGGCGAGCTCTGCCGGATGCGCGGGGCACGCCAGAAGCGATAGAAGGATCCGTGAACGCGTGGGGTCGGCCATCGCCCGGCCCAGGCGCTGCATGGCGTCCAAGCGGGAAGCAAGTGTCAGCATGCACTGAACAATACAGTGAATGCTGAACTATATCCGCCCCACCCAACTCGTCAAACAAATTCAGACGCGTGACACTAGGCCCAGCTCGGCGGCGGGGGCGGCGGGGTCGTCGGAGGCGGCGGGGGCGGCGGCGTGGCCGGGGGCGGCGGCGTGGTCGGGGGCGGCGGCGTGGCCGTGGGCGGCGGCGTGGCTGGGGCCACATCGGAGGGCGCGGTGGGAGCGGCAGCCTGCTGTGCGGCATACCCGGGTGGAGGTGGGGGCGCCCCCGGGGGAGGAGACCCGTAGAGCCCACCCGCGCCCTGCGCACTCGTGCAGCGCAGGGGCGCCAACTGCCCTCCGGCCTCCAGGCCCTGGAGGGTGTGCAGGACCCTCTCCTTCTCGGAGGCATCGACCGGATGGCCGTGCGCCTCGCGCCAGGTGATCAGGCCGAAGTCGCGGAGCGCGGCGTCGGCGGCCCGGTTGGCACCCATGCCTCCCGGCGTTCCGGCCGGGCCGGAGATGCCGGCATTTGCCATGGCCTGGTCGGCCTTGGCGGCCATCTCGTTGGCCGCCTGCTTGGCCTTGTCGAGGAAACCCATCGAGCCCTCCGCATCGTGTCGGTCAGGGTCGGCCCCCATTGCCCACCCAATGTCCTCCGAGCGTATGACGGGAGACGGTGTGACGGCATACCTTTTGGGAAGGTCCGGCAAGGGATGCCGGCGCGCGACTCAAGGGGAATGCCATGACGATTCACGGTTCACTGTTCACCGAGTTCAAGGAGAAGGACACCCAGGATCCCTTCTCCCTGCAGAACAAGAAGCTGCTGCGCATCGACATGCGCTACGGCGAGGTGCAGGCCAAGGCAGGCTCGATGGTGGCCTATCAGGGGGATGTGCGCTTCACGAAGCAGAGCAGCGGGCTGGGGCGGATGTTCAAGTCAGCGGTCACCGGCGAGGGTGTCTCGATGATGACCTGCTCGGGGAGCGGCGAGCTCTTCGTCGCCGATGAGGCCTCGGAGGTGCAGGTCATGTATCTCGAGAACGACTCCCTGTCCGTCAACGGCAACAACGTGCTCGCCTTCAGCAACTCGATCCAGTGGGACATCCACCGGATCCAAGCGCGCGGCGCGGCGATGACCGGCGGGCTCTACAACGTGTCGCTGCGCGGCACCGGGTATGTCGCTGTGACGACCAAGGGTGATCCGATCGCCTTGGACGTCGCGTCGGCTCCCACGTTTGCCGATGCGCAGGCGGTCGTGCTCTGGACCGCGGGGGTGTCCATGAATGTGCGCGTCGACACCGGCGGCATCGGGACGATGATCCGCGGCGGCAGCGGCGAACTGCTCCAGATGGCCTTCGGCGGCCAGGGCTATGTGTTGGTGCAGCCCTCGGAGTCGGTGATGCCCGGTGGTCACCAAGGAGGTGGCCAGCAGGGGCCGGGCGGAATGCTCGGCCAGTTGCTGAACTGAGCCCCCGGGGCGCGTCCAGGGGGCGGTCCTCGGGCCCGCCCGGCTTCCGGCTGACTCCGGGTGGGCAGAGAGTCCCGCGAGGCGTGCGGGGCGGCATACCCTGCCTCATGGCCCGGCTGCGGAAGGTGACGCCACGGATGCGCGGCTGGGCGCGCAAACGGGCCGGCAAGGGCTTCACCTATGTCGACGCCGACGGACACCGGCTGCCCGCGGAAGACATCGAGCGGATCAAGTCGCTGGCGATCCCGCCCGCGTGGGAGGACGTCTGGATCTGCCCCGTGCCGAACGGCCACCTCCAAGCGGTGGGGACCGACGCAGCCGGCCGGCGGCAGTACCTCTACCACCCGGACTGGCGGATCCGGCGCGACGAGGCGAAGTTCCGTCGCGTCACGGCCGCGGCCACGCGGCTGCCCACGGCACGACGCAGGGTGGCCGCCGACCTCGGCGCACAGGGTATGCCGCTCGAGCGCGCCGCTGCGATCGCGGTGCGACTGCTCGATCTGGGCTATTTCCGGATCGGCAACGACGCCTATGCCGATGCGAACGGCTCCTTCGGGCTCACGACGCTGCAACGCCAGCACGTGCGGCGCAAGGGGTCGACGCTGGTCTTCCAGTTCGTCGGCAAGTCCGGGATCGAGCACACGATCGCGATCGAGGACGCCGACATCGTCGAGGCGGTCCGGGTGCTGCGGCAGCGGCGCTCGGCGAGCGACCGACTGCTGGCCTACCAGGTGGAGCGGGCGTGGTTCGATCTCGACGCCGCGGCGGTCAATGCCTACCTCTCGGACGTGATGGGCGGGGAGCTCACCGCCAAGGACTTCCGCACCTGGCACGCCACGGTGCTGGCCGCGGCCGCGCTGGCGGCGAGCGCCGAACCGGGCGACACGGCGGCATCGCGCAAGCGCGCGGTCAAGGCCGCCGTCGAGGAGGTCGCGGGCTATCTGGGCAACACCCCGACGATCGCCAAGAACTCCTACATAGATCCTCGCGTCCTCGACCGTTATGAAGCCGGCACCGTCATCGACCTGCCCAAGGCCCGCCTGCCCGAGCGACGTCAGGCCGCTCTCGAAAAGGCGGTCCTGGCGCTCCTGCGCGACGACTGACTCCGCCCCAGCGACACTTGGCTGCACCTGGCCACCCCTTGCGTCCGGCACGTGGACGGCATACCAACCACCTTGCCGGACGCAAGGGCTGGACCAGCGCGAGCCGACCCCACCGCATGGGCGAGAATCGGGGCATGACCACGACGGCGGAAACCACGACCGACATCCTCGACGTCGCCCGGGCACAGGTGCTCGAGCGCGGTGAGGCGTTGACGCAGGCGCAGATCGTCGAGGTCCTGCGCACCGGGGACGACCGGCTCGCGGACCTGCTGGCGCTGGCGCACGAGGTGCGGATGAAGTACCAGGGGCCGAGCGTCGAGGTCGAGGGGATCGTCTCGCTCAAGACCGGTGGCTGCCCGGAGGACTGCCACTTCTGCTCGCAGTCGGGCCAGTTCACCTCGCCGGTGCGCTCCGTGTGGCTCAACATCCCCGAGCTCGTGCGCGCCGCCAAGCAGACCGCCGCGACCGGCGCGAGTGAGTTCTGCATCGTCGCCGCCGTCCGCGGCCCTGACGACAAGCTCATGGAGCAGATGCGCGAGGGCGTCGCCGCGATCCGCGCCGCGGTCGACATCAACGTCGCCGCCTCTCTCGGCATGCTCTCCCAGAGTCAGGTCGACGACCTCGTCGCGATGGGTGTGCACCGCTACAACCACAACCTCGAAGCCGGCCAGTCCTTCTTCCCCAATGTCGTCACCACCCACTCGTGGGAGGAGCGTTGGGAGACCTGCGAGATGGTCAAGGCCTCCGGGATGGAACTCTGCTGCGGCGGCCTCGTCGGCATGGGCGAGACGATCGAGCAACGCGCCGAGCTCGCGGCCGACCTCGGCCGGCTCGAGCCGCACGAGGTGCCGCTCAACTTCCTCAACCCGCGTCCGGGCACCCCCTTCGGTGACCTCGAGCCGATGGAGACCAACGACGCGCTGCGCACGATCGCCGCCTTCCGTCTCGCCCTCCCCCGCACGATCCTTCGGTATGCCGGTGGGCGCGAACTCACGCTCGGCGATCTCGGCACCCGCGACGGCCTGCTTGGCGGCATCAACGCGGTCATCGTCGGCAACTACCTGACGACCCTGGGACGGAACCCCAAGGAGGATCTCGCCCTCCTCGACGACCTCGAGATGCCGATCCGCGCCCTCAACGAGACCTTCTAATCGCTTCTCCCCCAACCGATCTCGTATGCCGCTGACTCGCCCCGACGAAGACCTCCCCCTCCCCGACGAGGCCGGCTCCGCGGCATACTGCGGCCGGTGCGGGGACGCACTCGCCGGCGGTGACCACGAGCGCTGCGAGCGCCTGCTCGCCCTCGAACCCCCGCGCTACTGCGGGCAGTGCCGGCGTCGGATGAAGGTGCAGGTCGCCCCCGGCACGTGGACGGCGACGTGCGTCCAACACGGCACGGTCGAGCACTCCACCTGGTCCTGACGACGCCGCCGAACTCCTCGCGTCCGCGAGATCCGTCGCCATGGGAACGCTTCACGCGGACACAAGGGGGCTCGTCACGGTGCCGGTGCGCTGATCAGCCCGGCAGGCGGTAACTGATTGTGTAGCGGTGCTCGCCCTCGACGACGTCGAGGGCGAGCACTCCGCTGATCCCGGCGAGTTCCCCGTGCCCCGATCCCGGGGCGACGACGTAGGTCTGCTCGCTGGCGCCCCCGTCCATCGTCCCCAACTGGACGAAGGCGAAGCCCCCGGCCCGCCCGTCGAGCATTCCCTCGACCGTCTCCACGGCGACATAGGCCGCCGCGCCGGCCTCCGGGTTGCCGGCCGAGAGCATCACCCCATGCCCGACCCCGGAGAGGTCACCGGTCCAGGTCTTGCCGAGATCGAAGCGACCGGTGCGTTCGACCAGTTCGTCGCCAGGGGTCAGTCTCACCTCGAAGGTGCCGTGCGCCGTGTGAGTCGTCATGCGACCACAATGGCATCGATGACCGACACCGTGGCCGCCGCGCTCGCCTTCGACCGCGAGCATCTCTGGCATCCCTACTCGTCGGCCCTCACGCCGGGCGACCCCTTCTTCGTGGAGTCTGCCCGCGGCGTACGAATTCGGCTGCGGGACAGGAATGGTCAGCCTCACGAGGTGATCGACGCCATGTCGTCGTGGTGGTGCGCCATCCACGGGTATGCCGTGCCGCAACTCGACGCGGCCGCGCGCGCCCAGCTCGCCGAGATGAGCCATGTGATGTTCGGCGGGCTCACGCACGGCCCGGCCGTCGAGTTGGGTCGTCGACTCGTCGACCTCACGCCCGAACCGCTCCAACACGTCTTCTTCGCCGACTCGGGCTCGGTCTCGGTCGAGGTCGCGATGAAGATGGCGCTGCAGTTCCATCTCGCGGCAGGCGAGCGGCGGACGCGCTTCTTCACCGTGCGCGGCGGATACCACGGCGACACCTTCTCACCGATGTCGGTGACCGACCCGGTCGGCGGCATGCACTCACTCTTCGCCGGCGTCCTGCCCGAGCATGTCTTCGCGCCCCGCCCGCCGGCCGGATTCGACTGTGCCCCAGACGATCCCGCCATGGTCACCTGGGAGCAGTCGACCCGCGAGTTGTATGCCGCGCACGCGGGCGAGATCGCGGCCGTCATCGTCGAGCCGGTGCTCCAGGGCGCCGGAGGCATGCACATCTGGAGTCCGTATGCCGTGTCGGTGCTCCACGCGCTCGCCCGCGAGCACGGTGCGCTGGTCATCCACGACGAGATCGCGACCGGCTTCCACCGGACTGGGCCGATGTGGGCCGCCGACCACGGGGCGGTCGTCGGGGCCGATCTCACACCCGACGTGCTGTGCGTCGGCAAGGCCCTGACCGGCGGCTACCTCACCCTGGCCGCCGTGCTCTGCACGCGCGAGGTCGCCCTCGGGGTCTCCCGCGGTGAGGCCGGTGGGCTCATGCACGGGCCGACCTTCATGGCCAACCCGCTGGCCTGCGCCGTCGCCGTCGCCTCCCTGGATCTGTTGCGGGACAGCAATGCCGGCGCCCAGGTCGCCCGGATCCACGCGGGTCTGGAGGCGGGGCTGGAGGCGGCGCGCGGCATACCAGCCGTGGCGGAGGTGCGCACGCTGGGAGCAGTCGGCGTCATCGCGTTGCGCGAGCCGGTCCGGGTGCCCGAGGTGACGGCCGCGGCGATCGAGCGCGGGGTGTGGGTGCGGCCGTTCCGCAACCTCGTCTACACGATGCCGCCCTATGTGAGCGGTGACGAGGACGTGGAGGCCGTGACCAGCGCCATGGTCCAGGCGGTGGCCTCGGTGCACGGCGACTGATCTGACCGCACGTAGCACTTCATGTGCTACTTCGCTGCCATGAGTGATGAGATCGGGATCCGTGAACTGCATCAGGAGGCGAGTGTCCATCTGCGCGCCGTGGCCGACGGGGCCGAGTTCACGATCACCGATCGGGGCCGACCGGTCGCGCGACTCATCCCGATCTCCCCGCTCGAGGGCCACTTGTCGCAGCAGATCTCCGATCACGGGCTGCGGGCGCCCGCACGCCCACGACGCTCCTTTGCGTCCATCCAACGACTCGGCGGCCCGGGCCTGAGCGAGTTGGTCGAGGCCGACCGTGAGGAGCGCAGGGTGTTGGGCGCGTGATCTATCTCGACACGTCAGCCGTGGCCAAGCTGGTCGTGGAAGAGGCGGAGTCCTCGGCGCTGGCGCAGTGGGTGGACGACCGATCCGATGACGTGCTCTGCACCAGCGCGCTGACTCGGGTGGAGCTCCTTCGGGCAGCGAGCCGCCGATCGCCGGACACCGTTCCTGCGGCCCTCGCCATCCTTGCTCAGCTGGCCATCGTCCCCCTTGATGACCTCGTGCTCGAGGGCGCCGCCACCGCTTCGCTGACAACCCTGCGCAGTCTCGATGCGATCCACCTGGCCTCGGCGACCTCGTTGCTGCCCGACCGGGTGACCGTGGTGTCCTACGACCAGCGTCTCCTCGACGCAGCCCGGGGGCTCGGCCTCGAAGCAGTGATGCCGGGAGCGCACGACTGAGGTCGGTCATCAGCACCGAGGTGTCTGCCATCGAGGATCACGGCGACCAAGCCCGCTCGAGTGCACGCTGCGCGTCGGGGAGACTCACCCCGAGGGCCGCCGCGTGCGTGGCATACGTCCGTGCAGCGGCGGTCAGGCGTTGCCGCTGCACGGTGTCGGTGTTGAGCGGGGGGACCGCGACACGGGTGCCGCCACCACGACGGCTGCGGATGAGGCCGGCGGACTCCAGTTCCTGATAGGCCCGACCGACCGTGCCGGTGGCCAGGTCGAGGTCGCGGGCAAGTTGGCGGATCGAGGGGAGGCGGTCCTCCGGGCGCAATTGCCCGGTCTCGATCAGGGTCGCGAACTGCCGCCGGAGCTGCTCGTAGGGCGGGGTGGGGTCGAGCAGGTCGACCGTGACACCAGCAGTCATCGGACCCGCACCCCGGCGCCGGCGGGCGGGGGGAGCGCTCCCGGCAGGTCGTCAACGACGAGGCGCGGCGCCATGAAGAGGGAGGCCAACAGGGCCAGGCCCAGGCCAGTGGCCACGACCCCGGCGGCCAGAGCCATCCACTGCACGAAGGTGTCCGTGGACGCGCGGCAGTCCATGGCCGAGAGAGTGGCCCCCATGACGGTAGCCAATGGACCGGCGATGAGGAGCGCCGAGACAGTGCTGGCCCGAAGCACGTTACCCGTCGACCAGGAGCGCGTGAGGCGGTCGAGGTCCTCGGACTCCGAGCCCGCCGCACGCCGAGCCGCGATGCTCTTCAGCGCAACGAAGGCCAGGACACCCAGGACGATGAATGCTCCACCGAGCGGCAGGGTGTAGAAGGACCCGGGCCACGGACCACTGCGTTCGCCCGCCGTCGTCGGGACACCATCGCTCACCATCTGACAGGTCCGGGCGAGCGCCCGGCCCGCCCGGCCGAGATCGTCGGGCGACCCCAAGACCGTGCCCAGGGCGAGGATCGCCACGAGCAGGCCAGTGCTCGCGACCATGGGCCAGAGCGACTGGCCGCGCAAGAGGTCCCCGATCCGGCGCTCACCGAGGCCGGCTTCGCGGGTCGTGCCCAGCGGAGCGCGAGCCGTGCGTTCACCGACGATCGTCCCGATGATCAATCCAGCGCCCAGGGCGGCGGGTGCCAGCCCGACGAATCGCCCGAGGGCGGTGCCAGCGAGCATGGCGCAGGCGAGGGCGGCGAGCAGACCAGCCGCCAGGCCGAGGCCGCGCCACCGGACCGTATGACGGTGGATGGCGACGAGGCGCGCGTGATTGTGGTGGCCGATCCGGACGACAGGGCGGCGAGCCACCACGATCACCAGCCCTACACAGAAGACGAGCAGCATGGGGATCATCGCGACGATTCCGGCGAGTGGCCCGATCATGACGCCCTCCAACTTGTGACAGGTAGCTGTGACAAGTTGATGATCAGCCGACGTCGACCCTTGTGTCAAGCGCTTGCGACAAAACCCCCGAGATGCTCATCGAGAACACGCCGACCCGTGGGGGTGATCGCCCACATCGCCAGGTCGCGGTCCACCCGCACCAGGCCGAGCGAGGTGAGCGTGCCGAGCCACTGCTGGGCCACTGGCGCAGGCATGCCCAAGGCGCGCGCCAACGCCGCGACCGAAAGAGCATCGCTGCTGCTGTCGAGCACCAGCAACACCGCGAGTCCCGGTGAGCTGCGGAGCACACCCTGCGCGAACGCACCCACACCCGCGCGCCGATGCATCTTGCTGGCAGCAAAGGTCCACATCATCGACACCACCACCACGGCGGCAGCGACGGCCAGCGCGCGTCCCCAGCGATCGCCGGGCGCACCGACCCCGCTGAGGTCGACCAGGGCCGCGATCAAGCCGGCGGCCACGGCGGCGATCGCCCCGACCGTCGAGCGGTTCGACGGGTGGACCCCGAGGCGCTGCACCACCAGCGAGCGAGTGAGCACGATGGCGACCGCCACGAAGATCAGCCCTGACGCAGCCCGGTCCGGCAGTCGCCATCCCCACAGGGCCATGAGCCCCACGGGGAGCACGTCGAGCAGTTGCGCGGCCAGCCGACGCGCTGGCGTCGTCGACCGCACCTGCCCCCGGAGCGCACGTGCCTCGCGGACTTCATCCGGATCCGCCACGACCACGGCGGAAACCGGTCGGCTGCCCAAGGCCGGCATCGCGGCATACCCCTCCATGGCGGGAGTCTACGAGCGAGGGCGCCGTTGCGCACTCCTTAGGATCGTGGCGTGACCGAGTTCCTCGACTGGCTGGCCGATGCTGCCGACCGCCGTGCCGCGCGCGGCCTCACGCGTCGCCTGCACACGACGAAACCGGGCGACCTGCTCGACCTCGCGGGCAACGACTACCTCGGTCTGCGCACCCACCCGCGCGTGATCGCGGCGGCCGTTGCCGCCGTGGAGAGTCACGGCGGCGGGTCCGGCGCGAGCCGTCTGGTCACCGGCACCCTGCCGGTCCACGACGACCTGGAGGCCACGCTCGCGGGGCTCCTCGGCTCGCCCGCCGCGCTCGTTCTCTCCACCGGGTATGCCGCGAACCTCGCCGCCCTCACCACCCTCACCGACGCCGACACCTTGGTCGTCAGTGACGCCCACGCCCACGCCAGCCTGATCGACGGCTGCCGGCTCTCGCGAGCGGGGCGGGTGGCGGTCTCCCGACACAACGACCTCGACCACATCGCCGAACTCCTCTCCGGCCGAGTCGAAGGCAGGGCCGTTGTCGTCGCGGAGTCGATCTACTCGGTCCTCGGGGATGCTGCGCCGGTCGCCGAGCTCGTCGATCTGACCCGCGCGCAGGGCTCGGTGCTCGTCATCGACGAAGCGCATGCGGTCGGCGTCTGTGGCGTGGGTGGCCGCGGTCTCGTGGCCGAGGTGACGGGTTTCGGGGCAGGCGCGCCGGGCCTCGAGCATGTCGTGGTCACCGGCACCCTGTCGAAATCTCTTGCGGCGCAGGGGGGTTTCGTCATGTCACACCCCTCGGTCCGCGAGCACCTGGTCAACACGGCGAGGCCCTTCATCTATGACACCGGCTTGGCGCCGGCTGCGGCCGGGGCAGCCCTGGGCGCCCTCGATGCCTTGGCGAGCGAGCCTGATCGGCCGAAACGTTTGCACGACAATGCCGCTCGCCTTGCCGCCGCCCTCGGCATCGACACCCCCGCCGGTGGGGTGATGTCGGTCCCGATGCCCGGCCCCGAGGAAGCCCTCGCCGCTGTCGCCCGCGCCGCCGAGCAGGGAGTCCGGATCGGTTGCTTCCGCCCCCCGTCGACACCCGACGGCAGCTCCCGCCTCCGCCTCACCGCGAACGCCGGCCTGAGCGACACGGACCTCGACCGCGCCAGCGCCATCCTCGAGGACCTGGTGTGAGCGACCCCCTGTCCCTGCCCTCGGTCGTCCTCGTCACCGGCACCGGCACCGAGGTCGGAAAGACGATCACCACGGCCGCCCTCGCGGCCGTGATCCGCGCCCGCGGGACCGAGCCGTGCGTCGTCAAGGTCGCGCAGACCGGCGTCACCGACGACGAGGACGGCGACCTGCAGACCGTGTGCCGGTTGGCCGGGGAGGTGCCCACCGCTGAGTTCGTCCGCCTTCCGGACCCCCTCGCTCCCGACACCGCAGCCCGTCGTGCCGGGGTGTCCATCCCGCCGATTGCGGTGCACGCGAGGCGAATCGGGGAGTTGGCGGAGGACCACCCGATCGTCCTCGTCGAAGGATCCGGCGGGCTGCTCGTGCGACTCGACGAGCGCGGCGGGACGCTGGCCGACCTCGGCACCGCCCTGCGCTACAAGGGTGTGAGCGCCGGCGTCCTGCTCGTCGCGAGCGCCGGGCTGGGCACGCTCAACTCTGCCGCCCTGACCGCCGAGGCGCTCAAGGCACGAGGGTTGCCGCTCATCGGCGTGATCATCGGCGACTGGCCGGCCGACCCCGGCCTGGCCGAGCAGTGCAACGTCGAGGACCTCCCGCGCGTCACGGGTTCGCGGCTCCTGGGGCGGATCCCGATGGGTGCAGGAGCCCTGGCGACGCAGGAGTTCGTCGCCTCAGCCCCCTCGTGGTTGGACTTCGCATGAGGGGCGAGCACGCGGCATACCGGGTGACGGTGGTGTGTTGGGGGAACATCTGTCGTTCTCCCATGGGTGAATTCATGCTCCGTGAGGCCTTCGACGAGGCCGACCTCGGCGATCGGGTCGTCGTCGACAGCGCCGGCACGTCGACCGACGAGTTGGGCCGGCCGATGGACCGGCGCACGACGGCCACGTTGCGACGCCACGGCGTCACGGACACCGGGTTCGCGGCCAAGCGGGCGCGGCAGTTCCGGGCCGACTCCTTCGACCACTCCGACCTGGTGCTCGCGGCCGACCACGTGCACGACGAGATCCTGCGCGGGCGCGCCCGCGACGAGGATGACGTCGCCAAGGTCCGCCTGCTGCGCTCCTTCGACCCCGTTGCCGCCGCGACGGGAACCCTCGGCATGGAGGACCCTTGGTACGGCGATGACGACGACTTCGACGTCACCTATGAGGAGATCGCGGCGGCGCTGCCGGGCATCGTCGCCCACGTCAGGAGCGAACTCGACGCTCTGGGAGAATGAGGGCCATGGGATCCCTCGCTGACCTCGACCCGCCGATCGCGCTCGGTGCGCTCGATGGACGCTACCGCGGGGTCGTGGCCCCCCTCGTCGATCACCTGTCGGAGCCGGCCCTCAACCGGGCCCGGGTCAAGGTCGAGGTCGAGTGGCTCATCCACCTCACCGACCGGCAGGTCGTGCCCGGTGTGCGCCGCCTCACCGGCGACGAGAAGGCGCGGTTGCGCGCCATTGTCGACGAGTTCGGCGCCGAGGAGATCGAGGAGATGGCCCGCACCGAGCGAGTCACCCAGCACGACGTCAAGGCGGTCGAGTATTTCCTCAAGGAGCGGCTCTCGACGATCGCCCCGGCTGACGAGGACCGTGGCCTGGCCGAGCTGATCCACTTCTGCTGCACCAGCGAGGACATCAACAACCTGTCCTACGCCCTCATGGTGCAAGGCGCCGTCGAGGACGTGTGGCTCCCACGAGCGACCGCGCTGGTCGAGAAGCTCGCAACGATGGCCAGCGACCTGCGCGACGTGGCCCTGCTCGCCCACACCCACGGCCAGCCGGCGACGCCGACGACGATGGGCAAGGAACTCGCGGTGCTCACCTGGCGGCTGCAGCGACAGTTGCGGCGGGTCGAGGATGCCGAGTTCCTCGGCAAGCTCAACGGCGCGACCGGCACCTATGGAGCCCACCTGGCCGCCGTGCCGGGGGCCGACTGGGAGGACATCAGCGAATCCTTCGTCGAGGGCCTGGGCCTGACCTGGAACCCCCTGACCACCCAGATCGAGAGCCACGACTGGCAGGCCGAGCTCTATGCCGACATCGCCCGCTTCAACCGGGTGCTGCACAACATGTGCACCGACGTCTGGACCTACATCTCGATGGGCTATTTCGCCCAGGTGCGCGGCCAGGGCACCGTCGGGTCGAGCACGATGCCACACAAGGTCAATCCGATCCGCTTCGAGAACGCCGAGGCCAACCTCGAGGTCAGCAACGCCCTCTTCGACGTGCTCGCCGCGACCCTCGTGCAATCCCGCCTCCAGCGCGATCTCACCGACAGCTCGATGCAGCGCAATATCGGCGTCGCCTTCGGACACAGCCTGCTCGCCATCGACAACGCGACTCGGGGCCTCGACGGTCTCGACGCCGTCCCCGCGGCCATGCTCGCCGACCTCGACGCCAACTGGGAGGTGCTCGGTGAGCCGATCCAGTCAGCGATGAGAGCTCTCGGGGCACAGGGAGTTCCGGGGATGGAGGAGCCCTACGAGCGGCTCAAGGAGCTGACGCGTGGGCGGCGCATCGGGCAGGTGGAGCTGGTCGAGTTCGTCCGGGGGCTCGGGCTGCCGTCCGAGGTCGAGGAGCGGCTCGCGTCACTCACCCCCGCGGCATACGTGGGGTTGGCTCCTCGCCTGGTCGACCACCTGGGCTGAGCCTCGCCTCGTCACGCATCGACAGGGGACGTGTTGACACCCCGCCATGTTGCATGGTTCATTAGTCAAGTAATGAACCAAGGGAGGAGTTGACGTGACCCCCTCGCCTGACGGTCGACCGATCTTTCTCGAGATCGCCGACCAGATCGCAGCGGACATCCTCGTCGGCGCCTACCCGGAGCAGGCCCAGGTCCCCTCCACCAACGAGCTCTCGGTGCACTACCGGGTCAACCCCGCGACGGCGGGCAAGGCCCTGAACCGACTCGTCGACGACGGCGTGCTCTACAAGCGCCGGGGGTTGGGAATGTTCGTCGCTGAGGGTGCGCCCGAAGCGCTGCGGGCCCGCCGACGAGCGGCATTCGCGGACGAATACGTCCGCCCCTTCCTCGCCGAGGGACGCCGACTCGGCCTCTCCCTCGACGAGATCACCGACCTCATCCACAAGGAAGACCGATGACACCAAGCCCGCCCAGCGCCCACCCGAGCGGCATCTCCCTGAACCACGTGACCAAGAACTTCGGCCGCAAGCAGGTCCTCACCGACGTGACCGCCGAGCTCCCGTCGGGCAGGATCTACGGCCTGCTCGGATCCAACGGCGTCGGCAAGACAACCCTCATGTCCCTCATCTGCGGCCACCAGTTCCGCACCGGTGGGCGCATCCTCATCGACGGTATCGACCCGGTCGAGAACCCGATGGTCCTGCAGCGCACGTGCTTTGTGCACGAGGACCAGCTCTACAACGACTCCTTCTCGGTCCGGGACATCCTCGCCGTGATCCCCGCCTTCTACCCCACCTGGTCGGCCGAGACGGCTGATCGCCTCGTCACCCGGTTCCGCCTCCCGCTGGACACCAAGTCCAAGAAGCTCTCACGTGGCCAGCGATCCGCCCTGGCGATCACGCTCTCGCTCGCCAGCCGCGCCGCCTACACCTTCTTGGACGAGCCCTATCTCGGGCTCGACGCCAGCTCGCGTTCCATCCTCTACGACGAGTTGCTCGCCGAGTACGCCGCGCACCCCCGCACTGTCATCATCTCGACACACCTGATCGACGAGGTCGCCGACCTGATGGAGGAGGTCGTCGTGCTCGAGGACGGCGTGGTCGCCGTCCAGACCGACGTCGACGAGGCCCGAGCCGCCTGCTTCATCGTCCGTGGCCGCGAGGCCGAGGTGCGCACCCTCGTCGGGGATCGCGAGATCCTCACCGAGCGCCATCTCGGGACGATCCTCTCGGCCACGGTCCGCGGCGCCGTCACACCTGACGACCGCACCCTCGCCGAGCGCACCCACCTCACGATCGAGGCCGCCTCGCTGCAGGAGTTCGTGGCCGCCCTCGGGTTGCACGCCCTCGACGAGGTCGCGCGCAAGACCGAGGTGGCGTCATGACCCACGTCCGACCCAACCTGCGCCTCTACCTGGCGAACCGCACCGGTGTGCTGTTGACGCCGGTCGTCATCCTCACGATCATGCTCGGCCTCTCCCTCATCGTCGCCGGCTTCATCGGTATTGCGACCGGGTTCCCGCTGCCCGAGGGCACCGTGGTGCGGATGCGCTACAACGGTGGCGCCCTCTATTGCGTGCCCGGGTTCCTTCTCTCCGTGGGCGTGCTCGCGATGAACCGCAACTTCTCGATGGCCCTCGCCTTCGGCAGCACGCGCCGCAACTTCTGGCTCGGGACGTCGATCGGGTTCATCCTCACCTCACTCGCGGTGGGCGTCGGCACGGTCCTCCTCCTCGGCCTGGAGATCCTCACCGACCACTGGTTCATCAACGCGCGCGCCTTCGACGTCGTGGCGCTCGGCAGTGGCGATCCTGTCCAGGCGTTCGCCACGATGTTCGTGCTGTCGATGCTCTCGCTCTACACCGGAGCCTTCTTCGGCACGATCTATCGCGCCCTCGGCACCGTGTGGACCTCGGTCGCCGCCGTCGGGTTGGGGGTCCTCGCGCTGAGCGCCGGCGCTGCCTTCCTCTGGAAGTGGGACGTCATCGCACCCCAGGTGGTGGGTTGGGAAGCGTGGTTCTTCGTGGCTCTCGGACTCGTCACAGCGGCCCTGATGGCAGCGGCGAGCTATGGCGCCAACCGCTCGGCCACCGTCTGAGGTCACGATCGTCCTTGTGCCGTCCGACCGCGAAACGGTACGTGTTCCCACGCAGGACATGGACGACAACGCATGCGCGGTCTGCTCCAACCGTGTCGGGTGGTGCCTCGCGTGGTCAACCACCTGGGCTGACGGCTTGGATTCCGCTTGAGTGTCGGGTTGTGGGGGTCAGGACCCCCACAACCCGACACTCAAGCCGCCACACTGGGTCGTATGCCGCCCGCTGAGCGCCCCGCACCCGTCTCCCGCGCCGATCTCGAGGGGATCTGTGAGGCCCTGCCCGAGGTCACCTTGGGTGAGTCGTGGCACCAGCCCGCCTACCTCGTGAACGGCAAGGCCTTCGTCCGTTTTCGCGAGCCGCGCAAGGACTGCCTCGACCCGGCGACCGGCGAGCCGATGGACGACGTCATCGTCGTCACCGTGAGCGACGACGGGGAGAAGGAGGCGCTCGTCACGGGCGAAGGGCCGTGGTTCACCATCGACCACTTCAACGGTCACAACGCGGTGCTCGTGCGCGAGCGTGACCTGCACGAGCTCGACTACCTCGAGCTCGCCGAGGTCGTCACCGACGCCTGGGCCTGTCGCGCCCCGAAGAAGCTGGTCAAGCAGCACCTGGGGTGAGCCGGGCATCCGGGGCGAGCCACGGCACCTGGCGGCGGCAGCGTCACCCGAGGCGAGGCAGTCACCTGGGGTGAACCATGCCCGAGGGTGCACCGCCCCTCGAGAAGGCCGTGAGCACGGCCCTCGTGGGTTGCTCACTCAGAGTGAGCAACCCACGAGCCTCCCGCGCCCACAGTCCACACCGGGCCAGGGCCGCTCCGCCCTCACGAGCCTGCTCACCCTCGGGGCCAAGGACGTGGCCCTCCGGCGTGCCGACCCCGCGACCGGAGCGCTCACCGAGCACCGCATCCCGGTGGCCGACCTCGCCGTGGGCGAGAGGTTCGTCGTGTGTCCGGGCGAGAAGGTCGCGACCGACGGCCGAGTCATCCTCGGCCGCTCGAGCATCGACACCTCACTCGTCACCGGCGAGTCCGTGCCCGTCGACGTCGCCTCCGGGGACGACGTGACCGGCGGCACCGTCAACGGCGAGGGCCTGCTCACCGTCGAGGCCACCCGCGTCGGCAGCGAGACGACCCTGGCCGGCATCGGGCGCCTCGTCGAACGCGCCCAGACCGGCAAGGCGCCCGCGCAGCGCCTCGCCGACCGGGTGAGCGCCGTCTTCGTGCCCGTCGTCCTCGCGATCGCCACCCTCACCTTCCTCGGCTGGTGGATCGGCACCGGCGACCCGGCCCGCGCCCTCGGTATCGCCATCGCCGTTCTCGTCATTGCCTGCCCCTGCGCCCTCGGCCGGGCCACCCCGACGGCCCTGCTCGTCGGCACCGGACGGGGGGCACAGCTCGGCATCCTCATCAAGGGCCCGCAAGTGCTCGAGGACACCCGACGCGTCGACACGATCGTCCTCGACAAGACCGGAACCGTCACCGCCGGACGCCCCGTGCCCGTCGACATCACGACCGCCGGCCGGCTCAGCAAGGAGTCAGCCCTGCGCGCCGCCGCCGTCGTCGAGGCCGGCAGCGAGCACCCCATCGCCCACGCGATCACCTCGGTGGCCCGCGAGCGCGGACTCGAGGTGCCGCAGGCCCGGGACTTCCGCGCTTTCACCGGTGCCGGCGCTCTCGCCCTCGTCGGGGGCACGGCGGCCGTCCGCGGCACCACCGGCTCCCCCGGCACCACCGGCTCCCCCGGCACCGAGGTCGTCGTCGGCAAGGCGGACCTCTTCGCCACCGTCCCTGCCGAACTGGTGGCCCCCCGTGACGCGACCGGCACGACGATCTGGGTCGGCTGGGAGGACACCGCGCGCGCCGTGTTCACCGTCGCCGACGAGGCCCGTCCCACCTCTCGCGCCGCCATCGCCGACCTCGTCACCGCCGGCCTCACGCCCACCTGCTTACCGGCGCCCGCCGGGAGACCGCCGAGGCGATCGCCCGCGAGGTCGGCATCGACCCGTTGAACGTCATCGCCGAGGTCGCGATCATCGTCCCCATGCGCTCCGAGCTGCCAGCCGTCGTCGACGCGATCGGCCTCTCCCGCCAGACCCTGCGCATCATCAAGCAGAACCTCGCGTGGGCCTTCGGCTACAACGTCGCCGCCATCCCGCTCGCGGTCGCGGGCCTGCTCAACCCGCTGATCGCGGGCGCCGCCATGGCGATGAGCAGCGTCCTCGTCGTGACCAACAGCCTGAGGCTGCGCCGTTACGGACGGTGAGCACACGGCACGAAAGGGGCCCCGGTCACCACGAGGGTGAGCCGGGGCCCCTTTCCGTATGCCGCGTGCGGACTCAGATGGTGACCTCGCCCTGCGAGGTGCGGAAGGAGACCGCGAGCAGGCCCGGGGTGCCGTGCGGCGCAACGAAGTTCAAACCGATCGAGGGGCTGACCTTCTCGCCCTCCTTGAGGCCGATCCAGTCGCGCACGCGCGAGGGGTCGCCGGCGATCATGAGCGAGGCGAGCACGACGTCCTCGGAGACCTGGGTCGAGGGGTGGGGGCTGTCGGGCTCCCACTTGATGAAGAAGGGGAGCTGCGGGTCGGCCTGCAGGCCTTTGACGCCGAGCTGGCGCCAGCGCAGCTCCACGCCGTCGGGCCGGTGCCGATTGCCCTGCACGGCCTCGCGCCCAAGGCGTGCCTCCTGGGCCGCCATGTCGTCGACCTCGATGACCCAGCCGAGCCAGCCACCGCCGGCCTCGGAGCGGGCCCGCACGACCTGGCCGAAGGGGGCCTTGTCGGACGCCGGGTGGTCGAGAACCTCGACGACCTCGACGTAACGCTCGTCGGCGAGCGGGAGGATCACATTGCGAGTGCCGAAGCGCGGGTGGACTCCCCCGTCGACCGGCTCGACACCCAGTGTTCCGGCGAGGCGCTCGGCCGTGGCCCGCGCACCGTCCTGCTCGGCCGCATAGACGACGTGATCAACTCGCATGTCGACAATCTTTACACGCGCGAGAGGGTGCTCCTGACCACGGACGGTGGCTCTTCGTGGGTAAGCCTTTTCGCAAATCTGCAGGTCACAGGCTCCGCTGGCGGACCGCTTCGAAGAGCACGATCGCTGCTGCGACCCCGGCATTGAGCGAGTTGATCTCGCCGGCCATCGGAATACGTACCCGTTCGTCGGCGGCCGCGAGGGCCTGGTCGGTCAGTCCGTACTTCTCGGTCCCGACAGCGATCGCGACCCCTCCGGTGAGGTCCGTGGCGGTGTGGAGGGCTGACGCGTCGGGCGTCGTCGCCACCAGTCGTATGCCGCGGGCAGCCAACCACGGGCCGAGCTCGGCCCACGTCGTGGTCGCGACGGGCACGGCATACACCGCTCCCTTGCTTCCCCGGATGACGTTGGGGTTGCCCCAGTCGGTCACCGGGTCGACGGCGATGACCGCGTGCACCCCGGCGGACTCGGCCGAACGCAGCATCGAGCCGAGGTTGCCGGGCTTCTCGATGCCCTCCGCGACGAGCACGAAGGCGTCGGCGGGCACGTCGAGCGCGTCGAGGGGGGACCCGAGTGCCGGCAGGACGGCCAGGAAGCCGTCCGGTCCCTCCCGGTAGGCGACCTTCTCGAAGGCGGCCCGCGAGAGGGCGATCGTCTCGACCCCCCGCGCCCGCAGGTCGTTGACGAGGCGTTCCTGACGCTGCGGGTCGAGCATGAGGTCGCGGCAATGGAAGACCGTGCGTGGCACGACACCGGCCGCCACGGCCAACTCGAGTTCCTCGAAACCCTCGACCAGGCTCACCCCGGCCTCATCCCTCGCCCGGCGACGCCGCAGACGCACCAGGGCCTTGAGCCGAGGATTGGCTGAGGAGGTGATGAGGAGGTCGTCCATGGCGACCCAAGCATGACAGTCCGGAAGGTCCGAGCGTCGCTGCGACTCCTTATGCTGTGCGCTGTGGGGAGCGGTGAGGGGCGGTCCGACAACGCACGGGGGTCGATCGGTCGTGCCGTGGTCTGGGTGCGCGACCGCCCCCTCAAGCAGTTGGCCGCCTGGCTCGGCGCCCTCGCCCTGGCCCTCACTGCCCCCTTCGGCGGTTGGGCCGACGCCAGCCATCCGCCGATGACGGTCGTCACGGCGGACCAGGTCGTCAAGACCGGGCCGATCGACGTGACCATCACCCGGATCAGGGCGAACACCCGACCCGGCGAGACCTTCGCGGCGATGGAGGACGGGCAGTACCTTCTCGTCTTCGGCACGGCCCGCGGCACGGCCAAGACCACCTTGACCAATGGCGAGTTGGCCGATGCCATCCGCCTCGACGGCGTCCCGGGCCTGGAGAAGACCTTCTACACCAACGACTACCTGCCGGTCACGAAGTCGATGTCGGCCAGGCCCACGGTCTATGCGGTCGAGGACTCGACGTTGATGACGGAGTTGGTCCCCGACCTGACCTACGAGGTCGCCTGGGTGTGGCGGCAGCAGGCAGCGGCCCCACCGAGCAGCATCGACGTGCAGGTCCAGGGCTTCACGTGGCGGCAACGCTCACTCGACGACTACACGGGCTGGCTCGACCCCACGCCGACGGCACACCTGCGCCTGCCCGTCGAGGTCAGGCCCCCGTGGGTCAAGCCGGGCGCCACACCGAGCCCCGCGGCATCGCCCACGCCGGCGGCGACGTCATGAGCGCCGCGGATGTCTCGCGCCGCTGGCTCGGGGGACGGGGCCGCAGCCTGGGCGCCGGACTCCTCATCCTGGCCAGCCTGGCCGTGGGACGAGTCATCACCGATCGTCTCCCCGACGCCGAGTCGGTCATCGAGAAGCCGATCGAGCGGCACGGCGTCGTCGGCACACCGATCGCTCTGCGCATCGGCGACGTGACCGTCACCGAGGTGACGGGGGCCACGAGTTGGGCGAGCGTGAGCGAGGGCAAACGCACCCAGGGCGTCTGGTTGGCGGCATCCATCGACCTGCTTCCCAGTCGGCGCGAGTCGGGCCTTTCGTATGCCGCAGTCCGGGACTCCAGTGGACACGTCTGGGAGTTGGGGCGAGGTGAATCGACCTGCAAGGCACCGATCGCCGGGGTGCCGATGCACTGTCAGGTGCTCATCGAACTGCCGCGCCGACCCATCAGCCATGCCGAACTCGTGCTGCGGTGGACCAACTTCGACGACCGGTTCGACGACCAGGCGGTGCTGCCCCTCACTCTGGATCAGGCGACCATCGACACGTGGGCTGGCACCGAGGGCCCGATCAAGGTCCCGCTCGCAACCCTGGGGGACTCGTGACCTGGCTGCGCCGCAACCGGCTCGGCCTGATCCTGCTCCCGGTCGCCCTCACCCTCGCCCTCGCCGCGTCGAGCAGTCGGCTCGTGCACTTCTGGCTGCCCTATGTCGCCAGTGACGTCCAGAAGGGCACGGTCGGGGCGCCGGTCCATCTGGAGCAGGAATGGATCGACCACGCGGGGACGCACACGCGCTCGGTCGAGGTGACGATCCACGGCATCGACAAGACCTCCGTCGTGCGGGATTTCGACGGAGAGGACGTCGAGTCGCACGGTCCGACGGGCACTGCGGTCTGGCGCGTGTCCTTGTCACTGGCCGCCGACGCGGACCAGGTCCTGCGCGGGTGCCAGCTCGAGGTCGAGGACACCGAGGGGCGTCGCTACCTCTTCGGCTCGGCGAGCACCACGCCCACCGACGTCAAGGCCAGCCCGTGCCTCAACCCGCACGAGGAAGGCCCCGAAGGTGACTTCTTCGGGACCGGCCCGTCGACGCCGGATCCCGAGGACAGGCCGCGGCCGGCCCAGTGGGACACCGTCGCCGACGTGATCCTCGCCGGTGACGCCGTGCCGGCGAAGGTGCGCCTCTGGTGGGAGATGCCGGTCGTCATCATCGTCCCGGTCACGCCCACCTCCTGAGGCTCCACCCCGACGCCGGTATGCCGCGCGGTCAGGTCGCCGGAGCGGGCTCGGCTTCCACCTCGGTCGCCTCCTGGGGCGTCGGCCGCAGGATCCGGTCGACCGCGGCGGCCAGAAGGGACACCATGAGGATCGTGTAGGCACCCTTGATGGCCAGGTCGAGGTAGGGGGTGATGATCTCCATGAAGTTGGGCTCGCGCGGGCCGATCAGCCAGCGCAGCAGCCACGCGACGGCGGTCTCGACCTGCTTGGCCAGGACGAAGACCAGGCAGAAGAGGAGCATCGGGGCCAACCCCGCCCGGCTGAAGGTCTTGAGCGCACCGGCCAAGCCCTTGAAGCGGTCAATCGGCCCGGAGAACATCTCGCCACTGATCCGACGAACCGGCCCCGGCACCTTGTCCATCCGGGCCGCCCACATCTTGGCTCGCTCGCTCGGCTCCTCGGCCTTGAGCTGCGACAGCGAACGGCCATAGACGATGGCGCCGACGGTGAGCCAGGCCATCGGCACGATGATCACGGCGTCGGCCTGTCCGATGATCGTGGCAAAGAAGCCGACGATCTTGTCGCTGAGCGCACCCACCCCACCCAGCGACGAGGTGGCGTTCTCGTAGACATCCCTGGTGACCACGGCGGCCTGCCGATCCTTGAGCCAGTCGGTCCAGTCGGTGAACTTGTTCATCGCCGCCTTGGCGAAGAGCGCCACCCAGGCCACCTCGACATAGGCCGCGAGCCAGCCCCAGCCCAGGTGCTTCTTCGGCAACTCGAAGCGGTCGATGAGCCACCGCAGGCCGAGAGCCACAGCGACGGTCCCCCAGAACCACCACCCCTCGGGGAAGGCCAACCGATCGACCCGCAACTCGCTGCCGCCCTGCCAGAAGTCCGCGCTGAACTGGAAGGTGTCGGCGGCGGTCTCGTTGAGGAACTGGCGGGTGTCCTGCCGGAGGTAGCCCTGCGCGGCATACACGGCGAAGAAGGGGATGAGGGTCGCTGACAGGAGCGCGAGCCGGTCCTCGATGAGGTTGGGGCGCTGCGCGGCCTTCCCCTCGGCGGAGTCCTCGGCGCCGTCACCCTGGAAGTGCACCCAGCGCAGCGAAGGTGCGACGACCCGCAGGGCGAGGATGAGGGCGGCGACGGTCGCGAGCGGAGCCAGCGGCAGGAGCGCCTGACCAGCCCACGCGTGCCAGAGGGTCGCCTTCATCGCCCCCCAGAGGACGGCGGCGCGGATCGCGGACCCGAAGAGGAAGATCGTCAGCAGGACCGGCCAGTGGTCCCACAACAGCCGCAGCCCGGCGCGGACGACCGATGTCGCTTCGACCACTGCCCCCCTGAGCGTGCTCACGGGACCAAGGATCGCAGGATCGGCACCAATCCGTCATCGGTGACGCTCAGCGTCACCTCATCCGCGACGGCCTTGACCTCGTCCGGGGCGTTGCCCATGGCGACACCGCGCGCGGCCCACTGGAGCATCTCGAGATCGTTGCGCTGGTCCCCGACGGCGACGGTGTCGCCCGGCTCGACCCGCAGCCGCCGCCGGACCTGCTCCAGCGCTGAGGCCTTCGACACGCCCTCGGGGTTGATGTCGAGCCACGCGGTGTAACCGACGCCGTAGTTGAAGCCGTGCAGCCCGATGGTCTCGGCGAGGTGGACGAAGTCGTCGGTCGACGCCGAAGGGCTGCGAAAGGTCAGGCGGGTGACCGGTCGGGCGGCGAGCTCTTCCCAGGGCACCACGACCACCTCTCCCTCCAGTTCGCCGTCGGGGAAGGGCGCGCTGACCTTGAAGCCGACCCCGAGTTCCTCGACGGCGACGACGGCGTCCGGCCACGACCCCTTCAGCAGGTCGAGCGCGGGCGTCGGGTCGAAGGTGACCGCTTCGAGGAGGTCGTAGCCCGGGACCCGGCCGGGATCGAGGGCAATGGTGACCGCGCCGTTGCAGCACACGGCATACCCCCGGGGCAGGGCGAGCGCCTCGATGATCGGCAGGGTGCCCACGATCGTGCGGCCGGTCGCGATGACGACATGGTGACCGGCCTCGACGACGGCTTGTACGGCCTCGCGCACCGCGTCCGAGAGGTGTCCGTCGTGGTCGATGGTCGTGCCGTCGATGTCGAGGGCGATCAGGTGGGGCACGCTCACGACGGCAACGCTAGACGGTGGGATCGGACGGGCGGGGACTCGGGTCGACCGATCCGGAAGACGGACAGGGCGCGGCGGTCGGGGCCGAGATGGGATTGCAGGGCGGCCGCGGTCGCCGGGGCGTCGATGAGTTGGCTGAGCGGGTGGACGTGGAGGCCATGGCGCGCGGCTGCCAGCCAGGTGCGCAGGACGGCGCGGCCGGCGTCGGCCACCTCGGTCGGCGTCTGTGCGCGGTCGGCGGATGTGTGGAAGGCGACGACGGTTCCGAGCCCGGACCGGGTGGACGCCTTGGCCAAGAGCGTCGGCCCGCCGAGGTGACGGAGTGCAGCCCAGGAGCGGGGGTGAAGCGCGGTCTCGAGGGCGCGAGCCTCGCTGCGCGAGAGGGCAAGCGCCGTGTCGGTCAACCCATCGCTTCGGTATGCCGGGTGGCTGGGTGAGAGTCGTAGCCAGGACCGGAGTTCGTCAACCTGCGGCGTCGATCCGAAGGACCACGCATCCGCCTGTGGCAGAAGGGTTTTCACGAGGTCAATCGGGAGGATGTCAAGTCTCTGCTCGGCCGGGAGGTCCGCAGCCGCCGTCACGGCGGCGACCTCCTGCCCGGTGACTCGGGGCTCGACATAGGCGCCGCGGGCCGTGCGACGGGCCCGCAGGTCCTCGGCGGTGAAGGGGGCCTCGACCGTCACCGCCGAGGACCTGCGGGTCAGTCGGGCCGCGCGGTGGCGGCGGGCATCGACCTGCCAGTCGACCCCGAGGGTGTGTCCGAGGTCGCCGGCCGCAATGACGAGGCACTCGGCGAGCGCCCCGAGGGAGAGCCAGAGGTCGCGGCGCGTCGGATCCGCGATGACGAGTTCGCGTGCGGGGTCCCAGTCGATGACGACCGAGTCCCCGTCCGGCCGGACGATGCCGGGCTGGGTGTTGTGGGCGCTCGGCGCGCGACCCCAGGTCTCGTGCGCAGCGTGGAGGTCCTCGATCCACGACCGGTCCGGCGGCGAGGTCACCGCACGGCCCGTCGGTAGAAGGTCGTGCCCTGCAGAGGCCTCCCACCCATCCGCTCATAGGTGCGCGACGATCCTGCATTGGCGGTCTCGACGAAGGTGCTGCGCAAGGTGCGGTAGCCGCCCGCGCGCAGGCCGCGCTCCACCTGGCGGGCCAGCAGGGTCTGGAGGCCGCGTCCCTGGGCGCTGGGGTCGGTGCCCTTGATGATGAGGATCGCGTCGGTGGTGCCCTTCAGGCGACGCCACAGCAGGCCCGGATAGTCCTTCACGGCGAGCCGGCCGTCGCGCGCCATCGCAAACTCGGAGAGGTCGGGCACGACGAGGACGAAGGCGGCCGGCTCGCCGTCGATGTAGGCCAAGAGGAAGAGGTCGGGGTCGACAAGGAACTCCAACCCGGCAGTCTGGTGCGCGAGGTCCGCGGCCGAGATCTCGGTGTAGTAGGGCAAGGCCGCGAAGGACGCGTTGAGCACCTGCCGCATCGCCTCCAGGTCGCGCCGCAGGCGCAGCCGTGACGCCTTCCGCACGACCACACCGCCCGACGGTTCACCGATCGGCGGCTCATCTGCAGGCGGCCCACCCGCGGTGCCATCTCCTCCACCGAGCGGGACGATCCAGGTCGCCCCCTCGAAGATCCGCGCGAAACCGAGCGCCTCATAGGCCTCGGGATACGAAGCCGGGTTCCAGGGCGAGTCCATGAAGCCGCGCTCGTCGAAGCCGGACGTGATGACGCCACCGGTCTGGTTGGGCAGCAGCGCGACCGGACCCACGAGTTGGGTGCGTGCGGTCACGCGGGCCGAGCCCGCGGCATACGTCATGAGGGTGTCGAGGACGGAGACGTCGGCGAACTCGGTCAACCCGAAGAGTTGTGTCTCAGCGCCCACCTTGTCATCGAAGGAGGGGTTGTGGTGCAGGCACATTCGGCCGACGGCCGCCCCGGAATCCGACCGCGCGAGCAGGAAGGTGACGGGCCCGAAACGACCCTGCGGATGCTCGCCGGTCCACCACGACCTCAGCGTCGGCTGGAGCAGCGGCACGTGCCTTCCCCGCCCGTGCAGGGTGACGGGCAGGGCCACGAATTCCTCGAACTGTTCCTCGGTGAGGACCTGCTCGACCCTGACGCTCACACGATCTCGCTCGTCGCGTCGTCCACGCGTTGTGGGCCCTGATCGCCACGGATCGGGCTGTAGGTCTCGATGTGCGCCATGACGTTGCCTTCGGCGCGCCAGATGCCGTTGGTGTAGCCGTCCGGCTCGGCGACCCAGAGGCGGATGTAGCCGCCCTTGGCGTTCTTCGTGCCATCGGTGATCCACTGCATGAGTTTGCGGTGCTCCGGCGAGCGCGCGATCCTCAGCAGGTCATCGCGGGTGTCGAAGTAGGCGATGGTGCCGAGGGTGAAAGGCGGCTCGTAGTAGACGGTGTGCCAGCAGTAGCCGGGCATCGCCTTCATCCGCTTGACGAGTTTGCGCCAGGTCCACGAGAGGGTGATCCACGCAGGAATGCCGTTGTAGCGGGTGGCGCCGGTGAACATCGCACCCGCCTGGGCGATGCGTGGCGCCTTGGAGAAGTCGGCAGATCTCATGAGGTCGCTTCTGGTGCAGCGGTTTCGGTGGCCGGCTTGCGGAAGTAGACCTTCTTGATCTTGGAATGGCCGCCCTCGAAGGGTCCGGTGCCGAAGTCATGGACGCGCACGTCGATCCGGGCAGCGGAGGGGTCCTCCTCCAACGACTGCTTGAAGTCTCGTGAGACCGCGGTGAGGTGGGCGACGATGCCCTGCTCGCAGGCTGACGCAAGGGCCCCGCGACCGGCGTCATCGAGGTGCACGCCCTCGCGGGCGCAGATGTTGACGACCGGTCGGCTGTCGAGATCGGCGTCCTCCTCGAGGGTGAGCATGAAGGCCTCGATGTCTCCGGCTCGTGGATTGTCCTCGTAGAGGCCGTATTCGATGTCCTGTGGGTAGATGTTGGCGCCCATGAAGGAGACCGTCGAGTCCGCGCGACCGTAGAGGAAGAGCAGGGGCAGCTTCATCCGGTCGACGGCCTGCGCGGCGCGGAAGCCGGCCTCGTGGCGCGGGTGGCGGGCTATGAGCTTCTCGAGGTCGGGGAAGTCGAGCAGCTTGGCCTCGTCGCCGATGTTGTAGCGCAGTTTGGGTGAGAGCACGATGGAGGAGTTGAGCGTGCACAACAACTCGCCCTCGTCGGTGACCTCGAGGTAGGTCTCGAGCGGGTTGTACTGGAAGACCATCGGGATGCGCGGGTCGTCGGGGCCGAGCAGGTCGGCCTTGAGGGCCTCATCGGCGACGATCTGGTCACGCAGCCAGACCGTCAGCCGGGACTCGGCGCCCATGCCGATCGTCAGGTCGGAGGCGCCATAGCCGGAGAGGACGCGACGGAAGCGCTGCTCGCAGTAGTCACGCAGGGCCTCGGTCATCCCCTCGCCGCCGACGAGGCCATACATCGCGTGCGCGTCCCAGTCGAACCCCCGGGCGTCGAGCCGGTCGCGCAGGTCCTTGAGGAAGGGTGGGTAGGCGGTGACGAGATAGTTGTAGTGCGGCCCGAAGTGCTCGATCGTGTCGATGATCTTGTCGAGGTCGGGGCCGGTGTTCTTGACCATCGCGATCTTGGCCATCGCGATACCGGTGTTCGTGCCGGTCGCCCAGGCGCCCATCGAGTAGGCATTGATGACGAAGAGTCGCTGACGGGGAAAGACCTGGGTGGCGAAGCCGGCGACATTGCGGTGGATGACGTTGAGCTCGCGCTTGCCGCGCACCCAGTTGAAGGGCGTCCCCGAGGAGCCGGAGGACTCGTCGACGACAGTGCCGACGCGGTCGAGGTGCCCGTCCCAGCAGCGCTGCTCCTCACTGAACTTCTTGACGTAGGAGTCCTTGCTCGTGGGCGGGTAGGAGGTCAGGTCGAACCATCGGAAGGAGAACTCGTTGGCCGCCAGATGGCTCTTGTAGGCCGGAACGTCGAGGCCCGCGAACTGACACGTCATCCAGGCGTGCAGCCGCGCGAACCTGCCCATGGCGGGGTGGTAGTGCCGAGCCGTGAACCGCCAGAGCGCCGGATGGACCTTGTAGAGCCCATAGATCTCGGTGAGGCCGATCGCCGAGCCGCGCAGGATCCCGCGCCGCGCCATGCCCAGCGGCTTGGACTTCCACACCCTCATGGCCGGGCCCAGACGTTGCGCCGCGCGATCCGGTGACGGCTCCCCCATGTGCCTCTCCATGACGGTCACCCTAGTGATCGTCCGACAGGATGGACCCATGACGACCTACGAGTGGGGACGGGCTGACCGGATCGAGCGCGCTGCCTTCCGGGCGCTGCTGCGTGTGCCCGAGGCCATCCGCCGACGCATCGACCTGCGCCCACGCGTCATCGACGGTCATCGCCTCGACCCGGACACCAACGTCGGCCTGCAGATCCTCACTCGCCTGCCCAACAAGGAGTTCGACGAGCTTCTCGTGCCCGAGGCCCGCCGGGAGATGGCCCTGCGGTCGTGGATGTTCGCAGGCGACCCGACCCCCGTCGGCGCGACCCGTGACCTGACGATCCCCGGCCCGGCGGGCGGCATACCGGCCCGGCTGTATCGCCCTCTCGGTGTCGAGCGCGAGCGGCCGCTGCCCCTGCTCGTCTACTTCCACGGCGGTGGCTGGGTGCTCGGCGACATCGACACGCATGACCCGAGCTGTCGCTTCCTGTGCGCTGAGGCGGGCATCGCGGTCCTCAATGTCGACTACCGACTGGCGCCGGAGCACCGCTTTCCGGCGGCGGTCGACGACGCTGTCGCGGCCTTCCGCTGGGCGCATGCACACGCCGCCGACCTCGGTGTCGACGCCGGCCGGATCGCGGTCGGGGGCGACAGCGCGGGGGGCAACCTCGCTGCGGTCATCGCCCAGGAGACCAAGCGGAGCGGAGGCCCGATGCCGGCACTGCAGCTCCTCGGTGTGCCGGTCACGCACCTCGGGGCGACGACACCTTCGCGCGAACTCTTCGCCCGGGGCTACTTCCTCACCAAGGCCAACATGGACTGGTACGAAGCCCACTACCTCGGCGCCGCCGACCCCTCCGACGTGCGCGCCTCGCCCCTGCTCGCCGACGACCTCGAGGGCCTGCCACCGGCCTACGTGGCCGTCGCCGGCTTCGACGTGCTGCGCGACGAGGGCATCGCGTATGCCGAGAAGCTCACGGCTGCAGGCGTTCCCACGACCCTGCGCGTCCACACCGATGCCGTCCACCCGATGCTGACGATGCTGGGCGCTCCCTTGGGGCAGCGCGTCCTCGCCGAGACGGCCGCCGCCCTGAAGGCCGCGCTGGCCTGAGCCGGCGCGGCCTTCGCGGTGCTCACTCGGGGGCGGACCAGGCCTGCTTGATGCTGAGCTTGCCGGAGGTCTGGAGCAGTGAGCGTCGGTAGAGCCGTTCGGCGCCGCGGACGATGACGCCGGCCAGGGCGATGAGCAGCAGCAGAGCGACGACCGGCTCCCACCAGGCTGCGCTGCCGTCGAGAATCCGGATCGGCATGAGGATCGCCGAGAACGGCGGCACGAAGGACAGCACCGTGAGCACGGCTCCCTTGGCGAGGAAGACCGCGAACCACATCGCCATCATGAGCATCGTGAGCGGCATCGCCGTCTGCTGCAGGTCCTCCGTGCGGGAGGCGAGTGCACCGGCGACCGCCCAGGCACAGGCGATGACGAGGAAGCCGAGGAGGAAGAAGGCGAGGAACCACACGATGCCGGCGCTGACCGAGGGGAGATAGGACTTGTACTGCGTGAACGACAACCCGATCAGCCCGATGCCGGTGTAGACGACCATCTGCCCGACGGCGAGCGCGGTGTTGCCGAGGATCTTGCCGATCAGCAACTGCCGCACCGGGATCTTGGTCGCGATGATCTCCACGATCCGGCTCGCCTTCTCCTCGACGACACTGCCCGCGAGCTGCATGCCGAAAGTGAGTGAGGCTATGTAGAAGAGGAAGGCGAGGACGAAACCCATCCCCTTGGCGAAGCCCTGTTTGTCCGCATTGCCCTTGAGAATGCTCGCCTTCAGCGTGGCGCCCTTCTCGATGGCGGCCAGCGAGGTGCCGGCGCTCTGGGCGTTGGTGGCGATCGTCGACTGCCGCACCACGGTCGATGCGGCGGCCTGGAGACCGTCGGGCACCTCCGTCGCGGCCGTGAGCGTCCAGTCGTCGCCGACCTTGTGCAGCCAGACGTCCGCGTCGTCATCCAGCACGAGGGCACGGGCGGCCTCCGCGCTGTCCGTGCTCCTGACGTCGACGATGACCTTGTCGTCAACCGCGGTGACCTCGGAGGCGAGGGTCCTGGCAAAGCTGACATCCGCACCGGAAGCGACCAGGTCGTAGGTCTTGGTGCGGTCCTCCATGAAGGCCGAGACGACCATGAATCCGGCGATGACCGCCACGGTGAGGACGGTCCCGACGAGGAAGGACTTGTCGAAGATCTTGGCGAGGATCTCTCGCCTGGCGACGATGGCCCAAGCGGTGCGCGTCGGCCCGGAGGGGGCCCGGCCCCCAGTGGGTGCGGGCGTGGTGCGAACGAGGTTCTGCTCGATGGTGCTCATGCCGTCACCTCACGGTAGATCTCGGACAGGGGCGCAATGATGCGGGCGAATTCCTTGACCTCGCCGCGGGAGAGGGCATCGCGCAGGAGTATCTGGTCGGCTCCGGGGGTTTCGTCGGTGAGTTCGAGGACCGCGGTCGCGCCGTCGACATCGACCGTGTGGACACCGGGCACGTCCCTGACCCAGCCCGCGTCGGATCCGAGGACGAGGCGATACCGCTGCGGCCCGCGGTTGCGGAGTTGGGCAACGGTGCCGTCGGCGACGACCCGACCCTTGGCCAGCACGACGAGGTGGTCGCAGAGTCGCTCGACGAGGTCGAGTTGGTGACTGGAGAAGAGCACGGGTATGCCGCGGGAGGTGTGCTCGCGCAGCAGGTCGGCCATCGAGTCGACGGCGGTCGGGTCCAGGCCGGAGAAGGGCTCGTCGAGGATCAGTGCCTCGGGACGGGTCATCAACGCCGCGATGATCTGGACACGCTGCTGGTTGCCCAGGCTCAACTTCTCGACCCGGTCGTTGGCCCGGTCCGCGAGCCCGAAGCGCTCGAGGTGGTCCATGATCGCGGCCTTGGCGTCGCTCGCAGACATGCCCGACAGTTCGCCGAGGTAGACGAGCTGGTCGACGATCTTCTGCTTCGGATAGAGCCCCCGCTCCTCGGGCATGTACCCGGTGCGCTGACGGTTCGCGGCCGTGATCGGCGCGCCGTTCCAGAGCACCCGTCCGGCGTCGACGCCCAGCAGGCCCATCGTCATCCGCATCGTGGTCGTCTTGCCCGCACCGTTGCCCCCGACGAAGCCGGTCATGTGGCCGTCATGGACGGCGAACGACACATCGTCGACGGCAGTGAGGTCACCGAACCGCCTGGTCAATCCCTGGATCTCGATCATGACCACGACGTTAGGTGGCCCGTGCGGCATACGGATCACTCGTGGGACTGAACCAAAGCGGTGGGCAACTCCCCCTCAAGGTGGACGACCCCCCACATTTCCCAACCCAGTTCGTCGGTCGCGGCCCTCTCGGGGGCGCTCCCCCGACATTTCCCAACCCAGTTCGTCGGTCGCGGCCCTCTCCGGGGCGCTCCCCCCACATTTCCCAACCCAGTTCGTATGCCGCGGCCCTCTCCGGGGCGCTCCCCCCACATTTCCCAACCCAGTTCGTATGCCGCGGCCCTCTCCGGGGCGCTCCCCCCCCACATTTCCCAACCCAGTTCGTATGCCGGGTTGCCCGCGGGGTGGTATGCCGTGGGTCGCAACCATGCTCGGCCCGCGTCAGGTCTGGATCAGGACCCGGATCAGGACTCGGTCAGGACTGGGTCAGTCCATTCTCGTAGGCGAAGACGACGGCCTGGACCCGGTCGCGCAGGTGCAGCTTGGCCAGGGTGTTGGAGACGTGCGTCTTGACCGTGGCCTCGCCGAGGAAGAGTTCCTTGGCGATCTCGCTGTTGGACAGGCCGCGCGCCACGAGCGTGAGGACCTCGCGTTCGCGGTCGGTGAGGCGCGCCAGGGCCTCCTGCTCGCCAGTCGTGCGGCCGGTCGCGGCCCGGGGGGTCGAGTCACTCATGGCCGCGATGACGCGGCGGGTCACCTCGGGCGCGAGGAGTGCGTGGCCCTCGGCGACCGCGCGCAGCGCGTCGACCAGTTGCTCGGGGCCGGCGTTCTTGAGCAGGAAGCCACTCGCACCCGCCTGCAGCCCGTCGAAGACGTAGTCGTCACGGTCGAAGGTCGTCAGGATGAGCACTTTCGCGAGGTCCTCGGCGACGATCGCCCGGGTGGCCTCGATGCCGTCCATGACGGGCATCTGAACGTCCATGAGGATGACGTCGGGACGCAACTCACGGGCCTTCTCGAGCGCCACCTGGCCGTTGGGCGCCTCACCCACGACGTCGACATCGTCCTCGACGCTGAGCATCATCGAGAAGCCGGAGCGCACCATGTGCTGATCGTCGACGATGAGGACACGGATCGTGGAACTGCTGTCAGACATGATTCTCCCCCAATGGAATTCGCACCCTCACTCGATAGCCGCCACTGGCTCGTGGCCCGATCTCGGCTGTCCCACGATGCGTCGCCGCGCGCTCACGCATCCCGAGTTGACCCATGCCGGTCCCGGACGTGCCCGACCTCGGCCGCCCATTGTCGACGATCTCGACCTCGGCATGGGGGCTCGGTCCGTCCTCGGTCACCCGCACGGTCACGCGTGCCGAACTCGCCGTCGAGTGCCTACTGGTGTTGGCGAGCGCTTCCTGGGCGACCCGGTAGAGCGTCAGGCTCACCGGCCCGCTGAGTCGGTCGATCGCGCCCGGGCTGCTCTCGACGATGTCGTATGCCGTCTGCACCCCCCACGCCGTGCGCTCGGCGACCAGCGCGGGCAGGTCGGCCAACCCCGGCTCGGGGGCGCGACCCTTGAGGCCGCGACCGGACGCACCCTCGACGTCGGCCCCGGTCTCGGTCTCGGTCTCGGTCTCGGTCTCGATCGAGCGCAGGGTGCCGAGCAGACCGCGCATCTGCGTCACCGCTTCGCGAGAGCTCTCCTCGATCGCGCCGAGGGCGTCGGCTGCGGCCTCGGGCCGTTTGGCGAGGACCCGCCGCGCTGCACCGGCCTGGACGCCGATGACCGAGACGTGGTGCCCGACGACGTCGTGGAGTTCGCGGGCGATCCGCAGGCGTTCGTCGATGACGGCCCGTCGCCGGAGTGACTCGGCCTGCTCACTGATCGTCCTGGCCTGCTCGCCCAACCGAGTGCGCAGGCGCGCGCTCCGCCAGGACACCTGGCCGGCCGCGATCGCCCCGCCGAAGAAGAGCAGGTTGACGATGAGGGTGAGCGCAACGGCGGCCGGCACCGGCGGGAAGATCCCGGTGCGCGCCTTGCCCTTGGTGTGGTCCACGATCTCCTGGACGCTCGACCCGAGCACGAACTGCCACGCGATCCACAAGAACATGAAGAGCACGATCGCGCCGACGACCAGCCGCATGAGCCGGCGGTCACGAGCCCACGCGACGGCCGAGAAGGTCGTGATGAAGTAGACGATCTGGAGGGTGAACTGGCCCATCACCTCGGGCATCGTCACGCCGACCACGAACATGTGGGCCGCCCCGAGCGTGGCGACGGCCAGGGGCCACCGACGACGCCCAAGGAGGAGCACGGCGCCCAGCGAGACGGTCAGCCACTGGACCCATTTCGGGGCCGTGGTCTGGGTCAGTGAATCGACGCTGCGGACCAACTCGAGAGTGAACAGCCCCAGCAGTTCGACGGCGGCGAAGAGCACGAAGTCGCTGCGCGCGAGCGCGGGGGATGGTCGCTCCCAGTCGTCGCCGATCGCGAAGAACTCACCCAGCGACGCGCCCACGCGAGTGGGCAGCGAGAGGCGGGCGGACGGCATACGGCTCAGCCTAGGGACCACTGCGGGGGGTGGGCTCCCCCTCGCGAACTACTCCTTCGGGCGGAGGACGTCGAGGCCGACGAGTGGGCGCAACGCCTCGGGGACGACGACCGAGCCGTCGGCCTGCTGGTGGTTCTCGAGGATCGCGACGAGCCACCGGGTGGTGGCCAAGGTGCCGTTGAGGGTCGCGGCGACCCCATTGCCGGCCTCGCCCTTGAAGCGGGTGCCGAGGCGGCGCGCCTGGAAGGTCGTGCAGTTGGAGGTCGAGGTGATCTCGCGGTACTTGCCCTGGGTCGGCACCCACGCCTCGCAATCGAACTTGCGGGCCGCCGGGCCGCCGAGGTCGCCGGCGGCGACGTCGATGACGCGATAGGGCAACTCCATCAGGTCGATCATCTCCCGCTCCATGGTGAGCAGGCGCTGGTGCTCGGCCACGGCGTCCTCGGGGCGGCAGTAGACGAACATCTCGATCTTGTTGAACTGGTGGACCCGGATGATGCCCTTGGTGTCCTTGCCGTAGGACCCGGCCTCGCGGCGGTAGCAACTCGACTGACCGGCATACCGGATGGGGCCCTGCGAGAGGTCGAGGATCTCGCCCGCGTGATAGCCGGCGAGCGCGACCTCGGAGGTGCCGGTGAGGAAGAGGTCGTCGGCGGGAAGGTGGTAGACCTCGTCGAGGTGGTGGTCGATGAAACCGGCGCCGGCCATCGTCGTGCGGTTGACGAGGGTGGGCGTGATCATCGGGGTGAAACCGGCGGCGATCGCGCGCTGCATCGCCAGGTGCAGCATCGCCATCTCGAGGCGGGCGCCGACGCCCTTGAGGAAGTAGAAGCGCGAACCGGCGACCTTGGCGCCGCGGTCCATGTCGATCGCGTCGAGGGCGGTCGCCAGGTCGAGGTGGTCCTTGGGCTCGAAGCCCTCGGCCGCGAAGTCACGGGGGGTGCCGACCTCCTCGAGCACCACGAAGTCGTCCTCGCCTCCCGCAGGCGCGCCCTCGGCGACATTGCCGAGTTTGGTCATCAGGGTGTCGAGGTCCACCTGCGCGGAGCCGGCGGCAGCATCGAGTTCCTTGACTCGGGCCGAGAGGTCCTTGACCCGCGCGAGGATGGCCTGCTTCTCGTCGCCCTGGGCCCGGGCGACGTCCTTCCCGATCGCCTTCTGCTCCGCGCGGGCCGCCTCGAAGTCGGTGAGACTGGCCCGCCGGGCCTCGTCGGCCGCGAGGATCGCGTCGACCAGGCCCTCGTCCTCGCCCCGGGAGCGCTGGCTGGCGCGGACGAGGTCGGGTTGGTCACGCAGGAGGCGGATGTCGATCACGGCGCGAGTTTATCGGCGGCTGTGGAAAGCCATTCACCGCTGTCGGACGCGGATCCTGGGCTGGTGGTATCACTTCGATACCACCAGGGACTAGCGTGACGGTTGTGGCGATGACCTTGCGCGCCGACGAGGAGCTGGACACCGCTCTCGAGGCGCTGTCCACCCGCGAGGGCATCTCGAAGCAGGAGGTGGTCCGCCGCGCCGTGCTGGAGCGGGCCGAGCGCTCCAGCCTGCGCGCCGAGGTCGACGACATCCTCGATGTCGAACTGGTCCGCTTCGCCGACGCGCTCGAGCGCCTCGGGCGATGACGAAGACCAGATTCCTCGACCTCGATCTGCTCATGCACATCGCCCGGCGGACGCTGGGCACGGTGGATGTGCGCGACGTGGGGTTGTTGGAGTCTGCGCTCGCCCGGCCGCGCAGCAGCGTCTTCGGACAGGTTGCCTATCCGACCTTGGTGCTCAAGACCGCCGCCCAGACCCATTCGCTCGCCAGGAACCGTGCCTTGGTGGACGGCAACAAGCGACTGTCGCTGGCCGCGCTCACGGCCTTCGTCGGGGTCAACGGCCATCGGCTGGCCTTCACCAACGACGAGGCGTACGACGTCATCCATGACATCGCGTCGGGTGCCATCGACGAGGTCGCCGACATCGCCGCCCGCCTCCGGCTCGAATCACTCGGCGAGATGGCGTGGTGAGCGACTCCGGGTGGCGAGGGACGGCCCGGTCACGCGCCCGGGACCTCGGGAGGGGCATCGGGCGCGGCGGCCGGGCCGCCGCTCATGGAGTGGCCAAGGGGAGTCGGGCGACCAGTGCTCGCTTCCAACGCTTCGCCCGGGCCGACGGCGCCGACTCCTCCGGGTTGGCCCGTTTCGTCGAGCTGCACGGCGTCACGATCGCCGGCGATGCCGCGCTCACGGTCTCGCTCGCCGGCACCGTCTTCGCGATGCCGGTCGACGAGGCTCGCGGGCAGGTCGCCCTCTTCCTGCTGCTGACGATGGCCCCCTTCGTCGTCCTTGCGCCGCTCATCGGGCCGATCCTCGACCGCTTCCGCCACGGGCGTCGCTGGGCCATCGGGACGACGGTGGCGGTGCGCGCCTTCCTCGCCTGGGTGCTCGCCGGAGCGCTCGTCGACGACAGTGCCTGGCTCTTCCCGGCCGCTCTCGGGGCGCTCGTCGCCTCCCGGTCGTATGCCGTGGCGCGAGCCGCCGCAGTCCCTCGCCTCCTGCCGCCCTCGATGTCGCTGGTCCGGGCGAATTCGCGGATCAACATCGTCGGGATGATCGGCATGACGCTCGGTGGGGCCCTGGCCGGGGCGCTCTCGTGGACCGGCCCCGAGTGGTCGCTGCGCCTGGCCTTCGTCATCTACGTCGTCGCGACGGTGTTGGCCATCCGACTGCCGGCGGTCGTGGATTCCAGCCGTGGCGAGGCCGAGGTCGACGACCGGGTGCCCGATCCAGCGGCAGCGGCGACTCCCGCGAAGGTGCGAAACCGGATCCGGGTCCTGCCGCCGCTGGTCCGCTACACCCTGTGGCTGACCACCGGGGCCCGCGCCCTCACCGGATTCCTCACCCTCTTCCTCGCCTTCCTCATGCGCGAGCGACCGATCGAGGGATGGTCGGGGCCCGTCGTCCTCGGTGCCGTCGTCGCGGCAGCGAGCGTGGGGAACGCGCTCGGCACCCTCATCGGCAACCGCCGACGGTTGGCGCCACCGGAGGCGATCGCCACGGTCATGGCTGCCCTGGCCACCCTCACCTCCATCGCGGCGGCCGCGTTCTACTCCTTGGGGACGCTGGTGGCCCTCGGACTCGTGGCCGGGCTCAACAGCCAACTCGCCAAGCTCTCACTCGACGCGCTCATCCAGCGCGACATCCCCGACCACGCGCGCGCTCGCGTCTTCGCCTGGGTGGAGACCATGCTGCAGGCGGCCTGGGTCCTGGGCGGCGGCCTCGGGATCGCCATCCCGCTCGACCCACGGCTGGGCTTCGGTCTCATCGCAACACTCCTGGTGGGCGCGGCGGTGGTGGCCGTGCGCTCCCGGGCGATGGGCGCCCACGGCGGGGAAACCGCGGTCGGTGCCGAAACTCACCAATAGTGCAGTTCCGGCAGGGGCCGGTGCCGAAACTCACCAATAGTGCAGTTTCTGCGGATTCGGGGGTTGGGGGATGGCCCCTAGGTCAGGACCAGCGTGACGGCCAGGACGATCATCATCGCCCCGCCCACCGCCGACATCGTCTCGAGCCGCTGCGGCGACGTCGCAAACCACTGCCTCGCCTTCCCGGCGATGATCGCGAAGGTGCCATCGCTGAGCACGGCGACGACGGCGAAGATCACGCCCAGGACGAGCATCTGCAGCCAGACCCTGCCCCGACCCGGGTCGACGAACTGGGGCAGCAGCGCCGCGAAGAAGACGATCGTCTTCGGGTTGGTCAGCCCGACCAGATAGCCGTCCCGCACCGCATGCAGGCTGGGTCGCGTCGAGGGGAGCGCCCCGGTGAGGGCCTCGGTCGCCTTCCGTCTGGTGACGATGGTGCGGATCCCCAACCAGATGAGATAGCCGCCCCCGACCACCTTCAACACCAGGTATGCCGTGGGGCTGGCCGCCAGCAGCGGGCTCAGTCCCAGCGCGAGGCCGGCGATCTGGGTGCTGATGCCGAGCACATTGCCCAGGACCGTGAGCAGCGCCTCCGTACGACCGGCCGCCAGTGCTCGGCCGATGGTGAACAGCAGGCTCGGGCCGGGGATGAGGACGATGACGACGGCCGCCACGAAGAAGGCGAGCAGGTGGGGCGTGGACGGCACGGGGGCTAGTGTGCCGCGCGCACATCCCAGAGGTGATGAGCCAGGTCGTGCAGGCCGTACTGCCCAAGGGTCAGGACGGTGAACTCCGAGCCGTTGCTGCGCACGCCGGGGCGATCCCACTGCTCACCCGACACACCGGCATACGACTCGACGTAGGCCTGCGCCGCAGCGGCGAGCTCACCGGCCACCACGTCGGGATCCGCACGCCGATAGGACTTCTCGATCGCCGTCGCGTCCTGGTCCCAGTTCGCGAAGCGCGGCGACGCCTCGGTGAGCATCAGCCGGGTCCGCTCGGCAAAGAGAGCGCAGACGTCGCGCACATGGCAGGCATATTCCAACGCGGACCAGACGCCCGGTGCCGGACGGTCGCGGACGTCCGCGCGGGCCAGGACCTTCGCCCACGGGCGAGTGAGGACGGCGATCGAGCCGGGGACCAGCTCGGGCCCGACGGCCGACGCCTCGAAGCCGCACTCCGGGCACGGCCGGGTCAGGGTCCAGGTCCAGTCCTTGTCGTCGGGGACGATCTCGCCGGACGGGATCTGGTCGTTCGCGTCGCTCATCGTCCGAGGATAGGTTCCCCTGAGGAGGGGTGCGATAGCGTTCCCATCGTGGGACCGGAGTGGCTGCGATACCTCGCCATCGGCGTCGGCATCGTTGCCGTCGCCCTGCTCGTGCTCATCGTCATGGCGATCCGCAACGACCGCCGCGGGGCCAGTGGTCGTCACGCCCGGACCCGCCCCCCGCGCGACTCCTTCCGCCAGGTCGACGACGAGCCACCGGCGCCCCCGAAGCGGGCGGCGATCGTCGTCAACCCCACCAAGGTCGATTCCGTCGATGACCTCCGGGCATCCTTGACGGCCCTCATGGCCGCTCAGGACTGGGCCGAGCCCCTCGTGCTCGAGACGACGGCGGAGGATCCCGGACTCGGCCAGACGAGGGCTGCGCTCGAGGAGGGCGTCGACCTCGTCTGCGCGATGGGCGGGGACGGCACGGTGCGCGCCGTGGCCGAGGTCCTGAGTGGCACGACGATCCCCATGGGGCTGCTCCCGGCCGGCACCGGAAACCTGCTGGCCCGCAACCTCCTGCTGCCGGCGGACTCCCTGGAAGCGGCCGTGGCGGTGGCCACCGGTGGCCGCAACAAGCACATCGACGTCGGTTGGATCAGCCTCGACGGTGGCGAGCGACGGGCCTTCCTCGTCATGGCCGGCATCGGCTTCGACGCGCACGTCATGGAGGCCACGAGCGAGCAGTTCAAGGCGCGCGTGGGCGTCGCGGCCTACTTCGCCCAAGGGGCCAAGCACATCTTCCGGCCGCGCTTCACCACGACCTTGGTCATCGACGGTGGAAAGCCGATCACCTGCAAGGCGCGCACGGTGCTGGCCGGCAACTGTGGCCGCCTCACCGGCGGCATCCAGCTCATGCCGGACGCAGTCATCGACGACGGTGAGCTCAACGTCGTCGCGATCACGGCCAAGGGCATCTACGGGATGGCCGGCGCCGCGACCCACATCCTGGCCCGCAAGCCGGAGAGCCACGCCCAGCTCGACCGGTGGACCGCACGGCGGCTCGAGGTGGGGGTCGAGGAGCCCCAGAAGGTCGAGATCGACGGCGATGTCATCGGCGAGACCTCGTCCGCGCTCATCGAGATCGAGCCCCGCAGCCTCATCGTGCGGGTCTCGACCGCGGTGCCGGCCACGCCGTCGCCGACCGCCTGACCTCAGCGCGGCAGCGTCAGCCGGCAGGCACCCGGCAGCGCAAAGGGCTCGAGACCCACCGTTCCCTCATCCCGACCAAGGGCTCCTCGGATACCTTCGACGAGCCCGTGGTGCACCGAGCAAATGACATCGGGATTGGTCGTCGCGGAATCGAGGATCGGGCAGGTGCGCAGGCGCACCTCGTCGCCGGGCCCGACCTCCGGGCCGAAGCCGAGGTCGGTGAGCACCCCGAGGACGGTATGCCGCGCGCTCGCCGCCGAGGCCGGCCGCCGGGAGCGGGGACGGCGCCTCATGAGCTCCAGCCCCCACAGGCCGCCGACCTCGCGGGCCTGCCCGGCGGCATCCCGGCGGCGGGCCAAATGGGTCGCGAAGGCCTCGGCGAGCATCCGGTAGTCGCCCCCGACGCCGGCCCGGGCGGCCTCGACCGCGAGCATCGAGCGGGCGGCGACGGTCGCGGCATACCGATGCGCGGGGCGTCCCCGGCCCGATGGCGACTCCGTGGCGACCTCGACCAGTCCGATCCCCTGCAAGGCCGTGAGGGCGGCGCGCACGCTGTTCGGGTGGACCCCGAGGCGCTCGGCGAGGGTGTCGACAGTGGAGTGGGAGTCCTGCGGGGCGCGGACCAGGGTCAGCAGGACCTCTCGCCGGACCCCGACCAGGGTCGGTGGCGCGGCCGGGGTGGCGACCGGGCCGAGGGGTCGCTCGTCGACCACGTTCTTTCTCACACCACCGAGTGTAATAAAATGCTGTCGTCGCGACACCTCGCGACACGTCCACCGCCCCACGAGAGGCCCACCATGGAGCAGATTCCCCTGACCGAGAAGTCGAGCGCCTCGTGCGGCTGCGGCTGCGCCCACGAGGACGGCGCCCCCGAGCTCGACGTCCGTGCCATCCCCCACGCGATCCGGCACGCGACCGTCTTCGGCGCGCTGGGTGCGATCAAGCCGGGCCAGTCGATGGTCCTCGTCGCCCCGCACGACCCCAAGCCGCTGCTCGCCCAGATCGCCGACCGCGAGCAGGGCACGATCAGCGTGACCTACCTCGACGAGGGTCCCGAGGCCTGGCGCCTCAGGCTGACCCGCGCCTGATCACCGATGTGCTCCTACTGCGGCTGCGAGAACATCGAGGTCGTCGGCCGCTTCATGCGTGAGCACACCGAGATCATCAACGCGTCAGGTGTGCTGCGGGCAGCCTGTGACGCGGGCTCGCAGGACGCCATCGCCGCCGCCGCCGCTGAGGTCGCCCGTCTCTTCGCGCCGCACTCGGCGGCCGAGGAGGCGGGCATCTTCACGGTGATGGCCGAAGACCCGGAGTTCACCGACTACGTCACCCGGCTCTGCTCCGAACACGAGCAGCTCGACGCCCACCTGGCCACCATCGTGGCGGCGGCCGACGACGCGAACCGGCACGCGGCCTACGAGGAGTTCGAGCACCTCCTGCGCGGGCACATCGACCGCGAGGACAACTCCCTCTTCCCGGCCGCCGCGGTCGCCTTCGCCGGCCCCGAGTGGGAACGCGTCGCGGCCCTCACGCCGGACGCCTGAGTCGTGCACCGCAGGACCTGGCTGCTGCTCCCGGCGGGCGTCTCGCTCCTCGCCGGGCTCGACGCCGGCCTGCTCCTGCTCGAGGTCCCGGCACCGGTCGACGCCGCCCACCTGCCGACTGCGCACGGCATCCTCATGGTGCTCGGCTTCCTCGGGACCCTGATCTCGCTGGAGCGCGCGGTCGCCCTCCGCTCCCCATGGGCGTATGCCGCGCCCGCACTCCTCGGCGCCGGCGGGGTCATGCTGGCCGCCGGGCCACGACTGCTCGGCCAGGTGCTGCTCATCGACGGCCTCGTCGCCTTCCTCGCCATCGCCGTCCTCCTCGGAGGTCGTCAGGGTGACGGCGCGACCGCCGTCGAAGTGCTGGCCGTCAGCCAGGCGCTCGCGGCCGCGATTCTCTGGACGCGGTTGGAGGTGTCGGCGCTGCTGCCGCTGCTCGTCGGCTTCGTCGTCTGGACGATCGCCGCCGAGCGCGTCGAGCTCGCCCGACTCACCCTGGGCCGGGGAGCCGATCATCGCCTGCTCGTCCTCGCCGCGGTGTATGCCGCGGGCTCGGCCACCGCTCTGCTCTCCCCGGCGATCGGCTCACGGCTGGCGGCCCTGACCCTCGTGGCGTTGTGCGCCTGGCTGCCCCGTCATGACGTGGCGCGACACACGATTCGGTCGCGTGGGCTGCCCCGCTTCTCGGCGGCGGCGATGCTCGCGGCCTGGGGCTGGCTCGCGGTGGCGGCCCTGACCTGGCTCGCCATCGGGCCGCCCACCGGTCGGGCGAGCTATGACATCGTCGTCCACGGGGTCTTCCTCGGTTTCGCGATGTCGATGGTCCTCGCCCATGCGCCCGTGATCCTTCCGGCGGTCATCCGCCGCCCCTTGCCCTATCGCGCCTTCCTGTGGCTGCCGCTCGTCGTTCTCCACGTCGCCCTCGCCGCGCGGGTCGCCGGTGACGTCAGCGGCATCGATCGGCTCTGGCAGGCGGGTGGGGTCGGCACCGTCGCGGCCCTGCTGCTCCTGCCGGTGACGGCAATCACCTCGGTCCTGCTGGGCCCCAACACTTCTCGCCGAGAACCGGCACCCGTCCCGCAGAAGGTCCACACATGACCGTCGATTCACCTCCTCGCCCACCCCGCCCCGACACCCGTCCGGCCACCCGCGGCACCTGGGCACTTCGAGACCGCCCGGCCGTCGTCTGGCTCGCGCTGGCCGTCCTGCTGACCCTCGTCCACCCCTTTGTCCCGGGGTCCCGGTGGCTGATGGTCCACCTCGTGCTGCTCGGTGCCCTCACCCACTCAGCCCTCGTCTGGTCGACCCACTTCACCCAGGCCCTCCTCAAGACGCCGAGCACTCTGGATGACCGAAGGATGCAGTCGATTCGGTTGTCGCTCAACATCATCGGCGTCCTCCTCGTGCTGATCGGGGTGCCGACGAGCACCTGGCCGGTCACCCTGGTCGGTGCTGTCCTCGTCTCCGGTGCCGTTCTCTGGCACGGCGTGATGCTTCACCGTCGGCTTCGCCACAGCCTGCCGGGCCGCTTCCGCATCACGGTGCGCTACTACCTGGCTGCGGCCGCGCTGCTCCCCGTCGGGGCGGGGTTCGGGGCATTCCTCGCGCGCGGGCTGGACGACGACCTCCACGGACGAATCCTGTTGGCGCACACCATGACCATGCTCCTGGGCTGGATCGGGCTGACCGTGACCGGCACCCTGATCACCCTGTGGCCGACCATGCTCCGCACACGCATGGACGTGCGGGCCGAAGCCCTCGCGCGTCAGGCCCTGCCGGTGCTGCTCGCGGGGATCACGATCGTCGTCGCGGGGGCATCGCTCGGCCTTCGTCCGGTCGCCGCCGCCGGCGTCCTGGCGTATGCCGCGGGGCTGGGTTGGTGGGGCCGCGCCCTCTGGCGCCCGGCACGGCAGGCGCCACCACGGCATACCTCCACCTGGTCGGTGACGGCGGCGCTGGTGTGGGGCTTGGCGGCCTTGGCGGCGGTGGTCGGCACCGTCCTCGCGGCGGGGTCCTGGACCGAGGTCGGAGAGTCCTACGGGCGGGTGACGACGATCGCGGTGATCGGCTTTGCCGCGCAACTCCTGACCGGGGCGCTCTCGCATCTCGTGCCGGCCGTGCTCGGAGGTGGCCCGTCTGTCGTGCGGGCGGCCACCGCATGGTTCGACCGATGGGGGCTCTGGCGACTGGTTGTCGTCAACGGCGGCCTCCTCATCTGCCTGGCGCCGGTGCCGGGCGTCGTGCGGGTCATCGTCTCCTCGCTGGTGCTCGCGGCCTTGGCGATGTTCATCCCGCTGATGTTCCGGGCGATCCGTGCGGCGGTGCGTGCCCGACGTGAACTCGAAGCGTCGGTCGAGGCGGCCACCGCGGCCGCCACCAGGCCGCCGCGCATCGGTCCGGAGCCGGGGATCTTCGCGCCCGGTCGGCTGGTCGCGGGCATCGCGACGCTACTGCTCGCCGTCAGCATCGGCGTGGCGGTGGACCCGAGCGCCGCAGGCTTGGTCACGGCTGGCGGCACCGGCACGTCGGCCCCAGCCGACCCGAAGGCCCCCTTCGCGGGCTCCGGTGCGATCGCGCCGACGGGAGCCACGACGACGGTTCGCGTCGAGGCCCGTGATATGTCCTTCTCCCCATCGACCGTCAGCGTGCCCGCCGGCAACCGACTGGTCATCGAGTTGGTCAACGTCGACACCAAAAGCCCGCACGACCTCGCCTTCTCCGGTGCCCTGAAGACCCAGCGGATCATGCCGGGCAAGAGCGCGACGATCGACGTCGGCGTCGTGACGACCTCCGGTGAGGGCTGGTGCACGATCGTGGGCCACCGCCAGATGGGCATGGTGCTCGAGATCGTCGCCGAGGGCGGTGAGGCGCCGGGAACGACCGCGGCCTCCGGGACCAACACCGGGACCAGCGCCAAGATCCCCGGTCCAACCGCGGCCACTGGAAACGACGCCGGGATGAGGCTGGGGCAGAAGGCGAGCGCGGACTTCCGAGCGGTCGACGCGTCCCTGCCCCCGCTCACCACGCCCGCCGGCACCGTGCACACGCTGACGCTCACCGTCGAGGAAGTCGTCCTCGAGGTCTCACCCGGTGTCTGGCAGAAGCGCTGGACCTACAACGGGCAGGTGCCCGCCCCCACCCTCCACGGCCGCGTGGGCGACACCTTCGAAGTGACCCTGGTCAACCACGGCTCGATGGGGCATTCGATCGACTTCCACGCCGGCGAGCGCGCACCGGACGAGGTCATGCGCACCGTCCCCCCGGGAGGCACGCTGACCTATCGCTTCACGGCCTCCCGCGCGGGGATCTGGATGTACCACTGCTCCACCATGCCGATGTCCGCGCACATCGCCGCCGGCATGCACGGTGCCGTCGTCATCGAGCCCGACGGCCTGGCCCCTGTGGCGCGCAGTTATGTCCTCGAGCAGTCAGAGGTGTATGCCGCGCCCGGCGCCGGCGCTCGCGCCGAGGCATCCGAGGTCGACGCCGACAAGGCGGCGGCCAATACCCCGGATGCGGTGACCTTCAACGGGATCGCCAACCAGTACGACGCCCGACCGCTGACCGCTCGGGTCGGCGAGCGGGTGCGGATCTGGGTGCTTGCCGCCGGTCCCAACCGCGGCAGCGACTTCCACGTCGTGGGTGGGCAGTTCGACACGGTGTGGTCCGAGGGTGGCTATCTCCTGCGCGCGGGCACCGATGCCTTCGGGTCGACCGGCGGCGGCGCCCAGGTGCTCTCCCTCGGCGCCGCCCAGGGTGGTTTCATCGAGCTGACCCTCACCGAGCCGGGGAACTACCCCTTCGTCACGCATGCGATGGCCGACGCGGAGAAGGGAGCCCACGGCATTCTCGAGGTCAGGTGAGGAGGGATCGGCCCCAGAAGTCGTCGTGGTCGTCGTCGGCGACGCCGGGCGGGCAGGCGAAGAGGGCCGAGCCGTTGTGGACGATGTATTCGTTGAGGCGGTCCTTGGCCGCGAGCGCTCGCTGCATCGGCACGAACTGCTGGTGCGCATCGCGCATGAAGGCGATGAAGAAGAGCCCGGCATCCAGCCGCCCCAGCCCGTCGCTGCCGTCGGTGAAGTTGTAGCCACGACGCAGGATTCGTATGCCGCCCAGTTGTGTCTCGTGGGCCAGGAAGACGTGGCTGGTGCGCGGGATTGCCGGCCCGCCGTCCGCCCCGAGCCGGTCGAAGTCAGGGGCGTCGAACTCCTCCCTGCCACCCATCGGCTCGCCCCTGCCCTTGCGGCGCCCGAAGGTTCGTTCCTGCTCCTGCAGGCTCGTGCTGTCCCAGACCTCGATGTGCATCCGGATCCGGCGGGCGACCAGGTAGGACCCGCCGGCCAGCCACGCCGACCCGGGCACGGCCGCGAGGTCTTCGGGTTGGACCCAGACGTGCTGGTCGAGGAGCTCGGGCTCCTCGGCCTTGAGGTTGTTGGTGCCGTCCTTGAAACCGAAGAGGTTGCGTGGCGTTGCCTGGGTCGTCGACGTCGAGGAGGTGCGCCCGAAGCCCAGCTGGGACCAGCGCACCGAGACCTTGCCGACGCCGATCCGGATCAGGTTGCGAATGGCATGCACCGCGACCTGGGGGTCATGGGCACAGGCCTGCAGGCAGAGGTCGCCACCCGAACGGGCCGGGTCGAGGTCGTCGAGCCGGAAGGGCGGGAGATCCGTCAGGCCCTCGGGCCGCCGGTCGGCCAGCCCGAAGCGGTCGTCGAAGAGCGAGGGCCCGAAGCCCACGGTCACGGTGAGGCCCGAGGCCGGCAGGCCCATGGCCTCGCCGGTGTCCTCCGGCGCCGCGAGCGGGTTGCCGCCGGCGACACCCCCCGGCTCCGCCTCCGCGCCCAGGGTCATTCGCTCGGTCGCCCGGGTCCACGCCCGCAGCAGGGCGACAAGGTCCTCGCGCGTCGTCCCCGGCGTCACGTCGAGCGCGACGAAGTGCATCCGGTCCTGGGCCGGGGTGATGATCCCGGCCTGACGCACCCCGCGAAACGGCACTGCCGCCGAGAGGTCCGGGGCAGTTCCGCCCGCGGCGCCCGGACCACTGACGGGAGGGACGGCGGAGGCCACCCCCGCGGCATACGTCATCCCGGCGGTGGCGACGGCGAGACCCGCGCCGACCCCGGTGCCGATCAGGGCACGCCGCGAGGCGTTCTCGCTCACTGCTGGGCCAGCGCGGCGCCGATCTTGCCGACCTGCTCGCTGACCGCGGTCAGCGCGTCGGAGAGGGCCTGGATGTCGGCGGTGCTCACGGTGTCGTAGCGGGCGTAGCCGTCGCCCTGCTTCTGCTCGGCGATGAGCCCGTCCAGGGTCGCGGCGGCCCGGTCGTAGTCGGCGAGGAAGTCCGCCTTCTTCGAGTCGAGCACCGGGCGCAGCACGTCGACACCCTTCTTGGACCCCTCCCAGTTGGCGGCGAAGTCGGCGAGGTCGGTGTGGCTGTAGCGGTCCTCCTCGCCCGTGATCTTGCCGGTGGCCATCTCGTCGAGGAGTTCCTTGGCGCCATTGGCGATCTTGAGCCCATCGAGGTCGGCGTCCTTGGCCCGGGCCACGATCGTCGTGACGTCGGCGATCAGCTTGTCGGCGATGGCGCTGCTGTCGGCCTGGAGTCCGTCGACCCAGAGGTCCTTCTCGAGCCGGTGGAAACCGGTGAACTCCAACCCCTCCGCCACCACGTCCTCGCGGCCGTCGATGGCCGGGTCGAGGTCACCGAAGGACTCGGCGACGGGCTCGATGCGTTCCCACGGGGCCCGCGCCACGGCATACCTGCTCTTGGCTGTCTCGACGTCGCCCGACTTCACTGCGGTCACGAATTCGGTTGTCCTGGTGAGCAACTCATCGGCCTGCGCGGCCACCCACACCTGGTAGGTCCTGGCCGCCTCCTCGAGTTTCGGGTCGGTCGCCGTCGTGATCGACTCCCCGGCCACCGTCAGCGTGGTGGAGATGCCGTCGCCGACCATGCCCGGTTTGCAGGTGCCTGCGTACTGGCCCGGCTTCTTGATCGTCACGTGGACCGAGCGCGTCGCGCCGGGCTTGAGGTTTTCCACCTCGGAGAGCACCATCCCCTCCTCGGTCACGACGTAGAACTCGGTGATTGTGGAGCCGTTGTTGGTGATCGTGAACTCGCGGTCCCCCGTCGTCGTCTCACTGGCCGACAGGGTGCACGAGTCATCCGTGGCCTCGACCGCGATGGCGCTCCCGGATGGTGACGTGGCCGGGGCGCAGGCGCCGAGCGGGAACGCGAGGACGGGTGCGAGCAGGGCGAGGGTGGCGCGGGCGCGCATGGCGAATCTCCTGGCGTGAGGGAACGGCGTGAGTCGGGTGTGCCGCGGTGCGGCTCGATCAACCGGCGGTAACGCCTAAGGTAAGCCTTACCTAAGTCGCTGGCAAGTCGCCGTTCGGATCCGCGGACCGCAACTCGGCCTCGGTGGGGGTGTGGGCCACCCGCGCCTCGGGCGGCAGCAGGTCGACGATGGCCGCCATGACGCGGGCGGTGTCGGCCTCGACCGACTCGCCCACGAGCTCGACCGGTGGCCCGATCCGCACGCGCACAGGCACCGGCGCGCGCCACCTCGACACCCTGGGCGCCTTCGCCGACCGCGGCCACAGCACCTCGGTGCCCCAGATCCCGACGGGGATGACCGGCGCGCCGGTCGCCTGCGCCATCCGGACGACACCCGGCTTGCCGACGAGGACCGGGTCGAAGAAGGCGGCACCCCGCGGGATCGTCCCCTGGGGCATCAACCCCACGAGGTCGCCCCGCTGCAGGGCGGCGACGGCTGCGGCATACGGGGCGTCCCCGGGAGCGGCGCGATCGACCGGGATCCCACCCATGCCGTTGCAGATCGCGCCGACGAGGGGGACGTCGAAGAGCTCCTTCTTGGCGAGCATCCGCAGCGGTCGGCCGCCCCGGCGCACGAGCTGGGCCAGGACGAAGAAGTCGGCATAGCTGCGGTGGTTGAAGGCGACGACCCCCGGCCCGTGCGCCGGGAGGTGCTCGAGGCCGGAGATGTCGAAGCGCACCCACCGCTGCCACGCCGGGTGGAAGAGGTGCTGGAGCAGCAGCTGGAGGTCACGCACGGGTAGTGACCTCGCGACCGATCAGGGCTTCTTCTCCCGCCACGGTCGCTCGAACGGCAACCGCCACGAGGCGGGGGCGATGAGCTGGTGGATCTGGTTGGGCCCCCAGGTCCCGGGCGCGTAGGGACGCACCACCGGAGGGTTGTCGATGAGTGGTTGGCTGATCTCCCAGAGGCGCTCGATGCCCTCGGCGGAGGTGAAGAGAGTGCGGTCCCCCTTGGCGGCGTCATAGATGAGCCGCTCGTAGGCCTCGAGCACCGCTCCGGCCCAACTGGTCTCCTGCATGGAGAACTGCATCGACAACTTGTCGAGCTTCATGCCCGGGCCGGGGTGCTTGCCGTAGAAGGAGAGCGACATCTTCGGCTGGTCGGAGAGGTCGAAGGTGAGGTGATCCGGCCCATGGTCGCCGACGCCCGAGCCGGGCGGGAACATCGACTGCGGCGGCTCCTTGAAGGCGATGGAGATGATCCGCGCACCCTCGGCCATCCGCTTGCCGGTGCGCAGGTAGAAGGGCACACCGGCCCAGCGCCAGTTGTCGATGAAGCACTTGAGCGCGATGAAGGTCTCGGTCTGCGAGTCCGGGCGCACTCCCGGCTCATCGAGGTAGCCGGTGTACTGCCCGCGCACGACGTCGGTCGGCTGGATCGGCTGCATCGAGCGGAAGACCTTGTTCTTCTCGCGCGAGATGGCGCGCGGCTCCAGGGCGGTCGGTGGCTCCATCGCGGTGAAGGCGAGGATCTGGAAGAGGTGGGTCACGACCATGTCGCGATAGGCGCCGGTGCCCTCGTAGAAATCGGCGCGCTGGGTCAGCCCGAGCGTCTCGGGGACGTCGATCTCGACGTGGGAGATGTTGTTTCGGTGCCAGATCGGCTCGAAGAGGCCGTTGGCGAAGCGGAAGGCGAGGATGTTCTGGGCGGCCTCCTTGCCCAGGAAGTGGTCGATCCGGAAGATCTGGTCCTCATCGAAGACCTCGTGCAGCCTCGCATTGAGCGCCACCGAGGTCACATAGTCGGTGCCGAAGGGCTTCTCCATGATGATCCGCGAACGGTCGACGAGGTCGGCGTCGGCGATCGTCTTCACCGCGGAGAGCGCGGCCTTGGGCGGAACCGAGAGGTAGTGCAGGCGCACCCCGTTGTCGCCGGGGAGGAGCTCCTCGCACCGGATGACCGCGTCGTGCAGGGCCTGCGGGCCGGCCGACAGGGGCACGAAGTCGAGCCGCTGGAGGAACTCGCGATAGTCCTCGTCGGTGATCTCGCGCGTCGTGTGCTCCCGGATCGCCGCATCGGCGAGCGCGCGGAACTCGTCCGGGCTGAGGTCGTCGAGCGAGGTCCCCACGACGCGCAGGTCGTCGAGCAGGCGCGACTGGAAGAGGTGCATCAGCCCGGGGATCAGCTTGCGCTTGGCGAGATCACCCGTGGCGCCGAAGAGGATGACCGTGATGGGTGCGCTCATGGCGCAACTCTGGCCGATTGGCATGCCGCGCGCCACCCCCGGGCACGAGTGCTTGCGTCCGCGTCTTCTGTCGTAGTGGCCACGCAAGACGCGGTGGCAGTGGTCTCAGATCGTCTGGCGGATCGCCGCGAGCCACTCACGCGCGGCGGCGAAGTCGGCGTCGCTGTTGCGCGGGGCAATCTCGGCGGCGCGGCGGTCAGCGCGCGGGTAGGACCCGAGGAAGACGACGTCGGCGCACACCCGCTTCAGCCCCATGAGGGCCTCGCCGATGCGGGCGTCGAGGACATGCCCCTCGAGGTCGATGGAGAAGCAGTAGGACCCCATCGAGTGCTTCGTCGGACGCGACTCCAGCCGGGTCATGTTGATCCCTCGCGTGGCGAACTGCTCGAGCAACTCGAGCAACCCACCACTGTGGTCGTCACGCTGGTAGAGCACGACAGTCGTCTTGTCGGCCCCCGTCGGGGCCGGCAGTTCCCCGGGCCGGGAGACGAGCACGAAGCGGGTCACGGCCGTGCGCACGTCGCCGATGTCCTCGGCGAGGACGGTGAGGCCGGCGAGGTCCGCGGCGATCGGCGCGCACACGGCTGCCTGATAGTTCTGCTCACCGGCGGCCAGCCCCATCGCTGACGACGCCGTCGACAGGGTCGGCACATAGGTGGAACCGGGCAGGTTCGCACCGACCCAGCCGCGCACCTGCGCCCACGCGTGACTGTGGGTGCCCACCGCCGTGACGTCCGCGAGCGTCACCCCCTCGCGGGCGGCGAGCACGAAGGTGATCGGCACGAGCACCTCCCCCACGACGACGAGCGGGTCGCCGGTCGCGAGGTTGTCGAGGGTTGCGCTCACGCCGCCCTCGACCGAGTTCTCGATCGGCACCATCCCGGCGTCGATGCGCCCCTCACGCACGGCGGCGAGCGTCGCGTCCACCGAGTCGTATGCCGTGGCGTCGGCTTCCGGCGCCCACGCCTTGAGGGCCATCTGGGTGAAGGTGCCGGCCGGGCCGAAGTAGCCGTAACGGGTGGGCTGCGAAGCCTCGGTCATGCGTTCCTCTTCCCGGTGCGGGCGGCGGCGAGCGCCTGCTGCTCCTCTGGGGTGAGGGTGGTGTCGGCGGCACCGGCCACGACCCCCTTGGCGTACGTGCGCGACTCCCCGCGGGCGTGGATCGAGGACAGCACGAGACCGTCCCCCTCGTCGTCGATGATCGCGGCGCTGAAGGACAGCCGGCCCCCCATGTCGCCGAAGGCGTCATAGCGCACGACGGCAACATGCCTCAGGGCCTGCCCGATGTCAGCGCGGAGCGCAGCGTGGTCACCGGACCCGATCGGCCGCGCCGTCTCCAGGCGATGCAGCCTGGCCCGCAGCGAGCGCTGCTGCACCAGGACGATGACGAGCAGGAGGAGCGGCAGGACGAAGAGCACGAGCAATCCCGCCTCGATCCCCGTCATCCCGAACACGACCACAGGGTATGCCCGGCTTCCCCGCCCCGCCCTGCCGTCTCGCGCCCACCACCCAACGTCCGCGTCACGCAGACGTTGGGTTGACACCGGCGCGGCGGGCGCGTGGGGGTGGGGGTGGGCGCGGCGAACTAGAGTGTCCGGGTGCTCGACCTGACCACGATGGCGCTCGTCTTCGGCGCCATCTTCCTCGTGGAACTCCCGGACAAGACGTTCATCGCGACCCTCGTGATGTCGACCCGCTTCCGACCGCTGCTCGTCTGGATCGGTGTCGGTCTGGCCTTCCTCGTCCAGACCCTGGTCGCAGTCGTCGCCGGCGGCCTGCTCGCCAAGCTGCCCACGACCCCCGTGCAGCTCGTGGCGATCGCCATGTTCCTCATCGGCGGCGTCATCCTCCTCAAGGGAGCCGCCGGAGCAGACGCCGAGGAGGCCGAGACCGAGGAGGAGTTCGCGGAGAAGTCGAACCGTCAGGTCCGTGGCTGGCAGATCGTGTCGATGTGCTTCGGCATCATCTTCCTGGCCGAGTGGGGCGACCTCTCCCAACTCCTCACCGCGTCCATGGTCCTCAAGTACGGCGAGCCGGTGTCGGTCTTCCTCGGTGCGTGGGCGGCCCTGCTCGCCGTGTCAGCGCTGGGGGCCGCCCTCGGCCGCACCCTGCTGACCAAGATGAAGCTGTCGACGATCCGGCGCATCGGCGGTGCGGTCTGCCTCGTCCTGGCCCTCGTGGGCATCCTCGAGCTCACCGGAGTCTTCGGCGGCTGAGCCATCCGGCGCGACATACCGCCGCCACAGCTGCCAGAGCAGCACCAGCGAAAGGACCCCACCGGCCATGCCGGCGTTCTGCAACAGCCGACCCGGCAGCCTGGGCCAGTCCCGATGGTTCAACCAAGAGATGCCCCACCACGGCAACCGGCAGAGGAACCACACGGTGACGGCGCTCGCGGCATACAATCGCCAGCGCTCGCGCAGCGGATCGGCACCGAGCAGCGCGAGGATGACGACGACCACCCAGTGGTAGTGGTGCACCCACGAGACCGGCGAGATCAGGCAGGCGACGATCCCGACGGTCGCCACCTCGGCCACCGACGCTCCGGCGACGTGGAACCGGCGGGCCAGCCCGAAGCCCAGCACCGCGACCGTCCCGGCCAGGACGAGCCAGAGCGCCGTGCCGACGAGACCCTCCGGGCCGATGCGCAGCAGGACGCCACGGATCGCCTGGTTCGCGGTGCCCGCGTTGGGCCCAAGGCGCGCCGGATCCTGCAGCGCCCCACCCCAGAAGGCGAAGGACGCCTGGGGCAGCACCAGCCAGGTCGCCAGCGTGACGACCACCGCGGTCGCGACGGCGGTCGCCGCCTCCTTGAAGCGCCGACAGACAAGGAAGTGGATGACGAAGACACCCGGCGTCAACTTGATGGCCATCGCCAGCCCGACGAGCACCCCCGCCGGCACGCGAGCCAGCAGCCTGGGCCGCGGACGCACCAGGTCCATCAGGCAGGCGAGCACGAGGAAGGCGTTGACCTGCCCGAAGCGGATGCCGTCGCTCACCGGGTGCAGCCACAGCATGGGCGCGGCAAGGACGGCGAGGGCGACCGGGAGCCAGGGGCCGAAGCGGATGAGAAGGGGGCGCGCGGCATACCAGGTGATCGCGGTGGTCGCGAGGACCTGGGCGAGCGTCCACGCCCACCCGGCCATCCCGAAGGGCACGAGCGCGAGCGGCAGCGAGAGGATCGCCGCGAAGGGTGGGTAGGTGAAGGGCAACAGTTGCGGCGCCTCGGTCATCGCCAGATAGATCGGACGCCCCGTGAGGATCGACTCCCCCGCCTGCCGGTAGACCTCGACATCGACCTGCCACTGGTCGAGCGGCCAGAAGACGAGGTAGCGCAGGACGACCGGCATCGCCGCGAGCGCGACGATCAGGGCGGCGAGGGCCCACCGGACCCACACCTTCACACCATCCTCACGCCCCGCCACCCGTTCATTGTCAAGGTATGCCGCGGGGTTCCGTAGCCTTGGGGGGTGCCGCGCCGTGTCCTCGCCCTGATCGGGCTCACCCTCGTGGCCCTCGTCGCGATGATGTCAGCCAGTGCCGCCGCGACCGCGTCGACCCCTCGGGGATCAGTCCCGCAGGCATCGGCCCCGCGGGCCTCGGCGCCGGCCGGTGCCACCGTGCTCGTCGGCACAGGAGGGCTGTCCTGGACCGATGTCTCCGAGCGGGCGACCCCGAACCTGTGGGCCCTGCTTCGGGACGGCTCCGGTGGCGCGATGTCGATCCGGTCCGTCTACACCAACACCTGCCCGATCGACGGCTGGCTGGGCGTCTCGGCGGGCGGGCGCGCGGCCGCGGTCCGCGAGGCGCCGGCGCCCCAGAAACCCTGCGCGACTCTGCCCGAGCCACCCGCCGACGCGGCCGCTCCCGGCGTGGACGGGTCCGTGCCCGTGCCCGGCTGGGCGGACTGGTCGGCCGCCGCCAAGGCGACGAACTTCGACTCTTCACTGGGCGCCGTGGGGGCGGCGGCGGCCGCTGGCAAGCAGTGCATCGTGGCCGTCGGCCCGGGCGCGGGGGTGGCCGCCGCCGAGCCGGACGGGACCGTCGACAACTGGGTGCCCTTCGTCCCCGTGAATCTGGTGCGCGATCTCAACGCCTGCCCGATCAGCATCGTCGACGTCGGAGCACTGCGCGACGACGTGGCCGCCGGGGAGGAGGCACCTGATCAGTCGAGGGCCGCTCAGGTGTCGGCGATCGACGAGCGCATCGGCCTGGTCGCGACCGCTGCCCCCAATGGCGCGGACATCATCGTCGGCAGTCTGGCGGACGCCGGCGTGCAGGAGAGACTTCGCCTGGCTGTAGCCCGCGGCCCCCACTACGGCCCCGGCGAGTTGCAGTCGACCTCGACCCGCCAGGCCGGACTGATCCAGGCGCAGGACCTCACCGTCACCCTGCTGTCCGCGCGCGGGTTGACCGTGCCGGACAGCCTCGGGGGCTCCACGCTGACCTTCGACGCCGCCTCGGGCAATACGGTCGAGGCCGCACGCGCACGACTGACCCGCCTGGTCGACTACGACGAGGCCAGCCATAAGGTCCACGCCCTCGTGCCGCCGTTCTTCAACACCTTCGCCTATGGCCAACTCGTCGCCTACCTCATCGTGCTGCTCGTCTGGCGGGGCAAACTCGGCTCGGACTCCTCGCGCCTCAAGGTGCTGCGCTGGGTCCGGACCCTGGCAGTCTGCGCCGCCTCGGTGCCGGCCTCGACCTTCCTGGCCAACCTCATCCCGTGGTGGCGCTTCTCGATGCCGATGCTGTCGGTCGTCGTCTCGGTGTTGCTCTTCGTCGCACTCATCGCCGTGGCGGCGCTGAAGGGGCCGTGGGGCCGCACCGCCTGGGGGCCGATGGTCGTCGTGTCGGGGGTGACGATGGCGGTGCTGGCGATCGACGTGGTGACCGGCTCGCGCCTGCAGCTCTCGTCCCTCATGGGCCTGCAGCCGGTTGTCGCTGGCCGCTTCTACGGGATGGGCAATGTCACCTTCGCGATCTTCGTGACCGCTGCCCTGCTCCTGGCGACCGCCCTGTCGTCCCTCCTCGTGCGCGCCCACGGCCCCAAGTTGGCGGCGATCATCGTGGCTCTCATCGGCGTCGGGACCGTCCTGGTCGACGGCGCGCCCTTCTGGGGTGCCGATGGTGGCGGTCCGCCCGCGGCGATCCCCGGCTTCGCCTACCTCGTGCTGTCCATCCTCGGCATCGCCATGACCTGGCGACGCGGCCTGATCCTGGCCCTCTCCTGTGCTGCGCTCTTCCTCGGCATCGCCTTCCTCGACTGGCTGCGACCCGCGACCGAGCGCACCCACCTGGGCCGGTTCATCCAGTCGATCATCGACGGTGGTGCCCTCGACATCGTGATCCGCAAGGGGAAGCAGAACCTCGACATCCTGCTCGGCAACGCCCCACTCACCCTGCTCGTCCCGGCGGCGCTCCTCTTCGTCATCTACGTCCTGGCGCGCCCCACCTCGTGGGGGTCGCGCGCCCTGCAGCGCTCCTTCCAGACCCTGCCGACGTTGCGGGCCGGCCTCGTGGCGCTCGTCATCACGCTGACGATCGGCTTCCTCATCAACGACTCCGGCACGGCCATCCCGGCCGTCGGCGCCACCGTGGCGGTGCCGCTCATCGTGGCCGTGGCGGTCAGCGCGCTCGCCGACGAGGCGCGGGTGGGTGCCCCCACCCGTCGGGACCGTCGTCGTCGCTGATCCTCCCGCGACGGTGGGTGGTGAGCAGCAGGAGCGTGACCGCGACCACCCAAAGGCCCAGTTGCAGCCAGGGCGTCACCTCACGCCGCAGCCCCAGGGTGAGCGCCTCGACACCGGGGGTCATCCCGATCACCCGCCCCGGCACATAGGCCACCGCGATGAGCGTCAACCGCGCGAGCAGAATGCCGTCGAGCACCGACGGGACGACGAGCGGCAGCAGCCCCCAGGCGACGAGGTCGTACCACGGCAGGGTGTAGGGCGCGAGCAGTCCGTAGGCCGCGGTGAGCACGAGCGTGATCCAAGCCGCCCGTCGGGCCAGACCCAGCGATCCCTGACGCTCGAATGGTTCGCGACCCCCGAGCGGTCGCGTGGCCCGCCAGATGAGCACAGCCAGTCCGATCATGGCGACGCCCGCGGCCACCGTGATGATCGATCGCATCGTGCTCACCCCGACCGAGGAGGTCCAGCTCCACTCCAGGAGCAGGCGCCACGGGGTGGCCAGACTCACCGCCCCCCGCGAGCGCCCGACCTGGTCATAGACGTGTCCACCCGTCCACAGATGCAGGACCACGAGGACCGCACCCCAGCCGGCGAGGAGCCACAGCGCTCGTCGAACGCCCCGACCCGCGAGGAGCAGCGCGAGCAGGGCCACGGCATACGTGAATTTCACGGAGGTCGCGGCGGCGACCACCCCCCCGGCCACCAGCGACCCCGCCGGTCCCGCACTCCGACCGACCCCGACGAAGGCGGTCAGGACCAGGGCGATCGCCAGGACGTCGACATGGGCACCCAGCACACCGACGGCGAAGACCAGAGGATTGAGCGTCCACAGCACGTCCACCCGGCCGGCGTTCTCCTCGTCGACGAGCCGGCGCAGACACCACCGCACCAGCAGCCACGCGGCGACAACCACGACCTGCCAGGAGAGCACGACGAGCCGCAGGTGCGTGCCACCGATGGCCGCCGCACCCGCCTGGATCAAGGTCGCGAGCGGGCCGTAGACACTCGGTTCGGTCCGCCACGGCTCCTCGACCGCCGACGTGATCGGGTCGCTGCCGCCGGCGAAGTCCGCCGGCGAGGCCGTCCACGGGTCCCCACCGAGCCAGAGGATCCGGCCGTAGGCCGCGTAGTTGACGTGATCAGCGGACCCGATCGGTGCCGCCAGGACGGCAAGCAGGCCCAGTCCGCCCAGGACCCACGGGGTTCGCCGACCGAGCGCCGGGACCGGTCGCCACAGGGCGAGGGCAATGGCGACGGCGGCCACGGCATACGCGACCCAGAGCAGTCCGGTGACGAGCGCCGACGAGAGGGTGAAGGGCAGCAGGCCGTCGAGCGGCCAACCGGAGCGCAGGTCAGGTTTGGCCGCATTCGGGCCTGAGTGAGCGACGACGAGGATCAGGGCCACGGAGAGGCCGACGAGCAGCCGGTGGCGCCGCGTGCCCTGCTGCATCACCGACTCGCTCAGGAGCCGCGAGCGGCGCGACCGACGGTGCGCGGCGAGAGGCCGCGGGCTCGCAGCGCACGAAGGACGTCGCGATACTGCTTGGCTCGATGCAGTTGGCCGCGCCAGTCCGAGCCGGTGACGCGATGGTGCAATTCGCAGGGGACCTCCAGCACCGTCAGCCCGGCACGCACGACATCGACGGTCAGTCCGACCTCGACGCCCCACCCGCGGGCGAGCGGACTGGCGGCATCGAAGGCGGCATCGGACAGGCACCGCATGCCTGACAGCGGCTGAGCGGCCTCGAACCCGGTGAGTTCCCGAATCCCGTCACGCGCCAGCCGGACGACGAAGCCGTGACCACCGCCGGACACCTTCTGTGGGGGCAGCGTCGCGATCGTCATGTCCGCTTCGCCCGAAAGCACCGGGGGCACGAGCACCCCGACCGCGCTCGCGGACTCCTCGAGGTCACCGTCGACGAAGAGGTAGTGCCAGGCCATGGCCGATCCGACGCCCCCCGCCGCCCGCGCCCGGGCGAAACGCACCCCCGTGTCGAGGGCCGCCGCCTTGCCCGAGTTCTCGGTGTGCCGGACGACATGGGCGCCGGCGTCATGGGCCCGGGCCGCCGTTTCGTCGGTCGAGCCGTCGTCGACGACGACGACGAGGTCGACGCCGTCGATGCCGCGCACCGCCCGGACGGTGGCCGCGATCCGGTCGGCTTCGTCCTTGCAGGGGATGATCGCGGCGACGCCCATCAGCGCAACGTCACCTGTCGGGAGAGCAGCCCGTTGCGGGCCCGTCGCTCCTCGGGAGTGAGGGGGGTAGCCGAGGCCAGCGCCGCGGCGTACCGCTCACCCCAGGCGGCGAGCGCGGACTCGTGGGCGGCCGGCTCGACGGCAGCGTCGACCTCGAGGACGGGCACGAGAACTCCACAGGCCCGGAAGGCACCGAGGAGGCGCGTGCCCTCGCCGAGGGAGTCCTCGCCGGAGGCGTGCAGGCGGGCGAGGGCGTCGGTCGCCGGGTCCTCGTCATCACCGAGGATGACGCGGATGAAGGACCGGTCGCCGAAGTTCACGTGGTAGGCCGACGGGAGGGCGGCGAGGCGGGTCATCGGCACGATCGACTCGTTGGCGCGCTCGAGGGACTCTCGGGCCGCGTCGTCGAGTTCGCCGTCACCGACCCAGAAGTCGAAGCCGTCCTGCACGGTGACCTCGAAGTCCCCCTCGACGATGTCCTGCAGACGCGGGGTCTCAGCCGTGACCACGGGCGGCTGCGGCAGCGGATTGCCGGGCTCGAGCGCGCGGGTGGCCAGGATCGCCGCGGCCAGGTCGCGGGAGGCGTCACCGGACGAGGCACCCGACTGGGTGCCGACGAGGACGGCACCATCGGCACGGTGCAGCCCCGGCCAGGCCATCGGCAGCACGGTCGCGACCGTGACCTCGCGCGGGCCTTCGCCGACCGAGTCCCGCAACCGGATGGTCGCCGTGGCGGCCGGGAGGATCTCGCGGATCGCCACCCACTCGGGCTCGTTCGCCAGACCCTCGAAGGGTCGCGCGACATAGGGCGCCGGGGCGACCTTGGTGCGAGGCTCGCCGGCCCCGCGCTGACGACGTGATGCCTTACCCATGGGGCAACTCTGTCACGCCTCAGGTGGCGCGCCGGCGACTCGGTCCACCGAGCGCGGCCCACACGGTGCGCCCCAACTTGTCATCGGAGACCCCCCACTCGCGCGCCAGGGCCCGCACGATGCGCAGGCCGCGACCGCTGGGCGCCCACACCGCCCGCGGCGCCGGCGTCGGCACGGTGTCGCTGCCACCGTCCGTGACCTCGATCTCGACGACCTCGAAGCGGACCTTCCAGCGCACGCGGATCGTCCCGTCGCCAAGCGGTGATCCGTGCCGGAGTGCGTTCGTGAAGAGCTCCGAGACGACGATCTCGGCCTCGTCGATGGTCTCCTCGAGGATGCCGCGTTCGGTGAGGTCGTCGACGATCGTCCGGCGCACCATCGGCACCGAGTCAGGGGTCGCCGGCACGCGGATCATCTCGACCTGGGTCAGGGGGTCGCTCGTCGCCACGGGGCGACTCTAATTGGCGTGCACTGAGCGGTCGAGAAGCGTGCGGTGCCGATCGGCTCTCACCTGATGCACTCACATGATCTGGCGCCCTACCGTTGGATGATCGTGAGCCTGCCGCCCTTCCAGTCCCTCGTCGACGCCCACTGGCGTGACGTCGCCCGGCTGGCCCATGCCCTCGCTGGTCCCACCCACGGGGACGACGTCGCCCAGACCGCCTGGACCAAGGCGCTGGCCGCCTATCCCTCGGTGCGATCAGCCACCAACCTGCGCGGCTGGCTGCTGACGATCACCCACAACTGCGCGATGGACGCGCATCGATCGGCCCGCCAGACCGTCGCGGTCGAGGACCCGGCCACGCTGCTGGCTGCCCCGGTCGCCGCTCCCCCGATCGACCCGCGCCCCGAGCTCTGGTCAGTGGTGGCCGGGCTGCCGGAGCGGCAACGGGCAGCGGTCGCGCTCAAGTACGTCTCCGACCTCGACCACCGCGAGATCGCCCGCGTGCTCGACACCACCCCCGCGATGAGCCGGCGCCTCGTCAGCGACGCCCTCGCCACCCTTCGCCTCACCCTCCCCGAGGAGTCCCGATGACCTCCCCCTTTTCCTTCACCCCCACGATCACGGCACCCGTGCTCCCCGAGTCCGACGTCTCGTATGCCGAGCTGGACACGGCCGTCGGGCGCCTCCTCCTGGCGACCGCGGAGGGTCATCTCGTCCTCTGTGCGTATGCCGCAGGCGAGACCGAGGAGCAGGCCCACCTCGCCCGGGTCGCGGCGGCCGTGAGCCCTCGAGTCCTGCGCCTGGCCCGTCCCCTGGACGACGCCCGCCGTCAGGTCGAGGACTACCTCGCCGGTCGGCGACACGACGTCGACGTGGCGACCTCCCTGGCGGTCGCCACGCCCTTCCAACGCGAGGTGCTCGCGGGCCTGGGCGCCACGGCATACGGGCGGACGACGACCTATGGCGAGCTCGCCGGGCGGATCGGCCGGCCGCGCGCCTCGCGCGCCGTGGGGACCGCCTTGGGCGGCAACCCTTTGTGCCTCGTGCTCCCCTGCCATCGAGTGCTCCCCGCCGGTGGCGGCGTCGGTGGGTATGCCGGTGGGCCGGCCGCGAAGGAGAAGTTGCTGACGCTGGAGGCAACCGCGGGGTAGGTTCCAGCGCATGTCGGTTGCCCCCGTCCGTCGTCGTCGCCGGATCGTCCGCCGCGTCCTGCTCGGCCTGCTCGTCGTCGTCATCGTGGCGCTGGTGGGCGGGTACTGGTATGCGCGCCCGCTGCTCATGACCGGCACCGGGTATGCCGCGCACAACGCGTGCGCCGTCACCTTCGTCGCCGGGCGGCAGGACCCGCGAAGTGACCTGCCACCCAACCCGCTCGTGCCCTACCTGTCGACCGAGGCCTCCGGCAGCGAGGCGAGCTCGTCGATCAAAGGCCTGCTGTCGAGCCAGAAGGCTTGGTACACAACGGGACTGGGCTGCACCTTGGGCAAGGACAAGGGTGAGTACGGCACGATCACCCAAGTGCCCGACGGCAAGAACCCCTACACGTCGGTCCCGACGCCCGTGATGGACGCGAAGACCCAGGCGGCCGTCGACCGGGCCTTCGGCGACGACCTGTCGGCGGCGGACAAGGCGACCCTGGGCACACGCGGCATCGTCGTGCTGCGCGGAGGGACCTTGGTGGCGGAGCGGTATGCCGACGGATTCGACTCTCGCACACCGCAACTCGGATGGTCGATGACGAAGTCCGTGGCCTCGCTGCTCACCGGGATCGCCGTCGAGCAGGGGAAGGTGGCGCTGAGCGACAAGGGACTCTTCCCGGAGTGGACCGACGGGCGCAAGGACATCACGGTCGAGAACCTGCTCCGCATGGACAGCGGCATCCAGTGGGACGAGACCTATGACCTGGGCACCCCGATCACACGGATGCTCTACCTCGAGCCGTCGATGGCCGGCTATGTGTCGTCGTTGCCGTTGGCGCATCCCGTGGGGACCGTGCAGCAGTATTCGAGTGGCTCGACGAACCTGCTGTGCTCGGTGCTGCAGAACCGTTTCGGACATGCCGACGATGCCCCCGCGGACTTCCCACGGGCCGAGCTCTTCGCGCCGCTGGGACTGTCCTCTGCCGTGCTCGAGCCGGACGGGACAGGGCTGCCGGTGTGCTCGTCCTACCTGTGGGCGACGCCGCGCGACTGGGCAGCCATCGGTCAGTTCGCCCTGCAGGACGGCGAATGGGACGGAGACCAGTTGCTGCCGGCCGACTGGATGACGCAGTCGGTGAAGGTCACGGCGCACGAGAGCAGTGACGAGGAGAGCTACGGGCTGGGCTGGCGCTCCAACACCGACGCGTCGGGTCAGGTCGTCGAGCCACTCATGCCGGCCGACGCCTATTGGATGAGCGGCCACGACGGTCAGCGGGTCGTCGTCGTGCCGTCGGCCGACCTGGTCGTCGTGCGGCTCGGGTTCTCACCGGCCGCGGACGACATCCGCGTCAACCAACTCGTCGGTGACCTCGCCTCGATGCCGATCGGCGGCTGAGAGTCGCCGGCCTCGCTCTCAGAGGCTCCGCCTGAAGACGACCTCGGTGGCCCCGGTGAGGTCCTCGAAGAAGGGCAGGCAGGAGAACTTCGTGGTGCCGGACTCCACGGTGCAGTAGGTGGTGTCGAGTTCCTGGGCGCCGTTCATGACCGAGACGTCGATGATGGCGGACTCCACCGGCGCATCGGTCGTCAGGCCCGTGATGGTTCCGGTGCCGAACGAGTCGTCGTCCCCGATCGACCACCCGCTCTGGAAGGACAGCTCGCCCAGCGTGAAGGCCTCCCCGACGGTGGCCGTCGCCTCGGCGCCGTCACTGCCCGGCAGGGTCGGCAGGCCCGGCAGGCCCGGCCCGGAGGTCGACGTCGGAAAGGTGGTGGGGATGACCTCCTCCACCTTCTTCTTGGCCGTGTTGTAGAGCACGATCCCGGCGACGACCATCAGGGCCACCAGGACGGCCACGATCGCGGCCGCGATGAGGCAGCCCTTGCCGACGCCGCTGCCGGACGACGGGGCACCGGGCGACGTGCCCGGCTGGCCGTAGGTGGCCTGACCGGGCTGGCCGTAGGTGGCCTGACCGGGCTGGCCGTAGGTGGCCTGGCCGTAGGCGGTCTGACCGTAGGGGTGGTCAGCGCCGGTCGCAGCGCCGGGTGTGGTGTCGGTTGCGGCTCCGGCCTCGGACGACGCGGCCGCGTCAGCCGCCGGTGCCGTCGCGTCGTGGTAGTGCTCGGTCCACTGGGTGCCGTCCCACCACCGCTGCCGTCCGTCAGGCTGCGGGTACCACCCAGCCGGTGCGCTCATCGTGCTCCCCCTTGATGCTCGGTCGACCCCTCGGCCGACGCCCGGGGACAGCGTAGACCCGCCGGCAGGTCGGGCATGATGGATGGTCCCCGAGCGTTGACCCGTGGGATCGCCCCCCGCGCTCGCCCCCCCGGAGGTTTCCCGTATGCCGCGCAGTCGACGTGACGTCGTGCGCTCGGCGCTGCCCGCGGCGGCGTCCGAGCGCGTCGACCAGGCCGCCGCGATTCTCCGGCGGCGACCCAAGGTGGACCCGGCGGGGTGGACGACACCCGAGCTAACCGCATACCTCCGGGCGCCGAAGGCGGGCCTGGTGGCGCCTCGACGGGCCGGTCACGAGGCCGTGCGCCTGACCAATGCCCTCGACGGCACCCTGCCGGTCGAGGCGGTGCTGCTCGCGCGGACGGTGGCCGATGCGGCGCCGCCGGTCGGCACCGAGATCAGCTCGACCCTGCTCCAGATCGTCGACCGCTACCTGCCCGACACACTGCTCGCCTACCGCGACAGCGGGTCGGCCGCCGCCACAGTGCAGGGGCACCGGCTGATCGTCGAGCAGCTGCGGCTGCTGCACCAGGTGACGGCCGACGTGCTGCGGGCCGAGGCCGAGCACGACGACCATGGGTTGGTGCTGCAGCAGGCGTTCTTGTCCGAGAAGTTCGAGAAGGCGAGCAATGGCCTGGATCTCGGGGCGCCGTCGCGCGTGGGCATCGAGCCGCTCGGCCGGGTGATCCCACCGACCGAGCCGCGTGGGCTGGCTTCCTCATCGCTGACGACGCACCATCGACTCGATGTCGTGCGTCGCCCGACAGCCGTCTTCAGCCCGGACGAGGCGAGCGACGGCATGTTGCGCGGGCGGCTGGCCCTGCCGGCCAACCTGCACGTGACGCTCGGCGCGGTCTATGAGAAGCACACCGGTGCGATCGGCTTCGCGACGGCGACCTCGAAACGCTGGCAGGCCAAGCGACGCCAGCGTGGCTTCGGCGCGAGCCAACTCGATGTGGCGATCCGCCTGCCGCTGAGGGAAATCCGCCGTTTCGTCGTCCACGTGTCGGCCAAGCCGACCGGTCGGTCCTGCGAGATCGTCCTCTTCCTCACCGAAGGGGCGACCAACACCGCCGAGTTGCCGACGAGCCTGATCCGGCGACCGGGAGCGACGACGACGGTGATCGCGAGTGGTCACGACACCAGCGACGGACTCTTCGTCCGCAACGAGTCGATGGTCTACGGCAGCCTGCGCGCCGCCTGCACAGCCTTCGACTACCGCCGGGTCACCTGGCTCTCCGACGACACTCCAGCGATCTGAAACCAACTTCTGCGTCACGCGGAAGTTGCCTTCTCGAACGGCTATTACCGCGTCGAAACCCAACTTCTGCGTCACGCAGAAGTTGGGTTTCCGAACGGCTATTTCCGCGCGCGAACGACATTTCCGCGTCACGCAGAAGTTGGGGTTTCAGGCAACGCTGACCGTCGATGGAATATACCCCTAGGGGGTAGGTGTACAGTGGGTGTCATGGGCGAGCACGAGCACTCCTACATCGCGAGCGGGTCCAAGGGCGACCTGCTCAAGCGGCTGCGCCGGATCGAGGGGCAGACCCGGGGCCTGCAGCGGATGGTCGAGGAGGACACCTACTGCATCGACATCCTGACCCAGGTGTCGGCGACGACGAAGGCCCTCGAGTCCTTCGCCCTCGGGCTCCTCGACGAGCACCTCGCCCACTGCGTCGCGCACGCCATCGAGACCGGCGAAGGCGCCGACGAGAAGCTCGCCGAGGCGAGCCGGGCGATCGCGCGACTCGTGCGCTCCTGAACCATCCATCCCCTTTGTCGAAAGGCAGATCACCATGAGCACCACCAGCACCTGGACCGTCACCGGCATGACCTGCGGGCACTGCGCCGCGAGCGTCACCGAGGAGATCACCGAGATCGACGGTGTCGAGGGCGTCGAGGTCGACGTCCCCACCGGACAGGTCACCGTCACGAGCGCCGCGCCGCTCGACGCTGCTGCCGTCAAGGCTGCCGTCGAAGAGGCCGGCTACCAGCTGGCATGAGCGCGCCGGCCACCGGCGGCGAGGTCGAACTCGCCATCACCGGCATGACCTGCGCCTCCTGCGCCAACCGGATCGAGCGCAAGCTCAACAAGGTCGAGGGAGTCACCGCGACGGTCAACTACGCGACGGAGAAGGCGAAGGTCACCTACGGTCCCGGGGTCACCCCCCAGGACCTCGTCGCCACCGTCGAACAGGCGGGGTATGCCGCTGCCCTCCCCGAGCCTCCCGCCGCCGAGAACGCGTCGGAGACAGCCGACCCGCACGAGGTCGCCGTTGCTGCGCTGCGCCAACGCCTCGTCGTCTCGGCCCTGCTGTCGGTGCCGGTCATCGCGATGGCGATGATCCCTGCGCTCCAGTTCACCCACTGGCAGTGGCTCTCGCTGACCCTCGCCGCCCCCGTGGTCGTCTGGGGCGCCCTGCCCTTCCATCGCGCCGCCTGGACCAACCTCAGGCACGGCGCGACGACGATGGACACGCTCATCTCGATGGGCACCCTCGCGGCCTTCCTCTGGTCGCTCTATGCCCTCTTCCTCGGCCACGCCGGGATGCCCGGCATGAAGCACCCCTTCGAGTTGACGATCAATCGCCATGACGGGTCGAGCAACATCTACCTCGAAGTGGCCGCCGGGGTGACGACCTTCATCCTGGCCGGGCGCTACTTCGAGGCACGGTCCAAGCGTCAGGCCGGCGCTGCCCTACGAGCCCTCATGGACCTCGGCGCCAAGGACGTCGCCGTCCTGACCACCGATGGCACGGAGCGACGGATCCCGGTGTCACAGTTGACAGTCGGCACGACCTTCGTCGTGCGCCCCGGCGAGAAGGTCGCCACCGATGGCGTCATCGAGCAGGGCACGTCAGCGATCGACACCTCGATGCTCACCGGTGAATCGGTGCCCGTCGAGGTCGGCCCCGGGGACTCCGTGACCGGCGCGACCCTCAATGCCGGCGGCCGCCTCGTCGTCCGCGCGACGCGTGTGGGCGCCGACACCCAGCTCGCGCAGATGGCCCGCCTCGTCGAGGACGCCCAGAACGGCAAGGCGCAGGTGCAACGCCTCGCCGACCGGATCTCGGGCATCTTCGTCCCGATCGTGCTCGTCCTCGCCCTGGGGACCCTCATCTTCTGGCTGGTCAGCGGCGCCGGGGCCGCCATGGCCTTCACCGCGGCCGTCGCCGTGCTCATCATCGCCTGCCCGTGCGCCCTGGGACTGGCCACACCGACCGCCCTCATGGTCGGCACCGGGCGCGGCGCCCAACTGGGCATCCTCATCAAGGGCCCCGAGGTCCTGGAGTCCACCCGCCGGGTCGACACGATCGTGCTCGACAAGACGGGCACCGTGACGACCGGGCAGATGACGCTGCACTCCATCACCGCTGCGGTCGGCGAGTCCGAGGACGACGTCCTTCGGTATGCCGCGGCCCTCGAATCCGCCTCCGAGCACCCCATTGCCCGAGCCATCACCCGCGCCGGCCAGGAGAAGCTCGGCGCGCTGCCGGCGGTCGAGGACTTCGCCAACCTCGAGGGACTCGGCGTCCACGGCGTCGTCGCCGACGCCGATGAGAGTCACGCGATCGTCGTCGGTCGCCCGCAACTCCTCGCCGACTGGTCAATGCCGCTGTCCCCTGACCTGGTCTCTGCACTCACCGACGCCCAGGCGACCGGCGGAACCGCCGTCGCGATCGGCTGGGACGGGCGGGCCCGCGGCATACTCGTCGTCGCGGATGCGGTGAAGCCGAGTTCCGCTGAGGCGGTCCGTCAACTGCGGACCCTGGGACTGACCCCGGTGTTGCTCACCGGTGACAACGCGACCGTGGCCCGGGCCGTGGCGGCCGACGTGGGCATCGACGAGGTCATCGCCGACGTCCTGCCGCAGGACAAGGTCGACGTCATCACGCAGTTGCAGGCACAGGGCAAGGTCGTCGCGATGGTCGGCGACGGCGTCAATGACGCCGCCGCTCTCGCGCAGGCCGACCTCGGACTGGCCATGGGCACCGGCACGGACGCCGCCATCGAGGCGAGTGATCTCACCCTCGTGCGTGGTGACCTGCGGGTGGCCGCCGACGCCATCCGGTTGTCCCGCAGGACGTTGTCGACGATCAAGGGCAACCTGTTCTGGGCGTTCGCCTACAACGTCGCCGCCCTGCCACTAGCGGCCATGGGCATGCTCAACCCGATGCTCGCTGGCGCCGCAATGGCCTTCTCGTCGGTCTTCGTCGTGAGCAACAGCCTGCGCCTGCGGAGTTTCCGCCCTCTCACCGCAGCGGACTGAGGTCAGGCGAAGACGACAGTGCGGTGGCCGTTGAGCACGACTCGATGCTCGGCGTGCCACCGCACAGCACGCGCGAGAACGCGCGACTCGCACTCCTCGCCGGCCCGCACCAACGCCTCGGGCGCCATCCGGTGGTCCACCCGGTGCACGTCCTGCTCGATGATCGGCCCCTCGTCGAGGTCAGCGGTCACATAGTGCGCCGTCGCACCGACGATCTTCACGCCCCGGTCATACGCCTGGTGATACGGCTTGGCTCCCTTGAAGGACGGCAGGAAGGAGTGGTGGATGTTGATGACCCGACCCTCCAATGCCCGGGAGGCCCCGTCGCTGAGGATCTGCATGTAGCGCGCGAGCACGACGAGGTCGACCTGCTCGGCCTCGACGAGCTCCAGGAGTTCGGCCTCCGCCGCATCCTTGGTCGCGCCGGTCACGGGGATGTGGTGGAAGGGCACGGCATACGACTCGACGAGCCCACGCATGTCCTCGTGGTTCGACACCACCCCGACGATGTCGATGTCGAGGTTGCCGGACTGCCAGCGAAAGAGCAGGTCGTTGAGGCAGTGCCCGAACTTGCTCACGAGGATGAGGGTGCGGCAGCGCTGGGCGGCCGGGCGGACGTCCCACTCCATCGCGTATGCCGCGGCCGCCGGTTCCAGCAGAGCGTGCCAGTCCGCCTCTCCCGTGGGGTCGGTGAAGTGGATGCGCATGAAGAAGCGTCCGGTCCCGGAGTCCTTGTACTGCTGGCTGTCCTCGATGTTGGCGTCGTGGGCGGCCAAGGTTGCCGTGACGGCGGCGACGATGCCGGGGCGGTCGGGGCAGGAGAGGAGCAGGACGTGATCACGCGCGGTCATGCACGGGATTCTCGCAAGTCGCCCGGGTGGGCGATGTGGCGTCCCTACCGGCGGACCTGGTCGAGGACCTCCTGCATGAGGCGCTGCACGGCGATGGTGTCGTCGAGCGGCATGATCGGGCTCTCGGTCAGCCCCTGCGCCAGGCACTCGCCGACGTGGATGACCTCGTGGTGATACCCCGGCGTGAACTCCTCGGTCCCCACCTGCTCCTTGCCGCGCCACACCGTGATGGACGGCGCCCGATGGAAGCGCGGGTGGACATCGATCCAGCCCTCGCTGCCGATGAGCATCATCCGACCCGGCCCGTAGGCCGTGAACGCTCCCGACAGCGTCGCCGACCGGCCGTCGTCATAGCCGAGCAGGACCCCGAACTCGCCCTCGACGCCCGACGGGAACAACCCCCCATGGGCGTGCACGACGTCGGGGGTGCCGAGGAAGTACTGCGCGAAGGACAGAACGTAGACGCCGAGGTCGAGCACCGCACCGCCCCCGAGCTCGGGTGCGAAGAGCCGATCCTCCGGGTCGAATGTCCGGAAGGCGGTCAGGTCGCCCTGCACCCCTCGCACCTGGCCGATGGCACCCGCGTCGACGAGTTCACGCACTCGCACGATGCCGGGGTTGAAGCGCGTCCACATCGCCTCCATCGCAAAGACGCCCGCGCCGCGGGCAGCGTCGACGATCCGCTCGGTGTCGGAAACCGTTGCGGTGAAAGCCTTCTCGACGAGAATCGCCTTGCCGGCCTCGATCGCCGACAGTGCGACGTCGGTGTGCTGCGGATGTGGCGTCGCGATGTAGATTGCGTCGACCTCCGGGTCGGCGAGGAGCGCGGCATACGACCCGTGTGCCTTTGGTATGCCGTGTTCGTCGGCGAACTCCCGCGCTCGCCCCTCCGACCGGGATCCGACCGCGACCAACGAACCATTGCTGACCTGCCCGAAGTCGGCGACCATGGCCGCCGCCATCTTGCCCGGCCCGGCGATTCCCCAGCGTGTGCTCACGCCTGCGAGCCTATGCGCTGCAACGCTTTCCACGAGGTTGAGTTGGCGGCGACGACACTCACGACAACGGCCGGTGCGGCGGGCGGCCCACCAGCAAGGGCGGGTTCGTCAGGCCGCGCGGTGCGGCTTCGCCGGCTGATCCGCCGACTGATCCACCGTCAGCTCCGCAGGCTGGGCCGGCGTCGCGGTCGACGTGTCGTCCCAGGTGTCGGTGCCCAGTTCGTCCAGGCGGGTCATCCAGGCGGCCGCGTCTCGGTGCCGACCCTCGCGCTGCAGGACGCGCACGTGCAGGCGCATCATCGCCTCGTCCTTCGCGCGCCGCGTGAGCACCCGAAGGGACGCCTGCTCGGCCTCCGCCAACCGCCCCAGGTGGTATGCCGCGTGCGCCCGCAGGCGCTGCGCGTCCAGGTCCGCTCGGGTCCGGGGAGCGCGGGCGGTGAGGGGCGCGACGAGACGCAGGACCGCGGCATACCGGCCCTGCGTGTGGAAGCCTTGGGCGAGATCGAGGCGCTGTTGTGGAGTCATGGTCGTGGGGAAACGCCCACAGCGGTCGCATTGTTCCTCGACACCCACAGCACGGCGGCGTCGGCCGCCGTCCGAGGTCGTGGTGACCAGTGGACGGCGACCGACGCCGATCAGTTGTGTCTGTGCGGGCCGACTCACTTGCTCTTCGGCGGCACCTTGCACGTGGCGGTGGCCGTGTTGCCGGCCGCGTCGGTGGCGGTCAGCAGGGCATCGCCCTTGAGCATGATCTTCCAGTTGACGGCGCCTTCACCCGGGACGGCGGACGGTCCCGCGCCCAGGGCCTGGGTCAGCTTGATCGTCGTGCCCGGCGCATAGGGTCCGAAGCTCGCGCTGGACTTGGTGTCCGACACGGTGACCATGACGCCCGGCAGGTTGTCGGCGGCCACGAGTCGATAGAACCCGGCGTTCTGGTAGCCCGGCGGGGTGACGCCGTCCGGGTTGACACCGGGGCCGCAGGAGACGGTCGGCGCGGTGACGTCATTGACCGTGATGGCGACCGACTGCACGAAGGCGGGGCCGGCGTCGAGTCCGTTGACGAGGAAGTTCGTCGAGCAGTGCAGGGTCGCACCCTGGGTGGCTCCGGCGGCGACCGTGATGGCCTCGTCGAAGGTGGCCGAGGTACCGCTCGGAACGGTCTGGGAGGCCGGGCTCAGGGAGACCGAGAGGCCGGGGTCACAGGTCGGGACGGCCGTGACGGTGGCGTCGAGGTTGGTCAGCCCATCGAGGATCTTGCTCGAGACCTCCGTGGCGCCCACGGTGCCCAGGTAGGCGCCTCCCGTGGCCGTGGCGATCTGGGTGGCCTGGCCACTGGCATCGAGCGCGGTGCTCGCGAAGCCGGTGTCCACGTTGATCGCCAACACCTTGGCACTGACACCGTTGAGCGCGGTGATGGCGTCGTTGATCGTCTTGCCGTTGCTCGGGTCGTGACCCATGGCGTCACCGAACCAGACGACGAGACGGGTCGAGTCGGGCCGGAAGCCGATCGCGCCGGAGCCGACCTGGTAGAGGGCGTTGATCTGGTCCTCGGGGATGTCGCCGCCCCCGCTCGCCGTGATGCTGTTGGCGGCGGCGATGGCCGTGGCGGCGCTGGCCGTCAGGTTGGAGTCGACCGTGAAGGGCTGGGAATCCCCCATGTCCTTGTAGTCGGCCACGGCGAACTGGGCGTCCGGCTGGGCGGTCTGGACCGTCGTGATGATGGTGGACAGATTCGCCTGCACGTTGCCGATGGCGGGGTTCATGCTGGGGCTTACCCCCAATGTCGGCGGCACGGGGATGGTGCCGATTCCCTGAAGAGGCAGGCATGGTGCCGCCTGATACCAGCCGAGGTGCAAGAGTTCTCGCGTGAGCGACGAGGTCGAGGTCAGGACGCTGCTTGCTCGCCTCGGGGCAGCACTCGTGGCCGCCGGCCAGCCGGTCAATGAGGTCGAGGCCGACCTGCAGGAGGTCGGCACCGCCCTCGGCTTCCCGGACGCGCAGATTGCCGCCGCACCGACGGGGGTGACCCTGTCGCTCGCCGTCGGGAGCCCTTCGACCTTCGCCGCGAATCCGGGCACGCTACGCCTGGACCAGGCCTCGGAGGTCCGCGAGATCAGGCACCTGCTCGCCCGCGGCCGTCTGGATCCACCCGCGGCCACCGCGCGCCTGCTCGCCGTCCGCGACCAGGCCCCGCGGCATCCGGCGTGGCTCGGCACCCTCGGCTGGGTGATCTGCCCGCCCGGCATCGCCCTCATCCTCCAACCGATGTGGTCCAGCGTGGCGGTCGCGACGGTGGCCGGGATCGCAGTGACAGCGCTGGTCCGACTCTCCCAACGGGCACCGCGGTTCACCGCCGTGCTCCCCGTCGTCGCCGCCTTCGTGGTCGCCTGCATCGTCTTCGCCGCCGCCCGCCACGGCCTCGTCGAGGCGCCCCTTCGCACCCTGCTCGCCCCCTTGGCCGTCCTCCTGCCGGGCGCCCTCCTCGTGACGGCGATGGCTGAACTGGTCACCGGCCACATGGTCGCCGGCACGTCGCGCCTGGGGTATGGCCTGGTCCAGGTTCTGCTCTTCACCCTCGGGATCCTCGGGGCGGCGCGGCTCCTCCCCCTCGCCAGCGCCGACCTCGCCAACGTCCGGATCAACGACATCGGTTGGTATGCCGCGCCCCTCGGCCTCGTCCTCGTCACCCTCGCGATCGCGCTCCTGGAGTCACCACCGCCGCGACTCGTGCCATGGATCTTCGTCGTGCTCGTCCTCGCCTTCGGTGCCCAAGTGGCTGGTCAGGCGCTCGGTGGCGCGGTGGGCGGCGCCTTCCTCGGCGCCCTCGTCGCCATCCTCGGTTCGTATGCCGTGGAGTCGGTCGTCCCCCGCCTCGCACGTCTGGTCGTCTTCCTTCCGTCCTTCTGGCTCCTCGTCCCCGGAAGCCTGGGCGTGCTCGCCGCGACCCAGGTGGCGGTCGACCCCACCGCCGATGCCGATGTCCTGGGCGTCGTCGGCATCGTGGCCGCCATCGCCCTCGGGTTGCTCCTCGGTGCGGCGATCGCCCAAGGCCTGGGTGGGATCGCGCGCCGTCGGTCGGTTGCCAGGCGCGCTGGCGACTGAGGGTCCACCAGTGAGCGTCCGGCCGGCGGCCAAGGCGGGGGCCGTCAGGAGTCAGGGCCCTTCCCCGCGAGCGGGGGTCGGCCGACCGACAACACGGCGAGCACCCCCGGCTCGACCTGCGCCGCGGTCTGCGCATCCAGTCGCGCACCCAGCGCGTCGAGAACCGTGGCGAAGAAGAGGCGGACGCCCACGGCATACGTGATGTCGGCGATCTCCGGATCAGTCAGCCCGAGCCGACGCAGCCCATCGATGTCCTCCTGCCGGATCGACGCCGGGTCACTCGCGGTGGCCGCCGCGAACCTGAAGACCGCAGCATCAACCACGTCCAGGGTTGACCCGGTTGGGTCCGCCGCAAGGGCGCGCAGATCGTCACCGCCGCCGTTGTCGCGGAGGAAGGTCGAATGGGCCACGGCGCAATAGCTCGACTTGCGGGCACGCGCTGCGGCGATCGTCACGAGCTCATAGCGGCGTCTGGGCATCGACGTGGCCACTGTCCGGGACAGTGCGCTCCACGCGAGTGCTACGTTCGGGCGAGCGGCGAAGCAGCCGACGTAGTCAGGCAAGAATCCCCACGCCTGGCGCTGCTGCTCCATGTACTCCCCGAAGTCCGCCGCCGCGTCCTCCGGCGCGGTGGTGTCGATGAACATGGCGCCGCCCTCAGTAGCTGAAGGTCGTCGCACCCTGGTCGCCGATCCACTCCCAGAGCTGGACTGAGCCCGCCTTGGTCGCGTTGTCGACGAGGGAGTCGGCGTCGATTCCCTTGGCATCCACGCAGATTCCGCAGGCGATCATCGTCCCGCCAGCGGCGGCATACCGTTGCATGAGGGTGTCCAGCGATGGGCACCCCTCGCACGCCACCGCCCGGGCGTGCCCCGGGACGGCCAGGCGAACGGCTTCCTTGGTGAGGAACATGATCGTCGGCCTTCCCGACTCGGCGGCACCGACGGCGACGAGGAAGGCGACGGTCACCTTCTCGGGGTCCTCGAGGCCTGTCGTCAGGCTGATGGCGGCCTTGCCCATGATGTGCTCCCTGCGGTCCGGACGGGTGATCCCCGTCGTCCTCGACGCTAGGGACAGGTCCGCAGTGGTCGCGAGAGCGTCGGTACCCAACCTGCCGCCGGTGTCGCGCTGGCGAGTGTCGGTCAGCGCGTACTGGGTGCGGAGCCGAGCAGATTCGCGACGGCACCCGCACGAGCCGACGGGCCGGAGAGCTCGAGCTTGGCGTAGATGCGTTGCAGATGACGCTCGACCGTTCGGACGCTGAGGTGCAGGTCGGCAGCGATCGTGGCGTTGTCGCTCCCCCGGGCCACCAGGCGCAGGACCTCGAGTTCGCGCGCCGTCAGGGCATGCACCCCTCGTGTCCTGCCGGCTCCCGAATCGGCCGAGCCCGCGGCGAGGAAGGCTGTCACCTCCCGCAGGAAGACCGGCCACGCCGGCTCGCTTTCGAGCAGGATGTGGTTGTTGCTCTCCAGTGGCACCAGCCGCGCGCCCGGGATCCCGGCCGCGAGCGCTCGACCGTGCTCGAAGGAGTTCATCCGCTCGTGGCGAGAGTGGACGACGAGTGTGGGGACGTCGATGTGGGGCAACAGGTGGGTCGCGTCGGCCTTGCCCCGCTCGCGCCGCGACAGGTATGCCGTGCGCGCCGACACCGCGCGTTGGTGCAGGTCGTCGAGCCAAGCCATCTGCTCCTCGCCCGCGTCGGGAATCATCATGGTCGTGAAGACCCGGCGAAAGAGCGGGTCCTTGCGGTCCCAACCGGCCCGGATCATCGCTTCGAAGGCGGCCTCGAGGTCGCGGTCGTCGTCCGTCACATGCTGCCCGGCTCCCGAGTAGGTGCTCGCACAGACGAAGCGGGTCACCCGGCCCGGATGCTCATGCAGGTAGTGCAGCGACACCGGACCGCCCTGGGCCATGGCGATCAAGGCGAATCGGTCCAGTCCCGCGTCGTCGACGACAGCCGCGAGATCGTCGACCCGACGTCGCAAGGAGAAGTCCGAGACCTCCCGATCCGAGAGCCCGTGGCCTCGCTCGTCGAAGCGGATGACCGTCGCCACCCGCCCGAGCTCCACGAGATAGTGCCGCCACACCGGACTGCGCCAGTCGAACTCGAGATGGCTCAGCCAGCACGCGTCCAGGACGACCGGGGGCCCGTGCCCGTGCACGGCATACGCAATCCGGACGCCGTCACTGGAGCGACAGAACCGCACCCGCTGTGACGCCTCCAACTGCGCGGCCGTGGTCATCTGATCAGGGTATCCGCGTCCGATGCACCGGAATCGCCCAATCAGCCCGAGGTGACTCCCCCGGGGACGAGGGGGTCCACGAGCGTCTGCAGTTGCGCCACATTCCGGGCCATGTCACATGCGCCACCATTTGGCGCAAGTTACATGCGCCACGATCTGGCGCATGTAACTTGCCTCGGTGGGTGGCGCAACTGCAGAGGCTCCGGAGGGGGTGGGTCAGGTGCGGGTAAGCAAGCCCGGGACGGGGTCTGGGATCGACCCGTTGATGGCGTGTCCGGGCGGTGATCGGCGTCGGGATGCTCGGCTCTCAGTCGTCAGGCGCCGTATGCCGCGAGGAAGATGCGCACACCTTCGTCGGCGTAGCCGTCCAGTTGCGCTCGGGTGTAGAGCAGATGGTTGCCGACGACGGCCATCGCCTTGATCACGGGGATCGAGAGCACGAGCCAGTTGAACATCTGGGCGGCGAGTTGGGTGTCGGGGATGTTGAGAAGCCCACGCTCCCCTAATAGGTGTTGACCAACTCGCGCTCGTGCTCGTCCTGCTCGGGGCGCTCTCACCACAGGACCGGCGCGCGACCGGGGCCTAAGCCCGCGAGTGACTGATCCGCGGGATGGTGCACGATCCACCGGTGGGCCTGTCCGGCGACCAGTGCGTTGCGCTCGTCGCTGCGGCCGTCAGTGCCGTACGCCTTGCGGTCCTGGCGGTAGTCCGCGACACCCCGCACACTCTCAAATTTGTCCGGTCGGCCGCACCATCACTCTCATCCACTCTAAAAATCCTCGACCAACTCTCATTCTCGGACGCCGCCTGTCGGGCCTGCAGGAAAACGACACTGGGATCAGCGTGGATCGAGGAGCCTGAGACCGATCTCGAGCGAGGGCCTTGAGACTTGGTTCTTGGACGGCCGACGGCCTCGAAACGCCTCGCTCACACCTGGTCTGCAGCGCCGATGGCCCAGTGCAGCGCGACTGGTCGGCCGTCGATCTCGTGGACCGGGATGTCGAGCGCAAAGACCCTCCGCAGCCCCTCGGCCGAGATGACCTGGCGTGCCGGGCCCTCTGCCACGACGCACCCCTGCCGCATCCCGACGATGACGTCGCAGAAGGCCGCGGCGACGTTGACATCGTGCAGGACGACGATGACGGTGCGCCCCAGCTCATCGGCGGCCCGGCGCAGCAACTGCATCGTCGCCCCCGCGTGCTCCATGTCGAGGTTGTTGAGCGGCTCGTCGAGGAGGACGAACTCGGTCTCCTGCGCGAGCACCATCGCCACGAAGGCGCGCTGGCGCTGCCCGCCGGACAGTTCGTCGAGGTAGCGGTCGCGGAATGCGTCCATCCCCACCTGGTCCAGGCACTGCTGCACCACCTCGTGGTCGTGCGCGGTCAGTCGTCCCTGGCTGTGGGGGAAGCGCCCGAAGCGCACGAGGTCGACGACGGTGAGCCGCGCCGTCACCCTCGCGTCCTGGCGCAGCACGGCCAACCGGCGCGCCACCTCCTTGGCCGGGGCGCGAAGGACGTCGATGTCATCGAGCAGCACTTGACCGGAGTCGGGCACGAGCAACCGGGCCATCGCCGACAACAGGGTGGACTTGCCGGCCCCGTTCGGCCCGATCAGGCCGGTGACACAACCCCGTTGGAGTTCGACCGAGACATCGTCGAGGACGAGGGTCGTGCCCTTGTCGTAGGAGTGCGTGAGCGCCTGGGCACGGATCACAGCCGGACCGCCTTGACGAGGAGGACGAGGAAATACAGACCGCCGACGAGGTTGATGACCACCGAGAGCGGCACGGACAGGCCGAGCCCGTGCAGGACGACGAACTGGCCGAGCACGAGGGCGAGGACGCCCACCAGCGCCGCACCCACCGCGAGCACCCGGTGCTCGTGCGTCGGCACGAGCTGGCGGGCCAGGTTGGCGATGAGCAGGCCGAGGAAGACCATCGGCCCAACCAACGCCGTCGACGTGGCGACGAGGACCGTGACCACGAGCAGCACGCGGGTCACGACCTTGTGGTGGTCGACCCCGAGGGAGGTGGCCCGGTCCCGGCCCAGGTCGATGACGTCAAGTCGGCGCAACAGCGGCCAGAGGACGAGGCACGACACGACGGTCACCACCGCACAGGCCAGCAGCAGGTCGAGGTCGACCGTCGTGAAGCTCGCGAAGAGGACCGCCTGCAGGGTCAGGTAGTCGTCCGGGCTGAGCAGGCGTGAGGCGAACGAGCTCAACGACGAGAACAACCCACCAAGGACGATCCCGACGAGCACCAGCACGAAGAGGTTGCGACTGTGGGCCCGGAACAGCCAGCGGAACAGCAGCATCCCGAAGGCCGCCAACAGGACCGCATTGAGCAGGAACTGCTCGACGACCCCGAGCAGCTGCAGCGTCCCGGCCCCGAGCGTGAAGACGATGACCGTCTGGATGAACGCGTACAGCGCGTCGAACCCCATCACCCCCGGGGTCAGGATCCGGCTCCCCGACACCGTCTGGAAAACCAGGCTCGAGACCCCGACCGCGACCCCCACGACGACGAGCGCGCCGAGCTGTCGGCCACGCAGGTTCATCGCGTACGTCCAGTTCCCCCGGACGTTGAAGACCAGGTATGCCGCGCACGCGGCAGCGCAGAGACCGACCAGGACCAGCAGGGTCACCGTGACCCGCCGCCACCGTCTGGCCTCCACCGGCGAACGGTGTGGCGTAGCGGGTTCCGTCGCCTCGCCCGAGTCAGCTGTCCCTCGGGACAGGACACTCGCACTCATCCGTGGGCCTCCTTACCGGCGGCGCTGCGCATGACCAGCCAGACGAAGATGGCGGCGCCAATGACGCCGGCCACGGTCCCGACGGGCACCTCGTAGGGGAAGCGGATGACTCGCCCGAGGACATCGCAGAGCAGGACGAAGCCCGCCCCCGCGAGGGCGGTCACAGGCAGGGTGCGACGCACGTGATCGCCCATGAGCAGGGACACGACATTCGGCACAATCAACCCGAGGAAGGGGATCGCCCCGACCACGACGATGACGGTCGCCGCCATGACGGAGACGATGACCAGGCCGATGTTGAGGACTGCGCGATAGGACACGCCGAGGTTCGTGGCGAACTCCCGGCCCATGCCCACGACAGTGAACCGGTCGGCATACCAGTAACCGATCACGCCGACCGCGATGACAAGGTACAAGGGTTCGTACTGGCCGGACATGGCTGCGCTGAAGGAACCACTCGACCAGATCTCCAGCAGTTGCAGCAGATCCACCTGATAGGCGGCGAAGACGGTCACGGCGCCGATGACGCCGCCGTACATCAACCCGACCAGGGCCACAACGATCGGGTCACGGGCCGGCATCCGGCTCAGAATCTGCAGGAAACCGAACGTACCCGCCAGCGAAACCCCAATGGCGAGAACCATTTTGGCAAGCAGGCTCTGCCCCGGCACCACGACGGTCGCGATGAGGACGCCGAGGATGGCGGCCTCGGTCGTGCCCGACGTGGACGGCGAGACGAAGGAGTTCTGCGTGATCCGCTGCATGATCAGGCCCGCCACGCTCAGCGCTGCACCAGCCATGAGGATCGACAGCACGCGCGGGATGCGCGAGAGCGAGAGAAGTTGCCACTGCGCGGGGCTCGGGTCGAGCAAGTCGCCCACGGGGATGTCGACGACGCCGACCGCCAGCGACAGATAGGCCGCGACGAGCAGCGCCACGGTGGCGACGCCGAGGTGCCAGCCGCGAAGTCTCGCCCTGCGAGACTCCGTGGCCGGCGCATGCTGGGTGATCGTCAGAGCGAGCCCTGCACGTCCTCGACCATCTGCTGCCACGAGCTGGGCGCAGAGGTGGCGATGTACCAGGAGAAGCCGTCGATCTCGACGATCTTCTTGTCCTTGGCGGCATCGGTCGTGGCCACGAGGCCGTTGTTGAGCACGTCGAGCGCCGGGGCCTGCGTCTGGCCGACGACCTTGGCGCGGTCGAGGACGAAGAGCACACCCGGGTTGTACTGGACGAAGAACTCCTGGCTGATCTCCTCACCGTGCCCGCCCTCGTCGTCGAGCGGGGCGCCGGTCGGCTTGTAGCCGAAGTCCTCATAAACCGTGCCGAAGCGGGAGCCCGGGCCGTAGGCGCTGACCGTGCCGTCGGAGACCTGGACGACCATGGCGCTCTTGCCGGAGTCGGTCGCGGACTTCTTGACCTTGGCGACGTCGGTGGCGATCTTGTCCATCAGATCGCTCGCCTGCTGCTGCTTGCCGAAGATCGAGCCCAGCTGGGTGACCCGCTCGGTGGTGAGCTTGAAGGTGTCGGCCGGGCTCTCGGAGCGCACCGACATGTCGATGACGGCGGGCGCGAACTTCTCCAACTCCTTGACGATCTCCGGTGTGCCACTGCGCGATCCGACGATGACCAGGTCGGGGTTCATCGCCGCGATCGCCTCGTAGTCGGGCTCGAAGAGGGTGCCGACCTGCGTCGCCTTCTCGTACTTCGCGAGGTCCGCCGGCAGGGCCGAGTTCGGCTTCGGGACGGCGTCGACCTCGACGCCGAGGTCGGTCAGCGTGCGGATGACGCTCCAGTCGATGGCGACGACCGTCTTGGGATTGGCCGGCACCTCGACCGTGCGCCCCTGAGCGTCGGTGATGCTGACCGGGCCGCTCGGCGCGGTGCTGCCAGCGACCGTGCTGCCCGAGCCGGGCGAGCCGCTCGCGGATGGTTCTGCGGTGGAGCTGCCGCAACCGGTCGCCAGCAGGGCGGCCGTCGCGATGGTGGCGATTGCTACTCCCCGGCGGGATCGGAGGTAGAACATCAGGTCATGCCTTTCGGTCGGTGTTGCGGAGTCACTTCGTATGCCGTGTGGTCGGTTTGTCATTCGTCGAGCGGGGCGTGGTGGTCGCGTCCGGCGATGCCGCGCTTCCAGTAGCCGTCGACCTCCAGGTCGTCCTGGGCGACCCCGAGACCCTTCGCGGTTTGGCGGACGGCGAGCATCGCGCCGGCTTCCCCGGCCGCCCAGATGAGGTCGCCCGGGCGCGGCCCGAGGGCAATGAGCTCACGGACAAGCGCGGTGCCGTTGGCGCCTGCCACGACGGTGACGCTCGCCTCGGCCCGAGTCGGCAAGTCGGCGGTGAGGCGGTCCTCGGTCTCGAGCACGACGTGCACCTCGGCCCCGTCGGGCGCCTCCTCGAGCCAGCGCGCTGCCGCGGGATGAGCACTGTCGTCGACCAGGACGAGGTATCGAGACCGATCCGCCGGCATGACGTGTGACCCGCGCGGACCCAGCACGCCGACCCTGGCGCCGACGCCGGCGCCGCGCGCCCACGTGCTGCCGGGGCCACTGCCGTGAAGCACGACGTCGACGATGACGCTGTCCTCGTCGGGCACCGCGCGGATCGTGTAGTCGCGCATGACGGGGCGCTCGCCGCCTTCGAGGTCGAGTTCACCGCTGTCGGGGTGCGGGAAGGCGAGCTTGACGTGGTCACCGACCGCGAGGGGGATGTGGGGCACCGGCGCCGTCCCCGGCTCGAAGGTGATCCTGACGCGACGCAGTCGGTCGCTCAGGTCGGACACCTCGGACACCGCCCCCAGCCTGGTGTGCAGGTCGTGACGGATTCTCTCGCCGATCATCGCTTGGGCTCCTCTTAGTTAGGTAAGCCTAACCTTAGTCCCTCACTCGCATCGCTGGTCACTCGGGGTCGGTGCTGAGTCCTGCCCGCCTGTCGGCCTCGGTGGAGGCATCGTGACCTCGCAAGGATTCGCCCGGCCGGTCAGCCGATCCGACCGGCGGCGACCTGACAGGCCAGAGCCGCGCGGTCGATCTTCGCGTTGTGCCGACGGTCGACGGGGAGCTCGTCGATGAACGCGAAGCGATCGATGCCCGCTGTGGCCTCATGCCGCGCCGCCAGCTCCACCAGCACGGCCGCAATGGCGACCGAGCGATCCGCGCCGACGGATGGAGTTGGACGACGACCACCGGGACGACGCCGGCCCGCCCGGCACCTGGCGGCCCCGTGAGGGCGCTTCGGGCCACGTCCGGGTGGCCGTTGATGATGGGCCTGCAGCACGGGGGATGGTAGGTCCGACCCCGCGTGCAGCGGCACCGTTCGCTGCCACATCTGGTCCCCCGGGTCCGGGACCACACGCCGCTGCCAGGCCGAGTCCGCGTGGTCCCCGACACCGAGGTCGGGAAGCACGCCCTTGTGGGTGTTGCGCAGAATGGTCGCGGCGACGGCGGCCCCGGCCGGACCCGAAGGTCCGCACCTCGATCCACAACTGGGCGTCGACCAGTTCATCGATGTCCGGGGAGAGCGTGGCCAGCCGGTTCGCCAGCAGGCTCGCCCCCGGGACCAGGAGCCAGGCCAACGCGGCCGCGCCCGGCACGTCAGAGCATGTCCGTGAAGAGTCCGTCAGGTGCGTGGCGGAACAGCCGGCAAGGTGGGGGCGCCGCCGCCGGATTCAGCGACATGATCAGGGCAGCTTTGGACAAGATCGATGCCCTGCACAAGTGCGCCGAGAACCCAACCAACCCGGTGTTGGTCGGGAGCTGCACGACAAACGCGGTCGCCTTATTGATCCCACCTCGAAGGGTCTTGAGCTGGCCGGGACCTTTTGCTGGGCGGCTGGGTCCTTGTCGTACTGCTGCCGGGTCAGTGCGAGCACCCGGACAGGCCGCGGTGGCGCGGTGGTCCCCCGGTCGCCAGCGGCAGCTCGGTCATCGACCGGCGGGCTGGGCGTCCTGGGCGGCTCGGCAACGGGCGGTGAGTACGGCGAGCTCGGCGAAGAGGTCGTCGTCGACCCGGGTGAAGTTGAAGCATGACTTGCCCTGCATGCGCTTGCGCAGGGCCGGGCCGAGGTCGGCGAACAGCCCGGGATCGCGATAGACGGGCATCAGGTGGTAGGCCACCTGCGCCTTCTTGCGCATCACCGCACCGAAGAACTCCGCGGGATCCTGCGACGTCTCCAGGTACAGCTGGTCCGCGTCGTCGCGCGTGGCGA
>Ga0209793_1000077_pt1 | contig 185660 bp, 181 predicted proteins | sample EBPBio122009_DNA_FD_185863 | JGI IMG/M metagenome (GOLD analysis project Ga0209793, IMG submission 185863) | Wastewater treatment Type I Accumulibacter community from EBPR Bioreactor in Madison, WI, USA - Reactor 1_2/2/2009_ DNA (SPAdes) (version 2) | ecosystem: Engineered > Bioreactor > EBPR...
TGAGTCGCCATGACGTTCACGCTGGCGCGGGGTGGGGCCAGATCAGACCGTCACACCACCCGACACGCCGACCAGGTGGAGCCACCCCAGACCGTCATGGTGGGGCCAACTCAGGCTGTCAGAACCAGGCGTGCTTGCCGCGGGTCATTGCGACGTAGAAGTTCTCCCGTGTGGTGGTCGGTTCCACCAGGACGTGTGCGGTGTCGACGGTGACGCCCTGCGCTCTGTGGGCGGTGATCGCATAACCCAGATCGACATGATCGGTCACATACGCGGCCGGGAGGACGATGGAGCCGCCGAACCGGCGGCCGGTCCTGCGGATCGTGATCGACCCGTCGTCGCGGACGCCGGTGATGGTCCAGGTGTCACCGTTGCGTACCCAGTCCTTCCCGGCTCGTAGGCGGCGGTCGTTGCGGCGGGTGACGACCGTGTCCCCCACCCCGGCAGTGGTGCCGTCATCCAACTCGACCTCCCGGCCCGGTTTCAGGCTGCCGTCGAGGATCAGGTCGGCACGTGCCCGCTGGTTGAGGGCGCTCACGTGGTCGCGGGTCTCGGCGACCAGCACCGACACCAACCCTCGCTGCCGGTCGGCGCGCCAGGCGATGTAGGCGGTGTCGCTCATCGCCTCGCCATCGCCCTCGTGGATGCGGTCGTGGTCGAGGTAGGTGTCGATCACCTGCGTACGACCGTGGCGCAGAGCGAGGGAGGCGGTCTTCTCCCAGGTGTTCACGAAGCGGTGCACGTCGACCAGCTCGGGCGCGTCGTCGTCGCGGTCGTTCACGAGGAGCCCGAACGCACCACCGGCGTCGACGGATTGGAGCTGGGCGAAGTCGCCCACGAGTAGCACCTTGGCACCGGCTCGTTCAGCCCGGTGCGTGATCCGATCCAACGACAGGGTGCCAGCGAGAGAGGCTTCATCGATGATGACGAGCTGACCGGCCTCGAAGTCGGTGCCGTACATGAGGTGGTTCTGCCACCACTTCGCCGTGTTCTCCGTCGCAATCCCCAAGTCCTCAGCGAGAACCTGCGCGGCCACCGCGGACAGCGCCAGCCCGACCACGGAGCCCTCGCCGTGCGCCTTCTCCCACGCACGCCGCAACGCCGACATAGCCGTCGTCTTCCCGGCCCCGGCCGGGCCCACCAGCACATCAAGGACACGGCCGGAGACCGCGATCTTCATGAGCGCGTCGGCCTGATCCTCGCCGAGCATCCGACCCTCCGCATCGGGACGAGCGGTGATCTTCTCGACCGTCGCCAGCGGCACGGTCGGCCCGGTCGTGGTGCGGGAGCGGTCGAGCAGTCGGTCTTCGGCGGCCAGGAGCAGCTCGGAGGAGAACACGGTCGAGTGCTTGGGCCTGAACACGCTGGTGCCGTCCACCCGCCGGAACGCGACGGGTGAGGTGGCGAGGTCGGGCGGCGTCAGCCGGAGCGAGGCTTGCTCGGCGGCGTCGGCAATCATCGCGACGACCGCTTCGCGGTCGTGCATGGTCGCGAAGCGCCAGCCCATCGTCTGCCGGGATGCCTCGGCCATGAGGTTCCAGCGCCGCCAGGTGGACCGTTTCTCGCCCACCACCTCGACCACGGTCTGGCCGAGTTCGCCGATGGCATCGAGCGGTACGTCGTCGGCGCGCAGCAGCATCGGCTTGTCGTTGTCGGTGATCGTGCGTGCCCAGTCGGTGGCGTCCTGGCCGAGTACCCCGGTGGCGCGGGTGCGCCACTCGGCCGTCAGGTCGGCCAGCGACCGCACCTGCTTCTCCGGGCGTGTGGCGAGGGTGGCTTGGGCGCGCAGCTTGATGATCGTGGCTGTGGAGGGTTGGCGGCCGTGCTTGGCGACGTACTCGGCGATGAGCCTGTTCTTCTCGGCGTCGATGTGCCGGGCACGGGTGGAGAACTCCTGGACCAGCTCTTCTGGCACCGTGCTGATCGCCCAGGCCGGGTTGCGGTCTCGGCCCATGTCGCGGGCTTCCCATTCGACGCCGAAGGTGCGGGTCATGTGGTCGGCGAACACCGCCTCGTGCAGCTCCGACAAGGCGACCACGGCGGCGTGCATCGGTCGCCCGTCCAGACTGCGCCATTTGCCGTCGAACGCGGTCTGGACCTTGTTGCTGATGACGACGTGGGTGTGCAGGTGGGGGTCGCCGGCGCGGGAGTCGAAGTGATCGAACGCCGTCGCCACCAACCCGGTGACATCGACCTGCGCAACGGCACCGTCGCCGGCGGTTGCGCCCGACCGGGTGGCTGCAACCTCACGCTCCATGAACGCAACCACCTCCGCAACCGCCGCATGATGCGCCTCACCGATCAGGGCTTGGGTCCCGGCGTCGGCGACCGCCCACAGTGCCGAGGCCGACTTCGGGATCGAGAAGGTGAAGTCGAACCCGGCCACCGCGCGACGCTTCCCACGCTCGGCCTCCTCAGCCTCAATTCGCGCGACCGCCTCACCTTTCGCGCCCGGACTCAGCGATGGGTCGAGATCGGCGATCCGGGCCTCGATCCGCTCCGGGACCGACTTGTAGGCGGGGAACGCGAGGCCGAGCGCGTCGCCGGTGATCGGATCACGACCCATCCCCATCACGAGCTGGAGCTGGGCCTCCGAAACCCGGTCCCCGACCGCGAGCTGGCCCTTGCCGAGTGAGGCGACGCCGGAGCCGAGCCACTGCCCGGGTGGGGTGCCCGCCTCCACGTAATACCTCGTCAACGGCGTCGAGAGAGTCCGATCGCCGTCTGCGGCCGCGACCGTACGCAGGAGGTACTTGTAGCCGTCTCCAGCGCTCATCACCCGCATCGAGACCGTCACGAGACCACCGCCTTTTCGGCAGTCAGGTGAGCAGCAGACGCCCGTGACCTCCGCCCCGGAAATGCCCGCTGGTGCGGCCGGCCGCGACATCCGGCATCCACTGCTTGGCTCCGTCAGTTCGACACGTCGACGCTGACATACATCTCCGGAATTCGGGTGCTGGGAGACTAGTGGGGTGAATCTCGACGAGTTGCTACAGGTGATGGATCGCGCCGCGGCAAACCTTGCCAAGCTCCAAGCGATCTGGGACCGCGCGGAGCCGATGATCCCGTCGAGCCCTCAGCGGGGTACGAATCGGGAGTATGAGGATCTGCGTCGGGCGTGGACGCCGCTGCTCGCGGGGCTGCCCCCGATCGACGGGTTCACAGTCACCGAGGAGCTGCCCGACATCGACGAGGCGGGGCAATCTTTCATCGATTACTTCGAGATCGGCGAGCCTGCTTTCGCTCTCATGAACGAGTTGGAGAAGCCGGGCCAACAGCTCGACGAGTACAGATTCAAACTTGCTCAAGCGCGTCGCCGGGCGATTCACGAGCGCCTCGACGATCTCGTGTCGACGATCAACGCGACCCTTGGTCAGATCACTGATTCCGTTGCGCGGGACTCGTCCGATCGCGTGGACGATCTCAGAACGAAGGCGGTGGAGGAGTCGATCAGCGAGATCGAGCGGTTGCTCGGCGACACCACTGACCGAAAGGGACGATGGGGCGATCTTCACCGGCATCTCCGTTTCAGTCAGGGGCACGATTGGCACGACATCGCCGAGATGGATTGGCCGTCTGTCCGGGCTGACATTGAGGCCGCGAGTCTCTCCGAATCCGACCCTTTGCCGGTGCCAGCGGTCGACCTCGGCGTAGCTGCTTCCGCGAAACCCGCAGGTGGTGCAAGCATCGGGCTCGATTGGGGTGCTCTTGATGACGACGGCTTCGAGCGACTGCTGTTTGACCTTTTACGCGGCTTTCCCAGTTACCAGAACGTCGAGTGGTTGATGAAGACGCGCGCGCCCGATCGGGGCCGCGATCTGTCCGCTGAACGCGTCATAAGGGACGACGGCGGGACGACGCGAACCGAGCGGGTCATCGTGCAGGCCAAGCACTGGACGTCCAAATCTGTCGCACCTGCCGACATCACGAATACCTTGGCGGCGCTGTCGCTCTGGGAGCCGCCGGTCGTTCGGACTTTGGTGATCGCGACGAGCGGTCGCTTCACCACCGACGCGGTGGCGATCGTCGAGAAGCACAACGTCGATGGGAAACTTCCGTTCATCGAGCTTTGGGCAGATAGCCGCCTCGAAACGCAGTTGTCGCAACGACCGGACTTGATCGCGAGCTACGGCCTCCGCTCGTAAGTCCGACGTGAGCGATTCGCGACACTCTACCTCGACCTGCAAGACGCGTGGCAACTCCGATGGCGGGCTGAGCGAGAGACGGATCGGCGGCGGCCTGATCGCCGGGAATGGGTGCGTCTCGTTGTGTCGTTCGGCGAGGCGTCAGCGGCGGTTGAGCAAGGTCGTGCACCTGGCGAGTGACCAGCCCGGCGAAGGGCTCCACGAGAAGTTCGGGTCCGGGGTCACCGAGCCGCCGGAGCCACCATGCGCGACCACACCCCTGCTGGCAGGCGCCGTCTGCGGGTCGGGTCCCTGTTCTCCGGATACGTGGTCTTGCCTGCCATATGAAGGTCTGCTTTGAGCGATCCTCGCGACCCTCTGGTCACCGCGTAGCGGATATCCTCAGGGCAGGAATACATCGCCGTTCTTCATGGCCTGCCCATCTCCGGAGTCCGCTGGACGAAACCTCGCCTGAGACTCGATCGTCCAGCGCACAGCAACTACTAGTGGACGTGGGCATGGCTCTCGATCTCGGCTCGCACTTGCACCATATCGAGGGCCCGTACCTGCGTGATCAGGTCGTCAAGCGCGGGCCTCGGGAGCGCCCCGGCCTGGAAGAACACCCTGATCGAGTCGCGGTAGACCGCGATTGTTGGTAGCGCGCGGATTCCGAGTGACTCAGACAACTGGTGCGCCGCCTCGGTGTCGACCTTGCCGAAGAGGATATCCGGGTGGTTCTCAGAGGCTGCCTCGTAGACTGGTGCAAACGCCTTGCACGCACCGCACCAGGTGGCCCAGAAGTCGAGGATCGCGATCCCATCCCGCTCGGTCACTTCGCGGAAGTTCTTGTCTGTCACATCAACCGTTGCCATCTTCCGTCCAATCGCTCGGCGACTCCTAAATGGACCCAAGGGTCCATCCATATGATGGTTGCTCGCTCCGAGCTGCGCAACCTGCATGACTCCCGCAGTAGCTATGGCTGGCTTCATGGGGCAAGCGGAGACAATACAGTACGTCCCCGCGCGTAGGGTCGTGAACGATTCTAGGACCTGAGAGTCCAGAAAATCTACCGACCCCGGACGAGGCTCAGGCTCACAGCAGCCGAGCGAGCCGCGGCACAGTCACACAGAGCCACTCTCCGTCGAGTACGCACGCACCTGTGCGATGGCCATGTCGAGGACCACCCGCATGGGACGGACGTCTCGGGCCGTCTTGGCGAGTAGATACCCTCCCTGCAGAGCAGCCAGCAGCCCGGTAGCCAACGCGTGCGCATCGGCGCTCGCGGTTAGCACGCCGCGCTTCTTCAACTCTTCAATCGCGTCGGTCAAGAGTTGGAGCCAGACGTCAAAATGAGCAGCAATGACCTTTCGTGTGTCTTCGTCATGATCAGCGATCTCATTCGCCAGCGCTCCGAGTGGGCACCCAAAGGCGCCGTTCCGGAGACCATTGCGCTCAACTAGTGACGTGTCCTTGAATTAGTTTTACGTTTGTGGGATAATTGGGTGTGGCGAACAAGACCGCACCCGCGCTGGTGTTGAGAGACGGTGACCGGGAGAGGCTGGAGGCGATGCTGCGCACGCCAACCCTGGCTGCCGGGCTGGCGCAGCGGGCACGGATCGTGCTGCTGGCCGCCGAGGGGACAGCGAACTACGAGATCGCCGAGCGGGTCGGGGTGACCAGGCCGACGGTGAACCAGTGGCGGAACCGCTACACCGAGCAAGGGCTGGCCGGCTTGGCCGGGGAGAAGCGACCTGGCCGGCCCCGGACGGTGGACCGGGCCAAGGTGATCACCGCGACACTGACACCGCCACCGGCCAGCCTCGGGGTGACGCACTGGTCGAGCCGACTGCTGGGCGAACGGCTCAGCTTGGAGCACTCCACGATCGCGGCGATCTGGAAGGACTACGGAGTCAAGCCGTGGCGGTCGGAGACCTTCAAGTTCTCCACCGACCCGGAGCTGGAGGCCAAGGTCGTCGACGTGGTCGGCCTCTATCTGGCACCCCCGGAGAATGCGATTGTCCTTTGTATAGATGAAAAAAGTCAGATCCAAGCGTTGAACCGGACGCAGAAGACGCTGCCGATGCAGCCCGGTCATGCCGAGCAACGGACCCATGACTACGTCCGGCACGGCACCACCACCTTGTTCGCCGCCTTGGAGGTCGCCACCGGGAAGGTCACCGGGCTGTGCAAGAACCGGCACCGGCATCAAGAGTTCCTGGCGTTCCTCAAACACGTCGCCCGCGTCTACCCCGACGTGGAACTGCATCTGGTGATGGACAACTACAGCACCCACAAACACGCCACAGTGAAGGCGTGGCTGGCGGCGAACCCGCGGATCCATGTCCACTTCACCCCGACCTCGGGGTCGTGGCTGAACATGGTCGAGGTCTGGTTCGGCATCATCGAACGCCAGGCCATCCACCGCGGCTCGTTCCCCTCGGTGCGGGACCTGATGGCCAAGATCCGCGAGTTCATCACCGGCTGGAACCGCCGCAAGCACCCGTTCATCTGGACCAAGCCGGCCGAGGAGATCCTCGCCAAGATTGAACGCAAACGTAAACACGTCTCAACTACAGGCCACTAGCTCATCGCGCCAGAGTTCGAGTCCGCGCAGCGACTCGACCCTCGTAAGGCGACGACGTTGCTGCGACAGCAGAGCCTCCGCGCGTGCCTCAATGACTTCCTTCACCAGTGCGTCCTTCTCGGCGAAGTGCTGATAGAGCTGCGACTTCGACGTCCCACTCGACGCACGGACGTCCGCCAGAGTCGTCGAGGCAACGCCGCGCTCGTACATCAACTGATCGGCCGCCTCGATAATCCGTGCCTTCGTTGCGGCGCCGCGAGCCGTCAAGCGGCGCGGACGGGGGCCGCTGGCGCTGTCGGTCATGCCCCAAGGCTAATCGTCTCGGATTGGTCGGGCGCTCTCGCCGGCACTCAGATGCCAACGACCATCCATGTGGACCACCCTCGCGAGCAGTCGACGAGAGCCTCATGCCGTACGTCAAGGACCAGGGCTTCTCACGGTTGGGCCAGGCTGCCCAGGCGACTCCCGTCGCGGCCCGTCGGGAGTGGAGAGGTGGATCTCGACCCCAGATGCCCGGGCCCAACCGCAGAACCTTGCTACGTCGCCACGCTGGGCGAACGCCGCTCAGGCAGCACCCAGCCGTCGCGGGGGAAGTGGCAGGTGTAGCCGTTCGGATACTTCTCCAGGTAGTCCTGGTGCTCGGGCTCCGCCTCCCAGAACGGACCGACAGGCTCGATACTGGTGGCTGCCTTGCCCGGCCACAGACCCGACGCGTTGACATCCGCGATCGTGTCGTGGGCGATCCGCTCCTGCTCCGGCGTGACCGGGAAGATCGCGGACCGGTAACTCGTGCCCCGGTCGTTCCCCTGACGATTCAACGTCGAGGGATCATGGATCTGGAAGAACAGCGCCAGGATGTCGCGATAGCTCGTCCTCGAAGGGTCGAAGACGACCTCGATCGCCTCCGCATGGCCTGGGTGGTCGCGGTAGGTCGGGTGTTCGTTCTGCCCGCCCGTGTACCCGACGCGGGTTTCGAGGACGCCGGGCCGGCGGCGGATCAGGTCCTGCATGCCCCAGAAGCACCCGCCCGCCAGAACGGCTGTCTCCGCTCCCGAGACTTGCGTGATCTCCCCGCTGTCGTTGGTCCCGCTGGTCATGCGGTGGCTCCCTTCGTAGAGTCCTGGTCGGTGTCGAACAGTGCACTGAATTGGCCGTAGCCCTCCTCGACGAGCTTGGAGGCAGGAACGAAGCGCATCGCGGCCGAGTTCATGCAGTACCTCTGGCCCCCGGCGGCGGGTCCGTCGTGGAACAGGTGCCCGAGATGACTGTCGGCGCCCGCCGAGCGCACCTCTGTGCGGATCATGCCGTGCGTCCGATCCGCCTTGGTCGCGACAGCGTCGGCGGCGATGGGCGCCGTGAAACTCGGCCATCCCGTGCCGCTGTCGTACTTGTCGGTGGACGAGAACAGCGGCTGACCCGAGACGATGTCGACGTAGATGCCAGGCTCGTGGTTGTCCCAGTACTCGTTCCGATAGGCCGGCTCTGTGCCGTCCTGTTGCGTCACCCGATGCTGCTCGTCGCTCAGGCGGCTGAGCGACTCAGGGGTCTTGCGGTAGTCGTTGGTGGTCACTTTGGCTCCTCCTAGCAGGTGACGCGGCCGCGCCATCACATGCTGTAACGGACCCGGCGGTCCAACTATTCCACATGTCCTGCGGTAGAGTCGAGGCCAGACGATGCGTCGCCCCCGAGGCGGGGCGGCTGGTCTCGCGACGACCGACAAGACCGATGTAACCAGGCTATCAAGGGCTGAAACAAGACTCTTCGGCGATGCAGTTCCGGCGACAGAGGTCGGAGAGGAAGCGACATGAACGAACCCGAGGACCTGGGTCAGGTGACAGAAACTGTGGACTCACAGGACCAGAATCAGGCTGGTGGCGCCTTCACGGACGCAGGCGAACGGCATCACGAGCCCGGTGCCAGGTCGACGAACCTCGAGAACGGCTCGTCGTTCTCGATCGCGGTGGATGCTCAGGCCAGCACCTTCGTCGCAATCAAGGATGGTGTCGAGTTCGGAGCCGTCCCGTTCGCGGAGAAGAACGGCAGAGTGACGCTGCTGGCGACCTCGATCCTGCCGGACTACCGAGGACAGGGCTTGGCGACCGAACTCACCCGCAGGGTGCTGGACAGCATCCGCGCGGAGGGCAAGAGCGCGACCGTGAGGTGTCCCGTGTTCCGGTCCTTCATCGAGCGCAACCCCGAGTACGCCGCCATGGTGGACATTCCGGGCGTTGGACGGGACGGTCGGGGCGATGTCTGAGCCCGGCACCGAAAACCCGAAGCCGGTACTCGGGAGTCTCCGGTTCGAGAACACTCGCTTCGACCCAGACCTCACGCCGTTCCACGAACTCGCCAAAGACATGGCCACGCAGTTCGGCTACGCCGCAGAGCTGTCGGGAGACCGTGTCCTGCTACAGCTCCTCCGTCTGCGCGTCGCACAGCTCAACCCCTGCTCGTACTGCCTGATTCTCCACGCCGAGGTGGCGGCCAGGATCGGGATCCGGCCCGAACAAGCCGCACACCTGGCGTCGTGGCGTGAGAGCACCATGTACTCGCCCAGGCAGAGAGCCGCGCTCGCCTACTGCGAAGGTCTCACCTCGTTCCGTCACGAGGAGATTCCGGCCCTGCACGAAGAACTGCGGCTTCACTTCACGGAGCGCGAAGTCGCAGAGATCGCCGCGGTCGTCATCAACATGAACGTGTGGACCCGCCTGAAGCTGGCTCAGGGTGCCACTCCGAGCCTGGCGTCAAAGGAGTCGCCATGAGCCACGCACCAGTCAACGCGACCGAGCTGTCATGCGCCGAGTACACCGAGGAACTCACCCAGTTCCGAATGGGTCTTCTGGATGAAGCCGACGCCGAGGTAGCCCAGCAGCATCTCTACGCATGCCCGGACTGCCGGCTGTTCACGCACCAGGTCGAGACCGTCACTGATCTCGTGGCTGATGCCGAACCGCATGATCTGCCCCATCTGCCCGACAGTGTCTCGCTCCTACTTCACGACATCGTCGACGGCGAGACCGAGAGGCCCAGCGATCCCAGTGAGATCACTCGCCTCCTCTTTGGACTCGCCCGGAGTCTCGCCCCACACGTTGCGGAAGACCTGGTCCAAGAGACTCTGCTCTCAGCATTCGAGGAAAGCCCAAGGGGGTTGGACCCTCTGGCGCTCGCCCGGGACCTAGCCGATCGAGCATTCGCTGAGCCTGAGCCAACGGTACGGAGCCTCGACGACTATCGAACAAGAGCCGAGAACCAGACCGCCGAGCTGGATCCCGACGCTGATACTGCGGAGTTCTTCTACCCCGACTTCTACGACATTGGACCCGATGCTGGACGCCACATTGACGCACCGAACCGCTGGGGCCAGACCAATACCCTGAGCCCGGACGACGAGGTGTTCACCACCGATCTGTATCGAGTGGTGGACGGCGCCGTCGCACGTTTGGCCGATCCGCTCGGCCAGTTGGTACAACTCGTCGACATCGATGACGTATCACTGGCGGACGCGGCCTACGTGCTTCGCCTCGACAAGGTCGATGCCGTCGACGCTCTGCATCGCGCTCGGATACACCTCCGCGGCGTCGTCAACGAGTACATGGCTGTCAGAGCGTGACTGCGTCCTGCCGATCCAGCCGCCGTATCGAGGGCACTGGCGTGGTGACTGGCACCTATGTCCAGCGGATCACGCGCCGGTGGCCACGCCGCTCGGTCGGCTCTCTGCCAGGACACTCCGGCGACGAACTGCCGGCAGTGGCTCAAGACCATCGACACCAAGAAACGGGAGGTTTCACAATGACCCTCGCCGTCTTCCGGTGCTACGTCGCGCCCGAGCAGCGGGCCGAACACGACCGGCTCTACAACCAGATGCACATCCTCATCCAACAGAGTCCTAACCACATCGAGCACAAGATGTTCACCGCTGAGGACGGGGAGTCGGCACTGGTCGTCGAGTTCGACGACCTGCAGAGCCTTGAAGAATGGGGCGAAAACCCCGACCACAGGATCGCCAAGGCGTCGGGCAAGCGGTACGTGTTCACGAGTTACGACGTCGCAGTCCGCGAAGTCGTCGAACGCCATGTCAAGAGCGATGTTCGTCCGGAACACCTACCCAGCATCGCTCCCTCGTCAGCGACGCCGACCGTTCGCGCAGGCCACAGTAGCGAGTTCCCGCAGGAGGGGCAGTCATGGGAGTGATCAACGGCGGGTTCGGAGGACGGCATGGCTCCAGCGACCCGCGACTGCCTCCTGGGCAGACCCACGTCTACGACTGGCCGGTGCTCTCGACGGGACCCACGCCCAATGTCGACGAGGGCCGATGGAGCTTCACGATCACGACCGAAGACGAGGTCACGCACCGGTGGAACTGGGGTGAGCTTCAGGAGGTAGGCGTCGAAGACGTCGTCACCGATATCCACTGCGTCACCCACTGGTCGAAACTGGACATGGCTTGGCGTGGCGTGCCCATGGACCGGCTGTTCGAGGATGTCGAGACCAGTTACGACTACGTGATGGTCCGTAGCTACGGCGGATACACCACCAACCTCCCACTCGAAGACCTCCTCGATGGGCAGGCATGGCTAGCCACCGAGGCGGAGGGCGAACCCCTTACTCCCGAGCACGGAGGTCCGGCCCGGCTCCTCGTGCCCCACCTCTACTTCTGGAAGAGCGCGAAGTGGGTTCGAGGAATGGAAATGATGCCCTCGGACGACCCGGGGTTCTGGGAACAGAACGGCTACCACCTCCGTGGCGACCCATGGCGAGAGGAACGCTACTGGTGATGACTCCTAGCCGAGTCCGGTGGCACCTCGGGCGGGTGCTCAGTCGGCAGTTTGAGACCGAGGCGGCCATCCGCCTTGAGCTGGATGTTCCGACCTGGCCTGGAAACGTCGCCGGAGCTCATCTCGACATCCGGCTCACGGCACCGGACGGGTACCAGGCGTCCCGGTCTTACTCGCTGGCGTCCTCGGGTGAGTCGACACGGGTTGTACTGGTGATCCAGGAGCTGCCCGGGGGCGAGGTGTCGCCCTTTCTCGTGCGCCAACTCGCAGAAGGTGAAGAAGTCGAAGTACAAGGACCGCTCGGACGCTTCTTCGTCTGGATCCCCGCTGAGCCCGAGCAGTCACCGGTTCAGCTCATCGCAGGCGGATCGGGGGTTGTGCCGTTGTTCTCAATGGCCTCAGCACGTGAACGTGAGCCGAAAGGCGCTGACTTTCGGCTGCTGTACTCGGTCCGCAGTCCGCGCGATGAGTTCTTCGCTGACGAACTGGCAGAACTCTCACGAACCATCGTCGAGATTGTCCACACGCGCGAATCAGCGCCCGGAGCGGGCCGGCCACCTAGACGATTGACGCGCGAGGCGCTCGCCGCGTCGACCTTTCCCGCATCGTTGTCGCCACGCATCTTCGTCTGCGGACCAACGCCGTTCGTCGAGGCCGTCGCGGGTTGGCTTGTCGAACTCGGTCACGACCCCGCACAGATTCGTACGGAACGATTCGGAGGCAGTCCATGACGCACGTCGACGGAAACGCCCTCGCAGGTGCCTTCGCGACTACTCTCGGTATCGAGATCACTGTGACGGTCGGTAGGTGCCGGAGCTGCGGCAGCTCTTTCAACCTCGCTTGCGCGCATGTCTTCATCACAGCCATGGGTGCAGTCATGCGGTGCGGCCATTGTCAGGCGGTGCTGGGCGTCATCGTCCGCGGTTTCCGAGAGACGCTAGTGAACCTCTCGGGCCTGGACTACATCAGGGTGCCCCACCTATGACTGGTCCGCTCGCCGCGATCGCGGCTTCTACCAGGCAGGGGGCTGCGGACTGATGCTTCGCATCTACGACAGTGCTGTCCGGAAGCTACGCAACTTCGTCCCGCTGAACCCAGGACGAGTCTCAATCTATGTGTGCGGGCCAACCGTGCAGTCCGCGCCTCACATCGGGCACCTTCGTAGCGCCCTCGTCTACGATCTCTGGCGACGCTGGCTCACCCACCGCGGCTACGCGGTCACCCTCGTTCGCAACGTCACCGACGTCGACGACAAGGTTCTGGACCTGGCAACCGAGACTGAACCATGGTGGGCACGCGCCTACCGTGTCGAGACGGAGTTCGCGCGCTCGTACGCCGCGCTGGGTGTTCTCCCGCCAACCCATGAGCCCCGAACTTCCGGTCACATCCCGCAGGCACTGACCCTGATCGAACGACTCCTTCGCCGCGGACACGCCTACGTCGCCAGCGACGGCTCCGGCGACGTCTACTTCGATGTCAGCAGCTGGCGGGCATACGGCAAGCTCACCAGGCAGACCCCCGGCGCCGTAGCGGACCCTGATAAAGGGCCTGGCGGGGCAAAGATCGATCCCCGCGACTTCGCGCTTTGGAAGGGAGCCAAGCCCAGCGACCCAGAATCCGCGCGTTGGCGCTCACCGTGGGGAACCGGCAGGCCGGGATGGCACATACAGTGCTCAGCGATGTCCCAGCACTACCTCGGACGTGCGTTCGACATCCACGGAGGCGGCCTCGACCTGCGATTCCCGCACCATGAGAACGAGCTTGCCCAGTCCACCGCAGCAGGCGACGAGTTCGCCAAGTACTGGATACACAACGGCCTCGTCACGATCGACGGGCAGAAGATGGCCAAGTCGCTGAACAACTCTCTGTATGCCGATGAACTCCTCCGCCGTGTCGGCCCGGCGACGCTGCGTTACTACCTGCTCAGCGCGCACTACCGCAGTGCCTTGGACTATCAGGAGAAGGATCTCACGCACACCGAGGCTGCAGTCACGAGAATCGCGACGTTCCAGCACCGAGCACGCACACGACTCGCGAACACAGCATCCGACGCCCCGACGCCGCCCATTGCCTTCGCGGCCGCGCTCGACGACGACCTGAATGTCCCAGCGGCGCTCGCAGTCCTGCACGACCACGTGCGCGCGGGCAACATCGCTCTGGATAACGGCGATCCAGCTGCCGCCATGTCTACGTACGAATCGGTGCTCGCGATGACCGAAGTGTTAGGGATCGAGCCCGGCGGCTTCACGACCGCCCCGCGAGCCGACGTTCATGGCAGCACGATCTCTACCCTCGTCGAGGTTCTACTCGCGAATCGCTCTCATGCGCGGGACGCAGGAGATTTCTCCACCGCCGACCGCATCCGGAACGAACTGGCTAGCGCTGGGATCGCCATCCAGGACCACACCTCAGGCACCACCTGGACGCAGGCGTAGCCAACTCGTGCACGATGGTCGAATACTTCCGTTCCGGGGTGATCCGATCAGAGCAAGAGACCGAGTGAGGCGTCCGCCAGACGTCGAACCGTCATAGGGGCAGAGCTGTCTCGCTTGTCTGCCACTGTGTCGGTACCAAGCGAGGCGTCAACCCACTCCTGCAAAATGGTGACTGCGGCCGGAGCGTCAAGGTCGGCGGCTAGTGCCGAGAGCACGGCCTGCTCGACCGGTGCTGCCGGCGCCCCGCTACCGAGAGCCAGGGCACGACGCCACTGCTTCAATGTGTCGAGTGCGGCCGAGATTTCGGCGTCTGTCCACTCCCAGCTTGATCGATAGTGGTGCCGCATGAGGGCGAGGCGGATGGCCGCAGGGTCCACTCCTTGCTTTCGCAGAGAGGAGACGAAGACCAGGTTTCCGCGCGACTTCGACATCTTCTCGCCGTCGTACGCAACCATCCCGGCATGGACGAAGGTCTGCGCGAACCGATGCTGTGGATGAATGACATGACCGAGTCCTGCGGACATCTCGTGGTGCGGGAATGCCAGGTCTCGTCCTCCGCCCTGTACGTCGAAGGATGATCCCAGATGTTCCTGGGCGATTGTGGTGCATCCGATGTGCCAACCGGGTCGTCCCGGCCCCCACGGACTGGGCCAGGACGGCTCCCCTTGCCGCTCGCCGCGCCAAACCAGGCAGTCGAGCGGGTCGCGCTTGCCTCTCCGATCGGGGTCACCGCCACGCTCGGCGAAGTCCTTCAACATCACATCGCGGTCGAGTGACGATACGCGGCCGAAGGATGGGTCGGCAGACACCTCGAAGTAGAGGTCGGTTCCCACTCGGTAGATAGAGCCGCGCTCCTTCAACATCTCGATGCGAGAGATGATCTTGGTGACGGCCTCGGAGACTCCGACGAAGTGTGCGGGTGGCAGGACGCGTAAGGCTGTCATGTCCTGTCGGAATCGCTCGGTCTCGCGTTGTGCGAGATCACTCCAGGGAATGCCTCGCGCGTGGGCGCGTTCCAGCAGCGGGTCATCGATGTCGGTGACGTTCTGAACATAGATGACATCGTGCCCGGCGTTTCGAAGGGCGCGGTTGAGTAGGTCAAAGCCGACGTAGGTTGCCGCATGGCCGAGATGAGTGGAGTCGTAGGGTGTGATGCCGCAGACGTACATCCGCGCGGCGTCATTCGGCGGCAACGTCACCAAGGATCGGTTCTCAGTGTCATAGACCGAGACTGCGGGCCCGTGTACATCCAAGCGTGGAATCTCTAGACGGGGCCATGCCAACATGTCGTGGTCCTCGTAGTCGATGAAGCCACACCAGAGGATTCGGCGTGGATTCCTGATCCTGCTGACAGAGTGTCGCGAGGGCTCATGCGGGCGTCCATCCGCGCAGGAATGCCAGCACCTTGGCTTCGGATACCTCACAGGGCCGTAGGTGCTCTGCTTTGCGAGTGCGGTACACGTTGGCGCTGATCAGGTCGTCCCCTCCTAGCTCCTCGGCCGAGATGCTGATGCTCTGGCCATGCACTCGCGTGGTACGGGTCAATCCGTATGAGCGACCTTCGTATGCGACGACGGTCCAGCCTTCAGGAACCCGATCGACCATTGCCTGCAAGCTGGCTGTGGCCTGACTCGCACCATCATGCTCGGGAGGCATCGAGTGGATAGAGCTCGAACTGTGAGAGTCGGGGGCACAACTCCTCACCATGGCATGGCTCGTGGAATCGCGCGCGAGCTCTGGAACTCGTGCTTCAGAAGGCATGTGCCCTCCCCCGCAGTTCACTCTGCGGCGCTCAGCGCGACGCGGATGGAATCGAGAGCCATGTCGAGCGCGATCGCCATGCTGCGCTCGTCCCGTGTGGTCTTGACGAGGAGGTACCCGCCTTGGACAGCGGCCATCAGACCGACGGCTAGCTCTTCAGGGTCTGCGTCCGGCCGTAGCTCGCCTGAGTCCTGCATGCGCTCCAGTCCGAGACGGAACCAGTGCTGCCAGACGCTGAATCCTCGTTGGAGATTCTCACGCGCAGTTTCACACCGGCCAGCGATCTCGCCCGCCAGCGACCCCATCGGACAGCCGTGAGCACCTCGCCAACCACGCACTCCTACCACGATCGCATCCCGCCAACGCTCGAAGCCGCGCATCGTGCGCAGGTCGTCGAGGAATGGTGCCTGCTCGCCAAGCACCCGTTCAATCTGGGCCCTCACGACTGCCTCAACCAACTCGGTCTTGTCCGAGAAGTAGTGGTAAACCTGAGACTTGCCCGTTCCGCTGGCCTCTATGACATCGTCAACGCTGGTGGCCTCAACGCCCTGCGTGTACATGAGATCGGCGGCTGCCGCGACGATACGCAGACGGGTGGCCTCGCCCTTGGCGGTCAGCCGTCGCGGCTTCTTCTCACTCACCGTGCCCCCAATCTGGACTGGAGCCGCCAGCCTCGGGGGTCACGATGAGTCCTGCGATCGAGTCGCTCCCGTCCGTGGTTTCTCAGGCGCACCGCTACCTCCCGGTGCGTCAACGGCACCTGACGACCGGTCGCGTTCCCACTGCTCAAGAACCGAGTTGATGGCATGACTGATCGAGTGCAGATCGGCTTCGGTGTTCTGAGAGATGTGGAACGTCTCGATGTCTCGCGCACGGTCCCGGTCGGACTCCCGTCGCTGAGTGAGCAGAATCAGCGGTCCCTGCAGAGCAGCGACGATCGCCAGAGCCGTTCCTAGATAGTCCAGCATGGCCGTCGGGTGGGGATAGAAGAGCGGCAAGATGGTGTTCACGACAAACCACGCGAGAATCGCCACCACCAGGATCAGCAGGAACGGCCATGAGCCCGCGACGCTCGCCACCCAGGCAGCGGCCTTGTCTCCAGGGCTCGACCGCGCTTCTCTGAACATGCTGAGTTGGTGCCCGCAGTGCGGGCAAGCGAACATCTCGCGGCCTACGATGTCGCTGAAGTGGCCGTCCATCTCGGGCTCGGAATGGTGTCGAGAAGCGCGGTGCAAACCGGCGCCACTTCCCTTTCCAGACTCTGGTGACTGCTCTGTTTGCTCGTCGCGCTCCGGCTTGGTCATCGCTCTCGCTCTCCCCGGGTGCTCTCCCCGGCACTGGCGCGTTCCTGCGCGATCTGCTCGCGGAAGTGCGCGTCCTCCTGCTTGACCGCTATGGCACCGAGCAGGATCTCGTCGATCTCTGCAGCGGGGATGATGACCGCACCCGACCCGTCGGCGAAAACATAGTCGCCCGGCATGACGCCGACACCGCGCAGCACCACGGGAACATTCGCCCGGTGTGGAGTGATCAGCGCACCGCCAGCCTCCACCGCCTCACCAGCGCAGTACGAGGTGAACCCGTACGTTCGGAGCTCAGTGAAGTCCCGGAGTCGGCCATCTGTCAGCACTCCGTCGAGCCCGTAGTGGTGCACGCGACCCAGCTTCGTTCCACCGCCTACCGAGACGCCTGGATGGCCATTGGTCGCGAGCACAAGAACTTTTCCCTCAGAGTCGTCCCCAACTGCCTCACGGAACAGCGATCGGAAATCGTGCACTGCGGGGTCGACGCTTGCAGCGCAACTGGGGAAGAAGGCGATCGTCACGGCTGGTCCGAAGAGGACCCTGCCGGGGGTGGGGCTCTCCAGCCCCAGGATGTGCGCGCCGTGGCGGTGGCGACGACCCAACGCATCGACTATGTCGGCACAACCGATCTGCTCGGCCTGCGCCCGCCGGTCCTTGGCGCTTGCGCGGTTGGTCGCACGAGGTTCTCCACTCACAGGACATCACGATGCCAGAGCCTTTTATGTACTGTCAAGTACGAAATACTGGTGCGCTGATGCACCCAGGGACTCCGGGGTCTCGAAGCCTGCAATACCGCCGGACGTGTTCACGGCGGAGGTCAGGACACGTCCCAATACGCGTGAACAGCACTCTTGACCACGGAGTGTCCACCTGCAGCGGTTCGGGACAGTCACGTTCCCTTCGCCCGAGGCTGACACCGACGCGGTCGACGCGGACCAATCCGTGGTAGTAGATTGTACTATCTGCTACATTTTTACACGCGCCGCGAGTCAGCACCGCTGCGGCGGAAGCCAGATCAAGCCCTCGGGGCGGGGATGCGAGCGCCTTGCCGCCGTGCGAGAGGACCAAGAACGCCGACCATGACTGCCCGACCTCACCACTGTGCGACCTCTCGGCCAGAGGGCTGCGCGCCGCAACACGCTGGGGTAGGGCCTCGCGACTCACACCCGCCTAGAGGTCGGCCGGACGTCGATGTCCATAGACCTCGGGGCGCCCCACCAGCGTTCGCGATGAGAGGGGCGCACGTCATGACCCAGTCCATACCTGGCGCGGGTCGGCAGTAGCGGGCGTGTATGCCTTCAGTGCGCTTTCAACCGATCGTCGCTCGTACTCGCAGCATCCGTGTGCCTATCGCGCCCGTGGCGCATGACTGCGTCAAGCTGATCTTCGTCCGCGCAGGGTCCGCGATCGTACTCAGCGAGTTCGGCGAGAGGCCAGTATGCGCCGGTGACGTCGTGGCCCTGGGCGCCAACACCCTGTGCGGAAGCGAACCTGAGGATCTAGTCACCGTCACCACGCTCTGCCTGGACCAAGACTACGTCGTCGACCAGATCTTCTGGCAGCATGCCGAGCTGCTTGCAGACCGGTTCGAGGCGCATGACTTCACCGACGAGCTCTACTCCGAGTCGGCCCAGATACTCCGCCTTGGAGAGGACCGCGCTCGGATATTTACACCACTCCTGGACGAGTTGGTCGCGCTCAGTGTCGATGGGCCGTGCACCGAGAGTTTCTATCGGATGCAGGCGCTGCTCTTTGGCGTGCTCGATATCGTAAGCCCATACGTGAAGACGTCGCCGGTGCGACGGACTTCGAACCTGCGGAGGACGGGTCGCCCTGGTACGCCACGCCACCGGCGGTTCACGCCTCTACGGGACGAGGCTCGCGAAGCGCTCCACCTGCTTCGCGACGCGCCGGCCGACGACTGGACACTTGGTCGACTCGCGGCCGCAATAAATCTATCGCCCTCGCAGCTCGGGCGGATCTTCGTGGACGCTTACGGCAAGACCCCCATGACGTACCTCACGACCGTACGAGCCGAGCATCTGGCTCGGCTGCTGCGCGAGACAGACCTGCCGATTGAGGCAGCGATGCGCGAAGTGGGGTGGTGCAGTCGCGGCCATGCTGCACGGATGTTTCGTCACGCCGTAGGTGTGACACCAACTCGCTATCGGATGATGATCCGGAAGAGAGCTGCCGCCTGATCCTGAAGGTACAGATCGCGGCATCGACGATACGGATCACCGCAGCCTTCCCGCCTCCCGGTACGGAAGGCGTCAAGTGCTGGTAGTCCGGTGGGGACTCGTCGGGTTGACCGCCGTACCTGACGGTCACATCGCCTGTTTCGTTGTCCGTCTGTCGTTGCTGGTTTTCGCGGCGTACCTAATGGTCACCGGGCCTGGTCGGCCGGGTGCTCAGAGTATCGGGAGGACACGCCGATGGCGACGACACGAGAGCGAGCGCAGGCGGCGCGGGAGGCGAAGCTCGATGAGCTGCACAAGCGCCTGACCGGGGCGGTCGAACACCTCGTCTCCGGTGAGGACTGGTCGCGCGCGCTCGCATTCGCGGCACAGTTCAGGGCCAGATCGTTCTCAAACACCCTGCTGATCTGGGACCAACATCAGGGTGCCTACGAGCAGGGTCGGGTTCCGGGGCCGTTCCCGTCGTATGTGGCCGGCTACAAGCAGTGGCAGACACTCGGCCGGCAGGTGGAGAAGGGCCAGCCCGGCTATCAGATTCTCGCTCCCGTGACGGGCCGGTTTGCCTCGGCGAACCCTGCGGATGCGGAGTCTTGGCGGCGTCTTGGGAAGGGTGAGAAGCCGCGTGCCGGTGAGGTGGTGCGCTCCAAGATGGTGGGCGTCCGCCCGGCCTATGTGTGGGACGCCTCGCAGACCTCTGGTGACCCGATCCCCGAGCCCCCAGCACCAAACTTGCTGGAAGGCGAGGCGCCCGCGGGGTTGTGGGACGGCCTCTCTGAGCAGGTGGAGGCGGCCGGGTTCGCGGTGCTGCGGGTGCCGCATGCGGGGATGATCGACGGTGCGAACGGGATGACCGACTACTCCGCGAACACGGTCGCGGTGCGGGAGGACATGGACCCCGCCGCGCAGGTCAAGACCCTCGCTCATGAACTCGGCCATGTCCTGCTCCACGGTCCCGACCAGGAGGAGGCGCGGCAGCATCGCGGGATCGGTGAGGTCGAGGCCGAGTCCGTCGCTTTGATGGTCGGCGCCGCCCACGGGATGGACACCTCCGGTTACACGATCCCGTACGTCTCCACCTGGGCCGCTCGGGTGGATGGCAAGGAGCCGGTGGAGGTGGTCAAGGCCACCGGGGAGCGGGTCCGCAAGACCGCCCTGGCGATCCTGGACCGACTCGACACCGCGCAGGTCGGTGACGGCACTCCACCTGGCTTGGAGCGGGACACGGCCCACCGCGAGGTAGCCGTACATGCGCGACCGGCAGCCGAGCCGACTTCGCCGCGGCGGGTGGCGTCGTTGCCTGAACCAGGTGCACGCTCCGTACCGGTGCCGGCGTTCGAGGCGCGGGGGCTGTGATGGCCGAGCACGGCGCCGTCTCCTCGGTCCTGCTTCGGATGAACGGGTCATGGCCGCTGTCGGCAGCCGCGCGCGAGTTCGCGGCTGCGGGCGTGCCGGTCTTCCCATGCACCTCGTATGGGAAGCGGCCGGCGACCGAGCACGGCTTCCACGACGCCACCACCAACCTGGATCAGATTGAGGCGTGGTGGCGGCAGTCGCCGGGGGCGAACATCGGCGTCCCGACCGGCGCCGCCTCGGGCGCGGTCGTGGTGGATGTCGATGTGCACGGCCCGGTCGATGGTCGCGCCAGCTTCGACCGTGCCCACCGCGCCGGGCTGGTGCACGGGTGGGAGCTGCTGGTGCGCACGCCCACCGGCGGGATGCACGCCTACTACCCGGCCACGCCCGGCTCGGAGCAGCGGTCGTGGCAGGCGGCTCGCGCGGGGATCGACTTCCGCGGCGACGGCGGCTACATCATCGTCCCGCCCTCGACCTGCTCCATCGAGGGCACCACAAGCGGGTACCAGGTCGAGCAGGTCAACACCGGCCCCGCCCGCGTCCTAGACGCGCAGCGGCTGCGGGACTTCCTCGACCCCCACCCCACACCGAGCCGTCCTGCGTCTGGCGGTGTGGATCGGGACGCCGATGTGGACGTGTCCCGGTTGGCGGCGTGGGTCGCCGCCCGTGGTGAAGGTGAGCGGAACCGTGGCCTGTTCTGGGCCGCGTGCCGCCTCGCGGAGAACGGGCTCCCCGCCTCGGATGCGCTGGATGTGCTGACCGCGGCCGCCAGTCACGCTGGGCTCGCCGAGCGCGAGATCGTCACCACGGTCCGTTCCGCCTACCGCACCGTCCACCCCGCACCTGCCCGGCGTGGCGCGCGCGATGGGTCGTCACCGGTGCGGGGTTCGTCGCCGCTGGCCGCGGACGGCTGGTTCAACCGTGATCCCGCTCGCCCGTCAACCGAGTCATCAAGGGTGTGGGGGTTGTGATGACCACCCCGATCGCGAGCAGGGCAGCGGGTCGCCGGTGGGCGGTGGTGACGGCGGTGTCCGGGACGGTGTTCATCGCCGCCGGCGCGTTCTGGCTCTCCTTCACCGCACTGGTGGACCTGGCCGCCAGGTCCGGGGTGGGTGCGGGGCAGGCGTGGGCGTGGCCGCTGATCGTGGACGGCATCATCGTCGTCGCCACCGTCGCCGTCGTTGCTCTCGCTGGGCAGAAGACGGCGTGGTATCCGTGGGCGCTGCTGATTGGCGGCGCCGCGGTCTCGGTGGCCGCCAACGCGATCCACGCTGTGGTCGCCGCCGATGCCGACGTGCCCGGCGTGCTGGCCGCCAGCGTGGCGGCGGTGCCGCCGGTGGTGCTGCTGGCGATCACCCACCTGACCGTCATTCTCACCCGTCCCGCACCCGGCACCGCCGGTCCCGAGGCCGCGGTCTCCGACCCCACGGCCTCGTCCCCCGCGGTCCTCGACGCACCGTCAACGTCACAGCCGCGAGAGCTGACCACGCCGCGCACCGCGGGCGAGCCAGCCCATCGGGCGGGCAGGAACGTGCCCGACACGTCTACGTCCGCACCGGCACTGGAGCGCAGGGACCGGGCGGCGGACCTGCGGGGCGCGGGGTGGTCGAACAAGCGGATCGCCCGCGAACTCGGTGTGCATCCGTCCACGGTCGGCCGCTGGTTCGCCCGTGCGCACCTTCCTGACACGAGCACCCCTGAGATGACCGATGGTGAGGAGGCGACCCGATGAACGGGAACCCGCACGATCAGCACGAGAAGCAGCACGAGACACCCGACCGGCGGCATGAGCAGTCGGAGCCGGTCGAGAAGACCGGCACGCCGGATGCGGTGGAGGCCGCCCACGTCCGCCGCGACGGCGACCTGGGCACGCCCATCGCCAGAAGGCGGGCGCGGGGTGTGGAGTGGGTGCGACCCACCGATTTGATCGCTCGGCACTCCGCGTCGCTGTCGGGGCGGGGTATCGACTTCGAGGCAGAGCTGGCCCGCCGCGCCCGCGCCCCGATCGCGAACCGGATGCACGACCTCGCCGACCGGGCGCGCCGGTTGCCGCCGCTGTCCGCCTTCGGCCGCAGCGGTGCTACTCACGAGTCTCCGGTGCGCTCGGGTGTCGGGATGAACAGGTGACCGACCATGACCACCACAACCGACCACCACGACGAGGCAGACTTCACCACCGGTGAGGGCTTGCGCACCCTGCTGACTCGACTGCACGAGGCAGGCGAGGGAGCATGGACCTCCGACCCCGTGGCGCGGGAGCTGATGGCCTACGCCGCGCAGAAGTACACCCCATTAGCGCGCAAGCACGGCCTGGACCCTTGGGAAGCCGCGTCGGCGGCGTTCGACGCGATGCAGTACGCCTCCACCCGGCGCGCGGACGATCCGTGGGCGATGGTCACTCACGGGGTGCGGATCACCTGCATCTTCGAGGAACGCGCCCAAGGACTGCTCTGCTCGGTCCACCAGGCCCGCCGCCCCCACGTGTCCGCGTTCCATGACCCGGAGCGGTTCGGCGATCGCGACAACGCCTTGATGGACTATGACCCGGCCTTCCACGTCACCGACCCCAGTGCCGTAGACACCGAGACCGACACCAGCGCCGATGCGGGCGATAGTGGTTCCGGCGGTTCGGATCAGGCGTGCATGTCCGCTGCGTCGGCGAGCGAGGACGCGATCGGGTTGCTGTGCCTGCTGGGCTGGGCACCGGAGACCGCGCGGGCGTCGGTGGAGCATGTCTGTGGGGCGCTGATGCGGGCCGGTACCCGGCAGAGCGCTTACGAGGCGTTGCGGCGAGACCGGCACGCCCGCGCCCTACTCGACCTGCCCCGCGCCACGTGGACCGTGCTGCTACGGGCACTGCTCGGCAACCCCCACCCCGCCTACGCCGCCACCAGTGCCGGCAAGGGGGTGCTGTTGCGGCTGCTGATCGGCGAGACGCTGCCGGTGCTGCTGCGCGACGACGACCTCGTGCTCTCCCTCTCCCTGGCCGCCCCACGGCGCCGTCCCGCCGGGGGTGAGGCGCAGTGAGTTTCGATCCGGGACACATCGAGCTGGAGTGGACGGTCGAGTCCATCCGGGTCGGCCGGCGGCACCGCACCGAGCTGGGCGACATCGACGAACTCGCCGCCTCCATCGAACGCGACGGACTGCTGCAACCCATCACCGTCACCCCGGACGGCGTGCTCGTCTGCGGAGCGCGTCGGCTCGCGGCGATCAAGCGGCTTGGGGAGAAGAAGGTCAACGTGTGGGTCCGTTCCGGACTCTCCGACCGACTCGGACAGCTCCTGGCCGAACAGGACGACAACATGCTCCACAAACCGCTCACCCAGCGCGAGGCCGCCGCCCTGTACCGGGAGCTGAAGCAGGTCATGGCCGAAGACGCCGCCCGCCGCAAGGTCTCCACGCAGTTCAGCAGCGACTACCAGCCGGGGAGTGACGGTCCCGCAAATTTTGCGGGACCGTCAACCGCTTTGGGGGACTCGCGTGAACAGGCGGCGGCGATGGTCCCCGGCGGCGCCTCGCACACGACCCTAGAGAAGATCGGCTACCTCGAACATCTCGCCGCCGACCCCGCCCAACCCGAGAGCCTGCGCGCTGAGGCACAGGCGGGGCTGGAGCGGATCGAGGCCGGAGCCCCGGTGCATCCCATCTACCTGGCGGTTCGCGACGCGGCGATCGCTGCGCAGGGCGCGCGGGAGGCCGATCTACATCAGATGGCCGACGAGGCCGTCGCCCGCGCCACTGCCGCCAAGAAGCAGAAGGGCAAGCAGCCGGTGCCGCGCCCGGTGCCGCTGACCGGTGTCGATGGGGAGCCGGTGCGGTATCCGGTGCGGGCGTTCATCCACACCTGGGGCGAGCTGACCGAGTGGTGGACCCACTACGACCCCGACCAGCTCGCCGCCGAACTCACCGACGAGCAGATCGCGGGCTTCCTGGACACCGCCGAAGGCACCAGCCGGTTCGCCGAGGAGCTGCGCGCCGCCCGCGACCGCCGGGCAGCCGACGATGCCCCCGCGGCGCGGGGGCATCTGCGCGCCCTCTGACCGGGCCGTGCGCCATCGCCGTCCTCGGGTTCCTCCGTCTGGTCAGGGTGGGCGCACCTGCCGGGTATGAAGACCCCATTCGCCTCGTCTGATCCTCGTTCCCGTCACCGACTCATCGCACTCATCGCCGCGCTCGTGGCGATCGTGGTGCTCGCCGGGATCGGGGTCTACGGCCTGCTGGCCGGGCGACCGAAGCCCGATACACCCGGCGGGGACAGCGGGACGCGGCCGGGGCCGGTGGTCACCTCACCTGGCGAACCCGGCCCGACCGGAACACCGACTCTGCCTGCGCTGCCGGAGGTCGAGGCGTCCGATGACCCGGAGACCTTCGCCGGCAACGTCGCCGAGGCGTTGTTCGCCTGGGACACCGGCAGCGGGTTGATGCCGCTGGACTACAGCTCGGTGATCCTCGCCGTGGGCGACCCCTCGGGTGCGGAGCAGGCCGGGCTCGCCTCCGACGTCGCCGCATACCTCCCGTCGCGGGAAGCCTGGCTGGAGCTTCGTCAGTACACCACCGCCCAGCACCTGACCATCGAGGACGCCTATGTGCCGGAGGCGTGGGGTGAGGCGGTCGAGCAGGCCCAGCCGGGCCAGCTCGCGCCCGGCACCATCGCGTACACGATCGAGGGCACCCGCCACCGCACCGGGGTCTGGAACGACGAGCAAGTCGCCTCGGAGCATGCGGTGGCGTTCACGGTGTTCATCGTCTGCGCACCGACCTACGACACCTGCCACCTGCTGCGGCTGTCCCAGCTCGACAACCCCCTCCAGTAGCCAGGGGGTTGATCGGTCGTGTTGAAGAAGCTCGCCATCGCCACCCTCGCGGTGCTCTTCCTCGCCCCCTCCCTGATCCTGGTCGGGATCGGCGTGGTGATGAACCCCGCCCTCACCGCCACCGGCGCCTGCGTCGTCCCCGGCGGGACGAACCTCACCGTTGGCGACGTCCCCGACGAGCTGGAGGTCACCACCGCGAACGGTGAGACCTTCACCCTGAACCGGACCCAGCTCACCCACGCCGCGACGATCATCGAGACCGGCTCCGGGATCGACGGCGTGAGTCGCGACGGGCTGGTCATCGCGTTGATGGCCGCACTCACCGAATCCACCCTGCGGATGCTCTCCAACACCAGCGCCTACCCCGAGAGCGCGAACTACCCCAACGACGGCGACGGCGGAGACCACGACTCGTTGGGCCTGTTCCAGATGCGGCCACAGTCCGGGTGGGGAACCGTCGCCGAGCTGATGGACCCCGTCTATCAGGCGGAGGCGTTCTTCGGCGGACCCACCGGTCCGAACCACCCCTCGCCGCGGGGCCTGTTGGACATTCCCGGCTGGGAGGACATGGACAAGGGCGAGGCCGCCCAAGCCGTCGAAGTCTCCGCCTACCCCGACCGGTACCGCAACTACGAGCCGGTCGCGGAGGCCATCCTGTCCACCCTCACCACCACGACGGCCGCGGGTGGCGACGCGGTTCCGGTCGTACAGGCTGCCCGGCCGGAGTCCTCGCGGGTGGTGTTCCCGGTCCCGGAGGGCACCTGGGTCCTCACCTCCGAGTACGGGCCGCGGGTGCACCCGATCACCGGCGAGGACTCCTTCCACACCGGGACCGACTTCGCCGCCCCGGACGGCACCCCGCTGCTCGCGGCAGCCGATGGCGCCGTCACGGTGGCGGAGTTCTCCGGCGGCTACGGCGGGCTCATCGTCATCGAGCACACCATCGGCGGTCAGACGGTCGCGACCGCGTATGCGCACATGTGGGAGCACGGCATCCACGTCGCGCCCGGAGACCAGGTGGTCGCCGGGCAGCACATCGGCGACATCGGCAGTTCCGGCAACTCCACGGGTCCGCACTTGCATTTCGAGGTCCGCATCGGCGGCACGAACGGTGAGCACACCGACCCCGCCGCCTGGCTCAACTCCCATGACGCGGCCGACCTGCCCGAACCTGAGACCGGCCCCGGCACCCCCGGCGAGGACTGCGACCCTGAGAATGGCAGCGCTCCCGGTGGGTCGCCGGAGCCGTTCGAGGGCGACCCGAACCGCATGGTCGACGACCCCACGTCGGATGGGCAGATCACCGCGCGGATGCTGCACCTGTATCAGCAGACGATCGTCGCGTTCCCCGACACGAGCTGGGCCTGCTACTCACCCCGCCCCGGCTCCGTCTCCGAACACCCCCTCGGCCGCGCCTGTGACGGCACGTTCGGCAACGCCATCGGCCAGCGCCCGACCCCGGCGCAGCGCGAGCTCGGCTGGGACGTGACGAACTGGATGAAGACCCATGCCGAAGCCCTGGGCGTGGAGTACCTGATCTGGGACGGAAAAATCTGGTCTCTCGCCCGCGACGCCGAGGGCTGGCGTGCCTACGACGGCGGCGGCATGCACGACCCCGACAGCATCACCGGATCGCACGCCGACCACGTCCATGTCTCCGTACGAGCCGGGAGCTGAGCGGTCATGGACGTGTTCCCGGACTTCGACGGGCTCGGCGGCATCGGTGACCTCCGTGCGGTGATCGGTGCGCTGTTGACGTTCGTGCTGATCGTCGCGGTGCTCATGCTGATCGTGTCCGCGATCGTGTGGGCGATCGCCGCCGCAAACGGCAACCACGCCATCGCGAGCAAGGGCCGCACCGGTGTCCTCGTCGCCCTGGGCGCCGCGGTACTGGCCGGCGGCGGGGTCGCGTGGATGAACTGGCTCATCGCCCTCGGCGACCAGCTCTGACACCCCGCACGCCGCCGCCGTCATCCATCGTCGCGCCACGGATGCCGTCTCGCCCTGCCGGGGTGGGGCGGCATCCGTCTGTTGCGCCTCTCGGTGGTCGGACTCGGACACGTGGAGGTGGGGCGCACCTGATGCGTGAACCCCGTCCGTGTTCCCCGCCGTCTCTGGCGGGCTGTTCCTGTCAGGAGCCCATCGTGTTCGACCTCGCCACCACCGTCCTCGCCGCACCGCTCGTGGTGCCGATGGACATCAACATCGACCCCAACAGCGACGGCCTGCCCGGCATCGCGCAGCTGCGCACCATCGTCGGCGCCGTCATGACCGTCGGCCTGATCCTCTCCGTCCTGGCACTCATCATCAGCGCGATCGTGTGGGGCTTCGGCGCCAACTCCTCCAACCCCCACCTCGCGGGCAGGGGCAAGATCGGCGTCCTCGTCTCCTGCGGCGCCGCGGTGATCTGCGGGGCGTCGGTCACGCTCATCAACTTCTTCTGGAACGTCGGCCAGCAGGTCTGACCGCCCTACTCGACCCTGGCGTGAAGGAGTGATCTGCGGTGGGTGTGTGCGATATCCCCCTCGTCTCGACCGTCTGCGACACCGCCGGTGAGGCCGCTGCCAGTCTGGTGTCGGCGCCGTTCGACTGGCTCGCCGGTGCGATGGGCGCCGCCGCCGGGTGGCTGTTCGAGGCCGTCTGGGCGGTGTTCGACACCACCACGCTCGTGGACGTCACCAGCCCGGAGTACGTGAGCGTCTACAACATCCTGTTCGGCATCGCGGTGTTCGTGATGCTGATCTTCTTCTGCCTCCAGCTCATCACCGGCCTCATCCGACGCGACCCCACCGCCTTGTCCCGTGCCGCACTCGGGCTCGCCAAGAGCGTGCTCGGCAGCTTCGTCGTCATCACCCTGACCGCATTGCTGCTGGAGATCGTCGACCAGCTCTGCATCGGGATCATCCAGGCCGCCGGGGAGACCACCGAGAGCATGGGCGACAAGATCGCCCTGCTCGCCGCCGGCCTGGTCGGCATCAACATCGCCGCCCCCGGCGTGGGCGCGATCATCACCATCTTCCTCGCCGGCCTCGCGATCGCCGCCGCCGCCATCGTCTGGCTCTCCCTGCTAGTCAGGAAGGCGCTGCTGCTGGTGGCCATCGTGTTCGCACCCCTCGCCTTCTCCGGGGCGTCGTGGGATGCCAGTCGGGGATGGATCAGCAAGTGGGCGATGTTCGTCATCGCACTGATCTGCTCCAAGCTCGTCCTGGTCGTGATGTTCCTCGTCGCCATCACCCAAGTCAGCGCACCCATCGACGGCGACCTGGCCTCGGTGGCCGATCCGATCGCCGGGATCGTGCTGATGGCGATGGCCGCGTTCGCCCCGTATCTGACCTACAAGTTCATCGCGTTCGTCGGGTTCGACATGTACCACGCCATCGGCTCCGAACAGGACGCAAAGAACGCCCTCAACAGTCCCGTCCCGGTCCCCTCCAAGCCCGGCGGCAACGGCGGCGGTGAGCCGAAGAAGGTCCTCGACGACAACGACGGTGGCGGTGGTGGCGGTGGGAAGAAGCCGCCGGAGCCGAAGAACCCCACACCAGCCTCTTCCAGCGGCACCGCTGGCGCGGGCAGCAAGGCGGCCGCCAGCAGCTCCGCAGGAGCAGGTGCGGGCGGTGGGGCTGGCGCGGGTGCGGCGGCTGGTCCGGCCGCAGCCGCTGTCGTGGCGGCGAAGGTCGCCAAGGACGCCGCCACCGCCGGACCCAAGGCGGGCGAGGCCATCGGCAACCAAGCCGACTCCACCGCCGACTCCGCGGGCCAGACGGGCACCACCCCGCCGCCCGCGCAGGCGCCCCCGCCGTCGACCCCGGCACCCAAGACGCCCGGCGCGGGACCCACGGCGGGGCCGTCCCAGCCGGAGGCACGTCCGCCGAAGCAGCCCCCGCCGCCGGCGCCGAAGCCGACCGGGAAGGAGTGAGCCGCCATGTCCGCGAAGCAGACCGAGCCCGCTGGGTCGTCGGGTGAGCTGGTGCCGGTGAAGTTCTCCCGCCTCACCCGCCGCGGCGTGTTGTTGGGACTGTCGTTGGCGCAGCTCATCACCCTCGCCACCGGCGTCCTCTCGGTCGTCGGTGCCCTCTACGCCGGGGGTGGCATCCTGCTCGCCTACACCGCCCCCATCTGGGTCATCGCCGCCGCCCTGACCTGGATACCGGTCGCCGGACGGCCGGCGGTGGAATGGCTGCCGGTCGCGTGCTGGTGGCTCTGGCGCACCACCGGCGGCCAACTCCTCTACCGCCGCCACGTCGTCAAGCCCCGACCAGTGGGAACACTCGCGTTGCCCGGCGACATGGCGCGACTCCGCGAGTACACCGACCCCGAAACGAACGCGGGGATGATCCACGACCCCACCGCCGCCACGCTGACGGTGGTCTGCGAGGTCACGCATCCGGCGTTCGTGCTCCTCGATCCGGGCGAGCAGGAACGGCGCGTCACCTCCTGGGGCCGTGTCCTGGCGACCGTGTGCCGCTCCGGCCGCATCGCCACCCTGCAAGTCCTGGAACGCACCCTGCCGGACTCCGGTACCGGCCTCGCGGAATGGTGGGAAGCGCACGGCACCGCCGACGACACCTGGGCCGCACAGACGTACGCCGAGCTGATCGACCGCGCAGGTCCCGCAGGCGAGAGGCACGCGACGACGCTGTCGCTGGCGTTGGACATGAACACGGCCGCGCGGCAGATCAGGACCGCCGGCGGCGGCCTGCGCGGCGCGGCCGCGGTCCTGCGCCAAGAGATGAACACCCTCGTCGCGGCGCTGCGCTCGGCCGACCTGGCACCCTCGGGATGGCTCACCCCAGGACAGATCGCAGTGATCCTCCGCTCGGCCTATGACCCGGCGATCGCCGCCACCCTCGAACGCCACGGACAGCTCGGCCAGTCCCTCGCCACCGCCGGGCCGGTCGCGGTCAACGAGTCCTGGTCGCGGCTGCGCACCGACTCGGCGCACCACGCGGTGCTGTGGGTCTCGGAGTGGCCCCGCTCGCTGGTCTATCCCGGCTTCCTGTCCCCGGTGCTGCTCTCGACCGGGATTCAGCGGAGCTTCTCGTTGCTGTGCACGCCGCTGCGCTCCGATGCCGCGGCCCGCGACATCCGGAAGAAGAAGGTCGAGCACATCTCCGACCAGGCTCAACGGGCGAAGATCGGGCAGATCGAGGACGCGGCGCAGACCGCGGAGTACCACGACGTGCTCCAACAGGAAGCCGACCTCACCGCCGGCCACGGCATCCTCCGCTACACCGGCCTCATCGCCGTCTCCGCACCCACCGTCGAGGAGCTGGACGCCGGGGTGGCGGCGATCGAGCAGGCCGCGATCCAAGCCTCCTGCGAGACCCGCCTCCTGGTCGGGCAGCAGGCCGCCGCGTTCACCGCCGCCGCCCTTCCACTCTGCCGCCGCGTATGAGCACGCCCGCAGTCAGGTCCGCTGGTCTGGGAGGGTGCCGTAGCTGTTGGCGTAGGTCTTGCCGGGCTTGGGGTGGGTGAACTTCAGTCCCGACCAGACCTCGTCGATACGCAGGCAGGTGCTCTCGACCATGTTCAGTTCGTAACCGATCGCGATCACCGACTTGATGGTCAGGTCGGTGCCGAGCTTGCCGCCCTTGGGCCACGAAACCCACAGCATCCCGCCCGGACGGAGTCGGTCACGCAGCTCGCCGAACTGCTCACGCAGCCGGTCCTGGGTAACGACGAACAGATGCAGGTAGTCCAACTCGCCCGTCAACGTCTCAGGAACGTCGAGGTCAGGAAGGCCCATCGCCGTGACAGCCGTCGCCGGCGCGTCGCGCAGATACGCACGCAGGCCGGGCTTGACGCCCATCTTCTGCGCGACAGTCCGCGTCTGCTGAATGCTCGTCATGTCATCGACCGTAGACGCCACCACGGACACCTCCTGTCCGCTATCAGTGGCTTCCGTCGATAAGGGACACCCCGCGCACCTGAGAGCACACGCCCTCAATCAGTCTGGGAGACCCCATCATGCCGACGTTCCGCGACCCGCTCACCGATGCCGCCGAGGCGTCCGAAGCGATGCGGGGTCTCGCCCACGCCTCCCGTGTGTTCGATGACCCGGCCGACACCTACACCGTGTTCGGTGACCTCACCGCGACCATGCGATCGCTGCGGCAGGTGCTAGACCAGCTCGCCAATACTCACCTCGCCCACCGGGACCGGGCACAGCACGATGACGGCGACCACCTCGCCGGGGACCGCTCCGCGCTCGCTGCCGCCGACGAGCTGCACCGAGCCGGGACCCTGCTCGACCAGGCCCACGACCACCTCAACACCGCGTTCTCCCACTCCGGGCGAATCGCGTGGCACCCCGAGCCAGTCGTGGATCGAGACGCTGCCCGTGAACGACTGGCCGCGCGCCTCGATGGCGACCCCGCGACCACGACCGTGCAGGCCGGGACACTCACGTTGACGGTGTGGCCCGATACGCCGGCGGGTGAGCATCAGCGCTATGCCTACCGGATCATCGACACCACTACGGGGCGGGAGCTGGAGGGTCGGGACCTGTTCACCGGCGCCGGCCAGCCCGTCGACCCCGACCATGCGATCCGCGACCTCGCCACGTTCCTTGGCGCCGCCGGCGAGGCCCGCCAGTACGCCCTCGACCATCCCGACAGCACGCCCGAGCACACAGGGTTGTTCCCGGAATGGGTGGCCGAGGCAGCCCGCACCAACGCCGACGCGCTCACCGAGCTGACCGAGCCCGCCGAGCCGGCCCCGGCAAGCGAAGCGTCCGGGACGGGCCGGCAGTGGATCAGCGTGGTGTTCCTCCAAGGCGAGGAAGCCGACCAGGTACTCGACGTGATCGACCGGGACGGCACCGCCGCGGCGCTCGAACACCTCGCTGGCTATGACTACGGGGACGAGACCACCCAGGCCGCACTGGAGAACGGCTACGTCTACGACAAGCCCCCGACCGGGCCGCTGGACCGGGTGATCACTGGCGAGGACGGCTACACCCTCACCTACAACCCGTTCGCCGGCCACGTCAGCCTTCTCCGCGAACACCACACCCCGCCCGCCGACGTCCTCGAAGACTCTGGTGTGGTGCCGGCGCGGGAGGCAATCGCCGGGATCGGCGCCCCCGAGCCGGAAGCGAGACAGGCGGCGTCCGTGCCGTCGCGGAGGGCGCCCGATCCGTCGTGGTTCGAGCATCCCGGTGTGGCTGCGGTGAAGCAGTCCCGAGGACTCTCGCTGTGAGCGCGAGTGAGCCCGAGCGGCTGCACACCTCGGTCTTGGTCGCTCCTGCCGCCGAGCGACGCCGGCTGCGCAAGCAACGCCGCCAGGCCGCCGCCCGCCTCCAGGCCGAGCAACGTCGGGCCGAGAAGCAGGCGGCGCGGGCGAAGGCCGAAGCTGAGAAGGCCGAGCGCCGGGCGACGACCTACCTGCCTGCCGTCGGCGAACCCGGACCCGCTGCGCTGAGGTCGCCGGGCCGGTTCCGGCTGCCCCGCCATCAGGACACGTCCGCGACGTTGGCGGGGGCGTATCCGTTCGTCGCCGAAGGCGGCCTCGGCTCCGATGGCGTGTTCGTCGGGCAAGACCTCTACTCCGGCGGGTCATTCGTGTACGACCCCTGGGTGTTGTATGCCCGCGGCATCATCACCGCGCCCAACATCGTCCTGGCCGGGATCGTCGGCTCCGGCAAGTCATCCCTCGCCAAGAGCCTCTACACCCGGTCCCTGCCGTTCGGCCGCCGCGTCTACGTGCCTGGCGACCCCAAGGGCGAGCACACCGCGGTCGCCGAAGCGGTCGGCGGCAGGGCGATCGTCCTCGGTCACGGGCTGCACACGAGACTGAACCCGCTCGATGAAGGCCACCGGCCCTCCGGCCTGTCGGATGAGCAGTGGGCCTCCACGGTCGCCTCCCGGCGTCGCGATCTGATCGGCGCCCTCGCCGAAACCGTGCTGGCGCGCGGGCTGACGCCGCTGGAGCACACCGCCATCGACCTCGCCTTGACCGCGACGGTGCGGGAGAACACGGTGCCGATCCTGCCGATGGTCGTGGACCGCATCCTGTCCCCATCCCAAGACAACGATGGGCGCCTCGGGGAGGATGGCCGGCTCGTCGGGCATGCCCTGCGTCGCCTGGTTGCCGGGGACCTCGGCGGGCTCTTCGACGGCCCCTCCACTGTGGCGTTCGATCCGTCGCTGCCGATGATCAGCCTCGACCTGTCGCGGGTGACGGAGAACTCCACCCTCATCTCGGTGCTGATGACGTGCTCCAGCGCATGGATGGAGTCCGCGCTCCTGGACCCGGCCGGCGGGCAACGGTGGGTGATCTACGACGAGGCCTGGCGGCTCATGTCCCACCCCGCGCTGCTGCGGCGGATGGACGCGCACTGGCGGCTGGCGCGCCATTACGGGATCGCGAACATGCTGATCTTCCACAAGCTCACCGACCTCGACAACGTCGGCGACCAAGGTTCCGCGATGCGGTCCCTCGCCAACTCCTTGTTGGCGAACGCCGAGACCCGGATCGTCTACCGGCAGGAGTCCGACCAGCTCGGCCCGACCGCCGCCGCGCTCGGGCTGACCGGGACCGAGCAGAAGCTCCTCCCCACCCTCGGCGTCGGACAGGGGCTGTGGAAGATCAAGTCCAGAAGCTTCATCTCGCAGCACCAGCTCCATCCCGTCGAGCTGGAACTGTTCCGGACCGATGCCCGCTACCTGGGCGGTCAGTCATGAAGGGCCGCAACCCGCTGCACCACACCCCGTCCCAGCAGCCCGACGAGACACCGGTGGCGCTGCCACACGTCGTCATCACTGTCACTGAGAACGGCGCCCTGAACGTCACCGTCGACGGCACGCCGTTCCCGTCACCTTCCGCGGGTTCGGAGTGGACACGGGGCACCTTCGGGCCGCTGCTGGACGCGGTAACCCACGATCGCACCGTAGCGGTGCGGATCGAGGTCCGCGAGGTCGACGGGACCGTGTTCACCGACCTCATCCGCGCCCGCAAACCCACCCCACCACCACCCGACGACGAACCGGCCGGGCCGGGGACGCAGCGTTCACGCCGCGCCAAGCACACCACGCAGCACGAGCCTCCGGTGCTGATTGAGGTCACCGGGGACGGGTTCGTGCCCGGTGAGGACATCGCCGTCGCCGTGATCGTCGCCCACACCGACGCCACCGGCACCGGGGCCGCCCGAGCCCTGCTCGACCAGCAACAGCTCGACGCCGCGCTGCCTGAGGGCGACGACGCGGGCGAGGCGGTGCTCTACGGGCGTATCTCCGGCACGATCGTGGTCAGGCGGGTGCCGTGAGCAGCCCGCAGGGCCGGCAGGCCGGGTCGTTCGGGGACGAGCTGACCAACGCCGCCCTGATCGGGCTGGTCGGCATGTTCGGCGTCGCGCTCATCCTGCGCGCATCAGGCAGCGTGGCCGCGTTCCTCACCGGCACCAACCAGCCCGCCGCGGGACCGGCGTCGGGGCTCGGGGTGCTGTTCAACCCCGCCGACCCCGCCGCCGCGCTCGACGCCGCAGGGTTGAACCCGGTCGTCTACTGGATCGTCACCGGCCTCCTGCTCGCGGGCCTGTGCGTCGGTGGCGGGTGGGTGTGGGTGTGGCTGCGCCGTCACACCCGCAAGACCGAGACCGACCCCCGCCGCCTGGCCGGCACCGCCACCGGCCACGAAGTCAGTCAAACCGCCTCCGGCAAGGCACTGCTGCGCCGCGCCGGCACACTGCGCCCCTCCGTGGAGCAACCCTCACCAGGCGATGTCGGGTACCTGCTCGGCACCAGCCACGGCAAACAGGTGTGGGCATCGGTGGAGGACTCGATCCTGCTGCTCGGCCCACCCCGGTCAGGCAAGGGCCTGCACGTGGTCATCAATGCCATCTTGGATGCGCCGGGAGCGGTCGTGACCACGTCAACGCGGCCGGACAACCTCACCGCCACCCTGAAAGCCCGAGCGCGGGACGGGCGGCCGGTGGGAGTGTTCGACCCCCAGCACCTCGCCGAAGGCGTCCCCGCCGGCCTGCGGTGGTCCCCGGTGCGGGGGTGTGAGGACCCGTTGACGGCGATGATCCGCGCCACCGGCCTCGCCGCCTCCACCGGCCTGTCTTACGGCGGTGTCGAGTCGGGCGGGTTCTGGGAAGGCAAGACCCGCACCGCTCTCCAAGCCCTGCTGCACGCCGCCGCTCTGGACGGCCGGCCGCCGGCCGAGCTGTTCCGGTGGACCCTGGACCCCTCCATCGCGGCCGAAGCCGTCGCCGTCCTCACGAACCACCCCGGCGCAGCCACCGGATGGGCCGACTCCCTCGGCGCGATGATCGACTCCGACCCCAAGACGCGCGACTCCATCTGGCAAGGCGTCTCCCTCGCCCTCTCAGCATTGGCCGACCCGCGCGTCCTCGACGCGGTGACTGCTCGCGAGGGCGAGGACTTCGACCCCGAAGCCTTCCTCCAACAGCGCGGGACCCTGTTTCTCTTGGCGACGGGTGCGGGTGCCGGGGCGTCCGCGTCCCTCGTGGCCGCGTTCGTGGAAGACCTCGTGGAAGCCGCCCGCCGCCTCGCCGCCCGCTCACCGGGTGCCCGGCTCGACCCGCCCCTGCTGCTCGCCCTGGACGAGATCGGCAACCTCAGCCCGTTGCCGTCGCTGCCGACGCTGATGGCCGAGGGCGGCGGCACCGGCATCACCTGCCTCCCCGTCTTGCAGTCCCTCGCACAAGCGCGGGAGAAGTGGGGCGACAACGCCGCCGGCGCGATCTGGGATGCCTCCATCGTCAAGATCATCCTCGGCGGCGCCTCCAACTCCCGCGACCTCCAAGACCTCTCCTCGCTGATCGGCGAACGGGACGAGTACACCGATTCGGTGACCCTCGGCGACCACGGCACCAGATCGAACCAACGCTCCATCAGAAGGGTGCCGATCCTCCCGCCCGACCGCATCCGCACCCTGCCCTTTGGCACCGGCGTCACCCTGCTGCGGTCCGCCCCGCCGATCGTGACCGGCCTGCGGCCCTGGCCGACACGCCCCAACTCCGCCCAGCTCGGCACGGACGGCGCGGCCATCGAGGCGCTGCTGCGTCGCCCCGCCGACACCTGACCTCCCTTGTCATCTGTGGGGCGCGTGGGTGCACCTGCCTGACACGAGCGGTTCCTAACGGGGGTCGCGTGAGTGTCAGGAGGAGAGTCCGATGGCTATCCAGACTCAGCAGTCGTTCTCGGGGTTTGTCGCGTCCGACCCGCAGCTCAGTCGCACGGAGAACGGTGATGCCCGGCTGTATATGAAGGTCGGCAAGGAGCACTACCGGCAAGAGCAGGACGGGTCGTTCACGCAGTTGGAGACCACCTTCCACAACCTGGTCGCGTTCAAGGCCGCCGCTGAGCAGGGCCACGAACGACTGGCCAAGGGCGACAAGGTCATTGCCGACGGCTATGTCCGCGAGTACAGCTATCAGCGCGACGGGCAGAACGTCGAAGGTGAGGAGTTCGTCGCCCGCCGCCTCGGCCACGACATGGCCCGCACCCGTTACGACGTCGACCGCACACCCCGCCGCAGCCCGCCCGAGCGCGACGCGACCGCGTTCACCGCACCTGAGCACCGCCCGGCCACCGCATCGCCCGCGGCCGTGAGCCTGTGACCGGAAGGGGCTGACGACGATGGATGAGTACACCCCTGAGCCTGACGAGCCCGACCACTTCGACCCGGACGACGGGCCCGACGCCGGAGCGGACGATGTGGCCGAGCCGCCGCACCCGGTGAACTGGAACCTGCTGTCCGCCGACGATCTGGAAGTCGAGTGGCTCGCGCTCAACGACTGGGTGGCGTGGCTGCGCCGCACCTACGGACTACCCGCCAGCGTGGTGCCTCCGTTCTGGCACCGCCACCCCGAGCTGGTGTGGGAGCTGTCGGCTCTGCATCTGCATTGGCTGGGCGCCTATGACCCCGAGCAGGCCGGGTCCGCGCCGTTCGGCTGGCATCGTGACTTCGCCGACGCCCGGAACCGGCTCCGCGAATGGGTCGCCGCCTCCGGCACCCGCCTGGACCGCGACCGACCCACCCGCCAGACCACCTGGCCCGGCGAAGACCCCGCACCGCCTGTGGAGGACGTGATCATCGCCGACCGCGGGGAGGACTTCGTACAGTTCGTCTTCGATCAGGTCGAAGCCCGCCGCGAGGCCGAGGAGGCGTTCTTCCGCAGCCTCGATGAGCGCACCGGAGAAGTCCCGTGACCGGCCGGGCTTCCCGCGACAGGGATGAGCGGCTGCCGGAGAGGATGCGGGATTACCGGATCGAGGCCGAGCCGCGGCAGAGCCCAGACCTGCACAAGCTCGTCCAACTGTTCATCGGCATGGCCCGCTCCCGCGCCGAGCAGGACCGCACCACGCCCGCGACGGACGCCGACACCGTCCTGCCGGCCTCAGAGCAATGTCGGGACGGCGAGGTAGAATCAGAAGCGCAAGAAGCCAACGGCTGAGCTTTCGGGCTTGGTCGTGGTGCGCAGTCCTGTTTGGCCTTCGTGGCTTACCCGGCCGGCTCCTTCGGAGCTGCCGGGTCGTGTTTCCCCATTACGAGTCGCACCGCACCAGCGGTAGCCGCCGCTCGTGCTGGCCCCGACCACCGGGGAAGGGAACACGACCCATGACCGCCACGACCACTGCACAGCAGCCACCCGCCGCCACCGCGCTCGATCGCATCGGCGAGACCACCACACTCGCCGTCTCCTACCTGCGCGTGTCAACCAAAGAGCAGGCCTCCAAGGGCGGACGGGACGAGGGCTTCTCGATCCCCGCTCAGCGCGAGGCGAACCTGCGCAAGGCCCGCGAGCTGAACGCGATCATCACCGAGGAGTTCGTCGACGCCGGCGAGTCCGCCCGCAAGGCCGACCGGCCCGAGCTGATGCGGATGATCGAGTACGTCAAGACCCACCAGGTCGCCTACTGCATTGTTCACAAGGTCGACCGGCTCGCCCGCAACCGCGCCGACGACGTGACCATCCACCTCGCCCTCAAAGAGGCCGGGGTCATGCTCGTCTCCGCGACCGAGAACATCGACGAGACCCCGTCCGGGATGCTGCTGCACGGCATCATGTCCACCATCGCGGAGTTCTACTCCCGGAACCTCGCCGGCGAGGTCTCCAAGGGCATGAACCAGAAAGCCCAGGGTGGCGGGACCAACGGCAAGGCCCCGATGGGCTACCTCAACGTCACCAAGCGTGACGAACTCGGCCGCGAGGTCCGCACCGTCGAAGTCGACCCCGACCGGGCACCACTGATCACGTGGGCCTTCGAGGCCTACGCCACCGGGAACTACTCCACGATCAGCCTGCGCGAGGAACTCATCGACCGGGGCCTGACCACCGTGCCGACCCCGAAGCGGCCCTCCAAGCCGCCGGTGCTGTCCACGATCCACAAGATGCTCACCAACCCCTACTACAAGGGCAGCGTCCGCTTCCGCGGTGCCAGCTACGACGGCCTGCACGAACCGCTGGTCGCGCCCGAGGTCTGGTACCGCGTCCAGGCGGTGCTCACCGCGCACCAGACCTCCGGGGAGAAGACCCAGTCCCATGACCACTACCTGAAAGGCAGCCTGTACTGCGGGCAGTGCGGGTCCCGGCTGACGCTGACCAACGCCAAGAGCCGCCGCGGCGTCATCTACCCGTACTTCATGTGCACCGGCCGGCACGCCCGCCGCACCAACTGCGAACGCAAGTCCATGTTCGTGCCCGACATCGAAGCCGCCGTCGAGGACTACTACCGCCACGTCCAGATACCCGAACACGTCGTCACCGCGCTGCGCGAGCTGGTCACCAGTGAGTTCGACCGACTGCACCAGGTCGCCAAGCACGAGGCCCAGGGGTACAAGGCAGAACGCGACGCGCTCCGTGACGAGCGCACCAAGCTCATGCAGGCTCATTACGCCGGAGCCGTGCCCCTCGACCTGCTCGGCACCGAGCAGGACCGCATCGCGCGGCGGCTCGCGTTCCTCGACGCGCAGATCAACGCCGGCGACATCGAGTACGACCAAGCCAAAGCCCACCTGGACGACTGCCTCGCCCTCGCCGGGGACATGCACGCCATCTACATGAGCATCGACGATTCGCTCCGCAGGATCGCCAACCAAGCCTTCTTCGACAAGCTCATCGTCACTGATGACGACGCCATCCACGGCGAACCCGGCGTCCCGTTCAACGTGTTCCTCGACCGCGACGTCCAGACCCTCGCCGTCCGCCAACAGGGACGGACGGCGGAATCTGGAACTCAAACCGGTGATGTCGTTGGTTTGAACAACGACCTTCTGGTGGAGCTGAGGGGATTCGAACCCCTGGCCTTCTCATTGCGAACGAGACGCGCTACCAACTGCGCCACAGCCCCAGAAGCGAGAGAAACCATAACATCGGCACCTGCCACGGCCGAAAATCGGGGCCGAGCGGGCCGAACGGCCGGGCCCTCGCCAACGTCCGGCGAGTGGACGGCATACCAACCACAGTGCCGGACGCAAGGTCAGCGGTGGATGAGGTCCTGCCAGTTGGCGGGGACCGCACCGGCCGGCCCGGGAGCGGGCTGGTCCTCGGCGTGGGACTGCGGGTCGGGCAGGCGTGGCCCGAGGAAGCCCTTGCCGTCGGCAAAGTCCCAGAACCAGTCCTCGCGCGACTCGAAGCTCGCGATCACCTGGTGGCCCGTCTCATGCCAGTGCGCGGTCGCGTGCTGCGACGGGCTGGTGTCACAGCACCCGATGTGACCGCATTGGGCACACCGGCGCAGGTGCACCCACCAGCCGCCGCTGGCCAGGCATTCGACGCAGCCCGTGCCGGTGGGAACGCTCTGCTCGTCGATCCCCGCCCGCGTCGTCATCCTCGGCCCAACCCTCAGGGTGCGGCGGAGGGGTCGACGTGCTGGGCCAAGTAGTGCGCCGCGCCGATCCGCTCGATCACGTCGAGCTGGGCCTCGAACCAGTCGACGTGCCGTTCCTCGTCGAGCACCATCTCCTCGAAGACCGAGGCGCTGCCGTGGTCACCGAGGTCGTGACACTCCTTGGCGGCCGCGTTGAACTGGGCCACGGCACCGATCTCTCCCTCGAGCCCGATGCGGAGCATCTCCTCCGGGGTCTCGCCCGTGCGAATCGGGTTGAGCCGCTGGACATTTGGGTGCCCGTCGAAGAGCAGGATCCGCTGGATGATCGAATCGGCGTCCTTCATCTCGTCGATCGAGAGGTCATAGAAGACCTTGCCCAACTTGGGGAAGCCCCAGTTGTCGAGCATCCTGGCGTTGAGGAAGTAGGAGTTGACGATCGTCAACTCGAGCGTCAGGGCCTCGTTGAAGAGCTCAACGACTCGCGAGTTCTTGGGCTGCACGGGGGACCTCCGGGATCATGACGGATCGGGCACTGTCACTCTCGCACAGGATCATCTTCACCGACCACACGCATCCTCCGCAGCCGGTGCCGGCGCCGGTCGCACGGCTCACCGCAGGCAAGGTCGTGGCTCCCGCATCGACAGCAGCGCGGATCGCCTGGTCGTTGACGACCCTGCAGTGGCAGATGATCACGGCACGCTCCGGCGGGAGTAGGTGAGGTTTACCTAATCACAGGGTACTTAGGTGCACCTAATCCGCCCCCCCGGATTCCGCCATGCGGAACACCTCACGTCGTCGTGACGGCCCGCTCGCACAAACCGATGAACGCGCCGAGCGCGACGAGCTCACGCGGGCTCCTCGGGGCCAGGTCGGTCAGGAGCGGCGAGCGCACGAGGTATGCCGCGTGCTTGGCTCGCGAGATCGCGACGTTGAGGCGGTTGCGGTCGAGCAGGAAGTCGATGCCCCGGCTGACGTCGCTGGGGGAGGAGGCCGCCATCGACACGATGGCCACCGGCGCCTCCCGTCCTTGGAACTTGTCGACCGTCCCGACCGGCACCTCGTCGAAACCGGCGGCGTCGAGGGCAGCCCGGATCGTGGCGACCTGGGCGTTGTAGGGAGTGGTGATGATGACGTCCTGCGGGCCGATGGCCCGCTCCGGCTCACCGTCCTCGACCGCAGGAATCCAGCGCCGTCCGATCATGTCGCGCACGAGGTCGACGACGGCAGCAGCCTCCTCCGGCGACGACGACCGGTTGTCGTGGTGGTCGACCGACCGGACGTGCAGGCCCGGCTCGACGCCATCCAGCGACCGCGACTGGGTCACGGACACCTGGGAGTGGAGCTGACCGGCATACGACAACCGGCTGACCGGGGCGGTGAGGGCGGGGTGCATGCGCCAGGTGGTCGCGAGGAAGTAGCCGTGCTCCGGGTCGAGCACTGGCTCCTCACCGATCAGCCAGCCGAGGGCCGACAGGTCGACCGGGTCGGGATGGCTGCCCTGGCTCACCTGCGGCAACTGCTGCGGGTCACCGAGTAGGAGCAGGCGCGCCCCCGCCATCGCCACGGCCATTGTCTTGGCCAGCGAGAACTGCCCCGCCTCGTCGACGACGACGAGGTCGAGTTGGTCACGCTCGACCCGCTTCGGATTGGTGAGGTCCCAAGCGGTGCCGCCGATGACATAGCCGCCTTCGTGGTCGCGGGCGAAGGTCGCGAGGTCATCGGCCTGAGCCAGGTCCGTCCACGCCGGGTGCTCGGCCTCGACGGTGCGTTTGGCGACCTGCCCGGCCGGGACGCCGGCGCGGATCACGGCGGCCAGGACGTTCTCGATCGCGGCATGCGACTGGGCGCACACCCCGATCCGCCAGCCGTGCTGCACCAGGGCGGCGATCACGTGGGAGGCCACATGGGTCTTGCCGGTGCCAGGTGGCCCCTGCACCGCGAGATAGGAGTTGTCGAGGTCGAGCAGGGCAGCGGTGATCGTGGCCACCTGGTCGCCCTCCGCTGCCACGGGCAGAGCCGTCCCCCGCCGGAACCGAGGCGGGCGACGCAGCAGCAGGTCGGCGCCCGCTCGGGCCGGCACTGCCGGCCACTGCGCATGGAGCTCGGCCGCGAAGTCCGTGATCGCGGCGTCGATGTTGTCGACGCGCACCAGCCCGCCGGGCACCAGCCCCGCCGGGATCGGTGCGTGCTCCTCGCCACCGGTCGGCATCAACTCCTCGACGACCAGCTCCTGGCGCACGTGCCCACCAGTCGTCAGCGCCGGCGATGCCTCGAGGATCCGCACCCCCGCCGGCGACTTGCCGTGGTGGAACCCCCGCTCCATGGGTATGCCGGCCGGCCCGGGCGCCGCGTAGACAGCGTTGACCTCGTCTCGGGGCGTGAGGAGAGTGCCCGAGAGTGGTTCACCGACCAGGCGCAGGATGCGACGCGGCTTCTGCCGGCTGCTCTGGCGGTGCCAGTCGGTCACCACAGTGGCCTCCTGGACGACGAAGACTCCACTGTCGGCGGGCCAGTCGGCGACCGGGGTGCGCAGCCGGCCGAAGTGTCGCCACCAGAAGGGCTTGTCCTCGCGCGCATGGAACTGCACCGCGGCCGCCGCCAGGGCGATCGCCTGCTGCTCGGCCGTACGCTCGTGCGGCTTGGTGTCGGCGATCAACTCCCGAAGCGCCTGCTCGAGCGCGATCCGTGCCTGACGATCGGCGGACAGGGTGACCGGTCCGGCGGGGGCACCCTCACCCACGTCGACCGAGGCCGGCTCGACGACCGGAGAGGCCTCACGCTGCTGCACGAGCCAGTCCCGCAGGCCCAGCGTGGACAGGCAGTCGTCGCGGTTGTAGTCGTGGATCAACTCCAGCAGTCGATGTGCCTCGGCCTCGTCACCACGATCACGCGCCGCGCAGAACTCGTGATAGACGGTGATCGAGTCGCCGCCGCTCTGCAGGGCGATGGCGCGCTTGTCCATGTAGAGCGGCTCGAGTTTCTTGATCGAGTAGGACCGCTGGGAGACGCGCACACCGGCGCGAACCACGGCATACAGATCCACGAAGACGCCCTCCCGCAGGAACTGGTCGATCTCCTCCTCACAGACACCGTGGCGAACCGCGAGGCGGAGCAGGGCGACGACCTCGTAGTTGGCGTAGTGATGGACATGCATCGTCGGCCACTGCCGCCGCCGCTGCTGGACGTAGGTGACGAAGTCGATGAGCGCCTGCTTCTCGGCCTCGCGGTCGTGCGCCCAGAAGGTGCGGAATTCCGGTGTGCCGGTGTCGATCTCGATGAGACCGAAAAGGTACTCCAGTCCCCAGTCCGAGGACCCACGCTCGGCCCAGAGCGGATCACCCTCGAAGTCGAAGAAGACGTCACCGGCCGAGGGTTCGGGGATGGTGGCCAGCGCCGCTGTGCTCACCACCTCCGAGCGCACGCGACCGGTCGGGTCGCCGTCCTGCTCGACCTGCAGACGGGCCTGCGCGACGAGGCGCTCGAAGGTGGCCGCGCGGACCTCGGGCACCGGCTCGGTGCGGGCGGCCAGGTCCTCGACGGTGTGCACCCCCGCCTCGAGCAGGCGGCGCCGCGTCGGCATGCGCACACCGGCGACGAGGAGCACGTCGCGCGTTTCCTCGGCGGCCGCGACGCACACCTCGCACCTCCCACAGGCCAGCCACCGGTCGTCGCGCCAGAGCGCCGGCCCGTCGTCGGCCGCGTGCGCCTCCATCACGGCCGCCAAACGCGCGCGCCGGGCGCGATGGACCGGCAGCAGGTCGTCGAGTGGGTGGTCACTCGGCTCGCCGGTGCCCAGGACGAGCCGGGCGATCGGTGCCGTCGGGATGCCGGCCTCGGTGAGGCACGCGGCATACGCACCGATCTGGAGGAGCGCGGGGACCGACTCGGAGCGGGCGAGCTTGGCGTCCATGACCAACCAGCCGTCGTCGGTGCGCTCGAGGAAGTCACTGTGCCCGACGAAGCCGCCGTCGAAGAAGGTCGCCTGGACGACGACATCGGCACTGTCGCCGCGCAGGGTGGCCAGCGTGGTCTCGTGGGCGGTCGTCAGCCCCTCGAGGGTGTAGGCGGGCCGGGGGAACTGCAGCACGCGGCCGGGGTGGCGAGCCGACAGGCGCAGCAACTCCCGCTGCTCGTGTTGGGTGCCGAGCTCGGCGACCCGGGCGAGCATCGCGTCGTCGGTGACGGGCAGGCCCGCAATCCGGCCCAGCCTTGCGTCGAGCGTGCGGACCAGCGCGAACTCGCACGTGGCGGCGAGGCGCAGGTCGCTGGGGCTCGTGACGAGCCGGTCACCGAGGAGGAACACAGGCTCAACCTACGGGTCACCACCGACACCGGGTGGAGGCCGACCTCAGATCCAACTGGGGAACCACATCCGCAGGTACCACTCCTTGTAGGGGATGACCTCGGCGGCGTGGATCGGATAGAAGTAGGTGAAGAGCGCGACGTGCACCACGAGGTAGGCCGCGATGCCCACCACCCGCAGTTGTCTCTCGTTGGGCGGGCACTCCGGCGAGAGGGCAGGACGCAGGAGGAGTCCGATGACCAGGACGACGGCGAGCACGATGAACGGCTCGAAGGTGATCTCGTAGAACGCGAAGATCGTGCGCTTCTGCCAGTAGAACCAGATGCCATAGCCCGCGATCACGCCCGCCGCGATCGCCCCCGCCCGCCAGTCGCGCCGCGCCAGCCACTGGTGGAGCACGACGAAGAGCGCGACCAGCCCTGCCCACCAGAGCGAAATCGTGCCGATCGTGTGCACTGCCTGCGAGCACTGGTCGACGGCGCAGCCCAACTCGCCCTTCTTCGGCCCTTCGTAGAAGAAGGACGTCGGGCGCGCCTGGACAAGCCAGCCCCACGGGTTGGACTGGTAGCTGTGCGGCTTGGTCAGCGTCGTGTTGAAGGCCCACATGTCGTGGTGGTAGTGCACGAAGGACCGGGCCCACTCGGGCAGCCACTGCACGCCCTGCCCGGGATTGGCGGCGGCCCAGCCCCGCAGGTAGGCATGCGGGTTGAGGAACCAGCCCAGCCACGTCAGGGGGTAGACGACCGCGGTGACGACGACGAGTTGCACCGCGGCATACGGACCGTCCTTGAGAAGCCCGGCGGCGAGCCAGTGGCGCACCCCCGCGGTGCGGCGAGCTCCGAGGTCCCACCACACCGTCATCAGCCCGAAACAGGCGACGAAGAGCAGTCCGGACCATTTCGTCGAGGTCGCGAGCGCGAGCATCAGGCCGGCGACCCACCGCCAGGGCCGGGCGCCCAGCCAGGGCCCCCACCGCGGCCACTCCCCGCGCGGGAGGGCGCCGACCTTGCGCGCGAGGACTGCCCGCGAGCGGTCGCGATCGATGAGGAGCGCACCGAAACCGGCGAGCGCGAAGAACATGAGCGGCATGTCGAGCAGCGAGGTGCGAGACATCGTGAAGTGCAGGCCCTCGAACGCGATGAGCAGGCTCGCGATCGTCGCCAGGGTCACGGATCCGAAGAGCCGCAACGCGATTCGCCCCACCATGAGGATCGACAGGGTGCCGAGCAGGGCAACCGAGAAGCGCCAGCCGAAAGGGCTGTCGGCGCCGAAGAGCCACTCTCCGGCACCGATCACCCATTTGCCGACGGGTGGGTGGACGACGATGTTGCCCAGGGTGGGGTTGTGGACGTCGGTGGTGCCGGAGTTCCACATCACGTCGGTGACGCCGGGCTTGAGTTGCATCTCGGTGCCGAACCGGATGAGCGACCAGCCCTCCTTGACGTAGTAGGTCTCGTCGAAGACCAACTTGGCGGGCCGGTCGAGGTGCCAGAAGCGCAGCAGGCCACCGAGGACCGTGAGCGTGAGCGGGCCGAGCCAGCCCCACAGACGAGCGCGGGGGGAGAGCGACGGCCGGTCGCCGAGCAGGAGTTCGCGCAACTCCTCCTCCCTGGTCACGGCGGCCACTTTATGTCGGTATGCCGTGTGGTCGCGTGCGAGGATCGCGGCCATGAGCGGCGACCCCGGTGTGCTGGTGCTGGCGGCCACGCCGATCGGTGATCCGCGCGATGCCGCACCACGGCTGGCGGCCGAACTCTCGACCGCCGAGGTCGTCGCCGCCGAGGACACCCGCCGCCTACGCCGGCTGTGCGCGGACCTCGGGGTGGCGCCGAGCGGCCAAGTCGTGAGCTTCCACGAGCACAACGAACACGCACGCGCCGTCGACCTGGTCGAGCGTCTGCTCGCCGGCGATCGCGTCCTCGTCGTCACCGATGCCGGTATGCCGTCGGTCTCGGACCCGGGGTATCGCCTCGTCGCGGCCGCCATCGCCGCGAAGGTACGCGTCACGTGCGTGCCCGGCCCGTCGGCGGTGCTCATGGCGCTGGCGGTCTCCGGGCTGCCGGTCGACCGCTTCTGCTTCGAGGGCTTCCTGCCGCGCAAGCCGGGAGAGCGGCGCCGGGTCCTGGGCGAACTGGCCGGCGAGCGACGCACGATGGTCTTCTTCGAGGCGCCGCACCGGATCGCCGACACCCTCACCGCGATGGCCGAGGCCTTCGGGAGCGATCGGCCGGCGGCCGTGTGCCGCGAGCTCACCAAGACCTACGAAGAGGTCCGGCGCGGCACGGTCACCGACCTCGCGGTCTGGGCGGCCGAAGGGGTCAAGGGTGAGATCACGGTGGTCGTCCAAGGTGCGGAGGCCGCGGCTGCGGACCCGGCCCACGCGGTGGGTGAGGTGCTCGCGCGGGTGGCCCGCGGCATACGCCTCAAGGACGCGGCCGGCGAGGTGGCCGCCGAGACCGGGCTGTCGAAGAAGGCCCTCTACGACGCCGCGCTCGCCGCCCGCGGGTGACCCCTGCTCGCCGGGGGCGCGAGAGTACCGGCGGGTAACGTGCGGATCTCACACGAGGTAAGGCCCACCTGCCGTGAAAGCGCGCGCGGGGAGCGGTAGTTTGCACTCGTGGCCACGACGACTCTTTCCGCACCGACAGCGCGGAAGACGACGATCGCCCTCAAACTGCTCATGGCGGTGACGGGTGCCTTCTTCGTCCTCTACGTGCTCCTGCACATGTACGGCAACCTCAAGGTCCTTGCGGGCCAGGAGGCCTTCGACACCTACGCCCACCACCTGCGCACCTTCGGCGAGCCGATGCTGCCCTACGGCGGCCTGCTGTGGATCTTCCGGATCCTGCTCCTCGGGTCGTTGATCGGGCACGCGTATGCCGCGTTCACGCTCTGGAGCCGCGCTGGCTCGGCGCGCAAGACCAAGTACGCCGTCCTCAAGACGGCGGCGTCCGCGCAGTGGATGCGGTGGGGCGGGGTCGCAATCCTGCTCTTCGTCGTGTGGCACCTGATCCACTTCACGATCGTCAAACCGGTCATCAACGTCGACGGGCCTGACGCCGCGGCGATCAAGGCCTCGCCTTACACGATGGTCGTCGCGTCCTTCCAGCTCTGGTGGATGGTGCTCATCTACCTGCTCGCGCTCGCCGCTCTCGGCCTGCACCTCGCGCACGGCGTGTTCAGCGCGCAGCAGACGCTCGGCTTCACCCAGACCCCCAAGGCGCGCGCCCGGGCCAAGGGCATCGGGAACCTCACCGCTGCCCTGGTCGTCGTCGGCTTCGCGATCCCGCCCCTGTCCATCCTCTTCGGCCTGGTGAAGTGAGGACCCCATGACCGACCTGATCCACGGCGTCTACACCGAGGGCGAGAAGATCGCCGACACCAAGGCCCCCAAGGTCCCCGTCGCGGGCATGTGGGAGAAGCGCAAGATGGACGCGGCGCTGGTCAACCCGGCCAACCGCCGCAAGCTGTCCGTCATCATCGTGGGCACCGGCCTGGCCGGTGGCGCGGCGGCCGCCACGCTCGGCGAGGCCGGCTACCACGTGAAGTCATTCTGCTACCAGGACTCCCCGCGTCGGGCCCACTCGATCGCCGCCCAGGGCGGCATCAACGCGGCCAAGAACTACAAGGAAGACGGCGACTCCGTCTACCGGCTGTTCTACGACACGGTCAAGGGCGGCGACTACCGCTCGCGCGAGACGAACGTCTACCGCCTGGCCGAGGTCAGCGCGAACATCATCGACCAGTGCGTGGCCCAGGGCGTGCCCTTCGCCCGTGAGTACGGCGGCCTCCTCGACAACCGCTCCTTCGGTGGCGTCCAGGTCTCCCGTACGTTCTACGCGCGGGGCCAGACGGGCCAGCAGCTCCTCATCGGCGCCTACCAGGCGCTCGAGCGGCAGGTCGCGGCCGGCACCGTGGAGATGTTCACGCGGCACGAGATGCTCGAGCTCATCGTCGAGGACGGGCGCGCGCGAGGCATCATCGCCCGCGACCTCGTGACCGGCGAGATCCAGACGCACCTCGCCGACGCGGTCGTCCTCGCCTCCGGCGGCTACGGCAACGTCTTCTTCCTCTCCACCAACGCCATGGGCTCCAATGTCACGGCGAACTGGCGGGCGCACCGCAAGGGCGCCTACTTCGGCAACCCCTGCTACACGCAGATCCACCCGACCTGCATCCCGGTGTCCGGTGACCACCAGTCCAAGCTCACGCTCATGTCCGAGTCGCTGCGCAACGACGGCCGGATCTGGGTGCCCAAGAAGCGTGAGGACTGCGAGAAGGACCCGCGCACGATCCCCGAGGCCGACCGCGACTACTACCTCGAGCGCATCTACCCGGCCTTCGGCAACCTCGTGCCGCGTGACATCGCCTCGCGCCAGGCCAAGAACATGTGCGACGAGGGCCGCGGCGTCGGTCCGATGGTCGGCGACTTCCGTCGCGGCGTCTACCTCGACTTCGCCGACGCGATCAAGCGCCTGGGCCAGAAGGCCGTCGAGGAGAAGTACGGCAACCTCTTCGACATGTACGCGCGGATCACGGGGGAGAACCCCTACGAGACGCCGATGCGCATCTACCCGGCCGTGCACTACACGATGGGTGGCCTCTGGGTCGACTACGACCTGCAGTCCACGATCCCCGGGCTCTTCGTCACCGGTGAGGCGAATTTCTCCGACCACGGCGCCAACCGGCTCGGGGCCTCGGCCCTCATGCAGGGCCTGGCCGACGGCTACTTCGTCCTCCCCAACACGATCCGCGACTACCTCGCCAAGGGCCCCTTCCCCAAGGTGTCCGAGGACGCCCCGGCCGTCGTCGAGGCCCGCACCGCGGTCGAGGAGCGCACCAAGCGCCTCCTCGCGATCAAGGGCGAGCGCAGCGTCGACTCCTTCCACAAGGAGCTCGGCAACATCATGTGGGAGTACTGCGGCATGGAGCGCACCGAGGCGGGGCTTCTCAAGGCCATCGACCTCATCCGTGGGCTGCGCGCCGAGTTCTGGCGCAACGTCAAGATCCTCGGGTCGGCGGACACCCTCAACCAGAGCCTCGAGAAGGCCGGCCGCGTCGCCGACTTCCTCGAGCTCGGTGAGCTCATGTGCATCGACGCCCTCCACCGGGCCGAGTCGTGCGGTGGACACTTCCGGGCGGAGAGCCAGACCGAGGATGGTGAGGCGCTGCGCCACGACGACCAGTTCCTCTACGTCGCGGCGTGGGAGTTCGGCGACGGCGAGAGCGACCCGAACCAGCCGGGCTCGACGATGGGTGCCCCGGTGCTCCACAAGGAAGACCTCGTCTACGAAGCCATCGAACTCAAGCAGCGGAGCTACAAGTAATGGCCACCTCGACCAAGAGCGACCCCAAGAACATGGACCTCACGCTGCGCATCTGGCGCCAGGACGGGCCCTCCGATCGCGGACACCTGCAGACCTACGAGGTCAGCGACATCAGCCCGGACATGAGCTTCCTCGAGATGCTCGACGTCCTCAACGAACAGCTCAACGCCAAGGGTGAGGAGCCGATCGCCTTCGACTCCGACTGTCGCGAGGGCATCTGCGGGATGTGCGGCCTGATGATCTCCGGCCACGCGCACGGCCCGGAGAAGACGACGACCTGCCAGCTGCACATGCGCTCCTTCAAGGACGGCGACACGATCACGGTGGAGCCGTGGCGTGCCGACGCCTTCCCGATCATCAAGGACCTGGTCGTCGACCGGAGCAGCTTTGACCGGATCATCCAGGCCGGCGGCTTCATCTCGGTCAACACCGGTTCGGCCCCTGAGGCCAATGCCGCGCCCGTGCCGAAGCAGAAGGCCGACCGCGCCTTCCAGTCCGCCGAGTGCATCGGGTGCGGCGCCTGCGTCGCCGCCTGCCCGAACGCCTCGGCGATGCTCTTCATGGGCGCCAAGGTCACCCACTTGGGCGAACTGCCGCAGGGCCAGCCCGAGCGGTGGGCCCGGGTGGTGTCGATGGTCTCGCAGCACGACCACGAAGGCTTCGGCGGCTGCACCAACACCGGCGCCTGCTCGGTCGCCTGCCCCAAGGGCATCCCGCAGGACGTCATCTCCACCCTCAACAAGGACCTCCGGACGGCGATGCGTCAGGGCGGCTGACGGCGTTGTTGCAACGGCCGCGGTTCTTCCCGCGGTGAGGTGAGCGGGCGGCATACCGAAAGCTTGGTGTGCCGCCCGCTCAACCGTGTCGGCGTTGTTCCCGTCTGCCGCGGTTGTTCCGCCCGCGGCCCTGGGTTCACCGTGAGGAGCGGCCGGTCCAGTTGACCATGGCCTCGGTGGGTCCGGCACCAGCGGCCGACACGACCTTGGGGCCGAAGGGCACGCCATGGGCGATCCCGCGCGGCATGTCGTCGGGCAGGCTGGCGCGCGCGGCGGCCAGGCCGATCGTCCCGAGTCCACCCGGTGCCTCGCTCGGCTGGCCGGTCGCCATCGCCAGATCCCAGGCGTGGGTGAGGACCTCCATGACATAGATGCCGGTCACGATTCTCCCGGGCAGGATCGGGCCCCAGCCGAGCTGGATCGGGGTGTCCAGCACGTCATCGGTCCAGACCGTGCGGGCGCTGGCCGACTTCTCGCGGATCGCGGAGGCCACCTCCTGAAGGGTCCGGCCGTCCACGTGCTCGACCGCCCAGGCCTCGGCGGCGGCAGCCTGCTCGGCAGGGGTCGCGTCATGGTCACGCAGGACATCGCGGTGGTCGGTCGCGAAGCCGATGATCTTGGTGTCGACCGTGGACATGTGGGCCAGAAGGGCTCTGACGTCGAAGTCACTGCAGGGGGTCGAGGCGTCGAGTTGGTCCGTGCGGACGTTCTCGACGATGGTCGCTGCCCAGGCCTGGGCCGCGAAGAGCGGCTCGCGCAGGTCCGGGGTCGTGGGGGCCGCGGGGGCCGTGGTGGTGCTCATCGGGTACTCCTCGAGGTGGTGCGGATGCTGACCCCTTCAGGGTGAACCGCAAAAGGTGACATCCTCTGTCACTGTTTCTGGGAGAATCTCCCTCCATGCGGGCAGACCGGCTCATCGACCTCGTCACGCTGCTCCGTCGCCACGAGCGGCTCAGCGCCACGGACCTCGCGCGCCGCCTCGGAGTGTCCAAGCGGACCGTCCTGCGGGACCTCGATGACCTGTCGGCCAGCGGCGTGCCGGTGTATGCCGAGCACGGTCGCCTCGGCGGTTTCTCCTTGCTGCCCGGATATCGGCCCGAGACGGCTGGTCTCACCGAAGGTGAGTCCACGGTCCTCTTCGTGCCCGGGGGTGAGCCGGCCGCTGATGCTCTGGGTCGTGGCGCCGAGTTCCGTTCTGCCCGAAGAAAACTCGAGGCGGTCCTCTCTGACGACGCCGCCCGCGGTGTCGGGGACCTCGCAGACTGGCTGCTCATCGCCCCGGAGGGCTGGGGTGAGCCCGTGGAGCCCCCAGCCCTGCTGCCGCGGCTCGCGGCGGCGTGCGCACGGCATACCGTCCTCGACGTGGAATACCGGGCGCGGGGGGAGCGAGGCCGCCTGCGGCGGGTGCGACCCCTCGGTCTCGTCCTCGGTGGCCGGACCTGGTATCTCGTGGCGCTCAAGGACGACACCGGTGAGCAGCGGACCTATCGCGTCGACCGGGTCCGGGCGATCGCCGACTCCGGCCGGGAGTTCGATCCGCCGGGCATCACCTTGCGCGAAGCCTGGGAACGGGCTCGCACCGACATGCGTGAGCAGAAGGACTATCGCGTGATCCTGCGCGCGACCAGCGATGTGGCCCCGATCGTCAGCTACGTCGTGTCCACCGTCGGCCGGGTGACCAGCATGGCGACCCTGGCGGATGGTCGCCAGGAGATCACCGCCCACTGCGACCGTCTGGAGGCTGCCGCCGCCATGCTTGCCGGCGTGGGGGAGCGGGCCGAGATCGTCGACCCACCTGCGCTCATCGAGGCCGTGCTGGACGTCTCACGGCACAACCTGGCGCGCTACGGAGGCGCGTGAGCGGGAACAACCGCGGCATCCGGGAACAACGCCGTCACAGCCAGGAGAGGTGGTCCTTGAGCAGGGCATAGCCGACGAAGGCGACGACATCGAGCAGGGTGTGGGCGACGACGAGCGGCATGACCCGTTTGGTCCGCGTGTAGATCCAGCCGAAAATCACGCCCATGACGGCATTGCCGACGAACCCACCGAAGCCCTGGTAGAGGTGATAGCTCCCGCGGATCAGGGCGCTCACGACGATGACTGTCCACTGCGTCCAGCCGGCCTGGGCCCATCGACCGAAGAGGTAGGCGACCATGACGACTTCCTCGAGCACGGCGTTCTGGGCCGCAGCCAGGATGAGCACCGGGATCGTCCACCACGCGCCGGAGAGGTTCGCGGCGGCGACGGTGGTGTTGAGCCCGATGGCCTTGGCTGCGGCATACAGGCCCAACCCCGGCACCCCGATGACGGTCGCGAGGCCGGCGCCACGCAGCAGGTCCTGCACCGGCTTGCGGAGGTCGAAACCCACGATCCGGTATGCCGCGGGCTCACCGTGCGCACCCGGCCCCGGTCGCGTCGTGAGCAGGTGCAGGGCAAGGAAGGCGGGGATGACGCCGAGCGCGACGCCGACGAGTTGGTAGGCCAGGTCGAGCCACGGGCGATCCGGGGTGACCGAGGAGTTCAGGGCCGAGGTCTGCTGACCCAGGGCGACCTCGCGGGTGAGGCGCTCGATGATCCGCAGGATGGACCAGATCGCCGACGCCCCGAGCGAGACGCCCAGGACGAGCCAGGTCTCGGTGAGGAGCCCGCGCCGTCCGGGGGCCTGGCTCACAGTCGTCACGGGGTCACTGTAGGTCGGGACACTGGGACGGCTGGCCTCGTCCGGCTGCGACCTCGTGCCGCTGGGCGGTGCTCTCGGCCCAGGCGGGCACCGAGGAACTGCGCGACTTCGCCGAGATGGTGGGCATCGAACTCGTGGTCATCGACGAGGCGACCACGATCCCGGCGTTGAGTGACCACCTGCGGTGGGGCGCGGCATACCACCGGTTGGCGGCTGGTCTCTGAGTCGAGCCGCGCGTCCCTCAGTGGGCGAAGGCGTGGCCGCGCAGGTAGTAGGCCGGGATTGACTCGCGACGGGCGAGACGACGCGGGCGCTGCGTGGCGACGAGGTCGCGGACGACGACACCGAGGCCGAGCAGCAGGGCGACGCTGCCCAGGGCGATGAGGACCTGGAAGAAGGTGATGACGTTGTCGGCTCCGGTGAGCATGGCGTTCTCCTCTGCTGAGTGGTGGCGGTTTCTACATCTGTAGTATCTACAGATGTAGAAACCATGTCAAGCCCCCCCTTCGGCGTCACGCAGAACCTGGGTTTTGACGACAGTGCGGAGGCAGAATGTGGGCGATGACCGCAGCGAGCACGACGACGGCGCCGACGCCACCCCATGCGGGGCGCCGGCTCGAGCTCGTGATCGCCGCGCAGCGAGTGGTCGGAGCCGGGGGCCTGCGGGCCCTGACGCACCGAGCCGTGGACGCCGACGCCGGTCTGCCCGAGGGCAGCTGCTCGTCCTACTACCGGACGAAGGTTGCTCTTCTGGGCGCGTTGACAGAGCACATCGGGCACCAGCTGCGGGTCAGCGTCCTCGACCTCGGCGGCCGTCTCGACGTGGTCCACGCCAGACATCCCGACGGCCAGGAACGCACAGACGCGGTGGTCGGTGAAGTGGTGGCCCTCTTCGAGCGATGGCTCGACGAGCCGGGCCTGGTCGTCACCCAGGCCGAGCTCGGTCTCGAGGCATTGCGCCAGCCCGAACTCGGCGCCGCACTGGCTGAGTGGCGCGCCGGTCTGGTCGACGTCGTCGCGGAGATTGCCGCCGGCTCGGGCAAGGAGTGCAGCCGCGGCCGGGCCGACGGACTCGTCGCAGCCCTCGAGGGCATCCTGCTGGGCGGACTCACGCACGGGGCCGGAGACGGACCGGCGAGAGCCGAGCGCGCGGCATACCTGACCGACGCGGTGCTGCTCGTCCTCACACCCTTGGCCTGACGGCGGGGCGCCTCAGGCGTAGTCGGGATGCAACCCGCTGTCGCGGTTGCGGCGCCAACGTCGCACCTTGAGCCAGAGCCAGATGAACAGCCACGCCATGAGCACCAGGGCGAGGATCACCAGGATCGGCAGGAAGATCGCGATGAGCGAGAGCCCGATCGAGGCGCCGTCCTCGACCGTCGAGACCACCGGAGCCCCGGCCCCCACCGTGCCGGCGTTGATGACGGGTCGGGCCGCCATCTTCCCGGTGTGCACCAGGCCCGAGACGAGGATCCCGAGCACGATGCCGACCCAGGGGTTGTCCTTCATCCACTGGCTGGAGTCGAGGGACTCGGCCGACTGGGTGGCGGTGAAGATCAGGCCACCCATGCTCGGGCGGATGAAGGTCTGGATCGTGTCGTTGACGGTGTCGATGGCCGGGATCTTGTCGAGGACGAGCTCGGCGATCAGCAGGATCGAGCCGATCCCGATCGCCCACCACGACTCGATCCAGGCAAAACTCGTGGGCAGCGTGATGAGGTCGGTGAAGCGGGCGATGAGCGCCACGATGAGGAAGGGGATGTAGGCGTTGAGGCCCGCGGCGGCGGACAGGCCCATCCCGGTCAGGGCAGCGATCACGAGTGATCCCTTCGATGCAGGTGGTCACAGGAGTGACCGAGCGATCAGGTGAACGTCGCCCACTCGGCAGGGTAATCCCGCCACGCCCGGCCCGGGGTGAGCCACGGTCACAGGCTGTCCTCAGCCCTGCCGGTATGCCGCGGGGCCGGCTCCCGGAAACCCGTGCCGGCGAGCCGGTGGTCGCCGCCTAGGATTCTGGATCATGAGCAAGGTCCTCTCCGCCGTCGCCTGGCCCTATGCCAACGGCCCGCGTCACCTCGGCCACGTCGCCGGGTTCGCGGTGCCCTCGGACGTCTTCTCCAGGTACATGCGGATGGCCGGGCACGACGTGCTCATGGTGAGCGGCTCCGACGAGCACGGGACGCCGATCCTCGTCCTGGCCGACAAGGAGGGCGTGACCCCCCGAGAGCTGGTCGACAAGAACCACGCGATCATCGCCGCCGAGCTCGCCGACCTGGGCTGCTCCTACGACCTCTACACGCGCACGACGACCGACAACCACTATGCCGTCGCCCAGGAGCTCTTCCGGCGCTGCTGGGAGAACGGCTACATGGTCGAGCGCACCCAGCGCGGCGCCATCTCGCCCAGCACCGGCCGCACCCTGCCGGACCGCTACATCGAGGGCACCTGCCCCCTCTGTGGTTACGGCGAGGCCCGTGGCGACCAGTGCGACAACTGTGGCAACCAGCTCGAGCCCGAGGAACTGATCAACCCGCGCTCCAAGGTCAACGGAGAGACGCCGGTCTTTGTCGAGACCCAGCACTTCTTCCTCGACCTCCCGGCGCTCGCGGACTCCCTGCGCACCTGGCTCGAAGGTCGCGAGGCGAGCGGCACCTGGCGCCCCAACGTCATCAAGTTCAGCCTCAACATCCTCGACGACATCAAGCCGCGCGCGATGACCCGTGACATCGACTGGGGTATCCCGGTGCCACTCGACGGCTGGCGCGACCAGCCGACCAAGCGGCTCTATGTCTGGTTCGACGCGGTCGTCGGCTACCTCTCGGCGTCGATCGAGTGGGCCCGACGCCTGCCGGAGGTCGACGGCCAGAGCCAGGCCGACCGCTGGCGCGAGTGGTGGAACGACCCGGAGGCGCTGTCCTACTACTTCATGGGCAAGGACAACATCACCTTCCACTCCCAGATCTGGCCGGCCGAGCTCCTGGCGTATGCCGGTCGCGGCGCTCACGGCGGCAGCCCCGGCGAGTTCGGGGTGCTCAACCTGCCGACCGAGGTCGTCTCGAGCGAGTACCTCACCTTCGGCGACCAGCAGTTCTCCACCAGCCGCGGCCACGTCGTCCTCGTGCGCGACGTCCTCGACCGCTACGGCCCCGACGGCATCCGCTACTTCATCTGTGCGGCCGGCCCGGAGAGCCAGGACAGCGCCTTCACCTGGCGCGACTTCGTCCAGCGCAACAACTCCGAGCTCGTCGCCGGCTGGGGCAACCTGGTCTCGCGCAGCGCCGCCATGGTCGCCAAGAACTTCGGCGAGATCCCGCAACCCGGCCCACTGGACGAGGTCGACGAGGCCGTGCTCGCCACGGTCGAGCAGGCCTTCACCACCGTCGGCGACCTGTTGGCCCGTCAGCGCGTCAAGGCGGCGACGGCCGAGGCGATGCGCGCCGTGGGTGAGGTCAACGCCTATGTGTCGCGCACCGAGCCCTTCAAGCTCAAGGGTGACGACCAGCGCGAGCGCCTGGCCACGGTGCTGCACACCCTCATCCAGTGCGTGAGCGATCTCAACACGATTCTCGCGCCCGTCCTGCCGCATGCGGCCAACCGGGTCCATGCCGTGCTCGGTGGCCGGGGTCAGTTCATGCCGATGCCGGTCATCGCGGACGTCAGCGGCCTCGACGGCGATGCCGACCGCACCTATCCGGTCATCACCGGCGAGTACTCCAGTACCCCACGCTGGGGCCGGACGCCGGTCGTCGTCGGCACGCCGATCGTCAAGCCGGCGCCGGTCTTCACCAAACTCGACGACTCGGTCGTCGACGAGGAACTCGCCCGGATGGGCGGCTGAGCCCCCTTGGGGCCAGGCACCGAATGCCGCGCGAGATCGAGTTCCCGGATCCACTCCAGATCCCTGTCTTCGACAACCACACCCATCTCGACATCAGCCGCGAGGGCGAGCCGATCGACGTCGCCGCAGCCCTGCGTGAGGCGGCCCGGGTCGGTGTGACGCGCGTCATGCAGATCGGTTGTGACCTGCCCTCGGCCCGGCTCACCATCGGCCTGGTCGACGAGCACCCGCAGATCCTCGGCGGGGTGGCCCTGCACCCCAACGACGCCCCACGCTTGGCGGCGTCGGGGAGGCTCGCCGCGGCGTACGACGAGATCGAGGAGTATGCCGCGCACCCGCGGGTGCGCGTGGTCGGGGAGACCGGGCTCGACTTCTTCCGGACCGAGCCCGAGGGGCGAGGTGTGCAGGAGGAGTCCTTCCGCTGGCACATCGACCTCGCCAAGCGACTCGGGAAGACGCTCCAGATCCATGACCGGGACGCGCATGACGACGTCCTCCGTGTCCTCGACAGCGAGCGAGCCCCCGAAAAGGTTGTGCTGCACTGTTTTTCGGGTGACGTCAGGTTTGCGCGCGAGTGCGTCGACCGGGGTTACCACCTCTCCTTCGCCGGACCCATCACCTTCAAGAGCTCCCAGGAACTGCGTGACGCGCTCGCCGTGACACCCCTCGACCGGGTGCTCGTCGAGACCGATGCGCCCTACCTGACGCCTCACCCCTTCCGGGGCGCCACCAACGCGCCGGTCATGCTCCCGCTGACGGTCCGCCGGGCGGCAGCCGTGCTCGGCGTCTCCGTTCCCGAGTTGTGTCACCAGGTCAACCAGACGGGGGAGCGGCTCTACGGCTCGTGGTGACCAACCCCTCCAGTCACACCCGTCACTCACACCACCCACGCCTGAGACCAGCCTTTGGGGCGGCCGTTATCAAAACTTGACCTTCGTTCGCGCGTTCCGGCATGGTGGATGGGTTGGCCGGGGCTGAACCCGGCGAGCGGAGCGTGTCGGCACCCCTGCCCGACCGCCTCCGGCGGGCCCTCCCCTGATGGCTCGCACCGGCAACCCCTGTCCGGTCCTCGCTGCTCGGTGCCCGGGAAGTTTGACCATCGGAGTGCAGTGAACTTTCGCCCCTTGCCCCTGCTCGCCCAAGGCGCAGCAGCCCTGACCGTCATCGCCGGATCCTTCGGCGTGACCGCTCTCGACAAGTCCGTCACCCTCTCGGTCGACGGCAAGAGCTCGTCCGCGCACAGCTTCGGCTCCACCGTCGCCGACGTCCTGGACGGCCAGGACATCACGGTCGGCGCGCGTGACCAGGTCGTCCCGTCATTGGGCTCGAAGGTGAAGGACGGCGACACCATCACCGTGCGTTACGCACGCAAGCTGGTCGTCACGGTCGACGGTGTGGTCAAGGAGTACTGGACGACCGCGACGACGGTCGACGCCGCGCTCAAGGACCTCGGCCTGCGCGCCGACGGGGCGGTCATCTCGGCCTCGCGCTCGCAGACCCTGGGCCGTCAGGGCCTCACCTTCTCGGTGACCACCCCCAAGGACGTCACCCTGACCGTCGGTGGCCAGGCCCAGCCCCTCACCACCACCTCGGCCACGATCGGTGACCTGCTCAAGGACCAGGGCGTCGCGATCGGTGACAAGGACCGGGTCAACCCCGGCGCCGACACCGCAGTGGCCAACGGCATGAGCATCGTCGTCAACCGCGTCGAACTGCGCGACACGACCTCCACCGAGGAGGTCGCCTTCGGCACGACCGAGACCACCGACGACTCGCTCTACACCGACCAGAAGAAGGTCGTCACCAAGGGCGTGGCCGGCGAGCGCACCATCACCGTCCAGCAGGTCGTCGTCGACGGGCAGGTCGAGAGCGAATCGCAGACCGGCTCCACCGTCACCCGTGAGCCCGTCGCCCAGGTCGTCGCCAAGGGCACCCAGGCCCGTCCGGCCCCGGCGCCGGCTGCGCCTGCGGCCAGCGCCGGCAACACCTCCGGTGGCGGGATCAACTTGGCCAATGCCGCCATGTGGGACCGCGTCGCCCAGTGCGAGTCCGGCGGCAACTGGAGCATCAACACCGGCAACGGCTACTACGGCGGCTTGCAGTTCTCCTACCAGACCTGGCTCGGCAACGGCGGTGGCGACTTCGCCCAGCGTGCCGACCTGGCCACTCGGGAGCAGCAGATCACCGTCGCCAACCGGCTCTACGCCTACTCGGGCCTGGGCCAGTGGAGCTGCAAGGGCTGAGCCTCCTCACGACCACGCCGTATGCCGTGCGCCCACCCGGGCGCACGGCATACCGCTTTGTGCGCGTCTAGAGTGACGCCATGCCCGAGCCGACCGCACGCCTGCTCGGGGCATCGCAGGTGCGCGAGCTCGCCGACCGGCTCGGGATCCGCCCGACCAAGCAGTGGGGGCAGAACTTCGTCGTCGACGGCAACACGGTCGAGCGCATCGTGCGGGTCGCGGGCGTGGGGCCGAACGACGTCGTCGTCGAGGTGGGCCCGGGGCTCGGCTCGCTGACCCTGGCACTCCTTCCCGCGGTGCGCACGGTCATCGCCCTCGAGGTCGACCCCGTCCTGGCTGCCGCCCTGCCGGACACCGTCGGTGCCCGGGCCACCGATCTCGCCGAGCGCCTGCTCGTCGTCCATGCCGACGCCCTGCAGGTGCACACGCTGCCCGGGCCGGCGCCGACGGCGCTGGTCGCCAACCTCCCCTACAACGTCTCGGTGCCCGTCGTCCTGCGCTTCCTCGAGCTCTTCCCGACCATCGAGCGCATCCTGGTCATGGTCCAGCTCGAAGTGGCCGAGCGGTTGGCGGCCCGGCCCGGCTCCAAGGCCTACGGCGTGCCCTCGGCGAAGGCTGCGTGGTATGCCGATGTGCGGCTCGCCGGCACCGTTTCCCGCTCGATCTTCTGGCCGGTCCCGAATGTCGACTCCGGTTTGGTCGCCTTCGAGCGCCGCTCGGCGCCCGAGACGACGGCGAGCCGGGCCGACGTCTTCGCCTGCGTCGACGCTGCCTTCGCCCAGCGGCGCAAGACCCTGCGGGCCGCCCTGGCCACGTGGGCCGGGTCCCCGGCCGAGGCGGAGCGGGTGTGCCGCGCGGCCGGGATCGACCCGACCCTGCGCGGTGAACGCCTCGACATCCATCAGTTCGCGGCCCTCGCCGAAGCACGGGGCAGGTGAACCCCGCTGGTCCCAGCCGCCGCCGACTCGGGGTGGACGTCAGGTGCCCGGTCCTGACTAGGGTGGCGTCATGACCTCGGCCCATCTCGCGCCCGTGCCGGTGACGGTGCGTGTCCCCGGCAAGGTCAACCTCGAGCTCCTCGTCGGTGGGCTGCGCCCGGACGGCTTCCACTCCCTGTCGACGGTCTTCCAGGCCGTGAGCCTGCATGACGACGTCACGGTCGTCGAGGCCGATGATTGGGGGTGCACCGTCACCGGCCCCCTGGCAGTCGGTGTCCCGGAGAGCGGCGACAACCTCGCGGTCCGCGCCGCCCGGGCCCTCGCCCGCGTCACCGGCATCGACACCGCGGTGCACATCACCATCCGCAAGGGCATTCCGGTGGCCGGCGGGATGGCCGGAGGCAGTGCCGATGCTGCAGCGGCACTCGTTGCCTGCGACCGGCTCTGGGAACTCGGCATGGCCAGGGAGGAGCTCGAGGAGATCGGGGCCGACCTCGGCAGCGATGTGCCCTTCCTCGTTGCCGGCGGCACGGCCATCGGCAGCGGCCGGGGGGAGCGGCTGGCGCCGGTCCTGGCTCGCGGGACCTTCCATTGGGTCTTCGCCCTCGCCGAAGGCGGCCTCTCGACCCCGACCGTCTTCGCCGAGATCGACCGGCTGCGCGCCGACCGCGACATCCCCGAGCCCAGCCCGACCCCCGAACTCATGGGAGCGCTGCGATCCGGGGATCCGACCCAATTGGCGCTGCATCTGCGCAACGACCTGCAGGAGGCGGCCATCGCGCTGCGTCCGGGCCTGCAGGAGGTCATCGACGACGGACTCGAGTTCGGGGCACTGGCGGGCATCGTCTCCGGCTCGGGCCCCACGGTGGCCTTCCTCGCGCGGGACCACGAGACCGCCCTCGACCTGGCCGTCGCGCTCACCGCCAGTGGGGCGGTCCGCGACGTGCGCCGCGCGCACGGCCCGGTCCATGGCGCGCACGTCATTCCCGGCCCGGTCGACTGAAGCGACGTCCTCTCCCGTGCCCAACCTCATCTCGGTCGAGCGTGCTTCCCTCGCCCTCGGCACCACCCAGGTGCTCGACGCCGTCTCCCTCGGCCTGGGGGGTGGTGACCGCATCGGCATCGTCGGGCGCAATGGCGGCGGCAAGACGACCCTGCTGCGCGTGCTCTCGGGCACGCGGACCGTCGACTCCGGACGCGTGGCGCGGGTCGGTGGCCTCACCGTCGGCACCCTCAGCCAGGACGACACTCTCGACCCGACCCGCACGGTTCACGAGGTCGTGCTGAGGGACCTCCCCGAGCACGAGTGGGCCGCTGACCCGCGCATCCGCGACATCCTCGAGGGTCTGCTCGGCGGGACCGACGGTGCCGGGGTCGGTGGACTCGACGCGACCATCGCGCCACTCTCCGGCGGAGAGCGCCGGCGGATCGCGCTCGCCGCCCTCCTCGTCCAGCGTCCCGACGTCCTGCTCCTCGACGAGCCGACCAACCACCTCGACGTCGAGGGTGTGGCCTGGCTTGCCGACCACCTCGTGCGCCGTCACTCGTCGCCGACGAACGCGATCCTCGCCATCACCCACGACCGCTGGTTCCTCGACGCCGTCGCCGGGCAGACGTGGGAGGTGGAGAAGGGCGCGGTCCACGCCTACGAGGGTGGGTATGCCGCGTTCGTCCTCGCCAAGGCCGAGCGCTCGCGCATCGCGGCGGTGACGGCGGACCGCCGCGACAACCTGTTGCGCAAGGAACTCGCCTGGCTGCGCCGTGGCGCCCCTGCCCGCACGAGCAAGCCGAAGTTTCGCATCGAGGCGGCCAATGCACTGATCGCGGCCGAGCCACCCCCGCGCGACGACGTCGAGCTGGTCGGCTTCGCCACCTCGCGCCTGGGCAAGGACGTCATCGATCTGCAGGACGCCTCGGTCGAGGTCGCCGGGCGCGCGCTGCTCGACCGGGTGACCTGGCATCTCGCGCCGGGGGAGCGGATCGGCATCGTCGGGGTCAACGGTGCCGGGAAGTCGACCCTCCTGCGTGTCCTTGCCGGCGAGGTGCCCCCCTCGGCGGGAAAGCGCAAGGTCGGGGTCACCGTGCAGGTGGCGCACCTGACCCAGGAAGTGCGCGAGCTCGAGGAGTGGGCCGACCGACGGGTCATCGAGGCAGTGGAGGCGGTGAAATCGACGATTCGGTTGGGGCGCAGGGAGATCAGCGCCTCGCAACTGGCGCAGCGACTGGGATTCACCGGGCCGCGCCAGCAGACGCGCGTGCGCGATCTCTCCGGTGGGGAGCGGCGCCGGCTGCAGCTGACACGCCTGCTCATGAGCGAGCCGAACGTGCTGCTCCTCGACGAGCCCACCAACGACCTCGACATCGAGACGCTCACCTCTCTGGAGGACGTGCTCGACGGGTGGGCCGGCACCCTGCTCGTCGTCTCGCACGACCGCTACCTGCTCGAACGGGTCTGTGACCGGCAGGTCGCCCTGCTCGGTGACGGCAAGGTGCGTGACCTGCCAGGGGGTGTGGAGCAGTACCTACGCCTGCGGGGGGATCAGCCGGCCCCGCGGCATACCCTTGGCACAGCGGTGCCCGCGCCTGCCGCGGCGCCGGCGAGCACCGCGCCGAGCACCGCGAGCCCGGCCGAGCTCCGCGAGGCGCGCAAGGTGATGGCGCGCGTGGAGAAGCAACTGGCCCGGCTCGGCGAGCGGGAGGGTCGCCTGCACGAGCAGATGCTGGAGCACGCCACTGACCACGCGCGGGTGCTGGGACTCAACGCTGAGTTGCGCGCGATCGTCGACGAGCGCGAGGCCCTCGAGGTGGAGTGGCTGGAGGCTGCCGACCTCGTGGACTGACGGCCAGCTCGGTCAGCTCGCCTCGACGGTGCAGAGCACGCGGCGCAGGAGGTCCACCAAGGTGGCGCGCTCGGAGTCGTCGAGACCGGTGAGGATGCCGCTCTCATGGGCCAGCAGGGCCTCCAGGGCCGCATCGACGGTCTGCAGGCCCAGGCCCGTGAGACGGACGATGACGCCGCGCCGGTCGGTCGCCGAGGGGTGTCGCTCGACGAAACCGCGCGCGGTCAGCCGGTCGACCCGGTTGGTCATCGTGCCGCTGGTGACCAGGGTCTCGGCGACGAGTTGCCCTGGGGAGAGCTCGTAGGGGACACCGGCGCGTCGCAGCGCCGAGAGCACGTCGAACTCCCAGCCCTCGAGGTCCTGCTCGGCGAAGGCCTCGCCGCGGGCCAGGTCGAGTCGACGCGCTAAGCGGGAGACGCGGGAGAGCACGGCGAGCGGTGTGACGTCGAGATCGGGTCGCTCGTGGCGCCAGGCGCCGACGATGCGGTCGACGCCGTCTCCGGAGGAGGTGGTCGCACTCATGCGTCAAGAATACGCACGTCAAGTATCTTGACATCAAGATATATCCGGGCAAGGCTGGTCGCAACGGTCTGACGACAAGGAGCCGAACGATGCCCACCTGGGATCCCGGACAGTACGCCCGCTTCGGTGACGAACGCGCCCGCCCCTTCATCGACCTCGTCAACCGCATCGGGGCGAGTGCGCCACAGGTCGTGGTCGACCTCGGCTGCGGCAACGGGCCGGCCACCATGGTGCTGGTCGAGCGTTGGCCCGACGCGCGGATCATCGGCGTCGACAACTCCGAGGCGATGATCGAGGCCGCCACAGCCCATGACGTCGACGGCCGCGTCGAGTGGGTGCTCGGGGATCTGGCCACCTGGGACCCCGTCTCGGTGGGGTCGCCGGTGGACGTCATCACGAGCAATGCCGCCCTCCAGTGGGTGGACGGACACCGCGACCTGCTCCGACCGTTGGTCGATGCCCTCGCCGACGACGGCTGGCTCGCCTTCCAGGTCCCCGGCAACTTCGGCGCGGCCAGCCATCGCCTCATGCGTTCGGTGGGGGAGGAACACCCCCGGTGGGATGTCATTGAGGCGGCGCTACGTCGTCCGGCGAGCGATGACCCCGAGGACTACCTGGCAGCCCTGGCCGGGCCGGACACCTCGGTCGATGTTTGGGAGAGCACCTATCTGCACGTGCTCGATCCCGTTGGGGCACAGGAGAACCCGGTCCTCGAGTGGGTTCGCGGCACCGGCCTGCGCCCGGTGCTCGAGGCGCTCACCGACGAGGGTGAGCGCACGGCATACCTCAAGGCGTATGCCGCGGAGCTCACCGCCGCCTACCCTCGCACCCCGCTCGGCGTGGTCCTTCCCTTCCGACGAATCTTCGCTGTCGCGCACAAGGTGGTCAGTGCCGACTGACGATCGGGTTGCGTTCCAGGCCGGTGAGGCCGTTCCACGCAAGATTGACCAAGTGGGCGGCCACTTCGTCCTTCTTCACCTTGCTGTTCTCCAGCCACCACTGACCGGTGAGGGCGACCATGCCGACGAGCATCTGGGCATACATCGGCGCTGCTTTGGCGTCGAGGCGGCGGGACTTGAACTGCGCGACCATGATGTGTTCGACCTGGCTGGCGATGTCGGAGATCAGGCTGGCGAAGGAGCCCGTCGCCTGCCCGGTCGGGCTGTCCCGCACCAGGATTCGGAAGCCGTCCGTCGAGTCCTCGATGTAGTCGAGCAGGGCGAGGGCGGCGGCCTCGAGGATCTGGCGGCTGGACAGGGACGAGGTGAGCGCGCCGGTGATCGACGCGAGGAGACGCTCGATCTCGCGGTCGACGACCACGGCATACAAGCCCTCCTTGCCGCCGAAGTGCTCGTAGACGACCGGCTTGCTGACCCCGGCACGCTGGGCGATTTCCTCGACCGTGGTGCCCTCGAATCCCTTGTCCGCGAAGAGGCTTCGACCGATGCCGATCAGTTGCTCCCGCCGCTCGCGGCCGCTCATCCGGGCGCGGGACTTGGCTACTCGCTTGGTCGACGGTTCGGTGGCCACTCGCCCATTCTTGCCCACCCGCGTGGGCAGGACCGTCGGCGACGGGATGTGAAGCGCCGCCAGCCTCTCGCGTACCCTTGCTGTGCTCCCGCGCAGGCCGCGGGGCGTTCCCCGGTTGGTCTGCTGGCAGGGCCCGCCTGACTTTGAATCAGGACAAGCGACGTAGGTTCGATTCCTACCCGGGGAGCCGTCCGTCCGCCCCGCACCGCGGCTGACTGAACGGGGACACCCCCGACCCGGACGCGCTCAGGCGGCGTCGGACCTCAATGCGAGGGAGCCGGGGCGGTGGTCTCGGGATTCGTCGGGGTGGGTTCACTGGTTTCCGTCGGCGTTTGCGTCGGAGTGGGCGTGGGCGTACTGGTCGTGGGGGGCGGGGTCGTATTCGGCGGATTGGTCGGCGTAGTGGGCTCTGGTGTCGGCAACGCGCTCGTCGGGACGACGACAGGCACCGTGGGCCGGCGAACCGGCGCCCGGGTGGGCACCCGCGTCGGCGTGGGGGTGGGAGTGGGAGTCGCCGACGGGCTGGGCGACTCCGAGGTCTCCGTCGCACTCGGGCTCGAGGAACTCCGGGTCGGGCCGGGAGTCTGGCTTGCCGTCGATCCTGGCCTGTCACCCATCATGCGGTCTCCTCCCACCCTGGGACATTGCGGCTGATCACGGGCCACAACCGGCGCATCCACCGCCAACCCGCCGCGGCAGGGGCAACGCGAGAACTCGCTAGAGTGAGCGGGTACGCCGCCTCCCCACCCCGCAGGAGCCACCGCGTTGAACTCCGTCCGACCGGCTGCCGTCATCATCCTCGCCGCAGGTGAAGGCACCCGGATGAAGTCCTCGACCCCCAAGGTCCTGCACCCCATCGGTGGGTTGCCGCTCCTCGGCCACGCCATCCGCGCCGCACGCGCGACGGCTGCTGAGCACGTCGAGGTGGTCGTGCGTCACCAGCGCGACCTTGTCGTGGAGTACTGCTCCAGCGTCGACCCGGCGCTCGTCGTCGCCGACCAGGACGAGGTGAAGGGCACCGGCCGAGCCGTCGAGTGCGGCCTTGCTGCACTGCCAGCCGACCTGGTCGGCACCGTGCTCGTCACCAGCGGTGACGTCCCCCTCATCGAGGGCCAGACCCTCGTCGACCTGGCCAACGCCCACGCGGCCAGCGGTGCCGCGGTCACGGTCGTCACTGCCGAGGTGGCCGACCCCACCGGTTACGGCCGGGTGGTCCGGGGCGCCGATGGCGGCGTGGAGCGGATCGTCGAGCAGAAGGACGCGAGCGAGGCCGAACGCAGCATCCGTGAGATCAACTCGGGCATCTGGGGCTTCGACGCAGCGGTCCTGCGGGACGCCCTCGAGCAGGTGGGCACCGACAACGCCCAGGGGGAGAAGTACCTCACCGACGTCCTCGCGCTCGCTCGCGCGGCCGGCCACCGGGTCGGCGCGCACCGGATCGACGACATCTGGCAGACCGAGGGCGTCAACGACCGGGTCCAGCTCGCGAAGTTGGGCCGCGTCCTCAACGACCGGGTCTGCGAGAAGTGGATGCGCGCCGGGGTCACCATCGTGGACCCGGCGACGACCTGGATCGACACCGATGTGACGATCGGCCAGGACGCGCGCATCCTGCCCGGCACCCAACTGCTCGGCGCGACGACCATCGGTTCCGGGGCGGTGATCGGACCCGAGGTCACCCTCATCGACACCGAGGTGGGTGAGGAGGCCGAGGTCGAGCGGGCCAAGGCGAACCTTGCCGTGATCGGGGCCGGCGCGACCGTCGGGCCGTATTCGTACCTGCGCCCGGGCACGGTGCTCGGGGCCAAGGGCAGGATCGGCGGTTTCGTCGAGACCAAGAACGCACAGATCGGCGAGGGCGCCAAGGTTCCCCATCTCACGTATGCCGGTGACGTCGAGATCGGCCCCGGCGCCAACATCGGGGCCGGCACGATCTTCGCGAACTACGACGGTGTGGCCAAGCACCGCAGCCGCATCGGCAAGGACTCCTTCGTCGGTAGCCACACCGTGGTCATCTCCCCGGTCGATGTCGCCGACGGCGCCTACGTCGCGGCCGGCTCCGCGCTCACCCAGGACGTCAACCCGGGCGAGATCGCCGTGGCGCGTGCCAAGCAGCGCAATGTGCCCGGCTGGGTGGCGCGTGCCCGGCCCGGGACCCGGACCGCAGCGGCCGCCGAGGCGGCCGCTGCGGCGGGCACACGGCATACCCCATCCGACGGGGACGACGGCGACACGGAAGGTGAACGGTGAAGGAGAAGGAGCGGCATCCGTCCGCGAGCATCAAGAAGCGGCCCAAGAGGCGGCTGATGGTCCTCAGCGGTCGGGCGCACCCGGGACTCGCCCAGGAGGTGGCCGCCGACCTCGGGACCGAACTCGTGCCGACGAGTGCCTACAACTTCGCCAACGGCGAGATCTACGTGCGCTTCGAGGAGTCGGTGCGCGGAGCCGATGTCTTCATCCTCCAGAGCCACACGGCCCCCATCAACGAGGCGATCATGGAGCACCTGCTCATGATCGACGCGGCCAAGCGCGCCAGTGCCAAGCGGATCACCGTCGTCATGCCGTTCTACGGCTATGCCCGTCAGGACAAGAAGCATCGCGGGCGTGAGCCGATCTCGGCACGGATGATCGCCGACATGTTCGCGGTCGCGGGCGCCGACCGGTTGATCTGCATCGACCTCCACACCGACCAGATCCAGGGCTTCTTCGACGGTCCCGTCGACCACCTGATGGCGATCCCGATCCTGTCCGCCTATGTCGCGCAGAAGTATGGCGACCAGGACCTTGCGGTCGTCTCTCCCGATGCCGGCCGGATCAAGGTGGCCGAGCAGTGGTCCAAGCGCCTGGGCGGTGCACCGCTGGCCTTCATCCACAAGACGCGCGACATCAACCGCCCCAACGAGACCGTCGCCAATCGTGTCGTCGGTGAGGTCGAGGGCCGGGTCTGCGTGCTCGTCGACGACATGATCGACACCGGCGGCACGATCGCCAAGGCTGCCGACGCCCTCATGGAGGCGGGCGCCAAGGACGTCGTCATCGCGGCGACTCACCCGATCCTGTCGGGGCCGGCCGTCGAGCGGCTGCAGGCCTGTGGGGCGCGGGAGATCATCGTCACCAACACCCTGCCGATCGACCCCGAGCAGGAATTCGACGGCTTGACCGTCCTGTCCATTGCCCCGCTCATCTCGGCGGCCGTGCGGGAGGTCTTCCTCGACGGCTCGGTCACCTCACTGTTCGGCGGCCGAGCCTGACCCTGTGCCGGCGTTGTTCGCGGCAGGTCAGTGGGGGAGCCGGGCGATCTGGTCGGGGAAGACCCGGCAACAACCGCCGATGAGCGTGGCGCCCGCCCGGCGCCAGTCGCTGACGGCGCCCTCGTCCCAATGGGCCTCACCCCGCCACTGGCGAGCGACGGCGTCCCAGGTCTCGCCGCTGTTGGGGTAGGCCACCCCCGTCAACTCGTATGCCGCGGGGTCCAGGTCCGTCAGTGCCGTCGCCACGTCCTCGGGCGGGCAGCAGTTGACGCCCACTGCGAGGGTGGCTGGATGGGCGGCCGCGAGCGCTGCGAGATCGGCGAGCGGCTCACCCGTGCGGGTCGTCCGGCCGCCCGGTGCAGGGGTGAAGGCGAACCACGTCGGTGTTGTCGCCCCCATCGAATTGAGTTCTGCGACAACCGCCTCCAGCTCCCTCGCCGTCGGGAGGGTCTCGACGGCCAGGGCATCCACGCCTGCCTCGATGAGCGCGACCAGGCGCTCGCGATGGTGTGCGCGGAGGATGGCCTGACCCTCCTCGCCCCGGGGCAGGTCGTAGGCGCCGGTGTACTCCGAACCGTCTGCCCGGGAGGCCCCGTAGGGCCCGACGGATCCGACGACCCAGCCCGACCCGTGCTCGTCCCGTGCCTGTCGCGCCGCGGCCACCGCGAGGGTGAGAAGGGGCGCGAAGTCTGCCCGCGGCATACCGGCCCGGGAGAGGGAGTCCGGCGTGAGTTGGTAGGTCGCGGTGGTGGCGACCTGCGCGCCGGCGTCGAAGAAGGAGCGGTGTGCGGCCGTGATGGCGGCCGGGTCGATGCGCAGGACGCTTGCCGACCAAAGGCTGGAGGAGAGGTCATGCCCCATGGCCTCGAGTTGCGTGGCCAGGCCCCCGTCGAGCACGGCCGAGGTGGGGAAGGCGTCGGTCATGTGGCGGCCTTTCGGGCTCGGTAGGCGGCCGCGTGCGCGCGGTTGGCGCACGCTGTGTCGCAGAACTTGCGGGACTGGTTCTTGGTGAGGTCCACCAGGACGTTGTCGCAGTCCTCGCGGTCGCACAGGCGGAGGCGATCGAGCGTGTCGGTGCGGATGACGTCGACCATGGCCATGGCGGCGTCGACGGCCATGCGCACAGCGATGGGGGCATCGGGATCGGTGCCGTGGATGTGCCATCCGAAGGGTTCGTGGATGACCAGCTGCGGCAGCGCCCGACCGTCGCGGAGCAACGCATTGACGATGTCGACCGCTTGGTCGACATCGACGTCCCACAGGGTGCGGAGGCGATCACGCACCCGCCGCACCGGCGCGAGATCGGTGTCCTTGTCGGGCATCGAGCCCGTCCAGGACCATCCCGCCATGTGTTCGAGCAGGTCGGCGACGGTGTTCAGCGTCTCGGGTGCACCGACCGTGGGCTTGGTGTTGACCAGCGTGGCCGCCCACTGGAGGGTCACTTCTGTATCAGGAGCAAATATCAAGTTGACTCCTGACGCTCGGGATCCCTATCGTCATGCCCAACAGCATACTTTGGTCCTGACGAGAGAGTGGGTGTTCGTGATGGTGGAGACGATCCGCAAGAAGGTGGGGAGTGGCTTCGTGCTTGTCATCGCCTCGTGCCTGTTCTTCGCGACGTCGGGCACCTTTGCCAAGGCGTTGATCACGGCCGGGTGGTCGCCGTTGGCCGTCGTCACGGTCCGGGTCGGAGGCGCCGCCCTCATCCTGCTTCCGTGGAGCCTGGGGACCCTGCGGGGACGGTGGGCCGAGATCCGCGGCCACCTCGGGCTCGTCGGCGGCTACGGCCTGCTCGGCATCGCGGCCGCCCAACTCGGCTACTTCGGCGCGGTCCAGCGCCTGGATGTCGCCGTTGCCCTGCTCATCGAGTACCTCGGGATCGTCCTGGTCGTGCTCTGGATCTGGCTGCGCACGCGCGTCACCCCCCACGCCTACACCCTGCTCGGGGTGGCGCTGTCCATCGCCGGGCTCGCGCTCGTGCTGCAGATCTTCGGTGCGGCTGCGCCTGATGTCGTCGGTGTCCTCTGGGGCCTGTTCGCCGCCATCGGCATGGCCGGGCACTACCTGCTCGCGGCCCGCCCGACCCCCGTGCCGGCCGTCGCCTTTGCCGGGCTGGGTCTCACGGCCGGCTTCGTCCTCCTCGTCCTGGCCGGTGTCCTCGGTGTCGTGCCCTTCGTCGTGGGTGGCGACTCGGTCGTCCTGGGGGGCTCGCAGTTGCCGGCGTGGGTGGCGTTGGCCGAGCTCATCGTCATCGCCGCGGCCGCGGCATACCTGATGGGAATCGCGGGAGCCCGGCGCTTGGGGTCCACCCTCGCGTCCTTCGTCGGCCTCACCGAGGTGCTCTTCGCCGTGCTCATTGCGTGGGTCTTGCTGGGGGAGACCCCCGGGCTGATCCGCGCCATCGGTGGGCTGCTCATCCTCGGCGGCGTCGTCGCCGTGCGGATGGGCGAGATGCGCACCGTCGACGAGCACCCGGAGATTGCCGCCGATGACGTCCTCGTCAACCCCGAGCCCGAGGCCGTCCACGCTCCGTGACGTACGTGACGTACTGACGGTGCCTGAACCCCAGCTTCTGCGTCACGCAGAAGTTGGGGTTTCGCACGGCTATTTCCGGTCGGCGGGCGAGCGTCCGCGTCACGCAGAAGTTGGGGTATGCCGCCGCCAGGGCGCCGATTTCGCGCCGCCGCAACGGATCGCCTAGACTCGCAGGGTTGCCTCGGCGAGGGACGGAGCACCGGCCACAGCAGTCCGGTCGCGACGATGTCCGTGATCGACGCGGTGGCGCCTGCAGATCCGATGTGATCCGCCGGCGGCGCCCGTGTCCGTGCGTCGTCCCGCGTCGAGGCCCACCGCGAGGCATTCGCCCCGCACCCGTCCCCTCAGGGCCCGGCTCCCCTGCCGCGCCCGCCACCACGTGTCAGGAGTTCCCGTGTCCAGCACCAACAAGCTCGTTGCCGAGGAGCGCACTCAGTTCGGCAAGGGCGCGGCCCGCAAGATCCGCCGCGACCACAAGATCCCCGCCGTCATGTACGGCCACGGCGCCAAGCCGATCCACATCACCCTCCCGGGCCACGACGCGATGATGGCGCTCAAGCACGCCAACGCGCTGCTCACCATCACCCTCGGCGACGAGGAGCACATGGCCCTGGCCAAGGACGTCCAGCGCGACCCGATCAAGCCGGTCATCGAGCACGTCGACCTCGTCATCGTCCGCAAGGGCGAGAAGGTCACCGTCGACGTCCCCGTCCACATCGAGGGCGAGGCCGCCCCGGAGACCGTCGTCACCACGGACAGCAACACTCTCCAGCTCGAGGTCGAGGCCACGAACATCCCCGAGTCGCTCACCGTCTCGGTCGAGGGCCTCGAGGCCGGCACCCAGATCCTCGCCGGCGCCGTCGAGCTCCCTGCGGGCGCGACCCTGGTCACCGACGCCGAGGCGCTCGTCGTCAACATCACCGCGATGATCTCCCAGGAGGCCCTGGACGCCGAGATGGCCGAGGCCGAGGCCGAGGCGGGCATCGAGCACGAGGAGTCCGACGCCGACGCGGAGGCCACCGCGGCCGCAGAGGGCGAAGGGGTCGCGGCCGCCGACGAGGCCTGAGCTCCCACCGGTTTCCCCGCTCTTGGGTCCGGGGTTTCCGTCGCCATGGCGACGGAAACCCCGGACGCAGTCGTTGGGGCGAGCGCGCGGCATACTTGGTCGTTGTGACTGCTGGACCTTGGGCGATCGTCGGACTCGGCAACCCCGGCCCGCGCTACGCGGGCAACCGGCACAACGTCGGCGCGATGGTCATCGACGAACTCGCCCGCCGCACCAAGTCCACCCTCAAGTCGCACAAGGCGCGCGCCGTCGCCGCTCAGGCCCGCCTCGGGATGCTTCCCGGGGGAGTGCCCGGCCCGAGCGTCGTCCTCGCCGTCCCCTCGTCCTACATGAACGAGTCCGGCGGCCCGACCAAGGCCCTGCTCTCCTTCTTCTCGATCCCACCCGAGCGGCTCGTCGTCATCCATGACGAGCTCGACATCCCCGCCGGTGACGTGCGCGTCAAGCTCGGGGGCGGCGAGGGTGGACACAACGGATTGCGTTCCATCAGTTCATCGCTCGGCACCAAGGACTACCTGCGGGTGCGGGTCGGCATCGGCCGACCGCCCGGCCGGATGGACGCCGCCGACTACGTCCTTCGCGATTTCGGCACCGTCGAACGCAAGGAACTCCCCTTCCTCCTCGACACCGCGGCCGACGCCGTCGAGTCCCTCGTCACCGTCGGTCTGCTCGACACCCAACAGAAGTTCCACGCACCCTCATGATCACACTCGCCCCCCTGCTCGATGCTCTCCTCGGAGCCGGTCCGATCGCCCGCACCGTCGAGTCCCTCCGGTCCGCGGACGTGGCCGACGTCGCCGTCGCCCCCGGCGCACGCGCCGCCCTCGTCGCGGCCCTCCAGGCCGCCTCCGGCCCCTCGGGTATGCCGCGCAGCCTCCTCGTCGGGACCGCCACCAGTCGCGAGGCGGAGGACCTCGTCGCGGCACTTTCCGCGATGATCCCGGCAGAATCGGTCGTCCTCTTCCCCTCATGGGAAACCCTTCCGCACGAACGTCTTTCCCCGCGCTCCGACACCGTCGGCACCCGGCTGGCCGTGCTGCGTCGGCTGGCGCACCCGGACCCCGACGACACGACCTACGGCCCGCTGCGGGTGGTCGTCGCCCCGATCCGGGCGGTCCTGCAGCCGATCGCCAAGGGTCTGGGCGACCTCAAGCCCGTGGCCCTACGCGCCGGCGACACCGCCCCCCTCGAGCAGGTCGTCGAGGCCCTTGCGGCCGCGGCATACCACCGCACCGATCTTGTCGAGAAGCGCGGCGAGTTCGCCGTGCGCGGCGGCATCCTCGACGTGTTCCCGCCGACCGAGGACCACCCGGTGCGGGTGGAGTTCTGGGGGGACGAGGTCGAGGAGATCCGCTGGTTCAAGGTCGCCGATCAGCGCAGCCTGGAGATCGCCGAGCACGGCCTGTGGGCGCCGCCCTGCCGGGAACTGCTCCTCACCGATCAGGTGCGCGAGCGCGCCGACGCCCTCGCCAATCAGCTGCCGGGAGCACGCGACATGCTCCACAAGATCGCCGCCGGCATCGCCGTCGAAGGCATGGAGTCCCTCGCGCCCGCCCTGCTCGAGGGCATGGAGACGATCCTCGACGTGCTTCCGCGGGACGCCGCGGTCACCCTCGTCGACCCCGAGCGCGTGCGCACCCGCGCGCACGACCTGGTCGCGACCAGCCAGGAGTTCCTCGAGGCGGGCTGGGCCAACGCGGCGTCCGGCAACGCCGTGCCGATCGACCTCCAGGAGGTGTTGGGCTCGAGCTCCTACTGGTCGATGGCCCAGTTGCGCGAACACGCCGCCATGATCGGACTCCCGTGGTGGGACCTCAGCCCCTTCGACGTGGATGTCGAGACCGGTGCGGATGCCGTCCGCTCCGGCACCGAGTCGGCACCCACCTACCGCGGCGACACCGAAGCGGCCATGGCCGACCTTGCCCAGTGGCTGCGCGATGACTGGAAGGTCGCTGTCGTCACCGACGGTCCCGGCTCCGCCAAGCGCATCGCCGAAGTCCTCGCGGGCGCCGGCCTGGCCACCCGGCTGGAGTCGCCGCTCGGAACCCTGGACACCGGCGTCGTGCACGTCACCAGCGCCCGCCTGGGACGCGGTTTCCTCGTGCCCGACGCTCGGCTGGCGGTCGTCACCGAGGCCGACCTCACGGGCACTGCGTCGGTCACCGGTGGCTCGACCAAGGACATGCGGCGGATGCCCTCCAAGCGCCGCAACCAGGTCGACCCGCTCCAGCTCCGCCCCGGTGACCATGTCGTGCACGAGCAGCACGGCGTCGGCAAGTTCGTCGAGATGATGCAGCGCACCGTGCAGGGCGCCACCCGTGAATATCTGGTCATCGAGTACGCCCCGTCCAAGCGTGGTCACCCCGGCGACCGCCTCTTCGTCCCCACCGACCAACTGGACCAGGTGACGCGCTACGTCGGTGGCGAGCAGCCAACCCTCAACAAACTCGGCGGCTCGGACTGGCAGGCCACCAAGTCCCGCGCCAAACGGCACGTCAAGCAGATCGCCGCCGAGCTCATCCAGCTCTACAGCGCGCGGATGGCGACGACCGGGCATTCCTTCGCCCCGGACACCCCGTGGCAGCGCGAGCTCGAGGACGCCTTCGCCTACATCGAGACGCCCGACCAGCTCTCCACGATCGACGAGGTCAAGGAGGACATGGAGCGCAGCGTGCCCATGGACCGCCTCGTCTGCGGTGACGTCGGCTACGGCAAGACCGAAATCGCGGTGCGCGCGGCCTTCAAAGCGATCCAGGACGGCAAGCAGGTCGCCGTGCTCGTGCCCACCACCCTGCTCGTCCAGCAGCACCTGCAGACCTTCTCCGAGCGTTATGCCCAGTTCCCCGTCACGGTGCGTGCGCTCTCACGCTTCCAGAGTGACAAGGAGGCCAAGGCCGTCGTCGAGGGCCTCGCAGACGGCAGCATCGACCTGGTCATCGGCACCCACCGATTGCTCTCCAAGGAGGTCCGCTTCAAGGATCTCGGCTTGGTCGTCATCGACGAGGAGCAGCGCTTCGGCGTGGAGCACAAGGAGCAGCTCAAGAGCATGCGCACCGCGGTCGACGTGCTCGCCATGTCCGCGACCCCGATCCCGCGCACCCTCGAGATGGCCGTGACCGGCATACGCGAAATGTCAACTCTCGCAACGCCCCCCGAGGAACGCCACCCCGTCCTCACCTACGTCGGTGCCTACGACGAGAAGCAGGTGACCGCCGCCATCCGACGGGAACTGCTGCGCGAGGGCCAGGTCTTCCTCGTCCACAACAAGGTCCAGACGATCGAGAAGGCTGCCTCCCGGATCCGGGAGCTCGTGCCCGAGGCCCGGGTCGCCACGGCCCACGGCAAGATGGGCGAGGGGCGTCTCGAGCAGGTCGTGCTCGACTTCTGGGACAAGAAGTTCGACGTCCTGGTGTGCACGACGATCGTCGAAACCGGTCTGGACATCTCCAACGCCAACACGCTGATCGTCGAGCGGGCCGACCGCCTCGGGCTCTCCCAGTTGCACCAACTCCGGGGCCGGGTCGGCCGTGGCCGAGAGCGGGCCTACTCCTACTTCCTCTACCCGCCGGAGGCACCACTCACCGAGACCGCGCACGACCGGCTGCAGACGATCGCCAGTCACACCGACCTCGGCGCCGGCATGCAGGTGGCCATGAAGGACCTCGAGATCCGCGGTGCCGGCAACCTGCTCGGTGGGGAGCAGTCCGGCCACATCGCCGGTGTCGGTTTCGACCTGTATGTCCGGCTCGTCGGTGAGGCCGTCGCGAGTTTCAAGGGCGAGACCGATGAGCAACTCGGCGAGATCAAGATCGAGCTGCCGGTCGATGCCCATCTGCCCCACGACTATGTCCCGGGCGAGCGACTGCGCCTCGAGGCCTACAAGAAGCTCGCGACCGTCGTCGACGAGGCGGGGCTCGCCGAGATCGAGGCCGAACTGGTGGACCGCTACGGCACCCCGCCGGAGCCGGTGCGTAACCTGCTCGAGGTGGCCCGCCTGCGGACGGTTGCCCGGGCTGCCGGGATCGGTGACATCGGCGTCCAGGGCACTTTTGTGCGCTTCGGCCCGCTGGAGTTGCGCGAGAGCCAGACGCTGCGCCTTCAGCGCCTCTACAAGGGCTCCATCGTCAAACCCGCGCTCTCGCAGATCCTCGTCCCGCGCCCCATGACCGCACCGGTCGCCGGGCAGCCGCTGCGCGACAAGGAGGTCCTGGCTTGGGCCGCCTCGCTCATCAAGGCTGTCGTCATGGACAATGTCGGGGAGGCCGCTCAGGCCGCCGCGGGTGCCAGGTCCGGCACCCGGTGAGGAAAGGACTGCAGTTGAAGCGCATGGTTCGCGTCGCGATCGCCTCCGCCGCCCTCAGTGGCACCCTCCTGGTGTCCGGCTGCGGCCACGCCGATGTCGCGGCCACCTTCGACGGCCACACCGTCACCGAGGGGGAGGTCGATGCAGCGGTCAAGGAGATCAACGAGGCCTTCCAGCCGCAGCAGCCCTACACCGCGGACAATGCCCTGTCGGCACTCATCCGCGCGCCCTACCTCATCGACTACGCGATCAAGCAGGGCAAGCCGCAGACCGAGTCAGCCGCCCGGGCCGCCATCTCGATCCATGACCCCTCCGAGTCGACGGTGCGAATCGTCCAGTCGACCGCCGTGATCGACGGCCTCACCGACACCGACCGGATCGCCCTGACCAAGACCTTCAACGACCTCAAGGTCGACGTGAACCCCAAGTACGGCGCCTACGACCCCGCCCAGGCGGCCGTCGGACCCAGCACCCCGAGTTGGCTGGAGTTCTCGGCCGACAACGGCTGACAGATGGAGCCCGCGCCCGGTCTCGCCCTCGTCGTCGTGAGCCCGCGGGTCGCCCCAGGGCTGATGTCGCGGTCGGCGTGGCAGGTCGTCGAGGCCGCGAGCGTCCGCCTCTGCGCGGACGCCGATGAACCACTGGCCGTTGCGGTCACCGACGCCGACCTCCCGATCCAGGTGTATGCCGCGGGCTCACCCGCGCTGCTCGCTCGCCACCTGGTCGAACGCGCCGCGGACGACAACGTCGTCTGGTTGGGCTCCGCCGACGGCGACGAGGGCCTCTCCGATGCCATCGCGGACGAAGTCTCCAGGTTGAACGATCCGCCGCCAGTCGAGGTGGTCGTCGGCTCCTGGGACGTGCCCGGGGCCCGCTTGCTCGACGTGGTCGCCGTCATGGACCGGCTGCGTTCGCCAGGTGGTTGCCCGTGGGATGCCGAGCAGACCCACGAGAGCCTCCTGCCGTATCTCGAGGAAGAGGCGGGGGAGTATGCCGAGGCGGTGCGGTCGGGGGACCGCGCCCACATGGCCGAGGAACTCGGGGACGTGCTGCTCCAGGTCGCCTTCCACGCACGGGTGGCCGAGGACCACCCCGGGCAGCCGTTCGACATCGATGATGTTGCCGGCGGACTGGTCGACAAGCTGGTGCGGCGACACCCGCACGTCTTCGCCGACGTCGAGGTGTCGACCCCCGAGGAGGTGGCCGCCAACTGGCAGAAGATCAAGGAAGAGGAGAAGGCGCGAAGGCCAGGGGCTCACTGACCGGCCGTGCCGACGACGCGGCATGTCGCGACTTCGACACGCACGCTCGCTCGCCGGTCTACGCTGCATCCCGTGCCCTCCCTGACGCGTGACCGGCGGATTCTTGCTGCGCTGCGCCGCGACCCCTCACGCTCATTGGGGGACCTGGCACTCGAACTCGACCTCGAGCCTGCTGTCGTCCAGGGATCGCTCGAGCGCCTGCAATCGCGAGGCTTCCTCGGCGGACGCGGGTGGCTGGTGGCCCCGCGCCGACCGATCGTGGTCATCGGAGGTGCTGTCATGGACCTCAAGGTGCACACGCGGACGCCGGCCGTCACCGGCACCAGTAATCCCGGCCACGCGATCTGGGCGCCCGGTGGTGTCGGCCGCAACATCGCCGAGACGCTGGCCAGGCTGGGCAATCCGGTCGAGTTGATCGCCGCCGTGGGGGCCGACCCGGCCGGGGTCGAGCTCGTCGAGCGCACCAAGGCGGCCGGGGTGGGCGTCGACCACCTGGTCCGCACTGCTGAGCAGTCCGGCGTCTATTGCGCCGTCGTCGACGACAGCGGCGAGCTGGTCATCGGCGTCTCGGACATGCGGGCCACCGACCAGGTGACGATCCGACTCCTCATGCCCCACCGCGACCTCATCGCCAACGCCGAGGTGCTCGTCCTCGACGGCAATCTCTCCCCGCAGGTCATCGGGTGGCTCCTCGACTACGCCCTGGCAGCCGGGGTCCCGGTGCTCCTCGACACGGTGAGTGTGGCCAAGGCCGAGTGGATCGGGCCCGTGCTCAACCCCACCCGTCCCGTGCACACGGTCACCCCCAACATCGACGAGTTGGCCGGGCTGCTCGGCCACCCGGTCGGAACCTCCACGCAGGAGATCGTCGCGGCCGCCGCCGAACTCCATGCCCGTGGGGTCAGCAATGTCTGGGTCCGCCGCGGCCCGAGCGGCTCCCTGTTGTCCACCTGGTCGGACGAGGAGGGGACCGAGGTGCACGAGTTCGCGGCGCCGCAGGCCGAGGTCGTCGACGTGACCGGTGCGGGGGACTCGATGTCGGCCGGCTACCTGCACGCCTGGCTCGCCGTCGGTGACGTCGTGGAGGCGGCACACTTCGGGCAGGCGCTGGCCTCGCTCACGGTCGAGTCCACCGACACCGTGCGGGCCGATCTCACCCCCGACCTGGTCGAGGCCCGCGTGCGGCGCGACCTCCCGACCCTGCCCCAAGGAGCCTGATGACGTCCACCACCCACCCGATGCTCGCGCTCACCGACGAGGTGCGCGCGGCTCTGGCCGACGGCCGGGCCGTCGTGGCCCTGGAATCCACGATCATCAGCCATGGCATGCCCTATCCCCGCAACGTCGCCATGGCTCGCGAGGTCGAAGGGATCGTGCGCGATGGCGGCGCGGTCCCGGCCACGATCGCCGTGCTCGACGGCATACCTCGCATCGGGTTGTCCGCCGACGAACTGGAATTGCTCGGGTCCGCGCCCGACGTCGCGAAGGTGAGCATCCGCGACCTTCCCTCGGTGGTCGCCACGCGCGCGCACGGAGCCACGACGGTCGCGAGCACGATGCGGCTGGCCGCTCTCGCCGGGATCCGGGTCTTCGTCACCGGAGGACTCGGGGGCGTGCACCAGGGTGCCGCGTCGTCGATGGACGAGTCGGCCGACCTCACCGAGCTCTCGCGCACCGATGTCGCGGTGGTCTGCGCCGGCGTGAAGTCCATCCTCGACATCGGGCTCACTCTCGAGCGGCTCGAGACCCTCGGGGTGCCCGTCGTCGGTTATCGGACCGATGAGTTCCCGTCGTTCTACTCGCGCACCAGCGACCATCGGGCGCCGTTGCGTGCGGACGACGTCGAGACGCTGGCCGCGATGATGGCGGCCAAGTGGGCTCTCGGGCTCGAAGGCGGAATCGTCGTCGCCAACCCGGTGCCGGAGGCCGAGGAGATGGCGCGCGCCGACATCGACGGGCTGATCGGGCAGGCGCTCGCCGAGTGCGACACACGCGGCATCAGCGGCAAGGACATCACGCCCTTCCTGTTGGGCCGGATCGTCGAACTGTCCGACGGACGCTCGTTGGAGACCAACATCTCGTTGGTCCGCAACAACGCCCGGCTCGGTGCGGCGCTCGCCGTCGCCCACGCGGGATCGCGCGCCTGAGCTCTCTCCCCTCGCTCCCCTCTCTTCCATTTACCCATTTCCCCATTTCTCAACCCAGTTCGTATGCCGCGGGGCCCGGTCCCGCGTGGCCGGCCCCGCGGCATACGAACTGGGTGGGACTTTTGTCCAGTGTCGAGGCGCGGCGGTCGACGCCGTGAGGGCGGACCTGTTCACGTGGACCTGTTCATGCGGACCTGTTCACAAGGTGGGTTGGTCTCCCGACGCGCCCGGCTCGGCGCGTAGGCTCGGAGGCGACATCGGGCGGGCACCTGGCTCGCTCGTGCCGGACCATCACCGTCGCCCAAGGAGCTGTCTGTCAATGGCCACCATCGAAGCCGTCGGCGCCCGCGAGATCCTCGACTCGCGCGGCAACCCCACCGTCGAGGTCGAGGTCGCCCTCGATGACGGCACCATCGCGCGCGCCGCCGTTCCCTCTGGTGCCTCCACCGGCGCCTTCGAGGCGGTCGAGCGTCGCGATGGCGACAAGAAGCGCTACCTCGGCAAGGGTGTCGAGCAGGCCGTGGACGCCGTCATCGATGAGCTCGGCCCCAAGCTGATGGGCTTCGAGGCCAGCGACCAGCGCCTCATCGACGGCGAGATGCTCGCCATCGACGGCAGCGCCAACAAGGGCAAGATCGGCGCCAACGCCATTCTCGGTGTCTCGCTCGCCGTGGCCCGTGCCGCCGCTGACAGTGCGGAACTGCCGCTTTTCCGCTATGTCGGCGGCCCGAACGCCCACGTCCTGCCCGTGCCGATGATGAACATCCTCAACGGTGGCTCGCACGCCGACAGCAATGTGGACATCCAGGAGTTCATGATCGCCCCGATCGGCGCCGGATCCTTCCGCGAGGCCCTGCGTTGGGGCGCCGAGGTCTACCACGAGCTCAAGTCGGTGCTCAAGAAGCAGGGCCTGGCCACCGGGCTCGGCGACGAGGGTGGCTTCGCGCCCAACCTGCCCTCCAACCGCGCCGCCCTCGACCTGATCCTCGAGGCGATCAAGGGTGCGGGCTATGAGCCGGGCACGGACATCGCCCTGGCCCTCGACGTCGCGGCGAGCGAGTTCTACAACGAGGACGGGTCCTACGACTTCGAGGGTGGCAAGAAGTCAGCCGCCGAGATGATCGACTACTACGCCGACCTGGTCGCGGACTACCCGCTGGTCTCCATCGAGGACCCGCTCAACGAGGACGACTGGGAGGGCTGGCACACGATGACCGAGCGCCTCGGCGCCAAGGTGCAACTCGTCGGCGACGACCTCTTCGTCACCAACCCCGAGCGCCTCGCCCGCGGCATCGCGGAGGGCACCGCCAACGCGCTCCTCGTCAAGGTCAACCAGATCGGCTCGCTCACCGAGACCATGGACGCCGTCGAGATGGCCCACCGCGCCGGTTACAAGTGCATGATGAGCCACCGCTCGGGCGAGACCGAGGACACGACGATCGCCGACCTCGCGGTCGCGACCAACTGCGGCCAGATCAAGACCGGTGCCCCGGCTCGCTCCGAGCGCGTCGCGAAGTACAACCAGCTCCTGCGCATCGAGGAGGAGCTCGACGACGCGGCCGTCTACGCCGGCGCCGGCGCGTTCCCTCGCTTCCAGGGCGCGAAGGGCTGACCCAGTCGTGGTGACCGGACCGGGCAGGAGCACGCCGGGCGCGCGATCGTCGCGCCCGGCTGCTCGGCGCCCGGGCAGGTCAAGAGGTGCGACGTCGAAGACACCGACCTCGACGACCGCGTCGAAGTCGGTGTCGAAGTCGGGGTCGAAGTCGGTGTCGACCACGTCGTCGTCGATACCCCCGGTGGCCGGTTGGCGCGGGCGGCTCGAGCGCGCGACGACTGACCGGCGGATGCGTCACGGGGCGATGATCGTGGGCGCCCTGGTGCTCCTCGCGATCATTGTCGGCCCGACCCTCAAGGCCTACATCGGCCAGAAGCAGCAGATCTCGGCCCTTCGTGAGCAGGTCACCGCTCAGGAGAAGGTCGTCGACGAGTTGAAGGCCGAGCAGGCCCGCTGGCAGGACCCGGCCTATGTCGAGCAGCAGGCTCGCCAACGGCTGAAGTTCGTCAAGGTGGGGGAGAAGGCCTATACGGTGCTCGATCCCGAGGACACGCAGGCCACTGCACCCGGCATGGCCCAGGCCTCGAAGGACTCGGCGTGGTACGCGACCATCTGGTCCTCTCTCGAGGCGGCCGACGCGCCGGCTGCGGCCAAGTGACCGAGTCCGTCACCCCGCAGGACCTCGCCGCCGTCGAGCGCCAGTTGGGTCGGGAAGCCCGTGGCGTCGTCGAGGTCGCGCACCGGTGTCCTTGCGGCGCCCCGGACGTTCTGCGAACCCTGCCGCGCCTGCCCGACAGCACGCCGTTCCCGACGTCCTTCTATGTCACCTGCCCGCGACTCACCGGCGCGATCAGCACTCTGGAGGGAGAGGGCGTCATGAAGGAGATGTCGGCACGCCTGGCCACCGATGTCGACCTCGCCGAACGGTATGCCGCGGCCCACGAGGACTACCTCGAGCGTCGCTCCCAACTCGGTCAGGTCCCCGAGATCGAGGGCATCTCCGCCGGCGGAATGCCCTCGCGGGTCAAGTGCCTGCACGTGCTCGTGGGCCATTCCCTGGCCGCCGGACCTGGGGTCAATCCGCTGGGCGACGAGGCCCTCGTGATGCTCCCCGAGTGGTGGGCCGCCGGATCCTGTTGCGGCTGGGGCGAATCCGCCGACGTCGAAGACTCATGACCAGGGTCGCTGCCGTCGACTGCGGCACCAACTCGATCCGACTCCTGGTCGCCGACATCGATTCACGTGGCCGACTTGTCGACGTCTGTCGCGAGGGCGAGGTCGTCCGCCTGGGTCACGGGGTGGACGCGACCGGCCTGATCGGCGCGGCCCCGATGGAGCGAACCCTCGCGGCCTGTGGGCGGTACGCGCAGCTCTGCCGAGAAGCCGGCGCCGAGGCGGTGCGCTTCGTGGCGACGTCGGCCTCTCGGGATGCACGCAATGCGGCGGATTTCGTGGCCGGGGTCGAGCGCGCCTTCGCCGACTTCGGGGTGACGCCCGAGGTGGTCAGCGGCGACGTCGAGGCGCAACTGTCCTTCTCCGGCGCCACGGGAGATCTCATCGCGGCCGAGATCCCCGCGCCCTACCTCGTCGTCGACCTCGGCGGGGGCTCGACCGAACTCGTGCGCGGGATCCGGTCGGCGGAGGCCGGCTTCTCGATGGACGTCGGCTCTGTCCGGATGAGCGAGCGTCACCTTCACTCCGACCCGCCCACCGACCACGAGATCGCTTCTGCCACTGCCGATGTCGATGCTGCCATCGACAAGGCCAAGCGCGTGGTCGACCTCACGGGCATCGCCACCCTGGTCGGACTCGCCGGCAGCATCACGACGGTCACCGCGCACCTGCTGGGCCTGGCGGCATACGACCCGAAGCGGATCCACCTGAGCCGTTTCACGGGGGCCGACCACATCGCGGCCGCGACGGACCTCCTCAGGATGTCGCGCGACCAGCGCGCGGCTCTGCCCTACATGCACCCTGGGCGGGTCGACGTCATCGGCGCCGGGGTCCTGGTCTGGCGACGTGTCCTCGAGCGCGTCGGCGCGGACTCGCCCGGCGCCGCCGTGGTCACCTCGGAGCACGACATCCTCGACGGCATCGCCCTGTCGCTCGCCCGCTGAGCCTGTCCCGACCAAGTCGAGAGGGAGCAAATCGCGGGCCCGGCGACCGCGGGCCCGCGATTTGCTCCCTCTCGACGGGGGAGGGGGCGAGCCGGCCACCGCGTCGGACGGGCAACACGCCAGCACAGCACTGGACAACGGCTCCTCTCGTCTGCACACTAATACGCATTCCGCAGTAGTGCGCCACGTGAGGAAGTGCCCATGGATGCCACCCAACTCGTCAAGGGGGTGCTCGACCTCGCCGTGCTCGCCGTGCTCGCCGAATCAGACGGCTACGGCTATGACGTCGTCCGTCGCCTACGAACCGCCGGCCTCGAGGAGGTCGGTGACGCCTCGGTCTATGGCACGCTGCGTCGCCTCTACGCCGCCGGCGCCCTCTCCAGCTACGTCGTCCCCTCCGACGAAGGACCGCACCGCAAGTACTACGGCATCAATGCCCAGGGCCGCACCATGCTGGCCTCCCAGGGCAAGACGTGGACCGAGTTCGCCCACACCATGGAGTCCCTGCTCAACACCGCAAAGGTGGCGTCATGAACCAGATCGCGACCCCCACGTCCGCCGTGCGTGCCTATGTCGCCTCGGTGCGGGCCGAGCTGCTCGACCTCGCCCCCGAGGATGTCGATGACCTCATCGGAGGGTTGGAAGCAGACCTCACCGAGCGTGCGGCCGAGCTGCCCGAGGGGACCGATCTCACCTCCGCCTTCGGCGCGCCGGCTGCGTATGCCGCGGAGTTGCGATCCGCTGCCGACCTTCCGCCGCGCGCCCCGGTGACGCCCGGCCAGCAATCGTTCCTGGCCGCCGAACGAGCCCGGCTGCACGACGCTGAGGTCTCGTGGCGCGCTCGGGGTGATGCGCTGCAGGCTAGGCACACCTGGCTTGCCGAGCTCCGCCCCGTCTGGTGGGTGGCGCGCGGCATGATCCTTGCGATCGTCCCAACCCTCGTCCTGAGAGTGCCGCTCTTCGGTGTCGGATTCTGGCTGTTCGCCCTGACCGGTGCGGCGCTCTCCTTCTGGTGGTCGCGTCGTCGTCCGGCCGCTGCGACATGGTCGAACCGGCTGGCCATCCTGGCCTCCGTCGTGGCCGCCGTGCTCGCGTTCCCTGTGGCACTCACGTTCATGGCGCGGGTCGGGTGGACCGACGGCAACGGCGCCGTGTCCGCTGAACCTCAGTACTACCCCGGTCCAGTCATGGGCTCCGACGGCGTCTGGGTCAACGGCGAGATGGCAACCAACCTCTACGCCTACGACGCCAACGGCAACCGCCTCGACCGGGTGCGCCTCTACAACCAGTACGGCCAAGCAGTGGCCGTGCCCACCGAAGCGCTCATCCCGTGGTCGCAGCAGGGCGGCACCATTGCCACCGGTCCTGACGGGCAGCCGCTGAAGAATCCGATTCTCATGAAGCCGGACGGATCCCTCGACGTCAACCGCCTGGTGTTTCCGCTCCGGTGGGGCGACCTCACCGGGTGGCAGGCATCGTCGGGTGGGTGGGAGCCGCCGGTGAAGATCTCCGAACTTCCGGCCGCCACCGCGGAACCGGCTCGACCCGACGCGAGTCCGAGTCCCAGCACGTCGACGTCAACGGGTCCTCAGGACCAGACGTCGCCCTCGCCGTCGCCCAGCGCGACGAGCTGAGGAACCGGCCCGGGTGGCCATGGGGAACAGGGGCCCCGCCACCCGGGCCGACGCCCGCTCTCGTGCAAACCCAACTTCTGCGTCACGCAGACGTTGGGTTGGCACGCAGCTATTGCCGTGCGGGAAGCGATCCTCTGCGTCACGCAGAAGTTGGGGTGGGCGGCATACGCTTGGCCCGCCCCCGTGGCCCAATTGGCAGAGGCAGGCGACTTAAAATCGCCAACGGTGCGAGTTCGAATCTCGTCGGGGGCGCGGAGCGGGAACTTCTTGGCGGGCTTGCGTTGTTTAGGGTGGTGACAACGACGGGCCAGTTGGGCCCGCCATGACCATCACGGAGGAACTGATGGCCGCCAATCCCGCCTTCAACCGACTCGAGCAGGACGCTCGCTCCGGGTATGCCGCGTTCCGCGACGGCACCACCCCCGCGGCACCGCAGGGGCCCCCGGCCTACCCGCAGCAGGCCAACCCGCAGCAGGCCTACGGCCAGCCGGGTGTGCCGGTCGGCCAGGACCACCTCGAGCACATGTACAACGCCCCATCGGCGACGCCGGTGCAGGCCGGCCGAGTGACGATGGACGACGTCATCATGAAGACTCTCGGGCTCTTCGCGATCGTCCTCGCCTTCGGCGCTGCGGGTTGGTTCGCCGCCGCGACCAACCCCGGTCTGGGCTTCATGCTCTGGATGGGCGGCATGATCGGCACCCTCATCCTCGGCCTCGTCATCGCCTTCAAGAAGACGCTGTCGGTGCCCCTCATCCTCGGGTATGCCGCCCTCGAGGGCCTGTTCGTCGGTGCCGTCAGCCAGTTCTTCGAGACGATGTACGGCGGGATCGTCGCCCAGGCCGTCCTCGCCACCCTGGCCACCTTCGCCGGCATGTTCGCGGCCTACAAGTTCGGCCTGATCAAGGTCACCGACAAGTTCCGCCGCATCGTGACGATGATGATCTTCGGTTACGCGATCTTTGCGGTCGTCAACTTCATCTTCGCCATGGTCACCAACACGGCCTTCGGCTTCGGCGGGTCCGGCACCGTCGGCATCCTCATCTCGCTCTTCGCGGTCGGCTTGGCGTCGGTGTCGCTCGCGCTCGACTTCGACTCGGTCGACCGGGCCATCGCGACCGGTGCGCCGCAGAAGTACTCATGGCTGCTGGCGCACGGCATCATTGTCACCCTCGTCTGGCTCTACATCGAGTTCCTGCGCCTCATCGCCCGCCTGCGCAGCGAGTGACCGAGCCGATGGATCCGCGATCGACCCCGCCCCATCCGGGCGGGGTCGATCCGCGTCCGGAGCCGGTGCGCGTCGAACTCGACCGGATCGAGTCCCGCTGGCGGACCCTCCCGCTCCCTCAGGCCCGGGCCGGTATGCCGCGGATGCGGCTCACGCTCGACCGGCTCGCCGAGGTGACCGGCCGGGCCTGCGTGGACGATCTCGGTCCCGCCACGGCGCTGCACCAACTGAAGGTGCTCGTGTGGGAGGCGTGCCGCGCGGGGCGAGCCCACGGCATACGGGAGGAGCTGGCGAGCCTGCGCCGCGACCTACCCTGACAACCGCGGCAGGGGTCTCAGCTCAGGCGCTCGACGAGGATCGCCATGCCCTGCCCGCCCCCGACGCACATCGACTCGAGCCCGAACTGCTTGTCCTTCGTCTGCAGGCCGTTGATCAAGGTGGCCATGATGCGCGTGCCGGTGGAGCCGAAGGGGTGGCCGAGGGCGATCGCGCCACCGTGCACGTTGAGCCGGTCGAAGTCCATGCCCAGGTCGTCGGCAGAGCCGAGCACCTGCGACGCAAAGGCCTCGTTGATCTCATAGAGGTCGATGTCCTTGATCGACATCCCCGCACGAGCCAGCGCCTGGCGGCACGCCTCGACCGGGCCCATGCCCATGATCTCGGGGGAGAGGCCGGAGACGCCGGTGGAGATGATCCGGGCGAGCGGGGTCAGGCCGAGCTCCTTGGCCTTGGTGTCGCTCATGATGACCACGCCCGAGGCGCCGTCGTTGAGCGGGCAGCAGTTGCCGGCCGTCACGGTGCCGTTCTCCCGGAAGACCGGGTTGAGGGCCTGGACTGCTTCGAGGGTCACGCCGGCGCGGGGGCCGTCGTCGGTGGAGACGACCGTCCCGTCGGCCAGGGTGACGGGAAGGATCTCACGCTCGAAGAAGCCGGCCTTGATCGCCGCCTCGGCACGGTTCTGCGAGGTCACACCCCACTCGTCCTGACGCAACCGGGAGATCCCCCGTGAGGTCGCGACGTTCTCGGCCGTCTGACCCATCGCGAGGTAGACGTCGGGCAGCAGGCCCTGCTCGCGCGGGTCGGTCCAGGTCGCATTCGTGCGGGCCATCTCGGCACTTCGAGCCTGTGCGTCGGCAAAGATCGGGTTGAGGGCGTCGGGGTCGGACTCACCCGCACCGCGGAAGGCCGCGTTCTGGGAGACGCACTCCACGCCGCCGCTGACGAAGATCTCGCCCTCGCCGGCCTTGATGGCGTGGAAGGCCATCCGCATCGTCTGGGTCGAACTCGCGCAGAAGCGGTTGATCGTCGCCGCCGGCAGGCCGTCCAGTCCGGCCATCACGGCAATGACGCGGGCCATGTTGTTGCCGGCCTTGCCGCTGGGGTCGGCGCAGCCCCAGTAGAGGTCGTCGATCGTCGTCGGGTCGAGCTCCGGCAGCTTGGCGAGCAGCCCCTGCACCACCTGGGTGGAGATGTCGTCGGGCCGGATGTCCTTGAGCGAGCCTTTGAAGGCTCGGCCGATGGGCGTGCGGGCGGTCGCGACGATGACGGCTTCGGGCACGGGTGACTCCTTCAGTGGGTGGACAGGTTTCCCGCGATCGTATGCCGCGGGCTCGGCTCCGGCACTGTGCGCTCGCTCACCCTCGGGTCGGCGCGGGTGGCGTTGGCGGCCGGAGATCGGGAACTCGCGATGTGGCGATCACACCAGGACGAGGACGAGCGCTTGGGGGAGTGGATGGCCCGATGGCGCGACACCGACGGAGTTCGCGCCACGCTGCGGTTGGTGCGGCGTGCCGTCCGGGTCCATCGCTTCGTGCTCGGCGAGCGACTCGGCCACCCACCGACCGGGGCCGAGGTGCGCCGGGAGTGGTTCTCCCCGTTGGGTCGCGGGCTGGACCTGGCGTCCCGACGTGTGCTGCCCCGGCGCATCCTGCCCTCGCGCGTTCTGCCGACACGTGGGCCCACGGCGGCGGACGAGTCCGTGGCCGGCGAGGCGCCGGCGGACCGCCGGCGCCATGAGTCGGCAGTTCGTCGCGCCCCCACTGCTCTGCATCGTCGAGGCGCGCTCCCGCGACATCGTCGCCTTCCTCGACCGTTTGGTTGCCGACGGAGTCCTCGACGTGCGAGTCGGTTCGGACCCACGCTGACCACCTGACGTCGATTGCACCCAGGGTGTTGGATGGCCTCATGGACACCACTCGCACCCGCGCGTCGTCAGGATCTCCCTATGAGGCCACGGTCGGCTTCTCGCGTGCCGTCCGACATGGCCAGCACGTCATCGTCTCCGGCACGGCGCCGATCTGGCCCGATGGACATGTGATGCCCGAGGCCGGCGCCCAGGCGCGTCGTTGCTGGGAGATCGCTCTCGGGGCCCTCACCGAACTCGGTGGCTCGGTCTCCGATGTCGTGCGGACCCGGCATTTCCTCACCTCGGTCGACGACGTCGACGAGATCTCCGACGCGCATGGCCGCGTCTTCGGTGAGGTCCGCCCGGCGAGCACGATGGTCGTCGTTGCGGGTTTGGTCGACCCGCGCTGGAAGGTCGAGGTCGAGCTCGACGCGATCCTGCCCGGCTGACCGGTTCCGCTGGGCGGGGCGAAGGTCACCTCCTCGGCTCCTCGGCCAAGGTCGCCTCCCCGGCGAGGGTCGCCTCCTCAGCTGGAAGTGACTCGGCAGGCAGCGACGTATCCACAGGTGACTGGCGCCGGTGCCTCAACACCGCCCACCGGCCACGGGGACCCCGGCTGGTCCCGCCCACCTCGGTGGGGCTGACCTCGGTGCCCGCTTCGAGCACGGCCTGCCCGGCAGCCACGGCCACCGGCCCGATGCCTTCGCCGCGACGGATCTCGGGCGCCCGGTCGGCCGTGTCCGGACCCCACAGGCCGAGCGCATGGCACACGGTGGGCAGCACGGCAGCCGCCGCCCGGGCATAACCCGCCGGCGACGGATGGAAACGGTCCTTGCCGAAGAGCTCGTGCGGCGCGGCCGCGAACTCCGGTCCGAGGATGTCGCCGAGAGACACCGTCCGGCCGCCCGCCTCGACGACCGCGACCGTCTGGGCTGCCGCGAGGTCGCGACTCCAGCGGCGGATGAGCAGGCGCAGCGGTTGCGGCACCGGCTCGACGGTCCCCAGATCGGGGCAGGTCGCGACGACGACCTCGGCTCCACGGGCTCGTGCCCGGCGGACCGTGGTCTCGAGGTGGCGCACCGAGGTCGCTCGGTCCGCTCGATGCGTGACGTCGTTCGCGCCGATGAAGATGAGCACGAGAGCCGGTGAGTCGACCTCGTCGAGGGCAGACCCGAGTTGCCGCTCCAGGTCGGTGGATTCGGCGCCCACCACCGCGCGATTGGTCAGTCGCACCCGCCGCGCCGTGAGGGCGGCGACGCTCCCGGCCACGATGGCGCCGATCGTCTGCTCGCCCGATTCCGCGCCGAGACCTGCGGAGAGGCTGTCGCCGAGCAGGATCAGGTCGAGGGGTTCGCCGATGCCGGCACCGTAGATGCCCTCGTGCTCAGGGGCGTTGTCGTAGGGCGAGCCCACGATCCGACGCGCGATGGCCCCCTCGACGCGCACCACGGCATACCCGATGAGGCCGAGAGCGGCGCCGGCGGCCGCCACCCCACCCCCTCCGTATGCCGCGGTCGCGGCGATCTTGCGAGCCCTGCGGGCGCGGCCCATGGCGCGTCTCCCTTCGTGCCGGAGGTCCGAGTGTCTGCGGGTCCAACGTGCAGGTCAACCCCGCTCGTTCCCCGCTACCGTGCGGTCATGGATCTCGTGGGGCGTTCTGTCGAGCAGGAGTGGCCGGTGACCTCCGCTGATACCGCCAACGCGGTCGGCTCCGGCTCGCTCCCGGTGCTGGGCACTCCGCGCTTGCTCGCCTGGCTCGAGGCCACGACGTGTGCCGTCATCGACCCGGCCCTGCCGGAGGGGAGCACGAGCGTCGGCACGCGGGTCGACCTCGAGCACCTCGCGCCGACCCCCGTCGGCGGTCGGGTCACCTGCTCGGCCGTCGTGACCGGCCAGACGTCGCGAGCGGTGACCTTCGCGGTGATGGCGCGCGACGACCGAGGCGCAGACGTCGCGCGCGGCACGATCATCAGGGTCGTTGTCGACAGCGCGCGCTTCCTCGGGCGGCTCTCCTGAGAGGATGACGGGCATGAAGTATGCCGAGCACATCGCCGATCTCGTCGGGAACACCCCCCTCGTCAAGCTCAACTCCGTCACCGAGGGCGTCACCAAGGCGACCGTCCTGGCCAAGGTCGAGTACCTCAACCCCGGCGGGTCGGTGAAGGACCGCATCGCGTTGAAGATGATCGATGACGCCGAGGCGACCGGTGCCCTGCAGTCGGGCGGCACCATCGTCGAGCCGACCTCCGGCAACACCGGTGTGGGCCTGGCGCTCATCGCCCAGCGCCGGGGATACAAGTGCATCTTCGTCTGCCCGGACAAGGTGAGCGAGGACAAGCGCAACGTCCTCAAGGCCTATGGCGCCGAGGTCGTTGTCTGCCCGACGTCGGTCGCGCCCGAGCATCCGGACTCCTACTACAACGTCTCCGACCGGCTCGTCCGCGAGACGCCCGGGGCCTGGAAACCCAACCAGTACGAGAACCCCATGGGTCCGCTGTCGCACTACGAGAGCACGGGCCCGGAGATTTGGTCGGACACCGACGGCCGGATCACCCACTTCGTCACCGGCGCCGGCACCGGTGGCACCATCTCCGGCTCCGGTCGCTACCTGCGTGAGGTCTCCGCGGACCGCCCCGAGGCCGACGGTGGCCGGGTCAAGGTCATCGCGGCCGACCCCGAGGGTTCGGTCTACTCCGGCGGCACTGGTCGCCCCTATCTCGTCGAAGGGGTCGGCGAGGACTTCTGGCCGGGCGCCTACGACCCGAGCCAGGTCGACAAGGTCATTGCCGTCTCGGACGCCGAGTCCTTCCACATGACCCGACGACTGGCCCGCGAGGAGGGGCTGCTGGTGGGCGGATCGTGCGGGATGGCCGTCGTGGCGGCACTGGAGGTGGCGCGGGACCTCCCCGAGGATGCCGTTGTCGTCGTTCTCCTGCCCGACTCAGGTCGTGGCTACCTGTCCAAGATCTTCAACGACGACTGGATGCGCTCCTACGGCTTTTCCAGGGCCACCGAAGGCACCACCGTCGGGGATGTCCTGCGGGGCAAGTCCGGTGACATCCCGGCGTTGGTCCACACGCATCCGCAGGAGACGCTCAAGGAAGCGATCGACATCCTGCGCCACTACGACGTCTCGCAGATGCCCGTGGTCAAGGCCGAGCCGCCGGTGACCTCGGGCGAGGTGGCCGGGTCGGTCTCCGAGCGCGACCTGCTCGAGCTGCTCTTCACCGGGAAAGCTCTGTTGTCCGATGCCGTCGACAAGCACATGGCAGCCGGGTTGCCGCTCGTCGGTGCGGGGGAACCGGTCGCCGAGGCCCGCCACGCTCTCGAGGCCTCCGATGCCGTGCTCGTCGTCGAGGACGGCAAGCCCGTGGGCGTGCTCACCCGGGCCGATCTGCTCGGGTTCCTCGCGGACTGAGTCGTATGCCGCGGGGCTGAGTTCGCGTGGAGCGGTGGGAATCGTCGGTCAAGAAGGCGATCCGGGAGGCGCAGGAGCGGGGCGAGTTCGACAATCTCCCCGGCGCCGGGAAACCGTTGCCGCCCATCAACCCCAACGACCCGGACTGGTTCGTCAAGCAGTTGGCCACGCGTGAACAGCTCGACTTCACCGGTGCCCTGCCGCCCGCGATCGCCCTGCGCAAGGAGGCTGCGGGGTTCCCAGAATCGTTGCGAGAGTTGCGAACCGAGGAGTCGGTCCGTCAGGTCCTGATCGACTTCAACCGACGCGTGCGTGAGGACCGCCTTCGGCCCGGGGAGGGGCAGCTGCCACGGATCCTCGCGCCCACGGTCGACGTCGAGGCCCTTGTCGAGCAGTGGCGGGTGCTCCGGGTCGCCGCACGACGCGAGGCGACTGCTGACGTCCGGCAGGATGACGGCATACCAACCACCGTGCCGGACGCAAGCGGGTGGTTCAGGCGCTGGGTGGGGCGACGTCGACCTGGGCGGGGAGGTTGGCCACGCCGACCGGGCACGTGAGCCCATTGGGGCCGTGGTTGCAATAGCCGTTGGGGTTCTTGTGGAGGTACTGCTGGTGGTAGTCCTCGGCATACCAGAACGGCCCGGCCTGCTCGGCCGGCTGGATGATCGTGCTGATCTCACCAGCGCCGACCCGGGTCAACTCACCCTGGAAGGCCTCGCGCGTCGTCTCGGCTGCGGCCTGCTGGGCCGGCGTCGTCGGGAAGATCGCCGAGCGGTATGCCGTGCCGACGTCATTGCCCTGCCGGTTGAGGGTCGTCGGATCGTGGTTCTCCCAGAATGCCTTGAGGATCAACTCCGGCGACGTCACGGCCGGGTCGTAGGCCACGAGCACCGTCTCGGCGTGTCCTGTCCGGCCGGTGCAGGTCTCCTCATAGGTCGGGTTCGGCGTGAACCCACCCAGGTAGCCGACAGCCGTCGTCACGACCCCCGGCAGCTTCCACATGATCCGCTCGGCGCCCCAGAAGCAGCCCATCGCAACGTAGATGACCTCGGTGCCGTCCGGCCACGGACCCTCGAGCGGGGTCCCGAGCACCTCGTGGGTCGTCGGCACGGGGAAGATCCGGTGGTCCCGGCCGGGCAGCGCTTCCTCGCGGGTCGGCATGACCGTCTTGTCGCGTGATCCGAAGAACATCAGTCCAGTCTCCCTTGGGTCAGCGGATAGCTCTCGACGACCTCATAACGCGGACGCCGCTCCCGGCCTTCCCCGAGGTGTGAAGCGACCAGGTGGATCGCGTCGACCTCCCAGTCCGGCCCGCCGTAGCCCTCCAGCGCGCGCAGCCACCGCATCGCCGAGACACTGCGGTTCGATCGCGCGATCGTCAGGTGCGGCCGGAAGGTCCGTCCCTCGACGGTGATCCCGCTGACGACGGCGGCGTTCTTGGCCTTCTCGGCCAGCCCTCCGAGGGAGGCGAGATCGGAGCGCTCGGCGTCGAGCGCGGCATACAAGAGTTTGGCGCGGTCCGGGTCGGGGAAGGTGCCGCCGCCTGCCAACCGCAACCGAAATGGCGTATGCCGCGTCGCGGCCTGCGTGAGGCGCTCACCGAAGTCGTCGAGGGCGCGGTCGGGCACGTCCGGGCAGAAGGCGAGCGTGACGTGGAACTGCTCGGCGTCGCTCCAGCGCAGGTCGCCGTGCTCGCGGCGCGGCTCGAGCCAGTCCTCGAGGCTCTCGCGGGCCGCATCGGAGGGGAGCACGGCAACGAACATGCGCATCTGCCCAGTGTGTCAGGGTGAGACTCATGGAGTTCGTGCGAGTCAGTGGGTTGGAGCCGGGCCAGAGTGAGCTCTTCGAGGCGTGGGCGCAGGTCTTCATCGACGCGGCCCTCGCCGACAACGGCGAGTCCGACGAGCGCTCGGCCACCGACCTGCGCGAGATGGAGCGCAATCCGGACGTGGCGCGTCGGCTCATGGCGGTGGTCGATGGGGGACGGGTAGTGGCCAGCGCGAGTATCATGTTTCCGTTGCAGGACAACCTGACTCATTCGTTTGCGACGATCGCAGTGCTGCCGGAGTTTCGCCGACGCGGATTGGGTACGCGCCTGCTCGACTGGATCGAGGAGCAGGCTCGTGAGCAGGGGAGGGCGACGCTCCAGATGCACTTCAACGCCCGCCCCGGTGCGCGGCCGGCAGGGTTCGCCTTTGCCGAGCCGCGTGGCTTCTCGCTGGCGCAGCGGCTCCTGCGCAACGACCTCGACCTGTCGTCATGGACAGGTGCTGCTGCGAACGTGCCTGTGCCAGAGGGTTATCGGCTCGTGGCGGAGGTCGGTCTGCCGCCGGAGCGCCATGCGGACTACGCGCGCTTCCAAGAGGCCATGACGACGGACATTCCGCTCGGTGGGCTCGCTCTCGAGCCCGAGGTCTGGGATGTCGAGCGAGTTGGGGCTCTGAGCGCGCGACTCGAGGCGATGGGTCGCACCCGCTGGCTGGTGTGGGCCGAGCACGAGGGATCGGGGGAGTGCGCTGGCTTCACGGAGGTCCAGTGGGCGCCGGACCTGGGACCGATCGCCTACCAGCAGGACACCCTCGTCCACCGGGACCATCGTGGTCACGGACTTGGAATGGCACTCAAACGCGTCAACGCAGCCCAGATCGCAGCTGGTCAGCCTGCCATCGCCACGATTCGCACGTGGAATGCCGACGACAACACTCACATGCTGGCCGTCAACGCTGCTCTCGGCTACGTGGTCGGCTCGCAGATGCTCGAGTGGCAGAAGCTCTTGCGTCCGGCGGGTTGACGGCATACCAACCAGGTTGCCGGACGCAAGGGAGGAGGAAGCGGGAGGGGGGGCACGGCATACGCTCTGGGGCATGTCTACCGATGCACCCCTGGGCTTCTCCTCACGCGCGATCCACGTCGGTTCCGAACCCGACCCGACGACCGGGGCCGTCGTCCCGCCGATCTATGCGACGTCGACCTACAAGCAGGACGGGGTCGGGGGGTTGCGCGGCGGGTATGAGTACTCGCGCTCGGCGAATCCGACCCGCACCGCCTTGGAGGACTGCTTTGCCAGCCTGGAGGGTGGGGAGCGGGCGTTTGCGTTCGCCAGTGGCCTGGCGGCCGAGGACTGCATCATCCGGTCGCTGCTGTCCCCCGGGGATCATGTGGTGGTGCCAACCGATGCCTACGGCGGGACGTATCGGCTCTTCAACCGGGTCGCCCGGCCATGGGGCATCGAGCACTCGATCGCCAAGATCGCCGACGTCGAGGCCGTGCGTGCCGCCATCCGACCCGAGACGCGAATGATCTGGCTGGAGACGCCGACGAACCCGCTGCTCGGCATCGCCGACATCGCGGCCATCGCCGAAGTCGCCCACGAGGCCGGTGCCCTGGTCGTCGTCGACAACACCTTCGCCACGGCGTACCTGCAGAATCCGTTGGCGCTCGGGGCGGACGTCGTCGTCCACTCCACGACGAAGTACTCCGGCGGGCACAGCGACGTCATCGGTGGCGTTGTCGTCACCAAGGCGGGCGCGACCACTGCTGCGGGCGAGTCGGTGACCGAGCGAATCGGCTTCCACCAGAACGCGATGGGCGCCGTGGCCGGACCCTTCGACGCCTGGCTGGTCCTGCGCGGACTGAAGACGCTGGCCGTGCGGATGGAGCGGCACTGCGACAACGCCGAGGCCATCGTGGACTTCCTCAAGGCCCACGACGGGGTCACCGCGATCTACTACCCCGGGCTGCCCGGCCACCTGAACCACGAGGTCGCCGCACGCCAGATGAAGCGGTATGGCGGGATGGTCTCGTTCCGCGTCCGAGGCGGCGAGGACGTCGCCGTGAAGGTGGTCGGCGAGACCCAGCTCTGGACCCTCGGCGAGTCCCTCGGCGGCGTTGAGTCGCTCATCGAGCACCCCGGCCGGATGACCCATGCCTCGGTCGCCGGCACCGAGCTCGAGGTGCCGGCCGACCTGATCCGACTGTCGGTCGGCATCGAGGACGTCGAGGACCTGATCGCCGACCTCAAGCAGGCCCTCGACCGCCTCACCTGACCAGACAGACGAGTGAGGAGAACACGCCGTCCCAGCCTCGCGGCATACGGCGTGTTCTCCTCACTCGACTGTCGGTGCGGGAGCGAAGGCCCGGACTAGAGGCCCATGTCCTTGCTGATGATCGACTTCATGACCTCGGACGTGCCGCCGTAGATGCGGTTGACCCGGTTGTCGGCGTAGAGGCGGGCGATCGGGTACTCGTTCATGAACCCATAGCCACCGTGCAACTGCAGGCAGCGGTCGATGACGTCGGCCGCGACCTCGGTGCAGAAGAGCTTGGCGGAGGCCGCCTCGGCCGGCGTCAGTTCACCGGCGTCCAGAGCCTCGATGCCGCGATCGACGACGGCCTGCGCCGCATCGACCTTGGCCTTGCAGGCCGCGAGCTCGAACTTGGTGTTCTGGAAGGCCGCGACCGGCTGACCGAAGACGACCCGCTGCGTCACATAGTCCTGGGTGAACCGGATCGCCGCGGCCGCCTGGGCATAGGCGCCGAGGGCGATGCCGAGCCGCTCCTGGGGCAGGTTGGCGCCCAGGTACGAGAAGCCCTCACCCTCCACACCGAGCAGGTCCTCCACCGGCACATGCACATCGGTGAACGACAGCTCGGCCGTGTCGGAGGTCTTGAGCCCGAGCTTGTCGAGCTTGCGACCCACGGCATACCCCGGCGCCTTGGTGTCGACGACGAGCAGCGAGATGCCCTTGCGGCGGTTCTCGGCCGACGGGGGAGCGGTGCGCGCGCACACGATGACCCGGTCGGCGTGGACGCCGCCGGTGATGAACGTCTTGGCGCCATTGAGCACGTAGTGGGTGCCGTCCTCGGACAACTTGGCCGTCGTCTTCATCCCGGCCAGGTCTGACCCGGTGCCGGGCTCGGTCATGGCGATGGCCCACATCTCCTCGCCGGTCACGAACTTCGGCAGCCAGCGTTCCTTCTGCTCCTGCGTCGCGAGCATCTTGATGTAGGGCAGGCAGAGCAGCACGTGCACGCCCGAGCCACCGAAGGTCACGCCCGCGCGCGCCGTCTCCTCGGCCATGACGGCTTCGTACTTGAAGGTCTCCAGGCCCGCCCCGCCGAACTCCTCGGGCACCTCGATGCTGAACACGCCGAGCTCGCCGAGCTTGGCGTAGAAGTCGCGCGGCACCAGGCCCGCGGCATACCACTCCTCGTAGTGGGGCACGACCTCGGCCTCGATGAACTGGCGGATGGTCTTGCGGAACGACTCGTGGTCCTCGTCGAAGATCTTGCGCTGCATGTCGGGTCTCCTGCTGCTCACCTGTGGTTACTCATGGGTTACCTCGATCCTAGGTGCCCTCGCCTACGCTGCCGACATGCCCTTGGTCACATGCGTTGACGTCGGGTCGACCTTCACCAAGGGAGTGCTCGTCGACACGCTCGACGGGTCCCTCGTGGCGACGGCCGCCCATCCCACGACGGTCGCCACCGACGTGATGCAAGGCCTCACAGCGGTATGCCGCGCGCTCGCCTCCCACGGTGAACCCGCCGAAACGTTGGTCTGCAGCAGTGCCGGGGGAGGCCTGCGCATCGCCGTCGTCGGGCAGGAACTCGAGGTCTCGACCGAGGCCGGCCGGCGCGTGGCGCTGTCGGCCGGCGGGCGCGTGGTGCACGTCAGTGCGGGCGGTCTCGACCCGACGGGCGTTCGCACGCTGCGTGCGGTGGCTCCCGACCTCGTGCTCCTCGTCGGCGGGACCGACGGTGGCAACGACACGATCCTGCTGCACAACGCCGATGCGCTGGCCAGGGCCCGCCTGCGCGCCCCGGTTGTCGTCGCGGGCAATGCCGAGGCCGCCGACGAGGTCTCCCGCCGGCTGACCGCGACCGGTCGCCGTCACACGGTCGCAGCCAACGTCGTGCCTCGGATCGGCGAGATCTCCCCGGACGGCGCACGGGCCGCCATTCGAGGCGCCTTCCTCGAGCACGTCATCGGAGGCAAGGGGCTCTCGCGGGGTCGGGCCTTCGCCGACCTCGTCCGCGCCGCGACACCGGATGCCGTCCTCGCCGGGGTCGAGGTGCTCGCCGACCATCTGGCCGGCGATGTCGTCGTCATCGACATCGGCGGCGCGACGACCGATGTCTACTCGGTCCTCACTCCACGTGGGGAGGACGCTGCCATTCGCCGCGACGTCGTCGGCCAGCTCTGGCACGCGCGCACCGTCGAGGCCGACCTCGGCATGCGGTGGAACGCGCAAGGCATCGTCGATGCGGCGCAACGTGAGCGAATCCCACTGCCCGACAGCGCGATTCGGTATGCCGCGCGGGTCGCCGCCGACACCACCCTGCTTGCAGTCTCGTTGGCTGACTGGGCGAGTGAACAGGCACTGGCCGCCGCCGCGGCGACGATCGCGATGCGGCGTCACGGCCGCCCGGGTCATCCCAGTGAGCAGCCACGACCGCTCGCCGACGTCCAACTCGTGCTCGGCTCGGGTGGGGTCCTGCGCCACTCCCCGGATGCGGTCGCGGCCGGTGTCCTCGCTGCCGTCACGTCGGACCACGCCGGAGGTTGGCGGGTGCCGACCGATGCGCGGGCCGGCGTCGACACGGCATACCTCCTCTTCGCCGTGGGCCTGCTGGCGGGGACGGATCCGATGGCAGCCCAGTTGCTGGCGGCGCGGGTCCTCTCCGCGGACTAGCCTGCGCACCATGGACAGTGACGTCACCGTGACCATCGCGGACATCCGGGCCGCGCGTGAAGTGCTCTCCAAGGTGATCCGGCCGACTCCGCTGAAGTTCAACAGGGCCCTCTCCGAGCGCGTCGGGGCCGATGTCTTCCTCAAGTGCGAAAACCTGCAGCGCGCCGGGAGCTTCAAGATCCGCGGCGCCTACACGCGGATGAGTCGACTCTCGCCGCAGGAGCGGGCCGCCGGCGTCGTCGCGGCGAGTGCCGGCAACCACGCGCAGGGCGTGGCACTGGCCGCCCAGATGCTCGGGATCGCGTCGAAGGTCTACATGCCCGTGCGGGCACCGATGCCCAAGCTGGCCGCGACGCGTGCCTACGGCGCCGAGGTCGAGCAGGTGGGGGAGACGCTCGACGAGTCCCTGGTGGCTGCCCGCGCCTGGGCGGACGAGACCGGCGCGATCCTCATCCATCCCTTCGACCACGCCGACATCGTGGCCGGCCAGGGCACCTGCGGCTGGGAGATCCTCGACCAGTGCCCCGATGTGCGGACCGTCGTCGTCGGGCTCGGGGGTGGTGGCCTGCTCGCCGGGATCGCCACCGTCATGCGCGCGCTCAAGCCGGACGTCCACGTCATCGGGGTGCAGGCCGAGCAGGCCGCGGCCTACCCCGATTCCCTGGCCGCCGGTCACCCGGTCAAGGCCGCTCGGATGGCGACGATGGCCGATGGCATCGCCGTGGGGTTGCCCGGCGACGTCACCTTCCCGATCGTGCGTGACCTCGTCGACGAGGTGGTCACGGTCAGCGAGGCCAGCCTGTCCCGGGCGGCGCTCTTCCTGCTCGAGCGGGCCAAGCTGGTCGTCGAGCCCGCGGGAGCCGCGGCCACGGCATACCTGCTGGATCGGGCGGCAGGTGACGGTCCGCCGCTCGAGGGCCCCGTCGTCACCGTCCTCTCCGGAGGCAACATCGACCCGCTCCTCATGCTGCGGATCATCCGGCACGGCATGACGGCCGCCGGGCGCTATCTGCAGTTCTCGGTCGTCGTGCCCGACAGCCCGGGCAACCTCGCCCAACTGCTCACCGACTGCGCGAGCGTGGACGCCAACGTCCTCGACGTCGAGCACTTGCGCACCTCAGCGGAGATCCGCGTCGACCAGGTCGAGATCGGGCTGGTCCTGGAAACGCGAGGCCCGGAGCACCAGTCGAGGGTTCTCGAGGCGCTCCGGGCCAAGGGCTACGTGCTGCTGGGGACCGATCAGCCTCTGTAGGGCTTGGTCTTGAGGATCTTGACCTGCACGTCCTTGCCCGAGGGCGTCGCGTAGGTCACGGTCTCGCCGACCGAGTGCCCGTTGACGGCGGCGCCGATCGGGGACTTCTCGCTGAAGACCTGGATGGAGTCGTCACTGATCTCGCGGGAGCCCAGGAGGAAGGTCTCCTCGTCGCCGAACATTTCGACGGTCACGACCATGCCGGGCTCGACGATGCCGTCATCGGGCGGGGTCTCGCCGATGATCGCGGTGTCGAGCAACTGCTGGAGCTGCCGGATGCGGGCCTCCATCTTGCCCTGCTCCTCGCGGGCCGCGTGGTAGCCACCGTTCTCGCGGAGGTCACCCTCCTGGCGGGCGGCGTCGATCTTCTTGGCGATCTCGGTGCGCGCCGGGCCGGTCAGTTCGGCGAGCTCGGCCTTCAGGCGGTCGTAGGCCTCCTGGGTGAGGAAGGTGGCCTTGGCTGCGGTCTCGGTCACGGGTGCTCCCTTACGTCAAAGGGTCCGGGCCCGTGGTGGCTCCTGTGAGCGACCGTGGACGGGCCCAGACCCGAATCGTGCAAAGAACCATCGTAGCAACTCAGTGGCGCACGCAGGAATCGACGACCCCCGTGACAGCGCGTTGCGCAGTGCGGATCTCGACGCTGCGTTGCACCCGTGACTCGCCGGCGGGCACCTCGTCGGTGACGGTCCCGACGATGCCCTTGCGTGCGTCGAGACCGGTGATCGTGCACGTCACGGCCCGATCAGCCGGCCGGGTCAGGCGGTAGTCCACCTCGAGTTGCGAGTCCGAGACGACGCGGTATGCCGTGACCTCGGGCACGACGGCCCCGACGTTGGCCGCCAGGCCGTACCAGATGACGACGGCCACCATCGCGCCGACGCCGAGGACACCGACGATCCACCAGCGCAACGTCCCGGGGGCGAGGCGGGGCAATGGCATGACGTCCTTCGAGGCGGTGAGAGGATGGCTTTCGGTCCAGTGACCTTCGCCCATTGTGACGGTCGCGCTGTCTGGAGAAGGAGACGGGTCCCCCCGTGAGTGAGAAGTTGCGACTCATGTGCGTGCACGCCCACCCCGACGACGAGTCGAGCAAGGGTGCGGCGACGATGGCCCGCTACGTCGATGCCGGCCACGAGGTGCTCGTGATCTCCTGCACCGGCGGTGAGCGCGGCGACATCCTCAATCCCAACCTCAAGGACGACCCGCACATCCTGCGCGACCTCGCCCAGGTCCGGCGCGACGAGATGGCTCGCGCCCAGGAGATCCTCGGCGTCGACCACCACTGGCTCGGCTTCGTCGATTCCGGTCTGCCCGAGGGAGATCCGCCCCCGCCGTTGCCGGCAGGCTGCTTCGCGCTCGAGCCGCTCTCGGTGACGACCGAGGCGCTGGTCCGCGAGATCCGCCGCTTCCGTCCGCACGTCGTGACGACCTACGACGAGAACGGCGGCTACCCCCACCCCGACCACATCATGTGCCACAACGTGACGGTGTCGGCGTTCGCGGCGGCCGGTGACCCCGCGGCATACCCGACGGCGGGCGACCCCTGGCAGCCGCTCAAGCTCTACTACAACGGCGGGTTCAGCAAGGAGCGGATCACGGCCTACCACGAGGCGATGCTCGCCGCGGGCCAGGAGAGTCCGTATGCCGAGTGGTTGGCCAACTGGGACGATTCCCGCAGCCGCACGACGACCACCCGGCTGGACGTGGGGACGTGGTACGAACGGCGCGACCGTGCGCTCCTGGCCCACGCCACCCAGATCGACCCGGACGGCTGGTTCTTCAAGGTGCCGCTCGACGTGCAGCGCCAGATCTGGCCGCACGAGGACTTCGAGGCCGCCCGCTCGGTCGTGCCCATCGTGCCCGGCGAGGACGACCTCTTCGCCGGCCTGCCCTCGGTTGCCGAGGCCGACGTCTGGGCGACCTCCCCTGATCTCGAGTTCGTCGTCGACAATGTCAAGGAGCGAGTGTCATGAACGATGGTGGCGTCGGCCCCGGAATGGGGGCCTTCACGGTGTTCTTCATCCTGGCGATCGTGCTGTGGCTGCTCATGCGCAACATGAATGCGCGCCTGCGGCGGATGGACTACGCCCACAAGCAGGAGGATGCGCAGGCGGCCCGCGCGGCGCAGACACACTCGGCCGGGGGAGACCCGGCGGCGCAGGCGAAGCCGCCGACAGGTGGTCAGGCCGAGACGGCGGACAAGGCCAACGACGCCGCGACGTAATGGCTGACGAAGGCGAGGATCGTCAGCGTGTGGAAGACCTCGTGGAAGCCGAACCAGCGCGGTGAGGGGTTCGGCCGCTTGATGCCGTAGACCACGGCCCCCAGGGTGTAGAAGAGCCCGCCGAGGCCGACCAGGCCGACGATCAACCAGCCGCCGTGCTGGACCAGGGCGGGGAGGTAGAACACCGCCACCCAGCCCAGCGCGACATAGACGGGGACGTAGAGCCATCGCGGGGCGCCGACCCACAGCACGCGGAAGAGCACACCGGCGATGGCGCCGATCCAGACGATGAGGAGCATGGTGCGGCCCTGGTCGCGCGGCAGGAGCAGCGCGAAGGGGGTGTAACTCCCGGCGATGATCAAGAAGATGTTCGAGTGGTCGAAGCGCTTGAGGAAACCGGTCATCTTCGGGCCCCAGGTGCCGCGGTGGTAGATCGCGGACACCCCGAAGAGCAGGACGGCCGTGATCGTGAAGACCGCTGCGCTGATCCGGGCCGCGAGGTGATCCGAGACGACGATGAGCACCAGGCCGGCCAGCAGGGCCAACGGAGCCATCGCCAGGTGCAGCCAGCCGCGAAGGTGGGGCTTGACGGCCGCGATGACCGCATCGACGCGCTCTTCGAGGGCGTCAAGGGTGCCGGTCCCTGAGGACTCGGTCTCCGGCTCGGCGGGCATGGTGTCCACGATACCTACGGTTGCGTAGGTATGTGCACGTCCGGTGAGGGTCGTGTGGGTCTGCCATGTGGGTCTGCCATGGAGGGCACGCGGCCGGGGGTAGCGTGGTCCCGGTCGGAAATCCACCGGGGTCGAAAGGGTATGCGCGTATGTCAGTGGGTGACGTCGTGTATGCCGCGTACGCCCGCCGCGTCGCCCGCCAACTCAAGCCCGCCGGCATCCCGCGGCACGTCGGCGTCATGCTCGACGGCAACCGGCGGTGGGCCAAGGAACGGGGCGGGTCGACGGCCCAGGGCCACCAGGCCGGCGCCGACAACATCGCCAATCTGCTCTCCTGGTGCGAGGAGATCGGCGTCGAGGTCGTCACCCTGTGGCTGCTCTCCACCGACAATCTCGCCCGTCCCGCTGGTGAACTGCGCCCCTTGCTCGGCATCATCGAGCGGGCCGTCACCGACCTCGCCGACGCCGGGCGCTGGCGCATCCACCCGGTCGGCGCGCTCGACCTGCTGCCGGTCGAGACCGCCCAGGTGCTCAAGGCCGCCGCGGACAGCACGCGTGACGTCGACGGGATGCTCGTCAACGTCGCCGTGGGTTATGGAGGTCGGCGCGAGATCGCCGATGCGGTGCGCTCACTGCTCCAGGAGCACGCGCGCGCCGGGACGACGATCGAGGAACTGGCCGAACTGCTCGATGTCGAGCACATCGCCGAGCACCTCTACACCAAGGGCCAGCCCGACCCGGACCTGGTGATCCGCACATCCGGCGAGCAGCGCCTCGGCGGCTTCCTGCTGTGGCAGAGCGCGCACAGCGAGTTCTACTTCTGCGAGGCCTACTGGCCGGCCTTCCGCAAGGTCGACTTCCTGCGGGCGTTGCGGGCCTACGGCGAGCGGCGCCGGCGCTTCGGCGCCTGAGGCGACCCCGCGGCATACGGTGTGGGGTTGGGGTGGCCCTGACCCCAAGAACCCACCACCGAAGGCGAGTGACCCCGCGCGGTATGCCGCGCGGCCGGCTCACCCGCCTCGCTCACCTCATGGACATCACCTGTCACAGGCGAAACCGAGCGTTCACGCGCCCGTCACCGACACGCCGACTCGATGGCAGAACTCGTGCCCGTCCTGCGTCGTAGCGTCCTGACCAACGCACCTCACCCGAGGGCGTTCGGGAGGCCCGACGTGATGGAGCATCTGCTCCGGAGGAGGGGTCGGCCCGGCCTCGACCTCCTGTCGTGGCCCGGTCCCGGCACCCAGCCTTCGAGCCAGCGCGAGACCTGACGCGCGCCCAAGGAGAGATCCGTGCCCACGACGACCACCCCTGCCGAGCACACCTATGTGATCGACACCTCGGTCCTGCTCTCCGACCCGCGCGCGATGCTCCGCTTCAAGGAGCAGGAGGTCGTGCTGCCCGTCGTCGTCATCACCGAGCTCGAGGGCAAGCGGCACCACCCAGAGCTCGGCTACTTCGCTCGGCAGGCGCTGCGCATCCTCGATGACCTGCGTGTCGAGCACGGTCGGCTCGATGCCCCGGTGCCTGTCGGTGACGACGGAGGCACGCTGCGCGTCGAGCTCAACCACACCGACCCGTCGTCACTGCCTGCCGGATTCCGGCTGGGGGACAACGACACTCGCATTCTGGCGGTGGCCAAGAACCTCGCGAACGAGGGTCGGCGGGTGACCGTGGTCAGCAAGGACCTGCCGATGCGGGTCAAGGCATCCGCGTGCGGCCTGGTCGCCGAGGAGTATCGCAACGAGCTCACCCCCGAGTCGGGCTGGACCGGCATGCGCGAGCTCGACGTCACCGTCGAGGAGATGGACCACCTCTACGAGTACGGCCGACTCGAGAATCTCGCCGCGGCGGAGTTCCCCTGCCACACCGGCATCAAGTTGCTCTCGCCGCGGGGCTCCGGGCTCGGCCGGGTGGGGCCGGACAAGCAGGTGCGTCTGGTGCGTGGCGACCGGGACGCCTTCGGTCTGCACGGCCGCAGCGCCGAGCAGCGGATCGCGCTCGACCTGCTGCTCGACCCGGACGTGGGCATCGTCTCGCTCGGTGGCCGCGCGGGGACCGGCAAGTCTGCGCTGGCGTTGTGCGCCGGCCTCGAAGCCGTGATGGAGCGACGCCAGCACCGCAAGGTCGTCGTCTTCCGTCCCCTGTATGCCGTGGGCGGCCAGGAGCTCGGCTACCTCCCGGGCGACCAGGGCGAGAAGATGAACCCGTGGGGGCAGGCGGTCTTCGACACCCTGTCCGCGCTGGTGTCGCGCGAGGTCGTCGAGGAGATCCTCGACCGGGGCATGCTCGAGGTGCTTCCGCTCACCCACATCCGAGGTCGGTCGCTGCACGACGCGTATGTCATCGTCGACGAGGCGCAGAGCCTGGAGCGCAACGTGCTGCTCACCGTGCTCTCGCGGATCGGTCAGAACTCCAAGGTTGTCCTCACCCACGACGTCGCCCAGCGCGACAACCTGCGGGTCGGTCGTCACGACGGGGTCGTCGCGGTGGTCGAGAAGTTGAAGGGCCACCCGCTCTTCGCGCACGTGACCCTGACACGCAGCGAGCGCAGCCCGATTGCCGCACTGGTGACCGACCTCCTGGAGGGCATCGAGCCCTGACAGGGGCCCTCCACGACCCTTGTGTCCGCGTCTCCATTCGCTATGACGACGGATCACGCGGACACGAGGGACGGACGCCGTTTTGGCGTGTCCGTCGGGTGTTCGCTACCGTAGGTCTCGAATTGATAACGTCTGCCTGATCGGACACCCCCGTCCGCGGATTCGGCCCGGCGTGACCTGTACCCCATCGGTGGCAATCCCCTGCTGCCCCGAAAGGACGCACGACCCGACCATGAGCAGTTATCGCGGCCGCCATGCCGCTCGTCATGCCGCCGCGCGCCCCCAGCGGGTCAGCACCGTGGGAGCGGCGCTGCGCCGCCCTGCCGTCGCCACCTCACTGGCGCTGGCCACGGTCGCGACCGGAGCGGCCGGCGTGAGCGCACAGGAGCGGGTCGCCGTCGAGAGCGCTGCCTTCTCGCTGAGCCCGGCAGCCCTCACCCAGGTCGAGGACACCGCTGCTCCCGCTGCTGACGACCAGGCCCGACTGGCTGCCGATCGGAGTGCCGCCAACGCCCAGAAGTCGCTGGTCATGGCCCAGGCCGAGGAAGCCACCAGGGCCGCCGCGGCTGAGGCCGCGCGAGTGCGCGCGGAGGAGGATGCCCGCATCGCGCGCGAGGCCGAGCGGCAGGCCATCGTCGACAACGCCCGGGTGAACCCGCAGGCTGCCGCTCGCGCCCTCATGGGTGAGTTCGGCTTCGCGGACTCGCAGTGGTCCTGCCTCAACAACTTGGTCATCGGCGAGTCGACGTGGAACTACAAGGCCAAGAACCCGTCTTCGGGCGCCTACGGCCTCTTCCAGTCCCTGCCCGCCAGCAAGATGTCGACGGTCGCCGACGACTGGGCCGACAATCCGGTCACCCAGATCCGCTGGGGGCTGCAGTACATCAAGAGCTCCTACGGCACCCCGTGTGGCGCTTGGTCGGCCTGGAACAGCCGCTACCCGCACTGGTACTGACCAGTCAGCTTCTGCGTGACGCAGAAACTCGGATCGCGCACCGAAATAGCCGGCTGACGAGCCAACTTCTGCGTGACGCAGAAACTCGGATCGCACACCGAAATAGCCGGCTGACGAGCCAACTTCTGCGTGACGCAGAAGCTGGTTTGGCGCAATCCGTGCCTGGTGCGCGGTGGGGCTCAGAGTCTGCGCGGATCAGAGCTTGCGCAGCTTGATCGTCTCGACCGAGTGGTCGGACCCCTTGGCCAGCACCAGCGTGGCCCGACCCTTGGTGGGCTCGATGTTCTCGATGAGGTTGGGCTCGTTGATCCGGGTCCAGATGTCCGTCGCCGTGGCGCGGGCCTGGGCATCGGACAACGCGGCATACCGATGGAAATAGGACTTGGGGTCGGCGAAGGCGGTCTGGCGCAATCGGAGGAAGCGCTCGACATACCACCGGCGGATGTCCTCGAGGTCGGCGTCGACATAGACGGAGAAGTCGAAGAAGTCCGAGATGGAGCCGGTGTTCGTGCCGTCGGACCGCACCGTCGGTGGTTGCAGCACGTTGAGCCCCTCGACGATGAGCACGTCGGGCTTGCGGATCGTCACCGTTGCCGGCAGCACGTCATAGGTCAGGTGTGAGTACTGCCGCGCCTCGACCGCGAGCTCTCCGGACTTGACGTCGGCGACGAACCTGAGCAGCGCACGCCGATCATAGGACTCGGGAAAACCCTTGCGCTGCAACAACCCTCGCTCCTCCAGAACCTTGTTCGGATAGAGGAAGCCGTCGGTGGTCACCAGTTCGACGCGCGGGGTGTGCGGCCACCGCAGCATGAGCTCGCGCAGGATGCGGGCCGTGGTCGACTTGCCGACCGCCACCGAACCGGCCACACCGACGACGAAGGGCACCCGAGTCGGCCGTTCGCCGAGGAACTCACTGGTGGCCAGGCGCAGGCCGTGGGTCGCCTCGACGTAGAAGTAGAGCAGCCGTGAGAGCGGCAGGTAGACGGACTCCACTTCGTCGAGGTCGACCGGCTCGCCCAGACCGCGCAGACGGGTGAGGTCGTCCCCGGTGAGGTTCATCGGGTGGCTCTCGCTAAGCCGCGCCCACTCCGTGCGCCCGAAGACGGCATACGGGCTGGGGAGCCCGGTGGGGGAGTCGGTCAGCGCCACGCGCGTCATTGTTGCGTATGCCGCGGCGCGGGGTCCGGCGCGACGCTCGTCGGTGCCGGGGGGTGGGCCCGGGCGGCACTAGGCTGAAGCGCATGTGCGGAATCGTCGGATATGTCGGCCATCACGTCGACGGCAAGGCCCAGACCGTCGTCATGGAGGGCTTGGCCCGCTTGGAGTATCGCGGCTATGACTCGGCCGGTATCGCTCTGGTCTGCGACGACGGCGTCGAAACCGAGAAGCGGGCCGGCAAACTGGAGAACCTGCGCAGCGCGCTCGATGCCCACCCTCTCCACGACTCACGGACCGGGATCGGGCACACGCGATGGGCCACCCACGGTGGCCCCACCGACGGCAACGCCCACCCGCACCGCGGTGGCGACGGCGACCGACTCGCGCTGATCCACAACGGGATCATCGAGAACTTCCACTCCCTCAAGAAGGAGTTGCTCGCCGAGGGGGTCGAGTTCCTCTCCGAGACCGACACCGAGGTCGCGGCCAAGCTCGTGGGGCGTGAGTACGACAAGGTGCAGGACCTCACCGCCGCCATGCAGGCGGTCGTGGGCCGGCTCGAGGGTGCCTTCACCCTCCTGGCCGTGCACGCCGACGCCCCCGGTGTCGTCGTCGGCGCCCGCCGCAACAGCCCCCTGGTCGTCGGCCTCGGCGAGGGCGAGAACTTCATGGGCAGCGATGTCGCCGCCTTCATCGGCTACACCCGCCACGCTCTCGAGTTGGCCCAGGACCAGATCGTCACCATCACCCCGGACTCCCACGAGGTGATCAACTTCGACGGCTCTCCCGCCGAGGGCAAGCGCTTCGAGGTCACCTGGGATGCCAGCGCGGCCGAGAAGGGTGGCTACGACTCCTTCATGGCCAAGGAGATCGCCGAGCAACCGCACGCCGTCGGCGACACGCTCCTCGGTCGGACCAAGGACGACGGCGAACTCGTCCTCGACGAACTGCGCATCTCGGAGGACCAACTCAAGAACGTCAACCGGATCACCTTCGTCGCGTGTGGCACCGCGGCATACTCCTCCCTCGTTGCGAAGTACGCCATCGAGCACTGGACCCGCATCCCGGTCGACGTCGTCCTCGCGCACGAGTTCCGCTACAGCGACCCGATCGTCGACGAGCGCACTCTCGTGGTCTCGGTCAGCCAGTCCGGCGAGACGATGGACACCCTGATGGCGGTCAAGCACGCCAAGGACCTCGGCGCCCTGACCCTCTCCATCTGCAACACCCAGGGTGCGACGATCCCGCGTGAGTCCGACGCGGTCCTCTACACGCACGCCGGCCCCGAGGTGGCGGTCGCGTCGACCAAGGCCTTCCTCGCCCAGATCACCGCGGCATACCTGCTGGGCCTCTACCTCGCCCAGTTGCGCGGGGGGACCTTCGCCGACGACGCCAAGGCCGTCATGACCGAGCTGCGCGAGATGCCCGAGAAGATCCAGGAGGTCCTCGACCGGATGGACCGGGTGATCGAGATGGCCAACTTCATGGCCGACACGCGCTCGGTGCTCTTCCTCGGCCGTCACGTGGGCTTCCCGATCGCGCTCGAGGGTGCGCTCAAGCTCAAGGAGATCGCCTACATCCACGCCGAGGGCTTCGCCGCCGGCGAGCTCAAGCACGGCCCGATCGCGCTCATCGAGCCGGGCCAGCCCGTCTTCGTCATCGTGCCCTCGCCCGACACCCCGCACGAGTTGCACAAGAAGGTCGTCTCCAACATCCAGGAGATCCGCGCCCGGGGTGCCCGCACCCTGGTCATCGCGCATGACGGTGACGAGGACGTCGAGCCCTTCGCGAGCGAGATCATCCGTGTGCCCCAGTGCTCGCCGCTGATGGCGCCGCTGTTGACGGTGATCCCGCTGCAGGTCTTCGCGCTCCATCTGGCCATGGCCAAGGGCCTGGACGCCGACCAGCCGCGCAACCTGGCCAAGTCGGTCACCGTCGAGTGAGCGGGCGAGGCGCCGCGTGATCATCGGGGTCGGGATCGACGTCGTCGACATCGCCCGCTTTGGGGCCACCCTCGAACGCACGCCTGCCCTGCGGGAGCGGCTCTTCACTCCCGAGGAGCGTGACCTGCCCCTGCAGTCCCTGGCCGCGCGGTTCGCCGCCAAGGAGGCCGTTGCGAAGGCCCTGGGCGCCCCCGGGAACATGGACTGGCAGGACGCGACCGTGGATCGGCGTCGCGGCGAGCGGCCGATCATGGTCATCACGGGCACCGTGGAGGCCGCGGCCGCCCGGCTGGGCGTGGCCCGCCTGCACCTGTCGTTGTCGCACGATGCGGGGATCGCCTCGGCGGTGGTCGTCGCCGAAGGAGACTGACACGTGATCGAGGCCTACGCCGTCGCCGATGTGTATGCCGCGGAGTCGGCCCTCATGCAGACCCTCGCCGAGGGGGAGCTCATGGCGCGGGCCGTCGAGGGCCTGATCGAGGTTGTCTCGGCGCGCATCGAGCAGTTGGGCGCCCAGCGTGTGGTCGCCCTCGTCGGCACCGGCAACAACGGCGCGGACGCCCTGTATGCCGTGGCCGGGCTCGCGCTCACGGGCGTCAACTGCGCCGCCCTCCACCTGTCGGGGAAGGTCCATCCGGGGGCGTATGCCGCTGCAGAGGCCGCGGGCGTCGTCCTGCTGGCGGCCGACGAAAACCTCACTATTGGCGACTTTTCGTCGGGGGAGGTGGAGCCCGGGCGGGCCGACAAAACATCACCAATAGTGCAGTTTCTGTCGGAAGCGGACATCGTCCTCGACGGGATCCTCGGCATCGGTGGTCGCGGTGGACTGCCGCGCTGGGGGGCGACCTGGGTTGCGGCGGTGCCCGACACGGCATACGTCATCGCGGTGGACGTGCCCTCGGGACAGGGCCCCAACGGCGGCGCGCTGAGCGCAGACGGCGTCTTCGCCGACGAGACGGTGACCTTTTCGGTCGCCAAGCCGGCCCACCTGCTGCCGCCGACGGAAGCCGCAGCCGGGACGCTGACGTTCGTCGACATCGGACTCCTGCCCAGCGCTGAGCCGAGCGTGCTGCGGCTGACGCGCGACGACGTCGCCGACCTGTGGCCGGTGCCGACGGCCGCTGACGACAAGTACTCGCGGGGCGTCCTCGGTGTCGTCGCCGGCAGTGAGCGGTATGCCGGGGCAGCAGTTCTCGCCGTCACCTCGGCGGTCGAGGCGGGCATCGGCATGGTGCGCTACATCGGTCCGGCGACCCCGACCGGTCTGGTCCGGCAGGCCGTGCCCGAGGCCGTGATCGGCGGCGGGCAGGTGCAGGCGTGGGTCGCCGGTCCGGGAGTGGACCCTGACGAGGCGACGAAGGCCGGGCGGGCCCAGCGGCAGGCCGTGGTCGACGTACTCGATGCGCCGGAGCCCGTCGTGCTCGACGCCGGTGCCCTCGACCTGGTGGACGACAGCGTGGCCCTGCGGCGTGCGGGTCGGACCACCGTGCTCACCCCGCACGCCGGCGAGTGCGCTCGCCTCCTCACCCGCCTCACCTCACAAGAAGTCACCAACAGTGAGGTTTCTGCAGACCCGGTCTCTGCGTCGAGGCGCCTGGCGGAGCTGACCGGCGCCACGGTGCTGCTCAAGGGGTCGACCACGATCGTCGTCGGTCCGGAGGGCCCGGTTCGGAGCCAGGCCGACGGCCCGGCCTGGCTGGCGACCGCCGGCGCCGGTGACGTGCTCGCTGGTGTCATCGGGGTGCTGCTCGCGCAGGGGCTGGACGGACCGGTGGCGGCTGCCCTCGGGTCGCTGGTCCACTCGGTGGCCGCCGACGACGCCTCGGGCGGTGGCCCCCTGCGTGCCCGGCGCGTCGCCCAGGCCCTCCCATCGACCATTGCGGACCTGTTGAACCGGGGACGTCCGACCGGGGTTTGATGCCGCGTCTCGACGGTCCACCTGGGGTGCAGGCGTGACGACTGACCGCGCTCATTCCTCGTGAGGGACGGTGGCTCTCACGAGTGCACAGGCTGCCGGGGCAGCCGTTCCGCCACCCTTAGCGGCGCGACGCTGGCCGTCGACAAGCGTCTGGGCTTCGCCTACACGATGACCTCGGGCGACAGCTCCGCCCTCGGCGGTGAGGCCCGCAAGGACACGCTGCTCCTGCGGCTCACCGACGGCGCCGACCTCACCGCGACCCTCGGCAAGGTCTCGGCCCTGGCGCGCGGCGCGCACGCCACCGTGGGGCGATCGGCGCCACAGCGCGAAAGGGTCGACCGGATCATGAAGATCATCACCGTCCTCGTCGCCGGCCTGCTGGCGATGTCGGTGCTCATCGCCCTCGTCGGGGTCGGCAACACCCTGGCCCTGTCCGTCCACGAGCGTCGCCGGGAGTCGGCGCTGCTCCGCGCGCTCGGAGTCACCCGGGGACAGGTCAAGGGGATGCTCGCCCTGGAAGGGCTGCTGCTGGCCGGTGTCGGCACCGTCCTCGGCGTCCCCCTCGGGGTCGCCTATGGACTGGCAGGTGCCCTGGGGCTGCTGGGGTTGAGCGACATCCCGTCATCCATCGTCGTGCCGGTGGGTCCGCTCGGCGCGGTGGGCGCCGCGATCGCCCTTGCGTGAGCACCGGTCCGTCACGTGAGTGTCGGGTTGAGGGGGTCCGGACCCCCTCAACCCGACACTCAAGGGCCGCTCGCTGCCGACCCGCTGCCCGACCCGCCTTCGCGAGCCGCCCTAGACTGGGGCCGCCATGACGACAGAGAGCCACCACCCGGGTCCGCAGCGACCTGCACTGCTGACCCAGCCACCACGAGGGGCGTCCGCGTGGGTCGAGATCGACGTTGCGGCGATCGCGACCAACGTCCGCGAGCTGCGCCGCCGCTCCTCCTCTGCTCAGCTCATGGCCGTGGTCAAGGCCGACGCCTACGGTCATGGCGTTGATGTCGCGGCGCGGGCAGCGCTCGCCGGTGGCGCGCAGTGGCTCGGCGTGGCGCAACTGAGCGAGGCCATCGAGTTGCGCGACAGCGGGATCGATGCCCCACTGCTCTCCTGGATCTACCCGCCCGAGGCCGATCTCGCCACGGCGATCCGACGCGACATCACCCTTGGCATCGGCGCGCGCGCCCACCTGGCGAGTGTTGCCCGAGCGGCGCGGGCGGTGGGTCGGGCGGCCACTGTGCACCTCAAGGTCGACACCGGGCTGGGCCGCGGGGGCGTGCTCGAGGATCTCGATGCCGTTCTCGACGACCTGGCGCCACTGCTCGCCGAAGGCGCCCTCACCATGGGTGGCACCTGGTCCCACTTCGCCTTCGCCGACGCACCCGACCACCCGACCGTGCGGGCCCAGCAGGAACGCTTCGGTGAGGTGCTGCGCCTGATGGAGGCCCGCGGCATACCCACCGGGGTGGCGCACCTGGCCAACTCGGCCGCGACCCTGACCAACCCCAGCGCCCACTTCGACATGGTCCGACCCGGGCTCGCGATCTATGGGTTGTCGCCGGTGCCGGACCTGGGACGCCCGGAGGACTTCGGCCTGCGGGAGGCGATGCGGGTGCGGGCGCGTCTGACCACGGTCAAGCGGGCGCGGGCCGGTCAGGGCGTGTCGTATGCGCACCAGTACGTCACCGATCGCGACACCGTCCTGGGCATCGTCCCGGTGGGGTATGCCGACGGCGTGCCTCGCTCGGCGAGTTCGGCGGGGCCGGTGCGTGTGGGCGAGCGCACGCTCACCGTGGCCGGGCGGATCTGCATGGACCAGTTCGTCGTCGATCTCGGTCCCGACTTCGACGGAGCCGAGGGGGATGTCGTGACGCTCCTCGGTGTCGGCGTCGCGGGCGAGCCGACGGCGCAGGACTGGGCCGTGGCTGCAGGGACGATCAACTACGAGATCGTCACGCGCATGGGGCCCCGACTCCCGCGCGTCGTGGTGGGGGAGGCCTGATGGCGAGGCGTGGACGCATCGCCGGGGCCGTCGCTGCGGGCGCAGTGGCAGCGGGTGCCGCCGTCGCGGGCGCAGCGGTCGAGCGATCAGCACGCGCGCGCCGGTCGGTCCGCGGACTCGACCCCGAGCACGGTTTCGCCCACACCCCGGACCAGACCCTCAAGGTGGTGACCAGCGACGGATTGGCTCTCCACGTCGAGATCGACGAGGCGGCCAGTGATGTGTTGCCTGCCGAATCCCACGCTTCGCGGGGGCGTCCGACCGTGGTCTTCTGCCACGGCTTCACGCTGAACTGCACCTCGTGGGTCTTCCAACGCCGTGCCCTGTCCGCCGCTGGGTATCGCGTCGTCAGCTGGGACCAGCGCAGTCACGGCCGGTCCGGTCGCTCCGATGACGAGCACGTCTCGATTACGCAGTTGGGGCGCGACCTGCACGACGTGCTGGCCGCTGTCGTTCCCGAAGGCGATCTGGTCCTGGTCGGTCACTCGATGGGTGGGATGACGGTCATGTCCTTCGGGGGCGACCACCAGGACGTCATCCGAGATCGGGTCCTCGCGGTCGGCTTCGTCGCGACGAGCGCTGGCGGCGGCGGCCTCACCAACCTGGGCATGAGCCCGTTCATCGGCACTCTGCTCGGGCGGGTGGGCCCGGGCGTGTTGCACCGGCTCGACCGGATCACCGATCTGGTCACGCGGGTGCGACGGGTGGGGCGCCCGATCGAGGACGCCCTGGTGGATCGCTACTCCTTCGACTCGCCGGTCAGTGATGCCTTGGTGCGCTTCGCCGCCGACATGATCTTCGGGACGAGTTTCGATGCGATGGGTGACTTCGTGCCGGCCATCGAGTCGATGGACGAGCGGGAGAGTCTGACCGCCTTCCGCGGCACCGAGGTCGTCGTCATCAACGGCATGGGCGACCTGCTCACACCTCCCTCCCACAGCGAGACCATCGTCGACCTCATCCCCGGAGCGGAGCACGTCGTGGTCGAGGACGCGGGCCACCTGATCATGCTCGAGCATCCCGAACTGGTGACCCAGCAGATCCGGATGGCCATCGAGCGCGGGCAGATGGCTCGGCACGAGAACGTCGCGGTCGAGCGCAAGCCTCGCGTGCGTCGGCGGATCACCGATATTGCCCGTCGGCGGCAGGTGGAGCGGGCCAAGGAGCGCGTCCGGTGAGCGTGACCGGATCGGGACCCGCACTCCCGACCGTCGAGGACACCGAGGCCTTTGGCCGTGCCCTGGCGACGAACCTACGCGCCGGAGACCTCGTCATCCTCACCGGTGACCTCGGCGCGGGAAAGACCGCCCTCACGCGCGGCATCGGGGCCGGTCTCGGGGTGCGTGGACCGATCACGTCGCCGACCTTCGTCATCGCGCGCGTCCACCCGTCCGTGGTCGACGGCCCACCCTTGGTGCACGTCGATGCCTATCGCCTGGGCGGCCTCACCGAGCTCGACGCCCTCGACCTCGACGCATCCCTCGAGGAGTCGGTGACGGTTGTCGAATGGGGCCACGGTGTCGCTGAGTCACTGAGCGAGGACGTGCTCGAAGTGACCTTGATCGTGGATCCGGCGACCGAGGAGCGGACGGCACGGATCGCCGCCCATGGCCGACGATGGGAGGGAGTCCGGTGGTGATCCTCGGTATCGACACCTCGACCTCGGCCATTGGCGTGGGGCTGGGTCGTGACGGTGAGACCCTCGCCTCGGCTCAGCGGATCGACGCGCGTGGACACTCCGAGCACTTGGCTCCGCTCATCGTGGAACTGTTGCGGGACAACGGTCTGGTGCCGCGCGACCTCGACGCGATCGCGGTCGGCAACGGGCCGGGACCCTTCACCGGGCTGCGCGTCGGCCTGGTGACCGCGGTGACGATGGGCCATGCACTCGGCATACCCGTCCATGGGGTGTGCTCGCTCGACGTGCTCGCCGTCCAAGCCAGACGCCCTGAGGGGGAACTGTTGGTCGCCACCGATGCCCGCCGCAAGGAGGTCTACTGGGCCCGGTATGCCGTGGGGGCCGGCTCCGTCGCCCGGCTCGTCGGTCCCGCTGTCGACCGGCCTGCCGACCTGCCCGAGGAGGTGCGGGCGCTGCCGACGGTGGGCCGTGGTCCCGTGCTCTTCCCGGACCTCTTCCGCGATGGCGACCAGGCCGTGCTCGATGTTGATGCGGGTGTGCTCGTCGAGGTCGTCGCCCGGCGACTCGCGGCGGGGGAGGCCATGCCGGTCGAGGCCCTCTACCTGCGCCGTCCGGATGCCCTGACGACCGCCGAGCGGGCTGCCCGATGAGCGCGGTGACGGTGCGCGAGATGACCTCGACGGACATCGACGCGCTCGTGGTGTTTGACGCCACCCTCTTCGCCGACGACGCCTGGCCGGCGACGACCTGGTGGGCCGAACTCGCCGAGCGCCCTCGTCGTGAATACCTCGTCCTGGAGCAGGACGGCGCCCTGCTCGCCTACGGCGGGGTCGACCACGGGGGCGAGAGCGCCGACATCATGACCGTCGCGGTCGTGCGCGAGGCCCAGGGTCGAGGCCACGGTGCCGCCATGCTGGATGCCCTGGAAGAGGCTGCCGGCCGGCGGGGGGCCACCGGGGCCCTGCTCGAGGTGCGGGCCGACAATGCGCCGGCGCTGGCTCTCTACGAGCGGGCGGGTTGGCGGCAACTTCACGTGCGGCGCAGGTACTACCAGCCGGGCGATGTCGACGCGTTGATCCTGGGAAAGACGCTGCTGACCGGGCCCGTCGAGCGCGGAACAACCGCGGCATTCGGGAACAACGCCGGAGGGGGTGAGGGGGAGTGAGCGATGAGCCGCTCGTCCTGGGCATCGAGACCTCGTGCGACGAGACCGGGATCGGAATCGTGCGGGGGACAACCCTGCTCGTCGACGCCATTGCGAGCAGTGTCGAGGAGCACGCCCGATTCGGAGGCGTCGTGCCAGAGGTGGCCAGTCGCGCCCACCTCGAGGCCATGGTGCCGACGATCCAGCGGGCGTGCGAGACAGCGGGTGTCGCCCTGACCGACCTCGACGGCATCGCGGTCACGTCCGGCCCGGGGCTCGCCGGTGCCCTGATGGTCGGTGTCGCCTCGGCCAAGGCCCTCGCCCTCTCGCTCGGACTGCCGCTCTACGGGGTCAATCACCTCGCCTCCCACGTGGCCGTCGACATCGTCGAACACGGGCCCTTGCCGGAGCCGACGATGGCGCTGCTCGTCTCGGGTGGGCACTCTTCCCTGCTTCTCGTGCCCGACGTGACCTCAGATGTGCGTCCACTGGGGTCCACGATCGACGACGCGGCCGGGGAGGCCTTCGACAAGGTTGCCCGTGTCCTCGGCCTGCCGTTCCCCGGTGGACCGCACATCGACCGGGCGGCCCGAGACGGGCAGATCACCATCGACTTCCCGCGTGGGCTGACGGCTGGCCGGGACATGGAGCGGCACCGTTTCGACTTCTCGTTCTCGGGGTTGAAAACTGCCGTCACGCGGTGGGTCACGGCGGAGCGGGAGGCCGGCCGCGGCATACCGGTCGCGGACGTGGCGGCGAGTTTTCAGGAGGCGGTGACCGACGTCCTGACGCGCAAGGCGATCGACGCCTGTCGGGAGCATGGTGCGGACCACCTGCAGATCGGTGGAGGTGTCGCGGCCAACTCGCGGCTGCGCGCGATGGCCCGGGAGCGATGCGACAGGGCGGGAATCCAGCTCCGCGTGCCGAGGCCGGGCCTGTGCACCGACAACGGCGCCATGGTCGCCGCGCTCGGGGCGCAGATGATGCTCAAGGGGCGCGAGGCCTCGCGCCTCGACCTGCCCGCCGACTCCTCGATGCCCGTCACCCTCGTCCGCGCCTGAACCCCAACTTCTGCGTGACGCGGAAGTCGCTCTTGCGCGCGGTTATTGCGGTTCGGCGAGGCAATTTCTGCGTGACGCAGAAGTTGCCTTTGGGTGGGGGGTGCCGGGTCAGGCCGCGGAGCAGCCGGGCACCAGACCCATCGATGCCTTGAGAGTGAGCACCCGTTTCACCGAGGTCTCGACCTTGGCCCCGAAGGTCGGATCCGACAGGGCCGTCGAGGAGATCGCCGCAACGATCTGCGGCGCCGTCGGGGTGTTGCCCGTGAGCAGGATGTCGCCGCCGGAGCCGAGGAAGCGGGTCGCCCGATCGGCCAGCGGCACGGCCCTGACCGCCTCGGCATTGATGTCATCGGTGATGACGACGCCGCGGAAACCGAGTTGTTGACGCAGCAGCCCGTCGATGATCGCCGGCGAGAACATCGCCGGGTTGTCGGCGTCGAGTTGCGGGTAGCGCGCCGAACTCATCATGACCAGACCGGCGCCGGCCGTCCAGCCGTCGACGAAGGGCTGCAGATAGGCGTCGGTCGCAGTCATCACGGGGTCGTCGACACCCTCGCTGGCGAAGTCGGTGTTGCCCCGGATCCGCCCGATCCCGGGGAAGTGCTTCACCGAGGTCTGCACTCCCGCATCGGCCATGCCCTGGGTGAACGCGGTCACCGATCGACCGACGGCGGCGGGATCGGACCCGAACTGGCGGTCCCACCGTCCGATCGGGCCGTTCGCTTTCCCGATCTCGGTCGGCACGACGTCCGCGACGGGCGAGAGGTTGAGGTTGACGCCGGCCGCCTTGAGTTCGGCGCCCCATCCCTTGGCGCTGCTTCGCAGGTGCGCCGGGTCCCAGGTGCCCTGGGTGAGGGCCGATGGTATGCCGGTGAAGTCGCCCTTGAGTTGTTGGACGACGCCCCCCTCTTGGTCCGCCGCGACGAGCAACCCGATACCGCCGGTCGCGTCGGGGGTCGCCATCTGCTGCAGCAGACCAGAGGTCGCCGTGACGTCAGCCTTGCCACTCGTCCAGCCGCCGAGGTAGAGCATGTTCCCCACGTGGGAGCCCTCGATCGTGGGTTTGAGGCTCGCCGACGATGATCCGGCCTGGAGCGCGACCATGACCAACTGGCCGGCGCGTTGCTCGGGTGAGAGCGCGGCATACGCAGTGTCGACGCAGGAGGCGGCCGACGGCGACACCGATGGCGAGGGCGATGACGACGCCGTGGGCTCAGCCGTGACCGAGGCGCCCGGGGTGCTGGGGGAAGGAGCGGAGGTGCACGCGGTGAGCGCCGCCAAGGCAGCCAGCCCGATCCCGAAGGCTCGGCAGGGGGTCGAGGTCACCGCTCGACCGTACGACGCGGGCGCGGCGCACACCAAGTCGCTCCGGCCCCAGGGCGCCGGAAGCGCTCTGGGGCCGGAGGGAGGACCGTCAGGGGACGGGCGGCGGCGAACCGGGGGATGGCTGCTGACCAGGAGTCGACCCCGGCGCGTGCCAGGGAGGCGGTGGTGGGGGTTCCGGTGGGAGCGGCGGTTGCAGCGGCTGGGTCACCGGAGGCTGTGGCGGGTGGCTGGCCGGCTGCTGTGGCTGGGCAGGCCAAACGGGCTGACCCATCGGGCCGGCGGGGGCCGGTTGCTGATGCGCGTGCTGCGGCGGCTGGCCCGGAGGGGACTGCTGGCCGGGGGAGCCGGGCTGCCCGGCATACCCCTGCTGACCCGGGATTTCCTGGTGTCCCGGGATTCCCTGGTGACCCTGCGGTCCCGGGTAGCCGGGCCAGGGGCCACCCTGTGGCGCCGTGCCAGCGGCGGGCGCCGGGCCCTTGCCGCGCTTGCGCAGGAGCAGGAAACCGCCCACCCCGCCCACCGCGAGGACCATGAGGACGCCCCCGGCGAGAGCGACCCAGAGCAGCATGGAGTTCGGGGTCTCGTCCTTGCCGGCGTCGATCGCCTGCTGCGTCCTGGTGATGTAATCCGCCACGTAGGGGTGCTCCGGGTACAGCGCCTGGACCCGCCGGAACTCCGGCATGGCCCGCTTGTAGTACTTGTCGAAGTAGGCCCCCAGCGCCACGTTGTAGGCCTGGGTGGTGGCACTCTCGCCCGGCTTGACGTTGGTCTCGTTGAGCATCTGCCGCACGACACTGATCGGGATGACGAACTCCTGACCCTCCAGTGCCGTGCCGTCGTCGGCGACGGCCGACGCCACCAGGATGCCCACGACATTGCCCGCGTCATCGAGCACTGGTCCGCCGGAGTTGCCCGGGCTGGCCGGTGCCTGGGTCTGGAACACCGGCATCCCGGTCTCGGTCTTCTTGATGGCCGTCAGCGGGCCTTCGGTGATGGTCGGCTGGACCTGGGAGTCGGCTGACATGCCCGAGGAGAAGGTGGAGGCCGCGGGGTAACCGGTCACGTGCAGGGTCGAGCCCTCCGGGACGTCGGCATCGTCGCCGAGCGGGAGGGTCGGCAGGTGGGCCGCACCGTCCAGCTTGAGGACGGCGACATCCTTTCCCGGGTAGGGAGCGCCGACCTTGATGATCTCCGCCGGCTGTCCCCGCTGGGTCTTGTCGACGCCCGCCGTCGCGACGCCGATCTGGGCGCTCACCGTCGTGCTCACCTCGCCCACCTCGAGGTAGCGGACGTACCAGTCCTGGAAGGCCTGGGCCAAGGTGTCGAGATTGGCCGGGCTGTAGGCAACGCCTGACGCCTGGACCTCGTCGAGATCGTTGGCGATGAGGTCACGCAAACCGGCGCGGGCGAACTCCACCTTCAGCTCATCCGGGTCCGGAGCGATGACATGCGCTGCCGTGACGAGGTAGCCCTCGGCATTGACCACGAAACCGGTGCCGAAGCCGCTCAGTCCCACCTCGACCGTCGTCCGGGCGTCGGCCGGCGTGACGTAGCGGAAGGGATCCTTGGCCAACTCTGCGACAAAGGCGTCGATGATCTGGGACTCGGCAGTGCCGATCGCGCCGGTGGCCGCCTGGACGACCAGGCGCGTGTAGAGCTCGTTGACGGCGGCCTCGTCGATGATCGCTTGCGGCACCGAGATGGTGGACGTGAAGTCCGCCTGGATGAGCTGGACCCCGGGATAGGTCTGGGCCGCCAGTTGCGTTGCGCCGAGCTCGGTCTCTCCGTCGGCGGCGCGAGCCGGTGTGGTGACGACCATGAGCACCGAGGAGGCCAGGGCGACCACGAGCGCTGTCAGCCATCGCGGTGCCCAGATCATGGAGTGTGTCTGGCGAATGACGCCACGGTCCGAAGTCATGTGGTGTTTCCGTCCCCTGTGTCGGGTCTCGCACCCCTGCGAGACATCCAGCCCCGCGCCCCCGCGAGATGCTCGCACGATAGCGCCCCGTTCGACGTGGTGCACACATGGTTCGCGATGAGGACTTCCCGAGGCCGGTTGTCGCGCCCGGGACGCACAATGGCCCCATGAGCGCGCAACCCGTCGTCCTCGACGTCGACACCGGCATCGACGACGCCTGCGCGTTGCTCCTCGCGGCTCTCCACCCGGGCCTGGACCTCGTCGGCGTGACCTGCGTCGGCGGCAACGCGCCCCTGCCCGACGTCGTGCGCAACACCCTCACGGTCCTGGAGGCAGCAGGCCGCCGCGATGTGCCGGTCGCGGCCGGCGCGCCCCGCCCGCTGCTCGAGGAACCTGCGGACGCCCGGCACGTCCACGGCGCCGACGGCATGGGAGACCTGCGCCTGACCCCACCCACGATGGGACTGGACCCGCGATCGGCCGTCGCCCTGCTGCGTGACCTCATCGGCGCCCACGCCGACTCCGGCCAGCCGCTGACCGTCGTGCCGCTCGCACCGATGACGAACATTGCGCTGCTCGCGCGCACCCACCCGGAGATCTTCGCCCGGATCGGCCGGATCGTCTTCATGGGTGGGGGCGCCATGGTGAGCAATGCCACCGCGGCGGCCGAGTTCAACGTCTTCCACGACCCCGAGGCCACGGCCATCGTCCTCGACGCCTGCACCGAGCACTCGGTGCCGGTCACGATGTACGGGTTGGACGTCTTCTATGCACCGACCGTGACCGCGCAGGAGGGCGCCGGTTTACGAGCACTCGGCACCCGGGTCGGTGATCTGGCCGGTGGGCTGATCGAATTCGCGTGCGGCCGCTTCGCGACCGACACCGCGACGATCGGCGACGCCGGCGCTGTCGCGATCCTGCTGGCCCCGGATGCCGTCCGGTTGCAGCGGCTTCCCGTGCGCGTGGAGTTGAGCGGGACCTGGACGCGGGGGCGGACCATCGTGGACCTCAGGGACTGGGCAGGCGACATGGAGCACGATCCGCACGGTCCGGCGCCGGCCGTCGTCGACGTCGCGCTCGAGCTCGACGGCACCGCGATCGCCGCCCTGTGGCTGCGGACCGTGCGAGGCGAGCTCTGATGGGCCGCGTCCTGGTCCTCGGTTCACTCAATGTCGACCTCGTGACGAGCGTCGAGCGGCACCCCCGACCTGGTGAGACCGTGCTGGGGGATGGCCTGTCCCGGCTGGCCGGCGGCAAGGGCGCCAACCAGGCCGTAGCCGCCCGGGCCGCTGGTGTCGAGGTCACGATGGTCGGCTGCGTGGGAGCGGATGCCGGCGGCGTGGCATACCGAAAACGCTTGGCGGAGAGGGGAATCGACAGCGCGCACGTGCGGACGGTGTCGGGTGAGCCCACGGGGACCGCTCTCATTGCCGTCTCCGACGACGCCGAGAACGCCATCATCGTGGTCCCCGGAGCCAACGCGGCGCTCGACGATCGGGAGGTCGAGGCCGTCGAGAGCCTCACGGTCGGTGACGTGCTCCTGCTCCAATTGGAGGTCCCGTTGCCGGTCGTCTGCCGAGCCGCGCGTCGGGCGGCGGCACGGGGCGTGCGGGTCGTCATCAACATCGCCCCGTATGCCGCCCTCCCGGCCGACGTCATCGCCCTCGCCGACCCGGTCATCGCCAACGAGCACGAGGCCGTGGCGCTCGCCGAGTCCGGCGCGGTGCCGGGCTCCCTGCTGGTCACCTATGGCGCCAAGGGCACGAGTTGGAACGGTCGGACCTGGTCGGCGCGCTCGGTCCCGCACCATCAGGTGCTCGACACCACCGGTGCCGGGGACGCTTTCTGTGGTGCCCTCGCCGCTGCGCTGGCCCTCGGTCACGACGAGAGTCACGCCATGGATGCCGCGCTGGCCGCGGGTGCGGCCGCCGTCCGGCGGGTGGGGGCCCAGGCCGACCCGGAGTTGTGAACCACAGGCCGTGAGGGCGCCTCGGTCAGGCCGGGTCCACGACGAGGACGACGCCATCGCCCGCGACCCGGGTGAGCACGATCGTGGCCTGCTCACGCTCCCCGGCGCCGGCGCCGATCCGCAACTGCCGGCGCAAGGCGGCATCATCGATGCGGACTCCGCGCTTCTTGATCGTCAGCCCGGTGATGCCTCGGTCGCGCAGCCAGCCACGCAGTGACTTGGCGTGGAAGGGGAAAGCCGCGCGCACGGCATACCGCTTGGTCTCGGGGAGTGTCACAGCGTCATGGGTCGTGAGGTAACCGGTGCCGGGATCGACCTCGAGGCCACCGAGCCTTGCCGCGACCCCACCGAGCAGACCGGCCTGGACGACGGCCCGGTCGGCCTCGTGGAACCATTCGCCGAGGTCAGCGAGCGACCGCGCGGCCTCAGCGTCGTCGCCGGTGTCCTCGACCAGGGTCGAGGGTCTTCGCGCGCCGAGCAGCAGAGCCGTGCGGCCCGGCCGCCTCGCGAGGGGCCCCCACCAGAGGGCGCACTCGACGACGTCACCTTCCCAGGACACCCATTGCGCCTCCGCGCCGGGCGGAAGAGCGGCGTGGGGGAAGGAGGGGGCGAGTTTCGCGCCGGTCGCCGGCACGGCGGCGGCGATGGCCTGCACCGTGGACCACGACGGGCTGAGGTCCTCGAGGCGGTGCAGGCGTCTGGCTCGCCCCGTGGCGTCGGCCACACCGGCCACTCGTCGGGCCGGGTCGAGCCAGGCGCCGATCCGGTCGCGCATCGCATCTGCGGGTGGCACGAAGTCCTCGACGAGGCCCACACGCGCTCGCGACTCGGGCCACGGTCGCAGGTTGGTGTCGGCGACGGCCGCTGTCACCGGGTCCGCGTCAATGGCGGAGACCGTCACGCCCAGAACCGACATCGTGATGGCGTCCGCGCCGATGCCGCACCCGAGATCGTGCACGGTGGCCAGCGACAACGAGGCAAAGCGCGCGGCGTGCACCGTGGCCACCTCCATCCGGGTGGCCTGCTCGAGGCCGTCACTGGTGAAGAGCATGTCGTCGCTGAACTCGCCGAACTTTGCCCGGGCACGCGCGCGCAGACGCTGCTGGGTCAGGGCGGCGGCCACCAGGTCGGCGGGCACGCCCGTCGCGCGCAGGCTCGCCTGCAGGGTGAAGACAGCGGACTCGTCGTAGGGCGGCAGGGAGCGCAGGAGGGCCTGCCCGTCCGGGGAGGCAAGGGCGCGCACCTGCTCGACGTTCACCGACCCAGCCTGTCAGATCCTGCGTCCGCGCCTCCCGTGCCCATGGCGACGGAAGACGCGGACGCAAGGGCTTGTCTCGGGGCCGGGGTTGGCACTCGAGTTGACCGAGTGCCAACTCCGAACCTAGATTTGGATCATTGGCACTCGCACCCCGTGAGTGCCAGCGGCACGCCCGAGGACGACCCCCGCGACGGCGCCCCCGAGCACGGCCGCACGGACCTTTTCCGCCATCACGAAAAAAGGACACTCATGTCGGTTTCCATCAAGCCGCTCGAGGACCGGATCGTCATCAAGAGCCTCGAGGCCGAGCAGACGACCGCGTCCGGTCTGGTCATCCCCGACACCGCCAAGGAGAAGCCCCAGGAGGGCGAAGTCCTGGCCGTCGGCCCCGGTCGCATCGACGACAAGGGCAACCGCGTTCCGCTCGACGTCAACGTCGGCGACCGCGTCATCTTCAGCAAGTACGGCGGCACCGAGATCAAGCACGGCGGCCAGGAGTACCTCATCCTGTCGGCGCGCGACGTGCTCGCCATCGTCGGCTGACGCCGGCGCCCACTGCACCACCACGTATGCCGTGGGCTCGCCCCACGGGTGAGCCCACGGCATACGTGCTCCCGCACTTCCCCTTGCGTCCGGCGAGTTGACGTCATTCCAACCAACTTTGCGGACGCAACAGTGAGACAAGGACATTCATGGCCAAGGAACTGGAGTTCAACGACTCCGCCCGCAAGTCGCTCGAGCGGGGCGTCGACGCCCTCGCCAACGCGGTCAAGGTGACGCTCGGCCCGAAGGGCCGCAATGTCGTCATCGACAAGAAGTGGGGCGCCCCGACGATCACCAACGATGGTGTGACCATCGCCAAGGAGATCGAGCTCGAGGACCCCTACGAGAACCTCGGCGCCCAGCTCGCCAAGGAGGTCGCCACCAAGACCAACGACATCGCCGGTGACGGGACGACGACCGCCACGGTCCTCGCCCAGGCGATGGTCAAGGAGGGCCTGCGCAATGTCGCCGCCGGTGCCGCTCCGTCCGGCCTCAAGCGGGGCATGGACAAGGCCGTGCAGGCCGTCAACGACGAGCTGCTCAAGAACGCCCGTGAGGTCGAGGGCAAGGACGAGATCGCCTCGGTCGCAGCCCTCTCCGCCCAGGACAAGGGCATCGGCGAGACCATCGCGGACGCCTTCGACAAGGTCGGCAAGGACGGCGTCATCACCGTCGAGGAGTCCTCGACGACGGCGACCGAGCTCGAGTTCACCGAGGGCATGCAGTTCGACAAGGGCTACATTTCGGCCTACTTCATCTCCGACGCCGAGCGCATGGAGGCCGTCCTCGAGGACCCCTACATCCTCATCAACCAGGGCAAGATCTCGGCGATCGCCGACGTCCTGCCGGTCCTCGAGAAGGTCGTCCAGGCCGGCAAGCCGCTGCTGATCATCGCCGAGGACGTCGACGGCGAGGCGCTGTCCACGCTCGTCGTGAACAAGATCCGCGGCACCTTCAACGTCGTCGCCGTCAAGGCCCCCGGCTTCGGTGACCGCCGCAAGGCGATGCTCCAGGACATGGCGACCCTCACCGGTGGCCAGGTCATCGCCGAGGAGGTCGGCCTCAAGCTCGACCAGGCCGGTCTTGACCTGCTCGGCCAGGCCCGCCGCGTCGTGGTCACCAAGGACAACACGACGATCATCGACGGCGCCGGCGACCACGCCGACGTCGAGGGGCGCGTCAACCAGATCAAGGCCGAGATCGAGAAGACCGACTCGGACTGGGACCGCGAGAAGCTCCAGGAGCGCCTCGCCAAGCTCGCCGGTGGTGTCTGCGTCATCAAGGTCGGCGCCCACACCGAGGTCGAGCTCAAGGAGAAGAAGCACCGCATCGAGGACGCCATCAGCGCCACCCGCGCGGCCATCGAGGAGGGCATCGTCGCCGGTGGCGGCTCCGCCCTCATCCAGGCCGTCAAGGTCATCGACGGCCTCGATCTCGAGGGTGACGAGAAGGTCGGCGCCGCCATCGTCAAGAAGGCCGCCGCCGAGCCGCTGCGCTGGATCGCCGAGAACGCCGGCCTCCAGGGCTACGTCGCCGTCGCCAAGGTCAGCGACCTCGAGCCGGGTATGGGCCTCAACGCCGCCACCGGCGACTACGAGGACCTCGTCAAGGCCGGCGTCATCGACCCGGTCAAGGTCACCCGCTCCGCCCTGCGCAACGCCGAGTCGATCGCGTCGATGGTCCTGACCACCGACACGCTCGTTGTCGAGAAGAAGGAGGACGAGGAGCCCGCCGCCGGTGGGCACGGTCACGGCCACGGCCACTGATCGGTTCCTCCCCGCACCACCTCGTATGCCGCGCGCCCACCTCCCGGTGAGCGCGCGGCATACGCGCGTCTTGGGGAGGTATCAGCGGGGCTGACGCCGACTCCTTTCGGGCATGACTGTCCTCGTTGCCGGTCCTGACCGGATCGCTGCCGCCAGCGTGCTCTCGCCCCGCCTCGAACTCCGGGTCGACACCGCCGTCGAACGTCTCGCCACCGTGCAGGCGGCCTTTCCGGGCGCCGCCATTCACTATGCCGTGAAGGCCAATCCGCAGCCCGCCCTCCTACGCGCGCTGGTCGCCGCCGGAGCGGGCTGCGACGTGGCGAGCCCGGCCGAGGTGGGTGCGGCCCTGGCGGCCGGCGCCCGACCCGAGGCCCTCCTGCATTCCAACCCGATCGCGCGACGTGACCACTTGGCCGTCTGCGGTCACCTGGGGGTGCGCACCTTCGTCGTCGATTCGGCCAGTGAGGTCGTCAAGGTCGCGGACGCCGTCCCCGGGGCGACCGTCCTGGCTCGGATCCTGACATCCGGCGCTGGCTCGGACTGGCCACTGTCGCGCAAGTTCGGTTGCGCATCAGAGCACGCCGTCGAGATCCTCACTGCCGCAGCAGAGTTGGGACTCCACGCCGGTGGCGTGAGTTTCCATGTCGGCAGTCAGCAACGTGACCCGCTCGCCTGGGCGGCGCCGATCGCAGCGGCGGCAGAGGTCTTCGGCCACCTGCGGGCGCGAGGACTGACCCCGACGGTGCTGGACATCGGCGGTGGTTTCCCGGCCCATCACGAGGGGGCGGCGCCGGACCTTGCCGACTACGGCCACATCATCGGTGGCCTCGTCGGCGAGTCCTTCGGTGACCTCCGCCCTGAGCTCGTGCTCGAGCCCGGGCGTGGGATCGTCGGCGACGCCGGGACCCTGGTCGCCACGGTCATCGCCGTCATCCAACGCGGTGAACGCCGTTGGGTCCACCTCGATGCGGGAGTCTTCACCGGCCTGGTCGAGACCCTCGAGGAGGCGATCCGCTACCGCCTCGAGACCGATCGTGTCGGGCCGGTCGTCCCGACGGTGCTCGCCGGGCCGACCTGCGACAGCGCTGACGTGCTCTACGAGCGGATTCCGGTCGACCTTCCGGACGACCTCGCCGAAGGTGACGAGGTGCGCTTCCTCAGCGCTGGGGCCTACACGAGCTGCTACTCGACGGTCGGGTTCAACGGATTCGAGCCGCTCACCACCGTGCTGGTCTGACATGGGGATGCCGACCGTGTCCGCTCCCGCCACCCCGACAGCCGCGCCTCGGGTCCGCCCCGCAGCGCGCTCCCGCCTCGTCCTCTCCCACGCCCTGGCCAGTGTCGGCATGAGCCTGCCGTGGCCCCTCCTCCTCGACGGCGTCTGGTCGAGCACGGGCAGTGAGAGCCTGCTCGGGCTGACCGGCGCCGCGCGCATGGCACCCTACGTGCTCTTTTCGTGGTGGGTGGCGGCTCTGGCCGATCGCTTCGGGCGGGGCCGTGTGGTCCGGCAGACGCTGTGGCTGCGGACCGCGCTGCTGGCCGGAACCGCGGCACTGCTCGTCGGACCCGGCGTGCCGCCCTGGGGGTATGCCGTGGTGCTCGCCTCCGCTGCGGTCGCCGCGGGCACGCCGGCCTATCCGGCGCTCATGGCGGCCATGCCCACCGTGGGGTCGGGCAGTTCGCGGCGGGCCAGCGGCCTGCTCGTCACCGTCGAGGTCGCTTCCTTCGTCGTCGGTCCGGCCGTGGGGGGCCTGGCCCTGGGCCGGCTCGCTCCGGCCACTGTGTGCCTGGTGGGAGCTGGGTTCTGCGCCGCTGCGCTGCTTGCCCTGCGCGGCATACGCCTCCCCGCTGTGGTGAAGGCAGACCACGCCGCCTCGGCCCCGGAAACCTCGAGCGTGGTCCGCGTGATCTGCCGCTCGGCCCGGGTGCGAGGAGCCGTGGCCGCGATCTGCGTCGTCAACTTCGTCAACGCCGCCCTGCTCGTCGCGCTCGTCCCGATCGCCGATGACCGGTGGGGGAGCCACACCGCCTATGGCACGGCGACGGCGGCCTTCGGCTTCGGCGCGCTCGGCGCGCCACTGCTTGCCTGGATCGGGCACACGGCCATCGGTCGCGTGCACCTGGGCATGGTCGTCTTCGGCGGCGCGCTCTTCGCCCTCGTCCCCGCCGCTTGGCCGGTCGCGGTGCTCGCCGCGCTCGCGCTGGCCGGTGGAATCGGGGTGCACGTGGAGGCGGCGGCGACCGAATTGCTCCAGGACGGTGTCCCCGACCGGATCCGGTCCGCCGTGCTGGGGGTCACCGACTCCGCCATGGTGTCGGCCGCCGCCGTGGGGTCCCTCTCCGGGCCGCTACTGGTCAGCCTGTGGGGCGGCACCGGCTTGCTCGTGGGACTGGCCGTGGCCACGGCCGTCGCGGGGTTCGTCGCGCTGCCCACGGTGGTCCGGGGCGTCACCCGGTCGGCCGTCGACCCCGGATCGTCCGCCGAGCCGTCGTGACGTCAGGCCCGCGCCGGGATGGACAGGTCCCGGAACCACGACTCGGTCACGTGGTCGGTTCGCCAGCCCAGGGCGGTGTAGAGCTCGTCGGCACGCGTGGGTGAGTCCGCGTCGACTTCGAGGTCGACCCGGTTGCGGCCGCGCTCGGCGGCGTCCGCGAGGACGGTCGACAGCAACGCCTTGGCCACGCCCCGCCCGCGCGCCCGACGATTGACGCCGATGTAGTCGACATAGCTGCCGCGGACCCCATCTGCGTCCGGTGGCAGCACCGACGAGACGAGCGCCCCGGCCGGGTGCGCTCGGTGCGCTGTGCCGACCTCGGTCTCCTCTCCGTCCTCGCCGTCCTCGCCGTCCTCGTCGTCCACGAAGGCCAGCCACCAGTGGTCCCAGCGGTGGCCCGGGTCCTCGCGTAGCCGCTGGAGGAACTCCGGGAAGGTCTCGCGGTAGGAGTTGAAGTGGTCCTGGAAGCTCTCCTCGAGGACCTGGTGGATGGTCTGCAGGTCTTCTGCGACCGGTATGCCGTTGGAGTGCTTCCGCACGATGCGCACCGTCACGCCGGGGCGGGTGGTGACCTGCTCGCCCTTCGCCACCGGGCGGGTCATGTGCAGCCAGGTGCGGCGGCAGGTGTAGCCGGCGTCGGCCAGCCAGCCCTTCTGCGCGGCGTCGTCGGCGAAGGGGGAGGCGTCGAGCCGGGTCTGCGGTATGCCGCGCAGCCGCGCCAAGGAGATCGCCGCGCCCTGGGCCCAGGCGTAGAGCACCGCCGCCACCGACGCCGGGTCCTCGACCTCCCGATCGACGATGAGGGTGACCATGGCCCGTCCACTGGCCCGGTCCTGGACGATGACCCAGGCCCGCAGCGTGCCGGACTCGTCGACCGCGACGACCTGGCGGCGCGTCCACGACGCCTGCCCGATGACGACGGACTCCACAGACACCGGATCGACCTCGCCGTCACCGACCCAAGGCCGCTCGTCGAGAGCGCGCAGTTCGATGAGCCGCGGCAGGTCGGCCTCCTCCGGGGTCCGCAGGGTCCAACCGTCGGGGAGGGTCGCAGCAGTCACCCGACGACCGTAGCCGAGGGGGCCGCGTGGAGATCGGTGTCCGGATCGGTGATCCGATGGGCCACCAGATCGGTGACGAGATCGGTCCCCGGACCGGTGATCACGACCGCACGATCGTGAGGACCTCGCCGCCCAGCCGCACGGTGTCACCCGGGTGCAGCTGCCGACCTCGGCGCGTCTCGACCTCGTCGTTGACCGTCACCTCGCCGGCTTCGATCGCCTCCCGTGCCTGGGCGCCGTCCTCGACCACGCCGGCGAGCTTGAGCACCTGACCCAAGCGGATCATGTCGTCCCGGATCTCCACGTCCATGGCGGCATCCTCGCAGGCCGTCCCAGGGTCGACTTCCTGCTCGGCTGACCTGGCCGAGGTTGCTGAATCAGACGGCGATGCCCGGCGTCATCGGGGGATTCGCGGCATACATCCGCTCGCGTTCGTCCTCGGACAGACCGCCCCACACGCCGTAGGGCTCGCGAACCGCGAGGGCGTGGGCGCGGCACCGGTCGAGGACCGGACACACCTCACAGATGGCCTTGGCGGTCTCGTCGCGCGTGCGGCGCCGGGAGCCCCGCTCGCCCTCGGGATGGAAGAAGGTCTCCGGGCTCACCCGTCGGCAGGCGCCGTCGAGTTGCCAGTCCCACGAGTCCGTGCTCCGCCCCGGCAGCCTCGTCACTTCGGCCATGACCCCCTCCTTCTGCCCCCGCACTCGCGGTGACCGACACCAACGTAGGGAGCGTTGATTACACACTGGGCATGCAACAGGTAAGGAAATCGCAAAGTCGACTGGTGGCACGATGTCGCCCGTGACCTCAGGCCCGACCCCCGACCCTCGTCCCGCCCCCCATCCGGGGCCTCGCTGGTCGGCCTTCGCGGTCGTCGCCGTCATCGCGCTCTCCTTCAACCTGCGGCCGGTCGCGACCGCGGTCGGTCCGGTCCTCGAGGAGATCCGCACCGCGTTGGACATGTCCGAGTCGGTCGCCGGCATCCTCACCGCCCTGCCGGGCCTCGTCTTCGGACTGGTTGCCGGCATCGCCGTGGTCCTGGTGCGCCGGCTCGGTGTCACGACGACCCTGGTCGTCGCCCTGCTCACGCTGATCGCCGGTCTCGTGGCGCGGTCCTTCGCCGGGCACTCCGGCCTCCTGCTCGTGGGCACCGTCGTCGCCCTCGCTGGCGCGGCCGTCGGAAACGTCCTGGTGCCGGCCTTCGTCAAGCGCCATTTCCCCGGCCGTGAGGCCGGCGTGATGAGTGCGTATGCCGCGGCGCTCGGTGCCGGCGCGACGGTCGCGGCCCTGGTGTCGGCCCCGATCGCGGCGAGAGCGGCCGGCGGGTGGCGTACCTCGCTCGGCGTGTGGGGGCTGGTCGCTTTCCTCGCCCTCCTGCCCTGGCTGGTCCTGCTCGTCCACGAGCGCCGGGTCCACGGCGGCCCGGCGCCGCGCCCGGCCCGGCTCGACGGCGCCATGTGGCGATCCCGCCAGGCCATCGCGCTCGCGGCCTTCTTCGGCATCCAGTCGATGCAGGCGTACGTGCAGTTCGGGTGGGCGCCGCAGATGTTTCGCGATGCCGGCCTCAGCGCGACGTATGCCGGGTCCCTCAGCGGCCTGATCGCCGCCTTCGGGATCCCCGCCGGGATCGTCATGCCCCTCGTCGTCGCCCGGATGCGGGATCTGCGCCCAGTCATGGTCGCTCTCGGAGCGATCCTCAGCGTCGGCTACCTGGGGATCCTCTGGGCACCGACGACGGTGCCGTGGCTCTGGGCGACCTGCCTGGGCCTGAGTGCCTGCGCCTTCCCCGCCGCCCTGGCCCTGATGACCGCTCGCACGCGAGCACCCGGGATCACCGCCAAGGTGTCGGGCTTCACCCAGATGGTGGGCTACCTGTTTGCGGCCGCGGGGCCCTTCGCGGTGGGTGCCCTGTTGCAGGCCACGGGCGGCTGGACCGTGCCGCTGGTGCTGCTGGCGCTCTGCGGGCCGGTGCTCGCCGTGGCCGGCAGCCTCGCCGGTCGGCCGCACATCATCGACGACGACCTCGTGTGAAGGGTTGCGCTTCGGGGTGGGCAGGGTCGGGGTGAGGGCGCCGGTCCGGGGGCACCTGTGCCGCCTCGTAGACTTGGGCAATGAGTTTGGGTCTGGATTCCGCTGTCGCCCGCTTCGATGCCGACCTCACGCCGGGGCCGCTCGTGGCCGAACTCGGCCTCACCTACGACGACGTCCTGCTGCAACCCGGCGAGACCGATGTCATCCCGAGCGAGGTCGACACGACCTCCCGACTGACCCGCGGGATCTCCCTCAAGGTGCCGATCGTCTCGGCGGCCATGGACACGGTGACCGAGGCCCGGATGGCCATTGCGATGGCCCGCATCGGTGGCCTGGGCATCCTGCACCGCAATCTGTCGATCGAGGACCAGGCCTACCAGGTCGACCTCGTCAAGCGGACCCAGACCGGGATGATCTCCAATCCGGTGACGATCGGGCCCGACGCGACCTTGGAGGACCTCGACGAGCTCTGCGGCCGCTACCGCGTCTCCGGCCTGCCGGTCGTCGACGAGAGCGAGCACCTGCTCGGCATCATCACCAACCGAGACCTGCGCTTCACCCCCGTCGCCGAGTGGGCCACCACGCGCGTGCGCGACGTCATGACGCCGATGCCGCTGATCACGGGCAAGGTCGGCATCAGCCACGACGAGGCGACCGCGCTGCTGCGCCAGCACAAGCGCGAGCGACTCCCGCTCATCGACGACCAAGGTCGCCTGCGCGGGCTCATCACCGTCAAGGACTTCGTGAAGTCCGAGCAGTTCCCCCACGCATCCAAGGACGGTGACGGGCGACTGCTCGTCGGTGCGGCGGTCGGCTACTTCGGTGAGGCCTGGCAGCGGGCCACCACGCTCATCGAGGCCGGTGTCGACGTGCTCGTCGTCGACACCGCGCACGGTCACGCGCGTCTCCTGCTCGAAATGGTGGAGCGGATCAAGTCGGACCCGGCCACCCGGCATACCCAAGTCATCGGGGGCAACATCGCGACCCGCGCCGGGGCGCAGGCCCTCATCGACGCGGGCGTGGACGCCGTCAAGGTGGGAGTGGGGCCGGGCTCGATCTGCACGACGCGCATCGTGGCCGGGGTCGGCGTGCCGCAGGTCACGGCCATCCACAACGCGTCACTCGCGTGCCGCCCGGCCGGGGTGCCGTTGATCGGTGACGGTGGTCTGCAGTACTCCGGCGACATCGCCAAGGCGCTCGTTGCCGGCGCCGACACGGTCATGGTTGGGTCGCTGCTCGCGGGCTGCGAGGAGTCGCCGGGGGAGCTGGTCTTCATCAACGGCAAGCAGTTCAAGGCCTATCGCGGCATGGGCTCGCTGGGGGCGATGTCCTCGCGGGGCAAGAAGTCCTACTCCAAGGACCGCTACTTCCAGGCCGATGTCTCCAGCGACGACAAGATCGTGCCCGAGGGCATCGAGGGCCAGGTCGCCTATCGCGGGCCGGTCGGTGCGGTGACCCACCAGCTCATCGGGGGTCTGCACCAATCGATGTTCTATGTCGGCGCACCCACGATCCCCGATCTGCAGGCTCGTGGCCGATTCGTGCGGATCACGGCTGCTGGTCTGCGCGAGTCGCACCCCCACGACATCAGCGGCATCGTCGAGGCGCCGAACTACACGGTCAAGCCCTGACGCACTGCCCGGTGGGACTCACTTCGCACCCGGCTACAGGTGTGGGTGTGTCCCGGTGCGGGATCTGTGTGGGGGTGGAACTCAACTCGCACCCGGCTACAGGTATGGGTGGGTGCCGGTGCGGGATCTGTGTGGGGGTGGAACTCAATTCGCGCCCGGCTACAGGTGTGGGTGGGTGCCGGTGCGGGATCTGTCTGACCACGCCGGTGCGAGCAAGCCGCCGTCGGCCGTGCGATCAATCGACGTCGCGGCCAGCATGGCGTGGACGATCGCCCGACTGACGCAGTCGGCGGCCGCCGACTGGAGATCGACCTCGTCGAGGGGATGGTCGAGCGATCGCCTGCCGGTCGCGAGAGTGAAGACCGTGTCCCCGTCGTATGCCGTGTGCACCGGCGCGAGGGCCCGCGCGAGGCCGTCGTGGCTCACCTGCGCGAGCTTGCGACACTGCGTCTTGGTGAGGGTCGCATCGGTCGCGACGACCCCGATCGTCGTCGCCGTCCCCGTCGTCGCCGTCCCGCGCGTTGCGACCGCAACGGCGTCCCACTGCGCCCAGTAGGCCCGAGCAGCCTCGGGATCGGGTGACGGCGCCTGGGCGAACTCGTCCACGAGGCCCCGGCTGCGTCCGAGCAGGTCGCCGGTGAGCCGGTCCAGGGCGGACCCCATGGCGTTGACCGCGACGATGGCTCCAACCGTGATGCCACCGTCGAGAACGCAACTGGCAGAACCGATCCCACCCTTGAGGCCGCCCGCGACAGCACCTGTGCCGGCCCCGACACAGCCCTGCACCACCGGCCCGTCCGTGGCCGCTCGATACGCCGCCGCGCCGTCCGCGGGCGTTGGATGGTGCAACCAGGCACCTCCGCGGCCGAGGTCGAAGAGGATCGCGGTCGGCACGATCGGAACCCTCGCCGCGGCGTCGGTGGGGGAGACCGGCCAGCCCAGCCCCGCGGCATACACCTCCTGCATCACGCCGTCGGCGACGCCGAGGCCGAAGGCCGAGCCGCCGGAGAGGACGACCGCATCCACGCGATCGACGAGGTTCACCGGGTCGAGCAGGTCGGTCTCGCGGGTGCCCGGGCCACCGCCACGCACGTCGACACCGCCGACCGTCCCCGGCGGCGGCACGACCACGCTGCACCCGGTGAGCCAGCCCGGCTCGTCGCGGGTCATGTGACCGACCCGGAGCCCAGCGACATCGGTGATCGCGTTGTGGAGGCCAGGACGCATGACCCCAGCATGCCGAACGCCGGCCTCCCGTGTGGGAGACCGGCGTTTGACGGATGCCGCGGGGCGACCTCAGTGCATGAGCACGGGCACCTGCGCGTCGTCCTCGTCGACACCGTCGTCGAGGAAGTGGCTCTCCTCGCTCTTGCGCGGCAGGAAGGCCGCGGGGACGAGCGTGAGGAGCACGAGGAAGGCCGCCACCCAGAAGGTGTGCGAGAAGGCGACCGCCAGACCATCGCGGACCGCCTCGAGCAGGCCTGCCTGCGCGGCTGCCTGGTCGGTGCCGAACTTGGCGAAGACCTTGGCGACCTCGGGGAACTTCGCGAGGAGCGCCGGCATCTCGGCGGGGTTGGTGACCTTCTTGGCGGCATCCCCGAAGGCCTGCGCCTGGCTGATGATCGCCTGGTTCTTGATGCCGGTGGTGAGGAAGACCGAGATGATCGCGACACCCATCGAGGAGCCGATCTGCTGGGTGATGTTGAGCAGCGTCGAACCGCGCGCCACGTCGTGCGCCCGCAGGGACTTCAGCGCCGAGGTCATGATCGGCATCATCGTGCCGCCCATGCCCAGGCCCATGAGGAAGAGGACGGGGAGGATGTAGCCCCAGTAGGACGTGTGCGCGTCGATCTGGGTCAGCAGGAACATGCCGGTGACGATGGCGACAAGGCCGAAGGGCACGATGCGGCCGACCGGGAACTTGTCGACCAGTGCGCCGGCGATCGGCATGGTGACCATGGCCCCCAGGCCCTGCGCGGCCATGAGCAGGCCGGCGTCGGTCGTCGACTCGCCGCGGACCTCTTGGAAGTAGGTCGGCACGATGAGCAGGCCACCGAAGAAGGCCAGCGCGAAGAGGAACATCGTCAGGGCTGCGACGGTGAGGTTGCGGTTCTTGAACAGGCGCAGGTCGAGCAGCGGGTGCTTCGGCTTGAAGCTGTAGAAGACGAAGCCGATGACCAGGAGCAGGCCGATGGTGCCCGGGATGATGACCTTGCTGGAGAAGAAGGTGCCCTCACCGGGGATCGAGGAGATGCCGTAGAGGAAGAGCGCCAGGCCGGGGGAGAGCATGAGCATGCCGACCCAGTCGAAGGACTCCGAGGGGTGCGGCTTGTCGGCCTTGAGTGCCCACGCGGAATACGCCAGCGCCAGGATGCCGATCGGCAGGTTGATGAGGAAGATCCAGTGCCACGAGTGGTGCTCGATGAGGTAACCACCCAGGATTGGGCCGCCGATCGGGCCGAGGAGCATCGGCACGCCGAGGATGGCCATGAGGCGTCCCATCCGCTGCGGGCCGGCCGCCTTGGTCATGATCGTCATGCCGAGCGGCATGAGCATGCCGCCACCGAGGCCCTGCAGGGCGCGGAAGGCGATGAGGAGCTCGATCGAGTTGGCCATCGCGCACAGCGTTGAGCCGAGCGTGAAGAGGACGAGCGCCAGCATGTAGAGGCGCTTGGTGCCGAAGCGGTCCGCGGCCCAGCCGGTGAGCGGGATGACGGTCGCCAGGGCGAGCGTGTATGCCGTGACCGTCCACGCGACGGTGGAGTAGGCCAGCGGTTCGCCGCCCTCAGGGGCGAAGACCTTCTGGAAGGTGGGCAGGGCGACGTTGACGACGGTGATGTCGAGGATCGACATGATCGCGCCGAGGACGACGACGCCGGCGACCTTGAGGACGGCGCCATCGATCTTCTCGGGGTACTCGATGGCCGCGGGTGCGGACACGGGTGCGGACACAGGGGTCTCCAGTGGTGGTGAGAGGGTGCGGCCCGGGGGCGAGATGTCGCGGCCGGGTTGGAGGTGTCGAGCCGCGTCGCCGCACCTCGGGTCCGATGGATCTTGCAGTTGATGCAAGAAGAAAGTATGCGCCCGCTCCCGCCACGCAATCAAATCGTTTACGCACCCGCGTCCCGGCGGCCTCGAAGCACTCAGTCGACGTCGTGTGAGGCGCCTGCTTTCGGAGCGTCAACGGAGGCCTTCTGCGAGTCCTTGCGACCCTGGGCCCACAGGCCGGCGCCGACGGCCATGAAGACGACGGACACGGGCATGGCGGTCATGAGGACCTTGGCGTTGCCCAGCGCCAGGGCCATGATCGCGTTGATGACGAACAGGATTCCGCCCGTGAGGGCGAAGATCTTGCCGGTCTTCACGCTCTGGCCCTTCGTCGAGCCCTTCGCCAGGTCCCTCTTCTCGGTTTGTGCTGCGCTCATCGTGATGCCTCCCTGCTCGTGTCGTGGTAAATCCTGATGCCCTGACTCTTCCCCGAATCGGGGTCACGCGGATCCGCAGCACGACGGGTTTGGTCTCCACCGGGGGATGGAGCGAAGTCCCGCACCCCTCCGCAACTAGGCTGACCCGCGTGAACGAGATCGAGATCGGCCGAGGCAAGCGCGGGCGGCGTGCCTACTCCTTCGACGACATCGCCGTGGTGCCCTCGCGTCGCACGCGCGACCCCGAGGAGGTCTCGGTCGGTTGGCAGATCGACGCGTATCACTTCGATCTGCCGGTGATCGCAGCCCCGATGGATTCGGTCATGTCGCCCCAGTCGGCGATTGCCTTCGGCCAGCATGGTGGCCTGCCGGTGCTCGACCTCGAGGGGCTGTGGACGCGCTACCCGGACCCGCAGCCCCTGCTCGACGAGATCGCCGCGTTGGCGCCGGAGCGCGCGACGGCGCGGATGCAGGAGATCTATCGCGAGGAGATCCAGCCCGAGCTGATCGTCGAGCGGCTGCGCCAGGTGCGAGACGCCGGCGTCACCGTCGCCGGTGCCCTGTCGCCGCAGCGGACCCAGCAGTTCTGGCGGACTGTCGTCGATGCCGGGGTCGACATGTTCGTCATCCGTGGCACGACGGTGTCGGCCGAGCACGTCTCAGGTCGCGCCGAGCCGCTCAACCTCAAGCGTTTCATCTACGAGCTCGATGTGCCCGTCATCGTGGGAGGCGTCGCGAGTTACACCCCCGCACTTCACCTGATGCGCACCGGCGCCGCTGGGGTGCTCGTCGGCTTCGGCGGGGGAGCAGCGCACACGACCAGGCGCACCCTCGGCATTCACGCACCGATCGCCTCCGCGATCGCCGATGTCGCGGCGGCACGACGGGACTACCTCGATGAGTCCGGTGGCCGCTATGTCCACGTCATCGCCGACGGGGGTGTCGGCACCAGCGGCGACATCGTCAAGGCCATCGCGTGCGGTGCCGACGCCGTCATGCTCGGTGCTGCGCTCGCACGATCCACTGAGGCACCTGGTCAGGGTTTCCACTGGGGACCCGAGGCGCACCACGGCGACCTGCCGCGCGGCGAGCGCGTCGCGGTCGGTTCTGTGGGCACCCTGGAGCAGATCCTCTTCGGTCCGAGCCGCACCGCCGATGGCACGACCAACCTGGTCGGGGCGCTGCGTCGGGCGATGGCGACGACGGGGTACACCGACCCCAAGGAATTCCAGCGCGTCGAGGTCATCGTCGCGCCGCACCAGCGTTCCTGACCCCTGGGGGGCCAAACCACAACGTCCGGCGCGTGGACGGCATACCAACCACGTTGCCGGACGCCACGAAGGGGACTCAGCCCAGCGCCGCGACCGCCGCGTCATAGTCGGGCTCGGTGGTGATCTCGGGGACGAGTTGGCTGTGGATGACCGTGCCGGTCTCGTCGAGGACGACCACGGAGCGAGCCAGCAGCCCGGCGAGCGGACCGTCGGTCATCGTCACGCCGTAGTCGGTGCCGAAGTCGCTGCGGAAGGCCGACGCGGCCGTGACGTTCTCGATGCCCTCGGCACCACAGAAGCGACCGAGCGCGAAGGGCAGGTCCTTGCTCACGCAGATGACCGAGGTGTTGTCGAGCCCGGCAGCGAGCTCGTTGAACTTGCGCACGCTCGTCGCGCAGACGCCGGTGTCGACGCTCGGGAAGATGTTGAGGACGACGCGACGCCCCTCGGGGCGCTCGACGGGAGCGAGGTCGGTGCCGACCAGCTCGACGGCCGGAGCCGTCGAGCCTTCGGCGGGCAGGTCGCCGGTGGTGTGGACGGGGGAACCCTTGAATGCAGTGGTGGCCATGACGCCATTCCACCATGCCCGCGTCCGGTGGTGGGCCCGGCCGGGACCCGGGTCGACGCGTGGCCCCTTCCCGTGGACCGGGACCGGTCCTTACTCTGGAGTAGTGACCGACACCGTTGCCGATCCCGGACTCGACCCCACCGCCACGTATGCCGTGGACGTCAGCGAGGTCCGTCGCCTCGCCAGGACAGTGGTCGCTTCGGCGTCCGCTCCCCACGTCGTCACGTACTCGCCGATGAGCGGTGCGCCACTGGCCAGCTGGCCGACTTCCTCGCCGAGCGATGTGGCCGCCGCCATCGGCTCGGCCCGCCGAGCCCAGCGGGCGTGGGCGCGCGTGCCGATCGCTGCGCGGGCCGGGGTACTCCTTGGCTTCCACGACCTTCTGCTGGAACACCAGAACTGGCTCATGGACGCCATCCAGCTCGAGTCCGGCAAAGCACGCCGGCATGCCTTCGAGGAGATCGCCGAGACCGCGACGACCGCACGGCACTACGCGCGTGCCGGGGAGTCCTATCTGCGACCCAAGAGGCGCTTGGGTGCCCTCCCGCTGCTGACCCAGCCGGTCGAGCACCACCGCCCCAAGGGCGTCGTCGGCCTGGTGTCGCCGTGGAACTACCCGCTCTCGCTGTCCATCTCCGACGCCCTCCCCGCGCTCATGGCCGGCAATGCGGTCGTCCTGCGGCCCGACCTGCAGGCCACCCTGACGGCCCTTCGTGGCGCCGAGTTGCTCCGTCGGGCCGGCCTTCCCGACGGGGTGCTCGAGATCGTCGTCGGCGACGGACCGACGACCGGTCAGGCCGTGGTCGAGCAGGCCGACTACATCTCCTACACCGGATCCACGGCCACCGGCCGCGCCGTCGCCGTCATGGCAGCCGGGCGCCTCGTCGGCGCGAGCCTCGAACTCGGGGGCAAGAATTCGCTCTACGTCGCGGCGGACGCCGACCTGCGACGGTCGGTCGAGGGTGCGGTGCGCGCGTCCTTCTCCTCGGCAGGTCAACTCTGCATCTCGACCGAGCGCATCATCGTGCACCGCGACATCGCCGACTCCTTCGTCCCTGCCTTCGTCGACGCCGTGCGATCACTGCGGATCGGCACCGGGCTCACGTGGGGAATCGACATGGGATCCCTTGCAGGACAGCGACAACTCGACACCGTCACACGTCACGTCGACGATGCCGTCGCCAAGGGTGCCCGAGTCCTCACCGGCGGTCGAGCTCGCCCCGACCTCGGCCCCTATGTCTACGAGCCGACCGTGCTCGCCGACGTCACCGCCGCGATGGAGTGCCGCGACGGGGAGACCTTCGGGCCCGTGGTCGCGATCTATGTCGTCGACTCCGACGAGCAGGCCATCGACCTGGCCAACGACACCGACTACGGCCTCAACGCATCGGTGTGGACCCGTGATGTCCGTCGAGGCCGTGATCTTGCCTCCCGCATCCGGTGCGGCACCGTCAACATCAACGAGGGCTACGCCTCCGCCTACGGCTCGGCGTCCTCGCCGATGGGGGGCATGAAGCAGTCCGGCATCGGCCGCCGCCACGGGCGCGACGGGATCCTCAAGTTCACCGAGGCGCAGACCATCGCCGCGCAACACGTCATCGGTTTCGGCGGGATCCCGCGAGTCTCCGATGAGGCCTTCGCCAAGGGCCTCTCGCTCGGCCTGCGCGCCCTCAAGGGGGTCGGCCTTCGATGACGGGTGGGTATGCCGCGGGTGCCGGTTCGGCGCCCGCCGCCCCAAGGGTGTTGTCACCGGAGCACCCCGCGGACCGCGCCGCGGTCGATGTCGATGTCCTGGTCATCGGCTCCGGTTTCGGCGGCTCGGTGGCCGCGCTCCGCTTGGCCGAGAAGGGCTGGTCGGTCCTCGTCCTCGAGGCCGGGCGACGCTTCGCCGACGCGGACTTCGCCAAGACCTCTTGGGACGTCAAGAACTACCTGTGGGCGCCAGGGCTCGGCTGCTATGGCGTCCAGCGCATCCACAAACTGCCCGACGTCATGATCCTCGCCGGGGCGGGTGTGGGCGGCGGTAGCCTCAACTACGCGAACACCCTCTATCGACCGCCGCGCGCGTTCTACGAGGACCCGCAATGGCGCGACCTCGCCGACTGGGAGGCCGAGCTCGCCCCGCACTATGACACGGCGTCCCGGATGCTCGGCGTCGTCGACGAAAACCCGTGTGATGGTCCGGTTGAGCAGGTCATGAAGCGGGCGGCCGAGGACCTGGGCGTCGGCGGGACCTATCGCAAGACTCCTGTCGGGGTCTTCTTCGGCACCCCCGGTGTCACCGTGCCCGACCCCTACTTCGGCGGCGCGGGCCCGGCACGCACCGGCTGCACCATGTGCGGCAACTGCATGGTCGGTTGCCGCGTCGGGGCTAAGAACACCCTCGTCAAGAACTACCTCGCCCTGGCGGAGGGCCTCGGCGTGCACATCGAGCCGATGCGCACCGTCACCCACTTGGGGGAGATCCCGGGCTCCCGCGGGTCCGACGGGCGCGCGGCATACCGAATCCGACACGAGGCGACCGACGCGCGAGGAGAGCGGAATGCCCGGGTGACCCGGGCACGGTTCGTCGTCGTCGCGGGCGGCACCTGGGGCACGCAGTCCCTTCTCCACGCGATGAAGGAGTCCGGCGACCTGCCGCATCTCTCGGACCGGCTCGGCCACCTCACGCGGACCAACTCCGAGGCACTGCTGGGCGCGCTCACCGAGGACCCGCCTGCCGAGGTCGACCTCACGCACGGCATCGCGATCACGTCGAGTTTCCATCCCGACGAGGACACCCACGTCGAGAACGTCCGTTATGGCCGGGGCAGCAATGCGATGGGCCTGCTCTCGACCCTTCTGGTTCCTGGCGACTCCGACAACCCGAGGCCGGTCGAGTTCCTCCGCACGGTGCGGCGTCATCCCCAGGCCCTGACCCGAATGTTCCCGATGGTGCGGGCGTGGAGCGAGCGCATCGTCATCGGCCTGGTCATGCAGTCACGCGACAATTCGCTGCGCGTCTTCCGGCGCCATGGACGGCTCACGTCAGAGCAGGGCCACGGCGAGCCGAACCCGACCTACATCGCCGCTGGGCATCGCGCCATGGAGGCGGTCGCCTCGCGCCTCGCCGAGGCGACCGGGGAGTACACGATGGCGGGCGGCACGTGGGGCGAGGTCTTCGACGTGCCTCTGACGGCGCATTTCCTGGGCGGTGCGGCGATCGGAGGGGACCCGAGCACGGGAGTCGTCGACCAGTGGCACCGCGTCTTCGGCCACCCCGGCATCAGCATCACCGATGGTTCGACCATCTCGGCCAACCTCGGCGTCAACCCGAGCCTGACGATCACGGCGCAGGCGGAGCGGGCAATGGCACTCTGGCCACGCAAGGGTTCCCGGGATCCGCGCCCCGCGCCACCTACCCTTGATCCGTGACCCCGCAGCGTTCCCGCCGGATCAGGCTGAACCAGGACCCCGTCTATCGTTGCCGTCGACTCGTGGCCGCGCTGCTGTCGGCCGCCCTCGTCGTCGCCTTGCTGGCCTCGATCATGGTCGCGTGGCGATCCGCCTCCACATCCGCCCGCACCGCGGCGTCTGTCACGGCCACTCTGCCCGTGACCGCGACCCCCGGTGAGACGGCGCCGCCGACGGAGCAGGCAACCCCGACCCCCACCGAGGCGTCGCCGACCGCGAGCCCGACGCCCGCACATCGGGGACCGATCACGATCACCTTCGCCGGCGATGTGCACTTCGAGGATCAGGTGCGTGCCAACCTCACCAACCCGAGCGCGAACGTGCCGGCTCTGCGCGATGTGCTCTCCGCCTCGACCTTCACCATGGCCAATCTGGAGACCGCCCTCACCGAGCGTGGCACGCCGATCGCCGGCAAGACCTATACGTTCCGTGCCGCTCCGTCCGCCCTGACCTTCCTCAAGGACCTGGGGGTCGACGCCGTCAGCATGGCGAACAACCATGCCGCCGACTTCGGGTCGGTCGGCCTGCAGGACACCTTGGCGGCCAAGGCGTCCGGTGTCCTGCCCATCGTGGGGCTGGGCACCAACATCGAGGATGCCCTCACGCCGCTCACGGTCGACATCGGCGGTGTCCGGACGGCGATCTTTGCGACCTCGGACCTCAATGACGAGACGAGTTCTCAGTTCTCCGCGACCGCCACACGACCGGGCATCGTGTCGACCAATGGCACCGCTGGCGCCGCCGCCTTGGCCGCCGCGGTCACCAAGGCCAAGGCCGACCATGAGTTGGTCATCGTCTTCCCGCACTGGGGGACCGAGACCCAGACCTGCCCGAACGACTCTCAGCGACGCAATGCCAAGGCCCTTGCGGCCGCGGGCGCGGACATCGTCGTCGGTGGGCACGCCCACCGCGTCCAGGGCTCCGGCTGGTCAGGCACCACCTTTGTCGGCTACGGGCTGGGCAACTTCATCTGGTACAACAACCGCGGCAGCAGCGCGGACACCGGCGTCCTGACCATCACGGTGGAGCCGGACGTCTTGGCCAAGAGGGCTGCCGGAGAGAGCACGGGCTCTCCCGTCGTGGCCGAGACCTGGACCCCCATGCTCATCCAGCGCGACGGCATACCGGTTGCCGCCACGGGCAGCGCCGGCCGTCTGATGACCGCCAAGCAGGCGGCCAACACCTGCTCCGGGCTGGCGCAGCAGGCCCCCTGAGCCGGACGAGGCTCAGTCGATGACGCCGGCGGCGCGGGCAGCGGCCACGGCGGCGGTGCGGGAGTCGACGCCGAGTTTGTCGAAGGCGTGCACGAGGTGGGTCTTGACCGTGGCCTCGCTGAGGAAGAGCGCCTTGGCGATCTCGCGGTTGGAGAGGCCGTCGGCGACGAGGGCCAGCACCTCGCGCTCGCGCCCGGACAGGTCGACGCGGCGCACCCTCATCGACTCCACGACCCGTCGCTCCTGCGACTCGTCGAGGACGATGCCACCGGCGGCTGCCGTGCGGATCGCCGCGATGATTGCCTGCGGGTCGGCGTCCTTGAGCAGGTAACCCGCCGCGCCGGCCTCGACCGCGCGCACGATGTCGACATCGTGGTCATAGGTGGTGAGGATGACGACAGCCGGGCCGGATGCTGTGTGCCGCAGGGCTTTCGTGATGTCGACGCCGTCGCCGCCCGGGCCCAGCCTCAGGTCGGTGAGGACGACATCGGGCATGGTGTCGTCGGCCCTGCTGATCGCCTCCGCGGCGTTGCTCGCTTCGCCGACGACCTCGACATCGGGCTGACCCTGAAGAAGGGCGACGAGCCCGCCGCGCACGATCGGGTGGTCGTCGACGACGAGGACACGAACGGTCACGACCGCACACCCCCCAAGGGCAGGTATGCCGTGAGAGCGGTCCCGTCGCCGGGTCGGCTCTCGACGTCGAGACCCCCACCCAGGTCGCGCAGGCGCTCGCGGGAGGCACGCAGCCCGTAGCCGCCGAGCGTGAGGTCAGGGGTGGCCTCCGGCGCGTGAGAGGGGTCGAAGCCGCGACCGTCGTCCACGATGTCGAGGCGTACCGAGTCATCGGCGCCCGTGAGGGTCACCACGACCCGGCCGGCCCGGGCGTGCTGCCGGACATTGGCCAGGGCGCCCTGGGCGACGCGGAGCAGAGCCACCTCGACGGTGGTGGGCAGCGAGGTGACGTCGCCGTCGACGTGGAGGGTGGCGTCGATGCCGGTGCTCTGCGACAGACTGTCGAGGGTGCGGTGCAGTGCCGCCGTGAGCCCGGTGTCGGTCAGGTCACGCGGTGCCAGGGCCGACACGACCCGACGGGACTCGTCCAATCCCTCCTGGGCCGAGGTCTCGACCTGCCGCAGGGCCCTGGCGAGGGTCTCGGGCGTCGCCTCGCGGGCGCCGCGCGCTGTCAACAGGATCGACGAGAAGGATTGTGCGAGCCCGTCGTGGATGTCGCGGCTGAGTCGGGTGCGCTCGGCCAGAGCGCCGGATTCACGCTGGGCAGAAGCCAGTTCGGCATGCAGAGTCTCCGATTCGGCTTGGGCCGCCATGAGCGCGTCGACGAGACGCTGTCGTTCGATGCCATCGCGCACGAGGCGGTGCTGGCCCAGTGAGAGGGCGAGTGAGAAGAGTGCGCCGACGGCCGGCCCCATGATCATCGCCGACGTCCAGGGTCGACCGTGCTGCTGGGAGGCGATGACGATGACGAGAACGGCGATCGTGTACGCGATCGCCCACGGCACGCGCAGGAAGTGGCCGGCGAGCAGCCACAGCGACACCGCGACCCAGACGAACTCGCTCGACATGAGCACCAGCCCCAGCCAGACGGCCGTGAGCCCGAGCAGCCACCAGATCGCCAGATTCGTGTGGGTGCGTCGAGCGAGAGCCAGCCCCGCGGCATACCAACCGAGGAGGAGGGTGACGCCGAGGAGGACGGGCGCCAGAGCTGCGCCCGTCGTGAGGGCCCGGGCGAGGCCGATCCCCGTGAGGAGGACGAAGAGCCCGTGCTGCATCCGGGAGAGCAGCGATCCTGCGCCGCGCTCGCCGCCGTCGTGGGCCATGACGGTCACGATAGGCGGACTCGATCAACGACGACCGCTCCGGCCAACCCGAGAAGCAGCATGGCGAGGGCGACGCCCAGGCCGATCCGAGTCGCGTCGGCGAAGCCCTCGGCCAGCGCGTCCGCGATCTGCGGGCCGAGGGCGCCGTACTGTCCGGTCGTCCCCTGGGCCCGGACCGTCTCGATGAGGCCGCCGGCGGAGGCCGCGGTCGCATCGGTGAGTTTGGCCGCGAGGGCGGCGGGAAAGCCGGCGATGTCGGCCAGGCGGGTGGCGACGGTGTGCCCGAGGGCGGCCGCGAGGGTCGAGCCGACGAGGGCGGTGCCGAGCGCCGACCCGACCTGTCGGGCCGTGCTCTGGGTCGCCGAACCGGACCCCGACTGCGCGGGCGGAACGTCGGCCAGGACGGTGGAGGTCAGCTGGGCCGAGGCCAGGCCGAGCCCGACGCCGTAGACGACGAGCGGCACGGCGACCGCCCAGGCGGGCATCGTCGAGGAGAGGAGCAGCGCGAGTGCGGCGACGCCGGCGACCTCGAGGGCCAGGCCGAGGAGGACGACCTTGGTCGGGGACAGTCGAGCCGCGAGATGACGCGCCTGCGCGCCACTGACGAAGGCGCCGATCGCCATCGCGGCCAGGACCCAGCCGGCGGCCATGATGCCCAGGCCGAGAACGTTGACGAGGAAGAGCGGCAGCACGAAGACCAGCGCGAACTCGCCCGCGGCGACGGCGGCGGCCGTGAGGTTGCCCCACGTGAAGGTGCGCACGGAGAAGAGGCTGAGATCGAGGATGGCGTCGCGGCGATTGCGTGCCCGGTGACGCTCCCAGACGACGAAGAGCCCGACGAAGATGGCCCCGACGAGGAGGGCGACGAGAGCCGGTGAGAGGGGAGCTGACGTCGGCCACGTCCAGTTGCCGACGTGGAGGTCGGCGACCGGCTGGAACCACCCGTAGGTCGAGCCCTCGATGAATCCGAAGACGATGAGCGACAGACCGATTCCGCTGGTGAGGAGGCCGTCGACGTCGACACCCCGGCGGCCCGGTGCTCCGCGCGTCTCGGGCACCCAGAGGATGGTGCCGAGCAGGACCAGCGCCCCGATGGGGACGTTGACGTAGAAGATCCAGCGCCAGTCGAAACTCGAGGTGAGCCAGCCGCCGAGGAGTGGACCGACGGCGGCCATCCCGGCCATGACCGCACCCCAGATGCCGAAGGCGGTGGCGCGGTCCCTGCCGCGGAAGGTCGCGTTGACCGTCGACAGGGTGGACGGAAGGACGAGCGCGCCTCCGACTCCTTGGAGGGCGCGCGAGGCGATGAGGGCGGTGGCGGAGTCGGCACGAGCGGCGAGGATGCTCGAGGTGACGAAGAGAACGACCCCGGCGACGAAGGTCCGGCGGCGTCCCCAACGGTCGCCGATCCGCCCGACGGTGAGGAGCAGCGCGGCGAAGATCATCGCGTAGATCGCGTTGACCCATTGGGCGTCGGCCAGGTCGAGGTGCAGGTCGGAGATGATCCGGGGGAGGGCGACGCCCACGATCGTGCCGTCGAGCACGATCATCGACAGGCCGAGGGCGAGGACGCCGAGTGAGAACCACTTGGTGCGCGCCGTTGGCTGCGAGGTGTCGGGCGCGGTCGTGCTGTCCGTGTCGGTCGTAGCCTCGCCCCGGGGACCAGTGCTCATGCCCGCGCGGTCTCGGGTGTCGCCGCGACGCGGGTGAGCAGGGCGAGGAAGAGCAGAACGAAGGCGGCGGTCAGCGTCATGTGACCCAGGCCGGAGATGCCGGCGAGCGCCTTGCTCGTCGCGGCGCCACTGTCCAGGACCTGCAGGCTGCCCTTGACGGTCTGCATGCCGATGGTGATCGCGGCGCCCACGGTCCAGGTCCACACACCCCAGCGGAAACGCCGGTCGGCGGCCAGGCCGAAGAGCTGGTTGAGGACGAGCAGGACGAGCATCATCAGGGTGCCCAGGACGAGCGCGTGGGTGTGGACCACGGCCAGCTGGGTGGAGCCCTCGAAACCCTGCGAGCGGGTGAGCTCGCGGTAACCCAGGCCACCGATCAGGCCCAGGGCGGTCCAGAGGGCGGCCAGGCGAGTGAGGAGAAGATTCATGTCTTCGACGGTATGCCGCGGGCCCACCGCACGCTCGACCCTCGGGTCAACCCTTCGATGGATCCACCCCCCACCGCCCTGCCCCTGCCCCTGCCTCTGCTTCTGCCTCTGCCTCTGCCTCTGCCTGAAACCCAACTTCTGCGTGACGCGGATGTTTGCTTGGCGCGCGGTTATTGCTGCGTGCGATGCGATCTTCTGCGTGACGCAGAAGTTGGTTGGGGCGGGGCTTGGGAGCGGGCGGGTCAGCCGTGCCAGGTGCGCCAGAGCGCGGCATACGACCCACCGGCGGCGAGCAACTCGTCATGGGTGCCGAGCTCGGCGATCCGGCCCTCCTCCATGACGCAGACCCGATCGGCGTCGTGGGCGGTGTGCAGCCGGTGGGCAATGGCCACGACCGTGCGACCGGCGACGACGGCGGCCAATGATCGCTCGAGGTGGCGTGCAGCGCGCGGGTCGATCAGGGAGGTCGCTTCGTCGAGGACGAGGGTGTGGGGGTCGGCGAGGACCAATCGGGCGAGGGAGAGCTGCTGGGCCTGGGCTTCGGTGAGGGGGTGACCGCCGGAGCCGACGGCGGTGGCGAGACCGTCGGGCAGCGCCGCGGCCCAGCCGTCGGCGTCGACGGCGCTCAGCGCCTTCCAGAGCTCTGCGTCGTTCGCCTCGGGCCGCGGCAGGCGTAGGTTGTCCGCGAGCGTGCCGACGAAGACGTGATGCTCCTGGGTGACCAGGGCGACTTCCCCCCGCAGGGTGGGCAGGTCGAGGTCGACCAGCGGCACGCCGCCGACGGCGATCCGCCCGCGGCCGGGGGCATCGATCCCGGCCATCAGGCGACCGAGGGTGGACTTGCCCGCCCCCGAGGGGCCGACGATGGCCAGCCGCTCTCCCGGGCGCAGCGCGAGGCTCACGTCGTGGAGGACGTCGTGACCGTCGCGATAGGCGTAAGTGACTCCCTCGACGTCGAGGGCAGCGTTGACCGGACGGTCCCCTGTCGGCGTGCGATCGGCCGGCACCTCGCCCACCCCGAGCAGGCGTGAGTAGCCCGTCGCGGCGACCTGGATCTCGTCGAGCCAGCCCACAACGTCGCCGATCGGGTCGACGAGCCGCTCGCTGTAGAGCGCCACCGACACGGCCGCGCCAATGGTGAGGACGCCGTGGAGGGAGAGCCATCCGGCCCAGAGCACGGTGGCCGCCACGAGAGCCCCGAAGGCGATGTCCACCCACGGGAAGAAGCGCACACGGAAGCGCAGAGTCCAGTGCTCGGCCGCCTCGGACTCGCCCAGGGCAGCCTCGAAGGCCGCGCGTCGTCGACCGGACCGCGAGAGGGCGTCCATCGTGATCAGCCCCTGCACGGTCTCCGAGGCGACACCGGCAAGCGTCGCGTAGGTCGCGCGCTCCCACTGGTAGCCCGGGAGGGCCCGCCGCAGGTAGACCCGGACCGGGTGCCAGAGCAGCACTGGCGCGACGATGAAGGCCACCACGGCGAGGGGTGCCGTGAACAGGGAGGCCACGACGATGGCCACGATGCTCGTCCCGGCGACGAGCAGGCTGGGCACGGCCATCCGCACGACGTGGGCCAGAGCGTCGACATCCCCGGTCGTCCGCGCCACGAGGTCACCGGTGCCGGCGCGCTCGACGACCGAGAGCGGCAGGCGCACGGTGCTCGCCACGAAGTCCTCGCGCACCTTGGCGAAGATCGTTTCGGCAAGGACGAAGGCCGCACGACGCGCGAACCACGTGAGGAGCGTCTGTGCCAGCAGACCGACGACGAGGACGATGAGCAGTTGGTTGACTCGCTCGATGCGTCGCGCACCGGTGATCTCATCGACGAGGTGACCGACCACCCATGGAGCGATCAGTGCGGTCAGTGCCGCCGCCACGTGCCAGAGCAGGACGCCAACAAGGGCTCGACGGTGATGCCTGACCACCTCGATCACGCTGCGCCGCACCGTCGCCGAGGAGGCAACCGGCAGGCGTCGACGGGTGTGGTCGGTGTGCAGTCCGGGCGGCGGCTTCACTGGTCCGCCCCGCGCGTGACGATCGCCCGGTATGCCGGGTGCGCACCCACCAGCGCGGCGTGCGATCCACCGGTGGTCGCCCGGCCGTGCTCGACGAGGACGACCTCGTCGGCGGCGGCGAGTACGAGTGGGCTGGCGGACGTGATGACCGTGGTGCGGCCGGCGCGGGCCGAGGCGAGGCGGGTGATGATGCGCGCCTCGGTGTGCGCGTCGACGGCGCTCGTCGGCTCGACGAGCAGCAGAATCTCGGGATCCAGCAGCAGGGCGCGAGCCAGGACGAGGCGCTGGCGTTGGCCACCGGAGAGGGACCGGCCGCGTTCCTCGATCTCGCTGTCGAGGCCGTCGGGGAGGGCCTCGAGGATGTCCTCGCCGGCGACCAGGTGGATCGCCTGGAGGAGCGCCTCGTCGGTGACCGGGTGCTCCGGATCCGGGGTCAACTCATCGCGGAGTCGACCGGAGAACAGTTGCGGGTGAGCCTGTGCGACAACCGCTTTCGCGCGCACGAAGCTGATGGGGAGGTCGTCGACCCGCAGCTCTCCCCAGGTCACATCGTGCTGACCCGGGGACGTGCGACCCAGTCGCGCAAGGATCTCGGCGGTCTCCTCGGGACGCGCACTGACCAAGGCCGTGAGCCCACCGCAGCGGATCTCGACCCCGGACACCGGGTCGTGGAGTGCGGCCCCAGACAGTCGAGTGAGGAGAACATGCGGTGACAGCTCAAGAGCATGCCGCGTGTTCTCCTCACTCGACTGTCGGGAAGCGAGGGGTGCGGGGGTTGCCGGATGGTCGGGGGCGATGGCCGGGATCCGTGCCAGGCGGCGCGCCGCGACGCGGGTCGAGGTGAGCTTGTCGACGAACTCGACCGCCGTCCGCAGCGGGATGGTGAGGAACGTCGTGTAGCCGAAGAAGGCGACGAGTTGCCCTGGGCTGATGTCACCCCGAATCGCCAGGTGCGCACCGACGCCCACGACGACGAGCACGAAGATGCCCGGAAGCAGGACCTGCGCCGACTCGAGCAGAGCCTGGATGCCGGCCAGCCGAACCCCGGCGGAGCGGACGCGACCGGACTGGGCGGCATACCGCCGGACGAACTCCTCCTCGCCCCCGATGCCGCGCAGGACGCGCAAACCGGCAACCGTGTCGGCCCCCAACGCCGACAGCGCGCCGAACTCGGCCCGCTGCTCCTCCTGTCGGCGGCCTAGAGCCTTCATGACCAGGGCCAGTGACGAGATGAGCACCGGCCCGCCGAGCAGGAGCACCAGGCCCAGGGTGGTCGACGTGCGCAGCAGGATCGTCGCGACGACGACGAAGGCGACGAGCGCGCCCGAGAAGCGCGCGCTGACGTCGAAGGTCGACCCCATCCGGCCGAAGTCGGTCGTGAAGGTCGTCAGCACTTCCCCCTCGGGGAGCGCGCGGGTCAACGCCGGGCCTGCGCGGCGAGCGCCGTGGTCGGCGATCAGGCTGGACCGGAAGGCGGCGTGGAACCAGTTGCGCACCGCGAAGAGGTGACGCGCCGCGGCGAGCAGGCTGATGGCCACCCCGAGGCCGGCGATGACCAGTGACCAGAGCACCAGCCCGTCGCGGTTCCGGGCGACGATGCCCGCATCGATCGCCCGTCCGATCGCGGCCGGTTGGAGGGCGATCGCCACCATCCACGGGACGCCGAAGAGCATGCCGCCGAGCAGCGTGAGCCACTGCCGCCGCGCCAGCCAGAGCAGCAGCGCATCACCGGAGGTTGGCGCGGCCTCCAGTTCGGCATCGGTCAGCTCGTAGCGGAAGCGGGGCACGCGGAACATGGCCGCTCAACGGTAGGCGCCGGGGTGGGGTGCGGGCGACCGGTTTTCGCCGGGCGCCTACCCTTGGTGCGTGCTGCGAACCGCCCTCAGACCCCGATGGTTGGGTCTGCTGGCCGTGGCCCTGCTCTTCGTCGTCGCCTTCGTCCAGCTCGGTCGCTGGCAGCTCGGCGTCGCCGAGGACAAGGCGCTCAAGGAGCAGTTGGAGGCAGCCAAGAAGGTCGGCGTCGTCGAGTTGAGCACCGTCCTGCAACCACATTCGCCGTTTCCGGGCGAGTTGTCCGGGCGACCGGTTCGCGCCACGGGGACGTATGCCGCGGACGAGCAGGTCCTCGTCACCGACCGCCGGCTCGACGGGCAGACCGGCTGGTGGGTTGTGACCGCGCTGCACACCGACGCCGGCCCGACCCTGCCGGTGCTGCGCGGCTTCGTCACTTCACCGGACGCAGTGCCAGCACCGCCGGCAGGCCCCGTGACGGTCCGGGGCGGCCTCGCCCCGGCGGAGTCGCCCCTGTCGAGCGCCGGCCTGCCGCAGGGACAACTGCGCTCCGTCGATCTCTCCGTCCTGGTCAACCAGTGGTCGGGCGACCTCTACAACGCCTTCGTCTTCCTCGAGGAGCAGACGCCTGCGTCGGATCTCACGACCGTGCCCACCCCGACGCCGACTCCGGGCATCAACTGGCGCAATGCCTCGTATGCCGCGCAGTGGTGGGTCTTCGCCCTCTTCGCGCTCTGGCTCTGGTGGCGGATGGTGCGTGATGCCCACCGCCAGGACCACCCGGCACCGGCGGCGGGGGAGGGTGGCCCGGCCCCGCGGCATACCGACGACGCGTGAGCGGCGACAATGGGTGAGTGCCTGACAACTCACCCCAGATCTCCGATGTGCCCGGGGCGCGCTCGCGCCTGACGTTCTTCAAGGTCATGGCCTTCATCGTCGGCGTGGGCCTGCTCGTCCTCGTCGTCGAGATGGTCCTGTCCTACGGCTTCGGGATGAAGGGTGACGACAACCCGCTGCACTGGTGGCCGCAGCCCCACGGCTTCATCTACATGGTTTATCTCGTGGCGACCGCGTTGCTCGGGTTCAAGGTGGGCTGGTCGCTGCCCAAGATGGTCGGGGTGATGCTCGCCGGATGCGTTCCCTTCCTGTCCTTCTGGGTGGAGCGCAAGGTGGCGCGTGAGGTCGAGGCGCAGATGGCGACCACGGGTAGCGTGAGCGCGTGACGCAGGACAACCTCCAGGCCCGGCCCGTCGTCGTCGTCGATTTCGGCGCGCAGTACGCCCAACTCATCGCCCGCCGCGTGCGCGAGGCCAACTGCTTCAGCGAGGTCGTCCCGTCGACGATGCCAGTTGGCGAGCTGCTGGCCAAGGATCCGGCGGCGATCATCCTCTCCGGCGGTCCGTCGTCGGTCTACGAGGAGGGAGCGCCGAGTCTGGATCCGGCGCTGCTCGAGGCCGGGGTGCCGGTCTTCGGCATGTGTTACGGCTTCCAGTCGATGGCTCAGGCGCTCGGGGGGTCGGTCGAGAAGACCGGGCTCTCGGAGTTCGGGGCGACGCAGGCGATGGTGTCCGACACCACCTCCACTCTCTTCAACGGGCAGCCGGACGAGCAGTCGGTGTGGATGTCGCACGGCGACTCGGTGGCCGTGGCCCCTGAGGGCATGCGCGTGACGGCCACGACTGCTGGGGCGCCGGTGGCTGCGTTCGAGGACGATGCCCGTCGGCTCTATGGCGTTCAGTGGCACCCGGAGGTCATGCACTCGACCTTCGGCCAGCAGGTCCTCGAGAACTTCCTGAGGCGAGGCGCCGGGCTCGCCGGCGACTGGACCGCGGCCAATGTCGTCGAAGAACTCGTCGAGCAGGTGCGCAGCACGGTCGGTGAGGCGCGGGTCATCTGTGGCCTCTCCGGTGGCGTGGACTCCTCGGTGGCGGCTGCGCTCGTCCAGCGCGCGGTCGGTGACCAACTGACCTGCGTCTTCGTCGACCACGGGTTGCTGCGCGCCGGCGAGGCCGAGCAGGTCGAGAAGGACTTCGTCGACGCGACCGGGGTCGACCTGGTGGTCGTCGATGCCCAGGACCGCTTCCTGTCTGCGCTCGCCGGGGTCAGTGACCCGGAGGAGAAGCGCAAGATCATCGGGCGAGAGTTCATCCGTGTCTTCGAGCAGGCCGCCCGCGACATCGTCGGCGCGCACTCGGGCGCGGACGATCACCCCGTCGAGTTCCTCGTCCAGGGCACCCTCTATCCCGACGTGGTCGAGTCCGGTGGCGGCACGGGCACCGCGAACATCAAGTCCCACCACAATGTCGGCGGACTGCCCGACGACCTGCAGTTCAAGCTGGTCGAGCCGCTGAGGCTGCTCTTCAAGGACGAGGTGCGCCAGGTCGGCCTCGAACTCGGCGTCCCCGAAGGCATCGTCTGGCGCCAGCCCTTCCCGGGGCCGGGGCTGGGCATTCGGATCGTCGGGGCCGTCGACCGGGAGCGGCTCGACATCCTGCGGGCGGCCGATGCGATCGCTCGCGAGGAACTCACCCTTGCCGGACTCGACCGCGACATCTGGCAGTGCCCGGTCGTGCTGCTGGCCGACGTCCGCTCGGTGGGGGTCCAGGGCGACGGCCGCACCTACGGTCACCCGGTCGTGCTGCGACCCGTCGCCTCCGAGGACGCGATGACCGCGGACTGGGCCCGGGTGCCCTATGAGGTGCTCGCCAAGATCTCGACGCGGATCACCAACGAGGTGCGCGAGATCAACCGGGTCGTCCTCGACGTCACCTCCAAGCCGCCGGGCACCATCGAGTGGGAGTGAGGGCCCTGATCGGTCCCTGATTCGTGGGTCGGGCACCTTGACCGCAGGTCGTGCGTTGGGCACGGTGAATCCGGAGGAGGACTGACATGCATGCGCTGTTGACCGCACTGCTCGGCCTGACCGGCGCCGGCCTGGCCCTGTGGGGCTTCGGCCGCACGCTGCGCCACCGCTATCGTGCGCGCCGCCCCGGGTTCTCGCGCCTCGGCCGCCGCTCCGGCTGGGCCCTGTATGCCGCGGGGGGCCTCCTCCTGTTCCTCCCGGACGTGTTGGCCGGGGTCCTCGTGGCGGCCGGCTCGGCTTCCTCCGATGTCACCGCCGTGCTGGGGACCTTGGCCTGGCTGCTCTGGCGGGCCGCCGTCGTCCTGGGCTGGGGGATCGGCGCGATCATCCTGGCGCTGACCAGCGAGCGAGTCGTGCGTCCGGTCCACGGCGGGGTGACCCGCGTCGTCGCCGCCGTCCCGCGGCGCGACGACCTCGCGCACGCCCGCCTGCGTCGGCAGGCCGGCTATGGCGACTTCCCGCGCGAGTGGGCCGCGCTGATCGAGCACGACCGCGCCCTGGCGCACCGACTGCTCGGCCAGGGGAACCACTTCGAGGAGACGGCGCACCAGGCGGCCTTGCGTGACTGGTCCGATCCGGTCACCGTGCGTGCCATGGAGGCCCTCGTCGAGTGCGATCGGGTGCGCACCCCCGTGCCGCCGCGTGGCACCCGCGACGTCATCGGCACCGACTACGGGCGCGCGGTGGCCGCCTTCGAGCAGGCCGTGACCGCTGCCGAGGCCAACGCCGCGGACCGGCACGCCACCGCGAGCTGAGCCCCGCGGCATACCGGGGAGGGCGGTTGCCGTCGGTTCGGGGAGACGGGCCTCCGGCGGGTCCGAAGTCGAGTGGACACTTTCCGCCGCCTTGGCCGCGTCCGGAGTGGCCTGAAGTGACCACTCGACCGACCGGATCGCGAGCCAGAGAAACACTCAGGTCGTGCCCCGGAGCAGGTGGGCGAGCCTGGTGAGCAGGGTCACCCGTCGGCCGAGGTGACGCAGGTCCTCGACCCAGATCTCGAGGACCGTCCATCCCTCGTCGCGTGCGCATTGGAGCTTGGCGGAGTCCTGAGCCCGTTGGCGACGGTCCGCGTGATGACCACCCTGATACTCCGCGGCCACCCGCGCAGCTCGCCACACGAAGTCGAACTCGCCGAGGAAGCCGGAGCCGTCATCGGCAAAGACCTCCACGTTGATCTCCGGTCGTGGCAGGCCCGCCTCATGGAAGATCACCCGGGCCCAGGACTCCATCGGTGACTTCGACCGGTAGTCCAGCAACGGAAGGGCAGCCTCGAGTCCACGCTTCCCGCGCGGCCTCACCCGCGAGGAGAGGACGTCGGCCAACGCCGCCCGGCTGGCCTCTGCCCGGTCCGACGCCCCTTTCCGCGTGCCTCGTGCCGCCCGTGCGAGTACGGCATCCCCCACCATCACGAGGTCGCCGAGGCCCAGCCGTGTGCTCCCGACGAGATCACCCAGGTCACACCAGGTGTGCATGGGGTCAACGACGCTCAACCCGGTCACCGTGGTGACCGACCGGGACTCGAGACCCCGGTGATGGACGCAACCACGACGCCGAACGCGGCCCGCCGCGGTCTCGGTCATCACGTCGAGCGAGTCGGTCGATCCCAGGCTCTCGGGCACCGGCAACGCGAGGAGGTCCAGCGCCGTCCGGTGACTGAACGCGTGCGGTCGTGTGAGGGCGGCGCTGAGCGCGGCCGCCCGTCCGGCCAGCGTCGTGTCCGGCTCGTCGAGGCTCACGACACCTCGCACCGGATGCCTGATGTCGCCGCGGCGCAGCCGCCCTCGACCCACGCCGAGCGCCCGGGCCTCCCGAACGGAGACCGGGCCCCGCGGCATACCGGAGGGAAGTGGGGCGGGCTTCACGGACCCCAGCCTGATGCCTCGCGCTAACTGCCGACGCGTTGTCCACAGGCCCGGCCGAATCGAGTGGCCACTTCCGGCCGCCCCGCCATCGGAGCAGGCGGCCACAAAGGACCACTGAACTCTCGTCAGCTCGCGAGGATCCCCGCGACGATCAGCAACACCAGGACGACCACGAAGACCCCGAGGCAGCCGAGCAGGGGCATCAACCCCGGGCGCGACTGCTTGACCAGCCCGATGTTGCCCCGCGCGAACTGATGCAGTGGCGCGGCATAGAAGACCTCGACGACCTGGCCGGGCGCGACGTCGACATCGATCGCGGCCTGTCCATAGGTGCGCATCCACTGCGCCTCCAGATCGAGGTGGTTGGGTCCCGCCCACACGGTCAGGTCCTGCGCCCCATAGCGGGTCGGCACCGGGTGCCCATTGATCCGGCAGGTCGGCGTGATCATGTTCGATGTCATGACGCTGCCCTGGATGGTCAATCGGATGATCCCCGTTGGCTGATTCATGGGCGCCACCGTAGTGGGGCACATCGGCCCGGCGCGGGAAACATGGCACGCTTGGTCACCGGCGGCGTGCCCCTGCCCGACCGCCCGAACGAAGAACGAGGAGTTGCCTGTGTGCGGGATCGTCGGTTTCCACGGTCATGACGACAGTGACCTCCTGCAGGCCATGAACGACCAGTTGGTCCACCGCGGCCCGGACGGCGACGGCATCTTCCTCGACGGCACGGTCGGCCTCGGGCACCGGCGGCTGACGATCATCGACACCTCGCACGAGGCCGACCAACCGATGTGGAGCGCCGACCGGCGGTTCGTCATCATCTTCAACGGCGAGATCTACAACTTCCGCGAGCTCAAGGCCGAGCTGGTGGCCAAGGGGCACCAGTTCCGCTTCCAGTCCGACACCGAGGTGATCCTCGCGGGGTATGCCGAGTGGGGCCAGGACGTGCTCCGGCACCTCCTGGGGATGTTTGCCTTCGCGCTCTACGACACGACCACCGGTGAGCTCTTCATCGGCCGCGACCGGCTCGGGATCAAGCCGTTCTACTACGTCGACGCTCCCTTCTTCGCCTTCGCGAGCGAGATCAAGTCGCTCATGGTCATCCCGGGCGTCCAGAAGCAGGTCAACGCCGAGGCGCTGGCCCGCTTCCTCAAGTTCCGGGTCCACGACAGCGACGAGCAGACCTTCTTCGCCGGGGTCAAGCGGCTCATGCCTGGGCACTCGATGACGATCCGCCGTGACGGCACCCGCTCGGTCACCAAGTGGTGGACGCTGGAGTTCAACCCCGAGTTCGGCCCGAGCAAGAGCGACGCCGAGTATGCCGAGGAGTACGGCGCCGTCTTCGAGAAGGTCATGCGCCGCCACCTCATCGCCGATGTGCCGCTCGGCTTCAACCTCTCCGGCGGGCTCGACTCCTCGGGTGTCGTCGGCGTCGCCTCCCAGCTCGTCCACGGCGGCGAGGACACCCATACCGGCGGGAAGTTCTTCACCTTCTCCGCGCTCTTCCCCGGAGAGACGATCGACGAGACCCGCTACATCACCGAGGTGGAGCGCTTTGCCCGGTCGACACCGGTCTACTCCTACCCCAACCCGGACGAGTTCTGGGCCGAGATCATGCCCTGGGTGTACACCCAGGAGGAGCCGACCATCTCCTCGGCGCCCTATGCCTACTACTCGGTCTTCCGCGAGGCCGCCAAGCACGTCAAGGTCAGTCTCTCGGGCAACGGCGGCGACGAGACGCTCGCCGGCTACCTGCCCTACTTCCGCACCTACTTGCAGAGCGCGGCCGGCACCAAGGCCTACGGCCGGATGATCGCCGAGGGCGTGCGCGGCGTGCCGGTGTTCTACAAGCAGTACGCGCAGCGGCTCGAGCAGGTCGTCAAGGGCCAGGGCGTGACGATGACGCCCTTCTTGGGCGAGTCGCTCAAGGGCTTCCGCGACATCACCTTCGGCTACAGCCCCAACCTCAACGAGCGGCTCAGCCAGGACGTGACGATGTACTCCACGCCCAACCTACTGCGCTACGAGGACAAGAACTCGATGGCCTTCGGGCTCGAGTCACGGGTGCCCTTCCTGGATTCCGAACTCGTCGAGTTCACCTTCAACCTGCCGATCGACCAGAAGATCAAGAACGGCTGGACCCGCTACGTCTACCGCAACGCGATGAAGGGGCGGATGCCCGAACTCAACCGCTTGCGACGCTCCAAGATCGGCTTCACCAACCCCGAGACCCCATGGCTGAAGCACAACGCGCCACATATCCGGAAGGTCTTCGCCTCCTCGGCGCTCGCCGACCACGGCCTGTTCAACCAGCAGCAACTGCTCGAGTCCTTCGACCGCTTCCTCATCGGCAAGGAGCGCATCGACTCCTTGGTCTACTGGCGGATCCTGGTCAGCCAGCTCTGGATCGAGCGCTTCGGCCTCGACGGCGTGGCCTGAGCCGGGCGCCGACCCGACCCCGCGGCATACCTCACCTAGGCTGGGGCCCATGGCCAAGCAACATGAACTCACCATCGACATCGACGGCGAGCAGTGGGACCGAATCGGGATCAAGACCCACCTCATCACGATCCTCGAGCCGCTCGACCCGATCATCGAGGAGCAGGTCAAGCCGCAGTTCCAGCCCGGCGACTTCATCACCATCTCCGAGAAGGTCGTGACGATCAGCCAGGGCCGCGTCGTGCACATCGATGTCGTCAAGGCGAGCCCGCTGGCGAAGTTCATCGTCAAGGGCGTCAAGAAGTACGACAACGACATCGGTTACTCCCTGCCGGAGAAGATGCAGGTCGCGATCTACCAGGCCGGCTACTTCCGGATGATTGCCGCGCTGATCGGTGGCACGGCCACGCGGCTCTTCGGGCGACACGGTGACTTCTACCGGATCGCCGGAAACCGGATCAGCGAGATCGATGGCTTCAACCCCGACGCGATGGCGCCCTTCGACAAGTTCGCGATGATCGGCCCGGGCGACCCGGACGGTTACGCGCAGCGCATCGAGGACACCTTCGGGATCCCCACGGTCATCATCGACGGCAACAACATCAACGTCGAGGTCCTCGGCGCGAGCAAGGGACTGCCGGTCGACCGCGCCAAGGCGCGCCGCATCCTGCTGGACAACCCGATGGGCCAGGACGACGAGATGACGCCGATCATGCTCTGCCGCAAGCGCCCCTGATCGGACCCTGCACGCAAAACGCAACGTCTGCGTCACACAGAAGTTGTTTGGCGCTGAGCGGTGGCGCTCCAGGCCAGCCACCCCAGACCGCCGAGCGGCACCTCCATGAGGTGCGTGACGACGGAGAAGAGCACCACCCCGGCCGTCGCCTGGGCCGGTGGGGCGCCCCAGCCGACGAGGGCAATGACCGTCGCCGACTCGGTGACGCCCAGGCCGCCGGGCGTGATGCCGACGGCGGTGAGCAACCGACCGATGGCGTATGCCGCGAAGAGCATTCCCAGCGGCAGCGCCACTCCCACGTCGCGCATGATCAGGACGAACAGGGCGTAGTAGAGGCCGAAGAAGCCGACCATCCCGAAGGTCATCTGCAGCCAACCGGTGCGGACCGTGTCGGTGATCCGGGTCCGCAACTCGCGGACCAACTGGTCGACGCTCATGGTCGCCGTGCGCTTCGACCGCCGGAAGAGCGGTCGGAGCAGCCGGTCGAAGAAGCGCCCCACGCGTTGGGCCTGGCGCTCGCTGGCGATCACCGCCACGAGAAAGCCGATGATGATCGCGCCCGTGATCATGCCGCCCACGGCGGCATCACGCAGGGGGGCCGGCAACTCGTCGTTGCCCCACCAGAGGGCGACGATCGCGACGACCGGCAGGGCGATCCGGGAGAGGACGTTCCAGACACCCGTGACGATCGCCATCGTCGAGGTGGCGCGGTTGGTGAACCCCCACGAACGGCACATCGCGTAGGTCGCGGCCAGCCCGACGGCACCGCCGCCCGGGAGCAGGTTGGAGACCGAGGAGCCACACAGGTTGAGGATCAGGGCGCGCCAGTGTGACAGCCCGGGCATCGCCCCGGTCAGGGTGAAGGTGTAGGAGTACAGGCCCGCAAGCATCAGCCCCTGGAAGGCGAGGACATGCCACCAGGGCACCACCTGGATCGAGGACCAGATGTCGGCCCAGGATGTCTTGGCGAAGTGCGGAAGCCCCCAGACGATGAGCACCACCGCGAGCCCGATCCCCAGGACGGCCTGAAGGATCCGACGCCACGTCCAGGCGGTTGGCTGCGGTTGCTGCGGATCGAGCACGATTCCCCCCGGTTGGCTCACTGCAGGCCCTCGAGGATATCGGTGGCGATCGGCGCACCCGCCGGATGCATCGGGTCGCGGAACCACTCGCGCCTGAAGGCGAGCGTGTAGAGCGGCCCGGGCAGACGCAAGAAGGCGGCGAGTGTGCGATCCCCACCGTCGCCCGAGGACTGTGAGGCGTGGGCGCGCATCGACGCCCGCTTGGCCTTCAGCTGCTTGCTCACGTCGATCCGATGGGTGATCTCGTCCGTGGCCGAGTAGGCCTGCTCGAACGAGGCGATGTCGAAGTCCGGCGGGAAGCGATAGACCTTCGACACCCAACGCAGCGCCTGTACCAGCAGGTCACGAGGGACCGTCGCCTCCAGCACCCGCGGCGTGCGGGCGATCTCGGCCGCCCTCCGCCCCACCTCGTGGACCCGCACGTGGTCGCGGTGACCATAGCCACCGTTGCGGTCGTAGGTGAGCAGGACATCAGCCTGCTCGGTCCGCAGGATGGCCGCGAGTCGCTCGGCGGCCTCCTCGAGGCGAGCCCGGGCGAAACGCACCTGTCCGACGGGGTTGGGTTCGAGGACCGGCCCGCTCCCGCTGTCGGCATACCCCAGCCACTCGATCTTCGCCACGCCGAGGGCGTCTGCGCTGGCCTGGGCCTCCGCGAGGCGCAGGGATCCCAGTCCGCGTGGGTCATGGGTGTACGCCGCCGCGGCCAGGCCCATGCCGCCATCGGTCGCCAACACGAGCACCACCCGATGGCCTGCTGCCGCGGCCTTGGCCATGGTGCCGGAGGTGAGCAGCGCCTCGTCGTCGGGGTGCGCGTGGAAGGCCACGATCGTCTTCGGCTTCATCGGTGTCCATCCTTCCCCATGGCACCCTTGAGGGCGTGAAGGTCGCCCTCCTGTCGGACTGCTTCCTGCCCCGGTTGGGGGGCATCGAGGTGCAGGTTGCCGACCTCGCCCACCACCTGCAGCGTGCCGGCCACGAGGTCGAGGTCTTCACGGCGACCGGCAACGGGGCCGACCGTTCCACCACCCCTCGCGATGAGCAGGGGATCATTGTCCACCGCTTCGACCTGGGCCTGCCCGGCGGCATACCCATCAATCCACTCGCCGTGCCCGAGGTGCGTCGCCGCCTGCAGGGCGGCGGGTTCGACGTGGCACATGTCCACATGGGGGTCGTCAGTCCGTTCGCCGTCGACGCCGCGCGCACGGCCCTCGGCCTGGGCCTGCCCACCGCAGTGACCTGGCATTGCGTCATCGATGGATCGGCCCCCGTCCACCGCGCCCTCGGGTATGCCGCCCGCTGGGCCGAGCGGGGCGCGGCCCTCTCCGCGGTGTCGGCCATGGCGGCCGATCGGGTCCATCGCATCGTGCCCCCACAAACGCGAGTCTCGGTGCTGCCCAATGGGATTGATGTGGCACGCTGGCGTAGACCGGAAGGTCTGGCCGACGTCCCGGTGCCCCCGCTGCGGATCGTCGCAGCCCAACGCATGGTACGCCGCAAGCGACCTGACGCCCTCATCGACCTGCTGCTGCGCGCGCGTGAGCTCGTGCCGAGCGGCATCGCCCTCCAGGCCGAGGTCGTGGGGGATGGCCCAGCCCGAGAGGGTCTGGTGCGTCGACTCGAGGTCGACGGGGTCGACTGGATCTCGCTGCCCGGCCGGGTCACCCGCAAGCAGTTGCGCGACCTGCACTGGCGCAGCCATGTCTTCGTCTCTGCTGCCCGGCTCGAGGCCTTCGGCATCGCCGCGCTCGAAGCACGTACTGCCGGTCTCGCGCTCGTGGTGCGCGAGGGCACGGGGGCGCGCGACTTCGTGTCCATGGGTCTGTCCGGGCTGCTCGCCGACACCGACGACGGATTGGCCGAGGCGGTCGCCCGGCTCGCCACCCGACCGACCCTGCTGGCCAAACTGCAACAGCACAACCGTCGCGTCCCCCCGGCCGAGGACTGGCCCATCGTCGTGAAGTCGACGGTGGCGGAGTATCGCCGCGCCCAGCAGCAGGCCACGGTCCGATGATCGAGCGCGTCGACTGACGCCCGTTGCGTCCGCGGATTCCGTGCCTGCAGCAACGAAACTCGCGGACGCAACGTGGTGGTCATGCCCGCTTGCGCAGCCCGGTGAGGCCGAGGACGACGATGACCAATCCGATCCCGATGATGGCGGCCGGTGCGGCGACGGACCAATTGACGCTCGCCTCGGTCAGCGACCACACCGCGGTGAAGACCAGGGTGAGCAGGCCGATGAGACCGATGATCACCGGCGTGGGCGCGGGCCCGGTGAGCCAGGCCGGTTCGGACGTCACCGGTCGGCTGGCCGGGGCGCCGAGGTCGGTCGGTTCGCCGATCGCCGGGTCCGCCGACACCGCCGGCATCTCGTAGGTGGGAAGGACGGTGGTCGGCGCGCTCCGGTCCGTGAAGACCTCGTCGGCCAGATCGCGGTCGGGGTGCTCGTGCGAGGTGGTCATCACTTCTCCTTGACGATGAGGTCGCCCAGGCCGACGTTGGCCTGGAGGTTGACGGTGGTCGGGGACGGGGCATCGCCGTTGCGGTCGATGACGGTCGACAGGTTGGAGCCCAGGCCGCCGGATGCGTCCTCGCCGACACCGGTGAGATCGAGATCGCCGGCGCCGACGCTGGCATTGAGGGTGACCTCGGTGTCGTGGGGCACCAGCACGGTGAGGGTGCCGACCCCGACGGAGGCCGTGAGATCGATGCCCTCACCCGGGGGGAGTTCGGCCAGGTCGAGGGTGGCGTCGCCGGCACCGATGTTGTAGCCACCGGCGGCGGTCGGACTCCAGGTGACGACCCGGGCCGAATCCGGTTCGAAGTCGACCTTGTGCGCGATGGCGGTGAGGCCGACCGGCACGATGAGCAGCAGGGTCAGGACGGAGGCGAAACCGCCGCGCCGGCCGGTGAGGCCGAGCCCCAGAGCCGCCAGCGAGGAGATGCCGAGGGCGATGAGCAGCCCGAGGAAGGGGCCGGAACCGTTGAACTCGGTGGGCCCGTCGAGCACCAGGCCCAGGCCGTAGCCGAGGACGGCCAGGCCGAGCACGACCGCCCCGAAACCTCTGGGGGCGCGACGACGCTGCGGGCGAGGGGGCGGCGGTGGGCCGATGGGTCGGGGCACGGGCGGGACGAAGCCTCCGTCGGGCGGGACGTTCCCCGAGGGACCGGGAACCGGCGGGATCGTCGGTGGCGGCGCGTAGGTCGTGGACATGGTGCCTCCTTGGGCAGAGAGGTCCGCCGGGCCGGCGGGCGCGGCATACGCCACGGGTTCGTGGCCGGCGACAGGCGAGCGAGCGCCGTGGTCCTTGCCGCCGCGGTTGGCGAGCCAGATCGCGACGAGGGCGATGACCACGGCGGGGAAGAGCCAGCCGCCCATCCAGAACGGTCCGTCGCTGAAGGACAGGCCCGAGAACATGACCACGGCGAGGATGACGATGAGGGCGATCGCGCCGACGTTGCCGTTGCCGGCCTCGCGCAACATGACCCGGCCCTCGGTGTCGGGGAGCAGCAGCCAGGCGACGAGGTAGATGATCAGGCCGACCCCGCCGGTGAAGAGGAGCACGACGGCCAGCGCCCTTATGAGCAGCGGGTCGACGCGCAGCCGGTCGGCGATCCCGACGCAGACGCCGCCGACCCACCCGCGGGTGCGGTCGCGGCGGACCCCGAGGCCACCCAGGCTCTCCCAGAACGAGGTGTCCGACGTCGCGTATGCCGTGGTGCCGGGGCCGCCGGGCCCGGCGTCCGTCGGGCCGCCGGGCCCGGCGTCCGACGGGCTGCCCGCGCCAGCGGGCGGCAGGGTGGTCGTCGGCGCCGACATCGGCGACGCCTGAACGGTCGGGGACGGCTGTGGGTCGGGGGGCGGTGTGTGGGTCTGCTCGGTCATGACTCGATCGTGGCCCCTGGGTCACGATCCCCGCGATGAGGATCGACCCTGAGCGGGCCCTGACCGAACCCTCAGGGAGTCGGTCCACGAGGTGATCGTGCGTCAGGATGGGGGCATGCCCACGCCGTACACCCGCACCGAGGCGCCTCCAGCTGCCCCCGGTGCCCGGCCACGCCTCGAGCGGCCGCTCGCCGGGCGTTGGCTCGGTGGGGTCTGCGTGGGCATCGCCGAGCACCTCGGGATGCCGGTCAAGGGGATCCGGTGGGCGTTCGTCATCCTCGTGGTCCTCGGTGGGGGACTGCCGGCCTACCTCTTCCTCTGGGCGGTGACACCCGAGAGCCGCACCGTGACGGCGCTCGACCCGGCGAGCGGCGCCCCCGCGCCGGTCGTCGGGCGTGCGCTGGCCGGCCTGCAGCGCTCCCGCCAGGGCGCCCTCGTGGCGACCGGTGTGCTCGTCGCCGCAGTTGGTGCGCTCATCGCCTTGCAGGCGGTCGGTCTCGACGTTCGGGCCAGCCTGCTCGTGCCGCTCCTGCTCGTCGCCGCCGGTGCGGTCGTCGTGTGGAGTGACCTCGACGCGGCAGGCCGGGCCCGCGCCCTGGACGGTGCAGGCAGCGGACAGCGCGGCATCGTGTGGCTGCGCATCGGGCTGGGAGTGACCCTGGCGATCATCGGGCTCACGGTCATCGCCACCCGAGGCAGTTCGCCGTCGGTCGTCGTCGACAGCCTCCTGGCGTCGCTGGCGGTGCTGCTCGGCCTGATCATCATCGCGGCGCCGTGGGCGCTGCGCCTGTGGACGAATGCCCGTCAGGAGCAGGAGGCCGCGGCGCGGGCCAACGAACGCGCCGACATCGCGGCGCACCTGCATGACTCGGTCCTGCAAACCCTGGCCCTCATCCAACGACGGGCGTCGGACCCGGCGGCCGTGACGACCCTGGCGCGCAGCCAGGAGCGCGAGCTGCGGTCCTGGCTCTACGGCGCCAGCGTGGGACACGATGAGACCCTCGCGGCCGCCATCGCCTCGGTCAGCCACGAGGTGGAGGACCTGACCAGCGTCCCGGTCGAGCTGGTCGTGACCGGCGACCGGCCGATGGAGGAGCACGGGGTCGCGCTGGCCCGTGCCCTGCGGGAGGCCCTGCTCAACGCCACGCGACACGGGCAACCTCCGGTCACGGCCTACGTGGAGATCGGGCCGGGCGGGGTGGAGGCCTTCGTCCGCGACCGCGGCACCGGCTTCGACCTGGACGCGGTGCCCGAGGACCGGCTCGGCGTGCGCCAGTCCATCCTGGGCCGGATGGAGCGCCATGGTGGCTCCGCCCGGGTGCGTCGCCGCGAGGACGGCACCGAGGTCGAACTCACTCTGCCCGCCCTGGAAGGAGCACACGCATGAGCCAGCCGATTCGCGTCGTCCTCGTCGACGACCACCGGATGTTTCGCAGCGGAGTCCGCAGCGAACTCGCCGAGGAGGCGGCCGACGGGATCGAAATCGTCGGGGAGGCTCCCGACGTCGAGACCGCGGTCAGCGTCATCAAGGCCGAGCAGCCCGATGTCGTGCTCCTCGACGTCCACCTGCCCGGTGGCCTTGGTCATGGCGGGGTCGACGTGCTCCGCGGCTGCGTGGCGCAGGAGTCGCAGCGAGGCGAGCCGATCCGCTTCCTCGCGCTGTCGGTCTCCGATGCGGCCGAGGACGTCATCGCCGTCATCCGTGCCGGCGCGCGGGGCTATGTGACCAAGACGATCAACTCGACGGACCTGGCGACGGCGATCCGGCGGGTGGCCGAGGGCGACGCTGTCTTCTCGCCGCGCCTGGCCGGGTTCGTGCTCGACGCCTTCGGGGCGGCGGCGGGGGAGATTGCCGAGGTCGACGAGGAGCTCGACCGGCTCTCCGCGCGCGAGCGCGAGGTCATGCGGCTCATCGCCCGGGGGTACCAGTACAAGGAAGTCGCCAAGGAGCTCTTCATCTCGATCAAGACGGTCGAGACGCATGTCTCCTCGGTGCTGCGCAAGCTCCAGCTCTCGTCGCGGCACGAGCTCACGACGTGGGCGATGGGGCGCAAGCTCATCTGAGCGGTCCGGGAAGCCGGCGGTCGCCCGCCTCCCGCGGGCCGGCCGGGCGGCATACGTCGCGATTGAAGCACCGAGCGGGTATGCCGCGTGCTCACCACACCGGCACCGGTGCGGCTTTGCCGCCCGGTTTGCCCGGCGGCTCCACCCTTTGGTGGATCGAGGGCCGGTGCCGCCTCCGGGGCCCGCTGTCTAGGCTGGTCGCATGGAACTCGTCATTCGCCTGTTCGTCGTCCTCCACCTGCTCGGCATGGCCGCCATCCTCGGGGGCTGGATTGCCGCGCGTGCCGGCTCGACCTCGTTCGCGCCGCTCGTGTGGGGTGCGAGGGCGCAGGTCGTGACCGGCCTGCTCCTCGTCGGCCTCAACGAGATGGACGACGAGTCCCTCATCCACGCCAAGGTCGCCGTCAAGCTCCTCGTCGCGATCGCGGTCGCCGCCTGCGCCGAGATCGCCGCCGCGCGCGCCCGCAAGGGTGAGCCCAAGCCGGCCCTGGTCGATGCCGCTGCCGGCCTGACCGTGCTCAACGTCCTGGTCGCCGTCCTCTGGCACTGATCCACCCGGCCGGGGACGTCAGGGGATGAGGACGAGCTTGCCTTCCGTCGCCCGACCCTCCAGGGCCTCGTATGCCGCACCGGCGTCGGTCAGCGGGTACCTCCCGCCGATGGCCACCTCGAGCGAGCCGTCCGCGACGGCGCCCAGCACCTCGCCGGCGCGCGCGAGCAGTTCACCTCGGTCGGCGACGTGGTGCGCCAACGAGGGTCGCGTGAGGAAGAGCGACCCGCCGGCATTGAGGCGTTGCACGTCGACAGGCGGCACCGCACCCGACGCCGCCCCGAAGATCGCGAGCGTCCCCCGAGGACGCAGCGACGCGAGGGAGGCGTCGAAGGTGGACGCGCCGACCCCGTCGTAGGCGACGTCGACGCCGCGCCCGTCCGGCGTGAAGGCCCGCACCGCGGCGGCGAGGTCGTCCACCTGCGAGTAGTCGATGACGTGGTCGGCCCCCCGCGCGCGGGCGGTCTCGCACTTGGCCTGCGACCCGGCCGTCGCGACCACGGTCGCGCCCTTGGCCTTGAGCATCTGGACGAGGAGCTGGCCGACCCCACCGGCCGCGGCGTGCACGAGGGCGACGGTGCCCGGTCGCACGGGATAGGTGTCGGTCGTGAGGAACTGCGCGGTCATCCCTTGGAGCATCGCGGCAGCGGCCACCACGGGGTCGACCCCCTCGGGCACGGGGACGACGACGCGAGCCGGCAGCACGGCATACGAGGCGGCCGAGCCTGTCGTCATGGCCCAGGCGACGATGTCGCCCACGGCGACGTCCTCCACCTCAGGCCCGGTCTCGAGGATCCGGCCTGCACCCTCCATGCCGAGGGTGAACGGCGTCGCCAGGGGATAGACGCCCTCGCGTTGGTAGACGTCGATGAAGTTCACCCCGCTCGCGGCGACCTCGACGAGGACCTCGCCCTCGCCCGGGGTGGGCCGCTCCTGCGGCTGCACCTCGAGGACCTCGCGACCTCCGTGACGGGTGACGACCAGTGCGTGTGCCATGCCTCGATCCTGCCCGATCGCAGGGTCAGTTGAGTGGGATGACCTTGAAGGCCTCGCCCAACCGGCCCTCGGGCAGGCCCATCCGTTGCGCCATCAGCCCGGTCATCCGCCGAAGGAAGGCCTCCAGCTCCTCGCCCCGGTGGGCCGTCTGCGAGGCGTGGGCCTGCAGCGCCGCCACCTTGCGGGCGAAGGTGTCGGTGATGTCGACGACGTGGTCCGGGGCGGGGTGGGCCATGAGCCAGATCTCGCCGACGTGCCAGAAGGGCAGCCCCTCCTCGGAGTGCAGCTCGGGCCAGGCGAAGGGGTTCTCGGCCGCGGGGTAGCAGGCGCGCACCGTCGCCTCACCGGCCGCCAGGTGGTCGGGATGGCTCGCCTGGAGGCGGTCGTAGTTGCGCTCCGGGCTCTGGCAGACCACCCGCTGCGGCCGCACGGCGCGAATCACCCGCACGATCTCGCGCTGCAGTTCGAAGGTCGGCTCCACCCAGCCGTCGCGGAAACCCGCCAGCCAACGCACGTCGCTCACGCCGTATGCCGCGCACGCCGCCTGTTGCTCGGCCTCCCGCAGGGCCGGGATCGTCGTGATGTCGGCATCCGGCCGGGCGCCCTGCTCGCCGTGGGTGACGCAGAGCAGGGTGACCTCGATGCCCGCGTCGACCCATCGCGCCATCGTCCCGGCGAGGCCGAAGTCGGCGTCGTCAGGGTGGGCGGCGACGACGAGGATGCGTTCGATCTCGGTATCAGGACGGGGTTGGGCCACCTCCTCAGCCTAGGCACCGCGTCCGGCCGCCGGGCACGTGTCCCACGCGGGAGGCGGGCCGGCGCGGCATACTCCCCAAGAGTGAGAGGTGAGCGAGCGATGAGTCCGGACAACCCGTACGTCCTCAAGAGCTATCGCTACCTGCGCCTGGTCATGGTCGGGCTCGTCGTGCTCCTCGCGGCCTCGGTGCTCATCGAGCTGCAGCAGACGGGGTTCGGGTGCTGGCGGACGTCGATCAGCTCCTACTACTGGACGCCGGTGCGCGGTGTCTTCGTCGGTGCGCTCGTCGCGATCGGCACCTGCCTCATCGTCCTCAAGGGCAACACGCCGGTCGAGGACGTGCTGCTCAACGTCGCGGGGGCTCTCGCGCCGATCGTCGCCTTCGTGCCGATCCTCGATCCCAAGGAGTGCCAGTCGACCCCGTGGGCGGCCTCCGCCGACGGTCGGGCGAACATCTTCAACAATGTCGGGGCGTTCCTGCTCGCCGGGCTGGTCGCCGTCGCGGTCGCCTGGTGGGTGGCGCGTCGCGAGGGGCGCGGCCGGCTCTCGCGCGCCGACCTCATCGGTCTGCTGGTGACCATCGCCCTGGTGCTGGCGGGGATTGCGTTGTTCCTGTGGGCGCGGGAGTTCTTCGACCGGTGGGCGCACTATCTCGCGGCCATCCCGCTCTTCCTCGTGCTCGTCGCCGTCATGGTCGTCAACGCGGTGTCCTATGCCCGCACCGAGGCCGCCCAGAAGGGCCGTGAGATGGGCCGCGCCGAGCTGGCCAACCGCTACCTCGCGATCGCCGCCCTCACCGTGGCGCTCGTCGTCACCCTCGGTCTCGTGACCTGGCTCGGGCACTGGCGGCACGGGACGTTCTGGCTCGAGGTGGTCGTCATCGCGGCGTTCGCGGTCTTCTGGGCCGTGCAGACAGCCGAGCTGTGGGGGGAGGACGAGGGACTGCGCCCCGACCCCGAGGGCGTCCTCGCTCCTCAGTCGAAGGCCGGCGAGGTCGGCACCCAGTAGCGCCGCTTGAGGACGCCTCCCGGTCCGAGTCGGGTGTCCTCGAGCACCCCGCCGTTGGCCTCGATGACGGCGGCGGACCCGACGTTGGTGTCGTCACAGGTGACGAGGACCTCGGGGAGCCCGAGGTCTCGGGCCACCGGGAGCATGAGGCGCAGGGCCTCTCTCGCGATGCCACGCCGGCGGGCGCTGGGCCGCACCGAGTACCCGATGTGCCCGCCCACCTCGCGCAGGAAGTCGTTGAGCTCGTGCCGCAGCGAGATCGACCCGAGAAAGGTGTCGGGCGTAGCCGCGTCGGCGATCCACAAGAAGGTGCACGGCACCCACCCCGCAGGCCGTGGGCTGGACGGTCGGGCATCGCCGATGCGAAAGGCGCAGAGCGCCGCGAACTCGGTCGGGTCCTCGAGGGAGTCCCGGGTGAAGGAGACCCCGCCGAAGCCGTCATCGGCAGGGAGGACGAGCTCGCCGTCGCCGTCGCGGTGCTCACCGGCGAACTCCTCGAGCGCGGACAGGTAGGACCGCTGGAAGCGAGGGTGGGGCTCGACGAGGGTGATCATGGACGAGACCGTAGCGACTGCAGGACCTCGTCGAGCATCTCGGGGGTCAGTCGCTTGGTGAAGGTGTTGTGGGGGCTCACGTGGTAGCAGCCGACGAGGCGCACGGCCACCCCGTCGGGACGGACGAGCTCGACCTCCCGCGCGTGCGCAAACTTCGGCTTCGGTTGCGGCACAGCCCAGTCGAGCGCCCTGGCGGCCCCGAGGACGCCGTCCCAGCCGATGCCGCCGAGCGTCATGATCGTGTGGATCTGGGGTGACAGCTCGAGGTCGCGACGGAGCCATGGCAGGCAGCTCGCCTTCTCCTGGGCGGTCGGCGCGTTGGCGGGCGGGGCGCATCGCACGGTCGCGACGATGCGGATCCCGTTGAGGCGCAGGCCATCTCCCGCGCCGATCGAGGTCGGCTGGTTGGCGAAACCGGTGCGGTGCAGTGCGGCATACAGGAAATCACCCGAGGAATCGCCGGTGAACATACGCCCCGTGCGATTGGTGCCATTGGCTGCGGGAGCCAGCCCGACGATGAGGATCTCGGCCGTCGGGTCACCGAAGGAGGGACCGGGGCGGCCCCAGTAGGGCTGGTCGGCGAAGGACGCACGCCGGCCCTCGCGAGCGACGCTCTCACGCCAGGCCACCAAGCGGGGACAGGCTCGGCACACCGAGATTCGGGCCTGGAGCTCGGCCAGGTCGACGGCCGAAGGGGCGAGGCGGCGCACCTGCCCCGGGGTTCGCGCGACCGGGGTGTCCGGCGATGCCGGGTCGCCCGGCCACCCCGTGCCCGGGAGCACGGGGGAGTCGAACAGCTCACCCGTGACGGGATGGGGGTCGCGCGTGGACACCGACCCACCGTAGGTCCTGTCCATCACCCGTGGGGTGCGACTCGGGGTGGACCCTGATGGGTGCGGACGCCCCGACCCCCGTCAGGCGTCGGGTGCGGGGCGTGAGCGGGAAGCCTTGGTCTCAGCGCGCTGACGCTTTGCGCTCAGGCGTCGTTCCTGGGAGCCGCGCGTGGGCTTGGTCGCCCGGCGCGCCGGTGGCGGGGGCGCGAGGGCGGCGCGGATCGCCTCGGCCATCCGCTCGCGGGCGGCGACGCGGTTGCGGTGCTGCGAGCGGTGCTCTCGGGCCGCGACGACGATGCGGTCGCCGAGAGCCGCGGTGACCCGTCGGCGTTGGGTCGGGGTGAACCCGTCGTATGCCGCGAGCTCGAGCTCCAGCTCCACCCGGCTGTCCGTGGTGTTGACCGACTGGCCACCGGGGCCGGGGGAGCGGGAGAAGCGCTCGACGAGGACCCCGGCAGGCACGACGAGACCGTGGGGCACGCCGGGTCCGGGAGCGATGACGAGGTCCACGCACCCATCATCGCCTCGCGGAGCGCGCTGGTCTGTGTTGCGTCCGACGGGCTCCTGCGAGGGGGGCAACCACTTTGTCGGACGCAAGGCGATGCATGGACAGATGTGGGACGCTCACGTCATGACCCGCCTCGGCTACCAGGTCCCGAACTTCACCTATCCCGGCGTGGGCAGCGACGGCCTCTTCGAGGTGGTGGCCGCGCAGGCGGTCGAGGCGGAGGAGAGCGGCTTCGACACGGTCCTCGTGATGGACCACTTCTACCAACTGCCCATGCTCGGCGCGCCGGACAACGCGATGATCGAGTGCTACACGCTGCTCGCCGCACTCTCCCAGCGCACCTCGCGGGTGCGGCTCTCGGCGCTCGTCACGGGCAACACCTATCGCCACCCCTCGCTGCTGGCCAAGACCGTCACCGCCCTCGACGTCGTCTCCGGCGGTCGCGCGCAACTCGGCATCGGCGCAGGGTGGTTCGAGCTGGAGCACGACTCGCTCGGCTTCGAGTTCGGCACGTTCACCGATCGGTTCGAGAAGCTCGAGGAGGCGCTCCGGATCGTCATCCCGATGCTGCGTGGGGAGCGACCCAGCCTCGAGGGCACGTGGTACTCCGTGCACGATGCGATCAACTCCCCGGCACCCGTTGGTCGCATCCCCGTCATGATCGGCGGGGGTGGCGAGAAGAAGACGCTGCGGATGGTGGCGCAGTATGCCGACGAGTCGAACATCATCTGCGCCCCCGACGAGATCCCCCGCAAGCTCGCGGCCCTCGACGAGCACTGTGAGCGGCTCGGGCGGGACCGCTCGCAGATCACCGTGACCTACCAGACCAGTGCGGTCATCGCCCCGACGAAGGAGCAGGCGCAGGCGGAGCTCGACGCGGCTGTCGCGGCGATCCCCGAGCTCGCGGCGCGTGCCGGAGGGGTCATCCTCGGCTCACCGGACGAGGTGCGCCCGATCTACGAACGCATCCTGGCCAGCGGCGTCGACGGCGTGACCGTCAACCTCCCCGCCAACGGGCACGTCCCCGGCCGCGTCGCCCTCCTCGGCGAGACGCTCGCCCCGGTGGTGAACCGCTCATGAGCGAGGCGATCTACGACATCGAGGAGCAGTGGCAGGCCGTCGAGGCCGGTCTGCTCGAGGGCGAGCAGCTCGTCGCCGTCTACGACGCCAAGGATGCGGGCACCGGGTTCATCGGCCTGACCGACCTGCGCGTCGTCCTGCAGGACGAGTCCTACGTCGGCGGCCGGGTGGCCCTGACCTCGATCCCCTACGGAGGCGTCCACGCGGTCTCGCTCGTCGCGAACAAGTCCTTCCTCGGCGGCTACGTCGAGGCCGCGACGGTGTCGATCGGCATCTCGGGGCACACCTACGAGGTCGAGCTGCGCGGCCACGACAAGGCGCGCCACGTGCACGACGTCATCCTCCACTACGCGGCCCGCGCTCACTGACCGTCGGGTCGTCCGGCGGCTCCTCGTCGCCGGCGGCCTCGTCGCGGTCGGCCCACTCGAGCAGGGGCGTGATGTCGAAGACGTGCTCGTCGATGTCGGTCATGAGGTCCCCGAGCTCGGCAAAGCGCGCCGGCATCGTCGCGATCGTGAAGTCACCCGGCTCGGCCGTGTCGATCTCGTCCCAGCGCAGCGGCGCCGACACGCGACCCTCGGGCGTCCCGCGCACCGAGTAGGCCGCCGCGATCGTGTGATCGCGCGCGTTCTGGTTGTAGTCGACGAACACCGCGTCGGGGCGGCGGTCCTTGCGCCACCAGGTCGTCGTCACGTCGTCGGGCAGTCGCCGCTCCACCTCGCGCGCGAACGCCAGTGCGGCCCGGCGCACCTCCTTGAAGCCGTGCTCCTGCCGGATCCGCACGTAGACGTGCATCCCCTTCCCGCCGCTCGTCTTCGGGAAGCCGACCGCGCCGAGCTCGTCGAGCACCTCGTGGGCGACGTGCGCGGAGCGCCGCACCGCGGCATACGAGGCGTCCGGCATCGGATCGAGGTCGATGCGCCACTCGTCCGGCAGCTCGAGCTCGGGGCGACGGCTGTTCCACGGGTGGAACTCGACCGTGCTCATCTGCACCGCCCAGACGACATCGGCCAGGCGCGTCACGCACAGCTCGTCGGCGTGCAGCCCCCACCGCGGGAAGAACAGGCGCACGGTCTCGACCCACGGCGGCGCACCGCGGGGCAGCCGCTTCTGGTGGACCTTCTCGCCGTCGACCCCGTCGGGGAAGCGGTGCAGCATGCAGGGCCGCTCCCGCAGCGCATTGACGATGCCCGGGCCGACGGCCTCGTAGTAGCGGGCGAGGTCGAGCTTGGTCTCGCCGCGCGCCGAGAAGTAGACCCGCTCCGGGTTGGAGATCCGCACGTCGAAGCCGTCGACATCGAGGATGACCGGCCCCCCGAACTCACCCTTGCGCGCCATCACCGCAGCGTATGCCGTGCGGCCGGCCGGGTGGCTGCCCGCGGCATACGTAGGCGATTCAGTTGGTGCCGGAGGCGCCCCAGCGCTCGCCCATGAGACGCGGGACGAGCAGGAGCACGAGGAAGAGCAGGCCGACGACGACGGCGCCCCACATCAGCCAGGTCCCCGTCGAGTCCTCGCCCCACAGGGTCGACCCGAAGGCGACCCCCACCCCGTAGACGACGGCCACGATGGCGACGATGGCCTGGCGGGCGCGCAGTGGAAGTCCGAATGTCATGTCGTGCCCCAATCCAATCCCCGTGGGGTGCCCCCGACGTGAGCCCCCGCTGTCGCTGACAGCGCGAGTCAAGCGCACGGACGTGGCCCGTGTCACGCACGCCGGTGCGTCGTGACCGGACCGTTAGGGTTGCCCCATGACCGAGCAAGTGACCGTCCAGCGGCTCATTCCCGCCCCCGCCGAGGCCATCTTCGACCTCCTGGCCGACCCCGGGCGCCACCACGAGATCGATGGCTCCGGCACCATCGTCGGGGCCCGGTCCGCCGGGGAGCGCCGGCTCGCGCTCGGGGACAGCTTCGGCATGGACATGGACTGGGGCGTGAACTACGCGACGAAGAACGTCGTCGTCGAGTTCGAGGAGAACCGGCGGATCGCCTGGCAGACCCTGGCCCCCAAGCCGCTGTCCTACGTCCTCACCGGCCGGATCTGGCGCTACGAGCTCGAGCCCGTCGAAGGCGGCACGATCGTGCGCGAGACCTGGGACACCCGCCAGGAGGCGTTGCCGAGCCGCTACGTCGTGCGCGCGACGTTGACCGACCTCACGCGACGCAATATGGAGAAGACCCTCCAGCGCATCCAAGACGTCGTCACCGCCTGAGCGGACGGCCCCAGGGCTACGAGGGCGACACGTCCTCGGGCACCTCGAGCTCGTCCACCGGGTCGACCGGACGCACGATCAGCACGTCGCAGGTGGCCTTCTTCGTGACCTCCTCGGCCGTCGTGCCCAGCAGGCGTCCGGCGAGGGAGCGGTCGTGCACCGCCCCCATGACGATGAGGTCGGCCGACCGGTCCTGGGCCGCCTTGACCAAGGCCTGGGCGGGCTCGCCGTCGATGAGCAGGGCCGCCGACACCGTTGCGCCCTGGGCTCGGGCCACCTCACCTGCCCGCGCGAGGGCCAGGTCTGCGGCCGCCCCACTGCATGACGAGCGCGGCGATCCCCAGGAAGACGCCAGCGAACATGATGGCGTTGTTGGGGTTGTCGCCGAGCAGACCGGAATAGACGAAGCCGAAGGTCAGCAACTGTGTTGCTCGCGTCGAGCAGCCACAGCAGGAGGACGGCCATCCAGACCGCCGCGCAGCACGAACTTGCTGTCGTGCTGCCACCCGTTGTTGGCGTTCGTCGTGCTGGTGTCGGGGAGTAGCCGTCGATCTGGATGCCGGGCACACCGGTCGGGTTGGTCGTCGCGGGCGCGTTGGGGCCGTTCCAGTCGGCGCGGTTGGTGTGGCCGCTGACGAGCGTGCCGGCCGTCGTCAGGTCGTCGAGGCAGGCCACCTTGATGGTCTCCGCACCCTTGCCCTTCACCTTGTCGACGCGGGCGCAATGGCCGGCTGCAGGCTTGTCGGCGGCCGCCGGGGAGGCCGTCGCGAGGGCCAGCCCGAGGGCGAGGTCGGTGGTGGCGGTGGCGGCGAGAAGTCGGTGGGACGACCGTGGCTGGCGCATGGATCCGTTCAGCCGGGTTCTGGCCGGTGAGGTTGTGTGTGCAGCCCACAGAGTTTGGGGTATGCCGTGGTGCCACGTCGCGGTCGGTGGTGGGACGTAGGGTTGAACGCGACATGAGCACCTTGTTCGACGGCCTGCACTTCGGCGATGACCCCCACGTGGACGACGCGACGCGCACGAGCGCGCACGCGGCGATGGTCAATGCGGCGGGGGTCCCTGACTGGGCCCTCCACGGCTCCGGCGAGGGGCCCGCGGAGGGTGCTGCGCGGCATACCGCAGCATGGGGGGCGACCAACCCCGACGCCCTCCTCGAAGGCCTCAACCCCGAGCAACGTGAGGCCGTCCTCCACGAGGGGAGCCCGCTGCTCATCGTCGCCGGCGCCGGGTCGGGCAAGACGCGGGTGCTGACGCACCGGATCGCGCACCTGCTCGCGGCGCGTGGGGTCCAGCCCGGCCAGGTGCTCGCGATCACCTTCACCAACAAGGCCGCCGCCGAGATGCGCGAGCGGGTCGAGCAACTCGTCGGTCCGCGGGCGCGCGCGATGTGGGTGATGACCTTCCACAGCGCGTGCGTGCGGATCCTGCGCCGCGAGGCCGCCAAGGTCGGCATGAAGTCGACCTTCTCGATCTACGACGCCGCCGACTCGCAGCGGCTCATGGCGATGGTGCTGCGCGACATGGACCTCGACCCCAAGCGCTACAACCCGCGGTCGTTCAGTCACCAGGTCTCCAACCTCAAGAACGAGTTGGTCGACGAGGAGTCGTATGCCGCGGGGCTGGGGGAGAGCGCCACCCACCAGGAGCAGGTGCTCGCCGAGGCCTACTCCGCCTACCAGCGGCGGCTCCGGTCGGCCAACGCGCTGGACTTCGACGACATCATCATGACGACTGTGCACATCCTGCAGGCCTTCCCTGATGTCGCCGAGCACTATCGGCGGCGCTTCCGGCATGTCATGGTGGATGAGTACCAAGACACCAATCACGCTCAGTACCAACTGATTCGCGAGCTCGTCGGCGGCGCCGCGGGGGAGGCGCGGGACCCTCATGCGGTCGCGCCGAGCGAGCTGGTCGTCGTCGGTGACGCGGACCAGTCGATCTATGCCTTCCGCGGGGCGAGCATCCGCAACATCGTCGAGTTCGAGCAGGACTATCCGGATGCGCGCACGATCCTGCTCGAGCGCAACTACCGATCGACGCAGACCATCCTGTCGGCGGCCAACGCGGTCATCGCTCGCAACGAGGGGCGTCGCCCCAAGCGGCTGTGGACCGAGTCGGGCGACGGCGCGCCGATCGTGGGCTACGTCGGCGACAACGAGCACGACGAGGCGAGTTTCGTCGCGCGCACGATCGACCGGCTCGGTGACGAGCACGGCGTCAAACCCGGTGATGTCGCCGTCTTCTACCGCACCAACGCGCAGAGCCGCGCGTTGGAGGAGGTCTTCGTCCGGGTGGGGCTGCCCTACAAGGTTGTCGGCGGCACCCGCTTTTACGAGCGGCGCGAGGTCAAGGACGCCCTGGCCTACCTGCGGGTCCTGTCCAACCCGGCCGACACGGTCAACCTGCGGCGGATCATCAACGTGCCCAAGCGCGGCATCGGCGACCGCGCCGAGGCCTGCATCGCAGCGCTCGCCGACCGCGAACGCATCACCTTCGTCGAGGCGCTGGGTCGGCCCGAGGACGCCCCGGGGATCGCGACGCGGTCGGTCACCTGCATCAAGGGATTCACTGCGCTCCTCGAGGAGCTCGGAGCCATCCGCGACAACGACGAGCTCGGGGTGGCGGACCTGCTGGAGGCAGTCATCGAGCGCTCCGGCTATCTCGCGGAGTTGCGCGCCAGTCATGACCCGCAGGACGAGACCCGGGTCGAGAACCTTGCCGAACTCGTCGCTGTCGCAAGGGAATTCGACGACGCCCGCGCCGAGACCGGCGAGGTCGCCCCACTGGAGGACTTCCTCGAGCAGGTCTCGCTCGTCGCCGACGCGGACGAGATCCCGGATGCCCCGGATGCCGAGGGTGCGGAGATCGCCGATCGGGGGGTCGTGACGATGATGACCCTGCACACGGCCAAAGGCCTGGAGTTCCCGGTGGTCTTCCTCACCGGCCTCGAGGACGGCACTTTCCCGCACCTTCGCTCCCTCGGGGACCCCAAGGAACTGGAGGAGGAGCGCCGCCTGGCCTATGTCGGCATCACGCGGGCGCGGGAGCGTCTGCACCTGTCACGGGCGGCGGTGCGGTCGGCCTGGGGCGCACCCCAGTACAACCCTCCCAGCCGCTTCCTCGACGAGATCCCCTCGACCCTGGTGGCCTGGGAGCGAGAACTCAGCGGCGCCGCCGCCATCGGGCGACGTGACCAACGGCCCGCGGTCGCCACGCTCGGCTCGCGGCCGGGGGTGCGCTCGCCCGGCAATCGCCCACCGATCCATCTGGTCAAGGGTGACAAGGTCACCCATGACTCCTTTGGGCTCGGCACGGTCATCGACACTCGTGGTGACGGCGACAAGGCCCAGGCGCAGGTCGATTTCGGCGGCGAGACCGGCGTCAAGTGGCTGCTCTTGCGCTTTGCGCCGCTCGAGAAACTCTGACCGCGCCGTTAACGGTTGCAGGGTCCGGGTCCGGGTCCGGGTCCGCGCGGCGGGGCTCATCCCCATTTCTCAACCCGATTCGTCGGTCGGTCGGGAGCCGGGGGCTTCGGGTCCCCATTTCTCAACCCGATTCGTCGGTCGGTCGGGAGCCGGCCACCCGGACTCGGTGCGCCAGCATCACGGCGGGCGCCCGCGGCATACGAATCGGGTTGGAAATGGGGAGGTGAGGCCGCCGGGAGGGCGCGGGACGACGAACTGGGTTGGGAAATGGGGAGGTGAGGCCGCCGGGAGGGCGCGGGACGACGAACTGGGTTGGGAAATGGGGAGGTGAGGCCGCCGGGAGGGCGCGGGACGACGAACTGGGTTGGGAAATGGGGCCGACCGCTCAGGCGCGTCGGCCCGGACTGATCGGCGTGGCGCCCTCGCGGGTCGTGTGGCCCTCGTGGTCCAGCTGGGCCAGCGCCTCGGAGATGCCCTGCACCACAGTTCCCACGATCGGCATCGAGATGTGGCCGACCCCATGGAGCTTGATGTTGCGCCCGGCCAGGTCAGGGTGGCGCAGGGCGCCGTTGCGCTGGGGGAGGACGACCTGGTCGGCGTCGGACCAATAGGTGATGAAGCGCGTCCGACACCCTGGCACGGGTGCATCCAATTCCTCGAGGAAGGCGCTGCCCGGCCTCATCTGGGTGATGACGCGCAGCGGCACGGCATAGGCGGCATACGTCCCGCCGTGGGGGGTGCCGACCGTCACGAGGGTGTGGACCCGCTCGTCCCCGCCGAGGCGAGTGACGTAGTAGCGGGCGATCAGGCCACCGAGGCTGTGCCCGACGATGTGGATGCGCTCATAGCCGGTCTCGGCGACGATCGCCTCCACCTCGGCGCCCAGGTCGAGTGCGGCGCGGCGCAGATCAGTGGTCAGGGTGGACCAGTTCATCGCGAAGATCGAGCCGAAGCCGCGCCGGGACAACCCGCGCCGCAGGAGCGTGAAGATCGACCGGTTGTCAATCAACCCGTGCACCAGCAGGATCGGTGTCCCCGCCGCTTCCAGATGGTGCAGGAGCAGGCCCCGCTGGATCGGTGGCAGGTGCTCGATCCGGTAGTCCGTGCGGTGCGAACCCCGGCCGCCGAGGTGGCCGAGCGGATAGGTGAGCAGATGGGTCGCCACCCATGCGGCCTCGATGGCCGAGCCGAGGATGACCTGCGGAGTGGTGACGAGGCTCGCCAAGTGGCCGATCGCGCCGCGCAGACCCCCGCGACGTGATGCGCCATCGACCTCGAAGTGCCCGAGGGGGGCCGTCCCTGACGGGACTGCATGTCGTCGATGACTGGGCATGGCCTCGTCAGGGTAGCCCCGTCGCGAGCGCTTGTCAGCGATCCGGGCTGGCCAATTCGGGCAACCGCGCAGGTGCCGCAGGGCGCGCGAACGGCGCCGCTCGGCCGTGAGATGTCCCTCAGCGAGCTCCTCGCGGCACACCGGGCTCCGCGCGCCCACTAGGCTGGCCGCCGGATCAATCCGTGTGCTGTGCGCCGGACGGCGCTGCTGCCATCGACTGAAGAAATGAGGCTGGATCGCTCGTGGACCTGTTCGAGTACCAAGCACGTGACGTCTTCGAGAAGCACGGCGTGCCCGTGCTCGCGGGCGCTGTCGCCACCACCCCGGAGCAGGCGCGGGCCGCTGCCGAGGAGATCGGCGCCAAGAGCGGCGGCGTGACCGTCGTCAAGGCCCAGGTCAAGACCGGTGGCCGCGGCAAGGCCGGCGGGGTCAAGGTGGCCAAGTCAGCCGAGGAGGCCGAGCAGCTGGCCGCTCAGATCCTCGGCATGGACATCAAGGGTCACACCGTCAAGACGGTCATGATCGCCCAGGGCGCCAGGATCGCCGAGGAGTACTACTTCTCCATCCTGCTCGACCGCGCGAACCGCACCTATCTGGCCATGTGCTCCAAGGAGGGCGGCATGGACATCGAGCAGCTCGCTGTCGAGCGGCCCGAGGCGCTCGCCAAGATCGCCGTGGACCCCAACGTCGGCATCGACACGGCCAAGGCCCAGGAGATCGTCGACGCTGCCGGCTTCGACGCCGAGACCGGCGCCAAGATCGTGCCCGTCCTCGAGAAGCTCTGGGACGTCTATCAGGGTGAGGACGCGACCCTCGTCGAGGTCAACCCGCTGGTCAAGACCGAGGACGGCGACATCGTCGCCCTCGACGGCAAGGTCTCCCTCGACGCCAACGCCGACTTCCGCCAGCCCGACCATGCGGCACTCGAGGACAAGGAGGCCGCGGACCCGCTCGAGGCGGCCGCCAAGGAGAAGGACCTCAACTACGTCAAGCTCGACGGGAATGTCGGCATCATCGGCAACGGTGCCGGCCTGGTCATGTCCACCCTCGACGTCGTCGCGTATGCCGGGGAGGAGCACACCGGTGGCGTCTCCAAGCCGGCCAACTTCCTCGACATCGGTGGCGGCGCCAGCGCCGAGGTCATGTCGAACGGGCTGCACATCATCCTGGGTGACCCGCAGGTCAAGGCTGTCTTCGTCAACGTCTTCGGTGGCATCACCGCATGTGACGCCGTCGCCGACGGCATCGTGGCGGCTCTGGACAACCTGGGCGACGAGGCCACCAAGCCGCTCGTCGTCCGCCTCGACGGCAACAACGTGGAGGAAGGCCGGCGCATCCTCGCCGAGCGCAACCACCCGTTGGTGACCATCGAAGAGACCATGGACGGCGCGGCCCAGAAGGCCGCCGAGCTGGCCGCCGCCAACTGAGCACAGGACGAGAGAACACAGACATGGCAATCTTTCTGACCGAGAACTCCAAGGTCATCGTCCAGGGCATGACCGGCTCCGAGGGCATGAAGCACACCACGCGCATGCTCGCCTCGGGCACCAACATCGTCGGTGGGGTCAACCCCCGCAAGGCCGGCGAGCAGGTCGCCTTCCCCGGTGAGGTCACCGTCCCCGTCTTCGGGTCCGTCAAGGAGGCCATGGACGCCACCGGCGCCGACGTCTCCGTGCTCTTCGTGCCGCCGGCCTTCACCAAGGCAGCCGTCATCGAGGCGATCGACGCCGGCATCGGCCTGGCCGTCGTCATCACCGAGGGCGTGGCCGTCAAGGACACCGCCGAGTTCTACAACTACAGCCTCGGCAAGGGCACCCGGATCATCGGCCCGAACTGCCCCGGCCTGATCAGTCCCGGCAAGTCCAACGCGGGCATCATCCCGGCCAACATCGCCGGCCCCGGCAAGATCGGTCTGGTCTCCAAGTCGGGCACCTTGACGTACCAGATGATGTACGAGTTGCGTGACTACGGCTTCTCCACGGGGGTCGGCATCGGCGGCGACCCGATCATCGGCACCACCCACATCGACTGCCTCGAGGCCTTCGAGGCCGACCCCGAGACGGTCGCGATCGTCATGATCGGCGAGATCGGCGGCGACGCCGAGGAGCGGGCCGCGGCCTACATCAAGGACAACGTGACCAAGCCGGTCGTCGGCTATGTCGCAGGCTTCACCGCTCCCGAGGGCAAGACGATGGGCCACGCCGGCGCCATCGTCTCCGGCTCCTCGGGCACCGCCCAGGCCAAGAAGGAGGCCCTCGAGGCCGCCGGCGTCAAGGTCGGCAAGACGCCGTCCGAAACGGCCCAGCTCATGCGCGACATCATGCGTGACCTGGACTCCGAGGTCATCTGAGACCTCGCGCACCAGCCGGCCACCCGGAATACGACAGTGGGCCCGTTACCGAATCCGGTGGCGGGCCCACGGCGTGTGCTCGAGGGTTCGCGCGGCCCGTCGGGCGAGACTGGGTCGCGATGACTCTGCTCGCCGATCCTCCCGACACCGCAACCGACGAGAAGGTGCCCCAGCGGCTATGGATGCCTGCCGTCCTGGGGCTCGCGGGCGCCATGGCGAGTCTGCTCATCGTGATCGGCGCCACCCTTGTCATCTGGTCGGTCGACAACCTTTCGCCGGGCACTCCCGGACAGGCCGCCGGGCTGGGCTCGTCGCTCTGGCTGGCTCTGGGCGGCACCCGCCTGCACCTGGCCGCCACTCCCGTGGGCTTCGTTCCGCTGGCGCTCGCCGCCCTGCCCTGGGCCGGTGCCTTCATGTCGCTGCAGTGGGTGCTGCGCCGCCGGGGTGAGTCCGACGGTTGGATCGCCGGCCTGCTGGCCGCGCCCGTTCTTCGCCTCATCGGCATCTGGTGGGGTGGGTATGCCGCGGGCGTCGGCCTCGCTGTCGCCCTCAGCACCCTCGGGCCCGCGTCAGTGTTGTCCTGGACGCTGGTCGGCCCGATCCTTCTCGTCCCCCTCCTGGCGTGTGCCGTCGCGTTGGGCCGCGAAGCGCGCGATGACGAATGGCTTCTGGGGCCACGTCTGGACGGGTCCGCACTGCCGGTCTGGGTACGCCGAGCACTGCGTCCGGCATTGTGGGGCACCGCCGTGCTGCTCGCGATCGGGGCGGTGCTGGTCGTGTCCATGGTCGCCCTGTCCTGGGATCGCGTCGTCGCCGTGCAGACGGCCATCGGGGGAGGCGCCACGGCAGCCCTGACGACCTGGCTGGTCCAGGGGGCGTCGCTGCCGAACCTGGCCCTCTGGGCGCTCTCCTTCCTGGCCGGCCCGGGTGTTTCGGTCGTCGACGGTGCCTCGCTCACGTGGTCCGGATCCTCGTCCGGCCTGCTCCCCCTCGTGCCCGTGTTCGCTGCTCTGCCCCAGCCCGGCGCCTTCCCGTGGTTCACGGTGCTTGTCGTCATCGTGCCGATCCTGTGCGGCGGGTTCATTGGGCGACGTGCCCTGGCCGGTGTGGCCAGGCTCTCGGCCCTGCGCACCAAACTGCTTGTTGCCGGGTCTGCCGCCGTGGGGACCGCGATCCTCATCGGCGCCCTCGACCTCGTGGGCGGGGCCACGCTCGGTGCCTATCGACTGTCAGACGTCGGGGCACCGGCTGGGTGGCTGACGCTGGCGCTGGCCGGCGAGTTGCTGGTGGGTGCCCTCCTGCACGCCGTCTGGGACGCTTGGCGGCTGCGTCGTTGACGACGCCCCCGCATCCTGAGCGCGTCGTCGCCCGGTCAGCAGCCTCGGTTATCGTGAGTTCACCGTTCTTCCCCAATGGAGTCAGTCATGAATCGTCGTGTTTCGCCCCTGCGTACTGCCACCTTGATGGCCTGCGTCCTCTCCGTCGGAGCAGCCCTCGCCGGGTGCAGTGATGACTCCCCGTCAGCCAAGTCTTCGAGCAGCAGTAGTGCGTCGACGTCGGCGAGCGCGTCCGCCAGCGAGTCCGCCTCCGCAAGTGGGTCTGCTGCACCGTCCGGAGGTGCTGCCGCGCCGGCGCCGACGACCAACTACACCCCGCCCGGTGGCGGGGCGGCGCCCAGCGTGGCCGTGACCGCTGCCGCACAGGGTGCCGGGTCGCCGGCCTGCACGGCGCTCAGCACTGTCCTGGCCAACGTCGGCACCATCGGGAACAAGGCCTACTCGGGCACCGTGGAGCAGGCTGACGTCGACCGCGCCTTCGGCGGCACTGCGCTCGCCGGGGTGCCCGCCGATGCGATGCCCTATGTCGAGGCCGTCAAGGTGGTCGCCGAGAAGTTCCCGGGTCGTGACGCGGTGGCGGCGAGCACCTTGTTCATGGACTGGGACCCCGCCTACAACGGACTCGCCGCGACCGTGACCAAGGTCTGCTCCTGACCGACTGGGCCCGACACGGCCAGATGCCCTCGTGCACTGGCCCGGTCCCCGTAAACTCGGGGCACCATGAATGACGATGTCTGGCTCGTGATCCCCCTCTACAACGAGGAGACCGTCATCGAGGACGTCGTTCGGCAAGCCCGGATGACCTTTCCCAATGTCTGTTGCGTCGACGACGGATCCTCCGACGGTTCGGTCGCGGCGGCGCAGCGAGGCGGCGCGGTGGTCGTCAGCCACCCCGTCAACCTGGGTCAGGGCGCGGCCCTCCAGACCGGTTTCGAGTACGTGCGCAGTGACCCGCAGATGGCGTATGCGGTGACCTATGACGCCGACGGGCAACACCAGGTCGCGGACGTGTCGGCGATGGTGGCGCGAGCGCGCGAGGCCGACCTCGACATGGTGCTCGGCTCACGGTTCCTCGAAGGTCAGATCGAGGCCGGTGCACTCAAGCGCCTGATCCTGCGGATGGCGACGGCGTTCACGAACTTCACGACCGGCACCAAGCTCACCGATGCCCACAACGGCCTGCGCGTGCTCAGCCGTCCCGTGGTCGAGCGTCTCGACATCCGTCAGAACCGGATGGCCCACGCCTCCGAGATCGTCGCCCTCTTCGGGTCCATGACGATCGACGGTCGACCGCTGCGCTATGAGGAGATGCCCGTCCACATCCTCTACACCGAGTACTCCAAGGCCAAGGGTCAGTCGGTCTGGAACTCCGTGAACATCCTGGCGGAGTTGTTGTGGCGATGAGGACCCTGATCATTCAGCTGGTCCTGATCGCCGCCACCGGCGCGATCGTCTGGCGGTTTCTCAGCGGCGTCGGGCAGCGCAGCCAGGCCGTGCGCCGGATCGCCCTGCTCGTCTTCGGTGTCCTGGCCGTGGCGTCGATCCTCTTCCCCGAGACCTGGACGATGGCGGCCAACTTCATCGGGGTCGGCCGGGGGACCGACCTGATCCTCTACATGTTGGTGGTTGCCTTCTTCTCCTTCATGGCCACGACCTTCAAGAGGTCGCGAGACGCCGACATCCGCTACACCAAGTTGGCTCGTCGGCTGGCGCTCGACGAAGCGGTGCCTCCCTCGGTGCACCGGGCGACCACTGCGGTCGAACTGCCCAGCGATGTCACTGACGATCGCGAAGACGACGCACCCGGCAAGGTATGACCCCCAATCCCTCGATCGACGCCGTCAGCACCTATCGCCTGACCGCCGGCAGCCCGCGGGTTCGGATCGCGGACTGGCTCGCCCACGAAGGACTCACGGCGACCTGGCACACGTATGCCGGCACCGCGGACGTGCTCCCAACGACCGTCGCCCGCCACCCGCTGCGCATCCTGCGCGCCGAGGCGAGCGTCCGACGAGGGTGGCCGTCCCAGGTGCTCGTCCTGTCGCGGGAGGCGTCCCCGTGGTCCTTGGGGGAGGTCGAGGAGACCCTGCTTCACCGAGCCGAGCGCGGCGTGTATGACGTCGACGACGCCATCTTCGCCGACCGATCACCGATCCGGCGAGCGATGCGGATCGACCGGAAGTGGGCACGAATGGTGGGTGCCGCCGACGTTGTGGTGGTGGGCAACGATCACCTCGCCGAACACGCTGCGCCGTTTGCCCGCGACCTGCGCATCATCCCGTCGTGCATCGAGCCGGGTGACTACCTTGCCAAGACCTCCTGGGATCTCGCCGCCGCTCCCCGGGTCGTCTGGCTCGGCTCTCCGGCCACAGAGCACTATCTCGAACCCCTCGCCGCGGACTTGGGACGGCTCCACACGCGCACCGGTGCCCGCGTGACCCTGATCAGTGGTCCCGGATCGAACCCGCGCCTGGCGTCGATCGATCACCTCGTCGACCGGGTCCCTTGGTCGCTCTCGACCGTCGCGACCGCTCTGTCGGAGGCCGATGTCGCGATCGGACCCCTTGACGACACGGCATACGCTCGGGGCAAGTGCGCCTACAAACTCCTGCAGTATGCCGCGACCGGCCTGCCGATGGTGGCGAGCCCGGTGGGGGCCAATGCCCTGGCCCTGGAACGCTTCGACGGGGTCGCCGTCGCCGTGGGTGGAGACTGGACCGAGGCGCTGGAAGCGGTGATCACCGAATCCGCCGCTCGGCGCGAGGCCCGTGGTCGGCAGGGTATCGCCGCCGTGGCGGAGCACTACTCCTTCGAGGCCTGGTCGCCGCACTGGCGAGCGGCCGTCCTGGGGTCCTAGGTGTACCCGGCCATCACGTTGGTGACAGTCGACTGGTGGGGGGTTTTCCTCCGAGTGCGCTGTGACGGCGTTCATTGTTGTAGTGCTCGATCCAGGGGGCAAGGGCGTCGGTGCGGGCCTGGTTGCTGGTGAACACTTGGCGGTAGGCCCACTCGGTGGCCAGGGTTCGGTTGAGCCGTTCGACCTTCCCGT